>JAESGQ010000012.1_pt1 | contig 715689 bp, 672 predicted proteins | sample 9266251 | NCBI WGS metagenome assembly JAESGQ01 (sample SAMN17056778, study PRJNA650883) | algae metagenome | isolation source: Kaiparowitsia implicata GSE-PSE-MK54-09C and co-occurring heterotrophs from... | place: USA: Kaiparowits Plateau, Grand Staircase Escalante National Monument, UT ...
CCGACGCCGCGTTGCCGTTTCAAAGGACGCAAACGTCCAGACACGCCTTATCGCGGGGTGGAGCAGCCCGGTAGCTCGTCAGGCTCATAACCTGAAGGTCGTAGGTTCAAATCCTGCCCCCGCAACCAAATCAAATCAAAACCCCCGTCTCAACCCGAGACGGGGGTTTTGTGCTTCCTGAGCAGAGCAAAGGATCCGCGCCAGATCGCCGTGCAGATCACGATGGACCTGCAATCCGGCCTGATGCTCCTTCAAAACCGCAACGATCTGCTCTTCGCTGAACCGGCTCTTCACCATCGCCGTCTCCTTCCGACGGAGGCCCCACCCGGCGCTCGCTTAAGGGCGCCGCCGGGTAGCGAGCTGCCGCTCAGCGGGGCAGCAGATTGGTCCGCGCGAGATCGACGACCTCGTCGCCGCGTCCACTCATGACCGCGCGCAGCATCCAAAGCCCGAAGCCCTTGGCCTGCTCGAGTCCGATCGTCGGCGGCATCGACAGCTCCTGCGTCGCGGTGACGACGTCGAGGACGGCAGGCCCGTCATGCGCAAGCACGCGCCGGATCGCGTCCGGAAGATCGCCGGGGTCCTCGACCCGCACGCCCAGGATGCCCATGGCACTGGCCATCGCGGCGAAATCGGGGTTCTGAAGGTTCGTTCCCAGCTCGACGAGGCCGGCAGCCTTCATTTCAAGAGCGACGAAGCCAAGCACCCCATTGTTGAAGATCACGGTCTTCACCGGCAGCTTCTCCTGCGTCAGCGTGATCAGGTCGCCCATCAGCATGGTGAAGCCGCCATCGCCCGAAAGCGAAACGACCTGCCGTCCCGGCTGCGCGGCCTGGATGCCGATCGCCTGCGGCAGCGCATTGGCCATCGAGCCGTGGACGAGCGAACCGACGAGGCGGCGCCTGCCGTTCATCTGGAGATAGCGTGCCGCCCAGATCGTCGGCGTGCCGACATCGAAGGTGAACGCTGCATCCTCCGCCGCGATGTCGCTGACGAGCTTCGCCAGATATTGCGGATGGATCGGCTTGCGGCCGGGCGTGCCGCGCGCCAAGGCGTCGAGGCCTTCGCGCGAACGTCTGTAGCGGGCCAGGCTGTCGTCGAGATGCTTGCGGTCCTGCTTCACCGAGAGCCGGGGCAGCAGGGCGTCGATCGTCGCGCGGACATCGCCGACGACGCCGAGGTCGAGCTTGCAGCGCCGCCCGAGCTGGGATGCGCGGATGTCGACCTGTGCGATGGTGATGCCGCTCGGCAGGAACTGCTTGTAGGGAAAGTCGGTGCCCAGCATCAGCAGCGTGTTGCAGGCATGCATGGCCTCGTAGCCCGAGGCGAAGCCGATGAACCCGGTCATGCCGACATCGTAGGGATTGTCGTACTCGACATATTCCTTGCCGCCGAGGGCATGGACGATCGGGCTCTTGAGTGTTTCGGCCAGTTCCATGAGCTGCCTATGCGCGCCCGCGCAGCCGCGTCCGCAGAACAAGGTGACACGCTTGGCCTCGTTGAGAAGCTCGGCCAGTGCGCCGAGTTCGGTCTCTGCGGGCGTCACCACCGGCACAGGCGGAAGCAGCCCCTTCAACGGTGAGACCTCGCGCTGCGGGGCCGGGCTGAGGCTGACATTGCCGGGGATGACGATGACCGCGACGCCGCGCTGACCGACGGCCGCCCGGATCGCGTTCTCCAGGACGTAGGGCATTTGCTGCGGGTCAGAAACGAGCTCGCAGTAGACGCTGCATTCCTGAAAGAGGTTCTGCGGATGCGTCTCTTGGAAATAGCCGCCACCGATCTCCGCCGAGGGAATCTGAGCCGCGATGGCAAGCACCGGCATGCGGCTGCGCTGGGCATCGTAGAGGCCGTTGATCAGGTGGAGATTGCCCGGCCCGCAGGAACCGGCACAGACGGCGAGCTTGCCGGTGATCTGCGCCTCGCCGGCGGCGGCGAAGGCCGCCACCTCCTCGTGCCTGACATGGACCCAGCGGATCGTGCCCGTGGCCCGCAGCGCCTCGGTCAGGCCGTTGAGGCTGTCGCCGACCACGCCGTATATGCGCTCCACGCCTGCCTGCCCGAGGGTCTCGACGATGAGTTCGGCGACGTTTCTGGACATGATCACCTTGCCATGGAGAGGATGGGGATGCCCCCACGGGCGCAGAGAATTCTCCTGAACGTGGATGATGTAAATGACGCATCCGCCGTCGCGTCGACGATACGGCGGCCGACCACAGGAGCGCGGGAGGATGGCCGCTTGCCTGCGCGTCTCGAATCGGCGTCGGGCGCATTTGACATCGCGTGCGGCAGGTTCGAGTGTCCTGTCGGACGAGCACGCGAGGCCTCGATCATGCAGCCGTCGTCTTCACATCCGCGCCTCCTCATCGTCGAGGACGAACCCTTGATCGCGGCCTATCTCGAAGACGTCGCCGCCGAGCATGGCTATGAGACCGTGGGCACGGCATCGACGCTCGACTCGGCGACTGCTCTGGCCCTGTCGCTGTCGATCGACGTCGCCGTCGTCGATGTTCGGCTCCACGGCAAGGAGACGGCGTCGGTCGCGGACATTCTGCGGCAGCGTCGCGTGCCATTCGTGGTCGCCACGGGCTACGATACGCTGCCAGAGGAGTTCATGGACCCTGTAATCGTCGCCAAACCCTATTCGGGCGAACAACTCATCGCCGCCTTGGACGCGCTGACGCGGCCCTAGGCTCGAGCGATCTGCGGAACGACTGGGTCTCCGCCGGCGCTATTCCGGGCGCGTCCATCTTCGCGGCACGGGTCCGGGAGCGTGCCGTTATTTTACCAACCGAACATTCCCGGGGCGGCGGCGTTGAAGCATCAGCTTTGCAATCGAGCCAACCTGGAAGGTGGTCATGGTACACGCCTCGATCATCGCAATCGGCGCTTCGGCTGGCGGGGTCAGCGCGCTGCAGGTTTTGGCCGCAGCGCTACCCGGCACCTTCGCGGCCCCCATTCTGGTGGTGCTGCATATCGGCGCCCACCGCAGCGAGCTGCCGAGCTTGTTGAATGCGGCGGGGCCGCTGACCGCAAAACATGCCGAAGACGGAGAAGCTCTTGCTTCAGGCCACATCTATGTGGCGCCGCCCGATCGGCACATGGTCGTTGTCGGCGGATTGTTGCGGCTTGTGCGGGGCCCAAAGCAGAACTGCGCGCGGCCGGCGATCGATCCGCTGTTCGAGAGCGTGGCGGAGAACTACGGTCCAGGCGCGGTCGGCGTCGTCCTGACGGGCAAGCTGAACGACGGCACGCTCGGCCTGCTCGACATCAAGCGACGCGGCGGCATCGCGATCGCGCAGGATCCCGCCGACGCGGCCTATCCGGACATGCCGGCGAGCGCGGTCGCACATGTCGCGCTCGATCATTGCCTGCCGCTCGCGCAAATGCCGAAATTGCTGATCGAATTGGTCGGCGGGAAGGACGGAAAGGAGGCAGTGATGTCGACAGCTCCATCTCAAATCCAGTCCAGCCAACAGCCAGAGATTGTCGACGGCCGGATTTTCGAGCGGCCGCTGACGGTGACCTGCCCGGATTGCGGCGGCGCGTTGAAGCGGATGACGTCAGGGTCCATCATCAAGTTCGGCTGCCATATCGGGCATAGCTACACAGCCGAGATCATGGCCTCCGCACAGTTCGTCGAAATGGAGAAGGTCATGCGGGCCGCGGTGCGGTTCCTCAACGAGCGGGCCGAGTTCTGCCTCCAGATGGGCGAGAGCACCGCCGTTGCAGAGGCCTCGGCGGCATGGCATGCGGCCAGCAAGCAGGCGCTGGACCGCGCCTACAAACTCCGCGACCTTGTTGAACAGGACTGGCTCACGCCCGAGGCCAATGATGTCCTCGAAACACGCCGGAAAGAGTTCAATCCGACCGAACATACCGCCTGACGGCCGTCAGCGCCGTCACGGGCGATCGGCGAAGGCACGAGCGATCACGCGCGCAAGTTCGTGGCTGTGATAGGGCTTACTCAAGGTCGGCTGATCGCGATAGCCATCGTCGAGACCGCTGACCCCGTAGCCGGTTGCGAAGACGAATGGAATTTCGCGCCCGCGCAGGATGTCCGCGATCGGGAATGAGCGGGTACCCGCGACGTTGACGTCGAGCACGGCGAAGTCGATCTCGGCCAAACGGGCCAGTTCCATCCCTTGGGCGACACGCGTCGCGGGGCCGACGACCAAGTGCCCCATTTCGGTCAGCAGATCCTCAAGATGCATCGCGACCAGAACTTCATCTTCCACGATCAGAATGCGTTTCGTCGACCGGTCGCTCACCAGATGCTCCCAGCACGTCCAGCCTGTAAGGCATCGGCGCATCGATCGTGCAGACGACGCCGGCATTTTCATACGCAACGTCGACGGTGCCGCCAAGTTCCTGAGCCAGCGCCCGTTCGATGAGCCGCGATCCGAAGCCCTTGCGTTTCGGCTTGGACACCGGCGGGCCGCCGCTCTCGGTCCAGGTCAGGGTGAGATGGCGATCACCGCCATTCCCGACAAAGCGCCAGACGATGTCGACCAGACCTGCCTCGCTGGACAGCGCGCCGTATTTCGCCGCGTTGGTCGAGAGTTCGTGAAGCGCCATCGCCATGGCCAGCGCTGCGCTTGGCGGAAGGTTCACATGCGGGCCTTCGATCCGGAAGCGGTTCTCTCCGCCCGAATGTGGTTTCACCGTGTCGGCGACGATCTCGGTCAGGTCCGCGCCCGTCCAGCTCTCGCGCGTCAGGATGTCATGCGCGGTCGCGAGATTCATGAGCCGCGCCCCGAAAGCGAAACGCGCATCCTCCATCGTCAAGGCGTTGCCGAGTGTTTGAGATGCAATCGACTGGACGACCGCCAGCGTGTTCTTGACGCGATGGTTGAGTTCGCCGACCAAAATTTGGCGATGCTCGTCGGCGCGCCGGCGCTCGGTCATATCCCGTGCGATCTTGGAAGCGCCGACGACCTGCCCGCCCGCGTCCTTGAGCGGCGATACCGTCAAGGACACCCAGACCTGCTTGCCATCCTTGTGCTGCCGGATCGTTTCGGAGTGAGCGATGTGTTCGCCATCGAAGACACGCCGCAGGATATCCTCCTCTTCGGCGCGGCCTTCCGGCGGGATCAGCAGCATGATCGACTGGCCGATGATCTCGTCGGCGGCATAGCCGAAGAGCCGTTCCGCGCCTCGGTTCCAACTCGTGACGATGCCATCGGCGCCCGTACTCGAGATGGCGTCGTCGGAATCTCTCACGATCGCAGCGATCCGCTCGCCAAGCGCCTCGACGCGCTTTCGATCGGTGATGTCCACGAGCATGTTGACGGCGCCGGTGATGACGCCAGACGCGTCGCGCAAGGGCGTCGGGTAGGCTAGGAAGGGCACGCGAACACCGTCGGGTCGTTCGGCAACGGCCTCCGCACCGCGAATGGGCCGCCCTTGCTTGAGCGCCATCGCCATCGGACACTCGGCATGCGGCAGCGGCGTTCCGTCGGTTCGAAGCATGCGCAAGGAGCCGCACCACTCCTCCACCCCCAGTTCGGGCTCTCGACCCCAAAGATCTGCGGCGGCGGCATTGAAATAGGTGATCGAGCCGGCCGCGTCGGTCGTGTAGACTGCACCCGGCAAGGCCTCGATCAGTTGTTGCAGGCTTTCCGCGCTCCGGCGCTGTTCATTCTCGCTGTCCCTGCGCTGCGTGATGTCCTCGATCGCAAGCAGGATCAATACCTCGCGCCCGTTTCCGCGCGTCAGGGCTTGGGCGTTGAGGAGCATGACTCGCCGACCGATGCCACGGAATTCGTGCTCGATCTCGAATTGGCTCACCCGGCGGCCCTGTGACAAGACATCCGCCAGGAACGAGCGCAGTTGCGGAATGTCCCATTCGCCGTTGCCAAGGTCATGGACAAGCGCCCCTTCTGTCTCCTTGCTCGACAGCTTGAACAGGTCGTAGAAAGCGGGATTGGCCGTCTGGACGCGCATGGCACCGTCCATGACCAGCAGCGGCTGCCGTATCGTCTGGACGGTGGCTTCGGCGTAGATGCGCGCCTCGTCGATCGCATCGGCAGCATGCTTGCGGTCGGAAATATCGCTGAACGTGATGACCACGCCGGCGATGTGGTTGTCCCTGGTGCGATAGGGCAGCATCCTGCGGAGATACCAGCGGCCAGAATCGCTGGGCACTTCCGCTTCGATGGTGGTGAGCTTCTTCAGCACTGTCTCGGCGTCGCGCAGGAGATTCTCGTCGGCGAATTTCCGGGCGAAGTGAGCGATCGGGCGGCCGATATCTGACGATACGAAATCGAACAGATCCTTGGTCGCAGGGGCGAACCACCTGATGCGGAAACCGGCATCGAGGAACAACGTCGCCGTATCCGATCCGGCGAGCAGGTTGTTCAGGTCGTTGGTGGTGCTCTCCAGCTCCGCGATCTTGTTCTGGAGCTGGCTGTTGACGGTGTTCAATTCCTCATTGAACGATTGCAGTTCCTCCTTCGAGGTCTCGAGTTCCTCGTTGGTCGATTGCAGCTCCTCGTTCATCGAGGTGGCTTCCTCGTTCGAAGCCTTCAACTCCTCGTTGGTGGTTTCCATATATTCGACGGTGTTCTGCAGTTCCGTGCGGACCGCCCTCAGTTCGTCCTGAAGGGCGCGTTCGGCGGATGTGGCGTCTCCCCCATCGTTGCGAACGACCGCCTGGCCGGAATCGGGCTGATGCAGTGCCGGTGCGAAACTGACCAGCAGGAAGCCGCCGTCTCGCGAAGCGCCGGGCAGCGGCGTGACCGTCATCGTGACCGACCGGCCCGTAGCGCTCTCGCGGATGCGCGCATCGACCGTCACCTCTTGCGTCCCTTTGGACGCGTCGCGGATCGCGGCGCGCAGTTTCGCGCCCAGGCCATCGCGGACCATGGTGAGCAAGTCACGGGTCGGCTCCCCCGCCGGCTGCTCGATATAGTCCCTTGTGGTGCCGTGGAAGTACAGCACGCGGCCCTTCCGGTCGATCAGCACCGAGGCCGGGGCGTAACGCTCGAGCAGTGCGCGCCGCGCCACTTCCGCGGCCGGAAGGCTCGGTTCCGAAGACGGCGGCGCCAGCTTTTCCACGTTGCGCGCCCCGGCCGACTCTCCTGGCGGCGGATAGTCGATGAGATCGTGCCGGGTCGGCCCGAGCCGCCGATAGATCCGCCATTTCTTTGAGACAGTCTCGAACAGATCGTCATGCCGCCCGATGGTTTCGGCATTGCCGAGAAACAGATGTCCACCCTGCCGCAGGGCAAAATGGCAGAGTGCGATAATCTTCTGCTGCGCGCCTGGCTCCAGATAGATCAGGACGTTGCGGCAGGACACCAGGTCCAGCCGCGAGAACGGCGGATCGCGCAGCAGGTTCTGCGGCGCGAACACGACCATGTCGCGAAGCTCCTTGCTGACCTGCCAGAAGCCGTCGAGCTTCTCGAAGAAGCGTCGCCGCCTGGTCGGGGGGAAGCCCGCCACGGCGGCGTCGGGGTAGACGCCATCGCGCGCCTTGCGCAGATTGCTCTCCTGCGCGTCGGTCGCGAACACTTTCAGATCGAAGCGCTTTCCGGCGGCTTCGGCCAATTCGCTGACCAGCATGGCGAGGGAATAGGCTTCCTCGCCGGTGGCGCAGGCAGGTGCCCAGATTCGGATCGAAGCATTGCTCTCGCGCTCCGCGATCAGCGGCGCGATCACCAGATCCGAAAGAGACCTCCACGCGTCGGCGTCGCGGAAGAATTCCGTGACGCTGATCATCAGGTCGCCGGCCAGCGTCGCGACCTCGTCGGGACTGGCGCGCAATTCGGTGATGTAGTCCTCCAGCGTCTCGATGTTCCTGAGGCCCAGGCGGCGATGGATGCGCCGCCTCAGCGTGCTGCGCTTGTAGCTGCGGAAGTCTTGCCCGGCGCGGGCGCGCAGAATCTCCAGAACCTGTTCGATCGTCGCCGAAGCTGGCGGTGACGTCTTCTCGACATCGGCGACGGCGGAAACATAGTCGTGGCGGATATAGGCGAGCAAAACCTCCGGCATGTCCGCCGGGGCAAGGACATGATCGGCCATGCCGGCGGAGATCGCGCTTTGCGGCATGCCGTCGAATTTCGCGGTCTCGGGAGCCTGAACCAGACTCATGCCCCCCTCCGCCCGGATCGTCTTCAAGCCGTCGGTGCCGTTGCTGCCGGTGCCGGACAGCACGATCGTCATCGCCCGCTGGCGCTGATCCTCGGCGAGCGATTGAAACAGCACGTCGACGGGGTGGCGATGACCGCGCGGCTCGGAGGGCGTCGATATGTGCAATACGCCAGCGCGGACCTTGATATCGGAATCGGGTGCGATCACGAAGACATGGTTCGCGGCGATCGCCATTCCGTCCTCGACCTGAAAGACGGGCATGGTCGTATGGGCGCTCAGGATGCGCGCCAACTCGCTTTCGCGTTTCGGGTCAAGATGCAGCACGACCACGAATGCGCAGCCGCTGTCGGACGGCATGGCGTCGAAGAACTGGCTCAGCGCCTCGATGCCGCCAGCCGACGCACCGATGCCGACAACCGGAATCTTTGCGCCCCTGCCATCGACGCCTGGCCGCGTCGGTTCGGCAGTGGCCGGCCGTGACCCGCCGCCTCCCTTCGCTTGTGCGGTCCCGTCTGGCTGCGCTTTCCTATCGCGGCCCAAGTGCCCGCTCTTCTCCGAAGGTTTTTTGCCATATTCCCTTTCAGAGGCAGCGCGAATGGGACGTCCGCAGGGCGTCTTCCGCAGCCACTGCGCCGCCGACGACAGAAGGCCTCACCAAACTATTAGCTGACGCTTGGCGCGTGCGCATCCCCGCCGGCAATACCGCCTAAGGGGCCCGGCGTTCCCCGGCCCGGCATCGACCGCAAAATCTTCCCCCGCCGACGAGATTGACGATGCGGCTCAAGCACCCGTGTCCGCGTTGGCGGCAGCCACAGGCTTCGATTCCGGCGAGCCTTGATGACGCAGGAATATCGACAGCACGACCAGCACGGCGGTGGACAGGAACTCCGACTGCCAGTTCTGGAAGGACTCGAACCAGAGCTGCGGATCGAGCAGATAGCTTCCGATCGTCTGAACCTCACCACCACGCTGGAGCGCTTCGTCATTGGCGGCGATCATGCTGAACCACCAGTGCAGCAGGAAGGATGCGAGGAACAGGAGCGCCAGGACGAGACCTAGCGAATGCTCATAGAGCCATGCTGTTGCCGGATATCGGGCGCGCCATGGCACCCTGTCATCGGGTCTGCCGGGATCGTCGGGATCACGCGACTCCGCCGAACCGCGCTGGAACAGGATCGCAGTCAGTATGACGTAGGCCGACATTTGCAGGAATTCGCTCTCCCAGTTCTCGAAGAGCGCCGACAGGAAGTCTCCGCTTCCAATATAGGCGATGAGTCCGACGGCCGATTGTCCGTGCTCGGCAAGGTTCTTGTTGAAGACGGCCCGGCCCGCCAGAACCATGCCGGCCACCGAGACGAGGAACATCGCCCCCAGAAGCAATGTCAGGCCGTTGTCGCGCAGAAATCTCCGCATCGCCTCGTCCCCTATCGCCACTGGCCGAGAATCTCGTCGGTGGTGGCCACCTCCACCTGCTCGCTGAAGCGCGTGAGATACAGTTCCATCAGCGCGTCATGAGTCTCGTCGGACGAACTGCAGAGAGCGTCCATCACGAGAACGACCCGAAACCCGCGATCGATCGCCCCGAGGACCGTCGCGAGAACGCAAACATCGGTCTCGCCGCCCGTAATGATGAGAGAGTCTATGCCGGACCCCGACATCAGATGGTCGAGCCCACCTTCCGTCCAGGGTGAATAGACGGCCTTGTCGATCGTTTGCGCCGGCGGGACGAACCGTTCCAGAACCGGGACGAGCCTGACGGCGTCCGTGCCGATCCGGTCGAGGGCCACCTCGGCCCATTTGCGATAGTAGCGTGCCCAGGTTCCTCGTCCTTCCCCGGCGCGCGCCGCCGGTATGAACCGGGTGAAGACCGTTCGATGCGGATGCAGGGCGCATAAGGCTTCGATGGCAGGCAGGACTTTCTCCAGCCACGGCACGGCCCAGGGATAGCCGGGTCCGAACAGCCGTTGCATGTCGACGCAGAGGTGCATGCAGCTTTCGCCGAGCGGGCCATGGACAAGGCCTCGAGCGGCCATTGGCTAGATCTCCTCGGAGCTAGCTCCCCACCTCGGCCAGAGGCGCGACCGCAGGCCCGTTCAGGACGCCGCCGTCGGGCGCGAAGTGGGATCCGTGACACGGACAATCCCAGCACTGCTCGAAGGAGTTCCAGTGCAGATGGCAGCCCAAATGCGTGCAGGCCGCGGAGCGCTGGTATAGCGTGCCGTCCTCGCTCCGATAGGCGGCGATCTTGCTGAGTCCGTCTCGTATGATCGCGCCTTGGCCAGGCTCCAACTCGTCGACCGAGCCGAGTTCACCCGGCGCGAGATACTCCGCGAGATTGGTGACGGCCGTCAGGTTCTCGCTGACGAAGGTGGTCGCGGCCTTGAGCGGCTTTCGGTTCGGGTCGTAGACCGCCGCAAAAGCATTGTCCTTGCCGTCGATCAGGTCGGGGATCAAAAGGCTCGCCACCACGCCATGCGTGATGCCCTGCCCGGAATCGCCGGTCGATACGAAGATCCGCTCGCTGCCCGCTTCGCGCCCGATAAAGCCCGAATAGTCCAGCGTATCCATGACCTGGCCGGACCAGCGGAAGCGTTCCGGCCCCAGGGCCGGCACGAGCGTCTTGATCCAGGATGCAAGTGCAGCGAAGCGAGCATGCGCATCGTCGGCTTCGCCGGTCTTGTGGTCCTCACCGCCCACGATCAGAATATCCTTGCCCTCGGCGCCAGGCGTCAGGCGGACATAGTGGTAGGGATCCTCCGTGTCCCAATAAAGCGCATCGGCGAGTTCGCCCCGGTCGAGTTCGAAGCCCATGGCATAGGTGCGGTAAGGCGCCTGCTTGGTATGCAAAGCGACGAGGTCATGGATCGGCGAATTCGTCGCGACAACGGCATGGGCTGCTTCGACCATATGCCCTGACGCAAGCTTCAGGCGGACCACGTCGCCATCCCCCGAGATTTCCGTAACGGGCGAGGCAGGGTGCAGCCGGCCACCTTTGCTCGCGATCGCCCGGGCGAGGCCGCGGAGGTACTTCAGGGGATGGAAGGTCGCCTGTGCCGGATATCGCAGATAGGGCCTATCCTCGAGGGTTCGCAGCGGCAGCCCCTTGCCGCGCTCGACCGTGACGCCGATTTCGCCCGCGGCCGAGACCTCATCGTCGAGCACACTCTCGTCGCTCTCCGGATCCAGGAACAGAAAGCCATCGAGCCTGCGAAACTCGCAATCGAGACCGAGCTCCTCTTGGATCTGTTCGATCCTGTCCACCGCTGCGCTCTGGCTGGATTGGAAACCTCGGGCTAGCTCCTGTCCACGCATCGAAAGCAGCTCCGCCAGGGAATCGTCGCAGATCGGGGTCAGATGCGCCGTCGTCCGCGCCGTCATGCCGCCCGCGATGGCGCCGCGATCCAGCACGATGACCGAGCGGCCTCTCACGGCCAGTTCATATGCGATGGACAAGCCGGCGATGCCCGCACCGATGATGGCGACATCGGCCTTTGCATTGCCCGCCAAGGGCTCCGCATCCGGCGCGACGGCTACGTCCATCCAAACGGATGAGCTCTGTTCGTGCATTGCGGTCATCGGTGCCTCCCGGGTCCCGAGCCGATAACGCTTCCGCGGGCGATAAGTTCGAATGGTTCTGAATTGCAGCTCGGCTCTCCCGCGACAGCCGCCCCCCCTTTGCGAACGATCGGGAACCAACGCGCGGAGGTGTCGGTTGCACACCTAGTCGCAACATCGAAAAATGAGGTTCAGCCATGATGTTCGTGGACCAAATCCGCGAGGGGCTCGAAGTCGTCGGCTCCGACCGGAACCATGTCGGAACCGTCGATGCGCTCGCAGGCCAACTGCTGAAATTGACGAAAGGCGATCCTGCCTCGGGCGGGACGCACCACTATCTCGATCTGGCGCTCGTCTCGGGCATCGAAGGAAACACGATCACCCTGCTCGTGCCGGCGGCGGAGGCCAGGGAGCGATGGTCGGAAGAGAGCGATTGAGCCTCTCTTTCTGTCGTCCAGCATTCTCGGCATCGCGCGCCGTCTGGTGATCATGGTCCTCAACAATCGAGAGCTCGCCTATGTGACCTGGGAAGAACGTATCCAGGCGGGCGGGGGATGCTGGATCGACTTTCAGGTTTGCGACGACTTCTTTTGGCGCGAGCTCTGGGCCCGCTCCAACGATCTTGCCTTGCGTCGCGCCTCACGCAGTTCTTCGAGCGTCGGCAGCCACCACCCTCGGGCCAGTTCGAAGGCATTGGCAGCCTGACGCGCCGGCCACGTTCGCACCAATTCATCATGCGTCGGGCGCCGCCAGAGCGCCCAAACCAGATCGCCGGCGACTTCCGCGGCCCAGGGGTAATGGTCCCGCGCAATCCCTGCCTCGACCACCTCTCCAGTCACCTCCGTGAAGGCCAGGGCGCCTTCATGCGAGAAGAGTGGCCGATCGAGCGCAGGCAACATATCGCCAGGTACGGGATAGCGGCGCCGGCGCTTCTCCCCCGAGACAGCCTTTGCCCTCGCGTAATCCGGTGAAGCCCTGATCTCGTCGCGACGTTGCCGCCGCTCCTCGGGCTCGTTTCGCAGAGCCGCGGCCTCGATCGTCGGCCACCGCTTCCTGAGCGCGTCGACTGACCGGAAGGGAACGCGCCAAACGCGCTCGTCACCGTCCCACCATGCCCAAGGCACGGCGCGAAGCTCCTCCACCACGGTTTTGGAGTAGGGCGTGCGAACCAGCAGTTCCTGTTCCGGGGCGAGGTAGCGGCTCTCAATCGGGCTGAACATGAACGCATCGCGCCCGCGTTCATCAGCATAGGCCAGCACATGAGAGAACTCGCGCTCGAGCCATTGGCTCACCCTGCGCTCCGCTCTCGTCCCCGGAACAAACCAGGCCCTGCGGTCCTCTCGCCAGCGCGCCCGGGGAAATGCTTGGCGGAAGCGTGCGACCAGCGAAGCATCATACGGGAATGAGGCGGTCGCGCCGGGGGCATCGTCCTCGGCCGGCTCGACGGTGACGCCGTTTTCGATTGCCGGTGCCATCAGATCAGCCTTGCCAGCGCGCGGGGCGAAAAGCAAAGGTCCACTTGCCCGCAACACCTGAGGCCGGGTAACGCAGTTTTGCGAATCCGGGGGCGTCGGCGAACACGCCGGCGCCCCCGACCAAGACTTGCTCAGCGCGAGGCCTTGTAAAGTTTGCTCGCGATCTCGAACATTTCTTCAGGGGCATAGTCCGGTGTGAACGCCGACGGCACGCCGGTCAGTTGGTGTATTTTCCCGCCATCCGGCATGCCCTCGACGACTTCGAGTTCGCCGGGCGGATCGCCCGCCAGAGCGGTCTCGCCATTCCCCCAGATTCCCGCAATTTCTTGATAATCGCCGGGGCTAAAGGTGTAGAGCCGGCGATGCGACCCCTCGGCGAGGTATTTTTGGCATTCGGGTATCTTGTCGAGGTTGATGTTTGGCGTTGGCAGCATCTTGTCGATATCGACACCCGTGATCTGCTTGAGCGCCAGTGCATAGGCATGGGCGTGAACTGATCCGCGAACGAGAAGATATCCGCATACTTCCCGGCCCGTGGGATCGGTCAGGGTTTCATAGACCCGCAGCTTATGCAGCCGGGCGCCGCATTCGAGATGAAAATTGTGCAGCAGATCCGTCACGAGATTGCCGGTCGTCGTGATGAAATCGTTGTTCCAGGAGGCGCCATTGCCGTTGACGGGGGTGGCGCCACCGGCATTCGACAGGAAGGCCGATGCCAGGCGGACATCCTGCATCGCATTATAGGGTGCTCCGGAGATGTCCCCGCCATCGCCCTCGTCGCCGCCTGGAATGTCAGGCCCGTTGTTGAGCATGGCCACGCCATTGCTGACGAGCTCAACATGGCCGAGTTCCTCCGCCGTGATGGCCGCGACCAAACCGTAGAAGGGCCGCAGCTTGTCCTTGCTGCGAAAATTGAAGCTCTGGAACAGGTAGTTTCCGAGCGTGGACATTTCGCCGTACTTGCCGCCCAGGAGCTCCTGGAGGGCGGCGGCGGCGTTCGGATCCTTCTTTTTCGGGGGCGGCAGATCGATTTGAAGTTTGTCGACGCGCAGGAACATGTTTTCCTCCTCATGGGCCCCAGCCGATTTCGGAGATCTGGAAGGCGTCATCAGGCAGCAGCGATGCTTGGTGCCTTCGGGCCAACCGCTGAACAGAGATGTCGTTCCGCACGCGCTCCGTTTTTCAGGCGCAAGCCGATTCCCGCCCAACGCCGCATTGGCGCCTCAGCTCACTTTTCCTTTTCGCGGGTGGGGCGGGAGGGGTCGAGCGCGCTCGATGATTCTGAAGGCTTGCGGTCTCCCCGCTCCGCTTTCGCCGCCGGAGAAGATTTTGCCGCGTTCGGGGGCTTGGCCTTGTCCGAGGGAGGCGCCGTGTCGGGGCGGGGCGTGCTGTCGGCCGCTCTACGGGCCTGTCCAGCGGTCTTGTCGACATCCGGGGATTTGGACATCAGGCGCTCCTTTGTTGCGAATTTCGACGCGGATTATTCGACGCATTGGCGCCGTCGCTGCCTGTCGCGCATCCGCTTGAACCGAAGACGAGACAGGCTCGTCGGCTTAATTCGCAGGGGCGGGCGGTGTTCCCGAGGAACTGAAACTGCCGCCCAGGAAGGCGGTGACAGGGCCTCAACTCATCGTCGAGCAGCGGAAGCTACGGCTCGCCGGCTTCAGTCTTTCCGGTCGGCAACGTCTGCTCCACGCATACCGATCGGAACGGGCGGACCGCGTGTGGTGTCCTCGTCGGTCTGGCGTTCCGCCTCCGCATTCAGTTCCGCGCCGACGAGGATGATCGTCGCCGAAATCCACATCCACATCATCAGCCCGATGACCGCACCGACAGTGCCATAGGTCTTGTCGTAATCCTCGAAATTGGCGACGTACCAGGAGAACCCGATCGAAGCGACGATCCAGACGGCGACGGCCAGGAGCGCTCCCGGACTGACCCAGCGCCACTGCGCTTCGTCGCGGCTCGGGCCGAAGCGATAGAGAACGGCGAGACCGGCCGAAAGAGCAACGACAAGCACCGGCCAGCGGCCGATCTGGATGACAGGCTCCGCGACCGATCCGAGATGGAGCCGATCGAGCAGGAGGGGCGCGGCGACGACTGCCGCGACACCCAACAGCGCGAACAGCAGGACGCCGGCGGTAAATGCCAGAGAAACGAGATTGAGCGCGACAAAGCCGCGCTTCTCGTCCTCGCCATAAGCGACGTTCAGAGCATCGAATATCGCCTTCATGCCGGCATTGGCACTCCAGATCGAGAGGAGCAGGCTGAATGCCAGCGAGAGCCCGAGCCGCTGCTCGCCCTCGCTCGTGAGTTTCAGCGCCTGTTCACGGACGAGCTCGTAGGCCTCCGCGGGCATCACGCCGCCCAGGATCGCCATGTGCTCCACGACGGTCGCGGGCTCGGCGACGAGACCATAGAGACTGACAAAGGCGGCGAGGGCCGGAAACAGCGCCAGCAAGCCGTAGAATGTCACGCCTGCTGCCACGGCGAGCACGCGATCGCGGCTCACCTCGTGCGCGGTCCTCTTGGCGATCTCATACCATCCCGAGGGCGGGATTTCGGTCGGCGAGAGGGCATCGTCGCCGCTACGCGAGGTAGAGGGCCGTGCCGCCTGCTCGCCTTGCTCACGATTGGAAACGCTGCCCCCAGGCAATAGCGGGACAAGCAGCAGCGCTAAGGAGACGCCCAATCCGACAAACCCAAGATCTCGCGCGACGGCGCGAAGCCGTGGATCGACGGTCGGGCTGCGCCGGGCTTTCTGCTGTGAGCCTGAGTGCTTCAAAGGTTTGACCGTTCGGCGTAGGAGGGCCCCTCCGGCCAACGCGTCCTGCGCCGCTGCGGTTCCCGTGGCGGTCGGGACGATGTCGAGGTCCACCGCCGAATCTTCCCTGTCAGTTCACTCTGTGGGGAAGCGCTGATCTCACCCGGGCCTAGCGAAGCTGGGGGCGGGATGAAGCAAGGTCATTCCGGATCGTGGTGGTCGCGACGCCGGCTTCGCCCATCGCATGACTGATCTGGTCGAGCCCGGACACCACATCTCCCGCTGCGTATAGTCCGACAACGCTGGTGCGTTGGTGGCCGTCGACCTTGATGCAACCCTCTTCCGTTGCCGTCGCCCCGAGCGAGGTCGCCAGATCGGAGTGAACAACGGATCCCAGCGCGGGATAGACAGCCTCGAAGGAGAGCCGTCCTGCCGCCGTCGAAAAGCTCAAGCCGTCCGCTTCCAGCCGGAACTGCTGCGCCGGTCCGTCGATGACCCGGACCCCGATATCTGCGAGGCGCCTGGCCGTTGGCCCGGTCAGGCGATCGCGCCTGTCGACGATGAGGCTGACGCGGTCGGTGAACGATCTCAGGAATTCGCATTCGCTTGCCGCGCGGGCTCCGGAACCGATCACCGCGACGTTCTGGTCCGTGATTTCGTAGCCGTCGCAAACCGGGCAATAGCGCAGCCGTCCCAGCTTGAGCGCTTCTGCGTGAAGCGCTTCATCGATCGGCGGCCGCCGGTTGGTGACGCCGGTGGCGATCAGCACCGCGCGCGTGTCGAAGGCGAAGTCCTGCCCCCGCGCTGCAAACCCCGCGCTGTGTCGATCGATCGCCTGAACCCGGCCCTCGAAAATCCGCGAGCCGTACTTGGTCGCTTGCAAACGCATGCGGGCCAAGAGTTCGCGACCCGAAATCCCATCGGGGAAGCCCGCATGGTTGTGGGTGCAAGCGATCTGCAGGGCTCGACTATCGCCCTCATCGACGACGGTAACGTTCAAATGAAATCGCGCGAGATAAATCGCGGCAGTCAGGCCCGCAGGGCCCCCGCCAATGACGAGGCAATCGAGCTGAGGCGACATTGGGGATCCAATCGACAGTCGGCGGAAAGTCGAGGGCGGCGGATAGCGTACTCGTGTCGTTCTGCCATCAGTGTCAACTCGCTCTCATCGCCGGGTTGACCGAGGCCTCGTTGAGGCAACATCACGCACGAGGCTCAGCCGTCCGTCGAGGCTCGCAGAATGGCTGCAGGAAGTGGCGTCCGATCAGACGACCATTCCTATCGCGATGAGGTTTGCACTGTTAGGCAGCGCTGGCCCGCAGGATCGAGACATCGCCATAGGCAGCTCTCACCTGTCGCTCGAGGAATCGGAGCCGGGCCTGATGCGAGTTGCGTCGACCGGTCTTCTGAAGCCATGCGAGATAGTCGCCGGCACGGATTGTGATCAACTCGACGGTGCGGCCCTCGGCGAGGAGCCGCTCGGTCGCGGCAGCCGCCGCCCGAAGCCAAGTCGGATAGTCTGGCGGAAGGCGCTTTTCGCCCTCGGCCAATCGTTTGAGCTGCTCGAAGTCCGCCTCGTCGTACCAGGGCACGATGATCGGTGTGGTGCGATCCAACTTCGTCACAGGCGCCTTGTCCCGGCCGTGTCGCCATCCCTAGCGGGTCGATTAGAGCGATTGTAAACTTTCCGGTCAATGGAATTGCGAAGGCAACATCGTCAGGGAACTTCAAAAACCCTGCCGGCGTTCTTGATCTGCGATGCCTTGGCGATGTCGTCCTCACAGAAAACGGGAGCGACCATCATGAAATCGGCAATCTCGATCGCGGCTTTCTACACATTGTTGGTTGTGCCATTGGGACCGGCGCAAGCCGGCGCCTGCACTGACGAAATCCAAAACCTCACCAAGACGATGGCGACAACAGATGCCGGATCGGGGCCCACGTCCGGCGCGTCCGCGCCACGGAGCGGCGACACGGCGCAGCACCCTCCAACCGGCAGAATGACCCAAGAGGTCGAAGGCAAGGCCGCGTCCCCCCAGGACGTCCGTCAGCAGACTGCGGGACAGCCGACGGCAGCCGAGCAGGCTCAAAGCGGACGCCCCGCAGCTTCACCTGACAAGGCAGAAGCTTCTGCTGCCCTCAATCGGGCCAGATCCCTCGATCGAGATGGCAAGGAGGCGGAGTGCATGGACGCTGTCCAGCAGGCGAAGCGCCTCTCGGGCGGGTAGACGCGAAGAGCCTGGGGAGGCGAGCCTGTGACCGGAGTGCGGCGGCGGCGCGCCAGCAGCGCCACCCGGTTCGCCTGCCGGCTGAGCCTATCCGGCGAGAATCTTGTCGATCGTGATCGGCAAGCTGCGGATGCGCTTTCCCGTTGCATGATGGACGGCGTTCGCGATGGCCGCGGCTGTGCCCACAATACCGATTTCCCCGAGGCCCTTCACGCCGATCGGGCTCGTCTTTTCGTCGTGCTCCTCGACGAAAATCACCTCGATGTCGTGGATGTCGGCATTGGCCGGCACGTGATATTCGGCGAGGGAGTGATTCATGGCGCGCCCGAGTGCGTGGTCGGTCAGCGTCTCCTCATGCAGGGCCATGCCGATGCCCCACACCACGCCGCCGATGATCTGGCTGCGCGCCGTCTTTGGGTTGAGAATGCGACCGGCCGCTACGGCGTTCACGATGCGCGTGACGCGCAACACGCCGAGATCTTCGTCGATGCGAACCTCGGCGAAGACCGCCGCATGCGTATAAGACGCGTGGCTCTTGGGCAGCATCATGCCGAGTATGCCCGGTCCGGCGGATTCCTCCGCTTCGACCTTGTCACTTCCGCCCGCAGCGATCGCCTCCGCCAGCGATACGGATTTCGCGGCATCGGTGCGCATGACGATGCAGCGGCCGACAAAGGTGACATCGTCGATTTTCGCGTCGGCAAGCGGCGATCTGTCGATCTTCGCAGCCTGTTTCACCAGTGCTTCGCAGAGGGCTTTGCAGGCGGCCATGACGGCGCTGCCGGCGGAGGCCGCAGTCCACGATCCGCCCTGCACCGGTGACGCGGGCAACGAAGAATCGCCCAATTCGACGCTGACATCGTCCATCGCCAACCCCAGCGCATCGGCGGCTATCTGGGTCAGTATGGTATAGGTGCCGGTGCCGATGTCGGATGTGGCGCAGGAGATGGCGAGCTTGCCGTCAGCGCCGAGCACCGCCCGCGCGGACGTCTTCATCATGTTGGCGTCCCAGGCGCCGCTGGCCATGCCCCAGCCGATCAGTTCGCGGCCATCGCGCATCGAGCCCGGCTCGGAACTGCGCTTGCTCCAGCCGAAGCGTTCGGCGCCCTCCCGGTAGCAGGCGCGCAGCTCCTTCGAGCTGAACGGTACGTCGTCGTTCTCGTCGCGCTCGGCATAGTTGCGCAGCCGCAGCTCGACGGGATCGACGCCGGTGGCGAAGGCGAGTTCGTCCATCGCGCTTTCCAGGGCAAAGATGCCGAGCGGCGCACCGGGCGCACGCATGTCACCTGGCGAATAGGTGTCGAGCTTGGCGAGCTCGTAGCGCAGGTCGACGTTCGGGGCCGGGTAGAGCAGTCCCGACCAGTTGACGACGACCTCCTGATGGTCCTCGAACTGCGAGGTCGCGGCCACCGCCTGATGCTGGATCGAGTGCAGCCTGCCATCCTCTCCTGCGCCCAGCGAAAGCACGTTGATGGTCTCGGGCCGATGGACATGGGAAAACATCTGCTGGCGCGTCATCTCCAGCCGAACCGAACGTTCGAGCGCGAGCGAGGCCATCACCGCGAGGAAGAGCTGGTGCTGCGGGCGCAGCCCCGCGCCGAAGCCGCCGCCGACATAGGGGGCCACGACCCTGACATCGTCACTCGACAGGCCGAAGACGCTCGCGACATAGGCTTGGCTGTTCTGCACGCCTTGCGTCTTGTCGTGCACGGTGATCTTGCCTTCGCCGTTCCAGATCACGGTCGTCGCGTGCGGCTCCATTGGATTGTGGTGCTCGGTGGCGATCGTGTACTCGCCGCTGATGCGCACGGGCGCCTCGCTGAAGGCCTTGACGGCATCGCCGCGCGGCTTGGGCGGCGGCGCGATGCCGCTGCGCCTCTTGGGCGGCTCGTAGCTCTCGTTCCGGGCCCGGCTGAGGTCGGTCTCGTGCGGATGCTGCTCGTAGGTGACGCGCACCAGCGAGGCCGCATGGCGTGCGACGTCGAAGCTCTCAGCCACCACCAGCGCGATCGGCTGGTCGCTGAACTGGATTTCGTCGCTGTAAAGCGGCCGGAAGGGCGCGCCGGGCGGCCCTACCATGTCCTGGTACTTGTAGGAGAACCAGGCCGTTTTGGGCCTGTTTTCATGAGTGAAGACCCTGATGACACCCGGCACTGCTTCGGCAGCCGCTGTGTCGAGCCCGCTGATCCTGCCACGCGCGATGCCGCTGCCGACGATGTAGGCATGAACGAGATCGGGCGCCGTGAATTCGGCAGCATAGGTCGCCTTGCCTGTGACCTTGGCGGGGCCGTCGACGCGGCTGCGGGATGAGCCGACATGTGTGTCGTTCTTCAGCATGGTCAGAGCCCTTCAGGCGATACGCTTGTCGGTCTGCGATTGCGGCGTGCCGGCGGCGGCTTGCGCCAAAGCGCGCATGATGGCGCGCCGAGCCAGATCGATCTTGAAGGCGTTGTGCTCATGGCCCTTGGCGCCTTCGAGCAGGATACCGGCGGCACGGGCAAAGCCGGTCTCGTCGGCCGCGGTCCCGACCAGCGCCGCTTCGGCCTCCTGACGCCTCCAGGGCTTATGGGCGACGCCGCCCAGGGCGATACGTGCGCTCTTGATCGTGCCACCATCCATCTCGATCGCAGCCGCGACCGAAACCAGTGCGAAAGCGTATGAAAGCCGGTCGCGCAGCTTCAGATAGCTGTAATGGCCGGCATAGCCCCGACTGTCCTGCGGCAGCACGACCGCGACGACGATCTCGCCGGGCTGCAGCGTGTTGTCGTGCTGCGGCGTGTCGCCCGGCAGGCGGTGATAGTCGGCAAAGGGAATGATCCGCTCGCCATTTGGTCCCGCGACATGGACTTCGGCACCCAGTGCTGCCAGCCCGACGCACATGTCGGACGGGTGCGTGGCGATGCAGTGCTCGCTCGCGCCCAGGATCGCATGGATACGATTGAGCCCGCCGATCGCGGAGCAGCCCGATCCCGGCTCGCGCTTGTTGCAGGGCGTCTGCACATCGTTGAAGTAGTAGCAGCGGGTGCGCTGGTTCAGGTTGCCGCCGGTCGTCGCGGCATTGCGTAGCTGCGGCGTCGCGCCGGCCAGGATGGCGCTTGCCAGCAGCGGGAAGCGGGCGTTGACGCGCTCATCATAGGCCACGGTCGTGTTGGGCACGAGCGCTCCGATGCGCAAGGTTCCATCGGCCATCTCCGCGATGCCTTTCAGCGCCTCGATGCGAGTGACATCGACCAGCGCCGAGGGCGTCTCGACATTGTACTTCATCAGATCGACGAGATTGGTGCCGCCGGCGATGATGCGTGCCGCCGGCTCAGCCGAGAGCGCCTTGACGGCGTCTTCGATGGTGCTGGCCCGGTGATAGGAGAAGCGGTTCATTCCGCGGCCTCCTTCATCAGTTGGCCGCGCTCGACGAGCACGTCCTCGATCGCATCGACGATGTTCGGATAGGCGCCGCAGCGGCAGATGTTGCCGCTCATATGCTCGCGGATCTCTTCGCGGGTCGTAGCGTGGCCCTCCTCGATCAGCGCCACGCCGGAGCAGATCTGGCCGGGCGTGCAATAGCCGCACTGGAAGGCGTCGCGCTCGATGAAGGCGGTCTGCAGCGGATGCAGCGCCCCATCCTGCGACAACCCCTCGATCGTGACGATCTTCTTGCCGTCCTGCATCACCGCGAGCTGCAGGCAGCTATTGATCCGCTGCCCGTCAATGAGGACGGTGCAGGCGCCGCATTGACCATGATCGCAGCCCTTCTTGGTGCCGGGCAAAGCCAAGTCATGCCGCAGCAGGTCGAGCAGCGTCGTGGCCGGGGACACGTCGAGCGACCGGCGCTCGCCGTTCAGGGTGATCTCGATAAGGACGGTCTGCGTCCCGACGATGGCGTGAGCGGGCAAGGCTTGGTCTCCTGCGATCGACGGGTGGCAAGGGCGGGGCTTGGGGGGCGGCAAAAGCCTGATCCTCTGCCGATTGCCCTCTCAACAGGGACAGCGGGCGCATGTTCCGAAGTTTCGCATTGGAACAGTTCGGCGATGCAGGTGTTGCCGCAACATGCGATCCGGCAATGATCTCGCGATGGAGATAAACGACGTGACCCATTCCGCCCCGCCGGTCGCCCCGCTCAAATATCACCTTGCCATCGAGCAGCCCGAGGCAGACGAGGCGGCGACTGCAGACGGCCTGGTCGCGACGCTGCGCTCGATCAGTGAGACGACCTACAAGGATGGTGATCATCCGCTGCGCAGCGTCCATGCCAAGAGCCACGCGCTGCTGCAGGGCGAGATCGAAATCCTGGCTGATCTGCCGCCGGTGCTGGCGCAGGGGTTATTTGCGACGCCTGCAGCCTATCCCGTCGCGATGCGGGTCTCGACGATTCCCGGCGACGTGCTCGACGACAATGTCTCGGTTCCGCGCGGGCTCGCCCTCAAGATCATCGGCGTGCCGGGCGACCGACTCGACGGATCGCAGGACGAGACGACGCAGGACTTCGTCATGGTCAACGGCCCGGTCTTCGCGGCGCCGACCGGGAAGGCCTTCCTGAAGAACCTCAAGCTGCTCGCGGGCACCACCGACAAGGCCGAAGGCGCCAAGAAGGTGCTCTCCTCCGTCCTTCAGGGCCTCGAGAGCCTGGCCGAGGCCTTTGGAGGCAAGAGCGCGACTCTGATCGCGATGGGCGGCCACCCCGAGACCAACCCGCTCGGCGAGACCTACTACACGCAGGCGCCGCTGCTCTATGGCGACTACATCGCCAAGTTCGCGTTGTTCCCGGTCTCGCCCGAGCTGAGCGCCCTGACGAACGCGAAGGTCGATCTGTCAGGCAAGCCGGACGGGCTGCGCCAGGCCGCGATCGATTTCTTTCACAGCCATGGCGGCGTCTGGGAATTGCGCGCGCAGCTCTGCACCGATCTCGAGACGATGCCGGTCGAGGATTCCACCGTGCAGTGGCCGGAAGACAAGAGCCCCTATGTCACCGTGGCGCGCGTGAGCGTGAGCCCGCAGGAGGCGTGGAGCGAGGCGAAGTCGCGCGCTTTCGACGACGGCCTTTCCTTCAGCCCCTGGCACGGGCTCAAAGCCCATCGTCCCCTCGGCTCGATCATGCGGCTGCGCAAGCCTGCCTACAGGATGTCGGCCCGTTTCCGTTTCGAGCGCAATGGCTGCCCCATGAGAGAACCGAAAGCGCGCGAGGACATCTCCGGCTGAACCTGCCGCGGGTCGCAGCGAAACTGCAGACCCCCTCGCGTGCAAGGCTTGGCTTCGGCTCCCTTGAGCTACAGACGCCAGTCGCTCGGTCAAAATCACGTATCGGGCATCTGCCGCGCTTTTGTCCGTTGAGCCGAAAGCATTGGGAACATGTGAGGATTCCGACCGTTGGCCCCGCAAGCCAACCAAGGATTCCAACGTCATGACGAAGATCACCTTGAAGACCGTATCCCTCGCGCTTCTCTTCGCAACAAGCGCGCTCACCCCCGTCTTCGCGCAGACCGCTCCCGCTCCGGCGGCGATGGCGGCGACCGCAGCGAAGCCCGACGCGGACATGGCCGAAGTTCTGTCCGTCCTCGCCGGTCTCGGTGGCAAGCCGATCGCCAGACATGGCCGCCAAGCCCGACAATGCATTGGACTGCGACCGGCCGCCGAATGGCTTTCGGGCGGGCTTCCGGGAGCGAATGCGGGCGTACGGTCGGGTCGGTTGCTAGCGGACGTCCAACTCGGCCGCCACGCGCTTCGACATGAACGCGACGAAAGCAGCGACCTTCGGCAAGGGAAATCGACTTGACGGCCAGAGCAGACGCAGGGTTCCGGTTTGTTCAAGCGCGCCCGTAAACAGTTCCAGCAGCGTGCCGTCGGAGAGTTGATCGCGAACGCTGAAATAGGGAAGGCAGGCGATGCCGCGCCCCATTTCGGCCAGTGCGATCAGGGGCTCGATCGTCGTTGCCGATAGCGTGGTCGGCAGAGCCACGTCGTCAGGCATCGCGAGGCCCCAAGGTGCCAATTTGCCCGTCGCAGGATAGCGATGGTGAAGGCAGGCGTGGCTGGCAAGCTGCGGAAGCTCTGTCGGGACGCCTCGCTTTTCCAGATATCCGGGCGATGCGACCAGCCGCCATGAGAACGAGCCGAGACTGCGATGCATGAGGCGGCTGTCATTGGCGTCGCCCGTGCGAATGACCGCATCATAGCCATCCTCGATGACGTCGACGAAGTGGTCATTGTAGTCGAGATCAAGCTCGATCTCCGGATACAGCTCGAGGAATTCGCCGAAGAGTGGGGTCAGAAGACTGCCGGTGAGCGGGAGGCTGACGCGAAGCCGACCGCGGGGCAGGGCGGTGGCATGTGCCAGCTCTCCCTGGGCCGCCTCGACCTCGCTCAGGATGCGCCGACAGCGGTCGAGGAAGAGCTCGCCTTCATGCGTCAATGCGATCGATCGGGTTGACCGATGGAACAGCCGCACGCCGAGTTGGTCCTCCAACCGGGCAATCGACTTTCCGATCGCCGATGAAGAGAGCCCGAGCTGTTGGCCGGCCATCTTGAAGCTGAGCATATCGGCCGTGTGTACGAACGCCACCATCGCGCTGACGCTCTCGATGTGAACGGCCATGATATCCAATTTGTCCGCAATGAAAGGAAATCGAGCCTGTTTATCGCTCACATGGAAAGGGCCTAGTCAAGGTCATCTGGTTGGTGACGCACGTTCGGCCCCGCTCAAGGGCCGGGCTGTCGTCATGACCTCGCACTCTCAGAGGCTTCGATGATCGATCCGTTTTCTGCCTACGAACTGTCCGGCACGACCTTGGCCAACCGTTTCGCCATGGCCCCCATGACGCGCTCACGCGCTCCCGAAGACATCGCCACCGAGCGGGTCGCGCTCTATTATGCGCAGCGTGCCGGAGCCGGCCTGATCGTCAGCGAGGGCACGCCGATCTCGCGCGAAGGACAGGGATACCTGTTCAACCCCGGCATTTTCACGCCCGAGCAGATCGCTGGCTGGCGGCTGACCACTGACTCGGTGCACAGCGCCGGAGGTCGGATCTTTGCCCAGCTTTGGCATGTCGGCCGCGTCTCGCATGTCTCGATCCAGCCGGGGAACAAAGCCCCGGTGAGCTCGACCGGAGCGCCGGCAACCGGCGCAAGCGCCTACGGATACGATGAACAGGGGGCCGCTGCGTTTGTGCCTGTCTCAACCCCTCGCGCGCTGGCAACCGATGAGGTCGGCCGCGTTGTCGGGGATTTTGCTCAGGCTGCCCGCAACGCCATTGAGGCGGGATTCGACGGTGTCGAAATCCATGGAGCCAACGGCTATCTGCTTGAGCAGTTCATCAATCCGCTGGTGAATGACCGGACCGACCGATACGCTGCGGACACGATCGAAGGCCGTTTGCGCTTCCCCCTGGAGGTCGTCGATGCCGTTGTCGCCGCAATCGGTCGTGAACGTATCGGCATCCGTCTTTCGCCTTACGGAACGATCCAGGGCAATCCGCATTTCCCCGACCTGGAGGCGACCTATCTGGCGCTGGGCGAAGCTCTGGGCGCACGCCGGATCGCCTATGTCCACATCATGGATCAGACAGGCTTCTTCTTCATGCCAGAGGGCGCAGAGCCAGTAAGCGAAGCGATCCATCGGCTGTTGAAGAACTGGCGGCCGAATATGCCCGAGACAGCGCTTATCCTCGCCGGCGGCATGACGATGGAGCGCGCTCGTGGATTTCTCGATGGCGGCCTGATCGATCTCGCAGCTTTCGGCCAGCCATTCATCTCGAATCCTGATCTGATTGCGCGGCTGCAGAACGACCTTCCGCTCTCAAGTCCAGATCGCGCTACCTATTATGGCGGTGGGGCGGAGGGCTATATTGATTACCCTCCGGCGCAAATCGGCCTGACGGCACAGGCCGCATGATGCTTGTCGCCAAGCTGAGATATTCAGCTTGGCGACCGCTTTTTACAGCGCGACAAGCTGCCTGACACAGGGCAGGCTGATGTTCGCGATCTGTGGGCGATCCTGCCACGAACGAGATTGATCTGACGAGTCTGTCGCGCTCGTGCAGCTTCCGATGCCGGCCAATCGTGATGCCAAAGAACCGGTTGGGAGGAACCCGGAGATGCCAACCGGGCTTCCGGAGAACCAGACCCGCACATGCCACCGCCAATTCAGCTCGAAATGGGCTGCTCGTCTTGCCATCAGATGCCTCTTGCACACCCCCAGTTGGGGCTATGGTGACACGAGCTCGAAATGCGAGCGGTCCATGTGCTTGTAGCCATGGAAATGGCCACCCCAGCGGAGCGATACACCCAATTCGGTGGCGGCCCGCTTGAGCGCGACTGCGATCCGGTTCTGGACTTTCGGATCGAAGTGGACCCGGCCCTCCTGATCGAGCGGCCATAGATCCACTGCCTTGCCGGACCGGTGCGAACTGGCGTGTGTGCGGGACCAACCCCACGCAACCGCCTTGCGTTGCAGTTTGCGGTCACGTCTCCCGGAGCCAATCACGAAGCGCAGGCCAGGATTGTCCGCTTGCGCCTTGCGTACCACCCCGGCGAGCGCGGGTCGGATGGCGCGAAGGTTGGCCTCGTGGTTTGCCACCGGGTCCGGGTTCCATGCGCGGAACATCGCGAGTTGATCCCGCCCGAATTCATCCCGAGCAGGAATCCCAGCGTAGATGCCGCCCGGTCCGTAGAGCGGATCGGCGAAGACATCCGGGAACGTCCCCCATTCACGGCGTGTTTGGCCATGAACACCGCTCTCCAGGCCGAAACATATCAGCGCGATGCCGAGCAATCCGAGGCGGAGGGCGCGTGTGTTTCCCAGCATGGTGGAGCACATAGTCGCAGCCCGATGGTGCCAAAGGAAGGCCGCGCCGTTCTATACGTACGGCCAAATTCGTCGCCATCACTGCTATAGATGGCGCGGCTGGAGATGTCCCGGCAGAGCAGGAGCAGATTTTGACCGAGCGATTTGAACGGCATCGCCAACCCTGGACACATGAGGAGCTTGAGAAGCTAAAGTTGCTCGCCAAGAAGGGCATGGCACTGAAGGCGATTTCGAAAGCGATGACCCGCAGCGAAGAATCCATCAAGGACCGCGCCAAACTCGATGGCATTGGGATCGCCAAGCTCCGTTAGCGGTGCTCACGGCAAGGCCTTGGGACGCAAGGCCGACGTCCGTTGTTGGACGATGATGCAACGTCCGTTCTAGGCGCGTATCTCCGTCAGCGCCTGCCCCAGGACCAGCTTTATCTCGGCACAGAAGCGGCGGTTGGCACTCGAGAGCAGTGAGGGCTTCGATCCCTATGACCGAAGCCCTCGCGCTCAGGCGATTTGCCGCCTCAGACTTGTGCGAGGCCTCCATCGACGAACACTTCGCCGCCGGTCATGAATGCTGTCCGGGGATGCCAGGAACGCAGCGACCGCTCCCGTCTCCGTCGGATCGCCCATGCGGCCGAGCGGCGTTGTCGCCCCAAGCGCGTCCAAGGCCTCCTCTCCCACGACTTCAACCGTCAGCTCCGTCCTGGTCGGCCCGGGAGACAGCACATTGACGCGGATGCCGGTGCCGCGAAGATCCAGCGCCCAGCTAATTCTCCCCGGCGGAATTGCTCGACGCGCCGGCGGCGATCAGGTGCTCGGCCGTGGCGATCGCGCGCGTCCGGCCCTCCGGTGAGACCATGGCGGCCAGAAGGGCCGGCACCCAGGGCGGCACGGGCACGTCGTCCGCCAGCCACTCGCGGACACGCTTCACTCGGCCGTTGCAGAACAGGTCGGCGAAGCGTTCCGCGCTCAGATTGACCTCGTTAAGGCCGAACTGAAACTGCGCGCCATCGATGTGATGAGCTTTCGACTTCGGCAGTCGAAGGGGGCTGGCCATTTCAGTTGTCTCCACGGGTACCCTCGGCGCCCCTTGTCGGGCGAACGCGAGAGGACCATCACGCCTTGGTCAATGCCGCCAGCAATAGCAAGTGGAGCGGCAATCGTCAGCCGTGTTCGCCGAAGGGGCTGTGGGTCGTTCGGACACCCGGCCTCGAGGTCAAAGCCTCATGCGGCCGTCAGTTTGTCGATGCCGTAGGTCGCGTTGAGGATGAGCAGCGCCACCACCGCGATCAGCATCTGGACCGTGCTGATCGCCGCGATCGAAGGGTCGAACTGCGTCTGCATGTAGCTCAGCATGACCACGGGAAGCGTGTTCGCCTGCGCCGTGCCGAAGAAGAAGGACAGCGGCAGGTTGTCGAGCGAGATCAGGATCGAGAACAGGCTGCCGGCGAAGATGCCGGGCCGGATCAACGGCAGCGTCGTATGGCGCAGGGTCTGCCAGCGCGTCGCCCCGAGCACGGAGGCAGCCTCCTCGAAATCGGGTGGCAGCGCGCGATACACCGCCAGCACCGTGCGGGTGATGTAGGGAATCGAGACGACGGTGTGGCTGATCAGCAGGGCATTGAACGAGATGCCCAGCCCGAGTGCGGACAGGAGATAGAGCAGCGAGAAGCCCAGCACGATCGCTGGTACGGAGAGCGGCGCCAACAGCAGATTGGCGGCCATGCTCGCCAGCGTTGTTCGCGAGCGGGCGATCCAGAGCGCGGCCGGCACGCCGATCGCGATGCCCAGCAGCGCCGAGCCGATCGCGATCTGCAGCGACGTGATCAGCGAGTCGATGAAGGGCCGGTATTCGAAGATGCGCCCATACCATTGCAGCGACAGGCCCGGCATCGGGAAGGCGATGTAGGACGCCGACGAGAAGGACACCACCACCACGGCGATGATCGGCAGCAGCAGGAAAGCCATGAACAGCACGACCCAGAGGCCGAGCCCCCAGGCGAGCAGGTCCGGCTTGCGGCGCCGGCGCGTCAGACTGGCGTCGCTCATTCCTTGATGCCCTTGCGCTTGAGGAAGCGGCCCTGCAGGGCGACGCAGGCCATCGCGGCGACGAGCAGGACATTGCCCATGGTGGCGGCGAAGCCGACATCCTGCGTCAGGTTGAACTGCTGGTAGATCAGGAGCGAGAGCGTCTGCACCTTGCCGCCGCCGAGCAGCAGCATGGTCAGGAAGCTGCCATTGGTGATGACGAAGACCAGCGTGCAGCCGGTCGCGATGCCGTCGAGGCTGAGCGGCAGGGTGACATGTCGAAAGGCCTGCCAGCGGCCGGCGCCCAGAACACGCGCGGATTCCTCCAGGCGCACGTCGATGCCCTGCATCACCGCCGTGATCGAGAGGACCATGAACGGCACCATCACATGAATGAGGCCGATATAGACGATGATCGGGTCGTTCAGGATGTCGATCGGCCGGTCGATCAGGCCGAGATCGGTGAGCCAGACATTCAGCAGCCCGCGGCGTGCCAGCAGCACGCGCCAGCCGAAGGTGCGCATGATGATCGAGGTCAGCAGCGGCGCGATCAGGCAGAACAGGATCAGGCCGTTCCAGCGGCCGGCATAGCGCACCATGAAATAGGCGACGGGGTAGCCGACCAGGAGCGTGCAGAGCGTCGTGATCAGCGAAACCTTGAAGGTGTTCAGGAAGATGCCGGAGTAATAGGCGTCGAAGAGTAGCTTCTGGTAGTAGACCCAGGGCTGGGCCGCCGCCTCGCCGAGCGTGACGCTGCGCGTCAGGTTGGCGGCCAGCGGTACGACCAGGAACGCCAGCAGGAAGACGATGGCCGGCACGGCCCAAAGCGGGCTCGCCAGCCGGAAGCGGCCGCCCTTTCGCGGAGCGCCTCCGGCGGGTACCGCGACGGACGCGACCGCGGTCATGCCCCGGCCTCCAGCATGATCGCGCAATCGGGCTCCCAGCTCAGCTTGACCACGCTTCCGGCCGCAGCCGGCGTCCGGCTCTGGCTGTAGACGAAGATCGGCGTGTCGCGCCCCTCGGCATCGAGTTCATAGGTCAGGAAGGAGCCCCGGAACACCACGTCACGGATGCGTGCCGGCAAGCCCGCGCTCTCCGGCGAGCCCATCGCCAGGCGCTCCGGACGCACGGCGAAGGCCAGCTCCTGTCCCGGCGAAAGCGGCTTCGTCGCGGTGACGGTGACCTCGATCGGCTCTCCCCCGCTCAGCGCGACGCGCCAGACGCCCGCCCCCTGCTCGGCCACGGCCGTGCCCGAGAAGACGTTGGCGGTCCCGAGGAAATCAGCGACGAAGCGCGTGGCCGGCTGCCCGTAGATCTCGGCGGGGGCGCCGATCTGGACGATCTGCCCCGCCGACATCACGGCGACGCGATCGCTCATGGTCAGGGCTTCCTCCTGATCATGCGTGACGAGGATCGACGTGATCCCGAGCCGGCGCTGGATCGCGCGCAGCTCGAACTGCATGCTCTCGCGCAGGTTCTTGTCGAGGGCGCCGAGCGGCTCGTCGAGCAGCAGGATCTTGGGATCGGTCGCGAGCGCACGCGCCAGCGCGACGCGCTGCTGCTGGCCGCCCGAGAGCTGGTGGATCTGCCGGTCGCCGAACTGCTCGAGCCTGACCATGGCGAGCAGACGGCGGGCGCGCTCGTCGCGCTCGGCCCGGGACGTGCCGCGCATCTTGAGGCCGAAGGCGACGTTCTCGCCGACGCTCATATGGGGGAACAGGCTGTAGTTCTGGAACAACATGCCGAGGTCGCGCCGGTTCGGCGGCAGGTCTGTGATGTCCTTGTCGCCGATGAAGATCGCGCCGGTGTCGGGCTGCTCGAAGCCGGCAATGGCGCGCAGCGTCGTCGTCTTGCCGCAGCCGGAAGGGCCGAGCAGGGCGATCATCTCGCCGCCTGCAACCTCAAGGCTGAGCGGCTTGAGGGCCTGGACCTGACCATAGGACTTGCTGATGCCGCGCAGGCCGAGGGGAACGCTGATCATGCCGCATCCCTAAACATGCCGGTCGACCGAGATGGAGCCGATGATCCAGAGGACCTGGGCCGCGGTCGTGCCGGGGTTGGTGAAACTATGGGGGAGTGAGCTGTCGAAGACGAAGCTGTCGCCCTCCTTGAGATGGGATTCCTCGTCGGCGACCCGCAGGATGAACTCGCCTTCCATCACCAGTCCGGCCTTCTCGGCCTGGTAGCGCATCGGCTTGTCGCCGGAGGAGCTGCCGGCAGGGATGTGCAGGATCATGAGCTGGAGATTATGCGGCGTGCCGGCCGACAGGAGCTCCTTGCTGATGTAGCCGAGCTCCAGGCGCGGCCGCTGCTTGGCGCGCCGCACGAACATCGGATCGCGGGGGGCAGGCTGCGCCGTCTCCTGGAAGAAGGCGCTGGCAGGCAGGCCCAGGGCATTGCGGATGCTCGTCAGCACGCGCAGCGACGGATTGACCAGGTCTCGCTCGACCTGGCTGAGCATGCCGACCGAGACGCCGGAGCGCTCGGCCAGCTTCTGCAGCGAGATGCGGGCCTGCTGGCGGCTCTTGCGGATCATGGCGCCGACGCTGCCGCCTTCGGCAGCCTTCGGAGAAACATCGGCATTGGCGTCGGCGGTGACGGACGTGTTCACGCTCATCTTCTGTTCTTGTGGAAGCTTCAAAGATTTCATTATCTTAAAAAATTGCCGCTCGCAACGACCGATATCTTGAACCCGATGATAGCGGCAGGGCGGGGCGGCGCCATGCTCAAAAGCTGCTCAACGCTGCCGAAATATCGATCTTTCGCCGAAATCGACGCCATACGCCCAGCGCAGCCCTGACTGGCCGATACTGCGACAATGAAATTCGTTGCGCGGATTTTTAGGATAGTGAATAATCTTGCGATCGGGGCGCAGAACCCCGACACCCGTTCAACAACGAGGGGATCGCAATCGTGACAAAGCGTGGTTTCAGCAGGAGCGCCGCGTCCTTCGCGGCAGCCATCGGTATGATTGCCGGGAGTGCCGGCCTGGCGGGGCAGGCCATCGCCGCCGATCTCGTCGTGGGAGCATTTGGCGGCGTCTGGGAGCGCAGCTTCCGGGAATGCATCGTCGAGCCGTTCCAGAAGGAGACGGGCAAGAGCGTCGACATCGTCCTGGGTTCGCCGCCGCAATGGCTGAACCAGATCGCGGCCAGCCCGAGCAAGCCGCCGCTCGACATCATGATGACGACGAGCGATGCCGCCCATGACGCGATCAATCGCGGCCTGGTCGACAAGTTCACGGTCGAGCGCATGCCGAACCTCGGCAAGATCGCCAAGCGCTTCACCGAAGTCGGCGGCGGTTACGGCGTCGTGCACAACTACGGCTCGATGGGGCTGATCTACAACAAGGCGACCGTGAAGAACCCGCCCAAGGACTGGAAGGAGTTCGTCGAAGGCACGGTCAGCGGCAAGTGGAAGAGTTCCGCCCCAAGCATCAACTACACCGGCGGCGGCTCGCCCTTCATCGTCTATCAGCTCTCGACGCTCTATGGCGGCAGCATCGACAACGTCGCGCCCGGCCTCGCCCAGGCCAAGCGCATGCTCGACAGTCGCAACCTGACCCTTTGGACCGATCCCAACCAAGTCCTCAACGATCTGAAGAGCGGCGAGATCGACATGGCCGCCTATTGGGACGGGCGCGCCTGGGCCTTCATCGACGACGGCAATTCCGGTTTCGGCTATGTCACGCCGGCGCCCGGCGCTATGGCTGGCATCACCTGGATCCAGAAGGCCAAGGGCAGCTCCGATCTCGGCTTCGACTTCGCCAACTTCGCCCTCGACGCGAAGCGCCAGTCCTGCTTCGGCAGCAAGGTCCGCTACGGCACCGGCAATGTCGACGCGGTCTACGACAAGGCCGTGGCGCACGAGATCACCAAGATCGAAGAGATCGTCATTCCGCCCTTCACCGAGATCCCCGCGCGCCAATCCAAGTGGCTCGAGCAGTGGAACAAGGAAATCGGCCGCTAAGCGCGGTGCTGGCAGGCACCCTTCCGGTCTTTCGGCCGGGAGGGTGCAGCATCACCGACGATCACATCACTGACGATCATTCACCAGCACGCGCCGGCGGCGGCAACATCGCCCGGTCGCCGGAGTACAGACGATGGGCTACCGCGTTGGGGTCGATATCGGCGGATCCTTCACCGATTTCGCCGTTTTCGACGAGCAGAAGAAGACACTGCGCTCTCTGAAGGTGTTTTCACGACCCGACCAGCCGGGCGCGGAGGTTCTCGAAGGCGTCAAGGGTCTCGCCGAACGCTACGGCGTCCCGCCCGAGGAGATCGTCTACTTCACCCACGGCACCACGGTGGGCGTGAACACCGTCGTCCAGCGCAAGGGGCTCAAGCTCGCCCTCTTCGTCACCGAGCATTTCCGCGACGTGCTCGAACTGGCGCGGCTCAAGATCCCCAACATGTACAGCCTGCTGTCGAAGCGGCCCGCGCCGCTCGTCACGCGCGACATGGTCTTCGGCATCCCCGGCCGCATGCTGCCGGACTCCTCCGTCGCACAGCCTCTCGACGAGGCCGCGGTCGAGGCCGCCGCCAGGGACGCGGTCGCCGCAGGTGCCGAGGGCGTGGTCATTTCCTTCCTGCACGCCTATCGCGACGGCGCGCTGGAACTGCAAGCCAAGGCGGTGGTCGAGCGGGTCGCCCCCGAGCTTCCGGTGTTCTGCTCCAGCGAGACCTGGCCGATCGTGCGCGAATACGAGCGCACCGTCACCGCCGTCATCGGCGGCTATGTCCAGCCGCGCGTCTCGCATTATCTCGGCTCGCTGCAGAAGGCGCTGAAGGATGTCGGCGTTCCCGCCGATCCCCGCCTGACCAAGTCGAACGGTGGCATCATGACCGCCGAGCAGGGCAAGCAGCAATGCGTGCAGATGATCCTCTCGGGCACGGCCTCGGGCGTGATCGGCGCAAGCTATGTCGCCGAGATGTGCGGCATCGAGCACTGCATGAGCCTCGACATCGGCGGCACGACCGCTGACGTCGCCCTGATCAAGGACGGCGCTCCGCAATACGGCGTCGGCGAGCGCATCGGTGACTTCCAGATCTTCATCCCTTCGGTCTCCGTCTCGTCGATCGGCGAGGGCGGTGGCTCGATCGCCTGGGTCGACCGGCTCGGCGTGCTGAAGGTCGGGCCCGAGAGCGCGGGCTCGCGGCCCGGCCCCGCCTGCTACGGGCGCGGCGGCACGCGCGCCACCATCACCGACGCCTTCGTCGTGACCGGCCTCGTCGGCCATTCCGACCTCGGCTACAACGCGGTCCAGGTCGATGTCGAAAAGGCCCGCACGGCCGTCGGCGAACTGGCCGAGAAGATCGACCGCACGGTCGAGCAGACCGCGGAAGCCATCATCAACATCTCGATCTCCGGCATGTATTCGGAGTGCAGCGGCCTGCTTTCGCGCTTCGGCGTCGATCCGCGCGATCTTTCGCTGCTGGCGTTCGGCGGGGCCGGCCCGATGATGGCCTGCTTCCTGGCCCGCGAGCTGAAGATGCGCGAGGTCGTCGTGCCGCCGACACCGGGTGTGCTCAGCGCGCTTGGCGGGCTGATCGCCGATCTCAAGAACGATTTCATCCGCACGCTCTATCTCGATGTCGGCTCCGATGCGGTGCCGGTGCTCCAGCAGACCTTCGCCGAGCTGCGCACCGCTGCGCTGTCCTGGCTCAAGGACGACCAGGCCTATGACGGGCCCCATGAGCTGATCTATTCGGCCGAGATGCGCTATCGCGGCCAGTCCTTCGAGCTCGACGCAGCCCTCGATGCGGCGGCAATCAAAGAGGGGCGGCTCGACGCGCTGACTGAGGCCTTCCACCTCGCCCATGAACGCATGTACGGCCATGCCGACCGCGACGCGCCGGTCCAGCTCATCACCGCCCGCCTCGTCATCGTCGGCAAGACCGAGAAGCCCGAATTCCCGAAGAGCGAACTCAGGCCCGGCCCGGCGAAATCCGACCGCAGCGTCGAGGCCTTCGTCGACGGCGGCAAACGCGCACTGCCGATCTATCGGCGCGCCGATCTGTTGGCCGGCCAGAGCTTCGCGGGGCCCGCCATCGTCACGCAGGACGACTGCACCACCGTCGTGCCGGGGGGCTTCAACGTCACGGTCGATACGTTCGGCAATCTGAGGATCGTTCTGGGAGCTGCGGCATGATCATCGACAAGGCCACACTTCAGGTCCTCGCCAATCACTGCGCGGCCGCTGCCGAGAGCATGGGCTACACGCTGATGCGGACGGCCTACTCGACCTTCGTCAAGGAGACCGAGGACTTCTCCTGCCAGCTCATGAACAGCCGGGGCGCCACCGTCGCCTCGCCGATGACCATGGGCGCGACCTGGTACACCGGGCTCGACTACGGCCCGGTGATCTCGATGTTCGACGATTATCGCGAGGGCGACGTCTACGGCACGAACGATCCCTATAGCGGCCATGTCGCCACGCACTCGCCCGACATGCATCTCTGGGCGCCGGTCTTCCATGGCGGCGAGCTCGTCTGCTTTGTCGGCAACCACATCCATAATACCGATGTCGGCGGCGCCGTGCCGGCCTCGCTCTCGCGCACGCTGACCGAGGTCCATCAGGAAGGCATCCGCATCCCGCCGACCCTGCTCGTCCGCGACGGTGTCCTGAACGAGGAGATGGTGCGCACGCTCGAGCTCAACGTGCGTGTGCCCGAGCAGAATCGCGGCGACCTTAACGCCCAGTTCGCCTGCCTCAAGGTCGGCGAGCGCAAGGTCCATGACATCATCGAGCGCTTCGGCGTCGAGGCGTTCAAGGCGGGTCTCGACCAGCTTCTGGACTATGCCGAAGAGCAGGCCCGTTCGCTCGTCGCCACGATTCCCGACGGCGACTACGAATTCGCCGATTATGCCGACGAGGATGCGCCCAACGGCTATCCGGCCCGCATCAACCTGACGGTGAAGGTGCGCGGCGACACGCTGCTGTTCGACTTCACGGGCACCGATCCGCAGCTCGTCTCCTCGCTCAACATGCCGACGGGCGGCAATCCCAGGCACTCGCTGATCACGGTCGGCCTGGTCTACGTGCTCTACACGCTCGACCCGACGATCATCCTCAACTCCGGCACCGTGAGGATGCTGGATGCGATCCTGCCGAGCGGTACGGTCGTGAACTGCGAATTCCCGGCGGCGGTGGGCATGCGCAGCCTGCTCAGCAACGTCCTGCAGGCCGTCATCGTCGGCGCCTTCACGCGGGCGCTGCCCGACAAGCTGCCGGCTTCGCCCGGCAACGGCCTGAGCCTCGTCAATGTCCGCACCACCACGCGCGGCGGCCGTACCATCATGGCCTCGATCGGCCCTGTCGGTGGTGGCGCCGGCGGCGGCCCCTATGAGGATGGCGCGGAAGGCAGCGGCGCCAACATGTCCTTCCTGAAGAATACGCCGGTCGAGATCAGCGAGTCGGAGATTCCGATCCGCATCCACAAATACGGTCTCGTTCCGGATTCGGGTGGCGCGGGGCTGCATCGCGGCGGCTCGGCGCTGCTGATGGAGTTCCAGCTCTTCGCACCGCAATCCATGGTCACGGCCCGCAACCGCGACCGCAGCATGATCTCGGCCTGGGGCGTCGAGGGCGGCCAGCCGGGCGCTCAATCGAGCTTCACGCGCAATCCCTATGGCGCCGCGCCCGAGGAACTGCGCAACACCGATATCGTGCCGCTCCAGCCGGGCGATACGCTGCGGCTGATCGGGCCCGGTGCTGGCGGCTATGGCCCGGCCCATGAGCGCTCCATCGAGAAGGTCATCGACGACGTTCGCGGCGGCTTCGTCAGCCCGGCGCGGGCGCGCTCGGATTACGGTGTGGCGCTGAACGACGACGGCTCCGTCGATGCCGCTGAAACCGCCAGTCTGCGCCAGGCGATGGCCAGGAGCGCGACGAGCGAGCATTTCAGCCATGGCCCCGGCCGCGTCGCATTCGAAAGCGTCTGGACAAGGCCGCGCTACGCCCTGCTGACGCGCATCCTGCGCGAGGTGCCCGTGTCCTGGCGCTTCTACGTCAAGCACGAGCTCTTCCGTGCCCTGGAAGGCCGGAAAGGCGGGCCCGATGGCGGCACGGGCGAACTGCTCGAAGCCTATGGCGATCTCGCCGCGCGCTTCGAGGATCTCCCGCCCGCGGCAACGTTCGGCCGCGAAGCGGCTGTTCGAGCAGCCGCAGAGTGATTGCGGGTGGCAAGACACGACTTTGACAGGGGCTGCATGATGGGCATCGCCACGGACATCGACACCGGCAAGGCAGCGACCCTGCTGTTCAGCCCCTTCAGGCTGCGCGACGTGACCTTCCCCAACCGGATCGTCATCGCACCCATGCAGATGTACAAGGCGGCTCCTGACGGGCGGGCGACGGACTGGCATTTCCAGCACCTCGCCAAATACGCCATTGGCGGCGCCGGCACGGTGATGACCGAGGGGCTGATCATCGATCCCATCGGGCGCAACACCTATGGCGACCTCGGCCTCTGGGATGACGCACAGGTCGCGCCGCTGCGCCGGATCGTCGACTTCCTGCACGGCGAGGGCGTCGTCGCAGCCGCCCAGCTTCACCATGCCGGGCCGAAATCCTCGCGCCAGCGCCCCTGGGAGGGGCTGAATTCCCTCACCGAGGTCGAGGCCGAGCGTGGCGAGGTGCCCTGGACGCCGGTGAGCTCAACCTCGACAGGCTCGGTCGCGCATTGGCGCGCACCGCGCGCGCTCACCGTCAAGGAGATCGCCGCGCTGGTCGAGGCCTATGGCCAGGGGGCGAGGCGCGCCAATGAGGCCGGCTTCGACGTGATCGACGTCCATGCCGCCCATGGCTATCTGATCCACTCCTTCCTTTCGCCTGTCGCGAACAAGCGCGAGGACGGATATGGCGGCGACCTTGCCGGGCGCATGCGCTTCGCGCTCGAAATCGCCGAGAGCATTCGCCGGCACTGGCCGAAGGGAAAGCCGCTCTTCTTCAGGCTCTCCTGCGTCGACTGGCGCAAGGATCTCGACGATCGCAGTGATGGCTGGACGATCGAGGATAGCTGCACGCTCGCCCACGAACTCTCGGTGCGGGGCGTAGACCTGATCGACTGTTCCTCCGGCGGCATCCGCGCCGAGAACTCGATGATGGACTACGCCAAGCAGCGCCGGAAGCTGCAGCGCGGCCATCAGGTTCCCTATGCCGAGCAGATCCGCCGCGACACGGGCGTGCCGACGATGGCCGTCGGCGTCATCCTCGACGGTCCGCAGGCCGAAGCCATCCTCCAGAAGGGCCAGGCCGATCTCATCGCCATCGGGCGCGAGGCGCTGACCGATCCCCATTGGGCGCTCCACGCCGCGCAGGCGCTCGGCACGGATCCCGATTGGGCGAAATGGCCACCCTCCTATGGCTGGTGGCTGCAAATGCGCGAGCGCATCGGCGTCGAGGGTTGAACCGCCCGTCTTTCATCATCAAGGACGGGCCGTCAGGTCCGTGAGTGCATGCTGCATCAGCCTCTCGAACGCATCGAAACCGACACCGTCCTTCCCGCTGCTGCCGACGTCGTCATCATCGGCGGTGGCATCGCCGGCATCTCGACCGCCTATTTCCTGGCGCGAAAGGGCATCTCCACCGTCGTGCTGGAAAAGGGGCTGGTCGGCGCCGAACAGTCGAGCCGCAACTGGGGCTGGTGCCGCCAGCAGGGGCGCGATCTCCGGGAACTCGAACTGGCACGCCAGAGCCTGGATTTGTGGGAAGGCCTGCCGCAGGAGATCGGTGCCGATCTCGGCTTTCGCCGCACCGGCGTCGTCTTCGTCACCGACAGCCCGGCCGAACTGGCCGGCTGGGAGCACTGGCGCAATGCGGCGCAGCAATATCAGGTCCATAGCCAGATCCTGACCGCCGCCGAGGCGCAGGCGCGCACGCCCGGCAGCAAGAAGCGCTGGATCGGCGGGTTGTATACCCCCACCGACGGTCGAGCCGAGCCCTCAAAGGCCGCGCCGTTCCTCGCCCGGGCCGCGCGCCAGCGCGGCGCCGTCGTGCTGGAAAACTGTGCCGCGCGCCTGATCGAGACGGCAGCCGGGCGCGTTGCGAGCGTCGTCACCGAACGCGGCACCATCCATACCGGCACGGTGCTCTGCGCGGGCGGGGCCTGGTCCTCCCTGTTCTGTCGCCGGCACGGCATCGACCTGCCTCAGGCGATCGTCCATGGCTCGGTCGCACGCACGATGACAGGCCCCGACCTGCTGCCCGAATGCGTCTCGACGCCCGGCTTCTCGGCGCGCCGGCGCACCGATGACGGTTATACGGTCGCGATGAGCGGGCGCGGGACGGTGCATCTGACGCCGTCTCTGCTGCGCTACGGCATGAAATTCCTGCCGATGTTTCTCCAGCGCCGCAAGGGCCTGAAGATCCGGTTCGGCAAGGCGTTCTTCGACGAGCTTCTCGCGGCGCGTTGGAACGGCGACCAGGTCTCCCCCTTCGAGAAGACGCGCATCATCGACCCGCCCGCGGACATGGAATTGCTGGGGCGCGCCCTTGCCGAATTCCACACGACCTTTCCGGAACTGGCCTCGCTTGGCATCGCCGATAGCTGGGGCGGCGCGATCGACTCCATGCCGGACGCCATTCCCGTGATCTCCCCCGTCGATGCCATGCCCGGCTTCTTCATCGCGACGGGTTTCAGCGGCCATGGCTTCGGCATCGGGCCGGGCACCGGGCATGCGGTCGCCGAGATGGTCACAGGCGGAAAGCCGGCCGTCGACCTCAAGCCTTTCCGCTATTCGCGCCTGCATGACGGCACGCGTCTGCGCCCCGACGGCAAATTCTGAGGCGCGAGAGGCGAGGGGAATGAGCCATGACGGCTTCCGGTGAGGTGATCTTCATCAGCGGCGCTGCGCGCGGCATCGGCCGCTCGATCGCCGAGACGCTGGCGCGCGAAGGCTTCCGCCTGGCGCTCGCGGATGTCGCGTTCGAGGAGGTCCAGACGGTGGCGGCGGCGCTCGCTGCCGAAGGCGCGTCAGCCCGCGCCTATCGTCTCGACGTCCGGTCCGCCAACGACATCGCCGCCGTGATGGAAGCGGTGGCGGCCGATCTCGGCGAGTCCGCCGGCCTCGTCAACAATGCCGGAATCTATCCCGATACGCCTGCGCTGGAGGTCAGCGAGGAGGATTGGGATCGCGTGCTCGATATCAACCTCAAGGGCACCTTCTTCGCCTGCCAGGCCTTTGCCCGCCGCCGCAAGGCGCAGGGCGGCGGCGGCGCCATCGTCAATCTCGCCTCGACCTCCGCCTTCTCCGCCCGCATCGGTGCCGTGCCATACGCGGCGTCCAAGGCCGGGGTCGTGATGCTGACCAAGGGCCTCGCCCTCGAATTCCAGTCGCTCGACCTGCGCGTCAACGCTGTCGCGCCCGGGCTTGTCGAGGTTCGGGAGGGGCAGTTCTCCGACGGCTATCGCGATCAGTTCCGCACGATGATCCCGCGCGGACGCATCGGCCAGCCCCGGGACATCGCTGGCGCGGTCACGTTCCTGCTCTCGCCCGCCGCGGACTTCGTCAACGGCGAGTGCATCGTCGTCGATGGCGGCTTCCTGGCGGGGCGACCGCTGCAACGCCTCGGCGGCCGCTGACCGGCGTATCGACAGCCCACTTCTGTCCCCCCTCCCAAGCGAGTTGATAACATGTCCTTTCTGCTCCCCCTCGACCTTGCGCCCTCCGGTGAGCCCGAGCGTTCCAAGGCCCCCGCCGACCGGCTGATCGCAGGCGATCCCTCCTTCAAGACATGGGCGCAGGACACATCCCGCAACGACAGCGTTCATACGGGTGTCTGGGAAGCGACTCCCGGCGAAACCCGCTCGATCAAGGGCGAGACCTTTGAGTTCTGCTACATCCTTTCCGGCGTCGTCGAGCTGACCGAGGAGGGGCAGGCCCCGCGCATTTTCCGGGCGGGCGACAGCTTTGTGATGAAACCGGGCTATGTCGGCATCTGGAGAACGATCGAGACTGTCCGGAAGATTTACGTCGTCGTGGGCTGATTGACGCCCGGCCCGAACGGTCGTTCAGGTTGCAAAGGGGCTAGGCGCGGTAACGAGGACGCCGAACAGGCTCCGATCACGTGTGTCAAATGACAGAGACGCCGATTAGGCCATGTGCGATGCGCGTGGCATCATTGGGCACGCCTCGTCCAACCGAGGGCGGGATCGAGGACATTTTGACGACCCCTGAACTTCGCGACGCCCGCTTCATGCGCAGCCTGCTGGCCGCGTCGGATGACTGCATCAAGGTCATAGGTCTCGACGGCAAGCTGTCCTTCATGAGCGAGGGCGGCCAGCGCGTCATGGAAGTCAGCGACTTCAACGCCATCAAGGGGTGCCCCTGGCCGGATTTCTGGGCCGATCAAGGCAACGCCGATGCCAAGTTCGCGATCGCGGAGGCCCGCGCCGGCCGCAGCTATCGCTTCCAGGGCGCCGCAAACACGGCCGCCGGAAATCCCCGCTTCTGGGACGTCCAGGTTGGCCCCATTATGGGCCCCGACGGCCAGCCTGAGGCGATCCTGTCTGTATCCCGCGACATCACGCTGATCAAGGAAGCCGAGCAGCGGCAGCGCCTGCTTGCGCTTGAACTGAAGCACCGCATGAAGAACACGGTCGCCATGATCCAGGCGATCGCCAACCAGACGATCCGCGGCGGCCCGGAGATGGACGCCATCATGGAGGCCTTCACCGGCCGGTTGAACACGATGGCGTCGGCGCAGGACATCCTGACGCAGACGGTTTGGGCAAGGGCGAGCCTGGCAGGCCTCGTCGAGGAATCGTTGAAGGGCCACAGCGACCTGTCTCGTTTCCGGATCGATGGCCCCAAGGTCGAATTGTCGTCCAGGACGGCCCTTGCGATGGCGCTCGCGCTGCATGAGCTGGCGACCAACGCCACCAAATATGGCGCCCTCAGCCAGGATAGCGGGCGCATCGACGTGACCTGGTCGGTCACCGATGGTGAGTTCAAGTTCGGATGGCGCGAGAGCGGTGGTCCACCCGTCCAGACACCCACCCGGCGTGGTTTCGGATCGCGGATGATCGAGCGCGCCTTGGCGGGATACTTCAACGGTACGGCCGGGGTGGACTATGAGCCGGCCGGCGTCGTTTTCTCGCTTCGCGGACCGGTCGAGGCGCTGACGGCCGACTGATCAGGTGGCGTAGCGCCTCGCACGGCAAGGACCGCGCGGCGAAGCCCGAGCTTGCCAGTCGCGCCGTGTACCGGCAATCTCAGCTCAGCAAGATGCTCAGCAGATGTATGCCGGAGTGTTATCTCGTCGGGCAGCAGAACATGGGAAGAAGTCCAAAATGATGATCATGGACGGTGGGAATGCCGATGCCGGCAAGATGGACGAGGCCGCTCTGCTTGGGCGTCGGGCGGGGCTTCTCAACCGCCGGTCGTTCCTGGTCGGCTCGACTGTGGGTCTCGGCGCGCTGGGGCTAGGCGGCTGCGCGACATCCGACGGCATGAGCCTCGCCGAGGCGCAGAAGCTCTACGGGCCGGTGCCCGAGGAGAAATTCCCGATCCCGGCGGCCGACGTCAGCAAGGTCGATCCGAAATATTTCCGCCGGACCGTCCGTTACGAGACCAAGGAAGCGCCCGGTACGCTCATTGTCGATCCCGGCAATTACTATGTCTACCGCATCGAGAGCGACGGAAACGCCACCCGCTATGGCGCCAATGTCGGCCGTGACGGCTTCCGCTGGAGCGGCGACGCCTATGTCGGGCGCAAATCCGAATGGGCGACCTGGACCCCGCCGAAGGAGATGATCAAGCGCCAGCCCGAGGCGGCGAAATGGGCCCGCGGCATGCCGGGCGGGCTCGACAACCCGCTCGGCGCCCGCACGCTCCATCTCTACCAGAACGGCGCTTACACGCTCTACACGATCTATGCGTCCAGTGACCCCGACACGATCGGCTCGGGCATCACAAGCGGCTGTGTCGGCCTGCTCAGTCAGGACATGATCCACCTGTATTCGCAAACGCCGGTCAAGACGAAGGTGGTCGTGCTGCCGGCATAGCAGGGGGCAGTCCCCGCCGGGCAGCGCCAAGAACCGGCGCGTTCTCAGGGTGCTAGTCTAGCGGTGCCGTGAAAGCAGGCATCGGACGCGTCCGATGAACGGCTCGGTTCACTCTTTCGGAGCGAGGATGCGGACCATCGCGTCATAGCCCCGCTGGCGCGCCAATTCGATCGGGGTTACACCGTTGCGGTCGCCAAGGTCACGCCGCGCGCCGGCCGCGACGAGAAGGCTCGCTGTGCGCTGATGCCGCGCCCCACCATCGCCGAGAACGACCGCCTCGATGAGCGCGGTCCAGGAGAGATTGTTGACGTGATCGAGCGGGGCTCCGGCCTCGATCAGAACCTTGACGATCTCGTCATGGCCGAGATGGGCGGCAGCGATGAGGGCGGTGCCGTCATAGGGGCTGGTGATCGCCTTCGGATCGGCACCGATCGCCAGTGCCGCCCGCATCGTCTCGACGTCGTCGGCAACCGCCGCGATCGTGACCGTGTCATAGCGCTGAGCGTCGAGGGCGCGTGGATCTGCCCCCAGCCTGACCAACACCCGCATCGCCTCGCGCTGCCGGGCGTGGGCAGCGATATGCAGCGCGGTGCGGCCATGGCCGTCGCGAGCATCGATCGGGGCGCCCCCCGCCGCCAGTCTTTCGATCGCCGCGACGTCGCCGGTTTCGGCGGCGGCCTGAAGGCCCCGGTAGCCAGCGATCTCCGCGGCCGAGGGCGGCGTCTGCGCAGAGGCCGGCGGCGCGGAAAGAGCAGCGGCCAGACCCGTGGCGAGGATGGCGGCGAAAGTGAGTTTCATCGAATCCTCTCCTGCAGCACACACGGTTTCGTCAGGCGACCCTGAGGTTGCCGAAAGGCGTGGCACCGCGAACCGAGTGGTTATCCTAACGCTCTGTTCTGCCGAAACGAGCACTTATGGTGCAATACGCCCGCTGCGGAGATCGGGCTGGCGTCCTGACACGGACACCCCCGCCCCATACGTGGATCTCCGTTCCTGCCGACCGGACGCCTTGGCTATTGGCCCGCGTGGTAGGGCCTCCGGCCAAATGTTCGACGATTTTCGAACCACGCAGGCCATCTCCGTGATGCACAGGCCTCGCCTCCCGCTTGATGAAGGGTTGGTGCGCGCGCGCGAATAGTCTGTACTGGCGGCGCTGATTCGGTTGGGGGACCTGAAGCTCGTTGAGGTCATGCGCGGTAGGACCGCGTTAACCTTTGTTAATCAAGGGTCAATGCATGACGATGCGTCAACCCCGCTGGCTCTCACGCGGATGAGCTCATCTGGTCCCCCATCTCTCGCATCTGCTCGCAATGAGACGGGGCTGTGCCTGGTTTCTCTGGTGACGGTCGCTTTGCTGGGCGTCATGGCTGCGGGCTGTGGCGGGCAGAAGCTGACGGATGCCGAGCTGACCTTCGCGACGCGCGCCACCTCTGTCGACCCGAGCCGTGCTCTTGTCATGCTGCCTGCTGGCGGCCCACCGATCGTGAACGTCACGCAGCGCAACTATGACAATGCCGTCGCCCAGACCATCTCTTTGGCCACGCGGGGGCGTGTGTCGGGCGAGAACGCGCTCGATGTCGCATTCCTGACGGCGGCGGATGTTCCGGAGGACACCGGCGTCGAGGGCCGGCTCCTGTCGAACCCGAGCATCGAGGATTTCGCCATCGCTCGCGAGATGGAGGAACGCTTCCCCGGCGTCGCCATGGCGCCGGCGGCCATCTATGTCCAGAATCGCTACGGTCCGTTCGGATATGCCTTTGGTCGCGGCGCGGCGCTATGCTTGCAGAAAGCGCAGATTCGTAAAATTTGATACGCGCCAATGGCGGAAACTTAGCACGGACAGGCAATACCTCGCAGAGGCAACGCGAGTCCTCAAAGCATGATCGACGTTCTTTCCTTGGTTGGAATTCTTGCCTTTGGGTGGCTCGGTTACGCGTTCTGGTATGCCGGGCGAGACCCGGCCCCGACGTCCAGTTCAGCAAACGTGGCCGGAAAAAACCTCGTTTCGTGATGTGGAGGGCCCCATGTCGGGCGCCGGTTGCGGATTCGCGGTTCTGACGAGTGGATGGCTAGCAAAGAGGCTCGGTAGAACGGCGCGAGATCGCATCGCGTCGACGCGTGGGTGATACCGCCCCTGGCTGCCGCCATGTCATTCTGCCTGGCTGCTTCCGTGAGTCAGGGGCCATCCGGGAGGCCGGGTGCGTCCTCGGGCCTGACACCGAGGGGCCAGCGAAAGCGGCGGCTCGCCTCGTCGATGGCGACGTCGTTGATGCTGGCCTCGCGTCGCCGCATCAGGCCGGCCTCGTCGAACTCCCATTGCTCGTTGCCATGGGAGCGGAACCAGGCCCCTGACGCGTCATGCCATTCGTATTGGAAGCGCACGGCGATCCGGTTGTCATGGAAGCCCCAGAGTTCCTTGACGAGGCGATAGTCCAGTTCGCGCTGCCATTTGCGGGTCAGGAAGGCCACGATGGCATCGCGGCCCTGAAAGAACTCGGAGCGGTTTCGCCAGATGCTGTCTTGCGTGTAGGCCGCCGCCACGCGTTCGGGATCGCGCAGGTTCCAGGCATTCTCCGCAATCCGGGCCTTCTGGATGGCGGTTTCGCGCGTGAACGGCGGCAGAGGCGGGCGGCTCATCGCCTCAGGCTTCCTTGAAGCCGTAATCCGGGATGCCCTGCTCGTTGCCATAGTACTTGTAGGGCAGGAACTTACCGGACATTCCGATCTTGACGCGGTCGCCCTTCGGGTTGGGCTCGCGCTCGAACTCGATGTTGAAGTCGATCGCCGACATGATGCCGTCGCCGAACTCCTCCTCGATCAGCGCCTTCCAGGCCGGGCCGTTGACCATCACCATCTCGTAGAAGCGATAGATCAGCGGGTCGGTCGGCGGCATCGGCGTGCCCGTGCCGCGATAGGGCACCTCGTTGAGCATGCGCTTCTCGTTCTCGGTCAGCCCGAACAGGGCCTGCGCCTTCTCCGCCAGCGGCTTCACCAGCTTCATCTGGCCGAGCAGCGCGCCGACGATCAGCACCTCGGACATCCCGCCGATCTCCTCGGAGATGTATTTCCAGCTCCAGCCCTTCTCGCGCTTGATGTCGAGGATCTTCTCGGTGAGCTCTTCGCGCTTCATGCGTTTCTCCTTGGTACCGTCTTGTGGAATGGCGGGAATGTCGGATCAGGCCGCCTTGCGGCCGGCATCGGGACCGTTTCCGCCGGCGCGCGGCCGCACCACGGGCGGGTGGCGGCGGTCGTAGCCAGCGGGAATGGCGTCCCTGAACGACTTTGAGCGCGTGACGAGGAAATCGATCAGGTGGTTGCGGATGGCGTAGTAGTCGGGGTGGTGATGGACTTCCGTGCGCTTGCGATCACGCGGCAGCGGATTCTCCACGATCTCTGCGATCATCGCCTGCGGCCCGTTGGTCATCAGCACGATGCGGTCGGCGAGGTAGATCGCTTCGTCGACGTCATGCGTGATCATGAAGGCGGTCTGACCGGTTTCCAGGCAGATGCGCCGGACCTCGTCCTGCAGCGTGCCGCGCGTCAGCGCATCGAGCGCCGAGAAGGGCTCGTCCATCAGCATCATCTTGGGCTCGATCGAGAGCGCGCGCGCAATGCCGACACGCTGCTTCATGCCGCCTGAGAGCTCAGATGGTTTCTTCAGTTCGGAGCCTTTCAGCCCGACCTTTTCGATGAATGCCATCGCATGGGCGTTCACCTGCGCCTTCGACCAGCCGCGATGCCTCGCCTTCACCGCATAGGCGACATTGCCGAGCACGGTGCGCCAGGGCAGCAGAGAATGGCCCTGGAAGATCACCGCGCGGTCGAGCGAAGGCCCTTCGATCGCCCGGCCATCGACGATGGCTGCGCCGGCATCCGGCGCGTCGAGCCCGTTCAGGATGTTGAGGACCGTCGTCTTGCCGCAGCCGGAATGGCCGATGATGCAGGCGAACTCACCCTTCTTCATCGAGAACCAGAGATCCTCGAACACGGTAGTCGTTCCGCCGCCCGCCGTCGGATAGCGACGAGCGATCGATTCGATCGAGACGAACCTGTCGTTGGGCATGTCCATGGCGCTCAATCCGGATAGGTCACGGAGCGCTGGAAGCGCGCCAGTGTCTGGTCGAGCAGCATGCCCATCACGCCGATGACGAGGATCGCGACGATGACATTGGTGATCGAGAGGTTGTTCCACTCGTTCCAGACGAAATAGCCGATGCCGGTGCCACCCACGAGCATCTCGGCCGCGACGATGACGAGCCAGGCGATGCCGATCGAGATGCGCATGCCGGTCAGGATCGTCGGCGCGGCTGCCGGCAGGATGATGGTGAAGGCGCGCTTCACCGGCCCGACTTCCAGCGTGCGGGCGACGTTCAGCCATTCCTTGCGCACGGCCGAGACGCCGAAGGCGGTGTTCAGCAGCATCGGCCAAACCGAGCAGATGAAGATCACGAAGATCGCCGAGATGCTCGAATCCTTGATGGTGTAGAGGGCCAGCGGCATCCAAGCCAAAGGCGAGATCGGCTTCAGAACCTGGATGAAGGGATCGAGCGCTTTCGAAATCAGCGGCGACATGCCGATCAGGAAGCCGAGCGGCACGGCGAGCAGCACCGCCAGCGCGTAACCCAGCAACACCCGTCCGAGCGAATAGGCGAGCTGGATGCCGAGCCCCTTGTCGTTGGGGCCCTTGTCGTAGAACGGATCGCGCAGATGGCCCCAGATCGTCCTGCCGACATCGAGCGGGCCGGGCATGGCGGATTTGCCCTGCGTCACCTGCTGGCCCATCAGCTTGGCGTATTCCGGGTCGATGTTCGCCGCCGGCCCGGTGCCACCCGATTGGGTCGCGACATGCCAGGCCGTCAAGAACACCGCGAGGATCGCCAGCGACAGGACGAGCGCGCGGAGGTTGAGCGAGGCGCTCATCGCTATCAGCTCCGCTTGATCGCGAAGCTCTTGAGGTAATCCTCCGCCTTCGTCGGATCGAAGGCCTTGCCCATCACCACGATGGTCTTGGAGCCCGGCGCCGGCGGCGTGAGCCCGACTTCCGTCATCAGCTTGGCGGTGTCGGTCGCCAGGAAGACCTGGTCGGCGATCGACTTGTAGTCGACATCGCCCTTCACCTGCCCCCAGCGCTTCATCTGCGTCAGGATCCAGACCGCGAAGCCGTCCCAGGGGAAGGGATCGAAGTCGATGCGCTTGGGGTCACGCTGGATGCCGCCGAGCCCGTCGGCATAGGTGCCGGTCAGGATCTGCTCAAGCACCGTGACGGGCTGGTTGATGTAGTTGGCCGGCGCGATCGCCTCGGCGATCTGCTTGCGGTTCTCGGCCTTGCTGGCGAAGGCGGTCGCGTCGATGATCGCCTTGAGCAGCGCCGCATAGCTGTTGGGCGCCTGCGTCACGAATTCCTTCGAGGCGGCGAAGGCGCAGCAGGGATGCCCGTCCCAGATCTGCTTTGACAGAATGTGGATGAAGCCGACGCCGTCGAACACCGCTCGCTGGTTCATCGGGTCAGGACCGAGGAAGCCGTCGATATTGTCCGCCCGCAGGTTGGCGACCATTTCCGGCGGCGGCACGGCGCGGATCTGCACATCGGTATCGGGATCGATGCCGTGCTCCGCGAGATAGTAGCGCAGCAGGTAATTGTGCATCGAATAGTCGAAGGGCACCGCGAACTTGAAGCCCTTCCACGACTTCGGATCGCGCTTGTCCTTGTGCTTCATTGACAGCGTGATCGCCTGCCCGTTGATGTTCTCGATCGCCGGGATCGTAAAAGGCACCGGGTTGGAGCCCACGCCCATCGAGATCGCCAGCGGCATCGGCGAGAGCATATGGGCGGCGTCGTATTCCTTGTTCAGCGTCTTGTCGCGGATCACCGCCCAGCCGGCGGTCTTGATCACTTCGACGTTGAGGCCGTGCTTTGAATAGAAGCCCATCGGATGGGCCATGATGATCGGCGTCGCGCAGGTGATCGGGATGAAGCCGACCTTGAGATCCTTCTTCTCCGGCGCCGCCTGCTGCGCGAAGGCTTCCGTCGCGGCCGCGAGCGGGAACAGGCTGGAGATCGCCGCCATCGCGGTCGAGGCGCCGACCTGCTTCAGGAAGAAGCGGCGCTGCGCGTCATGCGGGAAGAGCGCGCGCATGACCGCGTTCTCGACGACGCGGGAATAGCGCCCATCCGCGGAAGCCGAGACCTCGACCGCTTCGGCCCGAAGAGCCCGCTCATGGGCGGACTGGCTCTCGTGCCGGCCACAATCGCAGCCCCGGCGGATGCGGTGCTCGCCATCGAAGGGATTCCTGAACAAGGCCATGCGCTGTCTCCGGCTCGTCGAATGGGCTGCTGGTCGATCGATTCGGATTAGCAAGCGCTGGGCCAACGCGGCCCGCTGTCTCAGGTGCTTGGAAATCAAGGGCTTACGAGAAATCGTCGCTTGACGAAATCTCGTTAATAGCGAAAATTCGTGTTTCAATTCGCGAAATTTCGTGAGGCCCAACCTATGAGCGAGCATCCCCAGACGACCTGGTTGTTCGAGAGCATGGTCGATGCCGCGGTCGCCGTGGATGTGCTGTCGGGGCGAATCCTGGCGGCGAACGAGCAGGCGCGGCGGCTCTTCACGCCAGCGGACCGCGAACTCGTCGGAGCCTCGATCCTGTCGCTCTTTCCGGGGCAGGCGGCGGCGCTGACCGTCTTCACGGAAGCGGTGCTGCACAAGGGCAGCTACTGGACGCGGTCGCTGACCCCACTTTGTGCCGACGGCACGCAGAACCATGTTGAATGCATCGGTGCGCGGCTGCTGACCCGGCCGGACCCCTCGATCCTCCTGACGTTCTACGATCTCGAGCTGCGCCACCGGCGCGATCTCGATGCCGAGGCCGAGGATCATGTCCGCGGCGGCATTGCCGAATGGCGGCGCACGGAACGGCTCTTCCAGGAGCTCGAGCGCAGCAACCAACTCATCCTGCGTGCGGCCGGCGAGGGCATCTTCGGCGTCAATGCCGAAGGGCGGACGACCTTCGTCAATCCGGCGGGCGAGGCCATGCTGGGCTGGGAGACCGGCGAGCTGATCGGCCGCGACATGCATGCGGCGGTCCATCACCATCGGCCGGACGGCTCGCATTACCCGCACCAGCAATGCCCGATTTATGCCGCGTTCCGCGACGGGGCGGTGCATCACGTCGAAAACGAAATGTTCTTCCGCAAGGACGGCACGGGCTTCTGGGTCGAATATACCTCGACGCCGATCCGCGACCGGGGCCGGCTCGTCGGAGCGGTGATCATCTTCCGAGATGTCAGCCAGCGCCATGAGGCGGATGAGCGCCTGCGCGCGGCGCTGGCCGAGGTCGACACACTGCGCGAGCGGCTGCAGCGCGAGAACGCCTATCTGCAGGAGGAGATGCGGCTGGAGCGGAACCATCGCGGCGTGGTCGGCCGCTCGGGCGCGATCCAGAAGATCCTGAGCCAGGTCGAGCTGGTGGCGCGCACCGACGCCGCCGTGCTGGTCACGGGCGAATCCGGCACCGGCAAGGAACTCATCGCCAGCGCGATCCATGAAGCGAGCGAACGCAACGCCCGCCCGTTGATCCGCGTGAACTGCGCCGCGATCCCGCGCGAGCTCTTCGAGAGCGAATTCTTCGGCCATGTGAAAGGCGCGTTCACCGGCGCGTTGCGCGACCGCATCGGCCGTTTCGAGCTGGCCGATGGCGGGACGCTGTTCCTCGACGAGGTCGGCGAGATCCCGCTCGAACTCCAGGGCAAGCTGCTGCGGGTGCTGCAGGAGGGGCAGTTCGAGCGCGTCGGCGAGGAGCGCACCCGCCATGTCGATGTCCGCATCATCGCCGCGACCAACAAGGATCTGCGTCGCGAGGTGCGCGAGGGCCGCTTCCGTGAGGATCTCTATTTCAGGCTCGACGTCTTCCCGATCGTGTCCGCGCCGCTGCGCGAGCGCGTCGAGGATATTCCGCTGCTGGCGCTGCATTTCCTTGCCGGCACCTGCCGCAAGCTCAAGGTCGAGGGACTGACCCTGAGCGAGGGCGACGTCGCGCGGCTCTGTGCCTATGATTGGCCCGGCAATGTTCGCGAACTGCAGAACGTGATCGAGCGCGCCGCAATCCTGGCCCGCAACGGCCGGCTTCTCATCGATCTGCCGCGCGAGCGCGAGCGGGGCGGCGCGCAGCAGCTTCCGCACGCGACGACAGCAGCCGTCGTCACCGAGACGGAGCGGCGCGCCCGTGACCGCGCGTCCATCCTCGCAGCCCTGGAGGCGGCAGGCGGCAAAATCAGCGGGCCCGGCGGGGCTGCCGACATCATGGGCCTCAGGCCGACCACATTGGCCTCGCGCATCAAAGTGCTCGATATCCGATGGACGCCGAACCGCTAGCGCGGGCCGTCGCCAAGGGAGCGACGAGGAGCAAGGTGGGAAATGCGGCGGCGTCAAGTGCCGCGGTCAGCGGAGCTCTTCCGTGCGCTTCGACCGCTGCCAGGCTGCGGGTGTTTCGCCGACGATCCTGCGAAATACGCGCGTGAAATGCGCCTGATCCGAAAATCCCGATTCGACGGCGATCTCCGTCAGCGAATGCTTGCCGGCAGCCAGCAAGGCCTGCCCCCGCCTGACGCGCGTCTGCAACTGGAACTGATGCGGCGGCAGGCCGGTCGCCGCCTTGAAGGCATGGCTGAAATGCGATTGCGAAAGATCGACCAGCGCGGCGAGATCCTGCAGCCGGATGTTGGTGCCGCTATGGGCGAAGATGTAGTCGGTGACCCGGCGCAACTGTCCGGCCGTCAGCGATGAACGCTTCCGTGGTTGTCCGCGACGGACCTGGAAGAGGTCGATCAGGAGCGCAAGCGCGAGACTGTCCCCGTAGAGGTCGTGCCGGCCATCGGAGGCGGCGCATTCGGCCGCGATCAAGCGCGCGAGTGCCATGATGCGCTCATCCTCGAACATGATGCGGGGCTGGGCCAGCAAAGCGACATCGAGGCGCTCCGACAGACGCTCGGCGATCTCGTCGGGGTTGAAATGCAGGTCGAGATGCTTGATCCGCATGCTCTGGCGCGTCCGGCCCCAGACCGGAAGGTCGGCCGGCAGATAGCTGATCGAGCCCTGCCGTGACGTGCTCATCGTTCCCCGAAGCTGCGGATCGAGCCACGTCTCGAAATCCCCTCCCGCCTTGTCCAGGACGATGAAGAGGCGCGGATGCGGAGAGACATATTCGCCGCGAGCACCCCGGTCGCATTGAGCGCTCCAGAGATCGGCGATGACCCCGTTGAACGCCCGGCATTTGAGCGCGTCGATGACCGACACGCCTTGCCGCACCGACTTCATCTGGGGTTGGAAAGACATCGATTGATCCCGAGCTGGCGACAACGAGAGGCCAAAATACAACTATGGCACATGATTGGTAGATCGACACCCACGATCGTTCAATGCACAACAGAAACGATCAATCCGATCGGCGGATTAGCTGTTACGGGGAAATAGCTTCAATAGGCTGCTGTTTTGAATAATTCTAAATACGAATAATTCGGCAGCGCCACATTAAAATCGAACGGAATACAAAGATGAACTATCACTCATCTAAGGATATTAGGCGTATTCTTTGTTCGGCCGTGTCGCTTGCCGCGCTGCTCTATTGTCCTGCCGCCTTCGCGCAATCGGCGGCCGCACCTGGGGGGACGGTCCAGCTCGACCCGGTCATCGTCGAGGGCCAGGCCGAAACGGCGACGAGCCCGGTGCGTGGTTACGTCGCGCAACGCACGGCCACGGGCTCGAAATCCAACACGCCGATCACCGCGATCCCGCAATCGGTCTCCGTGATCGGCCGGGACGAGATCGAGGACCGTAATGCCCAGAAGGTCGACGAGGTCCTGCGTTACACGCCGGGCGTCACCGCGCAGCCCTTCGGGCCCGATCCGGATACCGACTGGATCTTCATTCGCGGCTTCCAGGCGACGCAGACCGGCGTCTTCCTCGACGGGTTGTCGAACTATGCCTATGGCTTCGGCGGCTTCCAGATCGACCCCTTCCAGCTCGAGCGCGTCGAGGTCCTCAAGGGACCGTCCTCGGTGCTCTATGGCGGCGGCAACCCGGGGGGCATCGTCAACCTCGTCAGCAAGCGGCCGAACGGCAAGAATTTCGGCCTGGTCGAGGCCGGCATCAACACCTTCGGCAACGCCTATACGAACATCGACATCGGCGTCAGCGACAAGCAGGGCGTCTGGAGCACACGCCTGACCGGGCGTCTTAGCGGCGGCGACCAGTATACCGACGTGTCCAAGGACTTCCGCGGCTTCATCCTGCCGCAGATCACCTATCAGCCGACCGGCGCGACCCGCATCACGGCTTACGGCTATTATCAGGCGCTCGACCAGATCCATGTCGGCGGCGGCTTCCTGCCCTATGTCGGCACGGTGGTGAACGCGCCTTTCGGCCGGATTCGCCGCAAGGCCTTTCTCGGCGAGCCGGACCTCGACAGCCAGAAGCGCACGCAGACGATGCTCGGCTATGAGTTCCAGCACCAGTTCGACGGCTGGACCTTCAGCCAGAACGCCCGCTACGGCCGCATGAAGGGTTCGCAGCTCGGCCCCTATGGCTTCGGCTATGCCGGGCCCGACGCTCCCTTCGGCGATCGTTTCCAGCCGCTGGCGCCGGACTACCAGCTCTATCGCATCGGCTTTCAGGAGCGCACGGCGGTCAACACCTTCCTGATCGACAACCGGCTCGAGCGCGGCTTCCGCACGGGCGCTCTCGATCATTCGCTGCTGCTCGGCGCCGACTACAAGTACTTCAATATCGACCACACCCAGGCCTCGGGCGGCGCGACCACGATCAGCGTGACCGACCCCGTCTTCGGAGCGCCGCAAGGCCCGGCCTCGGTCTATCTCAATCAGGATCTGAGCCACCATCAGATGGGGCTCTACCTGCAGGACCAGGTCCGCTTCGGCGATGGCTGGCTCGTCACGCTCAACGGCCGCTACGACTTCGTGAAGAAGAAGTCGGTCAGCGCTCCCGGCCTGCTGTTCTCGCCGAGCTACAGCAAGGAAGAGGCCGCCTTCTCGGGCCGCGCCGGCCTTGCCTATGAGTTCGCCAACGGCCTGACGCCCTATGTCAGCGCCGCGACCTTCTTCAATCCGGTCTTCGACGCCATTCCCAACCTCGCGGGCGGCCCGGCGACCCCGTTCAAGCCGGAAGAAGGCCACCAATACGAGGCCGGCCTCAAATACAAGCCGACCTTCATGGACGCGCTGTTCACCGCTTCGGTGTTCCGCCTCGTCAAGCAGAACGTCGTCAATCCGGCCCCGACGGCCCTCAACCCCTTCGCCCAGCAGCAGCTCGGCGAGGTCACCTCGACCGGCTTCGAATTCGAGGCCAAGGCCAACCTCACCGAGAACCTGAAGGTGCTGGCGAGCTTCACCGCTTTCGACCTCGAGACGACGAAGGACACGCGCCCGGCCTATGTCGGCAGGACGCCGATGATCGTGCCGGAGCTGACGGCCTCGGGCTGGCTCGACTACACCGTCGCGGACGGACCGCTGAAGGGTCTCGGCCTCGGCGCCGGCGTCCGCTATGTCGGCAAGTCCTGGGTCGACAACGAGAACACGCTGAAGGTTCCGGCCGTCACGCTGGTCGATGCCGCCATCCGCTACAAGATCGGCGACTGGGGCGTCGCGCTCAACGTCACGAACCTCTTCGACAAGGTCTACGTCAAGAGCTGCCAGGGCTACTCCGGCTGCGGCTATGGCGATGCACGCACCGTGACGGTGTCGGCCAACTACAAATGGTAGCAGGCCGGCCGTTCCGGCCCTATGTCGAGGCCGTGGCGCAAGCCACGGCCTCTTCGTTCTGCGAGCCGGCGCATCTGATGATCATTCGCCTCCCCAGCATCCGCGAGACGAGGCCGTGACGGGCCCAGCGGCCTTGACGCGCCGCCACCTGCTTGCCCTCTCGGCAGCCATGGGCCTGGCCGCACCGGCGAAGGCTGCGCCGGGCCTAAGGGTCGCGACAGTGGATTGGGCCGTGCTGGAAACGCTGCTGGCGCTCGGCATCACGCCCGTCGCAGCGACGGAGCTGCTGCAGTTCCGCGAGGTCGCGGTCGAGCCTCCGGTCCCGCCTGCCGTGGCCGATCTCGGCCTGCGCGGCACGGTCAATTTCGAGATGCTGCGGCTGGTGCGGCCGGAACTGATCTTCATCTCGAATTTCTACGCCGCCTCCGCAGAACGCCTGCGGCTAATCGCGCCTGTCGAGAGCTTCACGATCTATGCGCGCGGCGTCGAACCCTTCCCGGCCGCCGAGCAGATGACGCTGGCGATCGGCCGTCGGCTCGGCGTGGAGCCGGCGGCGGAACGCTATGTCCGTGAGACGCAGGCCGAATTCTCCGCGCTGCGTGCCAAGATCGGCGGCCTCAACGGGCGTCCCGTCATTCCGATCAATCTGGGCGACGCCCGGCATTTCCGCGTCTTCGGCGCCGACAGCATGTTCGGCGAGGCCCTGGCCCGCCTGGGCATCGCCAACGCCTGGACGGAGGCGACCAGCTATTCCGCCATGGCACCGATCGGCCTTGAGGCGCTCGCCCGCGTTCCCGATGCCTGGATCGCGATGATTCCGCCCGTTCCGGAGGACGCGATGCGCATTCTTGGCCGGAGCGCCTTCTGGAATGCGCTGCCGAATGTCGCAGGCAAGCGCGTTCTGAAGCTGGATGCGATCAACCCTTATGGCGCCCTTCCGGCGGCACGCCGCTTTGCCGGGCAGCTCATCGCCGCCGTCGAACGCCGCGGAGCTGCGGCCCGTGGCTAGTGGCGCTTTCCTGCAACGTCCGGCACTGCGCTGGCTGCTGCCGACAATTGTCGCGCTCCTGCTCGGCGCGGCCGTGATCGCCGGCCGCGCACCGCTGCCGGGCGACCCGGCCATTACGGCCGCGCTCGAACGGATTCTGCTCTGGCACAGCCTGGTGCCCCGCCTCGTCACGGCGCTGATCTGCGGCGCGGCGCTCGGGCTTTCGGGTGCGCTGTTCCAGCAGGTGCTGCGCAATCCGATCGCCGATGCCTCGACGCTCGGGATCGCCTCCGGCGCCCAGCTCGCGCTGACCGTCGCGACCGTCTACGCGCCGGCGCTGATCGCGATATCGCGCGAGGGGACCGCGCTTGCGGGCGGCCTCGCCACGGTGGCGATCGTGCTGGCACTGGCCTGGCGGCGAAAGCTCGATCCGGTGACGGTCGTGCTCTCGGGCATGGTGATCTCCCTCATCGCCTCGGCCCTGAGCGCCACGATCGTGCTGGCCAAGGGCGAGTACGTGCTTTCGTTGTTCATCTGGGGAGCGGGCTCCCTCAACCAGCAGAGCTGGGATGCGCCGCTGATGCTGGCGCCGCGCCTTGTTCTCGGCGGCATCGCCGCAGCGCTGCTGCTGCGCCCGCTCACCCTGCTGTCGCTCGACGACGACAGCGCGCGCAGCCTCGGCCTGGCGCTGCATGGCGCGCGCCTCCTCGTCCTGGTCGTCGCCGTCTGGCTGGCGGCAACCGTCACCGCCGAAGTCGGCATCATCGGCTTCGTCGGGCTCGCTGCGCCCGCAATCGCGCGGGTGGCCGGCGCCCGTCGCCTGCGCGACCTCCTCATCGCCGCCCCCTTCGCCGGCGCGATCCTGCTCTCCGTGACCGACAGTGCCGTTCAGCTACTTGGCTCGCCGACCGCTGACCTCGCTCCGACCGGCGCTGCCACGGCCCTTTTGGGCGGCCCGCTCCTGCTCTGGATGACACGGCGTCTTCGCCATACCGTTCCGCCGCAAGTGAATGGCGCCCCGCATGGCATCGGCCGGCTCGGCCGTCCCTGGATCGCCGTGGCGGGGCTCGCTGGCCTTCTGGCGCTGCTTGGCGCGATCGCCCTGGTGCTCGGCCGCGGCCCCGGCGGCTGGAGCCTGGCCACGGGAGCGCTCTTCGTCGACCTGCTGCCCTTCCGCGCGCCGCGCCTCATCGTCGCGGCAGCGGCCGGTGCGATGCTCGGCGCTGCCGGCACGCTGATGCAGCGGCTGACGGGCAATCCGCTGGCGGGGCCGGAAGTGCTCGGCGTCAGTGCCGGCGGTGGTGTCGGCCTCGCTTTGATGCTGCTGCTCGTGCCGGATGTCGGGCCGGTGAAGATGCTCCTCGGCGCAGCCGGAGGCTCCCTCGCCGTACTGCTGGTCATGCTGGGGGTCGCAGCCCGCCCCGGCTACGGCCCGACGCGCCTCCTGCTCGCCGGCATCGCCATGGGCGCGCTGTGCATGGCGATCGTCTCAACCGTGCTGGCGCAGGGCGATATGCGCGCCTATGCGCTGCTGCTCTGGCTCTCCGGCTCGACCAATCGCGTCGGCCCCTTCGAGGCCTGGACGGGCCTTGCTGCCTGCCTCCTCCTCGTGACGCCGCTATTCCTGTTCTCGCGCTGGCTCGACATCCTGCCGCTCGGCGAGGGCGTCAGCCATGCGGTCGGCCTGCCGCGCGTCGGAAGCCGGCTGGCGCCGGCTGCCTTCGCGGCGCTGCTGACGGGCATCGCGTCGCTTCTCATCGGACCGCTCAGCCTGGTCGGGCTCGTCGGCCCGCATCTGGCGCGGCTGTCAGGCTTCGTGCATGGCCGGCATCAGCTCGCCGCCGCGGCGGTGCTCGGTGCGGCCATCATGGTCCTGGCGGATTGGCTGTCACGGATTGTCGCCTTTCCCTACCAGGTTCCCGTCGGGCTTTTCGCCGCCCTGATCGGCGGCCCCTACCTCATTTGGCTCTTGAGCCGAGGAGCCGAGCGCAATGGCTGAAACGGATAGGCTCGCCGCCTCGACAAGCGTCGCGCCCGGCGAATTCACGCGCCGAGCTGCGTGATGCGGGCGAGCGCCGCCGAGAAGCCGTTCAGCGAGATGTTAAACGCAACCGGCTCTCCACTGGAGAGGTTCAAGGCGGCCGCCGTCAGCGTCTTGCCCGCCTTCATGGCGTCGGTCGCGACGGTCGGGAACGAGACCGGCAGGAGGCAGCCGGCCGGCACGCAGGTCGAGAAGCGCAGGCCCTGGCCGAGATCCTTGTCGTCGAGGCGCAGGACCGCGCCATTCTCGAGCCGTAGTCCGAACGGCATCAGGATCGCGCCCTCGGTCTTGCCGTCCCGCGGCGTGCGCAGTTCGATCGCGAAGACGCGCTGATTGTTCTGGCTGTTGCCCTGGGCCTGGGACAGCACACAGGCCTTCTGCCCGTCGCTGAGGCGGCAATCCACCGTCCAGTCGCCAAAGATTTCGTTGATGGCGCTGGCCCCGTTGGGCAGCGTCGCTGTGGCCGGCTGGCTGACGGATGCAGGCGCAGACTGTGCCTGCGCGGCGGTCGGTGCGGGGCGTGCCGGAGGCCTGGCCGGTGCGGCCGGCCGGGCCTGCGTTCTCGGCGGAGCGATCTGCAGCGGGGCGGAGCGCGGCGCCGGGGTGGCGGGCTCTTCCTCCGCGGCATCGCTGGCCGGCTGCTGCTGCGACCATGCGGCCGAATGCAGGCTCAAGCCGATGACCGAAGCGATGAGGGCGGCCGGCAGGCGTGAAGCGATGCGGTACGGCTGGGGCATTGATCTGGCTCTTCGGAAGGGGGCTGGCGCGATGGTTCAGCGGATGAAGGCGAGGGGGCGTGCGGTATCGGGATGGGGCATCACCCCCATGTTCACGCCGTAGATGTCTTCGAGCTGCTCGGGTGTCAGAATGTCATCGGGCGTCCCGCGCGCGATCAGCCGGCCCGAATGCAGGGCGATGATCTCGTCGCAGAAGCGCGCCGCCATGTTGACGTCGTGCAGCACGACGACCACGCCGAGGCCTCGCTCGTCGGCGAGCCGGCGTACCAGCGCCAGGACCTCGATCTGGTGGGCGACGTCGAGCGCCGAGATCGGCTCGTCGAGCAGCAGGCATTCTGCGTCCTGGGCGACCAGCATGGCGAGCCAGACGCGCTGGCGCTCTCCGCCCGACAGCGTCTCGACCAGGCGATCGGCGAACATCTCGACATCGGTCAGAGCCATCGCCTCGGCCACCTTCTCGCGATCGGTTTGCCCAAAGCGGCCGAGCGCGCCGTGCCAGGGATAGCGGCCGAGCGCGACGAGTTCCCGCACCAGCATGCCGGCCGCAGGCGGCGTCTGTTGGGGCAGATAGGCGACCTTGCGGGCGAAAGGCCGGTCTCCCCAGTCGCCAATCGGCTTGTCCTCGAACTGCACGAGCCCGCCGCTGGCCGGCTGCTGGCGGGCGAGGATCTTCAGCAGGGTCGACTTGCCCGAGCCGTTGTGGCCGATCAGGCCGACCACGCGCCGCGCCGGCAAGGTCAGCGTCAGCGGCTCCAGCAGCATCCGTTCCGGGATGGAATAGGAAACGGCATCCAGCGCAAACAGGGAATCGCTGTCGGAGCGCTCTGACGACGCTGCGTCAAACTGGGAGGGGTTGTTCTTGAACAGCGACTTCATCCGACTGGGCCTGTTGCAAACCTGAGCAAGATCTTAACCGGTGCAATCCCGCGCTCGACATCACGATCGCCGAGCTGCCAGCATCACTTAGACAAAGCAAAATTATCTCACAATAGCAATGATTTAGAGGGGTTCTAGGATAGAGTGTGAATCTTCCTCTCGTCCGCGGTGCATCGTCCACGGATCCGGCCGCATGATGAGTCGCTGCTGACACGCAATGTCGCCAGGCGAGTTCAGCCGCGCGGTCGGGACTGCTATGGTCGCCACCGGCACGCGGCGCTGAGTTCGGCGCGGTCGCTGGCGGCGGCACCAGATGCGGGAGAGGCCAGATGACAGCAGCACCAGGCACGGTCAGGGTCGGGATCGGCGGATGGGTCTTCGAGCCCTGGCGCGGAACCTTCTATCCGGATGGCCTCCCGCAGAAGCGCGAACTGGAATATGCCGCTGAACGCCTCGGCTCGATCGAGATCAACGGCACTTATTATGGCTCCCAGAAGCCCGAGAGCTTCGCCAAATGGCGAGCGGAGACGCCTGACGACTTCGTCTTCGCGCTCAAGGGCTCGCGCTACATCACCAATCGCCGCGTGCTGGCGGAGGCGGCGCCTTCGATCGAGAAATTCATTACCGGCGGCCTGACGGAGCTCAAGCACAAGCTCGGTCCGATCAACTGGCAGTTCATGCCGACGAAGAAATTCGATCCCGTCGATTTCGAGGCCTTCCTCAAGCTGCTGCCGAAATCGCATGACGGCATCGTGCTGCGTCACGCCGTCGGGGTTCGCCATGACAGCTTCCGGACGCCCGAATTCATCGAGCTGCTGCGCGCATACGGCGTCGCGGTGATCACTTCGGCCGATTCCGACTACACGCAGATCGCCGATGTGACAGCGCCCTTCGTCTACGCCCGCATCATGGGCGCGCGCGAGGCCGAGCCGCTTGGTTATTCGCAAGCCGATCTCGACCAATGGGTTCGGCGCGCCCGGGTTTGGGCGCAAGGCGAGGTGCCCAAGGGCCTCGATACGGTCGGGGCGGCCACGAAGGAGAGCGGACCGCGCGACGTCTTTCTGTATGTCATCAGCGGCGACAAGGTGCGCAACCCGCATGCCGCGATGGCTTTGACGCAGGGGCTCGCGGGGACAGGCTGAGCAACCCCGTCATTGCGAACACAGCGAAGCAATCCAGAACCGTCGCGCTCGACGCCCCCCTGGATTGCTTCGTTGTGCTCGCAATGACGCCAAGCCGTCCGTTTCAGCACGGGTCCTGGCAGACATCGACCCATTCGGCGGATGTGAGCGCGGCCATGCGGTCGGGCGAGATGCGGACGGCGCTCTGCGTCGAGCCGGCGGCGGGAACGACCTCGTCGAAGGCCTTGAGCGAAACATCGCAATAGACCTGCAGCGGCGTGGCGAGGCCGAAGGGGCAGACGCCGCCGACGGGATGGCCGGTCAGGGCGACAACCTCGTCGGCATCCAGCATGCGCGGCTTGGCCCCGAGCGCGGCCTTGGCCTTGCGGTTGTCGAGCCTGGCATCGCCGCGCGCGACCACGAGCACGACGCGATCCCCGATGCGCAGCGAGAGCGTCTTGGCGATACGCGCGGGCTCGACGCCATGGGCGGCGGCCGCGAGCGCTACCGTCGCGCTGCTCTCAGGTGTCTCGATGATGGCGATGTCGGGAGCGCGCTCGGCGAAGAAGGCGCGAACGGAGTCGAGGCTCATCGTATCACCGGAACTTAAGGAAGAGCAGGATCGCGAAGGCTGCCGGCAGGCCGAAGACCAGCGAGAAGAACGGCATTTCCTGCAATACCGTATAGCCCGCGCGGCTGACGCCGACCCAGAGATTGACGAGCGAGGCCACCAGCCAGAGTGGCAGGAAGAGCTTCACGGCCCATCCGGTCGGATCGCCGCCGCCGAGCTTCAGCCGGCGCGCGAGAAAATGCAGTGCCCCGAGCAGGGCGAAACCGGCGGCGATGATCTTCAGCGTGTGCATGCCGCCTCCATTCTCGTTGCCGGAAATGCCTCAGTGCCGGAAATGGCGATGGCCGGTGAAGACCATGGCGAGGCCGGCCTCGTCGGCCGCCTTGATGACCTCGTCGTCGCGCATCGAGCCGCCGGGCTGGATCACAGCCGTGGCGCCGGCCTCGGCCGCGGCGAGCAGGCCGTCGGCGAAGGGGAAGAAGGCGTCGGACGCCACGACCGAGCCCTTCGCGAGGGTCTCGGACAGGCCCGCCGCCTTGGCAGCTTCGCCGGCCTTCCAGGCGGCGATGCGCGAGGAATCGACGCGGCTCATCTGGCCGGCACCGATGCCGACGGTGGCGCCGTCCTTGACGTAGACGATGGCGTTGGACTTGACGTGCTTGGCGACGCGGAAGGCGAAGCGGAGATCGGCGAGTTCCTGCTCGCTCGGCTGGCGCTTCGTCACGACCTTCAGCTCCATGTCGTCCACAACCGCATTGTCGCGGGCCTGCGCCAGGAAACCGCCGGAGACGGTGCGCAGCGAGAGGCCGGGCGCGCGGACATCCGGCAGGCCGCTGGTGAGCAGCAGCCGCAGGTTCTTCTTGGCCGCGATCAGGGCGATCGCCTCCTCGTCGGCGTCCGGCGCGATGATCACCTCGGTGAAGATCTCGACGATCTTCTTTGCGGCCTGGGCGTCGAGCTTGCGGTTGAGCGCGACGATGCCGCCAAAGGCCGAGACCGGGTCGCAGGCCAAAGCGCGCTCGTAAGCCTCGAGCAGCGAGGCTCCGCTGGCGACACCGCAGGGATTGGCGTGCTTGACGATGACGCAGGCGGCCGACGCCGCCGGATCGAACTCGGCGACGCATTCGAAGGCGGCGTCGGTGTCGTTGATGTTGTTGTAGGAGAGCTGCTTGCCCTGGACCTGCCGCGCGGTCGAGACGCCCGGCCGGCTGCCGGGCGTGCGGTAGAACGCGGCCCATTGATGCGGGTTCTCGCCATAGCGCATCGTCTCGGCCAGGCTGCCGCCAAGCGCGCGATAGCTTGGCGCGGTATCGCCGAGTTCATTGGCGAACCAGTTCGAGATCGCGGCGTCATAAGCCGCGGTGCGGGCATAGGCCTTCTGGGCCAACTTGCGGCGCAGCGTCAGCGTGGTCGCGCCCTTCTGTGACTGGAGCTCGTTGAGCACGGCGGCATAGTCGGACGCATCGACGACGACGGCGACGTCGTGATGGTTCTTGGCGGCGGCGCGGATCATCGCCGGCCCACCGATGTCGATATTCTCGATGCAGTCGTCATAGGGCTTGGCCGCAGCGACGGTGGCCTCGAAGGGGTAGAGATTGACCACGAGCAGGTCGATCGGGGCGATGCCGTGGCCGAGCATCGAGGCCTGATGCTCGGGATGGGAGCGGATGGCGAGCAGCCCGCCATGGACCTTGGGATGCAGCGTCTTGACGCGGCCATCCATCATCTCCGGAAAGCCGGTGAGATCGGAGACGTCCGTGACCGGCAATCCGGCCTCGGCAATCGCCTTGGCGGTGCCCCCCGTCGAGACCAGCGCGATGCCCAGCCGGTTCAGCGCGCGCGCGAAATCGATCAGTCCGGTCTTGTCGGAGACGGAAAGGAGGGCGCGTTCGACGCGGCGAAGCTCTGTCGGCATCGGGATAATTCCAGGATTCTGTGAGGCAGGCGATCTGCAAGGCAGGCGGTTTCGGGCGAGCTATCATGCTGCGCCAGGCAAAGCAAAGTTCCAAGATGCAGGCGTCTCATGCGCCGACGGATCATGCGCCCTGTGCCGGCTCCGGCGGAATCTCGTTCTCGGGCGGGGGCCTGAAGCGGCCGGTTGGCGAGGCGGCCGCGCCGACGCGGCTGAAGCGCCAGGCGATGCGCGGCGTCGCAACCGCGTCGAAAACGACGCTGAGCTGTTCCGTGCGCCGCCGCCCATCGGCTGCGGCGAGGAAGATGCTCTCCTCGATCGAAACCGCCAGCCCCGAGGCCTCGAAGGCCCAGACCTCGCCATTGGGCAGCGCCAGCATGGCGCCTTGCCCCTCGCGGATGAGGCTCGGCTTGACCGCCGGGTGCAGATGGAAGCGGGCGATGGCCGGCAGGTCGGCAGGCCTGGCCGTCAGCGTGATCTCGTCTTCGCCCGAAAGCGTGGCGCCGTCGCGTGCGAGCAGCAGCCGGCGCGTATGCACGGCGCCGAGGCCGCGGCGATAGCCGTCATGGCTGCCGACCCATTCCTGGCCGTCTTCCGATTCCTGCCGGGCGACGCGGACATCGGCCGGGCCGGAGACGACCCGCATCTCGCCGAGCACGAGGCCGAAGCCGGCGCTGGAGCGGTCGTCGAGCGTCACCGTCGAATGCGCCGCGGTGCTACGCGCGGCGAGCCGCAATTCACTCGAGCCGTAGCGGCTGGTGCCGCAATTGACGACGAGACGCTGAGCGCCGCTGGAGAACTCGAAGGCGAGGCACCCCGCATGCGCCTCGACCGAATGGGCGCCGCGGGGCGGTGCGCCCGCATCGATCACGGCGATGCTGCGCTCGCCCGACAGCCTGCTGTAGCCGGAATAGGCGGCCTGCTCGATCGGCCGGGCGCGCGCGTCGTCATAGGCGGCGAGCGTCGCCATCAGGTCGGGCGGGGTCGTGCCCATGCCGTTGAACAAGGCGAGCGCGCCATCGCCATGCCGGAACAGCCGCAGATGCGGCATCATCCGCTCGATTCCCATCAGGACGCCGCGCGGCGGCTCGATTCCGCGCGCCATGAAGGTTTCGCGCAGGGGCAGCAGGTCGAGCAGGAACTCGATCAGCAGGCGCGGATTGCGGCTGAGATGGCCGCCATCGGGCAGGATCTGGTGGTCGAGTTCGTCGGAGAGCAGGTATTCCAGCCGCCGGCGCCGTCCATCCTGGCCATCGAGGCTGATCGCGGCGAAGGCGACCGCGATCAGGCAGTTGAGCCGGGCGCTGCCCTCCACGGCTCCGGCGAGAGCGAGGTTCAGCCGGTCGGCGAGCCGCGAGACATGGCGCACGAAGCGCTCGTAGAAGACATGGTCGGCACCTTCGAGCAGCAAGGGCGAATGCGACAGGAAGGAGATCAGCCGCCGTGCCGCGACCGCCGGCCGACGCGCGATCTCGCCGCGATCGCGCTTCCTGGCGATGAAATCATCGACCAGCGCGCGGGCGTTGGCGCGGGCGATCGCCGTGTCGGCCGCGTGCATGTGGCGCAGCCAGCCGAAACCGTACAGCGCCTCGGCCCAGGCCTCGCTCGGCGGCTCGCTGTCGAAGGGCGATTCGCCATGCGTGCGCAGCGTGCGCCCGGCGAAGGCATAGTAGCCGGCATAGATGTCGCCGGCGGTCGTCGGGTCGGAGGTGCGCAGATCATGCGGGGCGAAGAGCAGGCGCGTCGCCGTGGCGCGGCCAAAGGGCCAGAGCTTGCGCGCGAAGCCGACGAACTGGCCACGAGTCCGCCGGGCCGCCCGCCCGATCGCGGCCTGCGCCAACCCCTTGCGCTCAGACCACCCGTTCAATGCCCCGATACGCCCCGTACCCATTACGCCTGGTGCCGTCCGACAACGCGAATCCCCGCATCGTCATAGCCTGATCAGGCGGCTTGCGTAAAATCCGCTCCATCCCGAGAGGCGAGGCGTCTCGTTGCGGAGCTGGTGCGGGAGCGTACGCAGGTCGCCATTGCCGTCGATCGCGTCAGCGAAGCCACCGATCTCGGCCGGGTCGATCGGCTGACGGGCAAAGTCGGGATGCGCTGCCAGGAAGGCCTCGATCTGCGCCTCACCCTCCTGCGGTTCGAGCGAACAGGTACAATAGAGCAACCGGCCGCCCCCTGGCCGCGTCAGACGCGCCGCGGCCTCGAGCAGCCGCGCCTGCAGGTCGACGAGCTTGTCGCGATCCTCCGCCGACTTGGTCCAGGCGACGTCGGGGTGGCGCCGGATCTTGCCGGTGGCACTGCAGGGTGCGTCGAGCAGCACGGCGTCGAAAGGCTCGGCCTCCCAGAGAGTGGCATCTTTCGTGACGATCTCGGCGGAGAGGCCGAGCCGTTCCAGGTTGGCCCTGAGGCGGCGCAGGCGCGGGCCGGAACGGTCGACCGCCGTGACCTGCGCGCCAAGCGCGGCAAGCTGAGCCGTCTTGCCCCCGGGCGCGGCGCAGAGGTCGGCGATGCGCTCGCCCGCCTTGGGCGCGAGCAGTCGCACGGGCAGCGCGGCGGCGGCGTCCTGCACCCACCAGGCACCCTCGTCGAAACCGGGCAGGCCGGTGATGGCCTGGCGCTCGCGCAGGCGCACGGATCCGGTCGGCAGCAGCAGGCCGTCCAGCTTCTCCGCCCAATCTTCGGCATCGTCCTTCACGGAGATGTCGAGCGGGGGCTCGTCGCGATGGCTTTGCGCGATGGCGGCAGCGGTGTCCTCGCCATAGCTCTCCATCCAGCTCTCGGCGAGCCATTCGGGAGTATCGAGGAAGGGGTCGACGGCTTCCGCGAGAATGGCCTCGCGCTCTCGGGCGAGACGCCTCAGCAGCGCATTGCCGAGGGCGACGTAACGCGAGGAGCGGGCGTCTTCGTGGAGATGGCGAATGGCGAGATCGACCGCGGCATGGTCAGGCACGTCGAGAAACAGGATCTGAGCCGCGGCGGCGACCATGATCGGCTCGAAGGGGCCTGAGTTGCGCGGGCTGCCGCGCTCGAGCCTTGCGTTGATCGCCTCCTGGATCGTGCCGAGACGCCGGAAGGCGGTGATCGCGATGGCGCGGGCGAGCGCATTGTCGGCCGCATCCAGCCCGAAGGACGGCGCCAGCCGTTCATGGGTGTCGTCGAGCGCGAGCTTCGCGCGCAGCACCTCGTCGATGACGGCTGCCGCAAGCTTGCGCGCCGGCAGACCCGGAGCGGCTGCGCTGCCCGTGTCGTCGCCGTCATCCTGCTGCGCCTGGTTGGGCGCGTTGTCCGTGACCTCTTTCGCCACCGGATCAGCCCCAGGGGCCGGGTTGATGGCCCGAACCCGCCCCGCCCCAGGGCCTTTGCGAAGCCTGGCCCATGAAGCCGCCGCCTGCATTACGGCCAACGCCCATGGCCTGGGCCTGCTCCATCAACGCGGCGATGCGATTGCCGGTGTCGGGGTGAGTCGAAAAGAGGGAATCCATGCCGCCGCCAGTCAGGGGATTGATGATGAACTTATGCGCCGTAGCAGGCTTCGCCTCCGCCGTCTCGTTCGGCGTATGCGCCACGCCGCCGGCGATCTTGGCAAGCGCATCGGCCAGCCAGACCGGATTGCCGACGATCTCGCCGCCGAGCTTGTCGGCCTCGTATTCGCGCGAGCGCGAGATCGCCATCTGGATCACCATGGCGGCCATCGGCGCCAGGATCGAGAGCAGGATCTGGACGACGAAGTTCGGCCGGTTCTCGCGCGAGCCGAACATCATGCCGAAAGTCACCAGCGAGGAGATCGCGCCCGCCATGGTGGCGGTGATCGTCATCGTCAGCGTGTCGTGGTTCTTGATATGGGCGAGCTCATGCGCCATCACGCCGGCAAGCTCCTCGTAGCTGAGCGTGCGCATGATGCCCGTCGTGGCCGCGACGGCGGCGTTCTGCGGGTTGCGGCCGGTGGCGAAGGCGTTGGGCTGATCCTCGTCGATCAGGTAGACGCGCGGCATCGGCATGTTCGCGCGCGCCGCGAGATCGCGCACCATGCCGTAGAGTTCCGGCGCGCTGCGCTCATCGACCTCATGGGCGTTGTGGGCTGCCAGCGCGAGCCGGTCAGAGTTCCAGTAGCTGAAGAGATTGGTGACGGCGGCGAAACCCAGCGCCATCAGCATGCCGCCGCTGCCGCCGAGGAGGTAACCGACCGCGCCAAACAGTGCGGTGAGGCCGGCCATCAGCATGCCGGTGCGGACGTAGTTCATCATCTTCCCCTTGTGCGCGTTGGCGCGGATCGCGGCGACATGCCTCTCCCCGAACGCGGATTTGCGCCTTATGTGGTGAAGGCGATGCCGATCCTGCAAGAGAGAGCGAGCTGATGAGCCAGCAGACCGAGGAGAAGAACGCGACAGCGGAGCCCGTCGAGGCGCCGGTCCGCAAGCTCTCCCCAGCCGCCGAGCGCGCGCTCGCCGAAGCGGCGGCACGGCGCGCGGCGATCGACGCGAAGGCCGCCGGTCTCACCGGCGCACGCGAGATCAACGGCCGTGGCGGTCTCGAGCCTGTTCGCTACGACGACTGGGAGGTCAAGGGTATCGCCAGCGACTTCTGACGGCTGCGGCTGGCAACTCCTGATCCGCTTAACCCGCCGACAAGACTCGTTCCGCTAGGGTTCGCGCGTTCGTCAAGGAGCCCCAGCCATGTTGCCTGCGTCCTGGAAACCCGTCGATGCGGGCGGGTTGATCCGCATCGGCTCCGAGCGGGACGGCGGCTACATCGTCTCGAAGCGGGCTGTGCTCGCCTCGAAGCTCCTGATCGGCATGGGCGTGAACGACGACTGGCAGTTCGAGGACGAGTTCCGCCGGCTCGGCGGCGCGCGGATCGTCTGCTTCGACCATACCGTGAATTTCGCCTTCTGGGCCCGCTACTATGTCGAGCAGACCCTGAGACTGCGCTGGAGCAGGTTGGCGCGCTACTTCGGCTATCGCCGCTTCTTCGGCCAGCCGGGCGTCGAGCATCGGCGCATCCGGATCGGCTACGACCAGCCGGGCGGCGTCAGCGTCGCCGGGCTGATGCGGGAATTCGGCGAGCGGGAGATCTTCCTGAAAATCGATATCGAGGGCTCGGAGTACCGCATCCTCGACGAGATCGTGGCGCATGCTGACCGCGTCACCAGCGTCGTGATGGAGCTGCATGATCTCGACCTGCATCGCGAGCGGGTGATGCGCTTCATCGACGGGATGAAGGATTTCGCGATCGTCTTCCTGCACGCCAATAATTTTGGCGGGACCGATGGCAATGGCGACCCGCTGGTGATCGAGATCAGCCTTGTCCGGAAGGACCTGCTCGATCCGCCGGTACCCGGCGACGCGAAGCTCGCGTTGCCGGCCAACGACACGCGCGTCCCCGACATCGAGCTGCGCTTCGCGTCGTAAGCCACACAAGCGTCATTCTCGGGCCGCGCCGAGCGCGGACCCGAGATTCCCTTGCAGGGAGATGTTCGAGCCGAGCCCGAGCATGACGTAGCCGATGATACCCGCCTACTTTGCCCGCTTGGCGCCGACGAGTTCGTCCCATTTGCGGAAGGCGACGACCATCTTCTCGGGCTTCAGCGGCAGCTCGATCGGATTGTTGGCGATGAGATCGGCATATTCCGGGCGGCCGAATTCCGCGATGACGTCCTGGCTCGCCTTGGGCGCCAGCGAGAGCGGCACGTTCTTCACGGCCGGGCCGGGATAGAGATAGCCCTCATCATAGGCATAGGCCTGCGCCTTGGGGGTGAGCACATAGGCCATCATGTCGAGCACGACGGCGAGCCGGTCATTGGGAATGCCCTTGGGGACGCACATGAAGAAGGCGTCCGAGACCCAGTGGAAGCCCCTCAGCGTCTGGATCTTCGCCTCCTTCGGCACGATGCCGAGCGCGCGCGGGTTGATGTCCCAGCCGGTGGTGGAGATGATGATGTCGCGCGAGCCGTCGCCGAACTCCTTCATCGTCGCGCCGGTGCCGGCGGGATAGTACTCGATGTACTGGCCGAGCTCCTGCAGATAGGCCCAGGTCTTGTCCCAGCCACCGACCGGGTCCTGCGGGTCCTTGTCGCCGAGGATATAGGGCAGGCCCATCATGAAGGTCCGGCCGGGGCCCGAATTGGTCGGCCGCGCATACATGAACTTGTTGGGATTGGCCTTGGCCCAGGCGAGCAGCTCCTCGGCCGTGGTCGGGACCTGCTTGACCCGGGCGGGCATGTATTCGAGCAGCGGGCCGGACGGGTAGTAGTTCACCACGACGCCGAAGCCGTCGCCCTGGACCTTGTGCAGGTTGAGTGCGGCCGGCTCGTAATTCGCCTCGATATTCGGGAACTTGTCGTTGAAATCGGGCAGGATCTTGAGCCAGAGCTTCTGGTCGAGACCGGCCGCCAGACCATCGCTGCCGGTGAGGACGAGGTCGAGATCGGCGCGCCCAGCCTCCTGCTGCGCCTTGATCTTGCTGGCGAGCTCGGGGGCAGGCGCCTTCACGAAGGCGATGCGCGAGACCAGGTTGGGATTGGCGGCGCGATAATCCTCGAAGGCCTTCTGCATCAGGGCCAGCGCGCCGCCGACATCGATGACGCTGATCGTCACGGGTGCGGAGGGCAGGGGCGGCGAGGCGGCAAGCGCGCCGCCTGCTCCCGTCGCCATCGCGGTCAGGCCGCCCAGGACGGTGCGACGATCAATCACGGTGCGGCGGTCGAGGCCTGTCGGATTCCGGCTCATGTGATGTTCTCCCCTTTTATGGTTCAGGCGTTGTTCGGCTCAGGTCGTCGTTTAAGCGTCCAGTTTGGCGGCGTGACCGAAGCGGCGTTCGATCGCGCCGAGGCGGACATGGGTGACGGCGAGGTCGTCGGACCAGTCGATCTCGCCGCGGTCGAGCCTCATGCCGCGGGTGCGCAGGGTGGGTTGCAGCGCGGCGAGCGGATGGTCGGAAGCCATGGCCACGGCCTCGGCCGCCGAGGCCAGACCCCAGGCGACGAGGTTGCGGACGGCCTGGTCGAGACAAAGTGCGGAGCCGGCGAGGTTGGCAGCACCCGGCTGACGCACCGAGCCATCGCCGCGCAGTTCCACGCTCATGCCGGCGAAGGGATAGCCGCCAGGCAGCGAAGCCGCTGCCGAGACCGCATCGGTGACGAGAATGGAGCGATCGAAGCCCTTCGCCCGCAACAGCGAGCGCAGGGCCTTCGGATGAAGATGGATGCCGTCGGCGATGAAGCTCGCCCAGAGCCGGTCCTCGGCGAGCTGGGCGAAGATCGGGTTGACCAGCTTGTGGAGCTGCTGCGGCATGCCGTTGCCGAGATGGGTCGAGAGCGTCGCGCCTGCCTCGGCGGCGGCTACAACTTCGTCGAAATTCGCTGCGCTATGCCCGAGCGCGACGATGCGGCCGTCCTCGGTCAACGTCTTGACGAGGGCCTGTGCGCCTTCGATCTCGGGCGCCAGCGTCACCATCAGGATCGGCCGGGCGAGCCGGCTTTCCAGCCGTTTGACGAGGCCGGGATCGGCCGCGGTCATTGCCTCGGGCGGATGGCAGCCGGCATAGCCCGAGGACGGGTTCAGGAATGGCCCTTCGAGGTGGTAGCCCGGGCACATCAGCGGGCCGAGCAGGCTCGCCGAGATCGCCGCGTCGAGCGCCCGGAAGCGCTGGTCGAGTTCCGCCGGATGGGCTGTGATGATGGTCGGCAGGCACTGCGTGACGCCGGTCGCGAGCATCGCCTCCAGCGCGTGGTCGATCTCGGCCGGCGTGAGCGAGCCGGCGTTGAAGTCGACGCCGGCGAAGCCGTTGACCTGGAGATCGATGAGGCCGGCCGTGCGCATCCTCGGACCTCGCTCAGATGCTCTTCAGCAAGGAGGCGGCCGGAGGATCGATGAAGAGCACCGTGTTCTTGTGCGTCTGCAGGATCGAGGCCGGGTGCAGGTTGCTGACAGGGCCCTCCAGCGCGTCCCGCGCGGCCTGCGCCTTGCGCATGTCGGAGACGGCGAGGACGATCAGCTCGCTCTTCAGAATCTGGCGAACGCTCATCGAGATGGCCTGCTCGGGCACCGCCTCGAATGTCGGAAACCAGCCCTCGCCAAACTGCTGCTGGCGGCAGCCCTCGTCCAGCGTCACCACGATATAGGGCGTCTCGGTGTCGAAATTGGCCGGCGGGTCGTTGAAGGCGATGTGGCAGTTCTCGCCGATGCCGGCGAAGCAGACATCGATGCGCTTGCCGGCGATCAGGGCGTTGAGGCGCTGCGTCTCGGCCTCCGGATCGCCCTCGCCGTCGACCGGCACGAATGCCGGTGCATTGTCGAGCGGCGCCATGAAGCGCAGGCGCAGATAGCGCCGGAAGCTCGCAGGATGCTCCTCCGAGAGGCCGACATATTCGTCGAGATGGAACGCCGTGACCCTGGTCCAGTCGATTCCCTCGGCCACGACCAGGTTCTGCAACAGCTCGAATTGGCTCGCGCCGGTGGCGACGATGATGTTGGCATGGCCGAAGCGAGCCTGTGCCTCGCGGATCGCCTGGGCGCCCAGTGCGGCGGCCTTGGCGCCGAGGGTTGCCTTGTCGGGGACGATGCGGATATCGACCATGCGATTTTTGAACCTTTGCCTATGTGATTGTTTTTTATATCGTCTTGAGAGCTTATGGGCCTTGCCTGGAAAGGCAACAGCTATTTTTGAACCTTCGTGTTCCGAATAAACGGTGCGGCCAATCGTGATCCTCGCAACCTTCGACGACAACGGCTTCGCGGCGGCCCATGACCGCGACTGCGCCCGGGTCTACCGGCTGGTGCTCGGCGGTCTCGCCCATTCCCGCTCGGACATCGGCAAGCGGCTCGGGCTCCGCTCGACGACGACGTCGCGGGTGGTCGCCGATCTTGTCGAGCGCCGGCTGCTGCAGGAAAGGATGGGCGAGACCGCCGGGCGCGGTCGGCCGGCGGCCGTGCTGCTCGCCAATACCCGGCGCATCGGGGCCTCGGTGATTTATGTCTCGAGCCAGTCGCTTTCGGGTGTGCTGGTCGATCTTTGCGGCCATCTCCTTGCGGAGCGGACGATCACGATCGACAGCGAAGCCGACAACGATGCGATCGCCGCGGCGATGGCCGAGCTCGCCCGGCAATTGCTCGCCGCCATGCCCGCTGGCATGAGCCATGCCGGCACGGCGGTTTCGCTGTCGGGGCTGATCGACTTAGCCCGCGGCCAATGGCTGATGGCTTCGCGCTGGCCGCGCATGCGTGCTCTCGATGTTGCGGCCGTGCTGGCGCCGATCGCCGGCCCGGTCGAGATCTGCCGCAATCTCGATGCGGAGTTGCGGGCGCGGGCGGTGCGCGAACCCGAGCCGTTCTCCGGCAGCACGCTGCTGCTGCATTGGGGCTGGGGCATCGGCCTGTCCTATGCCGTCGACGGGCGCCCTTTCGCGCCCGCCGGCTCCTTCGGCGAGATCGGCCATTGGCGCCTGTCGGCGCTCGCCGGGCGGCGCTGCGGCTGCGGCAACACCGGCTGCCTTGAGACGGGTGCGGCGCTGTGGTCGCTGCTGCCGGCGCTGCGAATGCGCTGGCCCGATCTGGAGGAGGACGAGGCGCGTCTCGCCCGGCAACTGGCCGGGCGCGACCTCGTCAGCCTGCCTGAGATCGACAATGCGGCGCGGCTGCTGGCACGAGCGCTTGCGAATGCCTGCCGGATCTTCTTTCCGACCCGGATCGCCGTCAGCGGCCCCTTTGCGGCCAATGCTGGGCTCTGGGCGCATTTCGCAGAGCTGCTGCGGGGTGAGGGCACGATGGACGGGCACGCCATGCCGCAGCTCGCGAGCGTGCGCGCCAGCCAGCTTCACGAGATCCACGGGGCGGCGGCGCCACTGCTCGGCCGCGCCACGGAGGCGCTGCTCCGGCAGCAGGGTTGAGGGCAGGTCGGTCGGGCCGCCGCCAGTATCGGGCGTGACCCGCACCCAACGCACTGGACGCGCGCTTCTGTGGTGCACTAGTATGCCAGTCAAGGGCCCGCGGCGTGCACTTCGCATGCTTGAAGAGGCCTCAACTCAGGGAGACGACATGATCAATCTGACACGCCGCAACGTGGTTGCCGGCGCGGCGGGCCTGACGGCCCTTGCCGCCAGCCGGGCCTACGGACAGGGCGCGCCGGCCGCACCCGTCGCGCTGAACATCATCGACGTCGCCGGCAATCTGCAATTGACGCAGGCCGCAATCGAACGTTTCGCCAAGGACAATCCGAAGCTCATCTCGCGGCTGAACTTCTCGCGTGCGCCCTCGCCGGAGCTGCCGGCCAAGCTCAAGGCGCAGCAGGAAGCCAACCGCGTCGATATCGACCTCGTCCTGACCGGGCCGGGCGCGATGTCGGACGGCATCCAGCAGGGCCTCTGGATCGACGTCTGGAAGTCGCACACCGCGAGCCTGCCCAAGGCCGAGGACGTCTATCACGAGCAGGCGCTGATGATGCAGCGCAATTTCGGCCAGAACGAAGGCGTCGCGGTGGTCTATTCGCCGTCGGGCCCGCTGTTCGAGTACATTCCCGCTCGGCTCAAGACAGTGCCGAAGACGGCCGAGGAATTCCTCGCCTATGTGAAGCAGAACAAGAACCGCTTCACCTATGCGCGCCCCGTCAATTCCGGCCCCGGCTGGACCTGGCTGCAGGGGCTGCCCTACATCCTCGGCGATGCCGACCCGAGCGACCCGATGAAGGGTTGGGACAAGAGCTGGGCCTATCTCAAGGAACTCGGCACCGGCATCGACTATTATCCGGGTGGCACGACGCCGACGATGAAGGAGCTCGGCGAAGGCACCCGCGACGTTATCGTCTCGACCTGTGGCTGGGACATCAACCCGCGCGCGCTTGGCATCGTTCCGAAGGAGGCCGAGGTCTTCGTCCTCGCCAACACGCACTGGATTCCCGACACGCAGTTCATGTGCATCCCGAAGGGCGTGCCGGCCGACAAGGTCAAGGCGCTGCTGGCGCTGATGTCCTACATGCTGAAGCCCGAGGCGCAGGCTGCAACCTACGACAAGGGCTACTTCTATCCGGGCCCGGCGGTGAAGGGCGTGACGCTCGCCATGGCGCCGCAGGAGAGCCGCGACGTGCTCGCCGAATATGGCCGTCCGAAATATGACGAGCTGATCACCTCCCTGCCGACCCGGCCGCCGCTGACGCCGGAACGGCTCGTCGCCGCCTTCCGGCGCTGGGACCAGGAGATCGGCGTCGGGCATACGCCGAAGTAGGCCTGAGCCCATGCGGTTTGCTGCCATCGGCCTCGACCATCGCCACATCTACCATATGGTCGGGGGCCTGCTGGAGGCCGGCGCTGATTGCGCCGGCTTCGACCCCGCCACGAGCGACGAGCGCGTGCTCGCCGGCTTCGGCGAGCGCTTTCCGGAGCTGCGCCCCGTCGAGGCGCAGCGGCTGCTCGACGACCCGTCGATCGACCTGATCGTCTGCGCGGGAATCCCCAGCGAACGCGCGGCGCTCGCGATCAGGGCGATGCGGGCCGGCAAGGACGTCATGGTCGACAAGCCCGGCGTCACGAGCTTTGATCAGCTCGCCGCGGTCGAGGCCGCCGTCGCGGAAACCGGCCGCATCTTCTCGGTCTGCTTCTCCGAGCGCTTCATCGTGCCGGCGACGCTCATTGCCGAGAAGCTGATCGCGGATGGCGCGATCGGCCGCGTGGTGCAGACGATCGGGCTCGGGCCGCACCGGCTCAACCGCGCGATCCGGCCGGACTGGTTTTTCGATGCGGCCTTCTATGGCGGCATCCTGACCGACATCGCCTCGCACCAGATCGACCAGTTCCTGCATTTCACCGGCTCGGAGGGGGCGGAGATCGTTGCTTCCAGCATCGGACATTTCGGGGCGCCGGACCTGCCCGATTTCCAGGACTTCGGCGAGATCCTGCTGCGCAGCGACCGGGCCGGCGGCTACATCCGCGTCGACTGGTTCACCGCCGACGGGCTCTCGACCTGGGGCGACGGCCGGCTGACGATCCTCGGTACCGAGGGCACGATCGAGCTGCGCAAGTACGTCGACATCGCCGGGCGTCCGGGTACCGACCATGTCTTTCTGGTCGACAAAACAGGCACGCGCCATATCGACGCCTCGCGCGAGCCGCTGACCTATTTCCGCAATCTGATCGCCGATATCGGCGCGCGCAGCGAAACCGCAGCGCCGCAGCGCCATACCCTCACCGTCTGCCGCCTTGCGCTGGAAGCGCAGGCCAAGGCGGTCTGGCTGCCGGCGAAGCCGGCTGTCGTCCATTCCTGAGGATCGCCAGACATGACACGCAAGCTCGGCATCGCCGTGATCGGGCTCGGCCCCGCTTCCCTGCCGCATTCGAAGAGCCTGCTCGATCTCGCCGATCGCGCGGATGTCCGATTTGCCGTCAGCCGTTCGGAGGAGCGGGCGCGGGCCTATGCCGGGCAGTTCCCGTTTCCGACGACGACGGATCTCGACGCCGTCCTCGCCGATCCCACCGTCGATGCGATGATCGTCCTGACGCCGCCGAGTTCGCATCTCGACGTCTCGGCCCGCTGCCTCGAAGCCGGAAAACATGTTCTGGTCGAGAAGCCGCTGGAACTGACCAGCGCCCGCGGGCAGCTTCTGGTCGATACGGCGCGGCGCACGGGCCGGGTCTTTGGCGTCGTGCTGCAGCACCGCTTCCGCCCGGCGAGCCTGCGCTTGAAGGCGGCGCTCGATGGTGGCGAACTCGGCAGCGTCGAGGCGACGTTCCTGTCCGTGCCGTGGTGGCGGCCGCAGAGCTATTACGACGAGCCGGGACGCGGGACGCTGGCGCGTGACGGCGGCGGTGTACTGCTGACGCAGGCGATCCACTCGCTCGACCTGTTCCGCTCGCTGGTCGGTGTCTCCAGGGTCGTCGCGGCGCAGGCTCGTACGACTGGGCTGCACAAGATGGAGACGGAGGATTACGTCTCCGCCCTGCTGGAGACGGGCAGCGGCGCGCCGGCGACGCTGGTAACGACGACCGCCGCCTATCCCGGTTATCCCGAGCGCATCGAGATCACCGGGACGAAGGGCTTCGCTTCGCTGATTGGCGGGCGCTTGCGTCTCGCCTTCCTCGACGGGCGCGAGGAGATCGTCGAGGCGGAAGGTTCGACCGGCAGCGGTGCCAACATCATGGACTTCCCCCATGACGCCCACCGCGCCGTCATCGCCGACTTTCTCGACGCCATCGAGCAGGGCCGCGATCCGGTCGTGACCGGCGAGGAGGCGCTGGCCTCGCAACGCCTTGTGGACGAGATTCTGGACACCGCCCGCCGCGGCGCCTGAAGACGCTGTCCGTTCTTGACTCGCGGGCGGTTTATGGCGCTCCAAGAACGGGTGCCTGAAAGTCGCCTCGTGAACCGCGCTCGCCCAGCATATCGCCCCTCCGGATGTGTCGCTGCCCCTGCCGGGCTGAACGGCCGCGCGACCGGAATCCGGCGATGAGCGTCGTCCTCGCCTGCGACCTCGGCGGCACCAGCTTTCGCGCCGCCCTGATCGATGCCGATGGCGTGACCCGGGCCGAGGCCATGATCCTGGGCCCGACCGCCATCGACCGGATGGGCCGGTCCGAGATCGATGCGACGGTGTGGTGGCGCATCCTGATCGAGGCTGCCGGAAAACTCGCCGAGGCTGAACCCGAACTGTTTCGCACGATCGAGGCGGTAGCGATCTGCGGCGTCACCCGCACGCAGGTCTTCCTTGGTCGCGACGGGCGCCAGTTGCGCCCGGCCATGACCTGGAAGGACACCCGTTCGGAAGCAGCCGCCGCGCGGCTACGCGACAAGCTCACGGACATTCACCCGGAAAGTGCCCGGATCAACGCCTTCCATCCACTGGCGCGGCTCGCCTGGCTGCGCGAGGAGGAGGAAGCCTGCTTTCGCGCGCTGGCCTGCGTGCTGGAGCCGAAGGATTATCTCAACGCGCGGCTGACGGGCCGCCAGGCCGGCGATCCGGTTTCGATGGCGCGGCTGCTGGCGTCGAAGGAGGTCGTCGCGGGCATCGACCCCTTTGCCGCGACCGGCCTTCCGGCCTCGATCCTGCCGCCGGTGCTGGAGCCTTGCGATCGCGTCGGGCCGGTGTTGCCCGGCCTCCCGGCCCCGCTCGACAGGCTCGCCGGCGTGCCGGTGTTCTGCTCGTCGAACGACACCTGGGCCGCGGTTGCCGGGCTCGGCGCGCTGCGGGCGGGCTACGCCTACAACATCTCGGGCACGACCGAAGTGCTCGGCGCGGTCGGGCTGGAGCCGGTCGCGGCGGAAGGCTTGCTGACCGTCGATTGGCGCGGCCTCTGGCAGATCGGCGGCCCGAGCCAGACCGGCGCCGATACCGTCTCCTGGCTGCTCTCGCTGCTCGGCCGGCAAACCGGCGAGCCCGGTTCGGTGGGCCGCGAGATCGACGCCCTGCTCGCCGGCCGGCGCCATCCGCAGCCGCTGCTGTTCCTGCCCTATCTCCAGGGCGAGCGCGTGCCCTACTGGAACCCTTCCCTGCGCGGCGCCTTCATCGGGCTGAACCGCCAGCATGGCCCGACCGACCTCGCTTTTGCCGTGCTGGAAGGCGTCGCGTTCCTGAACCGGATCGTGCTGGAGCGGGCGGAAGCGGCGCTTGGCGGCGCTGTGGCCGAAATCCGCTTCGGCGGCGGGGCGGCCGTCAATCCGGTCTGGAGCCAGATCAAGGCGGATATCTGCGGTCGCCCCGTGGTGGTCGGCGCTTCCAGGGAGCCCGGCCTGCTGGGCGCGGCCATCGTCGCCTGGACCGGGCTTGGGCGTTTCGCGTCTCTGGCCGAGGCGCAGGACCGTCTCGTCTCCGTTGCCACCCGCTTCGAGCCCGACGAGGCGCGACACGCCGCCTATGACGACCTCTTCGCACTGTACCGGCGCGGCGAGGCGGCGCTGGCGCCGATCTCGGCGGAACTCGCGGCGCTCTCGGGCGCGGCAGGCAGGCGAAAGCTCTCGTGATCCCCATCTGCGGCATGGGCCGGCAGCTTGGGCGGCATGGCGTCCGCGTGAATGCGGTTGCGCCGGCCATCCTCGATACGGCAATGGTGCGTAGCGGATTGGCGCGGCCATTCGATGCGCAGGTCGAGAGCGCGGCGCTTCACACGCTGCTCGGATGTTTGGGGAACCTGAGGATGTCGCTGCCGTGATCGCCTTCCTGCTCTCAGTCGGTACCGCCTTCGTCACCGGCGCGCTGATCCCGATCACCGGCGGCATCGAGATCCGGTCGCCGATCGCGAAGGGAGCCTGAAGCGAATGGGCCGCATCGATACGCGTACGGTGATCGGGCATTACGGCACCGCGATCGCAGGGCTGGCCCTGATCCTGTTCTTCCTGATCTTCGCGCCGAATTTCGCCAGCGCGACCAACATCATCAATGTGCTCAAGGATACGAGCTTCCTCGCCATCCTGGCGCTGGGCTTCGCGCTCGCCTTCACGGTGGCCGAGCTCGACCTTTCGATCGCGGAGATGGCGAGCCTGGCGGCCGTCGTCTGCGGCTGGATGGTGCATTCGCAGTATCCGCCGGCGGTGGCGGTGGGCGCCGCGCTAGCGGTGGGTGTCGTGCTCGGAAGCCTGAACGGCTACGGCGTCACCGTGCTGCGCATCCCCTCGCTGATCATGACGCTCGGCACGGCCGCCATCGCCAAGGGACTCGCCTTCATGATCACGCAGGGCGTCGCCTTCGTCGGGCGCTGGCCGGTCGGCTTCACCGGGCTGGCACGCGGCTACAGCTTCGGCATCCCCAATCTCGTGCTCTGGATGGCCGCCGCGACGCTGTTTGCCTGGGGGTTGGTGAAATGGACCCGCACCGGCGCCCATATGGTCGCGACCGGCGAAGCCGACGAGGCGGCGCGGCTCGCCGGCATCGCCACGGCCCGGATGAAGCGCATCGGCCTGCTGCTGGCAGGCGTCTTCGCCGGCATCATGGCGGCCCTGCTCGCCGCCAACCTGTCCTCGGCCGCGCCGAACATGGCCGGCGACTACCTGCTCTACGCCATCGCTGCCGTGCTGCTGGGCATGACGATGTTCGAGCCGGGCAAGCCGAACATTCCCGGCACGGTGTTTGCGGCGCTGGTGCTCAAGGTGCTCGGCAACGGCTTGGTATTGCTCGGCGCGCCCTATTACATCCAGGACATCGTTCTCGGCGTCATCATCATCGGCTCGGTGGCCTTCTCGGCCAGCGCGATGAAGAAGGCGGCGTTCAAGGTCTGAAAAATTTGCAAGGTCTGAGGATTCTGCAGGTTCAAATGGTCAAAAAGCGAGGGGAGTCATCGCCATGTTCGGGTTCAGGAAAATGCTGGTCGCTGCGGCTGCGCTGGTCGCAGCTTGCCAGTCGGCGCAAGCCTTCGAGGTCGGCATCATCGGCTTCCAGTTCTCCTCGGAGACGCATGCGCGCGTCGCCAACGCCGCTGCCGCCGCGGCCAAGGCCAAGGGCTGGGGCGTGACGCTGCTGAACTCGGAAGGCGCGCTGCCCAAGCATGCCGAGCAGTTCGATGCGCTGATCGCCAAGAAGGTTGACGCCATCATCATCGCGATGGGCAAGCCGGTCGAGGCCGACGCGCAGTTCCAGGCGGCGAAAGCAGCCAAGATCCCGGTCATCACCGTGCAGTCGGGCTCGAGCCCCCATGCGCTGTTCGACATCCAGACCAACGAGTACAAGGTTGGCGCCGATGCGGCGCTCTATCTGCTCGGCCAGATCGGCTACCAGGGCAACATCGTCACCGCCCGCTTCGATCTCAATGTCGCCTCGCGCATCCGCGGCCGCATCCTCGACGCGGTGCTGGCGGAGAACCAGGCGGTGAAGGAGATCGGCAAGTTCTCGATGGCCCGCACCCAGAGCTGGCGCGACGACGTCCGCGCCGGCATGCAGGCTCTGCTGCTGCAAAACCAGGGCAAGATCAACGGCATCTGGGCCTCCTTCGACGGACAGGCCTACATCATCGACGACCTGCTGCAGGCTCAAGGGATCAAGAAGGGCCAGATCCCGCTGATCTCGGTCGATGGCGGCAAGGAGACCTATGCCCGCATCGCCGACCCGGCCTCGACCTTCCTCGCCACCGTCGCGATCCCCTTCGATGAGATGGGCAAACAGGCGGTCGATGCGATCCAGACGATCGTCGTCGACAGGAAGCCGAAGGAGACGGTCGCGAGCGGGCCGTACCTGTTCACCGATGCCGTGCTGGTCGACAAGACGAATGTCGACAAGTTCCTGAAGTGAGCGCTCTCCCTTCTCCCCTGGGGGGAGAAGGTGGCAGCGCGAAGCGCTGACGGATGAGGGACGTCTCACACGCCCCCATCCTTCCTTCCCTCATCCGACCCGGCTGACGCCGGGCCACCTTCTCCCCCGAGGGGAGAAGGAAGGAGCGCGAGATGCCGACCGCCAACGCCGACCAAATACCCATCCCTCTCCTCTCGCTGCGCGGCGTCAGTAAGAGCTACGGCCCTGTCGTCGCCGTGCGCGAGGTCGATCTCGACATCTTCAAGGGCGAGGTGGTCGCGATCTGCGGCGACAACGGCGCCGGCAAATCGAGCCTGATCAAGGTGATCTCGGGCGCCGAGGAGCCCACGGCGGGCGCGATCAGCATGCGCGGCAAACCGGTCGCCTTCGGCTCGCCGCATGACGCGCTCGATCATGGCGTCGCGACGATCTACCAGGATCTCGCGCTCGCGCCGCGGCTCTCGGTCGCCCAGAACGTGTTCATGGGCTCCGAGCTGACGAGGCCCTTTCTGCTGCCTTTCCTGCGCGTGCTCGACAAGAAGAAGATGATCGCGGAATCGCGGCGCTATCTCGCGCAGCTTTCCTCGGCCGTCACGGACATGACGCGCCCCGTCGAGCGGCTCTCCGGCGGCCAGCGCCAGGCGGTGGCGATCTCCCGCGCCCTGCGCTGGAACGCCGAGATCATCATCATGGACGAGCCGACGGCGGCGCTCGGCGTCAAGGAGAGTGCGCTCGTGCTCGACCTGATCCGCAAGCTCAAGGCCGACGGACGCACCGTCATCCTGATCAGCCACAACATGCGCGACGTGGTGGCGCTGGCCGACCGCGTCGTGATCATGGGCGCGGGCCGCAAATATGTGGACCGGCCGCTCGGCGATCTCAGCGCCGACGACATCGCCCACATGATCATGGCCGGCAATGCCAGGGCCGCCTGAGCCGATGCGGGAAGCGATCATCATCGACACCGATCCGGGGCAGGACGATGCGGTCGCGCTGCTGCTGGCCTTCGCGGCCGCCGACCGGCTCGACCTGCTGTTGATCACGACCGTCGCCGGCAACGTCCCGGTCGCGCAGACGACCGCGAACGCCCTGCGCATCCGCGATCTCGGCGGCGCCGATGCGGTTCCGGTGCATGCCGGTGCGGAGGGACCGCTGGTTTTCCCGCTCGAAACGGCAGAGTTCGTCTGCGGGCCGGACGGGCTCGCCGGTGCGAACCTGCCGCTGCCCATCGGCGCTGCTGCGCCCGGCCATGCGGTCGAGGCGATCGTCGCGATCTGCCGGGCCGCGCCGGATGACGGCATCACGCTCTGCCCGCTCGGGCCGCTGACCAATCTCGCCCTGGCCTTCCGGCTGGCGCCGGACATCCTGCCCAAGGTGAAGCGCATCGTGCTGATGGGCGGTGCCATTGGGCTCGGCAACATGACGCCGGCGGCCGAGTTCAACGTTCATGTCGATCCGCATGCGGCGGCGATCGTCTTCGGCTGTGGCCGGCCGATCGTGATGTTCGGACTCGGCGTCACCCTTCAGGCGATCGCGAGCCATGAGCAGATCGAGCGCATCGGCGCGCTCGGCAACGCCACGGGCAGGGCGATCCACGGCATGCTGACACGGCCGCGCCCCGGCGGGCTCGGCACGAACGGCCATCCGATGCATGACCCTTGCGTCATCGCCTGGCTGCTCTGGCCGGAGCTGTTTGCGGGGCGCGACTGCTTCGTCGAGGTCGAGACCGGTGCCGGACCCTTGCGTGGGCGCACCACGATCGACTGGAACGGGCGGCTGAAGCGACCGGCCAACGCCCATGTCATCGGCTCCGTCGAGGCGCATGAGCTGTTCGAGCGCATGATCGCACGGCTCGCCACCCTTCCCTGATCGCGCTGCTTCCGAGGATAAATATGCCCCATTTCGTCGAGGAGCTGCGCGAGGAGGCCGGCGCGGCCATCGCCGCGATGCGCGAGGCCGCGCTGGCCGCGCGCCATCTCCATGCCCGCGCCGAGCTGATGCGCCACATGCTGACGACGGCCCGCAAGGTCGCCGACAAGCCGAAGGCGCAAGCCGTCGAGACTGTCGTGCGCGAATGGATGGGCGCCTGGAATCTCGACCGTCACGACTGGCCGCACATCGAGCGCGAGATGGAGACCTTCACCGCCGCCTTCCACGATTACGCCAACGAGCCCTCCGATGTGCATGACGCGGTCTTGCGCGAAAGCTGCGCGGCACTCGACAAAGCGCTGGCACGCGAGAGTACCTCGATTTCCGAGCAGATGGCCTTTCGTTCGCAATGCGCCCATGGCTGGTGGGAGTTGGTCGCGCCGACGCCGGCCGATCTGCCCGGCGCCAAGCCGCGCCCCTCGATGCCGGCGCCGCGGGCCGATGCGCCGTTCTGGGAGGCCGGCTGCGCTGACTTCTGCCGGTAGGCCAACCCTATCCTGGCAGGTAAGCAATCCGCCCATCTCCATCGCGGACGGTCTCGATCGGCACGCCATAGAGCTGCTCTAGCCTGTCGGGCGTCAGCAGTTCGTTCGCGCGCCCGCTCGCCAGCGCCTGCCCGGTGCGGATCATCATGACGCGGTCGGCATGTCGCAGTGCCTGGTTCGGGTCATGGGTGGTGAAGAGCACGCCGAGGCCCTCCGCCGCGAGCCGGCGGATTTCGCGCATCACCCGGCCCTGATTGCCGAAGTCGAGGCTGGCCGTCGGCTCGTCCAGGACGACATAGGCCGGCTCCTGCGCCAGTGCGCGGGCGATCAGCACGAGCTGGCGCTCGCCGCCGGAGATCAGCGTGTAGGGTCGCTCGGCCAGGCGGTCGATGCCGAGCCGCTCCAGCATCGCATGCGCCACGGCATGGTCGTGGGGGGAGGGCGCGGCGAAGAGCCCGCCATGCGCGCTGCGGCCCATCAGCACGACCGAGAGCACCGTGAAGGCAAATGTGCCGGCATGTGCCTGGGGCACATAGCCGAGCGCACGGGCGCGCTGTGGCGGCGAGAGTGTTGCGACCGACTGGCCATCGAGCGCGAGCGATCCGCCGCGCGCCGGCAGCAGGCCGAGCAGGGTCTTCAGCAGGGTCGTCTTGCCGCTGCCATTGGGACCGAGCAGGGCCAGCACCTCGCCGCGTTCGAGCGACAGCGCGATGTCGCGGCCGATGACGCGCTCACGATAGCCATAGACCAGTTCGGAGGCGGCGAGGCTCACGACCAGCCTCCGCGGGACGAGGCCAGCAGCCAGATGAAGAAGGGCGTGCCGATGACGGCGGTGAGGATGCCGAGCGGCGTCTCGACCGGACCGGCGGTACGCGCCAGCGTGTCGATGACGAGTAGATAGCCGCCGCCGAGGATCGCCGCCGTCGGCACGAGCTTGCCGAAATCCGGGCCGACCAGGAAGCGGGCGAGATGCGGCACGACGAGGCCGACCCAGCCGATGATGCCGGCCGCCGCGACGCTCGCCGCCGTCACCAGCGTCGCGGCGACGACGATGGCGAGGCGCAAGGGGCCGGTCCGCAGGCCGAGCGCGCGCGCCTCCTCCTCCGGCAGCGACATCGCATTCATGCGCCAGCGCAGCGCGACCAGCACGGCCGAGCCAAACAGGACCGGGCCGAGCAGCGGCACGAGGTCGGAACGGTCAGTTCCGGCGAGGCTTCCGAGCAGCCAGAAGGTCATGGCCGGAAGCTGATTGTAGGGGTCGGCCCAGTATTTCACGAGGCCGATGCCGGCGCCGAGCAGCGAGCCGACGACGACACCGGTCAGTACCAGCACGAGGACCGGATCGCCGCGCCGGATCGTCGAGCCGACGAGGTAGACCGCTCCGACCGCTACGAGGCCTCCGACGAAGGCGGCAAGCTGGATCGCGAAGAGACCGAGCGAGAGATAGATGCCGAGGACGGCGCCGAGCGCCGCGCCCGACGAAGCCCCGAGGATATCGGGCGAGACGAGCGGATTGCGGAACAGGCCCTGAAAGGCCGTGCCGGCCACGGCGAGCGCCGCTCCGCAGAGCAGGGCGGCCAGCACGCGCGGCCCGCGAATATTCCAGATTACGGTCTCGACCTGTGCCGGCAGCCCCGATGGTTGGCCGCTCAAACCGGACCAGAGCAGGCGTACGAGATCGCCCGGCCCGACCGGGAAGCGTCCGAGGCCGAAGGCGAGCAGGATCGCGAGGGCGAGCAGGGTCAGCGCGATGGCGTTGCCAGGGAGGGGAGATGGTCGCATGCGATCAGGATCGCGACGGGCAGCGGGCGATCAACGGCATCAGCCACGCCCGGCCAAAATGCGATCGAGCTGTGCGTCGCTCGGCGTCACCTGGTAGAACAGCGTGTGGAACTCGCGCGCGACCCTGCGGATGTCCTCGGGGAAGGCTTCCGGGTAGAGCAGCTTGGCCAGCCACCAGAGCCCGATCATGCGATTGACCGAAGGCGGGAAATCGACCCAGCCGAAAGGCAGTTTCGGCGAAAGATGGACGCGACCCGCCTTCACGGCCCGCACATCCGCCCAGGCAGGATCGCTGCGCACGGAATCGGAGAAGGCGAGGTCGATAGTGACAATGACCTCCGGGTCCCAGGCCAGAACCTGTTCGAGCGAGACCTGGGCCAGCCCGCTGCCCGGCTGGTCGGCGACATTGCGCGCGCCGAGGAAGGACAAAGTCTCGACATTGATGGAGCCGCCGAGACCCGTCTCCAGACCGCGAGGCCCGCGGGCGTAGTAGACGGAAGGCCGTTTCTCCGTGGGGATGCCTGCGATCCGTCCCCGGATGGTCGCCATCGCATTTTCGCACCAGACCGCCAGCGTCTCGGCGCGTTCGCTGCGGCCGGTCAAGTGGCCGAGGATGCGGTAGCTTTCGGGGATCGCGGCGAAGCGGCCATCGAGCAGGGCATAGGGGATGCCGGTCTGCCCCTGCACGCGCTCGGCCAGCTCGACATAGGTGCGTCCGGTCGAGCCGGCATCGACGATGAGGTCTGGCTTCCATTGCAGCACCGCTTCGAGATTGGCGCTGTTGCCGCGCCCGGTGATGCGGCCGATCTCCGGCCTGTCGCCGATGCCGGGCAGCAGGAACTCCAGCTCTTCAGGGCGAGTGGCGCGGGGCCAGCCGAGCAGGAGGTCGGGCGCCAGCGTGTAGAGCTGGATCGCAGCCGGTGGGCCTGCCGGGAAGATGCGCTCGACCTTGCCGGGGATCGCGACCTCGCGGCCGGCTCCGTCCCGAACCGTCGCGGCGCGGGCGATCCGCGGCGCGACGATGAGCGATCCAAGCCCCGCCAGAACGAGGCGGCGGTCAGGCCACCACATGGCGATGGTCCCGTTCCGACGACGCATGCGGGCAGCGATGCGGTTTCACATCGAGCAGCGGCGTGCCGTCGAGACAATCGAGCCCGCGCACCAGCAGGGTGTCGTCCTCGACCCCGAGCAGCCGCACCCGCGACAGCGCGATCGGGTTCGGCCTCACCGGCGAGCGCAGCGCGAAGGTGCCGAGCGTGCGGCCGTCGCGCGGGGTCTGGGTTACGAGGTCGCGCCGCGCCTCATGCATCCAGTAGAGCAGATCGAGCTGCTCGAAGCCGTCGATGCCGGCGAGCGCAGCACGCCAGGGCTCGTCGATCTCGACACGGCAGATCGGGCCGTGCTCCGCATCGCCCTGTTTTGGGCACTCATCTCGGGACGTGAAGGGCGTGCGCAGGCGGCCGATGAAGACGAGATGCGCGTCCTGCCGGTCGGGCAGGGGCACGCATGTCTCTCCCGGTCGTGTCGCCTGCCAGTCCATCGAAGCCCTCTCCGTTCAGCCGGCCTCGCGCGGCAGCGTCGGCGCGGCAAAGCCGTGCCTGGCCAGGATCGCCTGCCCGTCCTGCGAGAGGATGAACATGGCGAAGCGCCAGGCATTTGGCGAGGCCCCGTTCATGACGGTGAGCCCGTAATCGGCGCCGACCGCGAGTGTCGGCGGCAGGCGCACGAGCCTGATGCCGGGCTGCTCCTTCGCGATCGACGCTGCATTGGTGCAGTAGGCGAGGAAGAGGTCGGCCTCGCCGCTCGCGAGCTTGTGTCCGTAGGTGTTGATGCCGTCAGGCGCGGGCACGCTCGTCGGCCCGCCCGTCAGCAACAGCGCCTTGGCTTCCAGCGCTGCCTTCGCACGGGGCTTCACGGTCTCGGCCCGCGGGAAGACCTGGAAGGCGTAGTCGCCCGACGGGTCGGCACGCGGCGTCGAGGTACCGAGCTTGATCGCAGGCTCGAGCATGCGCTCCAGCAAGGTCTCCGGCGTCAGCGCGATCTCCGGCCGCGCGAAGGCGCAGAGCTCGTTGCGGGCGAACAGCACGACCGGGCCGGCGAGCCCTGCCTGCGCCAGAGCACGCGGATTGCCGAGATCGGCCGAGGCGAAAACCTCGGCCGCCTCGCCCTTGGCGATGCGATCCTTCAGCAGGCCCGAGGCGCCGAAGACCGGCTTCACGGCTAACTTGCTCTGAGCGGTGAAGGCCTGCGCGACCTCGGTGAGCGTGGCACGGAGGCTGCCGGCCGCATGCAGGAGCACGGGCTCCTGCGTTTGGGCGGGTGTTGCCGTTGCAAGACCGGCCATCACGAGCAGGCCGGCAAAGAGGGCGTGTCGCATCGACTCACGCGCCGGCCTGCGCCGCATTCGGGAAGAAGAGCTGCTGTCCCTCGATCTTGTAGTCGGTGATCGCCTTCTGGCCCTCTGGGCTGACGAGCCAGTTCACGAAGGCCTGGCCGTCATTGATCTTTACATGCGGATGCTTGGCGGGGTTCACGGCGATGACGCCGTACTGGTTGAACAGGCGCTTGTCGCCCTCGACCGCGATGACGAGATCGCCGCGATTCTTGAAGGAGATCCAGGTGCCGCGATCGGCGAGCACATAGGCGCCCATCCCGCCGGCGGTGTTCAGCGCAGCGCCCATGCCCTGGCCGATCTCTCGATACCAGGCGCCCTTCTTGGCCTCGAGATCGACACCGGCCACCTTCCAGAGAGCGAGCTCGGCGGCATGCGTGCCCGATTTGTCGCCGCGCGAGACAAAGGGCGCGCCCTTCTCTTGGATCGCCTTGAGCGCGGCTGTGATGTCCTTCGTGCCGGAAACGCCCGCCGGGTCGCTCTTGGGCCCGATCAGGACGAAGTCGTTGTACATCACCGGTTTGCGCTTGAGCCCGAAGCCCTCGGCGACGAATTTGTCCTCCTGCGCCCTGGCATGGACGAAGACGACGTCGGCGTCGCCACGGCGGCCCGTGTCGAGCGCCTGACCCGTCCCTTGAGAGACGACGCGGACCTCGATGCCGGTTTTCGCCTTGAACAGCGGCAGGATATGGCCAAACAGGCCGGAATCCTGGGTCGAGGTCGTCGAGGATACGGTGATGAAGCGGCTGTCGGCGGCTGCGGGTGGGGAAGCGGCGGGAGGCGTCGCGGTCGTGGTTTGGGCGAGTGCGAGACCGGTCAGGGCGAGCGAGAATCCGGTGGCGAGCAGCAGGCGTCTGGTCAGGGTCATGGTCGTCTCCTCGGTTTCTTGTTGAACGGATGTCACCAGATCAGCTCTCCGGCGAGGAAGGCGCGCGCTGCGGGCGAGCCTGGGCCGGCGAAGAACTCTGCGGCGGGCGCGTCCTCGATCAGCCTGCCGCGATGCAGGAAGAGCACGCGCGAGGCGAGACGCCGGGCCTGGCCGAGATCATGCGTCGACATCAGGACGGTGATGCCCTCTGCGACGAGGCCGGTAAGCAGCTCCTCGATCTGCCTTGTCGCGGCCGGATCGAGCTGCGAGGTCGGCTCGTCCAGGAAGAGCAGTTCCGGCCGCAACGCCCAGGCGCGGGCGATGGCGAGGCGTTGCTGTTCGCCGCCCGAGAGCAGGCGGGCCGCCTGGGTGGCGCGTTCGGAGAGGCCGAAGCGCGCGAGCGCGGCGAGGCAGCGTTCGCGGCGCTCGGGGCCGGAGACACCTGCTGCCGCGAGCGCATGAGCGATGTTGGCCTCGACCGAGCGGCGCAGCATGATCGGCTTCTGGAAGACCATGGCATGGCGCCGGCCACGGCCCTCCGCCCCGGCCGCCCAGCGAATCCGGCCTTCGCCTGGCGCAAGCAGCCCGTGGCAGAGCCGCAGCGTCAGCGACTTGCCGGCGCCGTTGGGGCCGAGCAGCACCGTCAGCCCTCCGGCCGGCACGCCGAAGCTCAGCCCGTCGATCAGCCTGCGACCATCTCCGAGGAAAGACACGGCTTCGACGGCGAGTGGCAGGATCGAGGCGAGGTCACGCATGCTGCTCATCCCGCATAGCGCGCGCCGATCCGGCTGGCGCCGAAGGCGACCGCGTTGATGGCGAGTGTCAGCGCGATCAGGACGAGCCCGAGCCCCAGCGCGAGCGGCAGATCGCCCTTCGAGGTCTCCAGCGTGATCGCCGTCGTCATGGTGCGGGTGTAGCCGGCGATGTTGCCGCCGACGATGAGCACAGCACCGACCTCGGCGCTGGCGCGGCCGAAGCCCGCCAGCAGCGCGGTGGCCAGAGCGAAACGCCCGTCGAAAAGCAGGGTTGGAATGGCCCTGATGCCTTCGAGCCCGACCGAGCGCAGATGGTCGCGATACTCGCCCCAGAGGTCCTCGACCGTCTGACGCGTCAGCGCGATCACGATCGGCAGCACGAGGATCACCTGTGCCGCGATCATCGCGGTGGGCGTGAACAGCAGGCCGAGCGGTCCCAGCGGCCCCGAACGCGACAGCAGCAGGAAGACGAACAACCCGGCCACGACCGGCGGCAGCCCCATCAGCGCGTTGAGGCAGACGATCACGGCGGCGCGGCCGGGAAAGCGGGCGAGCGCGAGCGCGGCACCGAGCGGCAGACCGACCAGCGCGGCGATCAGAACCGCCGTCAGCGTCACCCGGAGCGACAGGCCGACGATCGCCAGGAAGGCGGGATCAAGCCCAACCACCAGCGCAAAGGCCGCCTTGAAGATCGCTCCGAATTCCAAGACCCGTCCGCTCCCGCTGCCCAGTCTGATGCAGAGCCTTGTATTTTCTAGAGTTCAATGCGACAGAATGCCAATTCTGGAAAATTAGCAGACTGGCGCATGATTGTGCAGGATCTGATTTATCTCACCACGGAAGAGGCGGCCGGCTATCTGCGGCTCAAGGAGCGCAAGCTCTACGAGCTGGTCGCCAATGGCGCGGTGCCCTGCACCAAGATCAGCGGCAAATGGCTGTTCCCCCGCGCAGCCCTCGACCGCTGGCTGGAAGCGGGGCTGGCGCGCCCGGAGGGCATGCAGGCGGTGAGGCCGCCGCCCATCATCGGCGGCAGCCAGGATTCGCTGCTGGAGGTCGCGGTGCGCGATTCCAGCTGTGGACTCGCGCTGCTGGCGGAAGGCTCGCAGGCCGGGCTCGACCGGCTGGTGCGCGGCGAGGTCGCCATTGCCGCCATCCACCTCCATGCCACGCCCGATGATGACGAGGCCAATCCGGCCGCGATCCGGGCCGAGCCCGGCCTGTTCGACGCCGTGGTGATCGGCTTTGCCCGGCGCGAACAGGGGCTGCTGGTCTTGCCCGGCAATCCGCTGGGCATCATCGGTCTGGCCTCGGCCGTCGCGAAGCGGGCGCGCTTTGCACGACGGCAGAAAGGTGCCGGTGCGCAGCTCCTGCTCAACAGCCTGATCGAACGCGAGGCCGTGCCGGAACAGGCGATGGTCCTGGCTGACGGCATCTGCGCTACGGGTCAGGATCTCGCGTTGGCGATCCGCACCGGCCGCGCCGATTGCGGTATCGCCTCGCGGGCGATCGCGAGTGCCTTCGGCCTCGATTTCCTGCCGCTGGTCTGGGAGCATGTCGATCTGGCGATGCGCCGCCGGACTTATTTCGAGCCGGCAACCCAGATGCTGCTGGCTTGGATGCGCGGCGATGCCATGCGGGCGCGGGCGCTCGAACTCGGCGGCTACGATCTCTCGCGCAGTGGCGCGGTGCGGTTGAACCGCTGAGCGCTGTCGAAACCGTTACCGCCGGCCCATTGAGGCGAAATCGCGCCAGCCGCAGACCCGGTGGACGGTCTCCTGCTTAACTGCAGCTTCGCCAAAGGGCGCGACCTGCCAGTCCCAGCTTTCGTCGGAGGGCGGCAGGGCGCTCCCGCGCATCAGGTCAAACCGTTCGAGCACGCCGCCGCTCGCGTCACGCTCGACCATCTCGACATCGGTGAGCAGGACGACGCGGCAGGCAAAGCGCGCGAGGTCATCGCGATGCCAGGCGATGCAGCGGGCGGGGAGATCGGGCGGCAGGAGGGCCGCGCGCGCTGGGTTGTCATCGAGCCAATCGGCGATCGGCCAGCCGAACTGCGACATCAGGTTGGCCGAGATGATCAGGTCCAGCGTCTCGTCCGCCACGAGGTCGGAAACGGGATCGACGCGGCCATCGCGTTCCCCGGCGAGCCAGTCCATCACCCCGCTGAGATCGCGCGTCACGAGGGTCACGTTGCGGCGGAAGGCGGCGGCGAGCCGGATCTGCGCCAGATGCACGGCGTCGACCAGCAGCACGCGCTCGAACCGCTCGCGCAGCAGGGGCAGGGGAATGTCGCGCAGCAGACCGGAGCCGAGCACCGCGACGGTCCGGTGGCGCGGCAGTTCCGCGACGACGCCGGCGATCAGCGCCCGGCAGCGTGCGTGATGCTCGGCCCAGGCCTTGCGCTGGCGCCGGCCCCTTGCCCAGAGCGCGACGCTCTCCGAGACCAGGCCGAGCCGGCGCGTCATGCGGCTGGCCGGCGTGGTCAGCCAGAGGGCGAGTTCGGCGAGCAAGTCCCGGTCGTCAGGTTCAGGTCAGGGCGCCACGCGCCGCGACCGGCCAGAGCGCCTCGACATGGGCGTCCGGCGTATGGAGACCGCGTACGCAGACATACCAGTCGTGCAGGTTGACGGTCGGGTCGCAATGGCCCGGCACCAGCAGCAGCTTGTCGCCGCGATGGGGCAGGGCGATCGGATCGCCCGTCAGCACGCCATGCTCGTCGGAGGGCTTGGTGTAGACGACGCCCTCGCGCCGGAACGGCGTCGGCAGGCCTGAGTCGATTGCGGCGGCCTTGTGCCCGGCATCGACAACGGCGCGGTCCGGCACCGGCTTGCTCACCACGCCCGTCAGGATGAAGAGCGAATGCTCGAAGGTGCGGAAGGGCGTGCCGTCGGCCGTGCGGTTGCGGGCATAGTCGGCGTCCATGAAGATGTAGGAGCCGGCCTGGATCTCGTTCCAGATGCCGGACTGGCTCTCGATCTCGAAGGTTCCGGTGCCGGCGCCGCTGACGACGCCGCAGGCGAGACCTGCCTGGCTCAGCCGCTCCACCGTATTGCGCGCACCGAGCCCTGCGCGCTCGATCGCCTCGCGTCGCTCGTCGATCGAGCGCATATGCTGGGCCGTGCCGTGATAGGCCTGCAGGCCGCCGAAGCGCAGCGTGTTGCTGCGCGCGATCGCCTCGGCCAGCCGCACCGCGGTTTCGCCCGGCGCGACGCCGCAGCGGCGGCCGCCGACGTCGATCTCGACGAGAACGTCGAGCACGACGTCATGACGGGCTGCCGCTTCTGCCGCCTCGCGCACGCCGTCGAGATGGTCGACACAGAGGCCGATGCGTGCCTGGCGGGCGAGCTTGGCGAGGCGGTCGAGCTTGACCGCGCCCGCGACCTGATTGCTGACCAGAACATCGGTGACGCCGCCCTCGACCAGGATCTCGGCCTCGGAGACCTTCTGGCAGCACTGGCCAACCGCGCCGTGGGCGATCTGGCGCAGCGCGATCTCTGGGCTCTTATGGGTCTTGGAATGAGGGCGCAGCCTGACGCCGTGGCCCTGCGTATAGGCGGCCATGGTGACGAGATTGCGCTCGAAAGCGTCGAGATCGAGGATGAGGGCCGGGGTGTCGATCTCGTCGAAACTCTGGCCGGCCTGGGCCGGCGGGTGCAAGGGCATGGGCTGTCGCGCTTTCCTGAATCGGTTGCGACCATGGGACGCCAGCTTCTTGTCCGGGGCAAGGCCCGATGGCCGTCACCGATGGATTACGGCCCTGCGGTAGCGCCGCCGCCGCCGCCATGATACGTCGCGCGCCATGAAGATAGGCCGCGTTACCGACGACACTTTCGCGCTTTTCCTCCGCGTCTGGCGCGAGCAGGTCAAAGCCTATCTGCCGCAGATGGCGATGATCATGGCCCTCGTGGTGGTGATCGCGGCGACGACGAGCTTCTATCCTTTGCTGATCAAGGCGGCTTTCGATGCCTTCGCCGACCCGCTGACGGCGGAATCGACCGGCTTCGTGCGCCGGATGGAGCGCCTCGTCTCGAAGTCGATCGGCTTCCAGATCGGCGTCGTCAACGCGGTCGCCGTCGTCGTCGTCATCGTCACGGCGGTGAAGGGCTTCTCGCTGCTGGCCCAGACGGTGATGACCAACAGCGTCGTCAGCCGGATCGAGGCCGACATGCAGACGGCGCTCTATACGCATCTGATCCGCGCCGACCTGGCGCAGCTGCATCGCGAGAACCCGGCTTCGCTGACCCAGCGCTTCACCACCGACTTCACCTTCGTCAAGGAGGCGCTGACGCGGCTGATCAACATCGCCGTGCGCGACGTGCTGACGGCGCTGGCGCTGGTCGGCGCGATGTTCTGGATCGACTGGCAGATGACGCTGGTAGTCATGCTGATCGCTCCGATCGTCGCGCAGCCGATCGGCAAGATCGGCCGCAAGCTGCGCCGCATGGCGACCTCGCAGCAGGAGCAGACCGGCCTGATGGCGAGCCTCGTCACCGAGAGCCTGCAGGGCGCCCGCGCCGCCAAGACCGACACGCTCGAGCCCTATCTCGAACGGCGCGCGGCCGCGGCCTTCGAGAGCATCCGCGCGCTCAAGATGAAAGCCGCCAATGCGCGCGGCCGGCTCGACCCGCTGCTCGAGGTCGGTGGCGGCATGGCGGTGGCCGGCGTGCTGGCGGCGATCGGCGTCCGCATCACCACGGGCGGCTCGACGGTCGGCGATTTCACCGGCTATGTCTCGGCGCTCCTGCTGGCGGCCCAGCCGATGCGCTCGCTCGGCAACCTCAATGCCATCGTCCAGGAAGCGGGTGCCTCGCTGAAGCGCTATTATGCGCTGCTCGACGAGCAGCCGCAGATCACCGAGCGGCCGGATGCGAGACCGCTTGAGATCGGCGCGGGCGAAGTTGCGTTCCGGCATCTGCGTTTCCGCTATCGCGACGATGCACGCGCGCTCGAAGGCCTCGAACTCGTCGCGGAAGGCGGCAAGACGACGGCATTGGTCGGGCGGTCGGGCTCGGGCAAGTCGACGCTGCTGGCCCTGGTGCCGCGCCTCTACGACCCCACGGAGGGCCGCGTCGAGATCGATGGGCAGGATCTGCGCAATGTGACGCTCGAAAGCCTGCGCGCGCAGGTCGGTGTCGTCAGCCAGGATGTCGTGCTGTTCGACGATACCGTGCGGGCCAATATCGCCTTCGGGCGGCCTGGCGCGAGCGAAGACGAGATCGTCGCCGCCGCCAAGGGGGCGGCTGCGCACGAGTTCATCCTGGCGATGCCGGAGGGCTATGCATCCTCCGTCGGCGAGCGCGGCCAGAAGCTGTCCGGGGGCGAGCGCCAGCGCATCGCCATTGCGCGCGCCATCCTCAAGGATGCGCCGATCCTGCTGCTCGACGAGGCGACCAGCGCGCTCGACGCCGAATCCGAGCGGCTGGTGCAGCAGGCGCTGGGTCGCCTGATGAAGAACCGCACCACGCTGGTCATTGCCCACCGGCTCTCGACGGTCCGCGAGGCCGATCTCATCGTCGTGCTGGAAGAGGGCCGGATCGTCGAGACCGGCAGCCATGAGGCGCTGCTGGCTCGTAACGGCGCCTATGCGCGGCTGCACCGGCTGCAATTCATCGAGGACTAATGGCGCCCCACGTCGCAAACGTGAAGCGCCTGGCAGGTCAGACGGCTGCCTTGGTCGCCCTGGCGGGCAGGGCCGTTCCGCGCAGCGTGACCGAGAAGGCGGCGGCGAAAAGGCAAAGCGCGCCTGCGATGAAGAAGGCCGGCAGATAACTTTCATAGACCGTGCGGCTGAAGCCGGCGCCGTAAGCGGCAAAGGCCGCGCCGAGCTGGTGCCCGGCGAAGATCCAGCCGAAGACCAGGTTGGACTTGTCGCCGAAGCGGTCGGCCGCGATCTTCACCGTCGGCGGCACGGTCGCGATCCAGTCGAGGCCGTAGAACACCGCAAACAGCGAGAGCCCGTAGAAGGTGAAGTCGGTGAAGGGCAGGTAGAGCAGCGACAATCCGCGCAGGCCATAATACCAGAACAGCAGCCAGCGGCTGTCATAGCGGTCCGAGAGCCAGCCCGAGCCGACCGTGCCGGCGAAATCGAAGATGCCGATCATGGCCAGCACGCCGGCGGCCGTCACCGCCGCCATGCCGAAATCGCCGCAGAGCGAGATGAAATGCGTCTGGACCAGCCCGTTGGTGCTGGCGCCGCAGACGAAGAAGGTGCCGAACAGCACCCAGAAGGTGTGCGTGCGCGAGGCATCGCGCAGCGCCAGCAGCGGCGACATCAGCATGGTGCCGATGCCGCCCTGCTGCGCGGGCGCCGGCACGATCGCGTCCCCGCCATAAGGCGCAAGCCCGACATCGGCTGGCCGGTCGCGCATCAGCGTCAGTACGGCCAGGGCGGCCAGGACGAGCATGACGAGAACGACGACGAGCGCGCTGCGCCAGCCGAGCTGCTCGGTGAGGCTGGCCAGCAGCGGCAGGAAGACCAGTTGCCCCGTCGCGCTGCTCGCTGTCAGCAAGCCGAGCACCAGCCCCCGCCGGGCCGAGAACCAGCGCGTCGCGACGGTCGCGCCCAGCACCATGGCGGTCAGGCCGGTGCCGAAGCCGACGACGACGCCCCAGAGCAGCACCAGATGCCAAAGCTGCGTCATCGCGAAGGAGCCGAGGATTCCGGCCGCGATCAGGCAAAGCGCGACGCTGGCGACCCGGCGCAGGCCGAAGCGGTTCATGAAGGCGGCGGCGAAGGGGCCCATCAGCCCAAACAGCAAGAGGCGCACCGCCAGGGCCGACGAAATGTCGGCGGTCGCCCAGCCGAATTCCCGCTGCAAGGGGCCGATCAGCACGCCCGGCGCCCCGACGGCGCCGGCGGTGACCAGCATGGTAAGGAAGGTCACGGCGGCGACGACCCAGCCATAATGCCAGCCGCGCCGCGCCATCGCGGCGGGCAATCCGGTGGTGGGACCGGCATGGGCGGCGAGCGAGGACATGGGGGTCTCCTTTGCGGGTATCTGCCCGCATTTGGGTGAAAAAGAAACGGTCAGAGGGCGTTCAATGCGGCACGAAGGCTGTCGGCATGTTCCGGTCCGAGACGGGCTTCGATCTGGCCCTGCACGGCTTCCCAGAGCGGCGCGCCGTCGTCGAGGGCCTGTGCTCCGGCCTGGGTCAGCGAGACCGTGGCCTCGCGCTGGTCCTTGCCACGCCCGACGGCGAGGAGACCCATGCGCTCGAGGACGCGAACATTGCGGCCGATCGTCGAGCGGTCGAGTTCGGTCAGCCGGCCGAGTTCCGTCAGGGTCACAGGCGCGGCGCGTCTGACGGTCCTGAGCAGGCTGAATTGCGCGATGTTGACCCCGACAGGCTTCAGCGCGGCGTCATAGGACGCTGCGATCCGGCGCATGGCCGTGCGGAGGACGGTGCAATAGCAGGGAGCATTCATGACGCGGGTATATGCCCGCGACAGAATCGTTGCAAGTGCCGTCGCGATGACGGCCACCGGGCGCCGTCATCAAACCCTCATGAGCCGCACCGATTCTCCGGCGATGGTTGATTCGATCCTCCGGCTCCATGCTGCTGTGCTGGCAGCGCGCTCGCACGACCCGGCGCTGTCGCGAACAGCGAGGCTTGCGGGCGAGGGCCTGCCGAAAATGGCCAAGAAGCTGGCGGAGGAAGCCTTCGAGGTTGGGCTCGAGGCGGTGCAGGGCGACCGCCGCCGCACGATTCTGGAAAGTGCCGACCTGATCTACAATCTCGTGGTGCTGTGGAGCGAGATCGGCATCGCCCCGGAGGATGTCTGGCGCGAGATGGACCGCCGCGAGCAGCTTTACGGCATCGCCGAGAAATTGCCGAAGACCCGGACCAAGCCCGTGGCAGGCCTGACGCCGGGGCTGCCGCCGCTGGCGGGGATCGAACGCTGAGCCGCCATCTCCGTGAAACGGCGCTGCGGCGCGCACCAATCCCGTGTTTTCCGAGGCTGAATCCTGCGAGCGGCAAAACTTTCGAAAGCCTGAGACTTTCAGGGTTGCCAAGACGAAGGAGAGCGGCTATCTCCGCCGACATCGGGCCACACGCCATGCGCTGTGGCCCCGGTACGCGCCCGTAGCTCAGCTGGATAGAGCATCAGACTACGAATCTGAGGGTCAGAGGTTCGAATCCTTTCGGGCGCGCCATTATTCTACCATTCCGAGAAAAACTGCGAACTTTCGAGAGCGGCGGAAGAAAGCCGCGAGCGGACATGACCGCCTGATCGCAACGGGTCGCGAGATGGCCGATAGCAGATGCAAAAGCCGCTTCGCTGGATCATCTCGATCGCGCCAGAAGCGGAGGCCTCAAGCATCCTGAAAGCCCAAGCGCTAGAAAAAGGGTGGTCGATCGGGCATCCGCGGTCCGGCCATCATGCAAGCAGCGATCGATAGAGTTCCCAGTATCGATCCGCCATGCGCTCCACTGTGAAGCGCGCCGCGACCGATGCGCGACAGGCGGCGCGATCGATCTCGCCGATGCGCCCAATCGCGTCCAGGGCCTCGTCGAGACTATCGACCAGAAAGCCCGTCACGCCATGCTCGATCAGTTCAGGCATCGAGCCGCGCCGGGAGGCGATGACAGGTGTTCCGCAGGCGAGAGCTTCCACGACCGATAGTCCGAAAGGCTCCTCGAAATTGACGAGGTGGAGCAGGGCCCGCGCGGAGCCCAGCACTTTCGTGCGGGCAGCCCCGCCGACCGGGCCAAGATAAGTCACCGAACGATCGTCGAGAGCGGGCAGCACAAGCTCGTTATGGTAGTTCTGGTCCTGCACGATGCCGGCCATCACCAGCCGCCGGCGCGCTTGGCGGGCGGCGGCGATCGCCTCGGCCGCTCCCTTGTCGGGATGGATCCGGCCGAAGAAGAGCAGGTCCTCGCTGCCGTCCGGGTCGAACGGAAAATCCTCCAGTCTGATCCCGTGATGGATCGTCGCCGCATAGCGCAAATCGGGATGTCGATCGGCATCGCTGATCGCGACATAGTGGACACGATCCTCATACGTCTTGAAGGCGGGTATGATGCGGTCCGACGAGAAGCCGTGGATCGTGGTCACCACCGGTGTTTCGACCAGCCGCGAGAAGGCGAGGGGGACGAAATCAGCCTGGTTGTGGATGAGATCGAACTCGCGCGCACGCTCGAAGACATGCGCGACATGGAGCATCTCCCAGACCTTGGCGTCGATGGTCGGGTCTTCGGAGTACGGCGCCGGGCAAACACCGGCCAGCGTGCCCGCCGTCTGGCTGTCCCTCGTGGCAAACAGGGTGACGTCGACACCGCGTGCCACCAGCGCTTCGGTCAGGAGGCTCGTCACCAACTCCCATGGACCGTAATGGCGCGGCGGGGTGCGCCAGGAGATCGGCGCCAGCATGGCGATACGCAAATGGTCGTCCTCCCCTGAAGCATCGGCCCGAAAAGTGGATTGCGGCTTTCGGAAAAGCCGATGCAAAAACCAAAAGCCGTGATCAGGCTTCGAGGATCACGCCCTCATTTGCCCGCAGGAGCAGCGCGTCGTCCTCGACGAGCATTGCCTCGGCGATCGTCGACAGGATCGGCCGGCGATTGCTTGCCCAGCCCGGCAGGTCCAGGCGCTGTGCGTCTGTCCCGAGATTGAGCGCCACGATCAGCCGTTGCGTCCCGTGCCGGCGCTCATAGGCCAGTACATCGCCGTCGGAGTCCAGCAGCGCGAAATCGCCGATCGCCAATGCCGGATGAGCGCGTCTGGCCGCCAGCAACCGGCGATGGAGCGCCAGGATAGAGGCAGGCTCCTCAGCCATGACCGCAACGTTGCGCGTCGGCCAATCGGCGTTCAGCGGCAGCCATGGTAAGGATGTGCTGAAACCGGCATTCGCGCTTCGGTCCCACGGCATCGGCGTCCGGACGGGGTCGCGACCGAGGCCGAGCCCCGGCTCGCGCAATTCGCGGGGGTCCTGAACCCGGGAGGGCGGGATCTCGGCATCGCTCAGGCCCAGTTCGTCGCCGTAATAGAGGGTCGGCGTGCCCCGCAACGTCAGCAGGAGCATCGCGGCGACGCGCGCCTGCGCCTCTCCATGCTTGCTGGCAATGCGCGGCCGGTCATGGTTGCCGAGCACCCAGTTGGGCCAGCCACCGGGTGGCAGCGCCGCCTCGTAGCCAGTGATCAGATCCGCAAGAGCGCGCGCCTGCCAGGGCGCCTCGATCAGTTGAAAATTGAGCGGCAGATGGACGCCTGCCAGCTCCTGCCCATAATACTGCATCAGCCGGTCGACTGGCAGATAGATCTCGCCGATCAGCACACGCTCGCCCAGCCCCGCCATTCCGTAGCTGTCAGCGATGATGCGCATCCCGACAGCGAGCGAATGCACTTCGGGCTGGTCGGTCGAATGAAGCTGGAGCACGCGATGCATCTCGCCCAGCGCGGGCCGATAGGCCGGGTTGGGCGGATTGTCGGGAAAATCCGCGGCCTTGATCAGGTGCCAGAGCACGTCGATGCGGAAACCGTCAACGCCGCGATCGAACCAGAACCGCATCACCTCGTACATTGCTTCCTGTACGGCGGGATTACGCCAATTGAGGTCCGGCTGCTCCTTCAGGAAGGCGTGGTAGTAATATTGGCCGGTTGCTTCGTCCCACGCCCAGGCCGATCCGCCGAAATCACTGATCCAGTTGTTGGGCGGCCCGCCATCGGGGGCGGGATCGTGCCAGAGGTACCAGTCCCGTTTCGCAGCGTCGCGGGAGGAACGGCTCTCGGCGAACCAGGGATGCCGGTCGGAGGTGTGGTTCGGCACGAAGTCGAGCAGGACCTTGAGTCCACGCGCGTGAGCCTGGTCCAGCAGATCGTCGAAATCGGCAAGCGTGCCGAAACGCGGGTCGACATCGCAATAATCGGCGACGTCATAGCCGAAATCGGCCATGGGCGAAGGATAGATCGGCGAGATCCAGATGGCGTCGATACCGAGGCTGGCGAGATAGTCGAGCCGTTGCGCGATCCCCTTGAGATCGCCGATGCCGTCGCCATTCGTGTCCTGAAGGGAGCGCGGATAGATCTGGTAGATCACGCCCGCCTGCCACCACGGAGCGGTCATATCAACCGCCTCCCAGATCTGCGGTTTCGTCCGGCGCCACGCCGCTCCATCAGGTTGTCTCGCGGTCAGGCTGGATCGTCCCGTAGCGCCCGCCTGCAGGTGCCGCGGGTAAAGCGTTCGATTTCCGCCAATGCGTCGTCAAGTGTCTTGAAAGGTCCGCGTTTCATGGACCCCATCGTCTGGAGCGCTTGGCCCGCAGGTTCGATCCTGAATTCGCCGGCGGGTTCTTCGGCAACACGTCCCATGGCCCGACCGAGAAGATCTGTGAGCAGCCAGGCTGCCTCATCCGGCTTCGGCGTCACGTCGATGTCCAAGGCTGGCCCCATTGGTCGATGTCGCAAATGGCTTGATTCATCAAAGCACGAGCGTGAGCTCGACGATCGCGGTCTCGGGTTCGGTCTGGAGGTCCAGCGCGCCGCGCGATGTCACCGCAGCGCGTTTCGAAGAACGCGGCTGCGATCGTCATACCGATTTCGTGCTCTTGCGTGCTTTCGGCTTTGGCGGAGCGGCAGCAGCAGTGGCGCGATCGAGCGCCTCCTTGTTCAGCCGCTGTTCCTTCAGCCTCGCCGTATTGGCATCGCGCGCCTGATTGATCGTATCCGTCTCCGACAGGATTCGATCGCGCGACAGGGACTTGGTCTGCGTCTTGAGGAATGCGGCGTCCGCCTGGATGCGGGATTTCGAGTGTTCTGCCATCTGCCTTCTCCTCACCAGCTATGGCTATCGAGCGCCGGCGGTACGAAAAAGGCCAGGCGTGAGCCTGGCCTTTCTTTGCGATCCATCCGCATCATCGATGCCAGTACATCCGTGGTCATCGGAGCGGTTGAATACCGGTTACGCCGCCTGCAGTTGCTCGGCGGCCAACTTGCCGGACTTGTTGTCCTTGACCATCTCATAGCTGAGCTTCTGGCCTTCTGCGAGCTCGCGCATTCCAGCGCGCTCGACGGCGGAAATATGGACGAAGACGTCCTGGCTGCCGTCGTCAGGCTGGATAAAGCCGAAGCCCTTGGTGGAATTGAACCATTTCACTGTGCCGGTGCTCATAACGAACCCTCCAATTGGCAATAGTCGTTGACCACCGTGCGAGTGCACGATGGGGTCACCACGATTTTCGAAGGGGGTTTCGTCAGAGGCGCGCCGAAGCGCGGAAAAAACAACAGCCAACCAAACAAATATCGACGCCCCGATAATAACCGGATAGTCGCGAAAGTCAACCGTAAGTTTTCTCTCAATTTTGACGTCGCGATAAAGTTGTTTTCAACAGAAATATAGCCGCTTCAGTATTCTGGGGCAGCTTGGATACGTGGCGGGCTGGCGACGGGCCTGCCTGCCTATCGCCGAGTTTCAGCGTTCCATGGATTGGATCAGGTCGGCAATCTTGATCGTCGCGAAATTGCAGAACGTGTCGGAGACCGCATAGGGCAGGATGATCAGATCCTTATGCCGCATCGCGCCGCAGGTGTAGACGACATTGGGAACATAGCCTTCCCGTTCCGAGGGCTCCGGCCGGACGAAGGGCTCGCGCGAACGCGCGAGGACTTTCGACGGGTCTGCCTTGTCGAGAAGAACTGCGCCGATCGAATATTTCCGGACCGGCCCGACGCCATGGGTCAGAAGCAGCCAGCCCTCGTCGAGTTCGATGGGCGAGCCGCAGGTGCCGATCTGGATGAACTCCCAGGGGAAGCGCGGCTTCAGGAGCGCGACGCCGCCGTCCCAGGTCAGGAGATCGTCGGAATAGATCAAATAGAGGTTTTCGCTGTCCTGCCGCGCGATCATGGCGTAGCGGCCATCGATCTTGCGCGGAAACAGCGCCATGCCCTTGTTGACGGCAGCAGAGCCTCGCAGCGGCGACATCCGGAACGACAGGAAGTCGCTGGTCTCGATCAATTCCGAGCGGATGCCCTTGCCGTTATAGGCCGTGTAGGTCGCGCGGAACACGGTCCGCCCGTCCTCGTCGAAGGCGACGAAGCGCGCATCCTCGATCCCGTTCGACTGGGACGCGGTGACCGGAAAGACCACCCGCTCGGAGATGTCGCCATCGGGCGAGAAGACGACCTCTACGTTGTCGCCATCGAGACGCGCCATCCGGTTGCGCAACGTCGCGATCGCGGCCAGGCGCGATGTCGGATCGACGCTGACGCTGCCATCGGCGGCGATCGTGCCGGAGCGGAACGTCAGTGACGAGATATGCCCTTCGCCGACGGCGCGAACGCTCAGGACGAAGCGGCGTCCGCCCGCAGGCGCACCGGATTGGTCGGGATGCGAAACGATGCTGGGGTTGAACAGCGCCGCCGCCTCGAACGAGTACTCATGCAGGAAATAGGATCCGATCAACTGGCGCTGGACTTGCGTGAATTCGCCATGCGCCGCGAAAGCCTCCTCCATCTCGTCGGCGCGGGCCTCGAACCGGTCCAGCAGGTTGCGGTGCCGGCCCTTGAAATTCTCCAGCACCTCGGCAAGCAGAACCGCCGTCGTCGCGGGATCGAGCGACAGAACCCGCTCGACGATATGGTTCGCCCGGATCTTGTCGGTGGGGCTGAGATCCCGGGGCTCGGCCGTGGGGCCGAAACGACGGACGACGACTCGGGCAGGATCGGGGTGCAGACATAGAGCCTGCCGATTGAGGAAGGTAGGTTGGGACAAGGAGACCCCAGTCTGTTTGTGCGCTTTCGCCGGAGGCTCAGGCGTGCAAGGCCCGAAGCGGCGCCAGTTTCGGGCGATCCCCGCTGATACGGGCTAGCTGGCGAATCTCGGCGAGGCTGAGAAGGTAGGATACCACAGATTCTCCGCCGCGATTCTCATTCGGCCGGTCGCGATGCAGGCCGTCGCGGCAGGCGCCGGTGTCCAGATCGACCAGCGGCGATGACAGGTCGTTATGGCCCAGGAACCAGGCGAAGGCACGCCCGGTCTCGGTCCGCCACTGCGGATCACCGTCGGCACGCCAGGCGGCGAGGCAGGCGGAGATCGTCGCGGTCGCCTCCAGCGGCTGCTGGTCGAACGCCTTGGGCGCGCAGCGCTTGTCGCCGAAACTGTCCGAGCCGACCGGCCTGAACAAGCCCGCCGGCGTGGTCTGCAGGCCCGTGAGCCAACGCAGTGAGCGCAGGCCGGCTTCGACATAGGCCGGAACCTTCATCGACGCCCCGGTTGCGATCAGGGCCTGGGGCAGGCGGGCATTGTCATAGGACAAACCATCCTCGAACCAGACCCAGTCCGGCGTCTCGACCGCAGACATCAGGCCAAGCAGCCGGTCGGCGAGAAGCGTGCGCAACCAGATCGCCGTCGCCGGTGCGCCCGCAACCGCGCAATAGGCGTCGAGGCCGAGCAGGGCGAAGGCCCAGGCGCGGGGCGAGGTGAAGTCCTCGACGATCGGCAGCGATTCCGCGAACAGGGCTGCCGCCCATCGCCGACGCGACGGGCTGACATCGCTGCGCGCACATTCGCCGAGCGCCCAGAGCGTCCGACCATGGCTGTCTTCCGACCCGGTATCCTCCAGCCAGCGTCGGTCGAAGCTCATGAAATTGCGGAAGCGGCGTGTATCAGGATTCCAGGCGTGCTGGACGAAGGAGGCAAAGCGCGCCGTCAGCGCTTCCGCCAGGCGCGGCTCGCCGGCGCTGTTGAGCACGCAGGCAAGAAGCAGCGCCCGGGCATTGTCGTCGACGCAGTAGCCATGCGTGCGATCCGGCACGGAATGGACGGCGTGCTGAAACAGCCCGGTATCGTCGCACATGCTCAGGAAATGCCCCGTCTGCATTTCAGGCGGCGCCGACATCTGCGGCAAAGGCTTTGCCTGGGCCGCGCCGGCAACCACGCTCAGCACGCGGCCGCGGCGCGCCGTCTCGAAGGCGGAGAGATAGCGCTTGGCGGTTCGCTCCCACGTCATCGACCGGCTGCTCGCATAGGCGCGCACGCGCATGGCCTCGCGCCGGCCCTCATCGGTCAGCAGGCCGGCGATCTCGTCGCCGATCGCGACGGCGTCGCCGAACGGCACAAGGATGCCGCGGCCGTCGGCGAGCAGTTCTTGGGCGTGCCAATAGGGCGTCGAGACCACCGCTTTGCCCAAGCCGAAGCTGTAGGCCAGCGTGCCCGAGGTCATCTGGGCCTCGTTGAGATAAGGCGTGACATAGACATCGCACATCGAGATGAAGCCAAGCAGCGTCGCCTGGTCGACGAACTGGTCGAGAAAGACCACATGGTCCTCGACGCCGAGTTCGCGCACGCGGTTCATCAGGCTTTCGCGATAGGCCTCGCCCTGCTCGCGCACCAGATTGGGATGGGTCGCGCCCAGAACCACATAGACCGCGTCGGGGCGGCGTCGCAGGATCGAGGGCATCGCGTCGATCATCACCTCGATACCCTTGTTGGGCGACAACAGGCCGAAGGTCAGGATGACGGAGCGGCCGCTGAAGCCCAGCCTGGCCTTGGCGTCATCGGGCTCGAGAAAGGCGACGTCGGGAATGCCATGCGCGATGACCTCGATCTTGTCGGCGGGTAGGCGGTAGACCGTCCGCAGCAGGTGGCGCGCCTTCTCGGCCATGACGACGACCCGCGCCGAGGCATCGACGATCCGCTCCAGGACGTTGCGCTGCAGCGGCGTCGGCTCGGCCAGAACGGTATGGAGCGTGGTGACGACCGGCATCGTCAGGCGCGACAGCAACGCCATGATGTGACCTCCGGCCTCGCCGCCGAAGATGCCGAATTCATGCTGGAGCGAGACGACGTCGAAGCGCCCGTCATTGAGGAAGTCGGCCGCGCGCGCATAATCCTCCAGCCGGTCGTCCCGGACCTGGCAATGGACGGAGGGCGGATAGTCATAGCCATGGCCATGATCGTTCATGGCTATGATGGAGGTGTCCACCTCAGCCCCGGACGAGGCGACGGCCTGCTGCAGATCTGTGGTGAAGGTCGCGATCCCGCAGCGGCGCGGAAGAGAATTGCCGATGAAAGCGATGCGGTGGAGCGGGCTCATGGTCGTGCCTCCGGGAGGGAAATGATCGACGACGGCTTCAATGGCGCAGGTGTCGAGAAGGCGAAGCCCCGTCGCGAGCGGCATCTTGCGCGGGCTGGCGCACAATCGAACGGGCCAAAGCCCGCTCCATTGCTGGAGCGGGCCTCCGACCCGGATAGGCCGGCGACGACGCGTGGCGCGCCATCACCTCGGGGCAGTCGATCCTATTTACTGGATGACCTGAACGATACGACCCGTCCTGGGATCGACCAGCACGGTGCGGTTGTTCACCACCGTGTAGCGATAGCTGGTTTCGCCGTACTCCCGCGGCACGTCGTAATAGACGACGCCTTCATTCGGCAGCGTGGCGCCGACGACCACAGGCTCGGCATAGGTGTATGACGGGCGACGCTGCTCCACGACATAGGTCTGGAAGCGCGGCGTCTGGTCGCCGATGATCGCGCCGACCACGGCACCCCCGACCCCGCCGACGACGGCGCCGATCGGGCCACCGACGATCGCGCCGCCAACCGCTCCGCTCGCCGCGCCGCCGACCGCGCCACCTTGCGCTGCCGGTGCATTCTGGGCGAAGGCCGTTGCGGGAAGGACCGCGATCACTGAGACAAGGAAAAATATCTTCATCATGGGAAGTAGTCCTTCGCATGCGCCAGCCGGAAGGATTCCGCAAGTTGGCCAATGGCAGAAGGAACGCCAGCGTGATAGTAAAGTTCCGTGTTTTATTTTCGATTTTGATCGGGAATAACGGTCTTATCGGTGAAATTGAGCGCTGATAGTTTATTTTATCAGGCGATTTCAATAGGTTCCGTTGTCGAAATCGCGTTTGGGCGCCTGTTCCGCTGAAGGAGCCAATGGATTGGCCGGTCGCAGTTGGCGTCGCGACCCAACGGCACCAGTTTCTTCGCTTGTGCGAACGAGGAGGCCGACGACCTCGATCTCGGCAGCCCTTCCCCGGCTCGGCCGCTGATAGGCGGGCAGCACCCGGTATCCATCGTCGAGCAGCGGATAGTGCCGCTCAGGCCGCTTCTGACATATGCGACGTGAAAGTCGCGCGTGCGATCGAAACCTTCATGCCGGCATCGCCATTGGAGGTTTCCATTTGCGCATCGAGCTGCTTCACCAGGGCGTGGACAATGGCGGTTTCCAATCCAGCCCGTGGATCTCATAAGCGATCAGGATCAAGGCGCCATCCCTGCCGCGCCCTGATCGACGCTGGCCGGCAACGCCTCGGGATCGGCGAATGTCACACCGGTGAGCGTCTCGGAAAGATCCCAGAGCCGGCCTGCGGCATGGGCGTCCAGCGACACTGCGGGCGGCTTTGCTTCGCTCGGGAAGCCGCGCGTCTCGCTCAACCTGTCGGGGCCGTAATAACCGCCTTTGCGGGCATCCGGGGAGGTCGCCGCGAACAAGGTCGGCAAGGCGCCCGGGAGACGGACGATCCAAACGAACTGGTTTCGGTACGGCGCTCCGGAGGTGGTTGTGGCCCGTCCGTCGAAGCGGACGATCACGGTGTCGCCCACCGCCCAGATGTTGTGGACTTCCGGGACGATCGGCGTGGCGAGGCGGCTGTGGGGAGGGCGCGACTCTAGGCCGGACCGGCGAGGGACCAAGGCTCGCGCGCCGTACGATCGAATCATTCTAATATAGATTAGAATAGTTATAGTTCTATCAAAGAGGTAGGCGTTGCAAGGACTTGCGATCCACTGCTAAACGAGCCGCCCAGGCGGGCGGTGGCAGTCCGTCCTCGGATCCGGAGTCAGCGCTTGTTGCGCGACACGGCGATAGGGCTACGAAGGGTTTGCGAGATGTGCGGCGTTGGGCGCAAGAATTCTTACGGTTACGCGAATCGCGATCACCGCCATCTCGGTGCGATCCGTGCTTCATTCAGCTCCAGCCTCAGCCATTCCGCTATGGCGGTGCATCTGGCCGGCGGCGTGCTCGCGGGTGCATTATTGGCCTCTCCGGCAACGGCCCATACGAGGGCCACGACGGCCGGCAAGGTGGTCGTGGCGGAGGTGAGCGAGCAGCAGGGGGCAGCCTCGCCGTCCGCGCAAGGCCTGCTGAGCTCTATTCAGAGGCAGCTGCCGCAAGCGCATCGTGACCGCGATCAGGCGCCGCCCTATCGCCAGTATGCGCAAGCTGTCGAAGCGGCTCCGGCAGGACGCGCGGCGTCGGACGTGATCGAGTTGCAGACGATCGAGGTGTCCGGCGAGCGGCGTCCGGGCGAACTGCCCGCTCCCTATGCCGGCGGACAGGTCGCGCGAGGTGGATCCCTCGGTATCCTCGGCACCAGGGATGTGTTGAACACCCCGTTCAGCACGGTCAATTTCACGGAGAAGCTGATCCAGGATCAGCAGGCGCGCACGGCAGCCGATACGCTCATCAACGATTCTTCGGTGCGCCTCACAACCGGAAGCAACGGCTTCGACGACACCTTCCAGATCCGCGGCTTCCAGGTTCCTTCAGAAGACACCGGCTTCAACGGCCTGTACGGGCTGATTTCCTCCAATCGTGTGGCCGCGCAATATATTGAGCGGATCGAGCTGCTGAAGGGCCCGGGGGCGTTCGCCAACGGCATTCCTCCCGGCGGCAGCATCGGCGGCAGTATCAATATCATCACCAAGCGGGCGACCGATGAATCGTTCGTGCGTGTGACGCCGACCTTCATGAGCTCCGGCAACTATGGCGTCCTGATCGACGCAAATCGTCGCTTCGGCAACAACAAGGAATGGGGCATCCGCTTCAACGGCGTGGCCCGGAACGGCGAGGCCTCGATCGACGACGGCAATTGGCGCAGCGGAACGGGCGCCTTGTCGCTCGATTACCGTGGAGAGCGCCTGAGGTGGTCGCTCGACGCCATCACGCAAAACGACGACACCAAGAACTTCCGCCCACAGATGACGATTCAGTCGAATGTGCCCTTCATTCCTCGCGTGCCCGATGCGCGCGGCAACTGGTATCCCGGAACGAAGCTCAAGCAGCGGGATAATACGATCGCATCGTTCGTCGAATACGACCTGACCGACTGGCTCACGGCCTATGGCGGCATCGGCTATCGCAAGGGCACCAACGACCAGACCTTCCCCGATTCGCGCGTGACGGGCTTCCCCGGCGGCGCGGACGCCTTCGGCAATTTCAGGCTCCTCAACGCCTATTACGACTCCTATACCGAAACCGTCAGCGGCAATATCGGCTTGCGCGCCCGCTTCGACACCGGCTTCATCAAGCACTCGCTGAATGTCGTCTTCACCGGCTACGAGCAGGAGGCCGGCAACGCCTATGTCGCGAACACGCCGGCCCAGTCGGTGCCCTCGAACATCTATAACCCGTCCCCGCTCCCGGTGGTGACGGGCCTGCGCCTTGCCCCGCGCAAGGCGTCCACCGAGACTCTCACAAGCTTTGCTGTGGCGGATACGATGTCGTTCTTCGACGAAAGGGTCCTGCTGACCGCCGGCGTGCGCCACCAGAGGGTCAGGCAGCAGGGCTACAGCACCGTCACCGGCGCGCCGACGACCCGGTACAACGGCGATGCGACGACGCCACTCGGCGGCATCGTGATCAAGCCCTGGCAGAACGTCTCGCTCTACGCGAACTACGCCGAGGGATTGAGTGCGGGCACCATCGTCGGCGCCGGTTACAGCAATACCGGAGCCGTGCTCGCCCCCTTCAAGTCGGATCAGCAGGAGGTCGGCATCAAGGTCGACTGGGGACGCATCACGACGACCGCCGCGGTCTTCCAGATCTCTCGCCCCAACCAGGTCCGGACGGCAGCCAACACGCTGGCCTATGACGGCGAGCAGCGGAATCGGGGTCTGGAGCTATCGGCTTTCGGCGAGATCGTCCCCGGCCTGCGCGGGCTTGCCAGCGTGACCTTCCTGCGCCCGGAACTGACCAAGCCCACCAACCCGCTCGAGCGGGGCAACGACGCGGCCGGCGTGCCGGATTTGACGGCGTCCGCCGGTCTCGAATGGGACACGCCCTGGGTGCGCGGACTGACCCTCAACGGGCGGGTCATATACACCTCGGGCTCCTATCTCACCACCGCCAACACGCTGCGGTTCCCTGACTGGACGCGCGTCGATCTCGGTATCCGTTATGAGACGGCGATCTACGACCGACCCGTCACCTTCCGCTTCAACGTCGAGAACATCTTCGACAAGCAGTACTGGCTCACGACGGGCAATTTCGTGACGGTTGCCTCGCCGAGGACGTTTGTCGGATCCGCGACCGTCCAGTTCTGACCGAACGCCGACGGGGCAGAGCTGTTGCTTCTGTCCCGATCGCGCGGCGGCGCCGGACGGGCAGCGATGACCACCCGAGTGGCGCTTTCAGCCTGCGCTGAAAGCGCCAGCCGCGAGAGGCTCGCCGGCAGCGGCGAGCCTTCACATCGAGCAGTTTCCTCTATCGGCGGGAGTCGTCGCTATGCTGAAATTCTGGGCTGCCATACGGTCGGCGATCGCATGCCTTGCATTGCTCGCGGCAACCGGCGCGTCGGCGGATGATGCGACGTCGTATCCGATCACGATCAAGCACGCCCTGGGCACGACGGTCATCAAGAAGAAGCCCGAGCGCATCGCGACCGTGGCATGGGCGAACCACGAGGTCCCGCTGGCTCTCGGCGTCGTTCCGGTCGGATTCGCCAGAGCCAATTTCGGCGATGATGACGGCGACGGACTCCTGCCCTGGGTGGCCGCCAAGCTGAAGGAACTGGGCGCCGGCAAGCCGACCCTCTTCAACGAGGGCGACGGCATCGATTTCGAGGCCGTCGCGGCGGCAAGGCCCGACGTCATCCTCGCCTCCTATTCCGGTCTGACCCAGAAAGACTATGCCACCCTGAGCCAGATCGCTCCCGTCGTCGCCTACCCGGAGGCGCCGTGGTCCACCGACTGGCGGGACATGATCCGCTTCAACAGCACCGCCATGGGCATGGCTGCCGAAGGCAAGGCGCTGATCGCCAGGATCGAGACCGAAATTGCCGAGGCTGCTGCTCGGCACCCGGAACTGAGCGGCAAATCGGCCATGTTCATCACCCATCTGAGCGCGAGGGATCTGAGCACGGTCAATTTCTATACGACCAACGACACCCGCGTGAGGTTCTTCGCCGATCTCGGGCTCAAGACGCCCAAGAGCGTGGTTCAGGCTTCCACGCCGGGCAAGTTCTCAGGATCCGTGAGCACCGAGCGGATCGACATGTTCGACGACGTCGACATCCTGGTGACCTATGGCAGCCCGACCCTCCTCGACGCGCTCGCCGCCAATCCGCTGACGGCGAAGATGCCGGCCGTTGCGAAAGGCGCGCTCGTCCTGCTGGGCCGCAACCCGGTCGGAACAGCGGCCAATCCGACGCCGCTTTCGATCTCCTGGGTCCTGAAAGATTATGTGGCCCTGCTCGCCGAGGCTGCCCGCAAGTCCAGATGAACGAACAAAGCGCGCATCCATCCTTGCCGGGCGGGAGACTGGCCCGTCGCAATGCGGTCCGCAGCGTCTCGTTGCTCGGATTGCTGATCGCGCTCGCCTGTCTCGCGGCGCTCTCGGTCACGGTGGGAACGCGCGAGGTCGCGTCAGCCGACATTCTCGCGGCTATCGGAGGCCAGACCGACAGCATCGGGCAAGCCGCTGTCGCCGTTCGCATACCCCGCACCTTACTGGCACTCCTCGCAGGGGGGGCGCTGGCGCTCGCGGGAGCCGTGATGCAAGGCGTGACCCGCAACCCTCTCGCGGATCCCGGCATCCTGGGTGTCAACGCCGGTGCTGCGCTCGCCGTCGTGGTCGGCGTCGCCTGGTTCAACATCACATCCACCGAGGCGTATCTCTGGCATTCCTTTCTCGGAGCGGCCTGTGCGACCTTGTTCGTCTACAGCATCGGCTCGCTCGGACCCGGCGGCGCGACACCCCTCAAGCTGACATTGGCGGGAGCCGCGACGGCCGTCGCCTGCGCATCGCTGGTCATCGCGGTCGTGCTGCCTCGCAACGACATCGCCGGAGGCATCCAGTCATGGTCGGTCGGCGGCGTCGGCGGTGCGACCTTCGATCGGCTGGTCCCGGCTCTGCCGTTCATGGCAGCAGGCTTCGCCATCAGCCTCATGTCGGCACGCAGGCTGAATTCGCTGGCTCTCGGAGACGATCTGGCGGCCGGGCTCGGCGAACATGTCGCCGCGTCGCGCGCGATCGCGTCGCTGGGCGCCGTGTTGCTGTGCGGCGCAACGACAGCCCTATGCGGGCCGATCGGCTTCGTGGGTCTTGTGGTGCCGCATCTCTGCCGTTTGCTGATCGGCGTCGACTACCGCTGGCTGCTGCCCTTCTCCGCCCTGGGAGGCGCTTGCCTGCTGGTGGCGGCGGACGTCGTCGGGCGTATCGTGGCGGGGCCGGGCGAGATTGAGGTCTCCATCATCACCGCTCTGATCGGCGCACCCTTCTTCATCTGGATCGTCAGGCGCCAGCGGGTGCGCGAACTGTGACCGCGCTTGCCTTTCCCCTCGATGCCGCCGCGGCCGGACGGCGCCGGCGCCTGCGCCGCCAGCGTCTGACGGTCGCCGCCCTCGCGACACTGGCGCTGCTCATTTTCGCCCTGACGCTCACGCTCGGGCAATCCTTCACGCCCCCATCCACCGTGCTTCGCGTTCTGATCGGCGAAGATGTCGAGGGGGCCGGCTTCCTGGTTGGAACGCTGCGCCTGCCGCGCGCGCTCCTGTCGGTCCTGGCGGGGGTGAGTTTCGGGCTGGGCGGTGTCGTCTTCCAGATCATGCTGCGCAATCCGCTGGCCAGTCCCGACATCATCGGGATCACCTCGGGCGCCAGCGCCGCCGCCGTCTTCGCCATCATCGTCCTGTCGCTCAGCGGACCGATCGTTTCCATTCTCGCCGTCGCTGCGGGGCTTGGCGTCGCGCTGCTGATCTATGCTCTCGCAGTCCGCAACGGCGTCGCCGGAACGCGCCTCATCCTCATCGGGATCGGCGTTTCCGCCATGCTCCACAGCGTGATCGCCTATATCCTGTCGATCGCGCCGGCCTGGAACCTGCAGGAGGCGATGCGGTGGATGACCGGGAGCGTCAACGGCGCGCAACTCGCTGACGCCTATCCGCTTCTGCTCGCCCTCATCGTGTTCGGCGGGGTTCTGCTCGGCCAGCGCCGCGACCTCGAGGTGCTGCGGTTCGGCGACGACATGGCGGCCGCCCTTGGCGTGAAGGTCGCGAGGACGCGGATCGCCGTCATCTTTGCCGCGGTCGGCATGATCGCATGCGCCACGGCCGTCGCAGGCCCGATCGCCTTCATATCCTTCCTGTCCGGTCCGATCGCCGCCCGCATCGTCGGCGGCGGTGCATCCCTGCTCATCCCGTCGGCGCTGATCGGGGCGCTGCTGGCGCTGGTCGGAGATTATGTCGGCCAGTTCCTGCTGCCCAGCCGTTATCCCGTCGGCGTGGTGACCGGGGCATTGGGTGCCCCTTACCTGCTTTACCTGATCGTGCGCATCAATCGCAGCGGAAGATCGCTATGACCGTTCCCTTGGGCCACGCCATGACCGTGAGCCAGCTCTCGGCGGGCTATGGCGAGACCGAGATTCTGCGCGCGCTCGATCTCGAGGTGCCGCCGGGCAAGATCACCGTGATCGTGGGTGCCAATGCTTCCGGCAAATCCACGCTTCTGCGCACGATGTCGCGCCTCCTGACGCCGAGCCGGGGGCAGGTCCTGCTCGACGGCAAATCGATCCACCGGACGCCGACCCGCGAGCTCGCCCGCAAGGTCGGACTGCTGCCGCAATCGCCGATCGCGCCCGAAGGCATCACCGTCGACGATCTCGTCAGGCGCGGGCGGCACCCGCACAGCACGCTGTTCTCCCGCTGGACGGCCAGGGACGAAGAGGCCGTCGGACACGCGCTGATCGCGACCAGGACAGCCGATCTTGCGGAGAGATCGGTCGACGAACTTTCCGGCGGGCAACGCCAGCGCGTCTGGATCGCCATGGCCCTGGCGCAGCAAACCAGCGTCCTGCTTCTGGACGAGCCGACGACTTTCCTCGACATCAATCACCAGGTCGAAGTTCTCGATCTCCTGGTCGATCTCAATCGCGCGCGCGGCACCACCGTCGCCATGGTGCTGCACGACCTCAATCTCGGCGCTCGCTATGCCGACCATCTGGTCGCTCTGGCGGAAGGCCGGGTGCATGTCTCCGGACCGCCGGAACGCGTGTTGACCGAAGACAACGTGCAAGCGGTCTTCGGACTCCAAAGCCGCATCTTGACCGACCCGACATCGGGCAGACCGATCATGCTGCCGATCGGCCGGCATCGGATGCTGGATGACCCTGCATTACCGAGGACGACTGGTTATGAGTGAAGCTCAGGAATTCATGCTCGCGGGCGTGGCGCTGCCGACGAATGCTGCCCATATGCTCGACCAGATCTGCGAACACTTCGTGGAGCACGCCGAGGTCGAGCGGACGCCCGATCTTGCCCTGCTGACGAGCAGGTTCGGCACCGCGCGCATCCGTCTGCGGGAGCAAAAGCTTCTGATCGACCTGGCCTGCCCATCGGAAATCGCGCTGCAGGTCACTCGTACCAGCATCGCCGAACACATGTTCTACTTTGCCGGGGACGATCCGCTCGAGCTCAACTGGTCGGAGCCGGCTTCGCGCGCTGAGCTTCCCAATCTCCATGAGGTCACCGTCGTCGGGGCCGAGGACATCACGCCGCATATGCGACGCGTCAGGTTTTCCTGCGCGGACGTCGCCCCGTTCATCGGCGGCGACATGCATGTCCGCATCCTCGTTCCGCCGAAAGGCAGACCGCCCGTCTGGCCGGGATATCGCGGCGACGGTCGTATCGCATGGCCAGATGGCAAGGACGCGTTGCTGGTGCGTGCCTATACGATCCGCGCCGTCGACGTCGATCGCCGGGAAGTGTGGATCGATTTCTTTCAGCACCCCGCTCCAGGTGTCCACACGCCGGGAGCGGACTTCGCACGCGATGCGAAGGCAGGCGATGTCGTGGCGCTGCTGGGTCCGGGAAGCGGAAGCCTTCCAACAGCCGAGTCGATCCTGATGATCGGCGACGAAAGCGCTCTTCCGGCCATCGCCCGTATCGCGGCGGAGGTTCCGGCCGGCACCGACATGCGAGCGATCATCGAAGTTCTCGACGCGCAGGAGGAACAGCCGCTTCCGTCTGCAGGCAGACTCGAGGTTCGCTGGCTGCATCGCCGCACTTATCCGGCAGGGGCGACAGGCACTTTGGCAAAAGAAGCACGGAAAGCGATCGAAGCCACCGACGCCAAGACCTTCGTCTGGGTCGCCTGTCAGAAGGATGATGTGCGCTCGCTTCGTTCTTTCTTAAAGGACCGCCGGCACGACAAGAGAAACATGTATGTGGCCTGGTATTGGGAGCGATGACCTTCGGCCCTGACGCGTGACGGCTTCCAACCCCATGCAGTAATCCGCACCGAACTCGCCGATAGCTGCGCTGCCCGACGACGTCGACGATTCCGGGGCAGTCGCTCACGCATGCGCTGTGCGCCAATGCGGATAGGTGACGTAGGCGGTCACCGCGCCGTCTGCGTGCGAGCGAATAGTCACCATTTCCCCTTTGGGCATATAGACGATCTCGCCGGGCCCCGCGGTGACGGTACCGGCGTCTGTCGAGACCGAAAGCCGCCCCTCCAGAATGATCATGACGTCGTCGACCGCCATCGTCTCGGCAAGGGTCTGACCGGGCCCATAACGCCCATAGCCGATGGTGATCGGTCCGCCGTGCCGTTCGTCGATCAGATTTCCGACGAACACATCTGCCTGCTGCCCAGGCGATCGCTCCAGCGACGCGTCGATGATCGCGAACTTGGAAACCTGCATCGCTTTTCTCCATGCTGTGTGTGCGGAGTTGACCCAAAGATCCGGGCGCCAACACGGACTACGGCCCGCCAAGGCATAGGTTCCCGCTTTCGTGGCCCGATCCACCAGGGTTTGCCTCAGATGCGGCGGGCCGTCCGACTTCGAGCCCGGTCCACTGCGCCGCAAAGGCCCACATGTCGGCCGTCTCGGCGATGACCTTGTCCAAGGGTTTGCCGGCGCCGTGTCCGGCGCGGGTCTCGACGCGAAGCAGGCGGGGCCTGGGTCCGATATCGGCCGCCTGGAGGGCGGCGACGTATTTGAAGCTGTGCCCAGGCACGACGCGGTCGTCGGCATCCGCAGTCGTGACGAGGATCGGGGGATAGCCCTTGCCCGAAGCGATGTTGTGATAGGGCGAAAGCGTCAGCAGGTTGTTGAACGCCGCCTCGTCCCGCGGGTCGCCGAAGTCCAGCGTCCAGAAGATCCCTCCGGTGAAATGATGAAAACGCAGTAGGTCCATGACCCCGACGCCCGGCAGAGCGGCCGCGAACAGGTCCGGTCGCTGGTTGACCACGGCACCCACCAGCAGTCCGCCATTCGACTCTCCCTGAATCGCGATCCCGTCGGGGCGGGCGATGCCCGTATCCCTCAGGAACTCGGCCGCGGCGATGAAGTCGTCATAGGATTTTTGCTTGTTCGCCAGGCGACCGGCATCGTGCCAGGCCTTGCCGTACTCGCCTCCGCCGCGGATGTTGGCGATCGCCAGGACGCCACCCTGTGCGACCCAGGCCAGTTGGGTCGGCGCGTAATATGGCGTGAGGCTGATTCCATAGCCGCCATAGCCGTAGAGCAGCGTTGGTGCCGGCGCCTGCACATCCCTGCGCCGGATTAGGAACAGAGGTACCGACGTTCCGTCCCTCGAAGCGTAGAAGCGTTGTTCGACCTCGATCTCCGTCAGATCGATGCTGACCTTGGGCTGCGCCCACACCGTGCGCATATCGGCGGCCACATCGTAGCGGTAGATCGTCAGCGGCGCGTTGAAGCTGGTGAAGGCGAGAAGCGCCTCGTTGTCTTCCAGCGTGCCTCGAAAACCGGCGCTGCCGATTCCCGGAAGCTCGACCACGCCCTCCGGCGTCCCATCGAGCGTATGGCGCCGGATTTCGGTCTTGGCATCGACCAAATAGCCCGCCATGAGACGCCGGCCGACGAGAGAGGCGTGTTCGAGGACGGCTTCTTGCTCGCCGACGATATCGAACAGTTCCGGCTCGGCCTGGGCGAGATCGATCGTCACGATCTTACGGCGCGACGCGCCATGGCTGGTGACGACGTACAAAGTGGTTCCGTCATTGCCGATGGCCGACCAATCGGCTGCGAAATCCCCGCCGATGACGGGTTTGACCGTCCAGTCGCTGCCAGAAAGGTCGACCACGCTCACCATCGTTATCGATGATCCCGGCGTGGAATGGATCACGAGGTAACGCCCGTCGTCGGTGACCCCGGCCAGGTGGAGCAGATGCGGGCGATCCGGCGTGGCATGGACGAGCCTGTCCTCGGCTTGAGGCGTTCCCAGGCGGTGAAAATACACCGCGTGGTTGGCGACACCCGCCTGCGAGGCCGTGCCCAAATCGGGTTCCGGATAGCGGGAGTAGAAGAAGCCTGCCCCGTCCTTGGCCCAGGCAATATTGCCGAAGCGCGCCCATTTGACGTCGTCGTCCAAGGTCTCGCCCGTGGCTACGTCGAGCACCTTGATCTCGCGCCAATCGGTGCCGCCGCGCTGGATGCCGTAGACGACATAGCCGCCGTCATGCGACGCATCCCATTCGGCGATCGCATCGGCGCCGTCCTGGGACCAGTCGTTCGGGTCGAGCAGCATGCGTTCGGGCTCATCCAGGCCTGCCCTGACGTGGAGCGACGCCTGGTTTCGCAGGCCTTCCCGCTTGGTGTAGAAGTAGCGACCGCCGCGCTTGAGGGGCACGCCGATCTGTTCGTAGTCGAACAGTTCCGACAACAGCCTCCCGAATACCTCGCGTCCGGACAGCCCATCGAGATAGCTGCGCGCCAGATCGTTTTGCTGCCGCGCCCATTCGGCGACCTCGCTGTCCTGCCGTGCATCGTTTTCAAGCCAGCGATACGGGTCGGCGATCCTGTGCCCGAATTGAGCTTCGACCAGATCCTCCCGGCGTGTCTTCGGATACATCAAGGGAGTCATTCTGCACCTCATTCGTGATCGCCAAGCCCGGCGTCGTCCAAGCCGGCCTCAACGAAGCCCCGGCATCGCACTAGATCGCCGGAAGCGAGATTGTTATTTGTCACTTAGTGACATATCATATGTCTTCAAGTGGCAATTATGAGGCGACTTGAACGAGACGGCGCTTGGGAGCAAATGAAGGGAGCATGACGAGGTCACTGGCACGAGAGGAGACCCGTCTGGAACTCTCCAGACATGCGGCGCGGCTGTTCCTGGAACGCGGCGTTGCCGATACGAGCGGCGATGACATCGCTGCAGCTGCCGGCGTCTCCACGCGCACGATCTGGCGGCACTTTCGCTCGAAGGAGAGCGCGGTCGAGCCCCTGTTTGCGCAGTCCTCGCATCGATTCGCCGGCATTCTACGCCGGTGGCCCAGGGACGTTTCGATCGAAGACCTGTTTCATGCGAGCTTCGGGCCGGGCAACCAATCGCCGCAGGACATCGCCGACGATATTCTCGTGGTGAAGCTTCTTGCCCGGCTGCCGGAGGAGCCGGCCCTGCGGACCGCCTGGCTGATGTCCTGTCATCTCGGCGAAGAGCACCTGATCGGGATCCTCGCAGAGCGCCTCGATCGACCACGCGGGGATTTCGAGATTCGCCTTTGCGCGGCGACCGTGATGGCGGCGATCCGCGTCGTCGACGAGACCGTCAGCCTTGCCGCGGTGAAATATGGGCTGAAGACAACCGTTGCCGAGGTGAACGAGCACCTTGCCCAGGCCATCCGTAAGGCCAGCACCTTGCCATTCTGCGATCCGGTGCCGCCACGGATCTGGGCGGACGACAACCTCCAGTCGACGTCAGCCGCCACGCGGCAAAGGAATGACGCATCCTCCAAATGACGCCTTGCAGCGTCTCCGTTGCTGAGTCCGGAATGCCGCATCGTTTGTTGGCTTGGCTGGCGTCGGCCCGCCTACGTGCAGCGCCGCTCGCAGAGCGCGGCGGCGACGCAACGGAATGCATGATGCATAGTTAAAGCTGTGATTGTCGCCGAAATCGAACGCCGAATAGCGTTGGGGGTGCCGTTTCGAGATGTGCAGTCCCTTGCCCTTTGACAGGCGTCGATAATTGTGCACGATGCATAATCAGTGCTCGCCGTAAGAGCGAGGCTTCGCAGGTGATGTCGGTGGAGGCCGGCTTTGCGTTGCGATGAAAGAGCGCATGGGGAGAGAATGACGAATCGTTGCTCGATCGCGCCAGGCGCGCAGCCGCCCTCTTTGCAGATCGCCTCGTACTGTGATTGGCGCGGAATCCTGCATCCTCACTCGAAATATGCCTAGGTCATAGGTCGCTTTACGCTGCCATCGTGCAAATGCCAGCGCATCTGCGAATTGCAGAGCCACAACGGGCAAATGCGGTCGAATGGGTACTTTATATCGGCTGTGACCGTTGAGTGAAAATATCCCGGCGAAATTTAAGCCGCCCTCGTGTATTTCAACGCATCTTATGGAGTCTCACATGCGACTGCATTTCCGCGCCGCGCTGACGGCTGTGGCGCTGGCTATGTCTGCGTTGGCCTCTTCCATGAGTGCGAGCCAAACCTTCGATCCGGTGAAGCCGATCACGATCATTGTCCCATACTCGGCGGGGGCGGCCTCCGACATTCTCGCCCGGAGGCTTGCCGAGGGCCTGGGCAAGTCGTTCAAGAATCCGATCATCGTCGAGAACACCGTTGGTGCTGGCGGGATCATCGGCACGATGCGCGCCCAGAAGGCGCCGGCTGACGGTCATACCCTGGTCATTGGGACGCAGGGTACGCACATGATGAACAAGTACATCTACAAGAGCCTCAAATATGATCCGGACAAGGATTTCGCGCCGGTCGTGAACCTCGTGTCGTTCCCCAATCTCGTTCTCGTGCCGAAATCACTGAATGTGAGCACGATGGAGGAGTTTGTCGCACTGGCGCAGAAGCGCATGGCGGAGAAGCGGCCGCTGACCTACGGCTCTGGCGGTATCGGCTCATCCTCGCATCTGTCTGCCGAGCTTCTGAAACTGGAAGCGGGCTTCGACCTCGTCCATGTGCCCTACAAATCGATTGCAGATACGACATCGGATATTCTCGGTGGGCGCCTCGATGTCATTCTCGGCAGCGTTGGCACTTTCGCGCCCTTCGTCGATAAGGGCGAGTTGGTCGCTCTTGCCGTAACCTCGCCCGAGCGTTCGCCAATCCTGCCGCGCGTGCCCACCATTGCCGAAAAGGGGTATCCGCGCTCGGAGTTCGCGGTCTGGCTCGGTCTGTTCGCTCCGGCCGGCACTCCGCCGCCGACCGTTGAGCAGTTGCGGGAGGCCGCCGTCCAGGCGATGACGGCGCCCGCATTACGGGCGAGCTTCGCGGCCGAGGGGACCGATATTCAGGCGGATGCCAAGATCGGGTTCAAGGAGTTCATCCGGACCGACGGTCAGAAATGGGAACCCGTCATCCGCAAACTGGGCATCGCGCTCGAGTGACGTCGGATGGCGACGGCTTGTCGTCCCGGCTCTGGCGATGCTTCGGAAGGGAGCCATAGGCGCGGGCCGGGAAGCCGGAGCTATGAGTTGTCATAGGCCACGCAGCCGAGCCACAGTATGAAAAGCCCGAAGCTGACATACCAGATGCAGGAATAGATGCGCATCAGGTCTGCATTGGCCTCGAGTGCGGCTTCGAGATCCACAGCATGTGTGGCGGCTCGATCGAGCGGATTCATCATCGCATCCTCCCCAGATGCCGGCGTCTGATTTTCTGATGTCCGGCGGCCAAGGCCGCCGGCAGCGCCATTGCAACGCGATGTCGATTATGCACAATGCATATCGATGATAAAGGGCCTTGAGTGAGCCTCGGGCCGCCAACAGGGCGGCGCAGATGCAGGAAGAGACCGACGATGACCAGTATGCTTCTCGTGATGGACATGATCAACGACCTGGTGCACCCCGACGGTCCCAACGCGAAGACCTATGTCGTCTGCGGCAATGCCAAGGGCCTGTATCAGGGCACCGTCAAGGCGATCGCCAAGGCGAGGGCGGCCGGCGTCCCGATCGGCTATGTCCGGGTCGGCTTCTCGCCGGATTATCGCGAATGCCCGCCGGCCTCGCCGGTGTTCTCGCGCGCCAAGGAGGCAGGTCTTTTCAAGCTCGGCACCTGGGGCACGGAAGTCTACGATCAGTTTGCTCCGCAGCCGGGCGATTTCGACATCGTCAAGCACCGCGTCAGCCCGTTCTATGGCACCAATCTCGAACCCATCCTGCGCGCCAACGCGATCCAGCACCTAGTCCTGTGCGGCGTCTCGACCAATGGCGTGGTCCAGGCGGCGGTGCGCGAAGGCCATGATCGCGATTATGCCTGCACGCTGATCGAGGACTGCTGTTGCGGCGCGACCGAGGACGAGCACAATTTCGCGCTGGCCGGCTTGAAGCGTTACGCTGCCATCACGGATTCCGAGGCTCTGGCGTTCTGAAAAACCTCCCGCCGCGATAGGAAACGTGACAGACAACCGCTTGTCGATTAAGGGCAAAGTCGACGCGTTTCCCAAGATTTCCGCGCGACCGGCGGTCGGACGCGCGCTGCACATGGCCGGACCCGATGGATTACCGTACCAAGGAAGAGCAGGTCGCCGATTTCCTTAGGGAAGGGATTCTGTCCGGCCAGTTCCCCCGTGGCGCCAGGCTGAAACAGCTCGAAATCGCCGAGATGCTGAAGACCAGCATCACCCCGGTGCGCGAGGCCCTGAAGCTGCTGGAGGCGGAGGGCTATATCACCGGCGGCTCCTACAAGGGGGCGACCGTCGTCCCCTTCGACGTTTCCGGATCCTCGGAAATCCTGAACCTGCGTGTGCTGCTGGAAGCGCAACTCGTCCGCGGCGCCGTCGACAAGCTGCAGACCGAGGACATCGACAAGCTGCGCAGCCTTGCCGCGGAGTTCGAGGCGGCGGCGAAAGCCGGCGACAGCTCGGCCGCACGCGCGATCAATTACCGCTTTCATCGCCGGATCTACGACATTGCCGAGATGCCGCAGACCATGCATTTCGTCCAGATCCTCTGGGCCCGCTACCCGTTCGACCTGATCAACCGGATCGGGGGGCGCGCGGAACGCGCTGCGCTGGAACATGCAGAACTCCTCGATCAAATGATCGCAGGCGACGTGACGGGCGCGACGCTGACCACGCGCCGCCATATCGAAAGCGGCTGGGCCGAGCTGCGCGCCGCGCTTTGATTTGGGCCGAGCCGGCGCGTCGCGTCCGGCCTGGCGACGCAAAGACCATTTTCCAAAAGCTGCCGCTGCTCGCGAGGAGAGGGCGCCCAGGCGCCGCCCCAGCAAAACGCATCGCTGTTATATGCATTGTGCATTGTACATCTCTTCGAACTGCGCTAGCCTCCTTTCCAATCAATAAAACAGGGGAGGATCACATGAACCATCTGAAGACGCTCGCCGTTTCCGCCGCGCTCGCCTTTGCCGTCTCGGCCGGCCCGGGCGCCGCGCAGGAAGCATCGCCCGGCATCGACATGGCGAAGAAGACCGTCACCGTCGGAGCCTTCACCCCGGTGACCGGCCCGGTGCCGTTCTACGCCATCCTGACGCGCGCCGCGGAATCCTTCTTCCGCAACCTCAACGAGAACGGCGGCATCAAGGGTTGGAAGGTGAATTATGTCACCTTCGACGACGGCTACGAGCCCGCCCGCAGCGTGGCGGTGACCAAGCGCCTGGTCGAGGAAGCGAAGGTTTTCGCGCTTGCCGCCCCGGTCGGCACGGCGACGACGGTCGCTGTCATTCCCTATGCGAAGGAAGTCGGGCTCCCGGTCGTCGGCCCGATCGGAGGGGCGAGCGCCTTCTTCGCGGAGAAGACGCTGTTTCCGCTGCTGCCGGATTATGGCTGGTCGGCCGCTTCGAACGCCGAATATGCCGTCAACGATCTCAAGCTGAAGCGCGTGGCCCTGCTCTGGGAGAATGACGAACTCGGCCGCTCGGCCAAGCGCGGCTTCGATCGCTTCATGGCCGACAGGAAGCTCGAGATCGCCGAGTCCGTGCCGTTCGAAGTCAAGACGACCGACTTCACGCCGCATATCCGCCGGCTTGCCAATGCGAATGTCGACGGCGTCATCCTCTTCGGCTCGAACGCCAATCTGGCCGCCGCCCTCAAGACGGCCGATCGCAACGGGTTGAAGGCGACCTGGTTCGCGCCCTTCTTCACCGCCGACCCCTCGACGCAGAAGCTCGCCGGCGAATTGCTGGACGGCGTCTATTTCTCGTCCTGGCTGCTGCCGGTTTCCGGCGACGCGCCGCAGGTCAAGGCCTACAGGGACTCGATCACAAAATACTATCCGAACGACCCTGTGGGCGTGTTCGGCCTGAACGGCTGGAGCAATGCGGCGCTGTTCGCCGCCGGCTTCGAGAAGCTGCTCGACAGCGGCAAGCCGTTGACGCGCGACAACCTCGTCGCCGCGCTCGATACGCTGACAGATGCCGATGTCGGTGGATCGCGCAAGGTCAGCTTCAAGTCCGGTGACCATCGCGGCACGCGCCAGGAGGCGATCATCCGCGCCAAGAACGGCGGCTTCGAGCTCGTGCGCGATTTCCGCCCCTATCCCGCCGTCGTCTTCGACGCCAAGGCCGAATAACCTCGCCCTCGAGCGAGATGCATGGGCCGGACGGGCCGGCCCCAGGAGTCAAGATTTATGTCGAATGCTCATGTGAGCGGGGCCGCGCGCCTCGATGGTCAGATCGCGCTCGTGACCGGCGCGGCCGGTGGCATCGGCAGTGCCACCGTCGCTGCTCTCGCGGAAGCGGGGGCGACGGTGATCGCGACCGATCTCGCCGATGGCGCCCGGGAATGGCCTGCCGGGGCGCAGTTCCGGCGCTGCGACGTCACCTCGTCCGACGATACCGGCGCCGTCATTGACGCTGTCATCGCCGAGCATGGTCGCATCGACATCCTGATCCTGTGCGCCGGCACGATCTCGCATGCTTCCCTCGGCGACTCCACGGATGAGGAGTGGCGCTCGATCCTCGACGTCAACCTGTTCGGCGTGGTCAATCCCGTGCGCAAGCTGTTCCCGATCATGGCGGAGCAGGGCTACGGCAAGATGGTCGCGCTGGGATCGATCGCGGCCAAGATTGGCGGCGTCGCTTCAGGGCCGTCCTATGTCGCCGCCAAATCGGCCGTGCATGGGCTGATGAAGTGGGTGGCGAAGTCCGGCGCCAGCAAGGGCGTCTACGCCAACATCGTCGCGCCCGGCCCAGTCGAGACGCCGATGTGGTCAAAAGTGACCCAGCGTGCCGCTCCGTCCGCCCATGGCAGCGTCCCGCTCGGCCGCTACGGCCAGCCGGAGGATATCGCCCAGTCCATCCTCTTCCTGGCCTCGCCGGCGTCGAACTGGATCACCGGGACGGTGCTCGACGTCAATGGCGGCATGTTGATGGATTGATGACGATGAACGCGCACCCCAGCATCGGCTTCATCGGCCTTGGCGTCATGGGCGGCCCGATGTGCCGGAACATGGCGACGAAGCATCCAGGCCGTCTCGTCGCCAGCGACATCCACAAGGCAAGCTTCGACGAGGCGCTGGCCGGCACCAAGGCGGAATGGGCAGCCTCCACCGCTGCCGTCGCTGCCGAAGCCGACATCATCTTCCTGTCCTTGCCCGGCGGAAAGCAGGTCCAGCAGGTCTGTCTGGGCGAGGGCGGCATCGCTGCCCATGCGAAACGCGGCGCCATCGTGGTCGACCTCAGCACGACCGCCGTCGCGGAGGCACGGGAGATCGCCGAGGGGCTTGCCGGCTTCGGCATCGACTTCGCCGACGCCCCGGTCGCCCGGACGCGCGAGGCCGCCCGCAAGGGCGCGCTCAGCGTCATGGTCGGTGCGCCCGATGCGCTGTTCGAGCGGGTTCGCCCGCTGATCGATTACATCGCGACCGACATCACCCATGGCGGCGGCGTCGGGACGGGGCAGGTGCTCAAGCTCGTCAACAACATGCTGGTCTTCGAGCATGTCGTCGCGCTCGCCGAAATGCTCGTCGTCGCCGAGCGCGCCGGGGTTGCGCCCGAGGTGATGCTGGACGCGGTCTCGAAAGGCTCGGGCGACAGCTTCGTGCTGCGCAATCACGGCCGCAACGCCATGCTGCCGCGCAGCTTTCCCGACAAGGCCTTCCCGCCCGAATATGTCCTCAAGGACATCGGCTACATGCTGGAACTGGCGCGCGAGGCCGGTGTCGACGCACGCCTCGCCGAATTGACCCGACGCTACTACAGCGCCTCGGCGGCGAGCGGCGGCAGTGGCCGCTATTTCCCCGCCGTCATCGAACTGATCGAGGCCGGTGGCGCCGTTCCCTCAGTGCCGGCCGATTCCGTGCGGGAGACGACGTGATGGGCGGGCTGGCCGCTATGCTCGGGGATCTGACGTCGCTCGCCTGGGCGGGGCTCGTTGCCGGCTGCCTTTACGCGCTCGGCGCGCTCGGCCTCGTCATGATCTTCAAATGCTCGCGCGTGGTCAATTTCTCGCACGGCAACGTGGCAGGGCTCGCAGCCTTCCTGGTCTATGGCTTCTCCACCGGCTCCTTGCTCAGCCTGTCCTGGGGATCGGCCGTCCTGCTCGCGCTCGTCGTCATCGTCGCCTTCGCGGCGCTGACCTATGCGCTCATCGCGCCGCTGGTGTTTGAATCGGACCTCACCAGCACGATTGCGACCCTCGGGGTCGGGCTGATCGCGCAAGGCCTGATCCAGCTCGTCTTCGGCGCCGACATCGTCAATCTCGACCTGCCGATCCCCCGCTGGCACATGGTCGTGCTCGGCCAGCGCATCACCGCCTATGACGTGACGATCATCGCCGCGACGCTCGTCATCGTCGCGGGGCTGTTCCTGATCATCGACCGCACGCGGCTCGGCATCGCCTTCCGCGCGGTCTCGGCCAATCCCTTCGCCGCGCAAATCTGCGGCCTGAACCTGCGCTCCGTCCATCTCTTCGCCTGGATGGTCTCGGCCGCGCTCGGCGTCACCGCCGCCCTCCTGATCGTGCCGACGACGTTCCTGAGTTCGACGACCGTCTCGTCCTTCATGCTCCAGGCCTTCGCTGCGGCCGTGGTCGGGGGCTTCAGCAGCCTGCCCGGCACCGTGCTGGGAGGCATCCTGGTCGGCGTCCTGGTCAATCTCTTCACGTTCTACGTCTCGCCCGAGTTCAGCAACACTTTCCTGCTCGGCCTGATCCTGCTGACGCTGAACCTGTTCCCCAACGGACTCCTTGAGAAGGCGATCGGCTCCCGTGTCTGACGAAGCCCTCCCTGCCACTGCCGCGCCGGCGCCGCGCAGCGGTATCGACGTCGCGCGCGCCTGGCCCGCGCTGGCGACCGTGGCGCTCGCCATCCTGCTCGCCGCGCTGCCGCTCGGACTCCAGGGCTTCTGGCTGTACAGCCTCGGCGTCTGCTTCGCGAATGCGCTCGGCGTGCTCGCCGTGACCGTCCTGGTGCGCTATGGCGGTGAGGTCTCGATCGGACACAGCTTCTTCGTCGCAGCCGGTGCTTACGTGGTCGCGATCGCGGACCGGTGGTACGGCATCTCGGCCCTGATCAGCCTTCTCCCCGCCATCGCCTTCGGCGTGCTGCTGGGGATCGCCTTCGCCTATCCGTCGCGGCGGCTTTCGGGGATCTACCTCGCGGTCACCACGATGGCGCTGGCCTTGGCCCTCCCTGAACTGATTCTGCAGGCTGGCCCCTGGACCGGGGGCTTCGAGGGCCTCTATGTCTCCACGAACCTGCTCCCGGGCGTGCCAAAGCCACTGAAGCAGTATTATTTCGCGCTGGCCGTGCTGGTCGCCGCCACGGCGCTGGTCGCGAGGTTGCGCCATTCGCGTCAGGGTCTCGCGCTTCTGACGGCGCGTTCGCACCCGGCTGCCGCCGAGGCCTTCGGCACAAGGCGCGACTGGGCGCGGCTGGCGGTGATGGGCATCAGCGGCGGCCTGGGAGCCGCGTCGGGCGCGGCGCTGGCGTTCACCAGCTCGACCGTCTCGCCAAACAGCTTCACGCTTTGGTCTTCGATCTTCATGCTCGTCGGATCGGTGGTGAGCGTTTACGGCTTGAGCCTCGGCAGGGCCCTGATCGGCGGCGCCTTCATCACCCTCGTCCCGCAGGTGCTCGCCGGTTCCGGCAACTGGATTCCGATCTTTTACGGCGTCGCGCTGCTGGGCTTCATCCTCGCCGGCCATTATCTGCCGCGCTGGCGTTCGGCCATGGGACGCGCGTCATGAACCCGCAGGCGGCGGCGCGGCTGGAAGCGCGCGATCTCTCCCTCAGTTTCGGTGGCGTCTCTGTCCTCAAGGGGCTGGAGGCGGTGTTCGAGCCCGGCCGCGTCACCGGGCTGATCGGCCCCAACGGCGCCGGCAAGACGAGCTTCTTCAACTGCCTCGCCGGACTCTATCGACCCCAGAAGGGCAGCATCCACTACGGCGACGTCGATCTCAGTGCCTTGCAGACGACGCAACGGGCGCATCACGGCATGGCGCGAAGCTTCCAGCATGTCGCGCTTTGCCCCGATCTCACCGCGATCGAGAACGTGACGTTCGGCCTGGCACGACGCGGCCGCAGCGGCTGGGCCGGCGCGCTGCTCGGCCTGCCCTCTGCCCGAAGAGAGGAGGGCGAGGCCCGCCATGCCGCCACTGAAGCGCTGCGGCGCCTCGGCATTGCCGATGCGGCTGACCTGCTGCCGGCCGAATTGCCGCCGGGCGTGCTCCGGCTGGTCGAGATCGCGCGGGCGATAGTCGGTTCCCCGCGCATCCTGCTGCTGGACGAGCCGGCTGCCGGCCTCAACGCGGTGGAGACGCGGGAGCTGACCCGCGCGCTGCGGCAACTGATGACGCCGGACCTCGTCATGGTCGTCGTTGAGCACGACATGGATCTGATCATGGCGATCTGCGACCGGATCTATGTGCTCAATTTCGGGCAGTTGATCGCGCATGGCACGCCCGACGAGATCCAGCGCGATCCCGAGGTCGCCCGCATCTATCTGGGAGCCGACGATGAGTGACCTGCTCGAGGTCGCCGGCCTCACGGCGCGCTATGGCCGCTATGTCGCGGTCAGCGATGTCGCGCTCGGCGTGCGCACCGGCGCCGTCGCAGCTTTGCTCGGCGCCAATGGCGCGGGCAAGTCGACGACGTTGAAAGCAATCGCAGGGCTCGTGCCGGCGCAGGGTTCGGTGAAATTCGACGGCGAGGAGATCGGTCACCTCAATACGCAGCAGCGGGTCAGGCGCGGCATCGTCTATGTGCCGGAAGGCCGGCAGATCGTGGCGCCGCTGAGCGTCGGCGAGAATCTCACGCTTGGCGGCTATCATGTCGATGCAGCCACCTGTGCACGTCGCCAGAAGATCGTGCTCGAGCTGTTCCCGGAGATCGCCAACCGCGTCGACGGGCCGGCCTGGATGCTCAGCGGCGGCGAGCAGCAGATGCTCGCGATCGGCCGGGCGCTGATGGCGGGGCCGCGCCTGCTGCTGCTGGACGAGCCTTCCCTTGGCCTCGCCCCCCTGCTGGTCAAGCGGGTGTTCGAGCGGCTGGAGGTCGTCCGCAGCCAGACCGAGCTTTCGGTCGTGCTGGTCGAGCAGAATTTCAGGGTGAGCGTGCAGCTCGCCGAGGAGGTCTATTTCATGCGCGGCGGCCGGATCATGAACCGGCAGGCCGCCATCGAGCTGCGCAGCCCGGCCGCGCGACAGGACGCGATCAACAGCTATCTCGGCCCAGCGCAGCCGGTGGCATGACAACCCCGCATCAAGTGAGCAGGCCATGGTCGCTACCATCTGAAACGCATTGTGCCCAATGCACTATTGATTGATGAGGCTGACGCGATGCAGGACGTGACCGGACCGGCACCTTTCGAACTCTACGCCATTCGCTACGCCACCAATCGCAAGCGCAGGCGCGGGCAGAACTTCATCCTCGATGCGCGCCCGGACGACCCGCTGACGCTGGACTTTTATAGCTGGGTCGCCATCGGGCCGGCGGGGACATTCGTGATCGACACCGGCATGGCGCGGGCCAAGGCCGAGAAGCACGGCCATGAATTTCTGCATTGTCCGATCGAAAGCCTGCGTGACCTGGGCGTCGATCCAGCAGGGCAGACCCGGCTCATCATCACCCATCTGCATTACGACCATATCGGCAATGTCGGTGCGTTTCCGGCCGCCATCTTCGAACTGCAGCAGGCCGAGATGGACTATGTCGTCAGCCCGTTCATGCAGCAATCCTGGTGCCGAAGGGCCTATGAAGCCGATGAGATCGGCCGGTTCGTCGAGTTTCTGCACGGCGACCGCCTGGTGCTGCACGGTCCGGACAAGCAGATCGCCCCGGGGCTTTCCGTCCATCTCGTCGGCGGGCATTGCGCGGGCCAGGAGGTGGTCCGGGTCTGGACCCGGCGGGGCTGGGTCGTCCTCGCCTCCGATGCGCTGCACTACTACGAGGAGCTCGAGCGGGGCGTGCCCTTCGCGGTCGCCTACAGCCTTGCCGAGATGGTGACGGCGCATGACCGCATCCGGGAACTCGCCGATTCGGACGCGCATGTCGTCGTCAGCCATGACCCACGGGTCATGGAGCTCTACCCGCCCGCTTCGGCGGCATTGGCCGGCCGGATCGTCCGGTTGGACTAGCGCAACAGGAAGCCCGACGCCCGCCTCTGCGTGGGTATACGCCATTGACGTCCTCAAATAAAAATGCATTGTGCATTCTTAGAGATTGCTACGCGCCGGGCCGAGAGCGTGCCGGGCGCCAGCCTCACCACCGCGGATGCAAAGCGGCCGCACCCCGGCCGGCCAAATCAAAAGGAACATGCCATGAGCGCTGTTGAAGCCTTGAAGCCAAACGCGAGCGTCGGAGATGCACCGGCAGAAGGCAGGATCACTGATGCGTCGGTGGCAGAAGCGCGCAAGATGATCGGGCTGCAGCTACGCCCGGAAGGGCCCTATCTGCAGGACGCGACGGCCGACACGCTGCGCAATTTCTGCAACGGCATCGGCGACCTCAACCCGATCTTCCGCGAGGCCGACTACGGCAGCAACAGCCGCTACGGCACGCAGCTCGGCCATCCGATGTTCCCGATGGCGTTCGGCTGGGTCGGCCGCACGCGCTGGGGCCTGCCTGGCGTCCACGGCTTCTATGCCGGCAATGACTGGGAGCTCTTCCGCCACATCCGCCCGGGCGACAGGGTCAATGCGATCGAGCGCGTCGTCGGCGTCGAGGAGAAGGAGAGCAAGTTCTCCGGCCGGCTGGTGCTGCAATATGTCGAGGCGTCCTACAGCAACCAGCATGGCGAACTGATCGCCCGTGCTTTGGGAACCTGCACGCGTCACGAGCGCAAGGCATCGCGCGACGCCGGCAAGTACAAGGACATCGTCACCTACGAATATACGCCCGAGGAGTTTCAGCGGCTCGACCAGGCAATCATGGACGAGGAAAAGAACATCCGCGGCAGTAACGTCCGCTATTGGGAGGATGTCGTCGAAGGCGAGGAACTGCCGAGCATCGTGCGCGGCCCGCTCTCGCTGATGGATACCATGGGCTTCCTGGTCGGCTGCGGACGCGGCCACACTCACGGCGTCGTGTTCAAGGCCGCGATGAAGCATCCCGGCCATTTCTTCCGCAATCCGGAAGCCGGCGGCGGCATCGAGTATACCGGCATCGGGCATCATCGCGAGTCCGTGGCGAAGGAGGTCGGCGTTCCCGGAACCTATGATTATGGGCCGCAACGCTCGTCCTGGATGTGCAGCCTCGTGACCAATTGGATGGGCGACGCCGGCATCCTTAAGCGCGTTCGCACCGAAATGCGCCGCTTCAACACCATGGGCGATTCAACCTGGTGCAAGGGCAAGGTCAGCCGGAAATACATCAAGGACGGGCACGCCCTCGTCGATCTGGAGATCTGGGGCGAGAACCAGCGCGGTGAACTCACGACTCCCGGTCTTGCGACCGTGATCCTTCCGGCGCGCGACGTGAACATCCGCGTCGCATTCGACGGGTCCGGGCTCGATCTCGAGCTTCCGGTCGTCCGTTAAGAAGGTGTCGCCCGTGCCCATGAACCCCAGCCAGAAGCCGCTCGCGGGAATTCGCGTGGTCGAACTCTCACAAGGGGTCGCGGCCGCCTATTGCGGACGGCTGCTGGCGGTTCTGGGCGCGGAGGTGACGCTGCTTGAGCCGCCCGCGGGACATCGCCTGCGGGCGCAACCGCCCTTCCTGCCCGACGCCCCGGGGACGAGCGCTCTCTTCGCCTATCTGGCGACGGGCAAGCGGAGTGTCGTTTTCGAGGCCGAGGCCGGCCTCGGTGCTATCCCCGACGATCTGCTCAAAGGCGCGGATATTCTCGTGCATGATACGCCGGTCGCGGAAGCCTGGGCGCAGGCCCTCGACAGCGAGACCCTGGCGAAGAGATTTCCCGAGCTGATCAATCTCTCGGTCCTGCCCTTCGGTGCGCATGGCCCCAAGGCCGATTGGCAAGCTGAAGAGCTCAATGCGATCCACGCAGCCGGGGAGGGCTTCCTGCTTCCGAACGGGCTCTCGATCGAGCTGTTCCCGGACCGCCCGCCGCTGAAGATCTACGGCCATTTCGCCGCCATGCAGGCCGGCGTCGCAGCCGCGCTTGGCGCGCTCTCGGCCTTGTGGGTCGGCAAGGGGCAGGCGAGGGGACAGGCGGTGGATGTCTCCGTCCAGGATGCCGCCCTGGCCGTCGGATGCTTCGCGATCCAGCGGCTCGGCGACGGCTCGGTCGAACATCGTGCGGAACGATCCTTCAAATATGGCGGAGTGCTGGAATGCCGCGACGGCTTCGTCGAAGTGCTGACGCTGGAAGAGCGTCAATGGCAGGCCATGGTCGAGCTGATGGACAGGCAGGCCTGGGCTATCGACGGAACCCTGGACGATCCGCTGGAGCGCAGCCGGCGCGGCTCCGAGCTCAACGCTCATATCCGGGCCTGGGCCCGCCGGCATGAGGTCGCCGAACTCGTCGGGCGCGCGCAGGCACTCGGCGTGCCCATGGCGCGCTACAATTCTCCAGCCGATGTGCTGAACGACCCGCATGAGCGCGCTCGCGGACTGTTCCAGAGCGTCGAGATCGACGGCGCCGGCCCGACGCCGATGCTCGTGGCGCCATTCCATTTTGGCGGAGCGCCGCTGCGCCTCTCCGGAGGGCCGCCGACGCTGGGTGATGCCGCCGCTTCGGCCGCACAGGACGCCGTGCCACTGGCGAGGGCTGCACGATGAAACCGCTCGCCGGCATCCGCATCGCGGACTTCACCGTTCATGCTGCGGGTCCGTTCTGCACGCATATGCTGTCGCAGCTCGGGGCCGAATGCATCAAGATCGAGAGCGCGCTACGCCCGGACATCTTCCGCAAGCCGCATCCGGTCTATGGCCGCAACGGCCCCGCGAGCTTCGACCAGGTCGCGTCGAACAAGCTGTCGATCCGCATCAACCTCAAGCATCCCGAGGGCGTAGCCCTGGCCAAGCGCCTGGTCGGGGCCTCCGATGTCGCGGCCGAAAGCTTCCGGCCCGGGGTGATGAAGCGGCTCGGCCTGTCCTATCAGGAGCTTCGCGCGGTGAAGCGCGACATCGTCATGGTCTCCGTCTCATCGTCGGGCCAATCGGGACCGGATTCGCATTTCGCGGGTTACGCGCCCCTGTTCGGTGCCTGGGGCGGGCTTGGCTATCTCACCGGATATGCCGACGGACCGCCCGTCGAGATGCGGCATGTGATGGACCATTCTGTCGGCCTCAACGCCGCGATGGCGACGGTCGCCGCGCTGCTGCAGCGCAGGCGGACCGGGGAGGGCACGCATGTCGACGTCGCTGCCCGCGAGGTCGCCTCGGCCATGATCGGCGAGGCCCTGCTGGAAGCCGCCACAGGCGGGACGCCGCATCGCATGGGCAACAGCGACCTGCGCATGGCGCCCCATGGCGTCTTCGCAACGCGCGATCCCGACCGCTGGCTCACCATCGCGATCAGCAACGACAGGCAGTGGCAGGCATTCGCAGCGCTGATCGAGCAGTCCGGCCGACCGGTGGACCCCGCCTTCGCCTCGGCTTCGTATCGACAAACGCACCGGGCGTTGGTCGAGGAACTCGTCGCGGGCTGGACCGCCCGGCAGGATGCCGATGAAGCCGCGCAGGTGTTGCAGGGACACAGCATCCCCGCCCATGTCTCATGGACGACGCAGGACATCGCCGCCGATCCGCATCTGCGGGCGCGCAAGGCCATCATCGACGTCTCCGAGCCGGACGGCCGCCAGCGCGCGGCCATCGGCGTACCGATCCGCTTCTCCAAAACCTCCGATGTCGGCATTTCGCGTGGCACGCCGCGCCTCGGAGAAGACGAGGAATACGTCTTCGGCGAGCTGCTCGGCATCGGATCGGCCGAGCGGCAGCGCCTGGCCGACGCACAGATCATCTACTGAAACGGGCCCATTGCCATGCACAGCGCCTCTTCCACCGCTACCGCGGAGCCCGACTGGTCAAGCTGGGTCGGCAACCGGCAAACGCAGACGGATGTGATTGCTCCCCAGCGCGTCCACGACCTCGCGGCGACGCTCGGCCATCCCAATCCGGCCAGGCCAGCCGCGCTGCCGCCCGGCTGGCACTGGATCTTCTTCAACGGCTTCGTGCCGCGTGCCGAGGTCGGCGCCGACGGGCACCCCAAACGCGGCGGTTTCCTGCCGCCGGTGCCGCTGCCGCGCCGCATGTGGGCAGGCGGAGGGATCGACTATCTGGCGCCGCTGCCGCTCGGATGCGAGGCGACGAAAACCAGCGAGATCCTGCGGATCGAGAGCAAGTCGGGCCGCCGTGGCAACCTCGTCTTCGTGACCGTGCGCCACACGATCGGCTTCGGGGCAAATACCTGCATCGTCGAGGAACAGGACATCGTCTATCGCGAGGCCTCGCAGCCCGGCGCGCCTTCACCCGTCCCCGAGCCGGCGCCGGCGACCGCGAGCTGGGGCTTCGATGTCGCCCCCGATCCGGTGCTGCTGTTCCGCTATTCAGCACTGACCAGCAACGGCCACCGCATCCACTACGATCGGGACTATGCCCGCGGCGAGGAGGGCTATCGCGACCTCGTTGTGCACGGACCCTTGCTCGCGACCTTCCTGCAGGATCTGGCGCGCTCGTCGCGGCCGGCCGTCCGCATGCGGCATTTCAGCTTCCGCGGCCTTGCCCCGGTCTTCGTCGATGGCGCGTTTCACGTCGAAGCCAGAACCGGCGGGCAGGAGAACGAGCTGGCGCTCTGGATACGCGATGCGGCCGGCGGCCAGGCCATGCAGGCGAACGCGGTGTTCGACTGAGCTTCGGACTGCTTTCCATCCTCCCCCTCTCTTCATCAGCCCCTTCTCAGGGAATACCGCATGAACCGCTCCATCCTCGCCGGAAAGACCGTCCTCGAGATTGGCTCGATGCTGGCGGCTCCGTTCGCGGCGCATGTCCTCGCGCAGCTCGGCGCCGAGGTGATCAAGCTGGAGCCGCCCATCGGCGACCCGACCCGCAGCCTCGTCCGTGGCGGCCCGAGTGGCACCTACATCGCCTATAGCCGGGGCAAGCGCAGCCTTTGCCTCGACCTGGCCTCGGAGCGTGGACAGGAAGTGTTCCGCAGGCTCGTGCCGAAGGTCGATATCATCCTGCACAACCTCGCGCCCGGTTCGGCCCGGCGCCTCGGCGTCACCTATGAGGATTGCGCGAAACTCAACCCCTCGATCGTGTTCTGCCACATCCGCGGCTATAATGACGGCCCGCAGGCGGATGACCTGGCCTCCAACCCCATCGCCGAAGCAGCGACGGGCGTGATGCATGAGCACCGGATCGACGGGCGTCCGACCCGGCTCGGCCCCTCCTATCACGACCAGTTTGCCGGCTGTTATGCCGTGATCGGCATCCTTGGCGCACTGCTCGATCCTGAGACAGGGGCTGCGCACAAGAAGGTCGAGGTCGGCCTCTATGAGGCGGGGTTGCATGTGGCGGCGCGCGACTTCGCCGGCATCCAGCTCAAGATGCACCTGACCGGCCGTCCCGACCCGGAACCCTCGGGCGAGTTCAGCATGCCCGGCTACGGTGCTTACCGGACGGCCGATGATCGCTGGATCTATCTGGTGATGCTGACCGATCGGCACTGGGGCGACTTCTGGGCCGCGATGGGCGAACCGGTCGATCCCAATCTGGCGACCCTGCGCCAGCGCAAGAAGGAGCGCGAGCGTGTCGAGGCGCTGATGCGCAGCCTGGTCGAGCGCTGGACCTATGCGGATATCTCGGCGCGTCTCGCCGCAGCCCGCTTCGGTTTCACCGAGGTGCTCGCGATGGATCGCGTCCTCGATACGCCCCAGGCGCGGCATGGCAACAAGCTTGCCCAGCTCGCATTCCAGGACTTCACCTTCGACCTGCCCGACCTGCCGTTCCAGACGGATGGCGAGACCGCGACGGACCTGCCGCCACCGCTGCTGGGCGAACATACGGCCGCCATTCTGAGCTCGCTGGGTTTCAGCGATGGCGAATGCCGCGCCGCGATCGACTCGGGCGCCGCCAGGGTGCCGACCCCAGGCGTGCCGGTCTGGGCTCCCTTGCGGGCGCCTGCGGCGTGACCGGCTCCGAGCGGCGGAAGGCGTAGCGATGGTCAATGAACGCAGCCTGCTCTTCGTCCCCGGCGATCGTCCGGAGCGCTTCGGCAAGGCTTTGGCCGTGGGGGCTGATCGGGTCGTGATCGACCTTGAGGATGCCGTCCTGCCCGCAGCCAAGGACGGCGCCCGCGACCATATCGCGAACTGGCTCTCGGAGGCCGGATCGGCGGAGATCGCTATCCGCATCAACGGCACCGATACGGGGTGGAGCAGCGACGACCTGGCGCTTGCGGTTTCATCGCCGCGCGTGGCCGCGATCATGCTGCCCAAGGCCGAGAAGAGGGCGACCGTCGAGGCCATCGCCGCGCGGCTACGTCGCGGCCAGCGTCTCATCGCGCTGGTCGAGACGGCCAGCGGCTATGTCGATCGCATGGACATCGCGATGGCTCGCGGTGTCAGTCGGCTCGCCTTCGGTTCGGTCGATTTCTGCGCGGAGACGGGAATTGGCTCGATGGGCGACGAGCTCAACGGGGTCCGGGTGGAGCTGGTGATCGCCAGCGCCGCCGCAGGCCTGCCCGCGCCGATCGAGGGCGTGACGCTTCAGGTCACGGATTCCGGCATTCTGGCCGAGGATATCGCACGAGCGCGACGGCTCGGTTTCGGCGGCAAGCTCTGCATCCATCCGAGCCAGGTCGCTGCGGTGAACGACGGCTTCTCCCCGAGCCCGAGCGAACTCGACTGGGCGCATCGCGTCCTTGCCGCCGCCAGCCTTCAAGGGGCCGTGGTGGTCGATGGCAAGCTTGTCGACAGGCCGGTGCTTGACCGCGCCAAGCGACTGCTCGCAGCCGCAGTTTAGCTCAAGGGCTCGCCGCGCCGGCGGCGTCGTCCAGTGCGGCTGGCGACCGCAGCAATTTCCAGACGCCGCTCGCCATGGCAACGATCCTGCCATCGACGAGCAAGGTGCCGCGGAGAAACATGATGCTCCGCGTCCGGCGGATCAGTTGTGGCTCGAGGGTGACGACTTCGCCGATCTGAACCGAACTGACGAAATGGACATCGAGTTGCGCCGTGGCCTGCGCCTGGCCGCCGGTCGCGTGGCGCGCGTGCATGCCGAGCGCCCTGTCGGCATAGGCCATGAGAACGCCGCCTTGGACCACACCGCGCCGGTTTTTATGTTTTTGCTCGGCTCGAAAGGCCAGGACCGGGCCTGTGTCCGTCATCCTCTCCCAGAATGGGCCGATCAGTTCGATGAAACCCTCATCCTGATGAGGCGCCCAGTCAGCATTCGGGAATTCGTCAAGGCCCATCGTCTCTCGCTCCTCCGCACGGCGAAACGCCGGCTCGTCCTGTCAACGGCGGGTTCTCGCATACGTTGCTTCACAGCCAACTTCCACGCCCGAACCGGCGCTTTTTGACCTGGACATTCTCCAATGTATCGAGAGCCTCGGAACTCTTCTTCCCGTAACATTCGCGATGATCCACTCGATCCGAAGCCTGGTTGCTGGCCTTTGCCCGCTTGGGCTGGAATTCGACCTTGGTGGACAAGGCATCGGAGCTGGCCAGTATGTTGGACGCACTCACGCTGGATCAGATGCGGATTTTCCTATGCGTGGTCGAAACCGGGAGTTTTTCGGCGGCTGCCCGGCGCCTTGGCCGCGTCCAATCCGCGGTCAGCCAGTCCGTCAAGTCGCTGGAGGCAACCCTTCGGCTGGAGCTTTTCGAACGTGAAGGAAAGACACCGAGGCTGACGGAAGCGGGGTCGGCCCTGGTCCGGGACGCCACCGAAATCCTGCGGGACGTCGAGGCGTTCAGGCGGCGGGCCGAGAGCCTTGCCAGCGATCTCCCGCCTCAATTGACCCTGGCCGTCGACCAGGTCTTCCCGAGCGATCTGCTGATCGAGAGCCTGACCGCGTTCAAGGAAGCTTTTCCGCGCATCCCCGTGACGCTGTTCACCGAGGGGCTGGGTGCGACCGAGCAACGCTTGCGAAGCAAAATGGCGCGCCTTGCCATCTACTCGCCGCTTCTTTCGGAGGCGACCGGTCTTCGGGCCGAGTTCCTGGCCACGGTGCGGATCGTCCCGATCGTGGCAAGTTCGCATCCCCTGGCGCTCATCGACGGCATGATCACGCGTTCTGAATTGCGCAGGCACGTTCAGCTCGTGCTGACAGATCGCGCCCAATCGATCTCGGGCCTGGTCCTCAGCTCCCAGCACTGGATGTTCGCCGACCAGCACAGCCGGCTCGAATACGCCTTGAACGGGGTCGGCTGGTCGTTCGCGCCGCTCCACCTCGTCCGCAATCACATCGCGCGCGGGGAGTTGAAGATCCTGCGCTTCGAGATGTTCAACGGCATGCCCTTCAGCCTGCCGCTCCATATCGTCCATCTCGACGGTCAGGCTCCTGACAAGCTGATGGAATGGCTGATCGCCTATCTGCGCAGCAGGCTCACGGCCTATCGCGATACCTTTATTCAGCCGGAAGATGTTGGCAGTTCGGTTCCCTATCCCTTGGAAGCCATGGTCAACCTGTGATCGACCCATCTGATTTTGCGTTAGGTGCGATCACAATATGGCTCATTCAATCGATACCCCTCCTGTGCAAGTCTCGCTGTGGCTGAGGCGCGTCCCTAACGACGCGTCGGCTCCATCGACCCCCCGCTATCCGATCAGGATGAGGAGGAGGTCGAGGTAAATCACCGCTCATCCAGTGATGCGGGGAGGAAAGACGAGATGAGCGAGACGTGCCGGGCGGCACCGCAGACCATGCGGCGGCCCCGCTACAAGCTTCCCGGCGGCGCGACCGACACGCATTTCCATGTGTTCGGCCCTGCTGACGCCTTTCCCTATCTGCCGACGCGCTCCTACACACCGGACGATGCGTTGCCGGCCGATGCAGGGCAGCTCTTCGCGGAAATCGGCATCGAGCGGGCGGTGCTCGTTCAGCCTGGCGTCTATGGCACGGATAACCGCCGGCATCTCACGGCGGCGGCGGCAATCGGGATGCCCGCGAAAACCGTCGTCGCGATCGAGACCGATACATCCGACGGCATTCTTGCGGACCTTCGGTCGCAGGGCGCATGCGGCGTCCGGCGCATCACCGTCCAGCAGCAGGGCGCCGCGTTCGAGGCCGATCTCGTCCGGCTTGCGGAGCGATTGGCCGAGATCGGCTGGCACCTGCAGCTTCTGGTGAAGCCGGAGCAGCTCGTGGGCATGAAGAGGCTCTTCGAGCGCCTGCCATGCTCCGTCGTCTTCGACCATCTCGGCATGATCGATCCGCGCGGTGGATCGTCCCAGCCGGCGATGCGCGCGATGCTCGATCTGCTGCGAGGCGGCAGGCATGTCACGAAACTGTCCGGCTACTACAGGCTCTCCCAGCAGGGCGCGCCCTATGACGACGTCACCGCTCTGGTCGAGGCGCTCGTCCAGGCGGTGCCGGACCGCCTCCTCTGGGGCAGCGACTGGCCTCATCCGGCCTTTGCCGGCCCGCTGCCCAATTTCGCCGATCTGCTCGACCCGCTCGCCGGATGGCTGCCCGACGAGGCACTTCGCCGGCAGGTTCTGGTCGATACCCCCGCGGCGTTCTACGGCTTCGGCCGTTCACCGAACCAACCCAGACAAGGTGATGCATGATGCAGCCGGTGATCTATACCCGCATACCGCGTTGCGCTCCGTCCCTGATCGAGGAGGTCGAACAGTTCCCGGTTTCGGATCTGCACGAGGCCATGGGCGCGATCGAGGGGCGCGGCCACTTGATGACGCCGCGGATGCGGCCGATCGCGGCAGGGCAGCGCCTGGTCGGTCAGGCGATCACGTCCAATAACTATCCCGGCGACAATCTGATGATCCACGCCGCCCTCAACGTGGCGCAGGCGGGCGATGTGCTGGTCCTGTCGAATGGCGGCCTGCCGCAGGGGGCGCTCTGGGGCGATGTGGCAGCAACCTTCGCCGCGCAGAAGGGTATCGCCGGGCTCGTGGTCGATGGCCCGGTTCGCGACACCGCGGCGCTGCGGCAGATGGGGTGCAAGGTCTGGTCGACCATCGTGTCGCCGTCCCATCCCGAGAAGCGCGGGCCCGGCGCGGTCAACGTCCCGCTCGTCTGTGATGGCGTCCAGGTGATGCCCGGCGACATCATCGTCGCAGACGACGATGCCGTGCTGGTGCTTCCCATCCGATTGGCTGCTGAAACCATACGGCGGGCACGCGAACGCAACGAAACGGAAGCCCGGATCCGCCGTGAGATCAAGACCGGGTCCTCGCTGTTCGAGCTCGTCGGCATCCAGAAATTCCTCGATGCCGCCGGCGTCCGCACTGAGGATGCCGAATGGGCGCCCGCGCAGGACTGAGCCGTATTCGCCCGCACGGGCTCACAGGAACGCACAGGTTCACAGGAACGATAGCGATCGCCATGTCACAGATGCACCTCGTCCATATGTTCTTCCATTCCCCGATCACGCATACGGCGTTGAGTTGGGCGAGCGAAGACGACGATCAGCTCGAGGGCATGGGCGATTTCGGCTACTGGCAGCACATCGCGAAGACCCTGGAAAAGGGCCGTTTCGATGCGGCGTTCTTCGCCGATACGCCCGCGGCATCGGACCAGTACAAGAACGGCCCCGAAACGCCGATGACCTATGGGGTCGTCTGGCCGACGCATGATCCGATGCCGCTGGTCGCGGCCATGGCTGCGGCGACAGACAATCTGGGCATCGGCGTCACGCTGTCGGTCAACGGTACGCCGCCCTATCTCGCCCATCGGCGCATCGCGACACTGGACTATCTGAGCAAGGGCCGCGTTGGCTGGAACGTCGTGACCGGCCACATGCGCGCGGAACACCGGGCCATCGGGCAGGCGCTGATGGATCACGACGAACGCTATGATTTCGCCGACGAATTCATGGACGTTTGCTACGCGCTTTGGGACAGCTTCGCTCCCGGGGCGCTGCCGATGGACAAGAAATCGGGCATCCTTGCCGTGCCGGAAATGATTGCGCGCATCGACCATGACGGCAAGTATTTCCGCTGCCAGGCGGTCTCCTCGACCTTGCCGTCGCCGCAGGGTGGGCGTCCGGTGATCTTCCAGGCGGGGTCTTCGGGGCGTGGCATGCAGTTCGCCCTCAAGCACGCCGACGCGATCTTCGCGATCCAGCCGCATCTGGAAGCGATGACGGCGTTCCGAAAGCGCTTCGATGACGGCGCGCGCAGCGCGGGCAGAGAGCCGGTCGGCACGCTTTTCGGCCTGCAATATGTGATCGGCAGCACCGATGACGAAGCGCAGAAGCGCCTCGAACGCCTCCGCGAGCGGGTGCCGCTGGACGCCGGCCTCAGCCGCCTGTCCGGCCCGCTCGGCATCGATTGCAGCACGCTCGATCCCGACCAGCCGCTGGACGAACTGCCGACCCAGGCATCCCGTGGCATGATGGAAGCCCTCAGCAAGATGGGCAGCGACAAGGGCAAGAAACTCACCGTTCGCGAGGCTGCAATCCAGATGGGGATGACCGTGGGCCTGCCGCAGATCGTCGGCTCACCCGAGCGGATCGCTGACGAACTCGAGCACTACTGGCGCGAAAGCGGCGCGCTCGGCTTCAACCTCAGCGCCCCCACCAAGCCGGGCATGATCGAGGAGTTCGTGGATCAGGTCGTGCCCATCCTCCAAAAGCGCGGGCTGGTCCGCCGCGAATACGAAGGCACGACGCTTCGAGACAACCTGCATGGATGAAATCGAGGCGGTCGCCCCCGGAGCGGCGCCAGAGACGACAGCTTACGAGAACCTCTGACAAGCGTTTCAAAGCAGCCAACAGCGAACTGACGTCCGAAGCGGCGCAGAAAAAATCAATGGGAGGGACCAATGACTATGATCAACCGACGTAACGCCATCGCCTTCGGGACTGCAGCGGCGGCCGGTATTTTCGCTCCAGCGATCGGTAGGGCAGCGAATGTCACGCTGCGGATCAGCACGCCGGATTCGGCGACGCACCCCAACCATGCGATCCTGACCAAATTCGCCAATCTGCTGGAGCAGCGCTCGGCAGGGTCGGTCAAGGTCAGGATCTTTCCGGATGGGCAGCTCGGCACCATCGCCAATGCCTTGACCGGGCTGCAGACGGGCACCATCGACATGGCTGTGAATGGCGCTTCGATGTCGGAAGGCATCGTTCCCGAACTCGGCGTACTTGGCCTGCCGTTCATCTTCCCGGACGAGAAATCGGCAGAGCGGGTCATCGACGGCGATGTCGGCAAGATGCTGACCGGGAAACTGTCGGAGAAGGGCATCGAGGTTCTGGCCTGGTCGTCATGGGGGTGGCGGGTCACGCAGACGTCCAACCGCGCAATCCGCGCTCCCAAGGATTTCCAGGGCCTGAAGATCCGCCTGCCGGCAGGTCCGGTTTTCGCCGACACCTTTGCGACGCTCGGCGCCATCCCCACGGTCGTCGACTCGACCGAGCTTTATCTTGCCGTCTCGCAGGGTACGGTGGACGGCTTCGAGGTTCCGTTCCTCAGCCTCGTCGCCTCGAAATGGTATGAGGTCGTGAAGTATGTCAGCCTGACCAACCACGCCTATAATCCGGTCTGGCTGGCGATGAGCAAGCGCCGCCTCAACGGCCTTGCACCCGAGCAGGCGAAGATCATCCGGGACACCGCGCGCGAACTCCAGCCGGAATGGCGGACGCATGTCGCAGCAAAATCCCTGGAGTCGGAGAAGTTCATCAAGGATCGTGGCATCGAGGTCATTCCTGTCGATGTCTCCGCGTTCCGCGCCCTGCTCACCCCCGTCTACGATCGCTTCAAGCAGAAGGTCGGCGTCGAACTCGTCGACCGTGTCCTGCGTGACGCCAAGGCCTGATGGCGCCAATGCGGCGTAGCAGGCGCGCTGCTTCCCTTCACGCGCATCGCGCGATGCGTCGAACGACTGTCCAGCCGGTCATAGCGTCGGCCCATAGGTTCAGAAATGGCGGAAATGCATCTGGCTGCCCCTGAAGCCTCGGCCGGCACGCTCTGGGCGCGATCGGTCGGGCCGGCGATCGTGACGCTCGATCGCATCCTTGTCTGGCTGCTGGTCGTCACGCTGCTGGTCGAACTGGCCGCGGTCATGACCCATGTCGTCGCACGGGCATTGTTCGGCTATGGCGTGATGTGGACCGACGAGGTCACGATCATCGCGATCTCCATCTTGACCTTCGTCGGGGGCGCGGTCGCGTATCGCCGCGGTGGTCACACCTCCGTCAATCTCGCGACGACCTTCCTCTCGCCGAAGGGGCGCGAGGGCCTCGGCGTCGTGCTCGAGATCCTGGTTCTTCTCGTCTCGGCGCTGATCGCGCGTTCCGCCTGGGAACTCGTCGTGGAGCAATGGGGCCAGCGGACCCAGGCGCTCGAACTGCCCGTCGGTCTCGTGACGCTGCCATTGTTCCTGGGCATGTCGCTTGTCACCCTGTTCTCGTTCGACCGGCTCGCGCGGCAGGGATGGCGTGTCCTGTTGCCCGTGGTCGCCGGCGTCGCACTGGTCCTGATGCTCGGCCAGCAGGCGTTGAACCAGTGGCCGCTCGACGGCGATGGGCCGATGTATGTGATGCTGGGCTTCTTCTTCGCAGTGGTCCTGCTCGGTTTGCCCGTCGGGTTCGCGCTGATGCTGGCGGCTGCGCTTTACCTGCATGTTGCCGATTCCATTCCGTTCGTTGCCGTGGCGCAGAACATGGCGTCGAGCGCGCAGCACTTCATCCTTCTGGCCCTGCCGTTCTTCCTGTGGGCCGGGGTCATCATGGAGCGCGGCGGCATCAGCCTGCGCTTCGTGCGCTTCGCCTCCTCCCTTGTGGGCCACATGCCCGGCGGTCTCCTTCAGGTCGTGGTGGTTGCGACCTACCTCGTCTCGGGCATCTCCGGGTCGAAGGTCGCCGACGTTGCGGCGGTCGGTTCGGTGATGCGCGATACGCTCCTGCGAAAGGGCTACTCACCGGGGCAGATCGCGGCGGTACTGGCAGCCTCGGCCGCAATGGCGGAAACGGTCCCGCCAAGCCTCGCCATGCTGGTCATCGCGGCCATCACCTCGGTTTCGATCGGCGCATTGCTCATTGCCGGCCTCTTGCCCGCGGCGGCGCTGGCGCTGTGCCTGGTGGTTCTGATCTACGTCCAGGCGCGCCGCGCCGGCGAGCGCTCGAAGCCTCGCGCTCCGGCTAAGGAAATCCTGTCGGCCGGTGCCGGCGCGTTCCTGCCGCTGCTGATGCCGGTCATGTTGATGGTCGGCATTCGCTTCGGCATCGCCACGCCCACCGAAGTCTCCGGCGTCGCGGTCGTGTTCGGGCTTTTCCTGTCGGTCATCATCTATCGCGAGCTGTCGCTGGCCGACTTCATCAACGGCGCGATCGAAGCAGCCGTCATGTCCGGCATGGTGCTGTTCGTCCTGTCCGCCGCCGCCGCCTTCGCCTGGACGCTGACCGTCGCCGACCTGCCCCAGCGCCTCGCCGAGGCTTTGACCAGCATCCATGGCGGCAGCGTGCTCGTCTTCATGCTGGCCTCCATCAGCCTGATGATCATCGTGTCGTGCCTGCTCGAAGGCCTGCCCGCGCTCCTGATCATGTCGCCGCTGCTGATGCCGGCGGCGGTCCATCTCGGTGTCGATCCCGTGCACTACGTCATCGTTCTTCTGATCGCGATGGGCATCGGCGTGTTCCTGCCGCCGATCGGCATCGCCTTTCTGATCACCTGCGGCGTCGCCCAGTCGACGGTGGCCGAAGCTGCCAAGGCGATGCGGCCTTTCCTGATCGTACTGGTCGCAGGGTTGATCCTGATCGCGATGGTGCCCTGGATTTCGCTCGCCCTGCCGCGCCTCACCGGCGGCTGAGCCGGCCGAAGCTCAAAAGGCGTGGCCGGCGACCCGATGGCTGCCCCATGCCGAACTCAACAAAACCAGCCGGGGCTCCGCCTTGCATTGGGACCAACGAGAAAGCTGACGATCATGGACGCGATCGAAACCGGCAACCCCGAACATGGCGTCGAGGGCTACCGCCGAACGCTCGGGGAATTCGCGACGGGCGTGACGGTGATAACCACCAGCGTAGACGGCGTCCGCTACGGCATGACGTCGAATTCCTTCGCGTCGGTCTCGCTGAAGCCGTCGCTCGTTCTCTGGTCGATCCGGCGCGAAAGCCAGAGCTTCCCGGCCTTCGAAGCCTGCAGCCATTTTGCAGTGAACGTGCTGGCTCACGACCAGATGCCGCTCTCGCAGCGCTTCGCCAAATCGGGCCCCGACAAGTTCGACGATGTTCCGTCTCGGGACGGCATCGAAGGGTCCCCGCTGCTCCATGGTAGCGCTGCCACCTTCGAGTGCCGCCGAACCCAGACATTCGATGGAGGCGACCATCTGATCCTGCTTGGTCAGGTCGAGCGATTCTCGCGCTATGATCGTCAACCGCTCCTGTTCTCGAAAGGCCGCTACGCCATTGCCGCCGATCATCCCGACGCCAGGCTCTTGCCGGGGGCAAGCGGCGCGGATCTGCTGGCGGATGACGAACGGCTGCTCACATCCCTTTTGGTGCGGGCTTATGGGACGATCGCATCGCAACTCGAGAAGGGGAGGAAGACGGCGGGCCTGGGCCTGTCGCTGATGCAGGCGCGCCTGCTGAAGGCGGCCCAGACCAATCCGTGCAGGACGCTCGAGGAACTGCAACCCGAGTTGCTGCTGGATTTCAATGCGAGCCAGGATGTTCTCGACAGCGTCGTTGCCCAGGGTTTGGCATGCGCCGACGAGAGCAGGCGGGTGAAACTGACCCCCGCCGGGGATACGCATATTCGCTCGATCGTCGAACATACCCGCCGCAACGAGGAGATCCTGTTTCGAGGCGTGTCGATGGAGGATCTGGCGGCGGTCCAGCGAGTCCTGAACCACGTCATCGAGCGGCCGAGGTAGGCCATGGCCGTTCGAGCATTCGACTATATCGTCGTAGGGGCAGGGGCCAGCGGCTGTGTCGTGGCCTCGCGGCTCTCGGAAGACCCTTCCGTCAAGGTCCTGCTGATAGAGGCCGGCGGCGGCGATGGCAGCCTGCTGATGACGGTGCCGGGCCTCGGCTTCGCGGCCGGCTCCATCGCCAGGCACAACTGGAATTTCGTCAGCGAGCCCATCGCCGATCTCGGTGGTCGAACCGCGACCTTGCTGCAGGGCAAGGTCATCGGCGGGTCGAGCAGCATGAACGGCATGATCTACACCCGCGGCCATTCGAGCGAATACGACAGATGGGCGCAGATGGGCTGCGCGGGCTGGAGCTTCGCCGATCTGAAGCCTTATTTCCTGAAGTCGGAGTCCAATTTTCGCGGCGCCGGTGAATGGCATGGCGGCAAGGGCCCGATGCGGTTGCGACGCGCAAAGCCGGAGTTGCCGATCTGCGACGCTTTCCTGGCTGCGGCCGAGGCCGCCGGCCTTCCCATCGTCGACGATCTGAACGCGGATCATCGCGAGGGCATCGGCTGGTACGACGTCAACATTGATCGCGGTTTGCGCATGAGCGCCGCACGCGCGTTTTTGAAGCCTGCGCGCCGACGCCCCAATCTCACCATGGCCACCGATACGCGCGTGACCCGTGTTCGCATCTCGCACGGCAAGGCCGTCGCCGTAGAGGCGGTTCGCAGAGGTCAGCCTGTAACGTTCGATGTTGCGCGGGAAGTAGTGCTGTCGGGTGGCGCGATCATGAGCCCGACCCTGTTGATGCACTCGGGAATTGGGCCTGCCGATGAACTGCGCCGGCATGGCATCGCTGTTGTCGCAGATTCGCCCAATGTCGGCCGAAACCTGCAGAATCATCCCTGCTATCGGCCGAGCTATGCGTGCTCGGAGCCCGTCACTGCCCGCAATCATCTTTCCGCGCAGGGCGCGGCGCGCGCGGGCCTGCGCTATCTGGCCCAGCGCAGCGGGCCGCTGGCCGAAAGCTTCGCCTCTGCCGGCGGTTTCTTTAAGAGCAACCCTGACCTCCCGATCGCGGATATACAGGTCGTGATGCTGTCGGCCCTTCCGCCCAGCGGGGGCAAGACAATCTGGGATCTCCTTCCCCGTCAGCAGGGCTTCGGCATGACGATCTATCAGGGCACGCCCTTCAGCCGCGGCCATGTCGCGCTGCGCTCAGGCGATCCGATGGCGCAGCCAATCGTGCACACGGGCTATTTCAGCGATCCGCGCGACATCCAGATCCTGGCTGCCGGCGTGGACCGCATGCGCGAGGTGATGCGTCAGCCGGCGATCGCCCGCTACATCAGCGCAGAGCTCGCACCGGGGCCGGCGGTCCGAACTCACGAGCACATGGTGGAGGAGATCAGGCAGCGGTCCGCCACCTCCTATCACCAGTGCGGCACCTGCGCGATCGGGCCCGATCAGAACGCGGTGCTCGATCTTGAGCTGCGGGTGCGGGGCGTAGACGGGCTGAGGGTCGCGGACAACGCGATCATTCCGCGTCTGCCGAACGCCGCCCTGCACGCGACCGCTTTGATGATCGGCGAGCGGGCAGCTTCTCTCCTGGCCGACACCAACGCCCTCTAGCGCCAAATGGACGGATGATGCTCCGACAGCCGATATCGTGGATCGCGGTCAAAGTTGAAGTTGCCGACGCCTATGACGGAATGATGCGCCTCCTCCTGGACGCGCAACGCTTCGGCTTCACTTTAAGGGATGTGGCTGCCGAGGTTCGGGCGGATGGATCAGCCGGGATTCGCATGGTCATGGGGACGAATGGAGCGGCTGGCTGCAGCCGGATCGCCGAGCGCTTTTCGCGCCATCCGACCGTGTCGACAGCGATTGCCATTGAAATGCGCGACGAGCGCGACGGCGATGAAACCGCACCCGCTACGATCTTGGAGGCGGCCGACTTCGAGGCGGCGCGGGACTAGCCTCGCCGCACCAGCACGTCCTTGCGCCGCTTATCCCCTGAACGCTCCGCCGCCATCGACATCCAGCACCGTGCCGCTGACATAGCCGCAGGCAGGCGAGGCCAGGAAGGCCGCGGCATTGGCGATCTCCTCCGGCTCGATCAGCCGGTTCAGAGGCAGGCCCGTCAGCATCTCTTCCCAGCGCGTCTCGTCGTCGAACTTGATCTTCGCCCGCGTCTTGCTGAGCGAGATGATGCGATCGGTCCGGGTCTGCGCCGGGTTGATCCCGAAGACGCGTACGCCCCATTCCACCGATCTGCCGCCGACCGCCCCCGTGAACGCCATCAGGGCCGCATTGCCGGTTCCGCCGCAGACATAGTCGTAGCGCGGGCTGCGTCCGGCACCGCCGATGATGTTGACGATGGCGCCGGAGCCGCGCTCCTTCATGCCCGCCAGATAGAGCTTCGTCAGGTGGATATAGCCCATCACCTTGAGCGCCCAGGCCTGTTCCCAGGTCTCCATCGACAGGTCGAGCAACCCGCCGGCCGGGATCGCCCCGGCATTGTTGACCAGAATGTCGATGTCCGGGAAGGCGGCGGCGAGGCGGTCGCGCTCGGCACCGGCCGAGAGATCGGCGGCATGTGTCGTCACGCGGTTGCCCTCGCCCAGCGCGGCGGCCGTCGCTGCCAGGCGCGCACCATCACGCGCCACGAGGACGACGGAACACCCTTCCGCCAGGAAGACGCGGGCGCAGGCCTCGCCGATGCCTTTGGAGCCGCCGGTGATCAGGACGCGGCGCCCGGCCAGTTTCAGATCCATGGATGTTTCCTCGAGGGTGGCCCTTGCGCGGCCTGGTCGTGTTGAGGCGCCAAGCTAAAGCATCGGCTCGAAAAGTGGCATGCGGTTTTCGGGCAAGGCCGTTGCAAGATCAAAGTGCTCCGGCATCGGGCCGAGTACCGCATTCGGTCTCTGCCGCCGGAGCCTGGCACTCGCTGCGCTGCTCGCCGGCAAAAGCGCAAGGCTCTCCGTCATCTGGATGATGAAAAGCGAAGAGTATGACGTTAGGTTAGTATCGATCGACTTGGGGAGACGATCGATGGCTGCAGGGGCAGGCGGGCTCGACATCGCTGATGCCCGTGGCCGGTCGCGGGTGCCGGCCCGCAGGACGGTCGCATGGCGTTCGGGAGGCCGCTCTTCCCTAGACCCGCGGTCGCAGCGGCAGCACGGCTCCGCGCAGCAGCGAGACGAGCTGGCTCTGCTGCCGCGTTTCGGTTTTCTGGAAGATCCGGGCGAGATGGGTCCGCGCCGTCGAGATGCGCACGCCCTGTGCTTCCGCCGCCTGCGTCAGCGACAGGCCGCTGGCCAGCGCCGAGGCGAAGCGGGCCTCGCTTTCGGTCAGGTTGAAGAGCTGCCGGCTGCTGGCCACGAGGTCGGTCGCCATGCCAAGCGGACGCAGCGCGATCATCACCTTCGCGGGCTGGCCGGCACCGAACTGGCCGCGAGGGGCTGGCATGACGCAGGCCGAGAGCGCATCGGCGGCGGCGCCCGCGCCCTGGATGATCATGCTGCTGTGATGCGTTTCCAGCGGATCGAGGGCGCTCCGCAATGCGCCTTCGACGAGCTGCCTGAGTTGGCGCTGGTCGGCGGGCTGGCGCGCGAACAGACGGCCTTGGCGGAGACCGACGGCACCGTCGGGATCCGCCAGCAGCTCGTCGGCGCCCTCATTGGCGTAAGTCAGATGCATCTCCCGGTCGATGATGACGATCGCCATCGCGAGGGCGTCGAGCGCGCCGCGCGCTTCGTCCCGCTGCAGCCGCAGTTGCCCGACATTCCGGCGGAGTTCGGCGACCTTCCGCAGCAGCGGCGACAGTCGCTCGAGCAGGGCGGTGTCGGCATTGTCGAACGCTTCCTGGTTGGGTCCGCGCTGGACGTCGAACAACCAGTAGGAAGGGCCGCTCTCGGCGACGCGGCAGGCCATGCCGCCATACATGTCCTGCGGCGCCATCCATTCGCGCCAGACGCGGCTCTCCCTCAGCCGCTCTCTCCCGAACAGCTCACTGTCACGGTAGATCATGCCGATCGGCACGGCGCGGACAGTCTCGCCAAATCGGAAGAAGTCCTCCGCGAGGTCTTCGTAGCAGCGCCGCTGCATGGCCTCGTCGACGTTGGTGCTGACCGCATCGCCGGCCGTCATCTCCGGGCCGATGCGGGCGAGGCAGGCCTTGGACCCGCTGAAGAGCTGCCGGAGTTGTTCGACCGCCACAGGCATCCGCTCGGCGTCGAGCGCTCCGGCAAGCAGGCTGTCGACGGCAGACATCACGGCTTCGACACTCGGACCCGACATGGCAGCTCCTCAACCTCACGGTGCCTCTCATTGGCACTCTCGTCGGGAGCGAAGTTAGCAATATGGACTGCTTACGGAAAGTCCAAAAACGATCCATAAACAAAATCGCTGGTCACGGTCACATGCCAAGCAGTTGGTCGATGTCCCCTTGGGTTGGAAGTGCATGGAAAACACCAGCCGTGAGCGTCGCGACGGCGCCAGCCGCTGCGGCCTGCCGCAGGGCGTCCGCCGTCGGGAGGCCCCGCGACAGCGCGACGCCCAGCGCGGCGGCGAAGGCATCTCCGGCACCCAGCGAATCGACGGCCTCGACCGGCACTGCCGGTTGCCCGATCGCGCCATCGACGCTCACCGCCACGGCGCCGGCGGCTCCCAGTGTCAGCACGACGAGCCTCGGCCCGAGCGCGAGCAGCGCCGGTCCCAGCTCTTCGATGAAACGCTCCGGTTCCGCTGCATCGCGGCTGCCTGGCAGGATTTCCGCAGCGAGCGCGACCGCCTCGGTCTGGTTGACGACGAGAATGGCGGTGTCGGCCAGCACCTCCGGCGGGATCGGGCGGAACGGGGAGGGGTTCAGCAGGGTCGCAACGCCCGCCCGGCGCGCCAGTGCGAAGGCTTCCCGGATGGGCGCGTCGCCGATCTCGAACTGCGCCATCACCATCGCGGACGTGGTGATGCGGCCGTTCGCCGCGCGCACATGATCGGTCGAGAGCGAGCGATTGACCCCGGAATCGACCGCCAGGCAGGTCTCGCCTTGCGCGTCGGTGAAGCCGACGCCGCTGCCCGTCTTGCCGGGCAGGCGGATCAGCATGGTCTCGGGCAGTCCGGCCAGCGCCAGCGCCGGCGCCGCGAACGCGGCGGCGATGTCGTCGCCAATCGCGAGCAGCCCATCGACCTGCGCACCGAGCCGCCTTGCCGCGATGGCGAGGTTCAGTCCCTTGCCTCCGGGCTCGATTGTCACAATATCGGCGGCGAGCGACTCTCCGGGACGGGGGAAGCGCGAGACCTTTGCCGAGCAGGACACGACGAAGCTACCAAGAACGAAAATCGATCCGTCGGACATTGCGCTCGATCCCTCACCTTTTTCCGGCACATTCGCCGCCGCTGCGTACCTTCATGCACCCACCGACGCCCTTATCGAACGTTCCGTCGAAGCCGCCGTTCCAGGACCTGCTGGAATTGCGCGACGACACCGCCAAGCCGCTATACCAGCAGCTTGAAGATCAGCTGACACGGCTGATCGGCGACGGGACCTTGCCCCCGGGGACCACGCTGCCGGCCGAGCGCCAGCTCGCCGAACGGCTGAAGATCAGCCGTGCCACGGTGCAGCGATCCTACAATGCGCTGCGTGAACGCAAATTGCTCAGCGCGCAGGGCCGCCTCGGCTCGATCGTGCAGGGGCCGGGCTCCCGTCTGCATTCTGGCATGGACCGGCTCAAGGGCTTCACGGAGGAGATGCAGGATCTCGGCCGTGTGCCGTCCTCGCGCATCCTGGAGCAGGTGGTGGTGACCGATCGCTCGATCGCCTCGATCTTCGGCCGCTCCTCCAATGCCCGCTTTCTCAAGCTCGTCCGCGTGCGCAGCGGCGATGGTACGCCGATGTCGCGCGAGGTTGCCTGGTACAATCTCGAACGCGCGCCGGAGCTCGAGCACGCCGACCTGACAGGGTCCGTCTATGCCGAGCTGGCGCGGCTCGGCGCGCCGCTGGAGCGCTGCGAGCAGACCATCGAGGCGGCGGCGCCGACCTCCGACGAATGCGCCATCTTCGGCTTCGTCGAGCCCTTGCCCTGCCTGCTGATCAAGCGCCGCAGCTTCGGCCGCGACGGCGACATGCTCGAATATGTCGAAGGCCTGTTTCGCGGCGACGCCTACACCTACAAGCTGTCGCTGCGCATCTGACGGTCGCGCCTCCGGCCGCGTGTGAGCGAGATCACAGAGCCGCGACGCGTGCTCGCCGACAATCCCCATCCTTGCCGTTGAACCCGTCGTCGCCCTGACGCGACCAAAGGGGGACGGGAGAATCTTCAGCCTGTCGCAGCCGCGTCAGGCGCACTGTTACGTGAGGTACAGCGAAGATGCTCGAGCTTGGGGAAACTCCTCGCATGACCATGATCTTCTCCCTTTCCCCCTCGACGGGCTTCGCCTCCCTCCCGCCCCGCTCCACGGATGCGGAGGAGGCAGGGCGCGGCGCCAAGCCACTGTTCATCATCGACGCGGATCTGCGCGTTCATTTCAGCAACCAGGGCGCTGCCGCTCTGGCGCGCGAGGGCCTCGGTGGGGGAGGGCGGCTGGTCTGTGCCGACAAGCTCTTCGCGGCGCGGCTGCAGACCTGGCTCAAGCGCCGCTGCGCCGGCTCCGCGCCGGAAGAGATTCGGCTGTCGCTTTCCATGCGCTGCGGCCGACAGGTCGTGGTCGATGCGGTGCATCTCGGCGGGGCCGGCATGGACCTGTTCGTGCTGACGGTCGACGATCCCCAGCGCACGATCGACCGCAATGTCGACGAGGTCGCAGAAGCCTGCGGACTGACGCCTACGGAAGCGCGCATGCTCGGACTGATCGTGAAGGGGCTCGATACCGTCGTCGCGGCCAAGAAGCTCGGCATCGCCCGCACGACCGCGCGGACCCATCTTCAGCGCCTCTTCGCCAAGACGGGCACAGCCCGCCAGAGCGAGCTCGTCCGCTTCGTCGCGACATTCATCGAGGAGGCGGCGTGAGTCTTGGCAGCCAGGGTTCTGGCAACCCTGCGCTCAGCCTTGTCCCTTCGCGTCGATCCAGCCATCGACCAGCGTGAGGCCGAGCAGGAACTCGGAGCTGAAAAGGCTGCGCGTCAGCGGCTCAATGGCGATCCGCCCTGAGAGGAAGGACCGCTCCTCCGCCAGGGCCTGAACCGCCTCGGCATGCGACACCGCGCGAAAGGCGATCTGCGTTCCAGGCCTCGCCTGGGCGAGGCGGCCGAGATCGACGCCGATGACGGTTGCGATCTTGGGGTAGCCGCCGGTCGATTGGCGATCGGCCATCAGCACGATCGGCTGGCCCTCGCCGGGAACCTGGATCGCGCCCATGGCGACGCCGTCGGAGGGAATGTTGAAGCCGAGCCTGTGGCTGAGCTTCGGCCCATCGAGGAAACAGGCCATGCGGTCGCCCCGCGTCGAAATCCGCCACGGACCGGCGAGAAAGGCCGCGATCTGGTCTTCGGAGAAATATTCGTGCTGCGGACCGAGCAGCACGCGGATCAGATCGGCCGGTCGTTCGAGCAAGGGCGCGATGATGAGGCCCGTCGCGATCTCTCCGTTTTCGGCCGCGCCTGCCGGCAGCCGGTCTCCGGCTCGCAGCATGCGCCCGTCGAGGCCGCCCATGCCGGTGCGCGTATGCGTCGCGCTGGAGCCGAGCACCTGCGGAAGGGCGAGCCCGCCGGCAACGGCGAGATAGCACCAGACCCCACCAGGCCCCGCCCGCAGCTTCAGCGCCGCACCCGGCTCCAGTCGCACCGCGACGCTTGGGGGCAGCGTCTGGCCGTCCAGCGTGATCTGAAAATCGCCGCCGGCGATCGCGATCGTCATCGCGGAGCCCTCGGCCGTGACCTCGATCCCGCCAAGCGAGACCTCGATTGCGGCGGCGTCAGTGCGATTGCCGAGCGCATGATTGGCCAGGGCATGCGCGAACGGGTCCATCGGGCCGGCGCCGGTGACGCCATAGCGCAGATAGCCATGCCGCCCGCCGTCCTGGACGGTGATCCCGGCCCCGGCGGAAAGGACGCGCAGCGTCGGCCTCATGGCGCCTGCCTCCGGGCCACGATCTCGCCGGCTTCCGCACGCGCATCGAGCATCGCGAAGGTCGATGCATCGATCGACTCGAAGCGCAGGCTGTCGCCGGGCTCGAACAGGAACGCATTCGCGCGCTCCGGGGCGTAGAGCCGTTCCGGCGTGCGGCCCACGACATACCAGCCGGTGGGCATCGAGAAGTTCGCGATGGCGCTCAAGCCTCCGCCGACCAGAACGGCCTTGCTGTCATGGGGAGGGCGCGGCCGGGTTCGGCGCGAGATCGCGATCGCCTCGGGCAGGCCGCCGAGATAGGTGAAGCCCGGCGAGAAGCCGTACATGTAGACCCGGTAGCTCGCGGAGGCATGGATGGCGGCCGCCTCGGTGGCTGTGAGCCCCATCAACGCGGCCATCTCGGCCAGATCCTCGCCATGGGGCAGATCGTAACAGCACGGCACGATCCATTGTGCCGCGGCGCGTTTCGACGCCGCCGCAGCCGTCAGGCGGTCCTCGACGAGAGCGACCAGCCGCGCCCGGTCGAGCCGAAGCGGATCGTAATGGATCATCAGCGAGCGATAGGTCGGGACCAGTTCCCGCAACCCCTCGGGTGGGTCCAGAGCCAGCGCTGCGTCGAGCGCCAGCACGCGGTCGCTGATGGCGGGATCGACGGAGCGGCCGAACTCGACCACGAGCGCGGCCTCGCCCGCATCGAGAAACAGGGGGCGGTTGCCCTGGTCGGTGCTCATGCGAAGGGAGCGAGCCCGATGCCGGCCTGTTCCAGCGCCGCGCGGACGCGTCGCGCGGTCGCGACGGCATGGCTGGAATCGCCATGCACGCAGACCGAGCGGATCGGGGTCGGCAGGCGCCGGCCCGAAAGCGTGATGATGGCGCCCTCGGTGACCATGGCGACGACGCGGTCGGCCGCCTCCTGCGGATCGGTGATCATCGCCCCTGGCAGGCTGCGCGAGACGAGCAGACCCTCTTCCGTATAGCCGCGATCGGCGAAGATCTCCTGATGCACCTGCAGTCCCGCTGCCTCGCCGGCGGAGACCTGGGCCGTCAGCGCCGTCGCGAGCAGGGAGAGCGCGGGGTCGACCGCCTTGATCGCCCGCGCGATCGCATCCGCGACGGGGCGCTCCTCGCAGGAGATGTTGCCGAGCGCGCCATGCGGCTTGACGTAGGTGATGCGATGGCCGGCATAGGCGGCAAGCGCGGCCGCCGCGCCGATCTGATAGGCGACGAGGCGCTCGATCTCGCCGGTCGAGAACGGGATTCGCCGGCGGCCGAAGCCCCAGAGATCGGGAAAGCCCGGATGGGCGCCGACCGCCACGCCGCGTTCGCGCGCGACCGTAAACGCGTTCGCCATGATCTCGGGGTCGCCGGCATGCAGGCCGCAGGCGACATTCGCCGACGTCACGATCCCGAGCATCGCCTCGTCGTCGCCGCAGCGATAGGCGCCAAAGCCTTCGGCGAGATCCGAATTGAGATCGATGGTCGTCATGCCGCTATCCCCTGAAGCCAGCGACGAACATAGGATGATCAGCGGAGGCGGAGATAGACCCTGCGTCGCGGGATGTCGCGTCGGGATGGCATGAGGGTGGTCAGTAGGTCGCCCGGCCGCCCGACAGATCAAAGATGCCGCCCGTCGAGAACGAGCACTCGTCCGAGGATAGCCAGAGCACCATCCGCGCCACCTCCTCGACCTCGACGAAGCGCGCCATCGGAATGCGGCCGAGGATGTCGGCGCGGCGTTCCGCCGAGATCTCCCGCGCCATCGCCGTCTCGGCTGCGGCCGGGGTGATCGCCGTGACGATGATGCCGTCCTGCGCCGTTTCCTTGGCGACGCTCTTGGTCAGCGCCATCATCCCGGCCTTCGAGGCGCTGTAGGCCGCAGCGCTGGCCATGTCTTCCTTGCCCTGGATCGAGGCGATGTTGACGACATGGCCGCGCAGCGGATGCGGTGTCACGCGCGAGGGGCGCGGCGCCTGGTGCCGCATGCGCCCGACGACGGCGCGCGTCACCAGATAGGCGCCGAAGAGGTTGACCTGCAGAACGCGCTGGAAGTCCTCCGGCGAGGTCTCCCAGATCGGCTTCACCTCGCCGAGCACGCCGGCATTGTTGATCAGGATATCGATTCCGCCATGAGCGGAGAAAGCCGCATCCGCGGCGCGCTCGACCGCGGCTGGATTGGTGATGTCGACGGTGCGGATGCTGGCGCCCAGCTCGGCGGCGGCCTCGGTGAGGGAGGCTGCATTGGCGTCCCAGAGCTCCACCCCGGCACCGGCGTCGAGAAGGGCCCGGGCGATCCCGCGTCCCAGCCCGCCCGCGCCGCCGGTGACGATCGCGAAACGGCCGGAAAGATCATAGGTTGCGCCCATCAGCCGGCACTCCAGGCTGTCTTGGTGCGGGTGATCTGGTGGCGATAAAGCCCGAGCGAATAGGGGCCCTGGCCACCGATCGCATCAAGCTGGCCGGGCGCGAGTTCGGCCTTCGCCGTTGCGACGAAAGCCGCTTCGTCGCCCCATCCCTCGAGCAGCAGCACCCAGCGCGGCACGGCATTGGCGACGCCGCGCGCCTTCTGCTCGGCAGTCGCAACCCCGCTCGCCTCGGCGTCGGCCGTCAGGAGATGAACGGCCGCGATGCCCGGCTGTGCGAGAAGGTCGGGAATGGTCCGGCGTTGCAGGGTCGCCTTGTGGGCTGCCGCATCCGCCTCGGCCACATCGTAGCGCAAGGTCGCGATCAGCCCGCCCTGGCCCGGGCCCGCGCTATGGGCGACGCGGCAGATCGAGCGCGCCACCGAGCGGAAATGCTTCACGGTGGAAAGTGTCCAGGGCGTCGGCGCATTGACGCGCGCCGTGTAGTCCTGGCTCTTCAAAACCTCGACGCTCAAGGCCTCGTAGAGATTGAAGAATTCCAGATCGGCCTCGATCGCGGCATAGCGCCGGCCGCGCTGGAAGCCGGGTATGCCGACGCGCTCCGGCATGTGCTCCTGGCCGTGCCAGGCATAGAATTCGTCGCGGCCATCCGGCGCGATATCGTGCCAGATCGCGACCGCGCCTTCCCCAGACAAGCTCACCACGATCCTCCTGCAGTCCTTCGGCGAGGCGCGTTGACTCCGCCTCTGAGGCCTCATATACGAAAATCAATTCCGAATTGGAATTCAATTCCAAAAATAAAAACACAAGGATGAAACGGTGACGATCGCAGCGGTCGAGCGGGCGTTGAAGATGCTGGAGGCGCTGGCGGGCGAGCCCGATGGGGCCGACCTCGGCGTCCTGTCGAACCGCCTCGACCTGCCCGCCAGCGCAACGCACCGCCTGCTGACGACCCTGGCCGAGCGTGGCTTCGTCACGCAGGACGCAGCCACCGGCGCCTATGGGTTGACCCTGAAACTGTCCCAGCTCGCCTTCCGCAATCTCGATCTCCGCGGCCTGCCGGATGCCGGGCAGATCGTGCTCGACGCGCTCGCCCATAGAACCCGCGAATACTGCCGCCTCGCCGTGGTGGAGGATGAGAGCCTGGTCTGGATCGCCCGGGCGCAGGGTGCGACCGCCGGATTGCGCTACGACCCTCCCATGGGCACCGAGATCGTCCTGCACGCGACGGCGACCGGAAAAGCCTGGCTTGCCTCCCTGCCCGAGGCCGAGGCCCTGCGCATCGTCTGCGCCCGCGGTTTCCAGGCGGGTGACCGGACCGGCCCCAATGCGCTTTCGGATGTCGATGCGCTGCGCGCCCATCTCGCCGAGACCCGGAAGCGAGGCGTCGCACTGGCGATAGAGGAGGGCGAGATCGGCACCGTCGCCATGGCCATCGCTTTCCGCGCCGGCCCCGCCCCTGACGCCGCCATCGCCGGCACGCTCAGCGTCGCCGGCCCGATGCCGCGCATGAGCGAGGACCGGCGCGGCCCGATCGCGCAGGCTCTTCGGGAGGCGGCGCAGGAGATGGCCGCGATCTGGCCGTTGCGCCGGCGCCAGATGCAATCACCGGCCAAGCCCGCCCCCGGAGGCCAGCCGCAGCCCGAATTCCAGCCGGGAACCAGCGCATGACCGACAACGCCGCACCTGCTCCGACGACGCGGCCGGCCCCTCAGCCCGATGTCGCTCCCGGCCGGCTGGCTGAATGGGCCTCCGCCATCGCCTGGCCGCTGGCGAGCTTCGCCGTGCTGCTGCTCGCCTGGGAATGGCTCGTGCCGCTGGCGGGCGTGCCGGAATACATCCTGCCGGTGCCGAGCGCCTTCTTCGAGCGGCTCTGGACCGATCGCGCCCTGATCTTCCAGCACACGCTGGTCACCGCCAACGAGATCGTGCTCGGCTTCCTGATGGCGGCCGTGATCTCGATCCCGCTCGGCTACATCATCGTCTCCGTCCGGTTGCTGGAGAAGGCGGTCTATCCGGTGATCGTCTTCTTCCAGCTCGTGCCCAAGATCGCGATCGCGCCGCTCTTCGTGGTCTGGTTCGGCTTCGGCCTGTTCCCGAAGGTGCTGCTGACCTTCCTGCTCTGCTTCTTCCCGACGCTGGTCGCCAGCATGACAGGCTTCCGGGCGCTGGACGAGCGCGTGCTCTACCTGACCCGCTCGATGGGCGCGACGCCCTGGCAGACCTTCCGCAAGGTGCGGGTGCCGGCGGCGCTGAACTACATCTTCTCCGGCTTGAAGGTCTCGGCCGTCTTCGCAGCGACGGGCGCCATCGTCGGCGAGTTCGTCGGCGCCAATTCCGGCCTCGGCTATCTCCTGCTGCGCGGAACGAGCTTCCTCGACATGCCCTTGATCTTCGCCTGTCTCGTCGCGCTCAGCGTCGTCGGCATCCTGTTCAGCTATCTCGTCGACGGGCTCGAAGTGCTGCTGATGCCCTGGCAGCGCAAGAGCTGAGAACCGCCTCATCAATCATCAACCCGGGCTCAACCGGGACATCTGGGAGGATGAAAGACCATGAACAGACGCACCCTGATCACCACTGTTGCCATGCTGGCGCTGAGTGCCACGCAGGCCTTCGCGCAAGCCGGCGGCAAGCCGATGAAGATCACGCTGAACTTCCTCGCCGCCGCCCCCAATGCCGGCTTCATGATGGCCAAGCAGATGGGGCTCTACGAGAAGGCCGGCATCAACCTGACGATCGAGGAAGGGAAGGGCTCCGGCACCACCGCGCAGATGGTTGCCACCGGCCAGGCCGATATCGGCTTCGCCGACGCGCCGGCTGCCATGCAGTTGCGCAGCAAGGGCGCTCCGGTGAAGATCATCGCGCCGATCCTGCAGACCAACGGCTTCGCCATCATCTCGCTGGGCGAGAGCGGCATCGCTTCGCCGAAGGACCTCGTCGGCAAGAAGGTCGCCGTGCAGCCAGGCACGGCCCAGACGATCCTGCTCGAGGCCATTCTCGCTAGCAACCAGATCGACAAGACGAAGGTCGATATCATCGCCATCGACCCGGCCGCCTTCGTCGGCGCGCTCCTGGAAAAGAAGGTCGATGCGATCCTCGGCGGCGCCGATTTCCATTCGATCCAGATCCGCGAGCGCGGCTTCAAGGTCACCGACATCTTCTACCGCGATGTCGGCGTGCCGACGGTTGGTCTCTCGATCATCGCCCGCGACGACCGGATCAAGGCCGATGCCGAGCTGTTCAAGAAGTTCGTCGAGGCGAGCCTGCAGGGCTGGGACGCCGCCCGGAAGAACCCCGATGCGGCGGCGGACGCCGTCGTGGCGCAGTTCCCGGCGGTGAAGAAGGCGCAGGTGCTGGCCCAGTTCGACGTCGTCAACAAGCTGCTCTGCGCCCCGGGCGCAGCCTCGCTCGGCAAGGTGCCGGAGAAGAACTGGTCCGTCAGCTACGACCTGCTGACCCAGTATCTCGGCCTGCCCAAGGACAAGCCGATCACCGACTACTACAGCACCGAACTGCTGCCGGCCTCGGCCGCATCCTGCTCGTGAGGACGACGTGACCGCGATCGCCGCCAGCACGGGCAGTACAGCCGCATCCATCACGGGGCGCGGCATCGTCAAGACCTTCGGCGGCTTCACCGCCGTCGACGGTCTCAACTTGGACATCAGGAGCGGCGAGTTTGTCAGCCTGATCGGCCCGTCGGGCTGCGGCAAGAGCACCTTCATGCTGATGGCGGCCGGGCTCATTCCCGTCACCAACGGCGAGCTTCTGGTCGACGGCAAGGCCCTGACCTCGCCGCTGACCGATATCGGCATCGTCTTCCAGGATCATCTCCTGCTCGATTTCAGGACGGCGCTGGACAATGTGATGTTGCAGGCCGAGTTTCGCGGTCTGCCGCTCGGGCCGGCCAAGGCACGCGCGCTCGAACTCTTTGCCAAGCTCGGCATCAGCCACGCCGCGGACCGCTATCCCAAGCAGCTCTCGGGCGGCATGCGCCAGCGCGTCTCGATCGCGCGTGCGCTGATCCACGATCCCAGCGTCCTGATGATGGACGAGCCCTTCGGCGCGCTCGATGCCATCACCCGCACCCAGATCCGGCATGATCTCGAAATGCTCTGGCTCGAGACCGGCAAGACCGTGGTCTTCATCACGCATTCGATCGAGGAGGCGATCGGCCTCTCCGACCGCGTGCTGGTGATGTCGCCGACGCCCGGCCGCGTCGTCGACGAGATCGCGATCGAGCTGCCGCGGCCGCGCCCTGCCCATCTCGGCGACTATCCGAGCTTCAACGCCTATGCCGACCGCATCCATGACGCCTTCCGGCGTTTCGGCGTGATCAAGTACTGAGGTCGCCGCCCCGGTCGAGGCGAAGCTGCGCGTCAGCCCACAGCCTGCGCCCGAACCGCGCAGAACTTGAATTCGGGAATCTTGCCGACCGGATCGAGCGCCGGATTGGTCAGCAGGTTGGCGGCCGCCTCGGCATAGCAGAACGGCAGGAACACCATGTTCTCAGGCACGTCCCGGTCGGAACGCACCTTGAGCGAAACCGCCCCGCGGCGCGTTTCGAGCTGGACGAAGCCGCCGGGCACAAGTCCCAGCCGGCCCAGGTCGCGCGGTGACATCAGCGCGATCGCCTCCGGCTCGAGGTCGTCGAGCACGCCGGCGCGTCGCGTCATCGAGCCCGTATGCCAATGCTCCAGCACCCGCCCGGTTGACAACACCATCGGATAGGCATGGTCCGGCACCTCGTCGGGCGCCACGATGCTGGCGGGCACGATCCGGGCGCGCCCTGTCTCGGTCGGGAAGCCCTGGGCGAAGATGATCTCGTTGCCCGGCTGGTCAGGACCATCGACCGGGTAGGTCACCGCGCCCTCGCGCTCCAGGCGTTCCCAAGTGATGTTCCGCCATGACGGCATGACCATCGCCATTTCGGCGAAGACATCGGCGGGGCCGCCATAGCGCCAGTCGCAGCCCATGCGTCTGGCGATCTCCTGGATGATCCACCAATCCTGCTTCGCCTCGCCCGGGGGCCGCACGACCTGGCGGCCCATCTGCACGCGCCGGTCGGTATTGGTGAAGGTGCCGACCTTCTCGGCAAACGCTGAGGCGGGCAGCACGACATCGGCATGGAAGGCGGTCTCCGTCAGGAACAGGTCCTGCACGACGAGATGATCGAGCTTGGCCAGCGCGCCGCGCGCGTGGTTCAGGTCGGGATCCGACATCGCCGGGTTCTCGCCCTCGATATACATGCCCGCGATCTCGCCGGCATGGATGGCATTCATGATCTCGACGACGGTGAGACCCTTCTTCGGATCGAGCGACTGACCCCAGAGCTCTTCGAAGATCGCGCGAACCTCCGCCTTCTCGACCGGTTGGTAATCCGGATAGACCATCGGGATCAGGCCGGCATCGGATGCGCCCTGGACGTTGTTCTGGCCACGCAAGGGGTGCAGGCCGGTGCCGGGTCGGCCGATCTGGCCGGTGACCATGGCGAGCGCGATCAGGCAGCGGGCATTGTCGGTGCCGTGGATGTGCTGGCTGATCCCCATGCCCCAGAAGATGATCGAGGCGCGCGAGCGGGCATAGGCACGGGCGACCTCCTTCAGCGTCTCCGCCGGGATGCCGCAGACCGCCGCCATCGTCTCCGGCGGGAAGGCCTGGATGCTCTCCTTCAGCCGCTCATAGCCCTCGGTATAGCCGGCGATGTATTGCTCGTCGGTCAGGCCCTCGCTGATGATCGTGTGCAGCATCGCGTTGAGCATGGCGACGTCGCTGCCGGGCTTGAACGCCAGATGCCGCCAGGCATGGCGCGACAAGGCCTGGCGGCGCGGGTCGATGACGACGAGCCTGGCCCCCTTCTTGGCGGCGTTCTTGATGAAGGTCGCCGCGACGGGGTGATTGATGGTCGGATTGGCGCCGATGACGATGATGACCTCGGCATCGAGCGCAGCCGAGAACGGCGCGGTCACCGCCCCGGAATTGACGCCTTCCATCAGTGCAGCAACCGAAGAGGCGTGGCACAGCCTGGTGCAATGGTCGACATTGTTCGAGCCGAAGCCCGTGCGCACCAGCTTCTGGAACAGATAGGCCTCCTCGTTCGAGCCCTTGGCCGAGCCGAAGCCGGCGAGCGCCTTGCGGCCCTTCCCGTCGCGGATGCGCGTTAGCCCCTTCGCCGCGAGGTCGAGCGCCTCCTCCCATGACGCCTCGCGGAAATGCGTCCAGGGATTGGCGGGATCGACCTGGTCGCGCGCATCCTTGGGCCTGTTCGGCAGCCGCACCAGCGGCTTGGTCAGCCGGTGCGGGTGGTGGATGTAGTCGAAGCCGAAGCGCCCCTTGACGCAGAGCCGGTTATGGTTGGCCGGCCCGTCTCGCCCCTCGGCATAGATGATCTTCTCGTCCTTGACGTTGTAGGTGACCTGGCAGCCGACGCCGCAATAGGGGCAAAGCGAGGCGACCGTCCTGTCGGCCCAGACAGCGCGCGTCTGGTTTGCATCGAGGAAGGCCGAGGGCATCAGCGCGCCCGTTGGGCAGGCCTGCACGCATTCGCCGCAGGCGACGCAGGTCGACTGGCCCATCGGATCGTCGAAATCGAAGACGATCTTGGCGCCGGCGCTCCGATAGGCCATGCCGATGACGTCGTTGACCTGGACCTCGCGGCAGGCCCGCACGCACAGGCCGCACTGGATGCAGGCATCGAGATTGACGCTCATCGCGGTGTGGCTGACATCCGAAGGCCAGCGCTCGACCGCCGGGAAGCGGCTTTCGGTGACGCCGGTCCTCTCGGCCCAGTTCCAGAATTTCGAGGTCGGGTCGTGCGAGGTCGCCCGCGCCGGCTGGTCGGCGACGAGCAGTTCCATCACCATCCTGCGGGCCTTTTCCGCCCGTTCCGTCCCGGTATGCACCTTCATGCCGAGGCTCGGCCTGCGGATGCAGGAAGCCGCCAGCACACGTTCGCCCTCGATCTCGACCATGCAGGCACGGCAATTGCCGTCGGCCCGATAATCCGGCTCCGGCGAGTAGCACAGATGCGGGATCGCGGTCCCAAGCCGTTGCGCCACCTGCCAGATCGTCTCGCCGTGGCTGGCTTCGACACGCTCGCCGTTCAGTTCGAAAACGATGCCTTGTGTCATTCCGCGGCATCCCTCGTCACGAATTCCTCGGGGAAGTAGCGCATCAGGCAGGATAGCGGATTCGCCGCCGCCTGGCCGAGCCCGCAGATCGACGCATCGCGCATCGCCTGCGAGAGTTCGTCGAGCAGCTCCCGGTTCCAGATCGGCCGCTGCATTAGCATCACGGCCTTCTGCGTGCCGACGCGGCAGGGCGTGCACTGTCCGCAGCTCTCGTCCTCGAAGAAGCGCATCAGGTTCAGCGCGGCGCCGCGCATGTCGTCCTGGTCGGAGAGGACAATGACCGCGGCCGAGCCGATGAAGCAGCCATGCTTTTCGAGGGTGCCGAAATCGAGCGGGATGTCGTCCATCGACGCCGGCAGGATGCCCCCGGATGCCCCGCCCGGCAGATAGGCGTGGAAGCGGTGCCCGTCCTGCATGCCGCCGCAGAATTCTTCAATCAGTTCGCGGATGGTGATGCCCGCCGGGGCGAGCTTGACGCCGGGCTCCCTGACCCGGCCCGAGACGGAATAGCTGCGCAGGCCGGTACCGCCATTGCGGCCGTGGGAATTCCACCAGCCATGGCCCTTCTCGACGATGTCGCGGATCCAGTAGAGCGTCTCGACATTGTTGATCAGGGTCGGCCGGCCGAACAGCCCGACCTGGAACGGATAGGGCGGCTTGTGGCGCGGCAGTCCGCGCTTGCCCTCGAGGCTTTCGAGCAGCGCCGATTCCTCGCCGCAGATATAGGCGCCGGCGCCGCGGCGCATATGGATCGTCGGGCCGCCCGGCGGCAGCCTGGCGATCTCGCGCGTCAAGATTTCGCGCGCCAGCGGGTATTCGTCGCGCAGATAAATGTAGACCTCGCTCGCCTCGACGGCATGGGCGCCGATCAGCGTGCCTTCGAGGAAGCGGTGCGGATCGGTGTTGAGGTAGTGGCGGTCCTTGAACGTGCCGGGCTCGCCCTCGTCGCCATTGACCGCCAACAGGCGTGGCCCAGGCTCGCCACGCACGGCGCGCCATTTGCGTCCTGTCGGGAAGCCCGCGCCGCCGAGCCCGCGCAGTCCGGAATCGTCGAGGATGGCGAGGATCGATTCGATGCTGCGTTCGCCCGTTCGCAGGCTTTCCAGCACGCGATAGCCGCCACCGGCGCGATAGGCGTCGTAATCGACATAATCCGCCATGTGGGGATGCGTGTCGCCAGCCGCGATCGCGGCCAGCACCGTCCGCGGTGTCGCCTGATGCAAGAAATGGTGGCCGACCTCCACGACAGGCGCCCGGTCGCACAGGCCGAGGCATGGCGCCCTGACGACGCGCGCGCCGGGCCCGACCGCCCTCTCGAGGTTGTCATGCAATGCCTGCGAGCCATGCATCATGCAGGTCAGGCTGTCGCAGACGCGCACGGTCAGCGGCGGGATCGACGGTTCGCCCTCCTTCACGATGTCGAAATGGGCATAGAACGTCGCCGTCTCGAAGACCTCGGCGAAGGACAGCTTCATCTCGTCGGCAAGGGCGGCCAGATGCGCCGCGGATATCTGGTGGAAATGGTCCTGGATCAGATGGAGATGCTCGATCAGCAGGTCTCGCCGGCGCGAGCGCGCGCCGAGAAGCGCCCCGATCTCATCGAGGGCGCGAGGCTCGACCTGCCGCCCCTTCGGCGTCGATCTGGCGCGCTTGCGGCCCAATCCAGGGTGTTCGAAGGACTGGACGTCATGGCCTTGGCGATCAGATGGATTCATCGACCGAACCGTTCTCCCCCCGTCGGAGTGCCGGGCTCCGCTCGTCTGCGCCGTTGGCCGGCGGCTTGTAGCAGGGGGAGGGTATCCCAACGACGGGAAACTGCCAGCCCGTAACGAGGCATGGCGTCGTGGTCTCCGCGCCGGAACGACAGGATCGCGGGCACGGTCACCTGCGGCAATGGCGGCGCTGGTGGAGGTATCGGTTCGACCACGGCGGCTCGGGCGGAATCGGCCTGCTCTTCATAGATGGCAGGGTGCCCACGACTCCGCTGAACATCGGGCACATGAACCGAGTGGACGCCGGGCCACGGGGCTGGGGGGCATGCGCAACCCGGCGTCCGCCGCCCGGTCTCGGCGAGGCGGCTCGTCGCATCGGGCCATTTGGTTGAGGCCGAATTGCGGCGCGACCTGAAATTGCAGCTATGCCTGCGCCGCGTAAAAACTCGGCTGCTGACAACCTTCATCAGCAGGTGCTGCCGCTTGGGGCCCGGCACGGAGGCGGATCGTCCGGCTCAACGAGCGCGATTCCGTTCCTCGAATTGCTCTGGAATGGCGCCGTGCCGTGCTAATTGTTGACCTCGCGGGTTCGTCATCGGCGGGTGCTGTGGACGATGGCGACGCCTTCACCCGCGATTTGATGCACCGTCCAGCCCGCTTTCGAGAGATTGAGGTGACTGGCGTCCGGCAAGCGAGGCTGCGGCAGGCATAGACGATGCTGGGCGCTGCGATTTAAGGTGTTTTGCCGTCATATTCTCGACACCTCCAGGGGGCGAGCGTTGAACAGCACCGCTGCTATTCTTGATGTGGCGCTTCCACGAGCGGTCCGGGCCATGCTCTGGGCTGATGTGGTGGAATCTGTGCGCCTGGTCGAGCAGGACGAAGGAGGCTTCGTTGCGGGATGGCTGGATTTCGTCGAGCATGTGAAGTCTTCCATTCTGCCGGATCACCATGGCCGCCTTGTCAAAGGCCTTGGCGATGGAATTCTCATGGACTTCGAAAGTCCGCGTTCCGCGCTCAGGGCGGCCTTTGCGCTTCGCGACGCGACGCAAGCCCGCAACATGGGCCGCCCCGCGGGCGAGCAGACGCATCTTCGGATGGGTATCGAGATCGGCGGCGTCATCCTCAGCCAGGATGATGTCTACGGTCGCAGCGTCAACCGCGTCGCTCGCTTGGCGACACTCGTCGGTCCCGATGAGATCTGCCTCTCGGCCGCGGTTCGCGACCAGCTTACCGCAGATCTTGATGCTGACATCGAGGACCTCGGCGAATGTCACGTAAAACATCTTGCGGAGCCGATCCGGGCGTATCGTGTCGCCCCCCCTACGGGCGTTTCGCTTGTTGGGCCGACCGCCGGCGACCTTCTGCCTGCGCTGGCGGTGATCCCCTTCTCGACGCGGGACTCCAGTGACGAACATCATGTGCTTGGTGAAGTGCTGGCCGAGGAATTGATACGCGATTTCTCTCAAACGACCGAATTCAACGTCATATCGCGCCTTTCGACCACGGCATTTCGAGATCGGGCATCCACGCTGAAGCAAATCGCAGCCATGCTTCACGCGCAATACGTGTTATCGGGTGTCTATCGCATCGTCGGTAACAAGGTTACTGTCGAGGCAGAACTTGTGGATGTCGCAACAGGGCAAATCGCCTGGTCCGGTCGGCATAAGGGCAGTGTTGACAGCCTGCTGTCCGGCCGACGCGAAATGATTGACGAAATCGCGACGGAAGTCTCCGTCGCCGTGATGTCCCGCGAAGTTCGCCGCGCCCGTTCGCAACGGCTGTCCAACCTGCAAAGCTACACGCTGCTGATCGCCGCGACGGCCCTCATGCATCGGCTTTCCCCGGGAGATTTCGCTCACGCCCGGGTTCTTCTCGAAGCGCTTATCGAGCGCGCGCCGCGCCAGGCTTTGCCTCAGGCTTTGCTCGCCAACTGGCATGTGCTGCGAGTTCAACAGGGATGGTCGCAAGACATCCCGGAAGAGGCCAGAATGGCCCAGCGATGGACACGGCAGGCTATTGAGATCGATCCGCACTGCTCTTTGGCGCTTGCAGTCGACGGCTTTGTGCACACGAACCTGTTAAAGCAGCTCGATGTTGCTCGTGATCGCTATGACCGCGCCCTTGATAGCAATCCCAATGACGCGCTCGCCTGGTTGCTTCGGGGCACCCTTCATGCTTTCATGAACGAAGGGCAACAGGCGGTGCGGTGCACACGACGTGCCCTCGCATTGTCGCCTTTGGATCCGCACCGATACTTCTACGATTCTTTATCGGCCACGGCCTACCTTGCGGCACATCAATTCGATCGGGCCTTAGCGGCGGCGAGGCGCTCGTTGCGCACCAATCGCACCCATGCTTCGACGCTGCGCGCTATGGCGGTCGCCTGCTGGAACCTCGGCGACGCCGACGGCGCACGCCGCGCAGCGGCGGAATTGCTGCGGATTGAGCCGACTCTGACTGTGACGACCTGGCTTGAGCGTTCACCGAGCGCTGCCTTTCCCATTGGGCAGGAATGGGCAGACACGTTCCGCGCAATCGGCTTGCCCAACTAACCCAAGATTTGGAGGGCCACGATGACAGGCATCGGTGGAATAGGGGGCATCGGTGGGATTGGGGGAATAGGTGGAATTGGGGGCATCGGGGGAATAGGTGGCATTGGCGGAATTGCCGGATCTGACGCGCCGGACACGCTGCTCGGCGCCGACGCTCTGATCCGCAGCCGCGACGGGATTGTTGGAACCTGGAATCCTCCTTCGCTCCAGGCCTCTATGCCCGAGGAAGATCCTGCTGTTTTGACGCGCTGGGCACCCTGGGTCCGTGCCGCAGCCATTGATTTCGAGCTGAAATCGCGGATCGGCTTCACGGCTGCTCCGCCCACGGCGGCGGTACCTCCGCCGCCTCGGCGAATGGATGTCTGGCACTTGGAAGTGGCTGCTGGAAGTACCGCGGGCGCAGCACCAACGCCAACGTATCGACCGTTGTTCTCAATGACGAAACCGGCAGATACGACGTTCAAGGCACAAACGGCGTTGGTCAATGACTACGCCCAGCTTCGGTCCGATCGTGAGTCCGAGATTCTCGCGCAGCTAAACGGGGGAGTCGGTTTTTTCAGTGCTTTGGTCGGGCTCGACCCGGATCGAAGAAAACGTACTCTGGAAATGCTTGCCGCCACCTTGCGGCTGGCGATGTTCATCCACCTGCGCGTCAAGCACGCGCTCGCCTGCCGCCGACCGGTCGAGTTCTCCCCGCAAATCCAACCGATGATCGCAACCCCGGGGCATGGCGCGTTGCCCAGCGGGCACGCGACCGAGAGCTTCGCTCTCGCCGTCGTACTGTGGAATGTGATGCGCGATTCAGGGAACCCGGCCTACGCGGCGACGGAGACGGCCTGGCGGACACAGATGCTGCGGCTGTCCGCGCGCATTGCCATCAACCGCACCGTGGCCGGCGTGCACTTTCCGGTGGACAGCGTTGCCGGCGCGCTCCTGGGCCTGACGATCGGCAGCTACATCGTGGCGCGTTCCCGGACTGTCGCCAGCGGCGATAACGCTTACCAGCCATGGGCCTTCGACGGAACCGCCGGATATCCTGATCGGCACGATTTCCGCTGGTATCAACTCTACGACGTTGCCAACGAAGCGCTGCTCCAGTCATCAACTGTGCCGCCATTCTCAAAGGCGAACGGTCTGGCGCAGGCGCTCCCGCGAGCCGCGCGCTCGCCGCTTCTGACGTGGCTCTGGGAGCAGGCGGCGAGCGAATGGAAATGAGGTGACGGGGAGTTAGCGCAAGGGAGTTGCCGGATGACGTGGACGCCCGACGAATCATTCAGGCCGGTGCTTTCGGCATTTGATCGCTATATGGACTGGGCTCTCTTTAGCGAACGAACTAGCGGCCAGGGAGCCGGGCGGCGCGATTACCTGCCCCAGGGAGCGGATGGGTATAAAGTCCGCATCATGGTCAGGCCCAGGACGGATCTGCCGACGCTCCTCAAGCAGCTGGACAGCCTACCCGCGATCGAGCAGCGGGATTGGAGTGCGTTGAGACGCGCATTGACCGATCTTTCGCCGGGAGAGGGACAGCAGTTCTTCACATTCTTCATGACTCTAGACGAATCGGAGCGGCTTTTTGGTCCGCTTGCCGCTGGCGTCATCCTCGATCCGGAACAATTTTTCGACCTGGTGACCTTCGGGCCTGCCCTGCCGGAGAGTGGCGTGCGAACCGACCTGCGCGGTGGTCAACCACATGGAGCATCTGGGGCTGGTCCGGCCGCGCCGCCTCGCTCCGTCGTCGTCGGCATCATCGATGACGGGCTCGCCTTCGGCCATGAGCGCTTCCGCTTGTCGGCGACAACAACCCGCCTCGGCGCGCTGTGGCTGCAGGACGGCCCGTTCGACGGCACATCAGCTTCGGTGGACTACGGCCGCGAGATATTCGCACAGGACATCGATGGTTGGCTGAGTCAGAGCGCTGGTGACGAGGATATCTTCTATGGCCCCGGCCAGGCTGGTGTCCTCGACTTCGCGCTATCGGGACGCAAGCCGCTGGCGCAACGGCTTGCGCATGGCACGCACGTGCTCGATGTTGCCTTCGGCCTGGAAGCTGGCGCAGCGCAGGATTGGCGCATCGTCGGCGTCCAGCTTCCGGTCAGCGTCGTCGCCGATTCCTCGGGCGCCCTGCTGACGCCCTACGCCGTCGATGCCGTACGCTACATTGAGCGAAAGGCGCGGGAGCTCTCCCCCGGAGCGCCAATCGTCATTGCGTTCAGCTACGGCTTCACCGCCGGCCCGCATGACGGCACGCACCCGATCGAGCGCGGCATCGACGAGATCGTCACCGCCCACAACACCACCTATCCGAATGCGCCAATGCGCATCGTCATCCCCGCCGGCAACACCTACCTGGCGCGCCTGCACGCCTGCATACGCTTCGCCGAGCCAACGCAGCAGATGCCGAATCCGCCGAGGACGGCTGAACTCCTCTGGCGCGTACAGCCCGGCGATACGACGCCGAGCTTCGTCGAGATCTGGCTTCCCGGCGACTACGATCCCGCTGGTCGCATCGGTATCGCGCTGACAACGCCTGACGGGGAGATGAGCGGCGAGCTGGTGGAAGGCCAGAAGACCGTGCTCACGCTGACGGGCGACGGCCTGATCATATGCCAGGTTTTTCATCGGGCCGATCCCTTGTCGAAACGCGCGATGTTCCTTGTCGCGCTCCAGCCGACGGAGCGCATGGGCAGCGGCCCGGTCGCGCCTGCCGGCCTTTGGACGATCCATCTCAAAAATCGCGGCTTCGAGGGTGACGAGACAGTCGCAGCATGGATTCAACGCGACGAACCGCCGTTCGGCTATCCGCCTCGAGGCCGTCAATCGTATTTCGACCACGCCGATTATAGCCAGTTCGATCCGACCGGCCGAGAAGAGGAAGAGGATGATCCCGACAGCATCGTCCAGCGAAGCGGATCGATGAACGCGCTGGCGACCGGAACCACCCCGCTCGTGGTCGGCGGCCTCGTTCGCAAAGAGCTACGGCCGCCGAAATATTCTGCGGGAGGTCCGAGCCTCCACGGTCCGCACTTTCGGCCCTCCGCTCTTGTCACGTCCGACGACTCGCTCGTGCACGGCGGCGTCATCGCGGCTGGCACGCGAAGTGGTTCATGGGTGGCTATGAACGGAACAAGCGTCGCGGGGCCCCGTATCGCGCGTTGGATAGCGGGCGAGATGGAAGAAAATCGATCCTCCAGCCGCGCCGCCGTTGAAGAATTCGCCACGGAAGAAGAGCTCTCTCTGCCGAGCCCCAGACCATCCCCCGAGCGCGGCGGCGCGGGTCGTCTACGGCTGCCGCACACCGCTCAACAGCCTCGCCACCGGAGGTTCGAGGCGGATTGAGTCGAGAAGTGACCTACCTCCGGTTTTTTATGGCCCGATCGGACCCGCTTGACAGCCATGCGGTGGAGCGTGGCAGCTTGGATGCGTCACGGCAGCATGCGTCGCTCGGACCGGCGAGGTGAAGATGGTCGCCAGCGCCCTGCGAGACTTCGCGGCAGCCCGTATCGGGCCCGTTCCTGTGCCGCTCTACCTCATGCTGGTCATAGCTCTGGCCGGAGCGCTTGCCGTGCCCGGAAAGGGCTCCCTGATCAGCGGCCTGCTGTTTGCACGACATGGATGATCGTGGCGGCGCGCGTAAAGCGCCGGCATCGACGATCTTCACGAAATACCGCAGGTGACGTATCTGCACGGCGGTTGACGCTCATGCCTGGAAATCGACCGAGCCAATTTGAGATGCTTTGGAGACAGATTTCCAGTTTTTATCGGCACGGGATCGCGCTGGCGGACCTGTTCACCGAGCCTTGTGCTCGTCGTCACGTTCATGCGTTTGCTTCGATCAGCTTGTCTTGCGTCCTGGTCTCGAAATCGCTGGCGTCGTGCCGCTCGTGCAACTGGCTTGCAGGCTCGCCGGAGGTACGATTGACCTTGCGACCGCGCGCCACCGCAGGTCGGGCGAAGAGCTGGTCGGCCCAGCGCACGACGTGGCTGTAGTCCTGCACGGAGAGGAACTCCGCGGCACCGTACTGCCAGCCCTTCACGAGCCCGCCATACCAGGGCCAGATCGCCATGTCGGCGATGGTGTAGTCGTCGCCGGCGATGAATTCGTTGTCGGCAAGACGCCGATCGAGCACGTCGAGCTGGCGCTTCACCTCCATCGCATAGCGGTTGATCGGATACTCGAACTTGGCCGGCGCATAGGCGAAGAAATGGCCGAAGCCGCCGCCGAGGAAAGGGGCCGAACCCATCTGCCAGAACAGCCAGGAGAGTGTCTCGGCCCGCGCTGCCGGCTCCGTCGGCAGGAACGCGCCGAACTTCTCGGCGAGATGCATCAGGATCGCCCCGGATTCGAACACGCGGATGGGATTCGGCCCGCTGCGATCCACCAGCGCCGGGATCTTGGAGTTGGGGTTGGCCTCGACGAAACCGGAGCCGAACTGGTCGCCATCGCCGATCTTGATCAGCCAGGCGTCGTATTCGGCGCCGCCATGGCCGAGCGCCAGCAGCTCCTCCAGCATGATCGTGACCTTCTGGCCGTTCGGCGTGCCCAGCGAATAGAGTTGCAGCGGATGCTTGCCGATGGGCAGCTCCTTCTCATGCGTCGCGCCGGCGATCGGCCGGTTGATGTTGGCGAAGGTACCGCCACTGGCCTTGTCCCAGGTCCAGACCTTGGGCGGGACATAGTCGGTGCTGTCGGTCATGATGCGTATCCTTGGGTGAAATCAGGCTGTGGGCGGGAAATTCGACGGGAAAAGCGCGCGCTGGGCCTCCTCGTCGCGGACCTGCTTGAAAGGGTGATCCTTGCCGACCGCGCGGGCGCGGGCCACGGCCGGCCGCGCCTCGACCGTCTCGAACAGGCGCTTGAGGTTCGGGAATGGCGCGAGGGGATTCTCGGCGCCCTTGCGCACGCGCGAGGCGCGGTCGAGCCAGCCCCAGGCTGAGATGTCGGCGATCGTGTAGGTCTCGCCGACGATGAAGGTCCGACCCTCGAGATGGTCGTCGAGCACCTGATAATGGCGCTCGGCCTCGCGGCGATAGCGATTCACCGCATAATCGAGGCCCTCGGGCGCGGCGAACTGGAAATGCACGGCCTGCCCCGAGAAGGGACCGAGCCCGGAGGCGATGAACAGCAGCCATGAGAGCAGTTCCGGCTTGTCCTCAGCCGTGCCGAGGAGCCTTCCCGTCTTCTCTGCGAGGTAGATCAGGATGGCGGTCGAATCGAAAACCCGAGCCTCGCGGCCGCCCGGTCCCTCGGTATCCACGATTGCCGGCACCTTGCCGTTGGGATTGATCGCCCGGAACGACGGTGCGTGCTGCTCGCCCTTGCTGGTGTCGACGGGGATGGCCTCATAGGGCAGGCCTGCTTCCTCCAGAAACAACGCGATCTTCGCCGGGTTCGGCGTGGGGTGGAAGTAGAAGCGGATCATGGGGCTCTTTCTCGTACTGGGAGTGGATCGGCCGTACCGGGCCGACGGGACGCCAGCAGGACGCCGGCGACGATGATCGCGATCGCGAAACATTCGACGCCGGACGGCGTCTCGCCGAGGACGGGAATGGCGAGGAGCGATGCGACCGCTGGAACGAGCGCGATGATTGCGGTGGCGGCCGCCGAGCCGAGCAGCGAGACGGCGCGGTTGAAGGTGAAGATCGCGACACCGCTCATCAGCACGCCTTGATACACAGCCTGCAGGGCGATCTCGGCGGCCGGAGCGTGGCTCAAACGGCTGAGGCCGAGAAGCAGATAAGCCGGGAGGAAGAGAGCTGCCGACCAGAAGCAGATGAGGGCGGCGGACTCGATCGGGGTCAGGCCGCTCTTGCGGAACAGGAGCGTGTAGACCGCCCACATCGCTGCGGCGGCAGCCAGTGCGCCGAGCCCTGCCGGGCTGGGTGGCCCTTGGGTCGCTGCTCCTGCCAGCACGAGCAGGGACAGCCCGGCGAAGATCGCAATATAGCCGGCCCAGCGTTGCCGGCCCTGGCGCTCGCCCAGGACAGCGCAGGCGAAGATGCCGGCGAACACCGGCATGAGGGTCGGGGCGATCGACGCGGCCTGTGCGGCGGAGGTCAGGCTGAGGCCGAGCGCGACCAGGAGCACGAAAGGCATGCCCCATAGCATGGCGAAAACCAGGCCCTCGCCCCAGGCAGCAAGGGAAAGAGTGGCGACACGCCGAATGAGGACCGGCGCGAGCAGCAGCGCGCCGATCCCGAAGCGCAGCGCGGTGATGTCCCAGATCCGAAGCTCGCGCGTCACGCTGAAACGCGTGATTACGAACCAGCCCGAGAAGATCGAGACGGCCAGCGCCGCCCAGATGAGGCCGGCGAAGCGGTTGCGTGAGCTGGCGAGCGGCGTGCCGGCTGCACCGGCCACTGGCGAGGCGTGGATTTCGGACATGCCTAGGCGCAGCCGCCCCGATAGAAGGTCAGCACGACAGGCCCGGATCGCAGCAGCTCGCTCGGTACGACATGGCTGCCATCGGCGCCGGGCAGATCGAAGTCAGGGGCACGGGCGCCCAGCCCGATGGCCTCCTCTCGGGCGAACGGAGCGCGAGGCTCTTCGATCTTGGCCTCGAGAAGCGCGGGCCGATCGGCTGGCGCGGCGCGCGCGAATTCGGCCTTGAACGCAGCAGGCTCATCTTCGAGGCCCATGACGGCTGTCCCTTCCGGCGCAACGCAGCGATCTGACGAGGCCGCTGCCTTGTATTTTAGTTCGATCGTTCTAAAATGCATCGCGAGGCGTTCGATGGCAAGATGCCGTCGGTCGGTAGCAGCAGGAATTGGATGGCCAGACCCAGGGAATTCGATGAGGTCGTCGTGCTCGACGCGGCGGTGCTATGCTTCTGGAGCCGCGGCTACGAGGCGACGTCGATCCGCGACCTCATCGAGAAAACCGGCCTGACCGGCGCCAGCCTCTATAATGCGTTCGGCGACAAGCGCGCCTTCTACCAGCGCGCGCTCGACCATTACGTGGAAGGCAGTGTCGGCGAGCGCATTCGGCGCTGTGAGGCCATGGAGCCTCGCGCGGCTATCGAGGCCTTCTTCGGCGAGATCGTGAAACGATCGCTCGACGACAAGGACCACAAGGGCTGCATGCTGGTGAACGCGGCGCTCGATGTCGCGCCCCATGATCCGGCATTCAAGGACGCCGTCGCCGGCGTGCTGACGCGCATCGAGGACTTTTTTCTGCGTAACGTCAGCCAAGGCCAGGCGGATGGCTCGATCAGCACGTCGCACGCGGCAGAAGATCTGGCGCGACACCTGCTCGGCGTGCTGATGGGCGTGCGTGTGCTCGCGCGGGTGCGCCCCGATCAAGCCTTGCTCGAGGGGATCGTGCGTCCCGCTTTCGCGCTCCTCGATCCCTGCCAGAGTCCACGGAGCCTCCGGGAGTGAGCGCGTCCTCCAAACCTTTGCCGCAGCGACCGCTCGCTGCGATCGGTGCCGGCGGTTTGCGATTGCAGCCCGAGACGGCGGCCCGGGCTGCGAAGGCGGAGGACAGCGCGCCTGGGCTACCTAACATCGGCTGAACTCAGGCGCGGCCAGTTGCCATTGGCTCGGGCAATGAATTTGCTCGTATCTCCCAGCCAGGTCTTTCGCACGTCGAGATCGTAGTTGAGATAGAGCCTGCCCTCGACGATCGACCAGGCTTCCGGCTCGATCTTGACGAGATAGCCGCGCGAGGTGCCATAGGCGCAGAAGCCACCATAGGCCGGCACGTAGCGACGAGGATCGGCCTCGAACAGCGCCTTGTGCTCGGCACTGGCGAAGTGCCAAGTCGCACCGCCGTGGCGAACCGAGAATTCCGGCCTGCCGAGCCGCGGGACCCCGTCGCGGAAATAGGCGACGGGGTCGTAGCCGCGGATCGCCACCCCCTCCGTGGAGCCCAGCGTATTGACTGGGCGGGGCGTGTCAGCCCGGGCGCCGGACGCAGCGAGCGCAGCGCCGGCGAACAGGATGAAGTTACGCCTGTCGAGCATGGTGCTTCTCCTCTTTCGTGGTGATCAGGCGTGGTGGTCAGGCCCGGCGCGCTTCCAGCGCCTCGAAGACATAGGCCGCGAGGTAGCCGTAGATCGCGTGGCCGGCGAGGCTCATGAAGGAGAGACGCGGCACGTCGCTGAGCAGGAAATGCTGTCCGGCGAGCGGGGCGAAGAAGCCCAGGGCGATGAAATAGGTGACCACGCCCCAGATCCAGCCATCGGCCGCCATGCCAAAGCTCTTCACCCAGCGCGTCAGGAGCCAGTAGCCGAGTGGGTAGAACAGGAAGCCGGTCGCGAAGTGCAGCAGCTTCGCCACAGGCGTCGAGATGGTGAGGCCGAGCTGATGGGCGAAGAGCGACTTCACGAGCTCCGGCGGCTCGAGCGGATACTCGGCGAACCAGGCGGTCGGCACGGCCGAGAACAATTCCCAGAAGCCCAGGCCCGCGAAGCCGCCGAGGGCGAGGTTGATGACGGTGCGGCTGGAGGGCAGGGCGAGGCTGCGGCTCATGGTAGCGGTGGTCATGGTCTTCTCCTTCTTGCCTGGTCAGTGGGCGATCGCGAGCGGGGTCGAGGCGACGGCGAGTGCGGCGAGGCGGCCGGAGGGCCGGCCGCGCAGATGCGCCAGGCGACGGGCAGCAAACAGGTTCGAGCTGCCCCGCCGGGCAAGGCGCTCGCCCAGGATCTGGGCGGCGCGGTCGTGCTGGCCTGCGCGGATCAGGCTTTCGGCATAGGCCTGCTCGAAGAGGTCGCGCTGGGCGTGGCTGCCGCCGATCGTCACGAGCCCGTTGCGGGCGGCCCCGAGCAGTCGGGAGGCTTCGGCATAGTCGCCCTCGCTGAAGGCGATCAGGCCGAAGGCGGCGAGCGCGCCGTTGCGGGCGGCCGCGCGCCGCTCATCGCTGGAATGCGAATGCGCATCCTCGACCAGGGAGCGCGCAATCGCCTCGGCCCCGTCATGGCGCCCGGCTCCGAGCAGGGAGAGCGCATAGTGCAGGTCGGCGAAGACGAGACGTCCGTCATGGATGCGGCCTTCCGCCTTGGCCGCGAGCTCATCCCAGCGGCTGCCGACATCGACGCCGGCATAGGCGAGCCGGGCCAGCAGCGAGGCGCCGTTGGCGATGTCGCGGTAGTCGTCGGTCTCCTCGGCGCGGATGTCCTCGTCGTAGAGCCGCAGCACCTCGGTCGTCTCGCCGCGTTCCAATCGGAACAGGGCGAGGTGCCAGGTGATGTGGAAGCGCAGGTTGTTGGCATGGGCGACGCTGCGCCCGTCGCCGAGCCAGGCGACGCCCTCGTCGGCCCGGCCGGTCATCTCCAGCACATGGGCGACGGCGTGTCGGCCCCAGGCGTCGCGCGGGCTCAGATGCACGGCGCGGCGGCCGATCCGCTCGGCCTCGGCATAGAAGCCCTGCTCCTCGAGCGCGAAGGCGTAACAGCCGTTGACATAGCCGGCGAGCGGATGGCTCTCGCCGAAGCCGGGCGCGATGCGGCGCAGGCTCGCCAGCATCTCGGGCTGGTCGCCCAACATGAAGCGCAGGCCGTGCGAGAGCTTCAGCGCCAGCACGTCGAAGGGATGCGTTTCGAGGATCGCCTCCAGCCGCAGCGCCGCCTGGCGCGGCGCATCAGCGAGCCAGAGCGCCAGCGCCTCGGTGACCATGCGCTCGCGCCGGGTGACGGGGCGGAGCGCCTCCGCGGCCCGCGCCCGGGCGAGGCAGTCGCCGGCGGCGCCGAGCAACTCGGGCCGTGCCAGCGAGAGCAGCATCAAGCCCTTGGCGGCATGGGCCAGAGCGAAATCCGGATCGGCTGCGAGCGTGCGGGCGAGATGCTCGGGCGTCGCAGCGGCATGGGCCAGCAAGGCTTCGAGCGTGTCGTTCCAGGCCAGCCTGGCGGCGTCGTTGGCGAGGGTGACGCGGTCGCCGGAGAGATCGTGATACATGGGCTGCTCCATTGCGCTGCTCGTGGCGAGCGCTCATTGGGGAGTTCGCGGGGGGCCGTTCAAACGGACATCAACTCGCTTCACGGACCCGTGTTGGCAGGGCGAGAGCGGCCGCAGCCTCATCCTCCCGCCGCGGCGTTTCCCGCGGCTCGGCTTTCGCAGGCCCGGTCCAGGGTGCGCTCTTGAACCAGCCGACCACGACCGCGGTGGCCAGGATCAGCGCGAAGCCGGTCAGGTTGAGCAGCGCGACCATGAGCTCGCTGCGCCCGGTCATATCGGCGGCGGTGCCGAGGAGCCGCGCCAGCACGACGCTGGCCAGGAAGGTCGCGAGCGATTGCCGGCCGATCAGGACGAGGAGATGGCCGGCGCCCCTGTCCAGCCGTTGGCGGTAGGGCTCGATCAGGCTCAGAACCAGATAGGCCAGCGCGAGGAAGTGCAGCACGCGCAGGATGTGCAGGTTGCTCTTCTCGGCGCCGGGGATGATCAGGTCGCGCAGCGCCTGCGCCGCCGACCAGTGTTCCAGCACGCCCCAGAAGGAGAGCGGCACCGAGAGCACGACGAAGAGGGTCGCAGCCAGCATCAGCCTGCCGTCGCCGAGTCGCGGTACCGGCAGCCACTTCATGGCGATGAAGAATCCGATGAAGAAGATGAGCTGCCAGGCGAAGGGGTTGAGGAACCAGCCGGCACCGTTCCAGGGGTTGCCGGGCAGGTTGAGGTCGACGGTCCAGACCAGCGCGTAGAGCAGCCCGGCGAACAGGAAAGGCAGCGCGCCATGGATGCGGCGCAGCGCCATCATCACCGGCACCAACGCCAGGATGACGAGGTACATGGGCAGGATGTCGAGATAGTCCGGCTGCCAGGTCAGGGTCGCCAGGCCGAGCAGCGCGCTCTCGGGATCACTGAGCAGCGGCCAGAACTGCTTCGCGAGCTCGGCGAGGCCGAAGGCCCGGTCGAACAGCGTCGCAAGCGCGATCAGCGCCAGCACCAGGCCGAGCTGTGCCCAGTAGACCTGCCAGATCCGGAAGGCGATGCGCGCCGTGCCCAGCCAGAGCCCGCGCCGGACGAAGACGCTGCCGAAGGCGAGCGCGCTGGCGATGCCGGAGCAGAACACGAAGAGCTCGGCCCCGGAGGAGAAGCCGAAGCGGGCCGGGATGAAGGCGTTCCAGCTATTTTCCGGCAGATGCGCGACGAAGATGATCAGCATGGTCAGGCCGCGGAAGAAGTCGAGCCGCTCGTCGCGCGGCCGCTTCGCCTTCTGCATCTGGCTCATCAGAAGGCTCCTTCGTAGCTCTTGGCGTCGATCTGGCAGGCGAGCAGCGTGAAGCCCTCTCGCCCGAAAGCGGCCTTGGCCTCGCTCCCGAGAGCGTCGCGGTCGGAAATCGTCACGCCATGGCCGCCCATGGCCCGGGCCAGTGCGGCGAAATCGGTCACCCTGAAATCGACCCCGACGCGGCTCAGCCCGAGCTGGCGCTGCTTCAGCGCGATCAGGCCGAGGCTCCCGTCGACAAGCACGGCGATGACGACCGGCAGCTTGAGGTCGCGCAGCGTCGCGAGTTCGCCGAGCACCATCTCGAGCCCGGCATCGCCGGTGAAGCAGAGCACCGGCCGCCCGGAGCCCAGCGCCGCCCCGGTGGCGAGCGGCAGGGCGCAGCCCATGGTGCAGAGCCCGGTCGATTGCAGCAGGCGGCGCGGCCCGTCGCAGCTCCACATCTGGCTGAGCAGGATGCGATGCGCGCCGGAATCGGCGGTTGCGACCGTGCCGGCCGGAGCAACCTCGCGCAGCGTCTCGAAGACGGCATGCGGCCCCCAGCCCGAGCGTGGTGCGAAGGCCCGGCGGAAGATCTCGCGGATCGCGGCAGGTTCGCGATCCGGCCAAGCATCACAAAGTTTCGCGGCCTCCGACAGTCGCGCCAGGATTGCACCGACATCGCCTTCGAGCCGCAGGCTCGCGCCATGCATGCCATGCGGCATGTCCTCGGCGACGATATCGATGACCTGCTTGTCGGCCGGCCAGGGATTGCGCCAGCCCAGGCGCATCTCGATCGGGTCATAGCCGGCAAGCACGATGAGATCGGCTGCGTCGATCAACGGCCACACGATCGCGTCTGCCTTGGGCGAAAGCCCGACGCCGCCGATCACGCGCGGATCGTCCTCCGGCACCACGCCCTTGGCCTTGTAGGTGGTGAGCAGCGGCGCGCCGGTTCGCGTCAAAAACCGATCGAGCGCGGCAGCGCCGCCCTGGTTGACGAGGTCGAGCCCGGCGATGACCAGCGGCTTGCGCGCGCCGGCGACCAACTCGCGCGCCGCGGTGAGGTCGTTCGGCATTGCGGCCGCCGCCTTCGGCATGGCGGGCGGCGGGCGCCTCTCCGTGCGGGCCTCGGCGACCGCGATCGGCAGGTCGATATGGACCGGGCCGGGCCGGCCGCGCGTCGCCAGCGCGATCGCCTTCTGGGCGACGAGATCCTCCGTGCCCGCAGCGGCGCGGAAGCTCGCCTTGACCAGCGGGCGCAGCACAGCCTGATGGTCGAAGACCTGATGCGTATAGCTCTCGGCGAGCGCTTGATCGACGCAGCCGGTGATGAAGATCAGCGGAACGCGATCCTGCTGCGCGTTGGCGACGACGTTGACCGCATTGGCGACGCCAGGCCCGAGCGTCGCGACCAGCACGGGCAGCGCGCCGGTCGCGTGCCAAAGCCCCTCGGCCATGAAGCCGGCGGCGTTCTCATGCTTGGCGAGCAGGAAGCGGATGCCGGCGCGCTCCAGTGCATCGACCAGTGCCAGCACCTCGCCGCCGGGAATGCCGAAGGCATGGGTCGCGCCCGCTGCCGCGAGCCGGGTTGCCAGCAGATCGGCGCCGGTGATGGGTTCGATGGCAATCGCTTCTCCCGGCCTTTCGACCGAGATCGTATCGTGGCGCATGGGTCTCTCCGGCGGTCCGTCGCAGCGGTCTCACGGGAGAGATCGCGCCGGGTCGCGCTTTGGTTACAGCTTCACGGAAACGTGAGCTTCGCGTCGCCGGCAGGGGCCGGTGGATCGGCCAAGTGGCCGCCGGCATGAGGCAGAGCGCGAACCGCGCCGAGGGTGGCGGCAGCCAGAACTGCCAGTGCGACATGACCGTCGTGCCGTGGCCATCTGCGGGGCAGGGGATTGTGAGCCCATCCTCGCTGTGCGACGGAATAGCCTTCCGCCCACGGGCCCCCCGGGGAAAAGCGCGCAAGCCTTGTCGCTCGACGAACTCGAAACGCAGCTCAGACCCGCCTTCGTCTCCGCGCTCGCCGGCGACGACGTCGCCTACCGGTTCTTCCTCGATGCGATCAGCACGCGGCTGCGCGGCTATTTGCGCCAGATGCTGGCGCGCGCCGGGCGCAACGAGGCGAGCGAGGCCGAGGATGTGCTTCAGGAGACGCTGCTGGCACTGCACCTCTCGCGCCATACCTACGATCCGTCCAGCCCGGTGACGGCCTGGGCCCATGCGATCGCTCGCTACAAGCTCGTCGACCATCTGCGTCGCACCGGCCGCCACGTCGCCAACCTGCCGATCGACGACGAGGCCCACCAACTCGCTGGCCCGGCGGAGGGCCCCGCTGCCGAAGCCAGGCTCGATCTGGCGCGAGCCATGCAGGCATTGCCCGACCGCACGCGCACCCTGATCGACCGGGTCAAGATCCAGGGCACCAGCGTGGCGGAGGCGGCCGGCGCTGCCGGCATGACGGAGACCGCGGCCAAGGTCGCGATTCATCGTGGCCTGCAGGTCATGGCGAAATTCCTCTCCAGACGAGGGGCGAGATCGCCATGACCCGCCTGCGACACCGCTTCACCGTAACCTTTTGCCGGCTCGTCGCGAATTCCCGCTAGACTGGCGCATTCTGGACAATCGGACATGCAGACCGACGACCTGATCTCCCTGATGAGCGCGAGCAACCAGCCGGTCGATACCGGCTGGTTGCGCCGCGCCACCTGGCTCTGCGCGCTCGCAGCGCTCGCGGTCACGGCCGGGCTCGTCCTGCTTACGCTCGGCGCAAGGCCCGATCTTGCCAGCGCCTGGATGACGCTTCCGGTGATCGCCAAGGCGGCGCTCGGCGCCAGCGTTGCCGCGATCGCGCTCGCGCTGTTCCAGAGCAGCCTGCGGCCCGGTCTGAAGCCGGCACGGCGACTGCCGCGGGCCGCGGTGCCGCTCCTGCTGGCGGCCGGCTGGGCCCTGTTCACGCTGATACAGGCGCCGGTGGAGCAATGGAGCGGGCTGATCTTCGGCCGCTACTGGCGCGCCTGCCTGATCGCCGTGCCGCTCTACGCGTTGCTGCCGCTGGCCGTGCTGCTGCTGCTGGCGCGTCGGGGCGCGCCCGTCGACGGCGTACTCACCGGCGCCTGCGCCGGCCTCGCCTCAGCCGGCCTCGCCACGGTCGCCTATAGCCTGCACTGCCCCGACGATGCGGCGCCGTTCCTGGCGACGTGGTACACACTCGCCATTGCCGTCGTCACCGGTCTCGGCGCGCTCATCCTTCCGCGCATCTCGCGCTGGTGATTCTCGGTGGCGGATGTCCGGCTTCGGGCAATATCCCAACCTCCGCAGATGGCGCATTCGCACCCTGCGGAGAGATGTCGAATTGCAACCCGCCAAACTGCGACGATGGCTGCCGGCAATCCGGGCAACGTATCGGGACGCTCGGCCGCCGACCGATTTCGGCGGCCTGCATCATACCTGTGATCAGCGCGGCTTGCTGTTGACGAGAATCTTCGGCAGGGCGGATTCGGTCAGGTTCCACTTGGCGAATATCTTGGCATAGGTACCGTCATCGACCAGGCTCTGCATGGCGTCGGCGATAGCGTCGCGGAAGGCGGCGTCGGTCTTCTTGAAGGCCGCGCCGTAATAGACGGTCGTCAGCGGCTTGCCGATCAGTTTGAAGACGTTGCCTTCCTGCGTGTTGATGAAGGGGATGGTCTCGCCGCCCTGAACCGCAGCCTCGACGCGCTTCTGCTTGAGCTGCAGGCGGGAATCAGGCGAGTTTTCCGTGCCGATGACTTCGATCGCGGGTTTGCCGGCCTTGACGCAGTTCTCGTCGCTGTAGTCCTTGATCTGACCGGGATAGGTGGTCGAGCGCACCGTCGCGACCTTCTTGCCGCAGAGCTCGATCGGATCCTTGATCGCGCTGTCGGTCAGCACATAGAACATGGCGCCGGCGCGCATGTAGTTGACGAAGTCCATCGATTCCTGGCGCTGCGGCGTGTCGGTCATGCCGGAGAGAATGAACGCCGTCCGGCCGGTGGTCAGTGCCGGGGCGAGCTGCGCGAAGGCGCCGTCCGTCCGCTCCACCTTGAGGCCGAGCTTGGCAGCCATCGCATCGACCAGATCGATGTCGAGCCCCTTGAAGGTGTTGGTTGCGGTGTCGACATACTCCATCGGCGGATAGGTGGCGTTGATCTGGAGCTTCAGGACGCCGGAATCCTTGATCTCCTTGGGGATCTCGCCGGCGCCCGCGGCGGTGGCGGGCAGAAGGGCGAGGCCGAGAAGCACGGCGCGGCAGACGAATTGTTTCAGCATGAGTACCTCCACTGTGATGGGTCTGCCGGTATCGGCGGCTTGTTCCTCCGCTCGGCACCGGATGGGCGAATTCGTTCTGGCTTCCCCGGTGCCCTGCGGCACCGGAAACTAGGCCTTGTCGGTATCCCTCGCGTCGAACAGGCTCTTGGCCGCGCGCGGTGTGACGAAGCGGGCGCCATGGGCTGCGACATAGGAGAGGATGCCGATAAGCCGCTCCTCGTACTCGGCCTGGCCCATCGTGTAGGTGTGGCAGACCATCGAGACGATCTGCGGCTCGGGCGTCAGGGCGGCGCGAGCCACGACCGCGTCCCAGACGCCTTGCATCGCCGGCAGATTCGAGAACTCGTTGATGATGTAGTTCTCGCCAACGACACGCGGCCGCGCAGTACCCGGAGCCACGGCGTCCCAGGCCCAGGGGATCTCGAACAGCGCGTCGGCCTCGTCCGGTCCCGCGGGCCGACCCGGCACCGCTGCCGACATGTAATAGGCGCTCAGCGGCGCTCCCTCCCAGGCGGCGGCCTTGTCCTGCCAGACGATCCCGGGTGCGCAGGAAAGTTCGATCCCGATGCCGGCCTCTTTCACGGCGGCCCCGATCTCGGGCGTGAAGCCGTGGTAGCCACCGCGATAGGCGGCGAACGCGATGCCGAGATCGCGCATCGCCTGCGCCTTCTGCAGGATGAGCGGGCGCATGTGGTCGATGTCGTAATAACTGCAGGTGCCGGGCTCGCGGCCATCAGGCGGCCCGTACAGATCCTCCTCGGGATGCAGCACGAGGTCCGCGCCCGCCTCCGTCAGCTCGCGCCAGAAGCCGGTGAAGGGCGGCTCGAAGAAGCGGTCGCGGCAGACAGGTCCCGTCAGCACGGTCCAGGCCGCCGCGCCACCGGCCTTCTCGGCGAGGATCTCGCGCATACGGCCGTATTTCTTCAGCAGCGACGCATCCTCTTGATAGACCGAGACCGGGTCCGGATCGCTGTCGACATTGATGACGAGGTGAATGTTCGAAGGCATCGGCAAAGTCCTATCCAGCTCTCAGCGCCCGCGCGGCACTATGGCCGCACTGATGCGGAGACACGGGCCGGCGAAGCGGATGCGGGTAACCCCAGCGACGCGGAACATCGATCCCCCTGACTTCCTTGGGCTGGTCCGAACAATGAGCCAGGCATGATTGCTAATCAAGTGACTTGCCTAACCAACATCTGACTTGAAGTTGAGCAATCGATTAAAAGGTCGGCGGCGTGTTGACCCAGAGGATGCGAGCCAGTTCCTCGCCCGGATTGGCGTAGCCATGCGGCTCTTCGGACGGGAAGGAGAAGGAGTCGCCGGCGAAGAGGCGGCGGGTCTGGTCGCCGACCGTCAGGTCGAGGATGCCTTCGAGCACATAGCCCATCTCTTCGCCGACATGCGAGATCAGCCCGTGGCTGCCGCCGCCGGCGACGACCTGGTGGATATTGACCTGCAGCAGCGAGTTGCGCGTCTGCGGGATCAGCCGTTCGAGCACGACGCCATCGGCGTTCTGGCGCAGGCGCGTGTTGATGGTCGGCCGCTCGCCGGCCCTCATCACGAAGAGCGGCCCATTACCCTCGGTGTCATTGCTGAACATCGCCGCGACATTGATGCCGAGGAAGGCCACCAGCCGGTGCAGCACGGCCAGGGACGGCTGGACCTTGTCGTTCTCCAGCTTCGAGATGAAGCTTTCCGACACGCCAATGCCGGCGGCGACATCCTTCAGGCTCATGCCCTTCATCAGCCGGGCATGCCGCAGCCTGCCGCCAATCTTGATCTCGGCACCCGCCTCGGCGTCGGCACCGGCCGTCGCCACCTTATCGTCGCTCGCCATCGCAATCCCAACTCCAAGCATCGCCATCAGTTGCCGCGACTTTCCTGTTTGTCAATGAACTTGACAAACAGGAAGTGCAACGCAACAGTCCCGAGCGTCGGTTGAGGGTGGCCCAGTGGCAAGCAAGGGCCGTTCCAGCTTGGGGGAAGTGCGGCTGGCCAAGGCTGATGCCGGTCACTCCCGACCTGAGCTGCCCGACGCAACCGTCCCTGCCGGCCGAGAGGTGCGTTCCACGATGATCGAGAACCCAATCCCCTGGCCGGATGGCAAGCGTTGCGCCGTCTCCTTCAGCTTCGACGTGGACGCGGAATCGCTGCTTCATCTCAATTTTCGCGAGGTGGCGCCGACCCGCGTCGCGATGTCCTCGATGCTGCGCTACGACGTGAATACCGCGGTGCCGCGCCTGCTGGAGATCTTCCGGCGCTACGATTTGCGCCAGACCTTCTTCGTTCCCGGCTGGTGCGCCGAGACCTATCCCGGGATGGTGGAGAAGATCGTCGCCGCCGGCCACGAGATCGGCCATCACGGCTATCTGCACAAGCGCCCGAACCTGCAGAGCCGCGACGAGGAGGCGGAGAGCTTCGGCCTCGGCATCGAGGCGCTGGTGAAGCGCACGGGACGCCGCCCCATCGGCTTCCGCGCCCCTGCCTTCGCCTTCTCGAACAACACGCTCGAACTGCTTCAGGCTGAGGGGTTCGCCTATGATGCCTCGCTGATGGGCGGCGACGTACCCTATCTGATCGGCAACAAGCAGGGCGATCTGGTCGAACTGCCATCCGACTTCGTGCTCGACGACTGGATGCAGTATGTCTGCCTCGGCGAGTTCAACTACATGCTGCCGATCGCCTCACCGCAGCGGGCGATGGAGGTTTTCCGGGCCGAGTTCGACGCAGCCTGGCGGCATGGCGGACACTGGATCACGGTCTGGCATCCCTTTGTCTCGGGCCGGCTCTCCCGCGCCGACGCCATGGTCGAACTGATCGACTACATGCATGAGAAGGGCGGCGTCTGGTTCGCTCCGCTTGACGAGATTGCCGCTCACGTCCGCAGCGTGACCGCGAGCGGCGCCTGGACGCCGCGCCGCGACGAGATTCCGTACTGGTCGCAGCCCCGTCCGGCCGACGCCCCGGTATGATCGCGATGCCGCGCTGCTTGAGCGTCAGCCACTACATGCCGGAGGATCACGGCAGCCATGCGGACTTCATCGCCCCCTGGGCGAAGGCGGTCGAGGCGGCTTCCGCAGGCGCGTTGTCGCTGGAGGTGCATACGGGGGCAAGCCCTTTCGGCAAACTGGAGAACCAGTACGAGCAGGTCGTGACGAAGGCGGTCGACATCGCACATTCGCCAGCCGGCCTGCCGGAGGGCCGCTTTCCGCTGACGACACTACTGAACCTGCCCTTCATGGCCGCGTCTTCCGCAGAGGGAACCTATCTCCTCAATGCCCTGCTCGGCGACTATCTGGCGCCCGAATATGAGGGGCTGAAGGTGCTGGCGCTGCATGCCGATTCCGGCGGCGTGCTGCATACGCGCGACCGGCTCGTGACGCGGCTGGAGCAGTTGCGTGGCCTGCGCCTGCGCTGTCCGGCGGGGCCGATGGAGGCAGCCTTGCGTCTGCTGGGCGCCGAGCCCGTGCCGCTGACCCCGCCCAACATCCGCGCCGCCGCCGAAGAAGGGCGGATCGACGGCGCGGTGATGGCCTGGGACGTGCTGGCCTATACCGGCACGGCGCAAATCTTTCGCCATCACACCGATACCAAGCTCTACGTCTCGCCGCTCTATTTCGTCATGAACGGCGAAAGCTGGCGGGACCTCGACAGCCAAGCCCAAGCGGCGATCGAAGGTTGCTCGGGCCCCGCACTCGCCGATCGCTTCCCGATCTGGTGGCAGCGTTGGGAAGCGCCGGGCCGGGCACTAGGCCTCGCTGACGGCCAGGTGATGGGCGCGCTGGCGCCCGAGGAGCTTGCGCGCTGGCGCAGCGTCGCGGCGCCAGCCGTTGATGCCCATGTCGATCTGCTCGTTGCAGCCGGCCATGCCGGCGCGCGTGCGACCTATGAAGCGGCTCTCGCCTTGCGCGACGCCGATCCTGCCCAAAAGGAGTTCTGAAAATGCCCCATTATCCCGGCTGGGATGCGACCTTCCGTGGCAAGATCTGGCGCACGACGCATTTCCCGCGCATCAAGGAGGATATGCCGACCTTCCTCGGCGTGCCGCATGCGGTGACGAAGAAGGACCTCGAAGGCGCCGATGTCGTGATCATCGGTGCGCCCTTCGTGGCCGGCTTCGGCCGTCAGTACAGCGGCGTCGACAAGGACGAGTGGATCGTCGCGACCAAGCATGTCCGCCAGCAGTCGATCCGCTACCGCTCGGGCTACATCCAGGATTTCGATCTCGACGTCTTCGAGCACCTGAAGGTCGTCGATTACGGCGACGCCAACATCCCGCCGGAGACCAGCTACGAGGGCACGGTCGAGAAGATTCTCGAGGCGCAGGAAGCCACGATCGCCAAGGTCCAGGATGCGCTCGATGTCGGCGCGATTCCGATCGTCATCGGCCAGAACTCGCCCTGCGGCTCCTATGCCGTCGGCAAGCCGGTCGCGGACAGGACCAAGGGCCCGGTCGGCATGGTCAGCCTCGACACCCATTGGGATGCCTGGCCCTATGACTGGGCGACGATGAGCCCGCATATCGCCGGCTCGACCAACTGGAAGGACAAGCTCTACCGCGACTGCCCGAACATGAGCATTCCCCATCTCGTCGAGATCGGCGAGCGCGGGATGCTCGAAGATCCGGCCACGATCCGGCGCTATGTCGGCGAGGGTGCCAACTTCATGCCGATGTGGAAGATCCGCACCGAGCTCGGCATCGAGGGCTGCGTCAAGAACCTCGACCAGGCCTTCGCCGGCAGCGATGCCGTCTACTGCCATTTCGACATGGACGTGATGGGCGGGGCCGGTCCTTCCGATGGCGACATGCTTGGGGAACTCGCCGAGCCGATCGGCATGACCGACTATGAAGCCATCCGGCTCGGCCATGAATGCGGCAAGCGCGGCGCCAACGCCCTGTCCTTCATCTGCATCCCGCCGGGCTCGGCGGTGACCTACCGGGTCATCGTCTACGTCATGATGTATTTCATGGCGGGCCTGGCCATGCGGAAGATCGGCAAGGGCGCCTGAGCCGAGCCTGACTGGCAGGATTATTGCTGCTTGAAGCCGTCCGGAGGTGCTTAGATGCAATCCACGCTGTCATCGCCGATGCGGCTTTTCACGCAGTTCCTTCTGGTCGGGCTTTTTGCGGGCTTCCGCCACGCATGCGAGCGTGATCGTCCGAGATCGTCCGGCGATCCTCATCGAAACGAGCCTTCATCCGAAGCATCGGAGCGGCATCAGGCCGTTCTGGCTGCGATACGTCACTGGTGAGAGCCGAAACACGTTCGCGCCTTGTCGACCTGCCCCCTGGCTGTAGCATTCGGGGGCCGGCCACTGGTGCCGCAGTACACATCGATCGAAGCCGCCGCGCCAACCACGACACACCGGCACAAGCGCCATGCGGACAGGAGCGTTATGACCACCGAGCCCGAACATCTCGTCATTGTTCAGCGACGCCATTATGGCCGCATGATCGGTGCCTCCCTCGTGCTTGTCGCCCTGGCGGCCATCGTCCACGCCTTCGTGGTCGGCCAGATCGAGTGGAGCTATGTCGGACGCTTCCTGACCGTGCCGGCGATCATGCAGGGCCTCGCCAACACGATCATCATGGCCATCCTCGCCATGCTGGTCGGATTGATCCTCGGCGTGATCTTCGCGATCATGCGCCTGTCAGCAAACCCGGTGCTGTCGACCACGGCGCTGGGCTATATCTGGTTCTTTCGGGCGATCCCGGCGCTGCTGCAGCTCCTGCTCTGGTACAATCTCGCCCTGATCTTCCCGACGATCGGCGTTCCGGGCGTCGCGAGCTGGAAGACGGTCGATGTCATGACGCCCTTCGTCGCCGCGTTGCTGGGCCTTGGCATCCAGCAGGGCGCGTTCACGGCGGAGGTCGTTCGTGCCGGTCTGCTTTCGGTCGACCAGGGGCAGTATGAGGCGGCCCAGACATTGGGCATGACCAGGCTGCAGTTGCTCCGCCGGATCATCATGCCGCAGGCGATGCGCGTGATCGTTCCGCCGGTCGGCAATGAATTCATCGGCATGGTCAAGCTCACCTCGCTCGCCAGCGTGATTCAGTTCGCCGAGGTCCTGCACAGCGCCCAGAACATCTACTACGCCAATTCGCGGGTCATCGAACTGCTGCTCGTCGCGGCATTCTGGTATCTGATCGTCGTGACGATCCTCAGCCTGATCCAGGGACGGGTGGAAGCCTATTTCGAGCGCGGCGTCGCCCGCTCGCCCGGCCGTTGAGGAGATGCGTGATGGATACCGATCTCCCCCCGGTCGTGACGCTCGACCCCGATCACCTCGCCCCCGGCGCGCCGCTCGTCCTCGCCCAGAAGGTCCAGAAGCAGTTCGGCGATCTCAAGGTGCTCAAGGGTATCGATCTCGCGGTGAACCGGGGCGAGGTGCTTTGCATCATCGGCCCCTCCGGCTCCGGCAAGAGCACTTTTCTGCGCTGCATCAACCAGCTCGAACGGATCGACGGCGGCGAGCTCTTCGTCGCGGGCGAGCGCGTCGGCTTTCATCAGGCCGGCAACAAGCTTTACGAACTCGACGATAAGGCGATTGCCCGTCAGCGTCGCTCGATCGGCATGGTTTTCCAGCGCTTCAACCTGTTCCCGCATCTCACCGCGACCCAGAACATCATCGAAGGTCCGGTTCAGGTCCTCAAACAGCCGGCGGCGGAGGCCCGCAAGCGCGCTCACGCGCTGCTCGAACGCGTCGGCCTCGCAGACAAGCGCGACGCCTATCCCTCGCAGCTCTCGGGCGGCCAGCAGCAGCGCGTCGCGATCGCCCGTTCGCTCGCGATGCAGCCCGAACTGCTGCTGTTCGACGAGCCGACCTCGGCGCTCGATCCCGAACTCGTCGCGGAAGTTCTGCTCGTGATGCGCGATCTCGCCCGCGAGGGGATGACGATGATCGTCGTGACCCATGAGCTCGGCTTTGCCCGTGACGTCGCCCATCGCGTGGCCTTCATGGATCAGGGCCAGATCGTGGAGATCGGGCCCCCAAAGGCCATTCTCGCCGACCCGAAGGAACCGAGAACCCGTTCCTTCATCAACGCCGTCAGGCATTGATCTCGAAAGACCGCAGCAATGGCCACAGAGTTTCCGCTTCGCATCGCCAATCTCGCCGATCCCGCGCCGGAATTTCCCTGGCCGGGCGGGAAGAGATGCGCGGTCCTGCCCGCCTTCGACGTCGATGGCGAAACGGCCTGGTTGCAATACGACGCCGCCAATACAGACCGGCTGGTGACGCTCTCCTTCGGTGGCTATGAGGAGCGCGTCGGCGTGCCGAAGATCCTCGACTATCTGCGTTCGGTCGAGATCAAGGCGACGTTCTTCATCCCCGGCTGGGTCGTCGAGGTCCATCCCGGGATGTGCGAGGCGATCGTCCGGGACGGCCATGAGATCGGCCATCACGGCTATTCGCACAAGCGTCCCGATCCCGCCGATCTCGCCATCGACAAGGAAGAGATCGACAAGGCCCTCGACGCCTACAAGCGCGTGCTCGGCGTCACGCCAACGGGCTATCGCGCTCCCTCCGGGGAGAACTACAACGAGCTCCTGGGCTATCTGCGCGATCGCGGGATCGTCTATTCCTCATCCTTCCGGGACGACATCCGCCCTTACCGGCACAGGCTGCGGGACGGATCGAAAGGCTCGGTCGAACTGCCCGTCAACATGTCGTTCGACGACTGGCTCTACGGGCTGTCGCAGCGCTTCAGCCCGCGCCCGATGTTTCCCAAGGAGCATGTGCTCTCGATCTGGAACGACGAGCTCGACCAGACCCGCGAATGGGGCGGGCTGGTCTCCATGGTCATGCACCCGCAGGTCTCGGGCCGGCCGATGCGCCTCGGCATCGTGCGCGACTTCCTGGCACGCGCCCGTGACTTTGGCGATGTCTGGATCGCGACGGGGGCAGAAATCGCGGCGCATTTCATCGCCAGCGAGACCACGGCAGGGAATTGAGCCGGCGCTTCTTGGCCCGGTCGTGGCGCGAACAGCTCATGGCCCGCGGCTACTCGTCGATGGGTTGGGATCAGGGTCCGACGAGTTGCCCGCCATCGACCACGATGCTCTGAGCGGTGACCCAGCTTGCCTTGTCGGAAGCGAGGAAGAGCACGACCTCGGCGACCTCCTCGGGCTTTCCCATCCGGCCGAAGGGGATGCTGGCCAGGGTCGTCTGATAAAGTTCGGGGTTCGACGTCTTCCGGTCCTCCCAGGTGCCGCCCGGGAACTCGATCGAACCGGGCGCGACGCCGTTCACCCGGATGCCCTGCCGCGACAGCATCTTCGCCTGGCTCGCCGTGTAATGCATCACGGCAGCCTTGATGGCGCCGTAAGGCGCCGAGCGCGACGAGGCCCGCAGGGCCGAGATCGACGAGACGTTCACGATCGACGAACCCGGTTTCATATGGGGGATCGCCGCATGGCTGCCACGGACCACGGCCATCATGTCGACGTTGAGCGAGGCCGCCCAGCCCTCCTCGTCATCCGAATGGCCGAAGCCGGAGGCATTGTTGACGAGGACGTCCAGCCCTCCCAGTGCCTTTACCGCCTCGGGCACATAGGCCTCGATCGCGGCGGCGTCGGCGAGGTCGACGCTGGCCCCGTGAGACGTGACGCCGAGCGCCTCGATCTCCCGTCGCGTCGCCTCGAGCGCTCCTACGCCGCGAGCACAGATCGAAACGGATGCGCCGCCCGCCGCGAACCCGAGCGCGATGGAGCGTCCAATGCCGCGGCTGCCGCCCATCACGATCACGCGCTTGCCGGTGAATTCCTTGGCCATGCGGGCATCTCCTTCCTGATTGCGTGTCGGCACCTTTATAGCTGCGGTGAAGGGCTTGGTTTCAAGCTCCGTCAGCATGGCATGCAGGATTGTGTAGCCGGCGGGCGAGGGCATCCGGGTTCCTTCGGCTTGAGGTTAAGCAACGTCACCCGGCCCAAGGCGGGCGCGTTGAGAAGGTCCGCTCGCATAGGCGGCTTGCTCACCGAAACCTGGCGTTCGTAAAGGTCCGTCATGCCTGGAGAGCGGAAGTCGGTGTTGCTAGAAGGAGCGATGCCAAATTCGCAGGAATAGTCCGTGGCCATCAACGTCGAACTGGTCAGACGGCTGCTCGAAGCGCAGTTTCCGCAATACGCAGCGTTGCCATTGGAAGCCGTCCAACCTGGGGGCTGGGATAATCGAACCTTTCGGCTTGGCCAAGAACTGTCCGTTCGTTTGCCGAGCGCAGAACCCTACGTCGCGCAGGTCGAAAAGGAGCACTGCTGGCTGCCAAGGCTCGCCCCGCGCTTGCCACTCCCGGTCCCGGCGCCGTTGGCGATGGGGGCGCCAGCCGAAGGCTATCCTTGGCACTGGTCGATCTACAAATGGCTTGAAGGTGAGCCTGCAACGACAGCCAGTATCGCTGATCTGCCTGCTTTTGCCGGGTCATTGGCCTTGTTTCTGGCTGCACTGCACCGCATCGATGCGACCGATGGGCCCGCGGCAGGGAGCCACAATTTTCATCGTGGCGGGCGTCTAGCCGTTTATGACACAGAAGCCCGGGCCGCCCTATCTGCGTTGGCCGGAAGGATAGATGCCGCCTCCGCTGCCGAAGTATGGGCAGCGGCACTTTCGTCGGAATGGCATCACCAGCCGCTATGGGTTCATGGCGATGTGGCTTCGGGCAATCTGCTGGTAAAGGACGGAGTCCTTTACGCGGTGATTGATTTCGGAAGCTCGGCGGTAGGCGATCCTGCCTGCGATCTGGTGATGGCATGGACGGAATTTTCCGGCGACAGCCGCACCGTGTTCCGCGCTGAACTTCCGTTTGATGACGACACCTGGAGACGTGCTCGAGGATGGGCGCTGTGGAAAGCTCTGATCACCGTCGCAGACCCTAATGGAGATCTGTGGGCGATAGAAAAAGCTCGGCAGATCATAGCCGAGGTTATCGCGGACCACCGCCAGTTATCCGGGGCGTAGCGTCCGCAACGGGTCGAGACTGTTTGAAAACCGTGCTGGTTCGGGCGCCCGCTGGGAACACGAGGCGATCATCGACGCCCTTCAACGGCGGATGGATCTGACGCCTGGCGCCATGCGCCAACGAAGGCGGCTCGTCGAACACCCCTTCGGCACGATCAAGGCCTGGATGGGGGCGACGCACTTCCTGACGAGGCGCCTGCCCAACGTGAAGACCGAAATCGGCCTCCACATCCTCGCCTATAACCTCAAGCGCATCATCGCCATCATCGGCGCCAAGCCGCTGATGGAAGCGATCCGCGCCTGACGCCGCTCCTTCATCGCGGCGCGCCATGGAGCGAGGCCTTCGGATGCGCGGAAAGAGACGCCGCCACGGGGCCAGACCCGCGTTGACAACGAAAATCGGGGGGCGCAGCTTTCCTTGGGGCAAGCGAGGGGGCTCATCGATCGGCACATCCGCCCGGATCCCATGATGGGGCCGGCCGGAGGGACGCGGAACGGAGGGCACCATGAGGAAACTATTGGTTGCCGCCATAGCGATGGCGGCGCTCTACGGCGACCCGGCCATCTCGGCCAGCGGCAGCAAGCAGCTCGGTAAGGTCAATTTCGAAACGTCCTGCAGCCCGGCCGCTCAAAAGCTGTTCAACCAGGGCATGCTGTACCAGCACTCGTTCTGGTATCGCTCCTCGAACAGATCATTCGAGGAAGCGATCAAAGCCGATCCTCAATGTGCAATGGCGCATTGGGGTATCGCACTGAGCCTCCTGTACAATCCCCACGCCCCGCCGCCGCCGGCAAACCTTCCGCTCGGGCTTGCGTCGATCCAGAAGGCGAAAGCGCTGAACGCAAAGACCGAGCGGGAGCGCGATTACATCGACGCGCTGGCCGCAATGTATGTCGACTACGACAAGGTCGATCATCGCACCCGCGTGCAGAATTATCTCAAGGCGCAAGAGCAGGTCGCGCAGAAATACCCGAAGGACATCGAGGCGCAGATCGCCTACGCGATCACGCTCAACGTCGCGGCTTCACCGACCGACAAGACCTACGGCAACCAGCTCAAGGGTGCTGCGCTCCTCGAGCCGATCTACAAGCAGCAGCCGCAGCATCCGGGCGTCGCCCACTATCTGATCCATCTCTATGACTATCCGGCTATCGCCGATAAGGGGCTGGCAGCCGCAAAGCGCTACGCCAAGATCGCGCCGGCTGCCCCGCATGCCCAGCACATGCCGTCGCACATCTTCACGCGCGTCGGCCACTGGAAGGATTCCATCGCCGCCAATGCCGAATCGGCGCGCGTTGCCAAGCTCGACGGCGAGCAGCACGATCAGGCGCACGGCATGGATTATCTGGTCTATGCGCATCTCCAACTGGCGCAGGACAAAAAGGCCGCGGCCATCGTCGAGGAGATGAATGCGATCGACTTCAAGATCGAGCGCTTTGCCGGACCGTATGGGGTGGCTGCGAGCAATGCGCGCTACGCGGTGGAACGCGGCGACTGGCAGGCGGCGGCCACACTCCAGCCACGGCAAACCAAATTTCTTTACGCCGATGCGGTCACGTATTTCGCGCGTGCGCTGGGCGCGGCACGCTCCGGAAACCCGGCCGCCGCGAAGGCGGACATCGATAAACTTGGCGACCTCAGCGCCAGGCTCAAGGATGCGAAGGACGCCTATTGGTCCGAAATCGTTGCCATTCAGCAGCAGGTTGCGGCCGCCTGGGTGCTTTACGCTGAAGGCAGACATGACGAAGCGCTAAGGGCGATCAGTGCCGCCGCGGTTGCCGAAGACAAGACCGAAAAGCACCCTGTGACGCCAGGCCCGCTTGCTCCCGCGCGTGAACTCTACGGCGCGATGCTGCTCGATCGCGGCATGACCAAAGAGGCTCTGACTGCCTACGAGGCGGTGCTCGCGAAAGAGCCGAACCGGCTCGCGACCTATGTTGGTGCTGCGAAAGCAGCAACCAAGCTCGGCAACAGGGAAAAGGCGAAGCAATACACCGCCAAGGTGATCGCGCTGACCAAGGACGCCGACTCGCAACGGCCCGAGCTGATCGCTCTGCGAGCGGGCAGATCCGCATCAGCGGCGCCTCCGCGCTAGTCGCATCACAGGAATGCGAATGGCCGGGCACTCCGGCCATTCTCTATTTTATCCAGAGCCGGAGAGGCGCATCGCGGCGGTCGCGGCAGCTCATCACGCCGATATAGGCGTCCGATTTCGTCCCTCTGAATGTGCAAGCTGTGCCGTCGATGCTCAGAGTTGCCCTGACACGCGAGGCGCTCAGAATTTGAAGGCGCATCTCGCCAGTCCGCGTTTCCGGACCATCCACCGAGCACAAAGCAATATGCTTTAGAACGATTGGACCCCCAAATTCCTGCTTGGCACCGGTTGCGGCAAGATTGGCGGTCAACTCCCACTCTCCAAGCACGCCGGCTTGGCCGATCAGCTCCAGGGCATCGGCAGATGTGAGTTCGGCCGAAACAGCGGCGATGGCGGCAATAACAAGTGCGCGCATCTGCGGGGTCCAGCGATAGCCGACGGTGCACACCAGCCTCGCGGTAGTATGCTCCCTCACCGGGCAGACGCAAGCCGTGGGCGCGAAACGGCGCGCCATCCGGCCGCAATTGGCGCTGAGCGTCTATCTGTTTGACTTTTACTGGAGAATGCTGGTGCTGCGAGAGAGGATTGAACTGGCTAGCTGTTTAATAAAAACAATGACTTATGGATTATTTTGTAACGTCGTAACGAGCCATGAAATGAACCGATCGGGGTCGAGGCACTCAGGCAAATTCGACGTCACCTACCTGCAACTCGAGCCGCGGGGAATGGCTAAGTCGCCGAATCCCGCGGCAGGATCGAAGCGATTGCTATTCGGCGGGCGACTGCCGTTGCTCAAGCCTGGCGGTGAGAATCTGCTCGGTCTCGATGATCGTCAGTGTGGCCGCCCGTCGCTCGAGCCAGACCGTTATGGGTCTGCGGGGACCATCGGCCTTTTGAGGAGCGGAGTGTCTCAATCCGACCTCGCTGAGCCTCGGCCATACGTCCGTCACGGCGTTCCAGACTTCGGCTGCCCACTGACGCTACCGGTCAGGCCGTCGAGCCAGGTGTCGGTCTCGGCGAACTGACGCCCCGCCTGGACGACCTTCCAGAACGTCACGTCGGCCCAATGGACGATAGTGTTCTCTAGGCTGCGCTCCAGAAGCTCGCCCTCGGCCGAATGCGCGGCGGCGATATGGGCGACGGCCTCCGGCAGGTCCATGCTGAAGCAGATGAAGACGCCATATCCGGGGTGGCGTATCGACGGGAAGCCGACAGCGTAGGGATCGGCCTTCCAGCGCTTCACATTGTCGGGCTGGAACTCCCAGACCTTGCCGATGTCGTGACACAGCGCGCCGGCTATCAGGATGTTGCGATCATAGCGGAAATTCGGGAAGAGGGCGGCCATCTCCTCGGCTGTCTTCACCGCCAGGCGACAGACGGAGCGCATATGGTCACATTGCGTGCCTGTCAGCAGTGGGTTCGAATCGTAGTTGCCCGAGGGCTTCATCTCCCCGATCTGCGTGAAGCCATGGGCCTCCAGCGCCGCGACCCAGGCATCGATCACCTTGTCGCGGAGCGCACCATCCTCGATCCAGTCGACCTCCGGCATTTCGGCGACGCGCGCGGCGCGTTTGGCCGCGGTGATTTCGATCGATTGGCCACGCAGCGTTACGATTCGCGGATAGTTCACAGTGTTCTCCGAATTTCAGGTCGTTCGATGAGCGTCACTGCGCGCCGATGAGGCGTGGCAGCCACATGACGATGCCAGGCGCGACGATGATCAGGACGATCATGACGAGCAGGCTCACGATAAAGGGCAGGACACCGAGGATCACGTCACTGATGACGCCGCGTCCCCGGACGCCCTGCACGACGTAGAGATTGACCCCGACCGGCGGGGTGATCATCGCCGTCTCGCAGAGCAGGACCACCATGATGCCGAACCAGACGGGATCAAAGCCGGCCTGGACGACAACGGGCACGATGATCGGGATCGTTACGATCATCATCGGCAGTGGCTCCATGAAGCAGCCGAGGATCAGGTAGAAGACGATGATCGCGACCAGCGTGCCCATCGGCCCGAGCCCAAGGCCGGTGATGAAGCCGTTCAACGCAGCCACGAGCCCGATCGCCGACAGCACAAAGTTGAGGAAGAATGCCGAGGCGACGATCAGCATGATCATCGCAGAGGTCCGCATCGTCCCGTCCAGGGACTCGAGGATCATTCTGATCGAGAGCTTGCGGTTGAACGCGGCCAGTGCGATCGCGACGACGACACCGAGTGCGGCCGATTCCGTCGGCGTCGCTAGCCCTGCATAGATGCTGCCGATCACGATCAGGAAGATGATGCCTGGCGGCATAAGGCCGCCCAGGCTCCCGACGCGCTCCTTCCACGAGGTCTTGATCGGATGGCCACGCCATTGCGGCCGGACGAGGCAGCAGATCACGATCGTCGCCATGAAGATCAGCCCGAGCACGATGCCCGGTACGAAGCCTGCGAGATAGAGCTGGGGCACAGAGGTCTGCGTCAGCCAGCCATAGATGATCAGGTTGATCGAGGGCGGGATCAGGATGCCGAGCGTTCCACCCGCGGCGACCGAGCCGAGGAAGAGCCGCTCACCATAGCCATACGTCTTGATGACGGGCGTCGCGACCGTCCCGATCGTAGCTGCGGTCGCAACGCTCGAACCGGATGTCGCGGCGAACACCATCGAGGCGCCGATGTTGGCATGCATCAGCCCGCCCGGCAGCCAAGCGAGCCAGTGGCTCATTGAGCTATAGAGCCGATCGGCCATGCCCGAGCGCAGCAGGATTTCGCCGAGGAGCACGAAGAGCGGCACACTGACCAGGATCGCATTGGTCGAGGCCGACCAGATCACCTCGCCCATGGCGAGATAGATCGGCATCGGTGAGAAGGCGGCCCCCAGCGACAGCGCGAGCAGCAGGAGCGCCGCGCCAACAGGGATGCTGAGGCCGAGCAGGAGGATGAGGAGGCCAAGCGAGGTCGGGACCATTACGGCTTACCTCGGGATTACGGGTTGGACGTCCACGGCCTCGAGCGCCTCATCGATCTCGTCTGAAACATCGGGCGTCGTGACGATCGCGGCTGCGGCGGCGTGGTCGTCACGCAGCAGAGCGAGTGCGACCAGCACAAGCTGTTCCACGCAGACGAAGGCAAACCAGATCAGCCCGGTAAACCAGAGCCCTTGCGGGATCACCAGCAGCGTCCCGAGCGAGGTGTTTTCGCGGGCGCCCAAGGCCCAGGAGGTATCGACGGTGTCCCAGGCGAACCACGCGAGAATGATGGCAACACCACCGAGCGAGCCGAGCGCCAGAACATCGAGGCAAAACCGGATGGTCGGTGGCGTCCAGTTCCTGATCACGTCGATCCTGACATGCGCCCGGTTCAGCAGCGCATAGCTGAACGACCAGCTAGCGGAGATGGCGAGCGCATAGCTCGACAACTCGGTTCCGACGCTGAACGGAATGTGGATCACCTTGCGCGCTAAGATTTCCATGGTGATCACCACCGAGGATCCGACGAGCATCAGGCCGCCGAGGCGAGCCATCCAGAGCGAGATGGCCGCGACGATCGCGTGAAATCTTTGCATGGCGAAGCGCCTCGCTCGAACCGCGGGTCTACTGCGCGCTCGCCTCGACGCCCGCCACCTTGCCGACCGTCGCATTCCACTCCGCGACGCATTCGGCGCCGCAACGCTTCGCCCAGTCCGGCAGCACGCGCTCGCGCAGGATCTTCTGCGCAATCGCCTTGTCGGCATCGGAAACCGTGACGAATTTCATCTTAGGGTTGGCCTCGATGCCGTCCTTGCACGGGCCGGAGCCTGTGTTGCAATTGACACCGTCCTGGATGTCGCTGCCGGCCTGCGCCCACATGCGGTCTTCCATCTCGGCGAACTGCTGTTCGAGGAAGGTCCGCGTCTTCTCGTCGAGCTTCTTCCAGCTGTTCAGATTGGCGCCGAAGAAGGTCATCGACCAGCCCATCGGCAGCGCATAGAGGTGGTCGCTCACCTCCCACCAGCGCGCCGTGTTGCCGGCCGAGGTGCCTGTCACCGCGCATTGCGCGACGCCGCGCTGCATCGCGGGAATGACCTCCGCGAAAGGCACGTTTACGGAGGAGCCGCCGGCGCCCTCGACCATTTGCGACATCGCGCGGTTAAAGGTGCGGACCGCCTTGCCGCGCAAGGAGTCGAGACCGAGGATCTCGCCCTTGCAGTAGAACATCTGAGCTGCGACCGGGCTCATGCTCAGCAGCTTGGTGTTGTATTTCGTCTCCAGCGCCTTGGCGAGCGCGGGCCGGAACGCATCGGCCGCCTTCCGCTGCGTGGCGATGTCGACAGTCACGCCGGGCAGGTCGAGGCCGTCGAAGCGCGAATCTTCGCCGGCCATATAGCTCATCGTCGCCTCGGAGATGTCGAACACGCCCTGGCGCAGCAGCCGCAGCACCTCGGGCCCGCGCAGGCCGAGTTCCTCGAGCGATCCGAAGGTCGTGGTGATCGCGCCATTCGTCTTGGCGGCCAGCATTTCGGTGAAGAACGGCTTGTAGATCTTCTGGAACAGGTTCTGCGTCTGGTTGCCGCCAGACACCCTGAGATTGAGCTTGGGGAAGTCCTGCGCCTGGGCACCCAGGGCGGACATTCCAAAGGCGGCCAGAAAGGCCAGGACCCGAACAGGACGCTGCATCGCACTTTCCCCTTGGTAAGGCCGATTATCCGACTTCTGCCACGCAGCGTAAGCCGCATTGCAATCGCAAATCCAATTGGATTATCTCGTCTCACAACATTGGAAATTTCAATGCGCCCGACGATCGCGGAACTGGAGGCCTTCGTCTGGACGGCCCGCCTCGGCTCAGTGCAGGCGGCCGCCCGGCATCTTTTTCTCGCGCAGCCGACTGTCTCGCTGCGGCTGAAGTCCCTGCAGGATGAACTCGGGGTCAGGGTCTTTGACCGCTCCGGCGCGGCGGTGAGGCTCAGTCCCGATGGCGACCAGCTTTTCGCGCACGCCATCTCGATCATCGAGGAACTGGGCCGGATGCGCGAACGCGCGGGCTCGACCGGTGCGCTCCACGGCACGGTGAAGGTCGGCCTGCCGGAAACCTTCGCCGTCGCCTGCCTGCCGCTGATGCTGAAGGATCTCGCGGCGCGCTATCCGTTGCTGCGGCTGGAGCTGTCGGTGGCGACGAGTTCGCGGCTGGAAGACGATCTCTGCGCCCACCGGCTCGACCTCGCCTTCCTGGTCCATCCCAGCGACGGCGCGGCCATCCGGCTCGTCCATCTTGGGCGACAGGAGGCGGCCTGGGTCGCGGCCGACAGCCTGGGGCTGGGTCCGATCGTGCGGCCCGCCGATCTCAAGGACTGCCAGATCCTGTCCAACCCGCCGCCATCGGCGATGCATCGACAAATCACCGAATGGTTCAGCGCCGCCGACGTGAAACCGCGCCGCCTCGATTTCTGCACCGGCCAGATGGTGATCGCCCATCTGGTGCAGGAGGGCGTCGCCGCGGCCTTCCTGCCGGTGAAGCTGATGGAGCCCGCGCTGAGCACGGGGCGGGTGGTCAAGCTGCATTCGGTGCCAGGCTTCCAGCATGCATCGCTGTGCGCCGGCCATCGCGTCGGCGGTGCGACGGCGGAAATCGAAGCCGTCATCGCGGCAGCGCAACGCGTCCTGGAGCAGGTGCCGTTCCTGCTCCCGCCTGCGGCGGAGCAGGCCTTGACGCGCCCGCCAAAGCAGCCGCCCCTTCGAACGAGATCGGCGGGTCGAACTTGAGATAGTCGATCGCGTCGAGCGCCTTCTGGATCGATTTCAGCATCGCGCTCACCGGCGCGGTCAGCCCGCCCTCCGGATAGCTGGCGTAGACCCTGCCGTGATTGAGCTCCGGCGCCGACCGCAGCACCTTGACCAGCCCCGCCTTGACCTCGGCCTCCATCATCCGGGCCGGAAGCACGCCGAGCGCGACGCCCGACGAGACGAGATGGCCGATGACCGCGACGCTGTTGCAGAGATCATGGCGCAGTGGTTCGAGCCCGGCGGTCGCGAACCAGTCCTTAATCTGCCGGAACATTGCCGATCGAGGCTGATTGCTGACAATCGGCAGGTGATACAGATCCGCCGGGCGAACCTCGGGCCCCAGTCCCCATTTGATCGAGGCGACCCAGGCCGTGTCCTGCACGCCGAGCGGCACGAGCCTCATGCCGGGGCGCCCGATCGGATTCACCAGCACTGCAAGATCGAGATGCCGCTCATTGAGCTCGCGCTCCAACTCATAGCTGATCGAGACGACATATTCCGCCTTGAGCAGTGGATAGTCGGCCCGCACCGTCTCCAGCAGCGTAGGCAGGCAGGTCATCGCAAAGCCCTCGGCAAAACCGACGCGGATGTTGCCTGTCACGACGGCCGGGTCGGTCTGAAGCATGATCCGGTCGGCTTCCTCCAGGAGCGCCGCGGCGCGCGGCAGCAGGGCGAGACCCTCCGCCGTCGGCGCGAGGCCGCGTCCCTTGCGCTGGAACAGTTCGACATCCAGCGCCTGTTCGAGATCGCGCAGGCGTAGCGAGATCGTCGGCTGCGACATGTGGAGATGGCCGGCCGCGCGGCTCAGCGAACCGAGCCGCGCCGTCCAGAAGAACGCCTCGAGCTGCGCAATCGTGAATCTCATGCCCATGACAAGCTCATATTTGGATATCTGATCGATACCCAGGCAGATAATCAAATTGGATTAGCGATTGCAAAACTGATCTACGATGGCGTCCCTGCCACAACCTGTCTTGCCATGCTGTCTGCGCCTCCCAAAATCATCCGCATCGAAGGCTTCGAGCTCTCCGCTCAGCTGAGCGAGACCGTCGGCAACTCGCGCCAGATGTTCGACCGCCGCGGCGCGCTGCTGCTGCGCGTCACGAGCGACGCCAGCGCTGTCGGCTGGGGCGAGACATGGGCCTATCCGGGCGCGGCAGCGGCACTCGTGCGCGAGCATTTCGCGCCGGTTCTGATCGGCCGCGACGCGACGACGCCACGGGCCGGATGGCAGGCGATGGCGGCCAGGCTCGGCTATGACCGGCGCGGCATCTCGACGATGGCGCTCGGCGGTCTCGATGTCGCCTTGTGGGATCTCGCCGGGCAGATCGCCGGGCAGCCGGTCCACGCCCTGCTCGGCGGCAAACTGCGCGACCGGATTCCCGCCTATGTCAGCGGGCCGTTCATGAAGCCCGGTGGCGACCCCTATCGTGACTTCGAGGCCGACATTGCCGGCTACCTCGAAACCGGATTCAAGGCGATCAAGCTCAGAATGGGCAGCGATCCGGCCCGTGACGGCGCCACTGCGCTCAAGGTGCGCGCCCAGATCGGCGATGCCATGCCGCTGATGGTCGATCTCAACGAGGGCTTCACCGTTGAGGGCGCGATCGCGATCGCGCGTAGGCTCGCCGAGGTCGATCCTGTCTGGCTCGAGGAGCCGATCGCGCATGACGACCTGCCGGGTTATCGCCGATTTGCTGCCGCATCTCCGATGCCGCTGGCGGGTGGCGAGGCGCTGTTCGGTCTGCGCGCCTTCCGCGACTATCTCACGGCTGGCGTGTTCGACTTCATCCAGCCCGATCTCGGGCTATGCGGCGGCCTCTCGGAGGGTATGCGGATCTCGGCGTTGTGCGAGGCGTTCGAAGTCGCACTGGTGCCCCATGTTTGGGGCTCGGTCGTCAATTTCCAGGCGTCGCTGCACTTCGCCGCCTGCCTGCCGGAGCGGCGCGGCCGGTTGCGCTGGCCGCTCTTCGAGTATGATCCGTCCGAAAATCCGCTGCGAACGGCCTTCGCCAGCCACCCTCTCGACGCCGACGGCGCGGTTGCCGTGCCGGACGCTCCGGGGCTGGGCCTCGACCTGACGCCCGAGAGGCTCGCCCCCTTCATTACTAACCATTGGACAGTTGAATAATCGGCTCGTCGGATTCAACCGAGAGCGCACCCCAGAGGAGACGACCATGCGACTGACATCTATCCTGCGTTCCGCGCTCGTCGGTGCGGCCTGCCTTACCGGTCTGGCGCCGGTCTCGGCCCAGCAGCCGAAAGTTCTCAACCTCGCTTTCGTCGGCCGCGCAACGGCGCCCGAGGGCATCGCGATGACGGCTTTCGCTGAGGAGATCAAGGCCAAGACCAACGGCCGCATCGAGATCCGCCTTCATCCCGGCGGAGCGCTGGGCGGCGACCGCGAGGTGCTGGAAGGCCTGCAGATCGGCACCGTCGATCTCACCGTGCCTTCTACCTCGGTCATCGCCAATTTCGTGCCCGAGGTTCAGGTCTTCGACATCCCGTTCCTGTTCCGCGACTTCGACCATGCCCAGGCCGTGCTCGACGGCCCGATCGGCCAGGAGATCCTCGCGAAGTTCAAGGCCAAGGGGCTGCAGGGCCTCGCCTTCGGCGGCATCGGCTTCCGCCAGCTCACCAACAGCCGCCGGCCGGTCAACGGCCCCGAGGACGTCAAGGGCCTGAAGATCCGCACGCAGGAGAACCAGATCCATCTTCAGGTCTGGCGGGCGCTTGGCGCCCTGCCGACGCCAATGGCGCTGCCCGAGGTGTTCACAGCGCTCCAGCAGGGCGTCGTCGACGGCCAGGAAAACCCGATCGGCGCGATCCTGAACAACAAGTTCGGCCAGGTGCAGAAGTACCTGACGATCACCAACCACGCCTTCACGCCGGTCGGCTTCGTCATGGCCCCACGCGCTTTCGAGGCCTTGTCGCCGGAGGATCAGAAGCTGTTCGTCGAGGCCGGGCGTCGCGCCATGGCGATCTGCAAGGACGAGGTCGGCAAAGTGGAGAAGACCGGCGTCGACGAGCTGCGCAAGCTCGGCCTCCAGGTCGTCGAGAAGGTCGATACCGCCAAGTTCCAGGACCTGCTGAAACCCGCCTTCGCCGAACTCGGCAAGCGCTTCGGCGAGGCGACCATCGCGCGCATCAAGGACCAGAAGTGAGCGTGCAGCCAAGCCGTCCGGTCGCAATGCTGCTCGCGACCGAGCGGCTCGTCACGAGCGCCGCCCTGGCTATGGGCTGCGTCGCGATGACGGTCGCAGCCTGTGCCGGCCTCTTTCAGGTCGTGACCCGCTTCGTGCTGCAGGAGCCCGCGACCTGGTCGGAGCCGCTGATCCGGATGATGCTGATCTGGATGGCCTATCTCGGGCTCGCCGCCGCGGTGCGGGCCGGTTCGCTGATCTCCGTCGATCTGCTCTATCGCCTTCTGCGGGGCCGCAAGCGGCGCCTGCTCGAGGGGGTGATCGCGCTGGCGACGCTCTCGCTGCTGGGAATCCTGGTCTGGTTCGGCATCGACTTGGCCAACCGGGTGCGCTTCCAGAATCTGGCTGGCCTCGAGATCCCGGTCAGCTTTGCCTATGCCGCGATCCCCACGGGCGCGCTGATCTCGATGCTGGCCGTCGTCGCGCATTTCTTCGATCCGCGCCGCGAAGAACTCGAAACTGCGGTCTGAAGGAGCCGATCATGACCGCCACCATGCTCGTCACGATGTGCGTGCTGTTCCTGTGCTCCGTGCCTGTGGCGATCGCCGTTGGTCTGGCTGCTGTCGCGGGCTTGAGCCTCTACACGCCTCTACCGCTCGTCCTTGTGGCGCAGCAGGCCTTTGCCTCGCTCGACAAGTTCCCGCTCGCGGCCGTGCCTTTCTTCATCCTCGCCGGCAATCTGATGGGAGAAGGCGGCATCTCGCGACGGCTCGTCGATTTCGCCAAGAGCCTTGTCGGCGGCGTCCAGGGCGGCTTGGCCTGCACCTGCATTCTGACCTGCATGATCTTCGCGGCCGTCTCCGGCTCCAGTGTCGCGACGACGTTCGCGATCGGCGCGATCCTGATCCCGGCGATGATCAAGCATGGCTATCCGGTGTCCTTCGCGGCGTCGCTGCAGGCGAGCGCGGCGGAGCTTGGCGTCATCATCCCGCCCTCAATCCCAATGATCCTTTATGGCGTGGCGGCCGAGGTCTCGATCGGGGAGCTCTTCGTCGCCGGCTTCGGCCCGGGCCTGCTGATCGCGGGCGCGCTGATGCTGTCGGTCTGGGTCTGGTGCCGCATCCGAGGCTACGGCAAGACAGACCGCGAGGGCCGTCTTGCGGTCTTGCCGGCGACGCGCGCTGCGGGCCTGGCGCTGATGATGCCCGTGATCATTCTGGGCGGCATCTATGGCGGCGTCTTCACTCCGACCGAGGCGTCGATCGTCGCGGTCTTCTACGCGCTGATCGTCAGTTGCTTCGTCTATCGCGAGCTCGATCTAGCGGGCGTTCTCGCGATCCTGCGCAAATCCGTGGTGTCATCCTCGGTGATCATGCTGATCATCGCGATGGCCGGTCTGTTCAGCTTCCTGCTAACCCGCGCCGGCGTGCCGGCCCAGATCGGCGCCTACATCATCGCAACCTTCGACAGCGGCTGGTCGTTCCTGCTCGCTGTGAACATGTTCCTGTTCGTCATCGGCATGTTCATCGAGACCTCGGCGGCCATCATCGTGCTGGCGCCGATCCTGGCGCCGGTTGCCATCAGCTTCGGCATTGATCCGGTCCATTTCGGCATGGTCATGGTCGTGAACCTGGCGCTTGGCATGATCACGCCGCCCTTCGGTGTCAATCTCTTCGCCGCATGCGCGGTCGCCCGGATCTCGCTCGATCGCATGACGAAATCGCTGCTGCCCTTCATCGGCGTGGTCCTCGCCTGCCTGATGTTGATCACCTACGCGCCCTGGATCTCGCTCGCGCTACGTGACCTGGTTTATCGCTCATTTTAGGTCCGCTCTCTGGCGATGCCCCAAAGTCTGATATTGGCGCGTCATCACCTCGCTTGAGCAGAGTGTCGGCACCATCACCGCAAGCCTCCGGGGCACAAATCCACGAAGCCGCGCACCTTCAGGCCATGCAGCGCGTCGAGGCGAACACGGCGTGGACGGGCATCGAGACGCTCGCCCATCCCGGCAGGACGTAGGTCGGGGCCCTACAGGCGTGGCGGACGAAAGGTCCGGCACACCGCGATGGTTTTCTACGCAGTGCCTTAGCCGCAGCATGACGAGGCGAACATGGCCATCTCCGGCGCCGGCGCCTCATAGGCGTCACGATGGCGCCACCAAACGCCGCCTTCCTCGTTGCGTCCCCTCGGCGCGCGGTCGAGCCAGGGATACATGCTCCAGATCGCATCCATGCCGCGGGCATAGCTGGAATAGGTGTGGTAGATCGCGCCATCCTCGCAGACGAAGGCGCTCATCCCCGGCCGCTCGCGTTGATAGGTGCCGGTATCGGTGCCGGACATGCGGGCGAACAGGGCTTCGGCTCCTTCCGCACCGGGCTCGCCCTCGCGCCAGTCCCGCTCCGGCTCCTGCTGGAAGTTGTAGATGATCTCTCCTTGGCGCTGCTCCTTTTCGGTGAAGGAGACGTTGAAGTCGTGGTTGAAACCGCTCGTCGCCGAGGAGGCCCAGGGAAAGCTCCAGCCCATGCGCCGCTTGAAGGCGACAAGCTTGTCGAGCGAAGCCAGCGACACCGCCATCAGCGTCACGTCATGGTTGGCGAGATGGACGTGGATGCCGTTGAAGCCGTCGGCGATCAGCGAGCAAGATGGGCAGCCGGCGGAAAAATCCGGCCCGAACATGAAGTGGTAGATCAGCAGCTGCGAGCGCCCGGCGAAGAGATCGGCCAGTCCGACCTCGCCCGCCTCTGTGACGAAGCGATAATCTTTATCGACCTTGACCCAGGGCAGCGCCTGCCGCTGGCGCGCCACGGCGTCGCTCTGCCGCGTCAACGCCTTCTCCGCCGCGAGCAAGTCGATCCGGGCCCTGAGCCAGTCCTCGCGCGTTGCAGTGAGATGAGCCGTCATGGTGTTTACTCCTGTCGTCGGTTGACATTCTCCGCCTGCCGTTTCGCGATGCGGCGTCGGGCTCAGGGGTAGGGCGGGGGCAGCATTAAGCGGGAGTGACAAATTTGGCGGGATTTCGGGCTGCGGCATGGATTCGCTGATCACGGCAGCTGGGCGAGCCCTGGCGGCGGGCGATCCGTTCGGCGCGCTCAACCGCGTCGCGCTGCGCGAGGACCCGCCGGCGCTGGCGCTGCGCGGCATCGCCATAGCGCAGCTCGGCGACCTCGCCAGGGCGAAAGTGCTGCTCAAGCGCGCCGGCCAGGGTTTCGGCGCGAGGGAACCGCTGGCGCGGGCGCGCTGCATTGTCGCCGAGGCCGAGATCGCCCTGGTTTCGCGAGATCTGTCCTGGCCGGCAAAGGCGCTCGATACGGCATGTACAGTGCTCGAAGCGCATGGCGACCGCCTCAACGCCGCCCATGCTCGTACCATCGCGCTACGCCTGCTGGTGCTTATCGGCCGGCTCGGCGAGGCGGAGCGCCTGCTCGCCGGCTTCGACGAGGGCTCGCTGCCGCCAGCCCTGGAGGCAGCGCGCGCGCTGGCTGTCGGCGGCATCGCACTGCGCCGGCTGCAGGCGGAGGCCGCGCGCACGGCCTTCACGCGTGCGGCGGAGGCGGCGCAGCGCGCCCGGATCCCGGCGCTGGTGGCCGAGGTCGAGGCCGCGGCGCGCATTCTGGAGACGCCGGCAGCGCGACTGATCATACAGGGCAAGGAGCGCCCGTTGATGCTGGGCGAGGTCGCGGACCTGCTCGCATCGGGGAGCTTCGTCGTCGATGCCTGTCGCAATGTCGTACGCGAAGCGGGTACGGTCGTGCCGCTCGCCACCCGACCCGTGCTGTTTTCGCTCGCGCGTACGCTTGCCGAAGCCTGGCCCGCCGATGTCTCGCGCGAAACGCTGCTGACGCGTGCCTTCCGCGCGAAGGAGGCGGACGAGTCGCATCGTGCCCGCCTGCGGGTCGAGATCGGGCGACTACGCGCCGAACTGCACGGCATTGCCGAAATCAACGCGACCAGGCGCGGCTTCGCCCTGAAGCCGCGCCGGGCGCAGGCGGTCGCGGTGCTGGCGCAGCCGCTGGAGGAGTCGCATGCCGACGTGCTCGCTCTGCTGGCAGATGGCGAGGCCTGGTCGAGCTCGGCGCTGGCGCTGGCGCTTGGCACGAGCCAGCGCAACATGCAGCGCGCGCTCGAAGCACTGGCGGCCGCCGGCAAGATCCAGCCCTTCGGCAAGGCGCGGGCGCGGCGCTGGCTGACGCCGCCGGTGCCCGGTTTCCCGACAGCCTTGTTACTCCCGGCTGCGCTGCCCGATGGCTAGACCTCTCCCGGCCCAACCGAACAGAGGAGATCATCCCATGACCAGGACAGCCACCATCCTTCGCGAATACGGCCCCTTCCCCGGGGTAGAGGCCGTACACGGCGTCAGCTATGACGGGAAAAACGTCTGGTTCGCTGCGGGCGACAAGCTCAATGCGCTCGATCCGGACAGCGGCGAGACCGTCCGCAGCCTCGACGTGCCCGCCCATGCCGGCACCGCCTTCGACGGCAAGCATCTCTACCAGATCGCCGAGAACCGTATCCAGAAGATTGATCCGGAAACCGGGAAAGTGCTCGCGACCATCCCCGCACCGGGCGGCGGCGCCGATTCCGGACTCGCCTGGGCGGAAGGCACGCTCTGGGTCGGCCATTATCGCGAACGCCAGATCCACCAGATCGATCCCGAGACCGGCAAGGTGCTGCGCACGCTGCAGTCGAACCGTTTCGTCACCGGCGTGACCTGGAGCGACGGCGAGCTCTGGCACGCGACTTGGGAGGACGAGGAGAGCGAGATCCGGCGGGTCGATCCCGAAAGCGGCAAGGTGCTCGACGCCGTGCGCATGCCGGCGGGGACCTTCATCTCCGGCATGGAGGCTGGCGGCGACCGCTTCTACTGCGGCGGCGGCAAGAACGGGGTCATCAGGGCGGTGAGCCGCCGCTGACGCCCACCCCATCGGCGGGGCTCCCCGAATTTCCGTTCCTTAAAGCGCATAACATTACGTCACCTTGTTTTTTCCGGAACGTCCGGTTCCGGGCAATGGTTCCATGTCTGGAGGTGGCGCGTCTCGTCCATCAGCGGGGAGGGCGGTGTTGGCCCGTTGCAGACATCCGGAAAGTCTGGTTGCGGGGCAGTACGATGGCTAGGCAGACAGCGACCATAACCGTCGTCGCAAACTTGCGGTTTTGGCAGAGCGGTATCCGTGCTTATGCGAACGGTGAACGTTACCTATGGCCGACGCGTTAGCGTCAACTGTCCGTCGTGATGCGTGGCGATCTTGCCAGACAGCAGGAGCTCTTGGTCTGAAGGCTGTTATCAAGCCAACGACTTGACGAGGGCATGGGATGTTCGCCGCCAACATCACCGGCCGAGTGTCTTTGGGCCGCTTGCCTGCATGTGACCCTCATGATGTGGTCGCGATCTGCGCCGGCGCCTGTGACGATTGATGTGAGCTGACGCGTGTGTGAGCACTTTGCATGTACACGATAGCCTTCCTGCTGCTGCCCGAGTTCTCCCTTCTCGGCGCCGTCTCTGCCACCGAGACGCTTCGGGTCGCAAATTCGCTCTATCCCGAGCCGCCTTTTCGCTCCGTTTTCGTGCACGATACGCAGCCGCACGTGGCGTCGAGCTCGGGCATCCCGCTTCAGGCCGAGATGCATGTGCGCGATCTCAAGGAGTTCGACGCGCTGATCGTGCTGTCGAGCTTCCGGCATGACAGCTACGAGAACGCCGAGACGCTGAGCCTGATCCGGCGCTTCGACCGGCATGGCAAGACGATCGGCTCGATCGAGAGCGGCGTCTACCACCTGGCCAAGGCCGGCGTGCTCAACGGCCACATGGCGACGGCCCATTTCAACAACCTGCCGATGTTCGCGGCACTCTTCCCGCAGGTGAGCTTCGTCAAGAAGGTTTACACTTGGAGCGAGAAGCGCATGACCTGCGCCGGCGGCGCCGCGGCGACCGACATGATGCTGCACCTGGTCTCGGACCGCCTCGGCAAGGCCGTGGCGGCGCGGGTCGCCAACATCATCATCTTCCCGTATCGGCGCGAGATCGGCGCCTATCAGGACGATCTCTTCACCTCGGCATATAATGGCTTTCCGCAGCCGGTGCGCGAGGCCTGCCGGATGATGGAGGAGGCGATCCATCGACCGTTGGAGATCGAGGCCATCGCCGAGCATCTCGGCCTGTCGCGCCGACATCTCGACCGGCTGTTCGAGGTTGCCTTTAACTGCTCGACCTTCGACTACTACCGGATGATCCGGCTGGCCCGGGCCCGCAAGTTGGTCAAGGCGACGCGGATCGAGCTGACGGCGATCGCGATGCGCTGCGGCTTCCGCTCCTATCCGCGCTTCCTCGAGCGCTATCGCGAGGCCTATGGCGTGCCGCCCTCCGAGGACCGCGCCTCGGAGCTGCTGCAGCCGAGCCAGCCCGACCGAGTCTCGCCGCTGACCGACCTGCATCCCTACCAGGCCCAGCTCGACCCCAAGCGCATGGTCTGAAGCCCACCGCGGACGTTCTAGCTCTTGTCCATATCAGGAACTTTAAAAGTCGATATCGGGACTATCGGCAGGCTGCTGCATTTTTAAAGATCGCCCTATGTCGACTTTGATGAATTCAATATTCGACCGCGAGATACTGGTTTCCTAAACGTAATATGCGGCCAATCGAGAGTTTTTGACACGAGCGCTCCAGTATTCCTGCGCCAGCGCACGGTGCCGAGGCCGTCCGAAGGTTCCGGCCGGGGTCATCAAGGCCATATGGCAAGCGAGCGTCAAAGACGCCGTCAAACAAGAGGGTGAACGGAATGGCAGACGGTTCGACGACGACCGGCAGCGCGCTGCCGGCGAATGCACTCACGCGGCGGGCCTTGAGCGCAGGCCTGCTGACGACCGGGCTCCTGGCCGGCTCCGGCCGCGGCATGGCCCAGGGCGCGGCGAAGCGCGGCGGCACGGTCAAGCTGGCGCTGTTCCAGCAATCCACCGGCGACACCTTCGATTCCGCCCGCTACGACAAGGGCAACGACTATATCCGCGGCACCAGCGTCTACAGCTACCTGACCCGCATGGACGAGAAGGGCGAGGCCCAGCCCGAGGTCGCCGAGTCCTGGGAAGCCAACAAGGAAGCGACGCGCTGGGTCTTCTCGATCCGCAAGGGCATCAGCTTCTCGGACGGTGCGCCGCTCACCGCCAACGACATCATCTTCTCGATCCTGCGCCATCGCGAGGACAAGGTCGCCTCGACAGCCAAGCAGCTCATCTCCAACATTACCGCGGTGACGGCGGACGGGCCGAGCAAGATCGTCTTCGAGCTGGCGCAGCCCGATGTCGACTTCCCGATCCTGATCGGCATCTTCCAGTTCGCGCTGGTCAAGAACGGCACCTATGACTTCGCCAAGCCGATCGGCACCGGCGCCTTCACGGTCAAGGAGTTCCAGCCCGGTATCCGCACGGTGCTGGTGCGCAACCCGAACTTCTGGAAACAGGGCCAGCCCTATATCGACCAGTTCGAAATGTTCCCGATCCCGGACGCCTCGGCCCGCGCCAATGCGCTCCTCTCGGGCGATGTCGACATGATCCTCGAACTGCGCGGCAACGGCATCGATCAGGTCGGGAAATCGAGCAATGCCGAGGTCTTCGTCACGCCGAGCACGCGCTATACCGCGATCCAAGCCGCCGTCGACCGCGCGCCCTCGAACAACACCGATCTCGCGATCGGCCTTGCCCACCTGATCGACCGCAAGCGTGTGCTCGACACGGTGCTGCGCGGCTATGGCAGTATCGCCAACGACCATCCGATCGGCCCGACAAGCCCCTATTTCAACGCGGCGCTGCCACAGCGCGAACTCGACATCGACAAGGCCAAGTTCCATTTCGGCAAGGCCGGCATCGGCCAGAGCCCGGTCGAGCTCTCGATGGGCGATGGCGTGCTCTACAGCGTCGATATCGGTCAGCTGATGCAGCGCGAGGCGATGCGCGCCGGCCTCAACCTGCAGATCAAGCGCGAGCCGGCCGAGAGCTACTGGACGGCAGTGGCGGGCAAGCGCCCATTCTCCGCGACGAATTTCCACCCGCGCCCGACCTACAACATGCTGCTCTCCCTGAGCTGGAAGAAAGGCGCGGTCTGGAACTTCTCGCATTACGAGAACGAGCGCCTCGAAAAGCTGATCGACATGACCCGCGCCGAGTTCGACCTTGCCAAGCGCAAGGAGCAGTACGGCGAGATCCAGACGATCATCCACAATTCGGGGGCGATCATGATCCCGACCTTCCTCAACTACGTCGACGGCGTGTCGAAGAAGATCAAGGGCCTCACGCCGCTGCCGATCGGCAGCCTCGGCGGCTTCAACTTCACCGACCGGATCTGGGTCGACGCCTGATCCCGATGGCGTCGGGTCCAGGCGAAGCGGAGTAGCGGAGCGTGGCTCAATTCATCCTCTGGCGGCTGCTGGCCACGCTGCTGCTGCTTTTCGTCGTCTCGCTGCTGGTTTTCTGGGCCTGCGAGATCCTGCCCGGCGACGTCGCGCAAGTTGCGCTCGGGCAATATGCGACGCCCGAGAACGTGCAGGCGCTGCGGATCGAGATGGGGCTGAACCAGCCGCCCTGGCAGCGCTATCTCGGCTGGCTCGCCGGCGCCGTGCAGGGCGACTGGGGCCGCTCGCTGGTGACCAAGTCGGCGGTCACCGGCCTGCTGTCGGAGCGCGTCGCCAACACGGCGCTGCTCGCCGGCATCACCACGCTGATCGCGGTGCCGCTCGCGGTCTTCCTGGGCGTCGTGATGGCGATGTGGAACGGGCGGGCGCTCGACCGCGGCGCTTCCGTCGTGATCCTGGCGCTGTCTGCCACGCCCGAATTCCTGCTGGCAACCCTGCTGGTGCTGCTGTTTGCGGTCAATCTCGGCTGGCTGCCGGCTGTCGCCTATCTCTCGACCGGTTCCGGCTTCGCCCAGACGGCCCGCGCGCTGCTCCTGCCGACGGCGAGCCTCGTCGTCGTCGTCACCGCACAGATCGCCCGCATGACCCGCGCCATCCTCGGCAACATCCTGACGCAGGCCTATATCGAGATGGCGATCCTGAAGGGCGTACCCGGGCGCCGCGTCGTGGCGCGCCATGCCCTGCGTAATGCCGTCGGCCCGATCGCCAATGTCGTGGCGCTGAACACCGCCTATCTCGTCAGCGGCATCGTCGTGGTCGAGACCATCTTCGCCTATCCGGGCCTCGCGCGGCTGATGATCGATTCCGTGCAGTCGCGCGACCTGCCTGTCGTGCAGGCCTGCGCCATGATCTTCTGCGCGACCTATGTGCTGCTGATCCTGCTCGCCGACGTGATGGCGCGCGTCTTCGATCCGCGCTCGCTGCCGCAACGCCCGATGGACGCGATATGAGCGGCGTCACATCCCGCAGGCGGCTGTCGCCGACGCTGGTCTTCAGCGCCACGATCCTGGTCGCCTTCCTCCTGATCGCGCTGGTCTCGCTCGTAGCCCTGCCGCAGGACCCGTTCGACTTCGTCTCGGACGAACCGTTCTCCGCGCCGGTCGCCGGCATCTGGCTCGGCTCCGACTATCTCGGCCGCGACGTGCTCTCGCGCCTGATGGACGGCACCCGCATCACCCTGCTGATGGCGCTGACCGCGACGCTCCTCGCCCATCTGATCGGCGACACGCTCGGCCTGCTGGCGGCGACGCGCGGCGGCCTGGTCGACGCCGTGCTGAGCCGCATCGTCGACGTCATCCTCGCCTTGCCGAAGATCATCGTCGGGCTGGTCGTCGTCGCGGCGCTCGGCTCCTCGGTCACCGTCATCATCGGCATCGCGGCGGTGGTCTATTCGGCCGGCGTCTTCCGGATCGCGCGGGCGCTCGGCAACGACCTCAAGGAGATGGACTACATCAAGCTGGCGCGGGCGCGCGGCGAGGGCATGGGCTGGATCCTGTTCGGCGAGATGCTGCCCCATGTGGTCAAGCCGCTGGCCACCGATTTCGCCATCCGGGCGAGCTTCGCCATCCTGTTCATGAGCAGCCTCAGCTTCGTCGGGCTCGGCGTGCAGCCGCCCATGGCAGACTGGGGCGGCATGGCGCGCGAGAACCTCGGCGGGCTCTCGACCAATCCGCTCGCCGCCATCGGCCCCGCGATCGCGATCGCGCTGGTCTCGATCGCCCTCAACATGCTCGTCGACTCGCTCGACGGCGATGCCCGGCATTGAGGCGGCCATGACCCAGGCGACCGCCTCCGACACCGTCCTCGCCATCGACGCCCTCCGCATCGGCACGACCGCGGGCACGGCCGTTCTCGACGGCGTCTCGCTTGAGGTCCGGCGCGGCGAGGTCGTCGCACTGATCGGCGCCTCGGGCTCGGGCAAGACCACATTGGCGCTGGCAGCTCTCGGCCATCTGCGGCCGGGTCTGGTGCCGAGCGGCGGCAGCGTCCGGCTCGACGGCACCGACATGCTCAACGCGCCGCAGGCGGTGCTCAACCGGATGCGCGGCCAGACCGCGGCCTATATCGCGCAGAGCGCGGCGGCGGCGTTCAACCCGCGGCTGCGGCTCGGCGAGCAGGTCGTCGAATCGGCGCTGCTGCATCGCAGCCAGACGCCGTCTAAGGCACAGGAACGCGCGCAGGCGCTGTTCCGCTATCTCAGCCTGCCGATGCCGGAGCGGATCGGGACGCGCTTCCCCTACCAGGTCTCGGGCGGGCAGTTGCAGCGCTTCATGATCGCGATGGGCATGCAGGAGGAGCCCCTGCTCCTGGTCTGCGACGAACCGACCAGCGCGCTCGATGTCACCACCCAGGTCGAGGTGATGCGCCTGCTGAAGCAGGTCATCGCCGACAACGACACCGCAGCGCTCTTCGTCAGCCACGACCTTGCCGTCGTCGCGCAGATCGCGACCCGAATCGCGGTCATGCGGGCCGGCCGGATCGTCGAGATCGGCGAAACCCGGCAGATCATCGAGGCCCCGCGCGAAGACTATACCCGCGAACTGATCGCGGCCTGCCAGCATCTCTCGCTCGGCGCGCTGGCGCAGAAACCCGCTCGCCCGGCCCAGGCTGCCGTGCCGGCTCTCGTGGTTACGGGCCTCAATGCCGGCTACGGCAAGGTCGCCGGCGGCCTGCCGCAGATTCCGACGCTGCACGGCGTGGACCTCAAGGTCGGCAAGAGCGAGATCGTCGCGGTGATCGGCGAATCCGGCTCGGGCAAGACGACGCTGGCACGGGTCGTCGCCGGCCTGCACGCGCCGGCTTCCGGCAGCGTCGCCCTGAACGGCGAGGCGCTGGCCGGACTCGACGCACAACGCACCGCGGCGCAGCGCCGCCGCATCCAGCTCGCGGTACAGATGGCCGATACGGCGCTGAACCCCAAGCACCGGTTGCGCCGCATCCTCGGGCGGGTGCTCTACTTCTTCCACGGCCTCAAGGGCGTGGTCTCGGAGGAGCGCATGCGCGCGCTGCTCGCAATGGTCAGCCTGCCGGAGCATTATCTCGAGCGCTATCCGACCGAGATCTCCGGCGGCGAGAAGCAGCGCGTCAACCTTGCCCGCGCGCTCGCTGCCGAACCTGAGATACTGATCTGCGACGAGATCACCTCGGCGCTGGACACGATCGTCGCTGGCCAGATCATCGCGCTGGTCAAGCGGCTGCGCGACGAGCTCGGCCTGACCATCATCTTCATCAGCCACGACCTCGCGACCGTGGCCTCGATCGCCGATCGCGTCACGGTGCTGCGCCATGGCCGCGTCGTCGAGGCTGGCCAGAGCGCCGCCGTGCTGAACGCGCCGACCGATCCCTATACGCGCCTGCTGGTCGCTTCCGTGCCGGAGTTGCGCCTCGGCTGGCTCGAAGATGCGGCTGCGATGCGCGCAACACTCGCCACCGAACTCGCGTCGGCGCCGCAGGGCGCTGCCTGACCCGCCGACACAAGGCCCATCGGAGACAACCAGATGCGCGCTGCCCTTTCCGAACTCGACGGCTGCTCCTTCGACGTCCTCATCATCGGCGGCGGTGTCGTCGGCGCCAGTTCCGCCCAGCACATCGCCTCGGGCGGACGCACGACGCTGCTGGTCGACAAGGGCGATTTCGGCTCGGGAACGTCGAGTCGTTCGAGCCGGCTGCTCTATTCCGGCCTGGCCTATTTCTCGCCCGATTACGAGCTCTGGCGCTTCGCCTATCGTCCGAAGGATCTGCTCCAGCGCGTGCGGATGGCCAAGCTCTCGATGGAGTGCCGGACCGAACTTGCCTCGACGATGCCGGAGCGCGTCAGCCGCCACACCTTCTTCTTCCCGGTCTTCGAAGACGGCGAGTATCCGGGCTGGAAGGTCGATCTCGGCTATCGCGCACTCGGACTCTTCGGTTCGTCCAAAGTGCCGCTGTCCTATCGTCGCCTGCCGGCGGACGAGGCGGCGCGGCAGTTCGGCATGGTCGGGCTGATGGACCGCAAGCGCCTGACCAGCGTGGGCGTCTTCGACGAGTACCAGTATCAATGGGCGGAGCGGATCTGCCTCGACACGATGCTCGATGCCGAACGCTGCGGCGCCACGATCCGCAATTATACGACGGCGACGCGGCTGGATCCGCTGCCGGGCGGCGGCTGGCGCGTGACGCTGGAGGACACGACCTCGCCCGGTTCGATGGCCATCGTGGAGGCCGCAACGCTGGTCAACACCGCTGGCCCCTGGGCTGACCGGCTGCTGCGCAAGACCTCCGGCCCGGTGCCGCAGAAGAAGCATCTCGTTGGCATCAAGGGCGTCAACCTGGTGGTCAAGCTGCCGGATTCCTGCCGGGGCACCGGCTTCGAGATGATCAGCAGCATCGGCCAGCCGTTCTACTGCATGCCCTGGGGCGACCATCACTTCTTCGGCCCGACCGAGACGATCTTCGACGACGAGCCGGGTTCGGTGCGCGTGCTGCCGGAGGAGGCCGAGTTCATCATCGCCGAGGCCAACCGCTCGCTGCCGTCGCTCAACCTGACGACGAACGACATCGTCTACCGCTGGGCCGGCGTCAGGCCGCGCACCACGAGCGAGACGGCCTCGGGCGTGAAGTCGCTCACCATCCACGACATGGCGGCCGAGGGCATGCCTGGCGCACTGACCGTGACCGGCTGCCCGATCATGACGCATCGCCATGCCGGACGGACGATCGCGGCCCGCGTCGCGCAGATGAGCAAGGCGTCGGGGGCCGCGACACCACTCTCCTATGCCGCGAGCAAGGCACCGGGTGACGATGCACTCTCGGCCGAACGGCTGCGCCATGCCGCCTCGCACGAGCATGTCGAGACGCTCGTCGACCTGCTGTTCCGGCGTGTGCCGGTGGGCTGGCGGCCTGACATGGGGCTCGGCGATGCGCGCCTGGCGGCAGAGACGGTCGCAAGCGTGCTCGGCTGGGACGAGGCCCGGATCGGCCATGAGGTTGAAGCGTATCGCCGCTTCATCGCCGAGAATTTCGAGCCCCGCGCGCTGGCTGTCGGCGGCGCCTCGTCCGAGGTCGCCGCGTGATGCGGATGGTCGATGCAGACACGGTGCACCGCCTGCTCGACTGGCCCGGCGCCATCGAGGCGATGCGGCGCGGCCATCTCAAGGACAAGCCGACGATCGCGAGGCTGGCGCTCGACCAGCCGCATGCGGGCGGGCACCCGGACATGATGCTGGCGGTTCCTGCCTGGCAGGCGGGCGAGGCGCTCGGCATCAAGGTCGTGACCTCGTTTCCGCGCAATGTCGAAGCCTACGGCCTGCCGACGGTCGATGCGCTCTACCTCGTCTTCGATCCGCTGACGGGCAAGGCCCGGGCCGTGATTGACGGCGAGGCGCTGATCTTGCGCAAGACGGCCTCGGATACGGCGCTCGGCGCGAGCTTCCTGGCGCCGCCGGATGCCAAGCGGATGCTGATGGTCGGGGCCGGCGCGCTGGCGCCCTATGTCATCGCCGCGATGCGAGCCGTCCGCCCCTCGCTGAACCATGTCTCGATCTGGAACCGGACACCCGAGCGCGGGCGGGCACTGGCCGCGACCATCCGGGAGACCGGCATTGCGGCCGAGGCCTGCCTCGATCTCGACGCGGAGCTGCCCAGGGCCGACATCGTCATCTCCGCCACCATGGCATCCGAGCCGCTGGTCAAGGGCGATCTGGTCGCGCCGGGCGCGCATGTCGGCCTGATCGGTTCTTTCACGCCGCAGATGCGCGAGGGCGACGACGCCCTGCTGCGCCGCGCCGCGATCTTCGTCGACGACTATGCCTGCCTCGAACGCTCGGGTGAGTTCATCGAGCCGCTGCGCAGCGGCGTGATCTCGCGAGACGACATCCGTGGCGACCTCTTCGCCCTGTGCCGCGGCGAAGCCTCCGCCCCGGCCGATGGCCGGCCGACGCTGTTCAAGAACGGCGGCGCCGGTCATCTCGACCTCTTCCTCGCCAGCCATCTGCTCGGGCGCCTCGCCCCGGCCGGCGGCCACCGAAACCCCTGTCTCAACGCTCCGGAATGAGCCCTCCCATGTCCTCCGATCCGCTGCTCCAGCCGCTGACGATCAAGCATCTCACGCTCAAGAACCGCATCATGAGCACCAGCCATGCAATCAGCTATGGCGAGGATGCGATGCCCAAGGAGCGCTACCAGCTCTATCATGAGGAGAAGGCCAAGGGCGGCATCGGGCTGACCATGTTCGGCGGATCCTCCAACGTCTCGCCTGATTCCGGCTCGGTTTTCGGCCAGCTCAGCGTCGGCGACGACCGCATCGTGCCGCATTTTCGCGAGTTCTCGGAGCGCGTGCATCGCCATGGTGCGGCCATCATGTGCCAGATCACCCATCTCGGCGGCCGCAGCCACTGGCGCTCCGACAACTGGCTGCCGACGGTCTCGCCCTCGCGCTATCGCGAGCCTTCGCATCGCGGCTTTACCAAGGAGATGGACAAGCACGACATCGCCCGCATCGTGCGCCAGTTCGGCGATGCGGCCTGGCGCTGCAAGGAAGGCGGGCTCGACGGCTGCGAGGTACATGTCCACGGCCACCTCGTCGGCCAGTTCTGGAACCCCATGGTCAACCGTCGCAGCGACGAGTTCGGCGGCTCGCTGGAGAACCGGGCCCGCTTCGGACTGATGGTGCTGGAGGAGATCCGCCGCAGGGTCGGCGACCGCTTTCTTCTCGGCGTGCGCATGGCCGTCGGCGAGGGCCATGAGGAGGGCATGACCGGGGCCGAATATCTCGACATGGCCAAGCTGATCGAGCGCTCCGGCCTGATCGACTTCTTCAACCTGACCTTCGGCCGCATCGACACCGAGGTCGGCCTCGCCGACTACATGCCGGGCATGCATGTCGGCCTCGCGCCGCAGCTTGCCCCCGTTGCTGCCGTCAAGAAGCAACTGTCGCTGCCGGTCTTCCACGCGGCGCGGATCACCGACCTCGCCACGGCACGCTATGCCATCCAGGAGGGCCTGGTCTCGCTGGTCGGCATGACCCGCGCCCATATCGCCGACCCGCATATCGTCAACAAGCTCGCCCGCGGCGAGGAGGAGAGCATCCGTCCCTGCGTGGGCGCGACCTATTGCTCCTGGCAGCGCCGCTGCATCCACAATGTCTCGATCGGCCGCGAGGCGACGCTGCCGCACCTGATCGCCAAGGCGGAAACGAAGCGCCGCGTCGTCATCGTCGGCGCCGGGCCCGGCGGGCTCGAGGCGGCGCGGATCTGCGCCGAGCGCGGCCATGAGGTGATCGTCCACGAGGCCGCCTCGCAGGCCGGCGGGCAGGTGCTGCTCGCGGCCCGCATTCCGCGCCGGCGCGACCTGATCGGCATCGTCGATTGGCGCCTGGCCGAGGCCGAGCGGCTCGGCGTCGTCTTCCACTACAACAGCTATGCCGACGCCGAGACGATCGCAGCCGAGAACCCCGACGTCGTGATCATCGCGACGGGTGGCCTGCCGGACAGGATGGAGGACGAGGTCGCGGGTGCCGATCTCGCCGAGACGGTCTGGGAGATGCTGGAGACGCCGCGCGTCTCGCAAGGGACGGTGCTGCTTTACGACGGGCTCGGAACCATCACGGGTGCCGCAAGCGCCGAGATGCTGGCCGACCAGGGCGCGCAGCTGGTCTATGTCACCCCCGACAAGCAGGCCGGCATCGAGACCAGCTATCTCGACCGGCCCTTCATCATGCGCGAACTCTACCGTGCGGGAACGGCGCTCCATCCGGACCGACGCCTGAAGCGGATCACCCGCAACGGCAACCGGCTCGATGCGACCTTCGTCAACGAATACACCGAGGTCGAGGAGACGATGTCCTGCGACCGCATGGTGATCGAGCGCGGCACGATCCCGATGGACGAGCTTTATCACGAGATGCGTTCCGGTGCCGTCAATGACGGGGTGACCGATCTCGACGCCCTGGTCGCGGGCGGACGCCAGTCGCTCTCGCTGAACCCCGAGGGGCGCTACGAGCTGCACCGCATCGGCGACGCGATATCGTCCCGCGACATCCACGCCGCAATGCTGGATGCGATGCGGCTCTGCAAGGACATCTGAGCGTCCTGACAGGCTCGAACAGCCCGAACGGCGGCCTCTGCGCCGCCGGTCGACCCATCTTTCCAATGGCGAAGGCACCATGAAGATCACAGCAGCACGGATCTACCTGATCGAGAGCGGCGGCATCCGCCCGGTCATTCTCGAACTGGAGACCGATGAGGGCATCGTCGGCCTCGGCGAGGCCTGCATCGCCTACGGCATCGGTGGCACGGCCTCGGCCGGGATGCTGAAGGACATCATCGAGCGCTACATGATGGGCGGGATCGACCCGTTCCGCATCGAGAAGCTCTGGACCGAGATCTACGATCACGGCTTCTGGGCCAAGGGCGGCGGGCCGATCGTCTATGCGGCGATGAGCGCGATCGAGCAGGCGATGCTCGACATCAAGGCACGCAGCCTCAACATCCCCGTCTACGAGCTGCTCGGCGGACGCGTCCAGGACAGCCTGCGGACCTATTGCAACGGCTGGTATTTCGGCTGCACGCAGGACAGCCAGTTGCCCGCCGCGGCTGAGAAGGCCGTCGCCGATGGCTATGACGCGTTGAAATTCTACCCCTTCGTCTCGATCCTGCCCGAGGGCAAGCTGCTCCATCCGTCCTACCGTGCCGCCAGTGACCGCAGCGTCGTCAAACGCGCCGTGCAGACAGTGAGCGAGATTCGCCGCGCCGTCGGCCCGGATGTCGAGATCATGCTCGATCTCTCTGCCGGGCTGACGACGGACGACACGATCCGCTTCTGCCGCGAGGTCGAGGAGCTCGACATCACCTATGTCGAGGAGCCGGCTGTGCCCGGTGATGTCGGCGCACTGGTCAAGATCGCCCAGGGCATCTCGCAGCGCATCGCCGTCGGCGAGCGGGTCTATTCGCGCTACGGCTTTCGCGACATCCTGGAAAGCCGCGCCGTCGACATTCTCCAGCCGGATATCGGCAACACCGGCGGCCTGCTGGAAGCCCGCAAGATCGCGGCGATGGCCGAGGCGTACAGCATGAAGGTGCAACCCCATATCTGCGCCAGCGCGCTGTCGACGGCGGTGGGCATGCATTTCAGCGCGTCGATCCCGAATTTCTACATTCAGGAGCACTTTCCCTACTGGGCGCGGATTCCGGGCCATGTTGAGGTGCTGGAGAATCCGATCGAGGCCTCGGTGACGGGCGGCATCATCCCGGTCAGCGACGCGCCGGGCTTCGGCGTCGACCTCCGCCGCGCCGCGCTCGGCAACTCGATCTGGGGCGAATGCGCGATTGACTAACAGCGTGCCAAAGGCCGCAAGACACTCACGACGAAAGCAGGATCACCATGTTCATCGCGCTGAAAATCAAGGCGAAATCGGTCTATCACGGCTATGACGAAGAGGGGAAGCTTAACGTAGATCCGGTCGAATCGACCGATTTCGTCGAAAAAATCATCAAGATCGACCGAATTCTGTCCTTTACCGAGGATTACATCTTCATCGAGTGCCCGCACGAAACCGTACAGACCTGGGAATACGAGGGAACACTTGCCGACATCAAGAGCAAGCTGGCGTCGATCTCAGCCATTGTCTGACAGGCGAACCAAGCAGCGCCGCACCTTGGTCCAGTGGGCCATGGGGATGACAGCAACTGTCTCGTCTCGATCCAAGGTGCCTGCTCCGCTCGACAAGCTCTATCAGGCAGGCATGAAATCTTCTGTCCGCTTCTGAGCAGAAGCTTAGTGTCAGCTGTTGGCGCGAAATCCCACTGGCACCACGACAGTACCCGGCGGTTCGACCGTGAGACCTTTGGGGCAGGCGCTGCCGTGTTCAGTTTTCGTCGGGAGCCGATCTCGCCGTCCAAAATCGCTAGCGTCCGCTTTCGGGCAAGGCGCTAACGTCAGCTTCTGGCGCCCGGCTGACGGATAGCCGTCAGTGGTTCAAAGGCCACCTTGGGTCGCAAGCGGACACTTTTCCCAACTCGCCTTGCCCAAGGGCTCCGCAGGCGCCTACGCTGAGCGAAGGTGTTATGGCAGCAGAGTGATTGATGGCCAAGAAGCCTGCCGGACTGTCGGAAGTCGATCTCGACGTGGCCGATGTCAGGCGGGTAGCGACGACTACCGATCCTCAAGGCGAGACGATCATCAGCCTTGAGATGCCCGGCGGCCAGATCATCAATGTCGTTTTCGGCCCCGTCACCTTAGCCAAGCTTGAAGCCCTGCTCGCGAAGGCGAGCGAGGCCCAGGCCGAAGCCGCAACTATCCAATAGCGGCAGCGAGCATGTGCGGGCGCTTTTCGCCGGCCTATTCGTGGGATGAGATCGTCGCTTTCAGCCAGTCTCTAACCGTCCCGGTTGACCGGCCAAACCTGCGCGCCCGGTACAACATCAGCCCAACGACCGAGGTCGACATCATCGTTGTGACCGAGACAGGTCGCGAACTTGGAAAGCCCGCTGGGGCCTTATTCCAGGTTGGTGGAAGAAGACTGCGCGCGAAACCGGCTCAACGTTCAATGCCCGGATCGAAGGCGCTGCGACCAGCCCAATGTTCCGGTCGGCATGGGACAAGCGCCGCTGCATCATCCCGGCCAGCGCGTTCTATGAATGGACGGGGCCGAAAGGCGAGCGCATCCCTCATCGCATCAGCGCAGCCGACGGGGGCCTCATGGCTTTCGGCGATGCTTCGGCCCAAGGATTTCGAGGTTTGGCTGGATGGAAGCGGCTCATCCTCAAGGCACCGATATCGAGGTCCATCGGATAGTGTCCGGCGAGATGACAAGCGTCGTGTAGGGATGCTGTTTCGAGATTCAGGAAACCGAACTATATTCCGCAGATGATGGTGGCAACGCTACAGAGCAGAAAGATGGCCGAGACCTCTCGTCGCAAGAATGCGGCAGCGGGGATCATCGACAAGTTGCGTGCATATGCCCTTAGGGAGGGCGGCCGCTACATCGTCTTCGGATCGTCGACGTCAGGCGAGATGCGTTACGACAGTGACATCGATGTCCTGGTCGATTTCCCTCCTGAGAAGGCTGCTGCTGCCGTTGTCTATGTGGAGGACCTTTGCGCGGAGCATGCCATCCCAGCGGACATCCTCGATGTCGCGACGACGAAGGAGACGTTCGTGCAGCGAGCGCGAGCCAGTGGGCTGTGCCTGCCATGACGGATGCCAGGTGGGTCGAGGTCGAAGACGACTTAGCGTCGGCCTGCAAACATTTCCGCAACGCCGCCCGTCTTTACGACGAAGGCGGGTTCGAAGACGAAGGCCTCAACGGATACAAATCCGAAATGGCTCTTCAGCACGCGATGCAGTCAGGTCACACCTCACTAGAGGGGGCGTTGAAACGCATCCTGGAAATTCTCGGAGAGGAACTTCCGAGCGGAGCAAACTCACACGCGGACCTCATAAAGCGCGTGACCCGATCGCTTGAGGTGGAAGGCCACGAACGCCCGGCAATCCTATCGGGAAGCGTCGCGAGAGATGTGGACGAGTCCAGGCGGTTCAGACACCGGGCCACTCATGACTACGACAACTTCGAAGCGGATCGCGCTGTGCCGGCAATCGAAGCTGCGAGACGTCTGGCTGAAAGCCTCGGCCCGGCGATCGAAGCTTTCAAGGCCGTGATTGACCCGCCATCGTCTGGCCGTAAGCGCTAGACTACCTCCATCGCGGCACGCTGCCAACGATGGCGATCGACAGCGCAGCAAATCACATGGTCGGCGCAGAAGCGACCAGCACCGGGTTCGTCATCTCGACCCTGACAGGCGGCGAGGATTTCGCGCTCCAGATCGGCTCGCTGACCGAGACGCTCGCCGCCGTCGAGATGGCGCAGCGCGCCGGCAACACCGCCGTTATGTCGCATCGTTCGGGCGACACCGAGGATTCACCATCGCCGACCTCGCCGTCGCGACCAATTGCGGGCAGATCAAGACCGGCTCGCGCGGCAGCCGATCCTGATCAGGGCAGGGCCTTCAGCGCGACGCGTACCTAATGCCGGAGTTTTGCAAAGCGCCCGGGTGAAATGATTGCGATGGGCGACTAGAGGCAGCGTCGCGCGAATGCGTACACTCGGCTCCCGTACCCACCGCCCGGCGGGGACCGGACCTTCAGAACGGGGCCAGCGGCCAGTTTCAGCCGTCGGCTGCAGAGCTCATTGCGGTTCCCGGAAGCGGACCTTGGGGATATGGGCAAATCGGGAGCGGGCACGTTGGCCGGTCTGGTAAGGTCCGCTCCCGGGCAAGGCTCCAATGTCCGGAAGTGGCGGATGTCGTTGAAAAAGTCGGTCCTGAGATCGCGCCTGTCGCGGCGCAGATTGAGCGGAGTGGGTCTCACCCCCTCATGCTGTCCTGAACCGCGGTCCGTTCGGCAGAAGCTTGGCGAGTTTCCTGAGGTTCTGGGCGGTTGCTGCGAGGTGGAACTCGTCTCGGGCGCCATTTGGTCCGCGTAATCGCAATCGGTCGAGCCGCAGGATGCGCTTGAGGTGGGCGAACAGCATCTCGACCTTCTTCCGTTCACGCCGCGAGGTGACATAGGCATCGGTTTCAGCGATGTCCCTGGCCATGTCGCGGGCGCCCTCATGGATTGAGCGCAGGATCTTGCGAGCGGGCATGTTTGGTGAGCACCGCGGCTTCAGCGAGCAGGCGTCGCAGGCAAATTTGCTGGCGTGGTAGCGCATCAGGCCGTTCTCATCGACGAGCGGGCGCTCGGTTCGATAGACCTTCTGGCGCTGCCTCAGCTCCTTCCCGCCCGGGCAGATGTAGAGATCGCGGTCGTGGTCATAGGCGAAGTCGGAGCGGCTGAAGGTGCCGTCGCTGCGCTGGGATTTGTCGAACACCGGCATATGCGGCTCGATCCCGCGCTCATGCACCAGCCAGGCGAGGTTCTCGGCCGAGCCGTAGGCACTGTCGGCGGCTAGCCTGGCCGGCCAAAGGCCGAAGCGCTCCTGCGTCCGGTCGAGCATGGTCCGGGCCGAGCCGACCTCGGCTTGCCGGATGGCACGGCTGGCCTCGACATCGACGATGACGGCGTGGTCGAGGTCGATCAGGTAGTTGGTGGCATAAGCGAAGAAGGCGTGGCCCTTCAGGGCTCCGGTCCATTGCGCTGCCGGATCGGAGCGGGAGACGAACTTCGGCTTCGCCTCGCTCGCCGCGCCCCAGGCGGCCTCGTCGAGCGTGTCGAGATACTCGCGGACCGACCGGCGCGTCCGGGCGAGATCATCCCAATCGACCGGCTCTGACGCTTCCGCGGAGCGCTGCTTGTTGGCGTCGGCCCGGATCAGGCTGGCATCGACCGCGAAGCCTTCGCCACCCACGAGCCCCTCAGCGATGCAGCGCCGGACGGTCGTCTCGAACAGCTCGCGGAGAAGATCGCTGTCGCGGAAGCGGCCATGCCGGTTCTTCGAGAAGGTCGAGTGGTCCGGCACATCGCCCTCCAGCCCGAGCCGGCAAAACCAGCGATAGACCAGGTTGAGATGCACTTCATCGCACAGGCGCCGTTCGGAGCGGATGCCGAAGCAATAGCCGATAAGCAGCATCCGGATCATCAGCTCCGGATCGATCGAGGGCCGACCCATCTCGCTGTAGAACGGACGCAGATGCGCGCGGACATCAGAGAGATCGACGAACCGGTCTATGGCTCGGACCCAATGATCGGCCGGGACGTGGCGCTCAAGGCTGAACTCGTAGAACAGTGCCTCCTGCGCCATCTGCCGTTCGCCCATCATCGCGCCGCCCTCCATCCACGAGCACGACTGAATCAGGACTTCGTCACCTCAGCAATGCCGACTTTTTCAACGACATCGGCGCGTGTCATACGTCGCCTCAGCGCGCGGCCGCTTGGTCCGTCCAGCGCCGGAACAGCACGCTGGCGTTGACGCCGCCGAAGCCGAAACCATTGGCAATCGCGTAGTCCGTCGCCACCGGCAGGGCCGTGTGTCTGACGAAATCGATCCCGTCGCCGGCCGGATCTGGACTGTCCAGATTGAGGGTCGGCGGCGCGATCTGATGTTTCAGAGCCAGGATGGCAAAGATGGCACCGAGCCCGCCGGCTGCCCCGAGCAGGTGTCCAGTGGCCGACTTCGTCGCGCTGACGGCAATCCCGCCATCCGAGCCGAACAACGTCCTGATGGCGGCAAGCTCTCCGAGATCGCCGATGGGGGTCGAGGTGGCGTGGGCGTTGAGATGACCGATCTCGCGCGGAGCAATCCCCGCTTGGGCGATCGCGATCTCCATGGCACGGCGTGCGCCATTGCCATCCTCGGGACCGGAGGTGATGTGGTGCGCGTCAGAGGTCGTGCCGTAGCCCACGAGTTCAGCAAGCGGCGTGGCGCCGCGTGCCAGTGCATGGCCCAGTTCCTCGATCACCAGCATGCCGGCACCCTCGCCCATGACGAAGCCGTCACGGGCCGTGTCGAACGGGCGCGAGGCCTCGGCAGGCCTGTCGTTGAAGCCGGTGGACAACGAGCGTGCAGCGGCAAAGCCGCCGAGGCTGACGATGTTCATGCAGGCTTCCGTGCCGCCGCACACGGCGACGTCGGCTTCTCCTGCGCGGATCAGCCGTGCCGCGTCCCCGATCGCCTGGATCCCGGCCGCGCACGCCGTCACGGGCGCGCCGAGCGGGCCTTTGAAACGATGCCGGATCGAGATATGCCCCGCTGCAAGGTTCACCAGGAAGGACGGGATCGTGAACGGCGACATCCGGCGCACGCCCCGGGTATCGACGGTCCGCACCGCTTCAGTGATCGCCGGGAACCCACCGATACCCGATGCGATGATCGTGGCCGTGCGCAAGCGCCCGGATTCCTCGTCGGGCTTCCAGTTGGCCTGCGCAAGCGCCTCGTCTGCCGCCGCCAGCGCAAAAAGGATGAACCGGTCGATCTTCCGCTGATCCTTCGGCGGCAGCACGGCGTCGGGATCGAAGCCTGCGTCAGCATCTTCCTGTCGTGTGGGGACAACCCCGCCGACCTTGGCCGGCAGATCGCCCACCATGTCGTCAGGGAGCCTGCAGATGCCCGAACGACCTTCCAGCAGGCGCGCCCAGCTGGGCGCGACACCAGCGGCCAGTGGGGTTACCGCACCCAATCCTGTGACAACAATCCGTCGCATATCAGCCTCCAGTAGGTTCCGGCGTGCCGGTTAGCCCGCTGGGCGCCGTCCGGCTCCGCCGCAGGAAAACGGGAAAAAAGGCCGCGATTGCCACAACCGCCGCCATGGTCAGGACGACGGCAAGGGACGCAGGCGGCGAAAACGGCAGCGAGCTGGCGATGAACGCGCCGATCGCGGCGCAGCTCATCTGCAGGAACCCAAGCAGCGATGACGCAGAACCTGCCTGCGGACCGAAGGGATGGAGCGCGATCGCCGTACAGAGCGGATTGATCAGCCCCATGCCAAACAGATAGAGGGCAATGGCCATCGTGAAGGTCGTCAAGCTCGGCGATGCGGCGAAGCCGAACATGGCAAAGCCGCCAGCGAGTGCGACGGCGAGGCCCAGCAGGCCAACCACGCGGTCGCCATGGCGCCGTGCCAGGCGCGGCGCCAGGAAGCCGGCGGCAAACACAATCAGAACCGTCGCCGCGAAGGACAGGCCGAGCTGGATGGCGCTTAGACCCAGCGTGTTCATGAGCACGCCCGGCGCGGCCGCGAAGAAGCTGTACAGCCCGCCGACGACGAAGCTCACCGCCAGGGCCGGCAGCAGGAACCGTTGGTCGGTCAATAGCCCGTAGGTCGACGCAACGGATGAAAGCGCCAGGGGCGTTCTGCGCTCCACCGGATGGGTCTCGCCGAGGCGGCCGACATAGTGCCATGCGAGCCCGACACCGAAGCTGGCAACGACGACGAACAAAACCCGCCAGCCGAAGACGCCGGATAGGACGCCGCCGAGCAGCGGCGAGAACCCCGGCGCCACCGCTCCCGCGATCATGGTCAAAGCTAACGCCCGGCCCAAGGCTTCGCCATCGAAGAGGTCACGGGCTATGGCACGCGCAAGGACCGAAGCCGCGCAGGCCCCGAGTGCCTGAACGATCCGGCCCAGCAACAGCACGGACAGATCGCCTGCAAGGGCGCAGATGGTGCTGCCCGCAGCGAAGACGATCAGACCGCCGAGCACCAGCGGCTTGCGGCCAAACCGGTCCGCGAGCGGGCCCACGAAAAGCTGCCCGAGCGCGAACGCGATGAAGAAGCTGCTGAGCAGGAGGCCGAGGCCGGGCGAGGAAATCGCCAGCTCAGAGCCCATCTGCGGAAAGGCGGGCAGGATGATGTTGGTGGCGAGCGCACCAAGGGCTGACAGTCCCGCAAGCAGGAACAGGATCCCGCCGGTTACCCGCTGTTGGAAGTGCGCAGTCGGTGGGGTATCCCGTACGGGCTCGATATCCGGAGCACCTGCGCTGCGCGCCTCGGCGGAAGATATCGTCATTGGCGCCGGCTCGGGGATGCATCGTCCGCAGACGACTGTGCCAGTACGCTTTCGGCGGCCGCTTCCAGGAAACGCTTCGACATCCGCTCGTCGTTGACGGCGCGGGACAGGAGCACCGCTCCCACCATCGTCGAGAGAATGGCCATGGCCTTGTTGTCTGGTGCATCACCGGCGGTTGTCCCGACCCAAGGGCCCAGCATCTGCAGATACTCTTCGATCCCGGCCTCAAAAGCCGCCTTCACGGCCGGGCTCTGCCGGGCCGCATCGGATCCCAACGCGACGACCGGACAACCATCCGTCTTCTCGGCGCAGTGACCCATGCTGAGATAGAAATCGACCACAGCCGCCAACGGCGCGTCAGGGTTGGACCGGGCAGCAGCCGACCACCGGCCCGACGCGCTCTCCAAGGCGCGCTTGGACGCCTGCGCCGCCAGATCGTCCTTGGATTCGAACTGCTTGTAGAAGGCGCCCTGCGTCAGCCCGGCGCCGGCCATCAGGTCCTTCAACCCGATGCCGTCGAACCCGTGCTCCCGGAATAGGCGGCTGGCCACGTCGATGACCGTTTGCCGATTCTCCTCGGCCTGCTGCCGCGTCACACGCATGGGGACCTCCAAAATTAGATTGCGTTCGTAATCCATACAGCTTATAGCTGTCGAATGCAATCTAATTGGTTCATAGCGATGAGCAAGAAAAAGAAGTCCGCGATCGTCGCAGGTGGCGTCATGCTGGCGGCGGCGGCCGGGGCCGCATTCGTGACTCTCTCGGCGCGTCCGCAGAGCGCGTCAGCGGTTGGCGACCCCAGGCAGAATGCTCCGATCGTCAGGCTGGTGAACCCGACTCCTGTCGTCGATGCCGAACGCCGCTTCACAGGCGTCATCGCTGCCAGGGTGCAGAGCAATCTGGGCTTTCGCGTTCCCGGGAAGATCGTCGAACGGTTCGTGAATGTCGGCCATTCCGTAACAGCCGGTCAGAAGCTCATGCGGATCGACGAAACCGACCTGCGGCTCGCACTGACCGCTAAACGTAATGCTACCGTCGCGGCGCGCGCAGTTCTGGTTCAGGCCCGGGCCGACGAGAAGCGTTATGCGGTTCTGGTCAAGGACGGGTTCGCGGCGAGCCCCCAGCGTTACGAGCAGTCCAAAGCGGCCCTTGATACCGCCGCAGCCCAGCTTGCCGCCGCCGAAGCCGACGAGAAGGTCGCTGAAAACAGCTCAGGCTACTCGGTCCTGGTCGCTGACGCCGATGGAACGGTCGTTGAAACGCTTGGAGAGCCGGGTCAGGTCGTGACCGCCGGACAAACCGTAGTTCGGCTGGCTCAGGCCGGCCCGCGCGAAGCGGTCGTCGCGCTCCCCGAAACGATCAGACCGGCAATGGGCTCTGCGGCAGTGGCCAGCCTCTATGGAACTGAGGCACGCCGCTATGCCGCCGCCCTCCGACAACTCTCGGATTCCGCGGATTCGCAAACCCGAACCTATGAAGCACGATATGTGCTCGATGGAGCGGCCGCGGCAGCTCCGCTTGGGGCAACCGTGACCATCAGGCTGGCAAATAAAGCGAGCCAGCCGGAGATGGAAGTGCCGCTCGGTGCCGTGCTGGACGATGGGCAGAAAACCGGTGTCTGGTTGCTGGACGCCGCCACCTCGACCGTGAGGTTCCAACAGGTCACGCTGATGCGGGTCACCAGCGAAACAGCCGTGATCTCAGGATTAGGCGCTGGCGAGCCGGTGGTTTCGCTGGGGGCTCACCTGCTGCAGGATGGCGCACGCGTCCGGACAGCGTCGCAGATCAAGGCCAGCAAATGAGCTTCAACCTGTCGGCCATAGCCGTTCGCGAACGGGCCGTTACCCTCTTCTCGATCATCCTGCTGGTCGCCGCCGGCATCTACGCCTTCTTCATGCTCGGCCGGGCGGAAGACCCGAGCTTCACCATCAAGACGCTGACGGTCACGACCGTGTGGCCGGGCGCGACCGCGCGCGAAATGCAGGACCTGGTCGCGGAACCGCTGGAAAAACGCATCCAGGAACTGACCTGGTACGACCGCGTCGAGACGACCACCCGGCCGGGCTACGCCTATCTGACGGTCACGCTGAAGGACAGCACGCCGCCTGGCGCCGTTGAGGAAGAGTTCTATCAGGCCCGCAAAAAGCTGGGAGATGAGGCCCGCAACCTGCCGCCCGGCGTTCTCGGCCCCTTCGTCAACGACGAATATTCGGATGTGAGCTTTGCCTTGTATGCCCTGAAAGCCAAAGGCATGCCGATGCGCGAGCTCGCGCGGCAGGCGGAAGTGATCCGGCAGGACCTCCTGCACGTCCCCGGGGTCAAAAAGATCAACATCCTCGGCGAGCGCCCCGAGCAGATCTTCGTCGAGTTTTCGTTTGCAAAGCTCGCCACGCTCGGCGTGTCGGCACAGGACATCATTACGGCGCTGCAGCGGCAGAACACCGTGACGCCCGCAGGTTCGATCGACACGAACGGACCGCAGATGTTCATCCGGGTCGATGGCGCCTACGCAGGCTTGAAAACGATCGCGGACACGCCGATCGCCGCGGCCGGCAGAACCCTCAAGCTCTCCGATATCGCCGAAATCCGGCGCGGCTATCAGGATCCCCCGACCTATCTGATCCGGCGGCAGGGTGAACCCACGATCCTGGTCGCGGCGGTCATGCAGTCCGGTTGGGACGGCCTCGCGCTCGGCAAGGCGCTCGAAAACAAGACAATGGAGATCGCGGGGACACTCCCGCTGGGCATGACGCTCGACAAGGTCACCGACCAGGCCGTTAACATCAGCTCGGCGGTTGACGAGTTCATGTTGAAGTTCGCCATGGCGCTCGGCGTCGTGCTGCTGGTGAGCCTGCTCAGCCTCGGCTGGCGCGTCGGCATCGTCGTGGCCGCGGCCGTGCCCCTGACGCTAGCCGTCGTCTTCCTGATCATGCTGGAGAGCGGCCGCTTCTTCGACCGCATTACACTCGGTGCTCTGATCCTGTCGCTGGGCCTTCTGGTCGATGACGCCATCATCGCCATCGAGGTGATGGTGGTGAAGATGGAAGAGGGCATGGACCGCATCAAGGCGGCTGCCTATGCCTGGAGCCATACCGCGGCCCCCATGCTGTCGGGCACGCTGGTCACGATTGCCGGGTTCCTGCCGGTCGGATTTGCCCGCTCGACCGCGGGCGAATATGCCGGCAACATCTTCTGGGTCGTGGGCTTTGCCCTGATCGTCTCCTGGATCGTGGCGGTGGTGTTCACGCCCTATCTCGGCGTCAAGATGCTGCCCGACATCAAGCCCATCCCGGGCGGTACGCACGCGATCTACGATACGCCCAATTATCGGCGCCTGAGACGGCTCATCACCTTCGCCGTGCGCCGCAAGTTCATGACCTGCGCCATCGTCGTCGTCGCGTTCGCTCTGTCCGGCATCGGCATGGCCGGCGTGAATCAACAGTTCTTCCCGACATCGGACCGCCCCGAAGTACTGGTCGAGGTGCGTCTGCCGGAAGGCACCAGCATCGAGACGACCACGGCCGCGGTGCAAAAGCTCGAAAGCTGGCTGGGTAGCCAGCCCGAGGCGACTATCGTCACGAGCTATGTCGGCCAAGGGGCACCGCGTTTCTTCTTTGCGATGGCGCCGGAACTGCCAGATCCCGCCTTCGCCAAGATCGTCGTGTTGACGCCAAATGCCGAGAAGCGCGAAGTTTTGAAGCACAGGCTCCGTGAAGCGGTCTCTCAGGGGCTCGTCCCCGAAGCATTCGTGCGCGTCACCCAGCTCGTCTTCGGGCCCTACACGCCCTTTCCGGTTGAATTTCGCGTCATAGGGCCTGATCCGGCTGAATTGTACGCCATCTCCGGCAAAGCCCTGGAGGTGATGCGTGGCGTTGCCGACGTCCGTCAGGCCAATCGCGACTGGGGCAATCGTACGCCCGTGCTGCGCTTCGTACCCGACCAGGACCGGCTCAACCTCATCGGCCTGTCGCCGGCAGCCGTTGGCCAGCAGCTTCAGTTCCTGCTCACCGGCGTTCCCGTCACGCAGGTCCGCGAGGATATCCGAAACGTGCCGGTGGTGGCGCGCAGCGCCGGCAGCGAGCGGCTTGACCCGGCGCGCCTTGCGGACTTCTCGCTGATGAGCCGCGACGGTCGCCAGATTCCGCTCGATCAGATCGGCCACTCCGAAATGCGCCTGGAGGAGCCGATCCTGAAACGGCGTGACCGCACGCCTGTCATCACCATCCGCGCGGACATCAACGAGGCCACCCAGCCTCCGGAGGTTTCAAAGCAGGTGATGACGGCCCTTCAGCCGCTGATCGCAGCCCTTCCGGCCGGCTATCGCATCGAGATGGGCGGATCGATCGAGGAGGCGACCAAGGCAAACACCGCTCTGGGCAAGGTCTTCCCAATTATGATCGCCGCCACGCTGATCGTCATCATGTTTCAGGTGCGATCGTTCTCGATGATGGCGATGGTGCTGCTGACGGCGCCGCTCGGCGTGATCGGCGTTGTGCCGACCTTACTGCTCTTCAATCAGCCGTTCGGATTCAACGCCATCCTCGGCCTCATCGGCCTAGCCGGCATCCTGATGCGCAATACGCTGATCCTGACCGATCAAATCCAGGAAAATCGTGCGGCTGGCCTCGACGATTATAACGCCGTTATCGAAGCCACGGTACAGCGCACGAGGCCCGTCATCCTGACCGCACTTGCCGCGGTCCTGGCCTTTATTCCCCTCACCCATTCCGTGTTCTGGGGATCGATGGCCTATACCCTGATCGGCGGCACGGCCGTCGGCACCGTGCTGATCCTGCTGTTTCTTCCCGCGCTCTATGTGGCCTGGTTCCGGATCAAACCGACTGCGGATCCGAAACATGAGGTTTCGCTGGGGGAACCAGCACTGCGACCAGCAGTGGCTGTCCATTAAGAATCCGATTTGGAAAGAGATCGTTCAGGGTTCTGAGCCGCCACAGTGTCCCCGACCGTCACGGTCCGCTTTCTGGAAGGCATCAAATGTCCGCAGGTGGCGCTAACTCCCCATCTGACGCCGAGATGTCGGACGATCGCCCAGAGCGTCCAGCGCGTCACCGTTCCGCCGGCCCCAAGCGTAGAGGAGCTCCACCGGTTCAACAAAACGCACTCCAAGCGCGGTGAGACGATACTCGACCGCAGGCGGCACGGTGCCGGCTACATGCCGCGTCAGGAGGCCGCTGCATTCTATTTCGCGCAGGGTCTGAACCAGCATCTTCTTCGAGACGCCGGGAATGCTTCGCTGCAGAACACCTGTTCGCGCGCGTCCATCGTGAAGGGCGTGAAGCGTGTGCAGGATCATGCTCGTCCACTTGCTCGCAAACAGCTCCAGGACGCGCCTGGGTGCGCAATCCTCTTGCCATGCGTCTTCGGGGGAGCCGGGCTTCATGCTGGTTACCGTCTTGTGCCTATGACCCTATTGGGTGCCGTCTAGCGCTGCAGGCTCGGCCTGACTAGATCGCAGTGACGGATTGGAGAGATCATGAACAAGACGGCATTGATTGCAGGCGTCAGCGGCATCGTCGGCAACAACCTCGCTCGCAGCCTCGTCGCGTCGGGCTGGTCGGTGCAGGGGCTCGCGAGGCGGGCGCCGCACGACGTCCCAAGCGTCGCCCATCGCGGCCGACCTGCTCAATCCCGCGCATCTGTCGGTTGCGCTGGCCGGTCGACGACCAAGTCACGTCTTCATCACCACCTGGATGAGGCAGAAGACGGAGGCCGAGAATATCCGCGTCAATGGCGCCATGGTCCGCAATCTCCTCGACGCGCTGCGGCCGACAAAGAGTGTACGCCATGTCGCTCTGGTGACGGGTCTCAAGCACTACCTTGGTCCGTTCGAGGTTTATGGAAAGGGCAGCCTGCCGGCAACGCCGTTTCGAGAGGATCAGGCCCGCCTCGATATCGAGAACTTCTACTACGCCCAGGAAGACGAAGTGTTCTCTGCGGCCGAACGCGACGGGTTCGGCTGGAGCATTCACCGGCCTCACACCATCATCGGCTATGCACTGGGCAACGCCATGAACATGGGCGTGACGCTGGCAGCGTATGCAACCCTCTGCCGGGAGACCGGGCGTCCGTTCCGCTTCCCCGGCTCCGCTATGCAGTGGAATGGGCTCACCGACATGACTGATGCAAGCCTGCTCGCCAGGCATCTCGAATGGGCTGCTACGACGCCTACGGCACGCAATGAGGCCTTCAATGTCGTCAATGGTGACGTCTTCCGATGGAGTTGGATGTGGAGCCGCCTGGCCGATTGGTTCGGGCTCGAGCCTGCACCGTTCGACGGCACGGTGCGCCCTCTGGAAGAGCAGATGGTAGACGATGTGCCGGTCTGGGCCGAGCTCGCGGCACGGCACGGACTCGTCGAGCCGGATCTCGGGCGCCTGGCTTCGGCTTGGCACACGGATGCCGATCTCGGCCGCCCGATCGAGGTGGTGACCGATATGAGCAAAAGCCGCCGCCTCGGCTTTCTCGACTACAAAGCGACGGACGGAGCCTTTTTCGATCTATTCACGCGTCTGAGAGCCTCGAAGGTCATCCCGTGATATACCCTGTTCCCGAGAGGGAGATCTGAGCAGAGTGGTTACACGAAGTCCAAGGCTTCCTTGGGGCTCATTGGCTCTTCAACTCGCTGTACTGCCAGCCGCGGCTACTGGGGCTTGAAGCCGGTCTGCGATGTCGGCTTGGCCGCACGACCAGAATTCACCATCCGGTAGGCCATGACGGATGTCTGGTTCCGGGCATCTCCCCAATGTCGGGAAGTGGCGCTTCACGCTATCCGATGACCAGGCAGGTGCCAGGGGACGGAACCGTTTCGGCTTCCGACGTAAAACGACAGCGAACCGGCGGGAGAAGCCACCATGGGGAAGTACTAGTATGGGACCTTTGGATGATAGCGCGCCATCGCATCGAATATGGCGTCGACGTCAGACAGGATCGCCGGATCAGCGTTCGTTCTGCGCGCGGATTCGGGACGCTGTCCTATTTTCTCGAGATCGCGCGGATGGTGGCCAAGCTCCAGGCGGATCGCATAGCCGAGGAACAAGAGATAGGAAAGCGCCTACTCGGATCACTTTGTCGCCCCCTCACGGAACAGGACAATGACTGAACCCGTAGAGTTGCCCGAAGTTGATCTCGACGTCGTTGATGTTCGTCAGGTCGTGATCACCACGGGTCCGCAGGGCGATGATCAGTCTGGAGGTGGTCGGCGGGCAGGTCATGAACCTGATCGTCGAATGCCATTCTCGCCTCCTGGGGTATTCAATGGATTGGTGGGTTTGCCGAGCCAGCTCGCTGAACCGGCGGGACCTGGTTCGAGTCGGCTAGAACTCGCGATCGCTGAACCCTCTCAGCGACCAGCCCGGATACTCGTTGGGCAGACGGCTGGCGGCGTCGAGCTGCGCCATGTCGTCCTCGTCCAGCACGACCTCAGTGGCCTGGACGTTCTCGCTCAGCTGCTCGAGGCGCTTCGCGCCGATGATCACGGTGGAGACGGCTTGCTGCTTCAGCAGCCAGCCGATCGCAATCTGCGCCGGGCTGCGACCGTGCTTGTTCGCGACGGCCCTGAGCACCTCGATCAGCGGCTCGCCGCGGACGCGGTCGATCGGCGGGAAATCGAGCTCTGTCTGCCGCCCGCCATCCCCGGCGCCGCCGCCGGAATATTTGCCAGTCAGGTAGCCACCGGCGAGCGGGCTCCAGACCAACAAGCCGACCCCCTCCGACCGGAGCATCGGCACGATCTCGCGTTCGATGTCGCGACCGACGAGGGTGTAATAGGCCTGAAGCGAGGTGATCGGCGCGAGGTGGCGTGCCTGGGCGATACCGATCGCCTTCGTGATCTGCCAGGCGGCCCAGTTGGACAGCCCGACATAGCGGACGTCGCCGGCGCGGACGAGCGCATCGAGCGCTTCCAGCGTCTCTTCGATCGGCGTCGCGGGGTCGAAGGCGTGAACCTGGTAGAGATCGATATGATCGAGACCCAGACGGGTCAGGCTGGCCCAGCACTCGTTCAGAAGATGCCGGCGCGAGGTGCCGCGCTGGTTCGGCCCCTGCCCCATCGAGGCAGCGGCCTTGGTGGCGACGACGACGTCGTCGCGCGCGACGGCGAGATTGCGCAGGGATTGGCCGAGGATCTCCTCGCTGCGTCCATTGGCGTAGATGTTGGCTGTGTCGAACAGGTTGATCCCTGCGTCCAGCGCAGCTTGGACGAGGCCGTCCGCATCCTCCTGCCCGAGCCTGCCGACCTGTCCCCAGAGACCATCGGTGCCGCCGAAGGTCATCGCACCGAAGCATAGTTCCGAGACGAACAGGCCGCTGCTGCCCAGTTTGCGCATGCGCATGACGCATCCTCCAAAAGGTGTTCCAGAATGAGGGGACGGCTGCTTCGGCGGCCGGTCCGGCCTGCCGCTACAATCGGAAGCCGATCGGCTAGCCAGCGATGATCTGCCTCTGGCCGGTCAAAGCCGCCCGCTCGACCGCGGCAACGAGGCGGCTGTTGTGCAGGGCGTGCGCGAAACCGGGCGTGTCGTAGGTGCCGGCGATCAGATCTCGCCCGAGAGAGGCGTAGACCTCGCCGACATTGATCGCCGCGCCGGTCCAGAATTCGGCTGCGGTGGGTCCGACGCCGGTCGCCACGGGAGCATCAGGAGCAGCGAACTCGACGCTGGAAGCAAGGCTGAGATCCCCGACCTGGACCCCGGCAAGGTGATTGCCGGTGAGCCTGAGCCATCCGTCGGAACCGCGGATCTCGAAGACGAAGCTGGCTTCCTCCGCGGGGACGCCGGCGAGCACCTGCACCGAGACAGGGGCGCCGCTCGTGGTCTTGGCGATCAGGTCGATATGATCGGGGATGTCGCGGACCGACGTCTCGCCGGTGTCGACGATCTCGATCGCCGGCCAGAGGAACTCCGTGCGTGCGTCGACCTCCGTGATGGCGCCGAGCACGGCCTCGATGACGTCGAGCACATGCGCCGCCGTGATGGTCAGGAAGCTCGCGCCCGAAGCCGCCTTGTTGAAGTAGTCATAGGCTTTCGGATATTGCGGGCCGTAGCCAAAGGTCGTGGCGCCGACCCGGGCCGACATCGGCCGCCCGATCCCGCCGGAGGCAACGATTTCGGCCGCTCGGCGAACCGAGGGATTGTGCCGCCCCTGCAGGCCGATGGCCGTGTGCACGCCCCGCGCCGCAGCCGCCATTTCCTCGGTCTCCCGAAGCGTCGCTCCGAGGGGAGCCTCGCTATAGACGGCCTTTCCGGCATCGAGCGCCGCCATCACCAGGTCGCGATGGGCGGGCACCTTTACCGCGACCGTGACGACGTCGATGCTCGCTTCGCGGATCATCTCATAGGGGTCGGCGAACCAGTGCTCGGCGCCGAAAGCCTCGGCGGCGGCTTTTGCACTCTCTTCACGCCGGGTGGCGACAGCGGCCAGGACGAGCGAGGGCTGAACCTGCAATGCGGGGACATGCGACGCGCCCGCCCAACTGGCCCGCGTATCCGCCCCGATGATCCCGACGCGATACTTCTTGTCCGACATGTCTTCATGCTCCGGTGCGGCACGTTTCGGACTCCATCGGTCCGTCGGCCCGGAACATAGGGACGATGTTGGACCACGAGCTATGCGGATCCGATCAGGGATTTGCCCACTTCTCTCATCTTCGCGATCGAGGTTCCGGCTCGCCGCCCAACCCGGAGACGTCGCCCATGTGATAGAGACATCGGTCCGCGACCGGGATGGTTTGAGGCGATCGGGCCGGGCATTGATAGAATATGCATAGTCGGTTGCGCTCTCTGCTGCTGAGATCGGGACCGTGCTCGGAGCCGAACACCACCGGCCGAAATGGGCTGGTTCGGGCTCGTTCCCGAGCCAAGGCGGGAACATCGGGAATGCAGGACGCGCGCCGTGATGAGAAAACCGTCTTTCTCCGACCTGCTGGCCGTGATGGAGCAGCACGCTCGCTACGACTACCTGACACCGATCGAAGGGCTGAAAGTGGGCCGGACGGATATGCCGTCCGAGGTCGGGCACTCCATCTACCAGCCCTCATTCGGGCTGGTCGGCCGCGGAGTGAAGGAGCTGATGGTCGGCGAGCAGCCGTTTCATTACGCGGCAGGTGAGTCGCTGCTGTGTGCCGCCGATGTCCCTGTCACGTCTCAGGTCACGCAGGCGAGCCCCTCCGCGCCGTATCTCGCGATCCACCTCGATATCGATCCGGAAGTCGTCGCCGATCTCCTGCGCGAACAGGGCGGCGACAGGCCGAGGGGCGATGACGCGTCCGTCGCGGGCAAGTATGTGCTCGATCCAAGCCTTGTCGATCCTCTGATCCGGCTTCTGTCTCTGCTTGAACAGCCTCGCGATATTCCGGTCATGGCACCCCTGATCCGCCGAGAGATCATCTGGCGGCTGCTGCACACGGAGCACGGCCCTCTGCTCAGCCAGCTCGCATTTGCCAACGGTCATGCCACCCGGATCGGCCGGACGACCGCGTGGCTCAGGGCGAACTATGCCGAAGCCATCAATATTCCGGATCTGGCCAGCCGCGCGAATATGAGCGTCCCGAGCTTCCATCGGCATTTCAAGGCCGTGACCTCGATGTCGCCCGTCCAGTTCCAGAAGCGTGTTCGCCTGCAGGAAGCCCGCCGAGGACTTTCGAGCTCAAGCACCATCTCGGCCGTCGCCTATGACGTCGGCTACCAAAGCCTGTCCCAGTTCAATCGCGACTATCGCCGCCTCTTCAAGCTGACGCCGAGCGACGATGCCGCGGCCCTGCGCGCAACGCTCAAACCCGTCCCGAGCGATGGCAGGCGCGCCTCCACCTGATCTCGCCGTCGGAGCTGACAGTCCGCTGTCCCGACGGGCCGGGATCGGTCGGGCTTATCGTCATCGACCGGGCGGACACGATGTCCGTGTCCCAACCGGCATGTCGGATCCCATGATTTAGCCGGGCGGCGACAAGCGTTGCATGTCATACATGCCGCCGGATGGGCTGGGGCGAACTATTCCAGCCCGTCGAGGTGCCACGCGCGAGCCGCGCACGCCCGCCTTTGGAATGAGATTATCCCGTCCGCATCTGATCGGATCTGCATATCCGCATCGGGCGCGCTCGGGCCTGATCGTCTCGTCGCACCCGGCCTAGCCGGCGACCGATTGAAGAACCGTTCTGGCAATGCCGGGAGGCGGACAGAGCCAAGCTCAATCTATTCGAGCGCCCGAACCGGAACGCGTAGTCGAGGGAGATCAATCGATCATGGACGATACGAACGACAGCGTCCGAACCCCGAAAATCTTCGCTCCCTTGGCCATTATCACGGGCGTTGGAAACGACCTCGTCCGCAGGGTGGGAGCGCACAGAAAGAAGCCACCCGGTGTGACCAGCGTCGCAGCGTTCTGGAATCTGTAACTCTGCGTCCCAGTTAATGGATCTTGCTCACGCCCTGGTCGCGCCAAGATTGTGCGGGTCGGTGACAGTCCTAAGCAGCTGTCCTCGGCGGTTGATGTTCGGGTCTCCTGATGAGGATCACCATGACGCGTACCAGACAGATCGACGAAACCACTGCGATCCCGCCGCTCGGCCAGGGCTTCGGAGGCGAGCGGCACAAGGCGGCGCTTGTCGTCGAGCCCGGCGATCTGCCTTCGACCGATCCCTTCTTCCTGATGGCGGACGATCACATCACGACGGCTGGCCCGTTCGGCGAAGCCCATCCTCATGCGGGGTTAGAGACGGTCACCTTCATGCTGAATGGCTTCATGGAGGATACCGGCGGGCGCCTCGAGGAAGGAGACGTCGAGTGGATGACGGCCGGCAGCGGCATCGTCCACTCCGAGAACGCAAACGTCTCGACCGGTATGCGGCTGTTTCAGCTGTGGCTGATCCTGCCGGAGGGGGAGCGGAACATGCCTCCCCGGGTTCAGGTCCTGCGGCGTGACGAGATGCCGATGCGCCGCGAGGCGGGCGTGGAGGCTCGCGTCTATAGCGGTCGCTCTGGCGACGCGGAAGCGTCGACCAGGAACGCCGTGCCGGTCACGCTGATCGATATTCGCCTGCAGCCAGGCGCGGTCTTCGAGCAGGACCTCCCCTCGTCCTACAACGGCTTCGTGGTCGTCCTGGATGGCGAGGTGCAGGTCGGAGAGCCAGCTTCGATACTGGCCGCCGGGTCCGTGGGCTGGAGCCATCCCGTCGCGGACGCGGGCGAGAGCCGTCTGCGGCTGACTGGAGGGTCATCCGGCGGACGGGTCCTGCTCTACGCCGGTCATCCTCAGCGGATCGAGGTGGTTGCCCGCGGTCCGTTCATTGCGGGATCGGCGCAGGAGCTGGAGGGCTACTATCGAAGCTTCCGGCACGGCGAGTTCCCCAATGCCGGAGACATGCGTCCGAGTTAGGTCCGGGTTCCCCGCGACCTTCGCCCCGTCAGATGACGGGGCCGAACTTGTCCGCCAGGAAGGCCACCAGCGCCCGTACGCGAGCGATCCCGGCTCGGGCCGGCGGCATCAGGAGGTGGAGGCCACCTCCTTCATGAGGGTGCTCCGGCAGGACGAATTCCAGCGCACCATCCTGCGCTGGCCGCTCTGCCATGAACATGGGAACGATGATGACGCCGAGCCCCGCACGCGCCGCGGCCAGCAGCATCTGCCCGTTATCGGTGCGCAGCCGCGAATTGACCCGTACATATTCCCAGCCGTTCGGCCCTTCGAAACGCCACTGGTTGGTGGCGCTCGAATAAAGGATGACGTCATGTCTCGCCAGGTCGGCGGGTCGGGTCGGGCGGCCGCGAGCATCGAGGTAGGCGGGGCTGGCGACCACTGCGGCGCGGACGGTCGCGAGCCGGCGCGTGATCAGGCTGGAGTCGGGCAAGGTGCCGATCCGGACCGCAAGGTCGTATCCTTCTCCGATCAGATCGGCGCGGCGGTCCTCGAAGCAGATATCGAACTGGATCTTCGGATGAAGTGCCGCGAACTCCGCCAGCAGCGGCGCCAGGCAGATTTCGCCGAACGCCAGCGGCACCGAGATCCGCAACTGGCCTGATATCTCCGTCGTCAGTTGGCCGACGGCCTCCTGAGCGGATTCGAGGTCTGCCAGTGCCGCCGCGGCCCGCGGATAATAGTGCCGCCCGATATCGGTCAGCGACGTGCCGCGCGCGGTTCGCGTCAGCATCACCGCGCCAAGGGCCTTCTCAAGTTGGCTGACCCGCCGGCTGACGATGGATTTCGCGACGCCCAGTCGGATGGCGGCCTGGGCCATGCTGCCTGTCTCCACCACGGACACGAACGCTCTGACGTCCGAAAGTTCCACGGTCGAGAGTTCCGCCATTTGCAACTCTCCATTTCGGCGCGACGCACTTCAGGAACGGTAGCCCGAACGATTAGCTAGCGGAAGACCGGGGCCCGTCCCTGCCTCGTCTTCGTGTTGGAGAGCGCCTTGAAGAGCCTATTCAGAATCATCCTGGAGAGCGGCGTATGACCGTCGTTGCCCACGCCGCAGTCGTTGAGAAAAAGGATGCCCCCTTCACCTTCCGCAAGGTGTTCGTCGAGGAGCCGCGCGCGGACGAGGTGCTCGTTCGTATGGTCGCCAGCGGGATTTGCGCGACGGATGCCATGTCCAGCATCAGCACCTTCCAGCGCCGCTGCCTGCCATCCTCGGGCACGAAGGCGCGGGCATCGTGGAGCGCGTTGGATCGACCGTGACCCACGTGAAGCCGGGCGATCACGTCGTGCTGTCCTATCACTCCTGTGGTCACTGCAAGCCCTGCCTGTCCTCCCATGCCGCCTATTGCGACCACGTCTGGGAGACGAACTTCGCAGGCGCCCGCCTGGACGGCTCCATCGGCGTGAAGGCGGAAGACTCGACGAAACTGCATGCGCACTTCTTCGGTCAGTCATCCTTCTCGACCTTTGCACTGTCTCATGCCCGGAACACCGTGAAGGTTCCTGATGACATCCCGCTGGAGCTGCTCGGCCCCCTGGGCTGCGGTTTCCAGACCGGTGCTGGCGCAGTGCTGAGGGCTTTGGCCGTCAATGTCGGCGCGTCAATTGCCGTCTTTGGAGTCGGAGCTGTCGGCCTAGCCGCGATCATGGCTGCCAAGGTCGCCGACGCCGCGTCGATCATCGCCATCGACGTCAACGCCGAGCGGCTGGAACTCGCTCGCGAACTCGGCGCGACCGACGTGATCAACGTGCGCGAGGTCCGGGATGTGGCGACCGCCATCCGGGCCCTCGTTCCCAGGGGGGTGGAGTTCGTCCTCGACACCAGCGGCCGCAAGGAAAACCTCGACACAGGCATCGCCGCCCTGGCGCCGATGGGATGCTTCGGTTTCGTGGCATTCAACGATCACTCGGGCGCGGTCGTGGATGCGTCGCGGCTGTCGGTCGGACAGCGGCTGCAGGGTATCATCCAGGGCGACGCCGTCTCTGCGCTGATGATCCCTGAGCTGATCGGCCTCTACCGCAGCGGACGGTTTCCCTTCGATCGCCTGCTTACCTTCTACGACTTTGCCGACATCAACCGGGCCTTCGAGGACACCGGTGCCGGACGCGTCATCAAGGCGGTGCTTCGGTTCGACGCTGCATCCGCCTGACGGGCAGCCCAAAGCCTTCAACCAGGAGAGAGACGATGTGCTACAAGCATCAGAAGCCGATCACGGCTTCGGATACGCCGGGCTTTTTCGGTATCGACCGCTATGGCTTCCCCGAGGCGGGCGAGCATCCGGCCGATCCGCCGGAGTACTACCCGCCCTATTATTCGAGCGAGCGCTTCCAGAAGCTCGGCTATCATGTGGAGGAGCTGCGCGGTGGCTTCTACTGGGTCACGAGCGGCGGCTATGACGCGGCGTTCGTGGTTACGTCCGAGGGGGTTGTCGCCATCGATGCGCCCCCGACGCTCGGCGAGAACATGATCGCGGCAATCGAGGACGTGACCGACAAGCCGATCACGCATTTGATCTACAGCCATTGGCACACCGACCATATCGGCGCAGCCTCGATCTTTGGGCCGGACGTGGCGATCATCGGCCATGAGATCACCAAGGAACTGCTCGAACGCTTTCCCGATCCGAACCGGCCCTTGCCGACCGTGACCTTCGACAAGGAGTTCACCCTGGTCGTCGGCGGCGTGACGCTGGAGCTGTCCTACAAGGGCGAGAACCACTGCCCCGGCAACATCTTCATCTATGCCCCGGCGCAGAAGGTTCTTACGGCGATCGACATCATCAGCCCGGGCAGTGCCACCTTCATGCACTGCGACGCCTCCCAGAACATCACTGCCTGGTACGAGGCCCAGCACCAGCTCATGGAGTACGATTTCGACTTCCTGGTTGCCGGACATCACATGAAGTACGGCACGCCCGAGCTGGTGAAGGAATCCATCGAGTACTTCGCCGACGTTCTCGAAGGCGCCCAGGCGGCGATCGATCGCTATTCGCGGTCGGACCGCTTGGTCGACATCCTGCTGAAGCCCGGCGCCGACCGCGTCTGGGTCGGGACGGAGAACTGGATCAACTCGATGGCCAACTTCGCGACCAAGCACGTGCTCGAGAAAAAGACGAGCAACGGCAAGCTCTGGTCCGAGCGCCTCGCCGGCGTGACCACCCAGACCAAGTACCACGCTTACACCGTGCTTGAGTCGATCCGTCTTGAGCGGCCGCGGCCGAACTATCGCCTGAGAGGCGAGAACCCGCCGCCCTTCTTCGCCTGATCGGACTTCGCTCCCGGACCCTCCGCACGGGAGCCGGAGCATCCGCGGCACCTGCATCAGAACTTTGGAGAGACGGCATGGCAGATGGCGACAGGGTCGCGCACTGGATCGATGGCCAGTGGATTTCGACGGGCAAGCCGGGGCAAAGCGTCAACCCGGCGACCGGAACATCGCTGGGATCCTACGTTGTGGCTGAGGCAGGCGAGGCAGAACAGGCGATCGCGGCGGCACGGCACGCATTTCTGAACTCGCCATGGAAGGGCGAGCGCGCCTTGCGTGCCCGCGTACTCAACCGCATCGCCGACGCCTTCGACGCGCGGGCAGAGGAGATGGCCGAGCTGATCGCGGCGGAGAACGGCAAGATCCTTTCGCAGGCCCGGATGGAGAGCTACAGCTGCTCATCGACGTTCCGGTACAACGCCGCGCTTGCGCTGACGGAACACGGTCGCGCCGCCCAGACCAGCCCGGACGGCCTGTCCCTTGTCGTTCGGCAACCCGCCGGCGTCGCGGGCGTCATCGCGCCGTGGAACGCCCCGTTGGCGCTGTCGGTGCGTTCGCTCGCTCCCGCACTCGCCGCTGGCGCCACCGTAGTCGTATCGCTTCCGCCCCAGGTTGCGCAGGTCACAGGGCTGATCAGCCGCATCCTCGCCGGCATCGAGGAGCTTCCGGCCGGTGCGATCAATGTCGTCGTCGGCGGGCCTGACGCAGGCAATGCGCTTGTCGTTTCGCCCGACGTGCCGGTGATAAGCTTCACCGGCAGCACCCGGACCGGGCGGCTGATTTCCGCCAATGCCGCGCCGCAGCTGAAGCGCCTCGGCCTGGAGCTCGGCGGCAAGAGCCCGATGATCGTCTTCGACGATGCCGATCTCGATGCGGTGGTCCCCGCCCTAGTCCAGGGCATTACCGTCTTCGCCGGGCAGTTCTGCATGGCCGGCAGCCGTCTGATCGTCCAGCGCGGGATCGCGGATCGCCTGCGCTGCGCCCTCGCTGAGCGCCTGAAGGCGGTGAAGGTCGGACCCGCGAGCGATCCGGCCAGCGAGATGGGCCCCTTGATCGACAAGGCCAACGTTGCCCGGGTCAACTCGATGGTCGAGGATGCGATAGCATCCGGCGCCGAGGCCGTGGTGCGCGGCGGCCCGGCAACCGAGGGAGAGCTGCAGGCGGGCGCCTTCTATCGCCCGAGCTTGCTGGAGATCACAGACTCCAAGCTGCTCATCGCCCAGCGGGAGGTCTTCGGGCCGGTTCTGACCCTGCAGCGCTTCGATACCGAGGCGGAAGCGATCGTCCTGGCCAACGACAGCGAGTTCGGCCTGAGCGCGAGCGTATGGTCCCGCGATGTCGACCTCCCGATCCGCATCGCCATGGCCCTCGAGGCTGGAACGGTCTGGGTCAATCAGTGGGCTGTCCTCTCGGACCAGTTCGAGGAAGGCGGGTTCAAGCAGAGTGGTCAGGGCAGGATGCGCGGAAGCGCCGTCATGGACGACTTCCTGGAGTACAAGCACATCGCACTGAACCACGGCGCGAAGAAGCCTGGGAACTGTGAGGAAGGCGCGGCGTGACGCGCTCCGAACCGGGCGGCACGGCGCCGGCGCCCCCGCAGCGGCGCAAGTATCTTGAGTCCATGCGAGACATCCATGGCGTTGAAACCTACTTCCCGGCTCCGGCCTCCGCGCCTGCCAGTCCACCGCCCAAATGGAAGATGGCGATCGTCGGCTTCACAGCCATCTATCCGCTGGTTCTGCTGGTGCCGCCGCTCGTTGCCCCCCTCCTGCCGCCTGGGCCGCGCTGGCTGCAGATCCTGATCCAGATGATGTTCATCACACCACTCATGACGTGGGTCGCCCTTCCGCTCGCGACCAACGTCTTCAAGGGCTGGCTGAAGCCCGCCTCCAAGGCGGCGAGCCCGAGTGACCGAGGCTGACCCCAATGCGCCAAGCCAACAGCGGCGGCTGCGCGGGCGTTTGCGCTCGGGGCCTGCTGTCGATTGGCAAGCGAGGCATCGTCCTCGCTGCCGCTATCGCTGCGCTGGCTGGCGCCGCACGAGCGCAGGCGCCGACCGATATCGGCCGCGCTCCGACGCTCACCATTGAGCGCTACCCAGAAGACTGGAGGCATCTTGCAGACCCGGCCAGACGGACACGGCGTTGGACCGAACGCTTCAAGTACATCCGCTTGAGCGTGGACGGATCCACTTACCTCACCACGGGCGTGGAAGTCCGGTCGCGCTATGAGCACTATGGGAGCGTCAACTGGGGATCGGCCCCCGACGACAGCTATGTCTGGCACCGCTTCATGCCCTATGCCGATTTTCATGTCGGCAATCTGAGACTGTTCGCCCAACCGATCGTCTCCGCCATCTCCGGCGTTCGTCGTGCTAAGGTACCCGTCGATACCACCGGCGCCGACATGCTGCAGGCGTTTGCCGAGGTCGAGGTGAGCGTCGCGGATGCAGCTTCGCTGCGCGTATCTGCGGGGCGCAAACTCGTGGCGCTGGGAGCGGGGCGCCTCGTCGATACGCGCTATGGCCCCGGCATCCCGCAGGCCTTCGATGGCTTCGACGCCACGCTGACCGGCGGATCCCGTCAGGTTACAGCTCTGTATTTTCGGCCAGTCGACAACGGGCTCGACGATTTCGACGACCGGGCGTCCAGCCAGAAGACGCTCTGGGGCGTTTATGCGACACAGTGGCTAAACGAGAACCGGGCCACCGGTTTCGACCTCTTCTATCTCGGCCTGCGCGATCGCAATGCGGTCTATGACCAGGGGGCCGGCAGGGAGGTGGTCCACACCTTCGGAACGAGGATATTCGGCGACACGGGCTCCTGGTACTGGAACTTCGAGGCTGGTGTTCAAGGCGGAACCTTTGCGGGTCACCGTAGGGCTGCGTGGGGTGCCGGCGCCGAGTTCGGCTATCGGTTCCGTGACTCGCCTCTGCGGCCTGACCTGAGGCTCACGGCCGATGTCATCTCAGGCGACGACGATCCGAACGATCCAGAACTGGGAACGCTCAATCCTTATTTCCCGCGGGGCAAGTACTTCGCTTCCCAGTCCCCGATCGGGCCGCGCAACCTGATCCATATCAGACCGTCCATCGTGCTCTATCCGCACAAGGACGTCGAAGTGGCGCTCTCGGCTTCGGCCTATTGGCGCCAAACCACGGGAGACGGCATCTACGCGATGTCTGGGAACCTGGTGAGGAGCGGTGCAGGCAGCAATGCCCGCTTTATCGGAACACAGGTCGAAGTCGCCATAGCCTGGCAGGCAACGCCAGAACTCAACCTGTCAGTCTCTGTCGGCGCTTTCGACCCAGGGGCATTTATCCGACAGACTGGTCCAGCGGAAGTCATAAAGCTGATCGGGGTCATGGCCAACTACAGGTTCTGACTGACCGCCAGTGCCGAACCCGACCGATCGACGCAAGGATGTGATGGCGCCGTCTTTCCCGGCGTGGATCGCAAAGCGAAGAGCGGCTCGTTGCCCTTCTTCGTACGTACGAAATCCAGAAACCCCTGATCGATCAGATCTTTATGGATCGGCACGTCCCGCTTGCTGCACGTTTTCTGCGTTCCAGCTTCTGGCGTGATAAGGATGCACCAATACCCTTCAAGGGATCGGATGTCACAAGCACGCGCCTGCGTTATCTCATTCACGCGCGCGCCGGTGTAGGCACACAGCCAAGGCACCCACCTTCGGGCATGTGCATAGTGCTTTGAGAGCTTGGCAGGCGCTTCCGCGAATGAAGCTTCAAGGATTTTGAACGCTTCTTCATTGCGGAAACCGCGCATATCGCGGCCCTTATCCCCTTTGCTAAGATGGATTTTGACATCAACTGTTGGGTTCACAGCGATCTTCTTTTTGGCTTTCAACTTGCCGAAAAAGGTTTTTACCGCAGTCAGATTGTTGCGAACGAAACTGCGTCGGGAAACATCGCCAGCCGCCAGAACGCCGTCGACCCAAGCTTCAACGTCGTATTCGGTGATCGTCCGAATGTTGGATTTCTTCGCCGATTCGATGAGGCTTTCAAGAATGGGGCGCCATCGCTTGCAGGTCGCTGTCGCGTAGCCGACCGAGGCCACCTTCCAGGCCTCCTCAAACGGTAACTCTTCGGCCTTGGTTTGCTCTTCTTTTGTGGTCGGCAGTTCAAGAGCGGGAAAACGATTTGCGTCTGGATCTGGCTGCCAATTCCCCTCGCACTCGCGCAGCGTCTGATACGCAGCCTGACGGATGGCATACCCAACCGCCATAAGCACGCGATCGTGCGATGATTCGTCGAGAAGCAGCCCCTTCTCTGAGAGGTAGTCGGACACCAGGGGGCCGATGATTCTTTCCAGTGCCTGTTCGCGCGTGCCGACCCGCTGGTAGAGATCCTTCCGCGGAAGTTGATCCATCTCGCCGAGAGCGATTTCGATCTCCTGCAGTCGAACTGCTGTGTACATGCCCTGCATGAAGTTGCGGTAGGGGCCAACCTCCAGGGCGCTTCGGTAGAGCTCTCCCGCAATGGCAGTTGCCTGGCGGTCTGTGAGCGATTGAACGCCCTTCCTGAACATATTCCAGCGCTGCAAAAGCTCCGTCGCTGCCTCGCTGTGGAGCCGCTTGGCCTCGTTGACGTCCTTGGTTCGAAGCGATCGCTTGATCAGCTCGGAACCGACATGCTTCTGAAGGTCCTTCGGGACGCGGACGCGGAGATAGTGGACCCCCGTCTTTGGGTGTTTCCAAGGATTGGCCATGCGAAGTACCATGTGTACCACTCGTGTGTACCACTGCGGTGGTTGCCAAACCCTTGCGGGGCAACGATTCTCCGAAAAATCAGGAGTTTGGGGCTGGTGCTGCGAGAGAGGATTGAACTCTCGACCTCTCCATTACCAATGGAGTGCTCTACCACTGAGCTACCGCAGCAGGATCGTCGGCCATGATGTCTGGCGGTCGCCGGGGGCGAGGGTCAGCGCGGGCGTCGTTCCGAAGCGGCGTCCTGATGCCACAAGCCCCTCGCAGACGCAACCCATCTCGTCATCGCCGCGGTCGCGATCTGGGGATGGTCGCCATTTCGCCGTTGCCGGTGGTGCCTTGCAGGTGAAACCGGCCGGCAAGCTCAGTCCGGCAGCAGCAGGCGGGGGTCGATGCGGAACAGCCTGGCATCGCCGAGCAGATGGGCGCTGAATCCCTGGCCCAGCAGTGGGTGGAAGGCGGCGTCGCGCAGGTTTAAGCCCCCCGCATAGGCGCCCATCGCCGGCATGACGCAGCGCCGGGCCGACAGGGCAAAGCAGCGCCGGCGCAGGGCCCGGCCCCGCATCCTGACCTTGGCTGCCGGGTGAAGATGACCCGCGATCTCGAACCCGATCTCGCGCGCATCCGGCTCGTGTCGCAGGGTGACGCCGGCGAGATCGATGCTATCGGCCGTGTCGCCGCCCATCATCAGGCTGATCTGCGGGTCGTGATTGCCGGTCACCCAGAGCCAGTCGCGGCCGGCCTGCAGCCGCCGCAGCGTCGCGAGATCGCTCTCGCTGATGCGCGCTTCCGCCTCGCGATCGTGAAAGCTGTCGCCGAGCGCGATGACGCGCAGCGGGGCATGGCGAAGGATCACCGCCGCCAGCGCAGCCAGCGTCGCCGTCGAATCATAAGGCGGCAGGAAGACGCCGCGCGCGGCATAGGCCGAGCCCTTCTCCAGATGCAGATCGGCGACGACGAGCGTGCGCTCGTCAGGCAGCCAGAGCGCGCCCGACAGATCCGGCACGACCGCAAGCCGCCCCAGCATGAAGGCCGGGCTTGCCGTCCCGCTTGCCGCTGCCACCGCCGCGTTCACGCCATCGCCTCCTCGATCAGCATCGCTTCCGCCTCCGCCAGGATTTCGTCCGCGGCCTCGCCATAGACCGTCTCGCGGCCGATCTCGAGCATCACGGAGACGCCGAGCGGCGAGAGATGGTCGAGCGGCTGATGCACGATTCGACCGCTGATTCGTGTCAGCATCTCACCAAGCCGGCGAATGTCGAGCAGGCCCGTCGCCGCATCCGCGCGGGCGGCCTTGAGCAGCACATGGTCCGGCTCGTGCCGGCGCAGCACGTCGTAGACGAGGTCGGTCGAGACCGTGACCTGCCGGCCGCTTTTCTCCTGGCCAGGGAAGCGCCGCTCGATCAGCCCGGCGATGATCGCGCAACTGCGGAAGGTGCGTTTCATCAGGGCCGATTCCGCCAGCCACTCCTCGAGATCGTCGCCGAGCATGTCCTGCGCGAAGAGATCGTCGAGACTCAAGGCGCCGCGCGCGACGGCCGCGCTCATGTCGCCGAGCCCCCAGCAGGCGATGCCGTAATCGTTGCAGACGAAGCCGAGCGGGCGCATCTTCGCCCGCTCCAGCCGGCGCGTCAGCAGCATGCCGAGCGTCTGGTGGGCAAGCCTGCCCTCGAAGGGGTAGGCAACGAGATAGAAGCGCCCGCCGCGCGGAAAGGTCTCGACCAGCAATTCACCCGGCTTCGGCAGACGCGATTTCAGGCGCTGCGCATGCAGCCAGGAGGAGACCTCCTCGGGCAGGCTGTCCCACTCCTTCGGGTTCGCCAGCATCGCGCGGACGCGGGCGGCGAGGAAGGTCGAGAGCGGGAACTTGCCGCCGGCATAGGATGGGATCTTCGGATCGGTCCCGGGCGGCGCGCGCGAACAGACCGCCTCGTTCTCGGTGATGCCCTCGAAACGCAGGACCTCGCCTGCGAAGATGAAGGTATCGCCCGCAATCATCATCTCCGCGAAATACTCCTCGACCTCGCCGAGGGTCCGTCCGCCGCGCGTGATCGTCGAGGGCTGGCCGGGCCTGCCCGCGCGCGCCCGGCCGAGCCGGACCTTGAGCATGGTCGATTCGACGATCGTGCCGACATTCATGCGGTATTGCTGGATCACGCGGGCGTTGCTGGCGCGCCAATGCCCGACCTTGTCCTGCCGCAGCTTGGCGAAGCGCTCATAGGAGCGCAGCGCATAGCCGCCGGTGGCGACGAAATTCACGACCGCATCGAAATCCTCGCGCGAAAGCCCGGCATAGGGCGAGGCGGTGCAGACCTCCTCGTAAAGCGCATCGGTATCGAAGCCGTCCGAGCAGGCGACGCCGAGCACATGCTGGGCGAGCACGTCGAGCGCCCCTAAGCGCGCATCCGCCGTGTCCTGCGCGGCTTCAGCGACCGCATCGAGCGCGGCGCGGCACTCCAGCAGTTCGAAGCGGTTCGAGGGCACCAGCAGCGCCTGTGAGGGCTCGTCCATGCGGTGGTTGGAGCGACCGATGCGTTGCATCAGCCGGCTCGCCCCCTTGGGGGCGCCGATATTGACGACGAGATCGACATCGCCCCAGTCGATGCCGAGATCGAGCGTCGCGGTGCAAACCACGGCCTTGAGCCGGCCATCCGCCATCGCGGCTTCGACCTTGCGGCGCTGCTGGACATCGAGTGAGCCGTGATGCAGCGCGATCGGCAGATTGTCGTCGTTGATGCTCCACAGCGCCTGGAAGGCGAATTCGGCCTGCATGCGCGTATTGACGAAGACCAGCGTCAGCTTGTGCGCGCGGATGGCGGCATAGATGGCACCCATCGCATGCGCCGTGGTGTGGCCCGCGAGCGGCAGGCGGGTCTCCGTCCGCAGGATGCCGATCCGCGCCGCTGCGCCGCCGGTGACCGTGACGAGCCCGGCCGGCGTCTCGGCTCCGCCGAGGAAGCGCTGCAGATCGGCCGGCTCGCGCACCGTCGCCGAAAGGCCGACCGCGCTGAGCTGCGGCGCGAGCGCGCGCAGTCGCGCCAGGTCCAGCGAGAGCAGATCGCCGCGCTTCGAGGTGACAAGCGCATGCAGCTCGTCCAGCACGATGCGGCGCAAGTTGGAGAAGAACGGCGCGGCATCGCGATGCGAGACCAGCAAGGCGAGCTGTTCCGGCGTCGTCAGCAGGATGTCGGGCGGACGCTGGATCTGGCGCGTGCGCTTGGCCGCCGAGGTGTCGCCGGTGCGGGTCTCGACCGTGATCGGCAGTCCTATCTCACGGATCGGGGCTTCCAGATTGCGCGCGATGTCGACGGCCAGTGCCTTCAGCGGCGAGATGTAGAGCGTGTGCAGGCCATTGCGCTTAGCCCCGCGCTCCATCAATTCGACCAGCGAGGGCAGGAAGCCGGCGAGGGTCTTGCCGGCCCCCGTGGGAGCCACCAGCAGCGTCGAGCGCCCTGCGCGGGCTTCCTCGAGCAAGGCGAGCTGATGCGGCCGCGCGCTCCAGCCGCGGCTGGCGAACCAGGCGGCGAAAGCGGGAGGGAGCGGGGAGGGCGCGGCCATGCGCTCCAGAGATAGGGCGTGGCGCCAGAGAACGAAAGGGGAATGACGGAGCTGGTCGGATGGGCGTCCGGCGTCGAAGCGGGCGGGCTTTCTGATCGCGGCACCGCTGCATCTGATCTGATGCCACAATTATCCTTCAGCCATGGCTGGCGGAACGTAGGTGTTGCGACGGCATTCCATCTGCGTGCCGCGTCGGGGGATTGGCTTCAACAGCGAAGGGACAAGCCATGGCCATTGCCAAGAACACGATCTGCCTGTGGTACGACAAGGACGCGGAGGCTGCGGCCCGCTTCTACGCGGAGACCTTTCCGGACAGTTCGATCGGCGCGGTCCACCTTGCCCCGAGCGACTACCCCTCCGGCAAGGCGGGCGACGTGCTGACGGTCGAATTCACCGTCGCTGGTATTCCCTGCCTCGGCCTCAATGGCGGGCCGATATTCAAGCACAACGAAGCTTTCTCGTTCCAGATCGCCACCGACGATCAGCAGGAGACCGACCGCTACTGGAATGCCATCGTCGGCAATGGTGGCCAGGAAAGCGCTTGCGGTTGGTGCAAGGACAAATGGGGCATCTCCTGGCAGATCACGCCGCGCGTGCTGACCGAGGCGATGGCCGCCGGCGGCGATGAAGCCAAGCGCGCCTTCACCGCGATGATGGAGATGCGGAAGATCGATGTCGCTGCGATCGAGGCGGCCCGGCGCGGCTGACGCTTCCAGCAGATCGTTCGCTTGCGGCGGGGAAGAGACGCTTCAGCCCCGCTGCGCCACGATCAGCAGTCCCGGCACTGCCGCGCCGCGATCCTGCCGCGTGCTGGCGGGCTCGACAGTTACGGACGCGAAGCCCGCCTCCTTCAGCCGCTGCCGCAACCAGCCCTCCGCATGCGCGAATCTGCGATCCGCCCCGACGACGACACCCTCGCCCTCATGACTCTGCACCGTGAAGGCGAAGAGCCCACCGCGCTTCAGGACGCGCGCGCTCTGCGCGAAGGCCGGCGCAAGTTCGCCGAGATAGACGAAGACGTCGGCCGCGACGACGAGGTCGGCGAAGGCATCGGGCCGGCTGGTCAGGAAGGCGGTGAGGCCTGCCACCGCCAGCTTGTCGTAGAGAGGGGCGCCATCGGCCCGTGTCTTCGCCCGCGCCCGCTCGATCATGCGCGGCGAGACATCGCAGCCGGCGAGGAAGCCGGCCTCGTCACGGATCGCCTCCCCCATCAACCCGGTGCCGCAGCCGAGATCGAGCACCGTATCGAACCGGAAGGGCCGACCAGCGTTGTCGCAGATGCGGGCCAGCGCGGCCTTCAAAAGGGTGGGAGCGTTGTAGTGCAGCGCCTGCGTCAGATGGCTGTCGAAGCGTTCGGCATAGGTGTCGAAGAGCGTGCCGGAGAAGTTCTCGGAGGTGGCGTCCTGCGCCGACATCGCGCCGATGCGGGCGAGGTCGAGGCGCGCACCGAAATGGTCGTTGGGATCGAGGTCGAGGCATTGCCGCCAAGCGGTGGCGGCTTCCTCCCTGTGGCCGAGCGCCTCCTGCGCCAGCCCGTAGAGATGCCAGGCGGCGGTGAAATGGTAGGCCTGCGCCAAGGTCTGGTCGAGGATCTCGACGCAAGCCTGGGCGTCGCCCTCCTTGAACGCGGCTTCCGCCCAGGCATAGCGACGGTCGAGCGTCGGATCGCCGGAACTGCCGGAATGCGCGGTGGAGCCCTGTTCGATCATGCCTGCGGGTCTATCTGAGGAGTATGACACTGGCCAGACCGCGCCCGGCCCGGACGATGCGACCGTCCGATCTGTTGATCCCGACGCCGGCCGGCCTGTGGTGCCCGCCGGCCGACATCTATATCGATCCGGTCCGGCCTGTGGCGCGGGCGCTGGTCACCCACGGCCATTCCGACCATGCCCGCGCCGGCCATGGCGCGGCACTGGCGACGCGCGAGACGCTCGCCATCATGGCGCTGCGCTATGGCGAGGGCTTCACCGGGGAACGGCAGGACGCGGTGCCCGGCGAGGCCACGCGGATCGGCGGGGTCGATTTTACCTTCGTCCCGGCGGGCCATGTCCTCGGCTCTGCCCAGATCGTCGTCGAGAAGGCCGGGCTGCGCATCGTCGTCTCCGGCGACTACAAGCGTGAGCGCGACCCGACCTGCGCCGGTTTCGAGCCCGTCCGCTGCGACATCTTCATCACCGAGGCGACCTTCGGCCTGCCGGTCTTCCGGCATCCGCCGGCCCATGGGGAAGTCGGCAAGCTCTTGGAATCGGTCCGCGTCTTTCCGGAGAGGACCCATATCGTCGGGGCCTATTCGCTCGGCAAGGCGCAGCGCGTCATGGCCTTGATCCGCGAGGCCGGCTATGAGCGCCCGCTCTACATCCATGGCGCGATGGAGAAGCTGACCGATTTCTACCTGTCAGAGGGGGCGACTCTCGGCGAGATCCGCAAGGTCGCGACCGCCGATCGCAAGGAACTGGGCGGCGAGATCGTAATCTGTCCGCCGAGCGCGATCCAGGATCTGTGGGCGCGCAAATTCCCTGATCCGGTCACCAGCTTCGCCTCGGGCTGGATGCGCATCCGGGCCCGCGCGAGGCAGAAGGGCGTGGAACTGCCACTGATTGTCTCCGACCATGCCGATTGGGACGATCTCCAGGCGACCATCCGCGAGACAGGTGCCGGCGAGATCTGGGTCACGCATGGCGAGGCCGAGGCGCTCGTCCACTGGTGCGGCACGGTCGGTCTCAAGGCGAAGCCGCTGCATCTCGTCGGCTATGGCGACGAGGGCGAAGCGGAAACGGCCGGGGCGGAATCTGCAGGAGAGGGTGCCGATGCGGCCGCGGTCTGAAAGCGCGTTACTTCGTCTGCGCCATGACCGGACGCCCTGGCGCGGTCAGCGAGACGAGGCCGGCCGTCATGTCGCGGGCGAGGCAGTCATAGCCGGCATCGCTCATATGGAAACTGTCGGCGGCGAGCGCGGCGGTGAAGGCCTGCGCATCGGCGCCGTGCCATTCGCGCATCGTGTCGTAGCGCGTGAAGACCGGCACGCTCTGCCCCTTCGCGACCTCGCCGATCGCATCGACATAGGTGCGGTAGCGTGCGGGCTCGCGGATGCCGGGGAAGAACTGCGGATCGAGCAAGGCGAGGCTCGGCCCAGCCTGGCGCACCGTGGCGATGCCGTCCGCGACCATGGCCTTGAAGGCCGCGAGGTCGGAACCATTGACGGCGTCATTGGTTCCGACCTGCCAGATCACGAGATCATAGCGTCGCTCCGCCAGCGCCCGCTTCAGCCGGGCCAGGGTCTGCGGTGCGATCTCACCGCCGATGCCGGCATTCGCGACATTGACCTGAACGCGCGGCCAGGCGTTCGCCAGCAGGCTCTGCAGCCGCGCCGGATAGCTCCTGTCCTTGGCGGTGGCGCCGATGCCTTCCGTCGAGGAGGAGCCGATCGCGAGAATGTCGATCTTGCCGCCCGCAGTGATGCGGGGCGCCAGCGCGGCGAGCCGCTCGGTCGTCTGGACGATAGGCGTCTCGCGGCAGATGAAGGGGCCGGCCTGTGCCGCTCCCGCCAGTGTCGCCGCCACGATGAGGTTCAAGGCCAGGATCCGCATCGCAGAGCGCATCGGCAGCTATTCTCCCGTCAGACTTCCATCTCTGGCAATCCGTTCATGAACGGAAACTGAATGATGCGGCGCAACAGGGTGATACCTTCGGCGAAGAGCCGCCGCTTGGGGTGGGGACGGCCATGAACCGCTTCGCCTGGCTGCTCGACCGCCTGGCCTATGAGCCGCGCCGCAATGCCAAGCTCGCGCTGATCGCGGACTATCTGCGCACCACGCCCGACCCCGACCGCGGGCTGGCGCTGGCGGCGATGACGGGCGGGCTGGTCTTCTCCAACGCCAAGCCCGGACTGATCCGCGCACTGATCGCCGAGCGCACCGATCCGGTGCTGTTCGCGCTGTCCTACGATTATGTCGGCGACCTCTCGGAGACGGTCGCGCTGATGTGGGGCTCGACGCAGAACCCCTCCCCCTCGTGGGGAGGGGCAGGGGTGGGGGGCGTGCCGCCTGGCGAGCGGGACCCGGACGGGGCGCGGCGGGTGCCTGCGTATCAAGCCGCAGAGCCCGCCTTTCCGCCCCCCACCCCTAACCCCTCCCCACGACGGGGAGGGGAAGCGCCTTCTCCGGACATGTCAGCTCCAGGCCACAACCGTCCGCCGCTCACCCTGCCCGACGTCGTCTCTGGCCTGCGCAACGCCGGCAAGACCGACCTGCCGCGCCTTGTCTCCTCATGGCTCGATGCGCTCGACGAAACCGGCCGCTGGGCGCTGCTCAAGCTCATCACCGGCTCACTTCGCATCGGCGTCTCGGCGCGGCTCGCCAAGACGGCCGCCGCCAGCCTCGGCGGCGTCGCGCCCGACGAGGTCGAGCAGGTCTGGCACGGGCTGGAACCGCCCTATCGGGAGCTCTTCGCCTGGCTTGAAGGTCATGGGCCTCGGCCCGAGGCGACCGATCCCGCTCCGTTCCGGCCGGTGATGCTCTCCCATCCGATCGAGGACGGCGATTTCGAGAAGATGGAGCCGGCTGAATTCCAGGCGGAGTGGAAATGGGACGGCATCCGCGTCCAGGCCGCCAGCGGCACGCGGCCGGATGGCTCGCGTGTGACCCGGCTGTTCTCGCGGACCGGCGAGGACATCGCCGCGTCCTTTCCCGATGTCGTCGAGGCGCTGACGCAGGACGGGGCGATCGATGGCGAACTGCTCGTGCGACGCGAGGAAACCGTGCAGAGCTTCAACACGCTGCAGCAGCGGCTCAACCGCAAGAGCGTGACCGCGAAGATGCTGGTCGAGTATCCCGCCCATATCCGCGCCTATGATCTGCTGGTCGATGGCGAGGAGGATCTGCGCGATCTGCCGCTGTCGCAGCGCCGCGGCCGGCTGGAGGCCTTCGTTGCGAGGCTGGGCAGCCCGATCGTCGATCTCTCCCCGCCGATCGCGTTCTCGACCTGGGAGGAGCTCGCCGCCGCCCGGGCCGATCCTGCGGCGGCCGGGGCGGGAGCAGATGCCGAAGCTGTCGAAGGCTGCATGATCAAGCGGCTTGGATCGCCCTATCTGCCGGGGCGGCCCAAGGGGCATTGGTGGAAATGGAAGCGCGAGGCCAGGCTCGTCGATTGCGTGTTGATGTATGCCCAGCGCGGCCACGGCAAGCGCTCTTCCTTCTATTCGGACTTCACCTTCGGTGTCTGGCGCGTGGGCGAGAATGGTGAAAACGAACTCGTGCCGGTCGGAAAAGCCTATTTCGGCTTTACCGATGAGGAACTGCTCGAACTCGACCGTTATGTCCGCAAGCACACGCTGAACCGTTTCGGGCCGGTGCGTGAGGTGACGCACAATGCCGAAAGCGGGCTCGTTTTCGAAGTCGCCTTCGAGGGGCTGCAGCGCTCGACGCGGCATAAATCCGGGCTCGCCATGCGCTTCCCGAGGATCAGCCGCATCCGCTGGGACAAGCCTCCGCACGAGGCCGATCGCATCGAGGCATTGGAAGCGCTGCTACCGGCATCGGGCTGAAGCGCACGGTCTGGCCGTTCGTCGGAATTGCTCCCGGGCGCCGGATGGTTCACAGCCTTGGGTGCGGGCCGCGATGCTCCATGGCCGGCATGCTTGAGATCGGGGCCCTGCTTGAGGCAGGATGCAGGCAGACACTGAGGACGGTTCCAATGAAACGGCAACCTTCGACGCGGATCGTGATCGCGGACGATCATCCGCTCTTCCGGGGCGCATTGCGGCAGGCCGTCTCGACGGCGATCGAAGGGGCCGATGTCAGCGAGGTCGGCTCGCTCGAGGCACTGACGGAAGCGCTCGACAGCGGTGGCGATGCCGACCTTGTCCTGCTCGACCTCACGATGCCTGGTGTGCAGGGCTTCTCGGGTCTGCTCTTCCTGCGTGCCGACCATCCCGAGGTGCCGGTCATCGTCGTCTCGGCCAATGACGATCCCGCCGTCATCCGCCGTTGCATCGAGTTCGGCGCGCTGGGCTTCCTGCCCAAGACGGCCGATGTCGAGCAGATGGGCGAGGCGATCCGCGCCGTGCTCGAGGGCGGCGTCTGGACGCCGCCGGGCATCGATCTCACGGCTCCTGTCGATGCCGAGACCGCCACCATGGTCCGCAATCTCTCGACCCTGACACCCCAGCAGGTCCGGGTGCTGATGATGCTGTCGGAAGGCCTTCTGAACAAGCAGATCGCCTATGAGCTCGGCGTCTCGGAGGCGACTGTGAAGGCCCATGTCTCGGCGATCCTGACCAAGCTCGATGTCGACAGCCGCACGCAGGCCGTGATCGCGGCCGCCAAGATCGCTGGCACGGCCTGGGCCACGGCCGGGGCCTCCGCCACCTCGTGAGGCCGAGGCTCCGTCGGTTGACAAGCGGTTCAGCCCCGGTTCAACCGACCGGGACGCTGATGGATGCGTAGTGGGGATAGATCGGCCATGGCCAACGGCAATTTCGAACGCTTTCTCGGCGGCTCGCCGCTCGCCGTTCTGGTGCGCCTGCTCTTCATCTCGTTGCTGGTCGGCGCGGCCATGGCCTTTCTCGGCCTGTCGCCGCGCGCGCTCTACGAGACGGCGGCCCGCTTCGTGCGCTCGCTCGGCGATCTCGGCTTCGGCGCGGTGCGCGAAGTCGGGCAATGGGTCATCGCCGGCGCGCTGCTGGTCGTGCCACTCTGGCTACTGTCGCGGCTCTTCGCAGCAAAGCGCTGACCGGCTGACTTATAGCGCTTCGCCGCGCGCGATCGTGGCCGCGTCGCGTCCGACGAGCGCTCCGAGCTTCGGGAGCCCCGCCTTCCGGGCTTCGGTGGCGAGCCCCGCCTTGACGGTCTTCACCAGCCCCGGCCCCTGGAACACCATCGCCGAATAGAACTGCACGAGATCGGCGCCGGCCCGGATCTTGGCGAAGGCGGTGGCGGCCGAATCGATGCCGCCGACCCCGACCAGCGGGAACTGGCGCTCGACGCGCAGGAACGTCTCGGCGAGCAGCTTCGTCGATGCGCTGAAGAGCGGCTTGCCCGAGAGACCGCCGGTCTCGTTCTTCGCTGCGCTGCGCAGGCTTTCCGGCCGTGCGATGGTGGTGTTGGAGACGATCATGCCGTCGATGCCGCGCCGGCGCGCCACGGCGACCATGCCGTCGAGTTCGGGCAGGGTCAGGTCGGGGGCGATCTTGAGCAGCATCGGGGTGCGGCGGCCTCCTTGCGTCGCCTCGTCGCGTGCCTCGATCGCCCGCGCGACGAGCTCGTCGAGCGCCGATTCCGCCTGCAGGTCGCGCAGGCCCGGCGTGTTGGGCGAGGAGACGTTGATCGTCAGGAAATCGGTGACGGCCGCGAGCCGGCGCGTCAGCACTGCGTAGTCGGCGGCGCGATCGGCGGAGTCCTTGTTGGCCCCGAGATTGACGCCGACGATGCCGCCGCGCGCGCGGCGCGCCGCCAGCCGCTGCGCCACGACCTCCATGCCGTCGCTGTTGAGGCCGTAGCGGTTGATCACCGCCTCGTCCTCGATGAGGCGGAACACGCGCGGCTTCGGATTGCCGGGCTGGGGCAGGGGGGTGACGCCACCGACCTCGACGAAGCCGAAGCCGAGGCCGAGCGCACCGTCGATAGCCTCGGCATGCTTGTCGAAGCCGGCCGCGAGCCCGACCGGATTGCTGAAGGACAGCCCGAAGGCCTGGGTTGCGAGAACCGGATCGTCGGCGCCAGGCCGCAGCGCCGGCGCTGCAGCCAGGGCCGCGACCGTCAGGCGGTGGGCGGTCTCGGCATCCATCCGATGGATCAGGGGACGCGCGAGGTTGAACAGGGAGCCGATCACGCGATGTCCTCCGGAATGATAGGCTGCCCATCCTGGCCTTGCGCCAGGGCTTCGACCCAGCGCACCGCCTTGGGGTCGAGCGCAGCATAGAGATGCGGGAACAGCGCGCCGCCGCGCGAGGGCTCGTAGCGCAGGGGCGGTCCGAGGCGGGCATCGTCTACCGCGATCAGCAGCAGGCCGTGCTGGCCGGCGAAGTGCTTCGCTGCTGTTTCGCGGACCTGCGCCCCGGTCGAGAAATGAACATAGCCGTCGGCGAGGTCGATCGCCGCGCCGGAAAAGCGCCCGGCGGCCTCGGCTTCACGCCAGAGCGCGTCAGGGCAGATCTTGTAGATGAGCGGCACGGAAAACCTCGCCGGATGAAGACTGCGGACGGCATAGCTTCTGTCAGGAGCTTTCGGCAATTTTTATCCGCCTCGCCGCTGAAATCAGATTGAAATCTTATACGATAGGGGATATTTCCTATTTCTGTCCCCGCCAAGCGGCAACATCCCTGCGAGGTCTCCGCGGTGCTCTCCCATGACCAGATCTGGAGCGCGATCGACTCGCTCGCCCAGCGCTATGGCTTCACCGCCTCGGGGCTGGCGCGCAAGGCAGGGCTCGACGCCACCACATTCAACCGTTCCAAGCGGGTCGGGCCGGACGGGCGCGAGCGCTGGCCCTCGACCGAATCGATCGCCAAGATCTTGTCCGCGACGGGCGCCTCGCTCGATGAGTTCATGAGCGTGGTGATGCGGCGCGGCGCGGCGCCCGCCCGCACCATTCCGCTGATCGGGTTCGCGCAGGCCGGCTCGGGCGGCTTCTTCGACGATGGCGGCTTCCCGGTCGGCACCGGCTGGGAGGAGGTCGCTTTTCCCGGCGTCGCCGATGAGAAGGCCTATGCACTGGAGATCTCGGGCGATTCGATGCTGCCGCTCTATCGCGACGGCGACACCATCATCGTCTCGCCGACGGCGACCGTCCGACGTGGCGACCGCGTCGTGGTCAAGACGGTCGAGGGCGAGGTGCTGGCCAAGCAGCTCAAGCGCCAGACGGCGAAAACGGTCGAGCTGGCCTCGCTCAATCCCGACCATGGCGACCGGGTGCTCGGCCTCTCCGAGATCGCCTTCATGGCCCGCGTGATCTGGGCGAGCCAGTAGACTGACGGTCCCGCTCAGGCTGCCGCCTGCCGGCGTCCCGGCAGCGTCACCTTGAACACCGCGCCGGTGTCCGACGGTTCGAGCGCGATCGCGCCGCCATGCAGCCGCACCAGCTCGGCCGCGACCGCAAGCCCGAGCCCGGTGCCACCGGGCGTGACCGAACCGCGGAAGGCCTGGAACAGGTTCACCCGCGCCCGCTCGGGCACGCCGGGGCCATTATCGGCCACGCGCAGGATCACCGAGCCGTTGTCGCGCTCGGCCCTGACGGCAAGCGTCGGGCGCCCGTTTTCCCCCGCGCCGGCCTGGGTCAGCGCCTGCACCGAATTGCGCATCAGGTTGAGCAGGACGCGCGCCATCTGGTCGGGGTCGCAAGGCGCGATCAGTTCGGAGGGCACGTCGTTGCTGAAGCTCATCTGTGCCGTTTCGGACAGGCCGAGCATATCGGCCTGCTCGGCCACGAGCTGGCGTAAGCACACATCCTTCAAAACGGGCGTCGCTTCCGCCGCCCGGCCATAGGCCAGCGTCGCCTGGCAGAAGTCGATGGCGCGGCCGAGCGTCGCGATCAGCCGCGGTGCGAAGCGCTTGATCTTGGCGTCGCGGGTGTCGACGAGCTGGTCCGACATCAATTGTGCCGCCGCCAACATATTGCGCAGATCGTGGTTGATCTTGCTGACGGCGAGGCCGAGTTCGGCGAGGTGCTTCTTGGTCCGCAACTCGCCGGCGAGCGTCATCTGCATGCGCGCGAGCGCACGCTGGGCCTCGCCGATCTCGTCGGCCCGCTGCGTCGGATCGATGATCCGGTGCGGATTCTCCGGATCGATCTCGAATTCCATGACGTTGGCGGCGAGCTGGCGGATCGGCCCGACGATCATCCAGTTGAGCGCGACATAGACCGCAACCGCGGTCAGCCCCGAGATCAGCAGCGAGAGCAGCAGAAGATTGGCCGAGAACTTCAGCATCGCGCGCCGCAGCGGCGCCTCGTCGATGACGAGCTCGACGAAATCGGCCCCGCCGACCGCCTCGCCGATGACCCGGATCGGCATCTGGGCGGGCGGCAGCACCAGCGTCTCGAGCGCCTCGCCGATCGCCCCCATCCAGCCGAGCGTGCGCAGGTCGACGGTCCGGGAGACGGCCGCGGGCGGCATCGAGTCGAGGCTGAGGAGGCGGCGCGCCCCGCCGACGCGTGCCGCGATGGCCCGCGCGCCGACGCCCATCAGCAGGCGATTCTCGCTGCCCTCGGGCAGGCCGTCCTGCGGGGCTCCTTCCAGCACGAGCACCGCGATCTGTGCCGCCGCCAGCCGGTCGTTCAACCAGTTGCGCCGGAAATTGGCGACCGACGGCAGATAGATCAGCACTTCCGCCAGCATGACGAAAAGAATTGTCAGGGCGAGCAGCTTGGCGGAAAGCCCAAGCCGCGTCAGGCCGCGCGGCAGGCTGACGGAAAGCTGGTTCCTGTCGGGTTCATATGGCTGCATCGGCGCCAACCCTACCCGAAACGGCGCAGGAAGCCGATGAGGCGGCGCAGGCCCGGCTTTGCCGCCAACGGCGTGAGAAACGAGGTCGCCGCCCGCTTCGAGACCTCGGACAGGGCCGGATACGGCATGACGAGTTCCGCCATGTCCTGCGCGCTCATGCCCCTCTTCAGCGCCACACACCAGGGCGCGATCAGGTCGCCCGCTTGCGCCCCGACGATGGTGGCGCCGAGCACGCGACCCTTGGCGTCGGTCACGAGCTTGACGAATCCCTCGGTCTCCCGCTCGGCATGGGCACGCTCGCTTTCGGCATAGGGCCAGCGCAGCACGCGGATGGCGCCGGCCTTGGCCCGCGCGTCGTCCTCGGACAGGCCGACACTGGCAAGCTCCGGCTGGGTCAGCGTCAGGCGCGGGACAGAGTCCGCATCGAAGCGGCCGGGCTGGCGAAACAGCGCATTGCGCAGCACGAGCCGGGCCTGCTCCTCCGCGACATGCCCTCCGCGCCGCGTCCCCAAAGTCCCCCCGATACAGTCGCCGATGGCGTAGACGCGGCGATTGCTGCTGCGCAGGCCCCGATCGACGCGGATGCCGCCGGCCTCGACGGCGATGCCGGCGAGGTCGAGGTCGAGGGTCTCGATCGCCGGCACAGGGGTGGTCGCGAGCAGCAGATGCGTGCCCTCGATCATCTGCTCGGCGCTGCCCTCACCTCCGGCGATGGCGAGCCGCACCCCGCCCCTGACCGTTTGCGCCCGCAGAACCTGCGCCCGCTCATGCAGGACGACACCTTCGCGCAACAGCGCCCGGCGCAGGATGGCGACCGCCTCCGGGTCTTCGCTGCCGAGCAGGTTGGAGGCATCGATCAGCGTGACCTCGCTGCCGAGCCGGACCATCACTTGCGCGACGGCGACGCCTGTCGCCTCCCCGCCGAGCACGATCAGACGTCCGGGCCGGCGTGTCGCCGTCGCCAAGCTCGTATCGGTCAGGCAGGCAATCGCATCCAGACCCGGGATGGGCGGCGCAACGCTGCGGGCGCCGGTCGCGATGACGAAGCGCCGGGCCTTGATCGTCTGCTCGCCCACGACAACGGTGCTGCGGTTGATGAAGCGGCCCTCGCCGCGGATCACGGTCGCGCCCAGTGCCGTCAAACGCTCGGCCGAGGCATTGGGCGCGCCTGCGGAAATCACGCGCTGGACATGGTCATGGAGCTGAGCGTCGTTGACCTCGGGCTCGCCAGCGGCGATGCCGAAGTGGCGGGCGTCGCGGACGGCCTGCGCGCGAGCGCCGGCAGCGGCCAGCGCCATGACCGCGCTGCTGCCAGTCTGGCCGCCCATCCTGTCGCGCTCGATGATGACGATGGAGACCCCGAACGCCGCGGCTGCCGTCGCCACAGTCAGCCCTGCCGTGCCCGCCCCGATCACGCAGAGATCGGGCGTCAGGGCTGCAGGCTTCGCAGGGGAGGCGCTCAGGCTCACGCCGCTTCTCCCGCCCGGCACGGCCATGACAGACCGTCACGCCACAGACCCTCGCGCCGGTTTGACCGGCCGAGCCAAAACGAGAGCCGGCGTTCGGGCGAGATCATGCTGACTCCCAGGCTGCTGACTGATTCCACTGATGCTGATGCGTTGCCCGATGAGCGGAATCAAGACCGCATCGGCCGCAACATGGATTGGAAGCGGCGAATCGGCGGAATGACCCGGTGCCCATGCCGCTTGCGTACCGCCTTGCCGCGCCGTGTTCAGGCGACGTTGCGGCCCTTGTGCGGCATGAAACTCGCCAGCGGCTCCGGCCTGCCGAAGAGATAGCCTTGGGCGCGCTGGGCGCCGAGAAGCTGCACGGCGATGCGCTGCTGCTCCGTCTCGATGCCCTCGACGACGACATTCATCGAGAGCCGGCGCGCGAGCTGGCAGACTGCCTCGATGATCGCCTTCGAGGCTTCGCTGGAATGGACGGTGCGGGTGAAGCTCTGGTCGATCTTCACCTGCGCGAAGGGGTAGGTCGAGAGATAAGCCAGCGAGGAATAGCCTGTGCCGAAATCGTCCAGCGCGAAGGTGATGCCCAGCGTCCGCAATTCGTCGATCACCGCCAGCGTCGTCTTATTGTCCTCGATCAGCAACGATTCCGTCACTTCGAGCGTCAGCCGGCGCGAACTGAGATTGGACGTGATCAGCGCATCCTTCACCGCCTCGACAATGCGGCGCGGCTCGCGGAACTGCAGCGGCGAGATGTTGACGGAGACGCCGATATGCTCTTCCCAGGAGGCCGCGTCCTTGCAGGCCTGATGGATCGCCCAGTCGCCCATCGAGGCGATCAGGCCGGACTGTTCCGCCACCGGGATGAACAGGCCCGCCGGCACCATGCCGCGCGTCGGGTGGCGCCAGCGCATCAGCGCCTCGCGAGAGACGGTTTCGCCGGTCCGCAGGTCGATGATCGGCTGGTAGAAGAGTTCCAGCGAGCCGTCCTCGCAGGCCTTGCGCAGATCGACCTCGATCTCGTGCCGCTCGAGCATCTCCTCGGCCATGGCCGGGTTGAAGAACATCAGCGTGTTGCGGCCGGCAGCCTTGGCCTTGTAAAGCGCCGTGTCGGCATGGCGCAGCAGATCGGCCGGCGTCGCGCCATCGAACGGCGCCATCGCGATGCCGATGCTGGCCGTGACGTAAACCGTCTTGTTGTCGAGGAGGAACGCCTTCGACATCGCGTCGATCATGCGCTGCGCGATCATGGTGACCGCGGCATGATTCGCGGCGGGCAGGATCAGCAGGAACTCGTCGCCGCCGAAGCGGGCCAGCAGATCGCTGTCGCGGATGGTGCCGCGCAGGCGATTTGCGGTCTCCATCAGAACCCGGTCGCCGATGTCGTGGCCGAGATTGTCGTTGACCTGCTTGAAGCCGTCGAGATCGACATAGAGCAGCGCGAAGGACTCGCCGGTGCGCTCCAGCCGGCCGAAGGAGTCCGCGATGTTGTTGTTGTACTCGAAGCGGTTGGCGAGCCCGGTCAATTCGTCGAAACGCGCCATCTGCTCGATGCGCGCCTCGGTGGCCTTTCGCTCGGTCGCGTCCTCGGTCGACATCAGCACGCCGCCCTCGGCCGCCGGCGCGAAGGTCACGATCAGGACCCTGCCACCGCGCGTCTGGATTTCGCGGCTCGTCGTCTGCTGCGTGCCCTGGATTTCGGCCAGTGCCTCTCTCAGATCGCGCAACTGGCCGGCGGCAACGACTTGTCGCTCCACCAGGAAGCGGCCGATCGCGGTGATCGGCGTACCGGGCAGGGCAAGCGTTTCTGGCAAGCCGTAGAGTGCCCGGTGCGGCGCGTTGCTGACGGCGAGCTTGAGGTCGCTGTCGAACATCGCCAACCCATGGATCATGGTGTTGAGCGCGGCGTCGAGCGTCAGGTTCTGCGAATGCAGGGCCGACGCCAGCGCCTTCGACTGCTTGGTCGCATCGCTCAGGGCGAGAAGGTTGCGATGCAGCGAGTTCGTGATGGCGATGTTGGCCGCCACATAGAGAAAGGCGAAGTAGCCGATGTACTGGTAATAGACGTTGTGGGCCTGGATCAGGCCGATCGCCATCGGCACGCAGAAGGTCAGCAACTGCACGGCGACGAATTTCGGCCGGCCGGCATTGCGCGAGACATAACCGGATGCGATCGCAATGGTCGACGCGACAGAGGTGATATGGGCCGCGGGATCATCCGTAAGGGTCAGCGCGGCATAGCAGCTAAAGCCCAGCACCGCGGCGAACGCGGTCGCTCCCAGGAAATAGTCCCGGTCCCAGCGCCGCGTCTCCAGATATCCGTCTCGGGAGTGGTCGCTCCTGCGATAGGAGACGAAGGTCAGGAGCCGCAGGATGACGACGGCGCTGACAAGGATGGTCAGGTCCAGGAAAAGATCGACGCCGGTCGAGACCCAGCACAGAAACGGCGTCAGGATACCCGCCACACCCCCGGGGATGATCGAGGCTGGCGACGAAAACAGCGAACTGACCAGCAGCGCGTAACCGGGCAGGTCGAAACCTTCGCCCGGATCACGCGCTCTGGCGTTCCACATTCGCTTGAGCGCGCCCGCCATCCAGATCCTGTCCTCGCGATCGCTGAGACTGCGCGCCGAGAGCGCCCGCAATCTCCGCCGCTTGGACGATTTAGGGCCCCAGAGGTAAATGTTTGGTGTTTGGAGGCGCTTCCGGACGCAAAAGCGGCTCCCGTTAGGGCATCGGCCCGAAAAGTGGAATGCGGTTTTCGGGAAAAAGCCGATGCAAAAACAAAGGGCTGGATCATCGGGCCGAATACGATGCTCGGCCCGATGATCCAGGTCAGGCGCTGAGCGGCAGGGCGGCTGCCATGGGGCGCAGATAGACCCGCGCGAGCATGCGGTCCTGCGTCTGCGCGATCCGTTGCAGCTTCGAGATCGCGCTCGGATTGAGCCTCAGCATGCAGTCGGTCCAGATCTGGCCGAGATGTTCGAGTTCCTCCTGGAGATCGCCGGCCCGGCGGTTGAAGGCGGAGAACAGCGCGGTCTTGGCGGCATGGATGGGCAGCGAGTCATGCGCGTATTTGCGGATCCAGGCCTCGCCGGTCCCCGTCGGCACGACGGCTTCCAGCCCGCCGGCATCCAGGAACTCCTGGGCGCTCATCTCCTTGCCCGAGAGCAGCATCTGCTCGGCCGCGCGCGGGCCCATGCGGCGCGACAGGATCGCGACCGCGGTGATCGGGAAGTGATTGAACTTGATCTCCGGGTAGACGAAGGAGGCCTGCTCCTCGGCGATCATGACGTTGCATGAGCGCGGTGCATCGATACCGCCGCCGATCGCCTTGGCGTGGATCGTCGACAGCGTCACCACGAGGCCGTTCAGGCCGCTCGCGTTCAGGACGGCACCGGCGCTCGACAGGCGCGCATATTCGGCCAGCGCCGCGCGATCGTTCTTGGCGAGGCAGTCGAGGTAGAAGTCGAGATCGCCACCGAGCGTGAAGAACGGACCGGCCCCCCGGAAGGCGAGAAAGCGCACCGGTGCGCGGTGATACTGGTCGGGCGCGCCCCACAGGGCGGAAATCGCCGTCTGGATCTTCACGAGGCTGTCGAGAAGCTGAAGCGTGAAGACGGGCTTCAGCTCAGGGCGGATCGTGACCCAGAGCGTCTTGATCTCGGGCTCATAGGCGATCTGCGTTTCCGGGAGGAACCCCGCCTTGTGGCGGATCGCATCGATCACCTCGCAGCTTTCAAGCACTGCAGCCGGGGCGGCGTCCATGACCGAAGCAGATGACTGAAACATGCCGCTGATCCCATGTTGCCGCGCATCAAGAGCGATGGCCACAACGTAGGCGAAGTTAATAAACTGTAAACGAAATCCCTTGGAAATGGTTAATTACATTAAGCTTTCTTCCCTAACGTCATTTCTAGGCGTCGGCTTGTGCCGCAAACGGACAAAGGGCGGCCGTGCAGCCCATGACAGCAAGTGCCGTGCCGCCGCTGCCGCGCCGCGCTTGTCCAAATCGGTGCATGCGGCTAACCATGCGCCGCGAATTCGCCGTGATCCGAGCGTTGAACCCGGTACCGAGTTGTTGCCGTGAACCGCCAGACAGCCGCAGACGACGAGAAGAGGGCGCGCCTCGCCGCCGCCCTTCGGGAAAACCTGAAGCGCCGCAAGGCACAGGCCCGGGCTCGCCGCGCGGAGGAGGCGCCCGCGCAGGAGCCGGAACCGCAAGCCCAGGCCGACCCCAACCGGTCCTGACCCGAATTTCCCAGGTGCCGCCGGCCTTCAGCCGGCCGGCTCAGCAGGACCTGACGATGGACAAGATCCGCATCACCGGCGGCCAGCGCCTCAATGGCGCGATTCCGATTTCGGGCGCGAAGAACGCCGCATTGCCGCTGATGATCGCGAGCCTGCTCACGGACGAGACGCTGACGCTCGCCAATGTGCCGCGCCTCTCCGATGTCAGCGCCCTCTCGCGCATCCTCTCGAACCACGGCGTCGATCGTTCGATCGCCGGCAAGCGCATCGGCCAGTCCGCCGAGACCGGCCAGACGATCGCGCTGACGGCTCGCCAGATCGTCGATACCTGCGCGCCCTACGAACTCGTCTCGACGATGCGCGCCAGCTTCTGGGTCATCGCGCCGATCCTGGCCCGCATGGGCGAGGCCAAGGTCTCGCTGCCCGGCGGCTGCGCCATCGGCACGCGGCCGGTCGATCTGCTGCTGATGGTGCTGGAAAAGCTCGGCGCCGAGATTGAGATCGAGAACGGTTATGCGCTCGCCCGGGCTCCGAAGGGCCTCAAGGGCGCCGAGATCGACTTCCCGAAGGTGACGGTCGGCGGCACCCACACGGCGCTGATGGCGGCCGTGCTGGCGCAGGGCACGACGGTGATCGACAACGCGGCGCGCGAGCCCGAGGTCGTCGATCTCGCCGCCTGCCTCGTCAAGATGGGTGCGAAGATCGAAGGCGCAGGCACCAGCCGGATCGTGGTCACCGGCGTCTCGCGCCTCGGCGGCGCACACCATGCCGTCCTGCCCGACCGCATCGAGACCGGCACCTACGCCATGGCGGTGGCGATGACCGGCGGCGATGTGCTGCTGGAAGGTGCGCGGCCTGACCTGCTGCAATCGGCACTCGACGTGCTGGTCCAGGCCGGTGCCGAGGTCAGCTCGACCAATGAGGGCATTCGCGTCCGCCGTAACGGACAGCCGCTCGAATCCGTCGATGTCGATACCGACCCCTTCCCGGGCTTCCCGACCGATCTGCAGGCGCAGTTCATGGCGCTGATGACGAAGGCCAAGGGCACCTCGCGCATCCGCGAGACGATCTTTGAGAACCGCTTCATGCATGTGCAGGAATTGGCGCGGCTCGGCGCGAAGATCCGGCTCGACGGCGATGCCGCCCATGTCGAGGGCGTCGGCAAGCTGACCGGCGCGCCCGTGATGGCGACCGATCTGCGCGCCTCGGTCTCGCTCGTCATCGCCGGTCTCGTGGCCGAAGGCGATACCATGATCAACCGCGTCTACCACCTCGACCGTGGTTTTGAGGCCCTTGAGGCGAAGTTGACGCGCTGCGGCGGCCTGGTCGAGCGCATCAGCGGTTGACGTTGGCGGGTGGCGCCGCCAGAACACCAGCATGTCGGATGATGCTGCAGACCCGCTGAAACTCATCGCGCTCGACGCCGATGATCTGGAGATCGTGTCGGCCCATCTTCAGGATTCGGTCCTGAAGGTGGCGGACATCGTCTGGCTGCCGGTTGAGAAGCGCTTTGCACTCGCTGCCCGCCGCTTCGACTGGGAAGGCTTGTCGCGCGGCCATCGCCGACGCCGCCTGACCGCGCTGCATTTCGACCGCGTCCTCGCCGTCCGCAGCACGAAGATCGACAAGGCATCGCCCGATCAGGTGCTGAGCCTGCTGGCGATCGGCTTTGCCGGGCAGGACGGGCCCGATGGCGAGGTCACGCTGCATTTCTCGGATGGCGCTGCGATCCGGCTCGAGGTCGAATGCATCGAAGCCCAGATGAAGGATCTCGGTCCCGTCTGGGAAGCGCTGGCGACGCCGGGGCATCCGAACGGCGCCTGAGCCGTTTCTGCGACAAGCGAATAGCCGGGGATAGCGATGCCGATCAGGCTCGACGACAGCAGCGCCGCTTTCGAGCGGGAGTTCCGTGATCTGCTTTCGGCCAAGCGCGAGGTCTCCGAGGAGGTCGACCGCGTCGTCGCCGACATCATCGCCGCGGTGCGCGAGCACGGCGACGCGGCCGTCATCGATTATACGCAGCGCTTCGACCATTTGGCCCTGACGCCGCAGGCGCTGCGCGTCTCGCCGGAGGAGATCGATGCGGCGGTCGCCGCCTGTCCGCCTGCGCAGATCGCGGCGCTGGAGACCGCACGCGACCGCATCGAGGCCTATCATATCCGCCAGAAGCCGCAGGATGCCTGGTTCACGGATGCGGCCGGCGTCGAAAGCGGCTGGCGCTGGAGCGCCATCGAGGCGGTCGGACTCTATGTGCCGGGCGGTACGGCGAGCTATCCCTCCTCCGTGCTGATGAATGCGGTGCCGGCCAAGGTCGCCGGCGTCGATCGCATCGTGATGGTCGCCCCGACGCCGCGTGGCGAGACCAACCCCCTCGTGCTCGCGGCAGCGCGCCTCGCCGGTGTCGACGAGATCTACCGCATCGGCGGGGCGCAGGCGGTGGCAGCTCTGGCCTATGGCACCGCGAGCATCGCTCCGGTCGCCAAGATCGTCGGCCCGGGCAACGCGTATGTCGCCGCCGCCAAACGCCGCGTCTTCGGCCAGGTTGGCATCGACATGATCGCCGGTCCTTCCGAAGTTCTGGTCATCGCGGATGGCACGGCAAATCCGGACTGGATCGCCGCCGATCTGCTTGCCCAGGCCGAGCATGACGTCTCGGCTCAATCCATCCTGATGACCGACGATGCCGGCCTTGCCAGTGAAGTCGAGAAGGCGGTCCAGGCGCAATTGCAGACGCTGCCCCGCGCGGCCATCGCAGCAAAGAGCTGGGATGATTTCGGCGCGATCCTGCTGGTGTCGGATCTGGAAGCCGCGGTGCCGCTGGTCGACCGGCTGGCGCCGGAGCATCTCGAGATCATGACGGCCGATCCCGACCGCCTCTCCGGAATGATCCGGAATGCCGGGGCAATCTTCCTCGGTGGCCATACGCCAGAGGCGATCGGCGACTATGTCGGCGGGCCCAACCATGTGCTGCCGACGGCACGCTCCGCCCGTTTCTCCTCGGGCCTCGGCGTGCTCGACTTCATGAAGCGGACATCGCTGCTCAGATGCAGCCCCGATGCCTTGCGCGCTCTCGCACCGGCCGCGACGCAGCTCGCGGACGCGGAGGGCTTGCAGGCGCATGGCCGTTCCGTGACGATCAGGCTCAATCGCTGAGCGCGGCCGATTCCCGACAAGGAGATTGCGCCACGACCAGGACCGGAGGTGTGATGCTCGAAGCCGCGACACCCGAGAAGCAGCGCTTGGTCGGCGTCACGCTCGACCCCTCGTCGCTCGGCGGCGGCTCTGCCGATCAGGAGCATGAGCGCGCGGTTGCGATCTACGACCTGATCGAGCGGAACCGCTTTGCGCTGCCGGGCCATGACGGGGGCCCCTACCTTGCCCATCTTGCGATGGTCGAGCGCCGGCTGGCCTTCGAGATCAAGGATGCGGATGGCGCTCCCGTCGTCACCCATCACCTCTCGCTCACGCCGTTTCGCCGCATCGTCAAGGATTATGCGATGGTGTGCGAGAGCTACTATGCCGCCATCCGCACGGCGACGCCCTCGCAGATCGAGGCGATCGACATGGGGCGCCGCGGCCTGCACGATGAGGCGGCCGGCATCCTGGTCGATCGTCTCGCCAGCAAGGTCGAGATCGACTTCGATACCGCAAGGCGACTTTTCACCCTCATCTACGCGCTGCACTGGAAGGGCTGAACGCTTGGAGCCGCCTTCCTCGCGCAAGGTCCAAAGCGTACTGTTCATCTGCGCGCACAACGCGGTGCGCTCCCCGATGGCCGAGGCGATGGCCAAGCACTTCTTCGGCAGGTCGGTCTATGTGCAATCGGCCGGCGCGCGGCGTGGCGAGGTCGATGCCTTCGCCCTCGCCGTGCTCGACGAGATCGGCATCGACGCGCACCGGCACAAGCCGAAATCGATCGAGGACCTCGAGGAGTGGGAGGGGCTGAACTTCGACCTGATCATCTCGCTCTCGCCGGAGGCCCATCACAAGGCGCTGGATCTCACGCGCACGGTCGCCGCCGAGGTCGAATACTGGCCGACGGTTGATCCGACGGCGGTCCAGGGCTCGCGCGACCAGGTCATGGACGCCTATCGCGACGTGCGTGACGGGCTGATGCGCCGGATCAAGGCGCGCCTGGCATCCTGAGCCGCCAAATCCTGCGACGAGTTGTCGCGGCATGGTGTCGAAGGCTCGGTTCTCGATGTTGCAATCACGGGTTGCCGCGGCCGGGCGACTCCTTCGCTGAGCAATCAGACGTATCGCTGCGTTTTGCCACGAGGATCACGCTGGACCGGCGTTTCGTCTGATTTGACGTAAGGGAAGGCGAAGTGGTTGCGGTGCTCCCTGCAATCCAGCGTTGTCGGAGCCGGTGCTTGTTCCCCGTCACCGCATTCTTGGGCAGCCTTTCGAATTGCGGTGGCGGATCGGCTCTAAAGGGACCCTTAACCCGAACCATTCCAATTGGATGGGTCTGCTGGGGGGCTTGCGGGCGGTCGTCAAGCGTTCGGGCAATCCATGGAATCGAGAATGATGATTCAGGCCCCTGCGGACCGGGCAATATCCGGCCGCGAGCGCGCGGCGCTGTGCTTCCTGTTCCTTGCCAGTGTCCTCGCTGCGCTGCTCGCCTTGCCGGGCGTCTCGCCGGGACAGCAGCAGCCGGTGGCCATCGTCTTTCCGCCCTGGGTGTCGGCAGATGACGCCATCTCGCGCAGCCTCTCCGCCGGCTATCCCGTGCTGCGTTCGGGGCGGTCATCCTTCGTCGTGATCGCAGCGCCGGTCGAAGCGGCTTCGGCTTCGGCGGTCAGGCCGCAGGGTGCCATCATGGTGCTCGCCCTCGCCGGGCTCGCAGGTTGCCTCGACGCGGCGGCAACGGATCCTGCTGCGTCATGACCTGGACTCTCGACGTCGTCCGCCAGCGGGTGGCCTGTGTCCTGCTGGGGCTCGCCTTCCTGCATGTGCCGATCATCGGCCTGGCCTTCTGGCTACGCGGCGAGAACGGGCTGCTGCCGATCGCGCTCGCTTTCGTCTTCGCCGCCGGGGCGCTGCTGCTCTATGCGACCCGGGGCGCTGCCACGCTCACCCAGCTCTTCATGGCCGTCGCCCTGATCGGCCAGGTTTCGATCATGGTGTTCAGCTTTGCCGGTCACCCCTGGCAGCCGGACATGCACATGTATTATTTCGCGATCCTGGCGCTGCTTGCCGGCTTCTGCGACTGGCGCCCGATCGTCATGGGAGCCGCCCTGACGGCGGTGCATCACCTCGTCCTGCAGTATCTGCTGCCCTCGGCCGTATTCTATCAGGGCGGCAGCCTGCTGCGGGTTCTGCTGCACGCGGTCGTCGTCATCATGGAGACGTCCTTCCTCGCGACCACCGCGGTGATCATGGAGCGCATGTTCCGGATGAACGCGGAAAGCCTCGTGCTGGCGCGCGACACCGCCGAACGCGAGCGCATCGCGGGCGAACGCGAGAAGCGCCTGGCCGATGAGTTGAGCCGGCGTGCGCAGGTGCTGCGCGAGATCGTTTCCAATTTCCATGAGAAGATGGAGCAGGAGATGGCCGTGCTCGACCGTTCGGCCGACGTCATGCAGGGCGAGGCCGTGGCCTTGATCGGAACCTCGGATCAGGCGCGGCGTCAGACCGTGCTGGTCTCGGATGCGACCTCCGAGACCATGTCGGGCATCGACCACCTCTCCGCGGCCAGCGACGAACTCGCAGTGTCGATCGGGGAGATCGGCCGCAATGTCTCGCATTCGGCCGAGGGTTCGACGACGGCCGCCGAACTGGCGCGCAAGGCAAGCGGCGAGATCGAGATCCTTGCCCGCAACAGCGAAAACGTCGGAGCTGTCGTCGACCTGATCCGTGGCATCGCGGCGCAGACCAGTCTGCTGGCCCTCAACGCGACGATCGAGGCGGCGCGCGCGGGTGAGATGGGGCGCGGTTTTGCCGTAGTCGCCAGCGAGGTCAAGACGCTGTCGGCCCAGACGGCCAAGGCGACCGATGAGGTTTCCGCGCAGATCGGTGCCATGCAGCAGGCGTCGCAGCGCTCCCTGAAGGCGATCCGCGACATCGTGATGGCGATCGGCGATGTCGAGCGCGTCGCCGATGCGATCTCGGTTTCGGTGCAGCAGCAAGGGCAGGCGACCTCGGAGATCGCCCATCAGGTCCGGATGTCCTTCGAGGGCGCGCGGCGCAGCGCCGACATCGTCGGCAGCTTCGAGGCGATGACCCAAGGCGCTCATGACGCCGCCCGGCAGGTGCAGGACTCCGCCGATCAGCTCGCCGCCCAGGCGCGGGGCATCCGTGAAGAGGTTGCGGCGTTCTGCGAGCGCGTCGCGGCGGCCTGACCGTCTACCAGCTCTTTCCTGGCCCGACGGCTCCGATGCCGAGCCAGTCGCCGAGTGTCGCAGCGATATCGGCGAAACTCTCGCGTCGGCCGAGCGCTGTGGGCGCGATGCCCGGCCCGAAGGCCAGGATCGGCACATGCTCGCGGGTATGGTCCGTGCCGGGCCAGGTCGGGTCATTGCCATGGTCGGCGGTGATGACCGCGAGGTCGCCGGGCTGCAGCGCTGCCTCCAGCCGCGGCAGCATCGCATCGAAAGCTTCCAGCGCCGCCGCATAGCCCGGCACGTCGCGGCGATGGCCGTATTCCGTGTCGAAATCGACGAGATTGACGAAGCAGAAGCAGCCGTCCGGCAGGTGTTCCCATGCGGTCAGCGCAGCATCGAACATGGCGGCATTGCCGAAGGGCTTGATCTCTTCGCCCGTGGCGCGATGCGCGAAGATGTCGCCGATCTTGCCGACGGTGATCACCTTGCGTCCGCGCGCGGCCAGACGGTCGAGGATCGTCTCGTCGGGCGGCGGGATGGCGAAGTCCTTGCGGTTTCCGGTCCGCGTGTAGCCAGTCTCTGCCGTACCAACGAAAGGCCGCGCGATGACGCGCCCGATCCTCAAGGGATCGACCAGGACCCGCACCTTGCGGCAGAGCGCGTAAAGTCGCTCCAGCCCGAAATGCTCCTCATGCGCAGCGATCTGCAGCACGGAATCGACGGAGGTGTAGCAGATTGGCTGGCCTGTCCGGATATGCTCCTCGGCCAGTTCGTCGATGATGGCGGTGCCCGAGGCGTGCTTGTTCCCGAGGATGCCGGGAAGGCCGTTTTCCCGGATGATCGTGGTGACCAGATCGGGCGGTAACGAATTTTCCAGCGCGGTGAAGTAGCCCCAATTGAACGGCACCGGGCAGCCGGCGATTTCCCAATGGCCGGACGGCGTGTCCTTACCCTGGCTCTTTTCGACGCCATAGCCATGCTGCCCGCCGGGCGTGGCCGGCTTCGCCGCGCCGGCGAGCGGCCGGCCCGTGGAGGCTTCACAGGCATGGGCGAGCCCCAGCCGCACGAGGTTCGGCAGGGCGAGCGGTCCGCTCCGCAGGCCCTCGCGATCGCCCTGTCCGTTAGCGCAGGCTTCTGCGATATGGCCGAGCGTGTCCGCACCGGTGTCGCCATACAGATGGGCGTCCTCGGCTCCGCCGCAGCCGACGGAATCGAGCACGATCAGGATCGCCCGCGCCATGCTCAATCCCTCACGGCAGCGCTTCCCGCCGGTTCGAGGTTGAGCGCGGCCGCCAGCAGCGCCTGCGTATAGGCTTCGCGCGGCTGCGAGAAGATCTCTTCGGCCGGGCCCTCTTCGACGATCCTGCCGTTCTGCATCACCAGGACGCGATGGGCCATGGCTCGCACGACCTTCAGGTCGTGGCTGATGAAGAGATAGCCGAGCCGGCGCCGTGCCTGCAGGTCGCGCAGCAACTCGACGATCTGGACCTGTACCGACATGTCGAGAGCAGATGTAGGCTCGTCCAGCACGACGAATTTCGGATCGAGCGCCATGGCGCGCGCGATCGCGATGCGCTGGCGCTGGCCGCCGGAGAATTCATGCGGGTAGCGGTCCATGGCGGAGGGATCGAGCCCGACATCACTCAGGGCCTGCGCCACGACCTCGCGGCGCTGCGCATAGCTCTGCTGTTTCGCCTGGACGGTCAGCCCCTCGGCGACGATCTCCGCCACCGACATGCGCGGCGAGAGCGAGCCGTAAGGATCCTGGAAGACGACCTGAAGATCCTTGCGCTTCGGCCGGACGGCCGAACTTGTCAGGCCGTCGATGCGGTCGCCGAGGAAGACGATCGGCCCCTCCGACGAGATCAGCCTGAGGATGGCGAGCCCCAGTGTCGTCTTGCCCGAGCCGGATTCGCCAACGACGCCCAGCGTCTCGCCCTCGCGGACCTTGACCGCGATGCCGTCGACCGCCTTCACATGCCCAGTTGTCTTGCGCAGGAAGCCGCTCTTGATCGGGAACCAGACCTTGATCGGCCCGGCCTCAACCAGCGTCGCGGCATCGGCGGGCACGGGGGCGGGGCGGCCCTTGGGCTCCGCGGCGAGCAGGCGCTTCGTATAGGCGTGCTGTGGATTGCCGAAGATCTCGTCCACCGGCCCCTGCTCGACGATCTGGCCCTTCAGCATGACGCAGACCCGGTCGGCGATGCGCCGGACGATGCCGAGATCATGGGTGATGAACAGCATCGCCATGCCGAGCCGCTCCTGCAGCTCCTTCAGCAGCTTCAGGATCTGCGCCTGCACGGTGACGTCGAGCGCGGTGGTCGGCTCGTCGGCGATCAGCAGGTCCGGCTCGTTGGCGAGCGCCATCGCGATCATCACGCGCTGGCGCTGTCCGCCCGAGAGCTGGTGCGGGTAGGCTTCCAGCCGACTCTCCGCATCGCGGATGCCAACCAGCGCCAGCAGCTCGAGCGTGCGGGCGCGGGCCTTGTCGCCGCGCAGGCCCTTGTGCAGCTCGAGGATCTCGCCGATCTGCCGCGCGATCGTGTGCAGCGGGTTGAGCGAGGTCATCGGCTCTTGGAACACCATGGTGATGTCGTTGCCGCGCACCTTGCGCATCGCGTCCTCATCCGCCGCGATCAGGTCCTGGCCGTTGAACAGCACCTTGCCGGAGGGATGAGAGGCCGAAGGGTAGTTCAGCAGCTTGAGGATCGACAGCGCCGAGACCGACTTGCCGGAACCGGACTCGCCGACGATCGCGAGCGTCTCACCCTTGGCGAGATCGAAGGAGACGCGGTCGACGGCCAATGTCTCGCGCCCACCCTGGCGGAAGGCGACGGAGAGGTCCTGGACGGAGAGGAGGGGAGCGGTCATGCGAACGTCTTCCGCGGGTCGAAGGCGTCCCGGACCGCCTCACCGATGAAGATCAGCAGCGACAGCATCAGGGCGATCACCACGAACCCCGAGAGGCCGAGCCAGGGTGCCTGCAGGTTCGATTTTCCCTGCGCCAGCAATTCGCCCAGCGAGGGCGAGCCCGGGGGCAGGCCGAAGCCGAGGAAGTCGAGCGAGGTCAGCGTGGTGATCGAGCCGTTCAGGATGAACGGCAGGAAGGTCAGCGTAGCCACCATGGCGTTCGGCAGCAGGTGCTTGATCATGATCGCGCGGTTGGAGAGCCCGAGCGCGCGGGCGGCGCGGACATATTCGAAATTGCGCGCCCGCAGGAACTCGGCGCGGACCACGCCGACCAGCGCCACCCAGGAGAACAGCAGGAGGATGCCGAGCAGCACGAAGAAGCTCGGCGTGATGATCGCCGCGACGATGATCAGCAGGTAGAGCGCCGGGATCGAGGTCCATATCTCGATGACGCGCTGGAAGATCAGGTCGGTCCAGCCGCCGAAATAGCCCTGGATCGCGCCGGCCGCGATGCCGATCACCGAGGAGATGCCGCACAGGATCAAGCCGAACAGGATCGAGATGCGGAAGCCGTAGATCAGCCGCGCGACGACGTCGCGGCCTTGGTCGTCGGTGCCGAGCCAGTTCCATTCGAGGTCGCGGCAGCCGGCGCCGCCGATGCGCTCTGCGACGACCTTGCACTGCTCGTCCTTGAGCATCCATGTCGGCGGCGCCGGGGCCGGCACGGGCAGGTCGAGGTTGTGCGTGCGGTAGCTGTAGCGGATCGGCGGCCAGATCGCGAAGCCGTGTTCGCCGATCTCCTTGGCGATGACTGGGTCGCGATAGTCGGTGGTGGCGAGGAAGCCGCCGAACTTCTCTTCCGGATAGTTCACCGCGACGGGAAAGAGCCACTCGCCCTTGTAGCGCACGATCAGCGGTCGGTCGTTCGCCAGGAACTCCGCGAACAGCGACAGCACGAACAGCGTCAGGAAGATCCAGAGCGACCACCAGCCGCGCTTGTTCGCCTTGAAATTGTTCAGCCTGCGCCGGTTGATCGGCGTGAGCTTGAGCCAGCCCTGGCTCACCTCGATCGGGGCGAGCGACACCTCGCCGCGCAAGGCGGGCGGCGGCACGTCGATCAGCGTGTCGCTCATCTCAGGTCTCCCGCGTCTCGAAATCGATACGGGGATCGACCCAGGTGTAGGTCAGGTCGGTGATGAGATGCACGACGAGGCCGATCAGCGAGAAGATGTAGAGATTGGCGAAGACGACCGGGTAATCGCGATTGACGATCGCTTCGAAGGACAACAAGCCCAGCCCGTCGAGCGAGAAGATCGTCTCGATCAGCAACGATCCGGCGAAGAGGGCATGCACGAAGGCGCCGGGAAAGCCAGCGATGACGATCAGCATGGCGTTGCGGAAGACATGGCCGTAGAGCACGCCGCGCTCGGACAGGCCCTTCATGCGCGCGGTCAGGACGTATTGCTTGCGGATCTCGTCGAGGAACGAGTTCTTGGTCAGAAGCGTCGAGGTCGCGAAGGCGCCGAGCGCCATCGCCGTCACCGGCAGCGCGATGTGCCAGAGATAATCCGCGATCTTCCCGAAGAATGAGAGCTGCGAGAAGTTGTCGGAATAGAGCCCCCGCAGCGGGAAGACCTGCCAGAACGAACCACCTGCGAAGAGCACGATCAGCAGGATCGCGAACAGGAAGCCCGGGATGGCGTAGCCGACGATGACGACGGCGCTGGTCCAGGTGTCGAAACGCGAGCCGTCCTTGACCGCCTTGCGGATGCCGAGCGGGATTGAGATCGCGTAGGAGAGCAGGGTCATCCACAGCCCGAGCGAGATCGAGACCGGCAGCTTTTCCTTGATCAGTTGCAGCACCGGCGCGTCACGGAAATAGCTGCGGCCGAAATCGAAGCGGATGTAGTCGCCGAGCATCTTCACGAAGCGCTCATGCGCCGGCTTGTCGAAGCCGAATTGCTTCTCGAGTTCCTTGATGAAGGCGGGGTCGAGCCCCTGCGCGCCGCGATAGGAGGAGTCGCTCGCCGCCTGCGCGCCTGCATCGCCGCCGGAACCGCCGCCGACGCGGTCGGAGGCGCCGCTATTGGGATTTTGGAGCTGCGAGATCACGCGCTCGACCGGCCCGCCCGGCGCGAACTGCACGATGACGAACGAGATCAGCAGGATGCCGAACAGGGTCGGCACCATCAGGGCGAGACGCCGGGCGATGTAGCTCAGCATGCGGGGTTAGTCTTCGGCAAGCGCGAGACGATCGCGACTGACTGAAACGACTGCGGCTTGCGTTTGCTGGTTCTCATCATTCGGCCTCCGCCAGCGCAATGATCGCCGGCAAGCGTGCAAGCAATTCAGGTACCGCCGTCCGTGCCGTCTCCCAGACGATGTCAAGATCGATTTCAAAATAGCCGTGTGCAATGCGATTGCGCATTCCTTTCATGCCGTTCCAAGGTACATTTGGATGCCTATCAAGGAAGGCTGCGTGGCTCTGTAATAGCTTGCTTGCCGCTTCCCCGATGATGATCAGATTGAAGACAACGGCGTGTTGTGTTCGTTCATCTTCCAGGAAATCACCTTGCTCCAGACCCTCGAGATAGGATGCGATCTTCTGAGCAGCCTCGGCAATGTGATGCAGATAGTCGATCAACCTGTGGTGACGACTCATAAGGGCTCGGCCTCCGCAAGCACGCGCTCCCGGATCCGGAGCGGCAGGTCCTTGGCCGTCAGGACATCGACGCTCACGCCCAGAAGTTCCTCCAACGCGATCTGGAGACCCCCTAGATCGAACAGGGTAGCGCCTGGCAGAGGATCGATCAGAATGTCCAGGTCGCTATCCGGGCGATCCGTGCCATGCAGTACGGAACCAAAGATGCGCGGATTACTGGCCCGGAAGCGGCCCATCGCCATCCGTACTGCGTCGCGATGCAGAGCAAGGGCCGCCGACGGCTTCATAGCGACGTGTCCTTCAGTTGATTTGTGATTGTTGCTGAAACGTTGCGCAACCGGTTACCCCTTCCCGATCCGCTTCGCCTTCTCGGCGTTGTACCACCAGATCGACGGTGCACCGGAACCGAATTTCGGTTTCGTCTGCGGCCGGTCGAACATGTCCCAATAGGCCAGCCATTCCTCGTCGTTCCACCACATCGGGATCCAGTAGCGCCCGGCCCGCAGCAGGCGGTCGAGGCATTTCGCAGCGACGACGACCTTGGCATAGCTGTCGGCCTGACCGATCGCCTCGATCATCGCATCGATGGCGGGGCTGCTGACGCCGCCGAGATTGCGCGAGCCGGAGGTTTTGGCCGCCTGCGAGCCATAGACGACCCTGAGCGTGTCGCTGGGGATCGCGCTGCCACCCAGTGCCATGCTGATTATGTCGAAGTCGAACTCCTGCGTCCGCCGCTGATACTGCGCCGGATCGACGAGGCGCGAGGTGGCGTTGATGCCGAGCCGTTTCAGATTGGCCTGGAAGGGCTGGGTATGCGGCTGGAGGGCGCCCTGCGAGTCGAGGAACTCGATCTCGAAGGGCTGGCCGTTCGGCAGCTTCAGCACGTTGCCGTCGCGCTTGCAGCCGGCGGCTCGCAGCATCTCGTCGGCGCGGCGCAGTAGGGCGCGGTCGCTGCCCGAGCCATCCGAGACCGGCGGCAGCCAGGGTTCGCCGAAGACCTCGTCCGGGACCTTGCCCCTGAAGGGTTCGAGCAGCACGAGTTCCTCGGGCGACGGCTTGCCGACGGCCTTCGAATCCGAATTCTCGAAATAGGAGGTCATCCGCTCGTAGAAGCCGAACATGATGGTCTTGCGCGTCCACTCGAAATCGAAGCAGAGCCCGAGAGCCTCGCGAATGCGCGGATCGGCGAATTTCTCCCGCCGCAGATTGTAGATCCAGCCTTGCGAGCCGACCGGGTCGGTCTTGGGCAACGCCTCCTTCTTGACCTTGCCCTCGTGGATCGCGGGGAAGTCGTAGCCCGTCGCCCAGATGCGCGACGTGAACTCCTCCTGGAAGGTGATGACGCCGCTCTTGAAGGCCTCGAACGCAACCTGCCGGTCGCGGAAATACTCCCAGCGCACTCGGTCGAAATTGTTGACGCCGATGTTCACCGGAAGGTCCTTGCCCCAGTAATCGGCGACGCGCTCGAACTCGATGAAGCGGCCCTGTTCGAAGCGGCCGACCTTGTAGGCGCCCGAACCCAGCGGCGGCTCCAGCGTCGAGGCCTCGAAATTCCGGGTCGACCAGAATTTTTCCGAGAAGACCGGCAGGCCGGCGACGATGAGATGCAGGTCGCGGCTGCGCTTGGGCGAAAGCTGCGCGACGAAGATGTCTTCGCTCTCCGGCGTGGCCGAGACCAGCTCGTGCAGCATCAGCCGGTAGGAAGGGTGCCCCTTGGCCTTGAGCAGGTTCATGCTGAAGGCGACATCGGAGGCCGTCACCCGGCTTCCATCATGGAAGCGCGCCTCGGGCCGGAGCCGGAAGCGATAGGTCAGCCTGTCCGGCGAGACGGCGACGCTTTTCGCCAGCAATCCGTAGAGTGTGCCCGGCTCGTCGCCCGAACCCGCCATCAGGCTGTCGAAACAGGCATCCATGCCCGCCGCCCCGTCGCCCTGCAGGACAAAGGTGTTCAGCGTGTTGAAAGTGTCGAAGCTCTGATTGCCGCTGCCCCGCTTGATCTGGACCGTCAGCGTCCCGCCTTTCGGGGCCTTCGGGTTGACATAGGGGAAATGCGGAAAATCCTGAGGCAGCCCGAGTTCGCCGAAGGTCGAGAGCCCATGCACCTCCGCTTCCTGCGCGAAGGCGCGTCCACCCGGAACCGGCAGAGCCGCCCCCGCCGCCATGAGCGCGCCGGCTTCCAGAACTCTGCGGCGGGTGATGCGGGTCGTCATCGTGTCGCGTCTCCTCGTCGGCCGGGGCTTCCGGCGAATCGCCCTGATTCATGTCACCCGCCCGGCGGGCGCGTGCAACCATGCCACTCGACGCCATCGTGGCGGCAACACCATGGCGCGTGCAAGCGAAAGGCCGACAAAGCAAAAGCCGGGCAAAAGCAAAAGCCGGGCACTTGGCCCGGCTTCACGAATTCATCAGCACTGCCGGAAACGCCGCTCAGGGCTTGGGCAGCGGCTTGGGCGCGTCGGCCAGCGTGTTGAGATAGGCGACGACGTCGGCACGCGTGTCGGCGCGGCTAATGCCCGCGAAGGCCATGATGGTGCCGGGGACATAGGCCTTCGGGCTCTTCAGGAAATGGTCGAGCGCGTCGGCGTCCCAGGTCTTGTCGCCGCGGCCCTTCATCGCTGCGGAATAGGCAAAGCCCGCGACGGAGCCCTCGGCGCGGCCATAGACGTCGAAGAGATGCGGGCCGATCTTGTTGGGGCCGCCCTTCTCGAAGGTGTGGCAGGCCTTGCAGGCGCCGACAGCCTTCTCGCCCTTGGCCGGGTCGGCCTTGGCGAGGCGAACGACGATCGGCTCGTCGGCTGCGGGAGCGGCTGCGCCACCGGCTGCGGCCGGTTCCGCGCTCGGCAGGTCGAAGCCCGGCACGGCCGGCTTGTGCGGTGCGAACACGATGCCGGCGATCATATTGAGGCCCATCACCACCAGCAGCGTGGACAGAGCCGCGCCGGCGATCTTGTTGGTTTCGATATCCATCGTATCCGAACCCTCGGCCCCGGCGCGCTTGGCGCAGGAAGCAAGACAGCTTTAGGCCGGGGCTGAAGGCACCGACACCCGAGCGTTGCTTAACCGCTTTGCGCGCTTCATTGCAACTCGTATAAGCACCCTCCGCTTTGAGACCTTTTGACGCTTCCCGCGGCTTTGGCCGCCGCCTTCATCGAGCCTTCCTGCCATCATGTCGGACCCGCTGATCCTCATCCCCGCGCGCATGACCGCGACGCGCCTGCCCGGCAAGCCTCTGGCGGACATCCATGGCGAGGCGATGATCGTCCATGTCTGGCGGCGCGCGGTCGAATCGGGCATCGGCCCTGTCGCCGTCGCGACGGATTCGGCCGAGATCGCGGCGGCCATCGAGGCCGCGGGCGGCGTCGCCATCCTCACCCGCGATGATCATCCTTCCGGCTCCGACCGTATCAAGGAAGCCGCCGACATCCTCGACCCCGAAGGCCGGCACGACGTCATCGTCAATGTGCAGGGCGATCTTCCGACGATCGATCCGCGCGTCATCGCGGCCTCGGTCGGGCCGCTCTCCGATCCCGCAGTGGATATCGTCACGCTGGCGGCGGTGATCACCCGCGAGGAGGAGAAGACCGAGTCGAGCGTCGTCAAGGCGATCGCCAGCGAGATCGGCCCTCGCCGGATGCGGGCGCTCTATTTCACCCGCGCGACCGCGCCGACAGGCGAGGGGCCGCTCTACCACCATATCGGCCTTTACGCCTATCGACGCCGCGCGCTCGACCGCTTCGTCTCGCTGCCGCCATCGCCGCTGGAGAAGCGCGAGCGATTGGAGCAGTTGCGTGCCGTCGAGGACGGCATGCGCATCGACATCATCGTCGTCGACGACGTGCCGCTCGGTGTCGATACGCCCCATGATCTGGACCGCGCCCGCGCGATCCTCAAAGCCCACGCCGGAGCCTGAAGTCCATGTCCGTCATCGTGTCCTATCAGGGCGAACCCGGCGCCTTCTCGTCGCAGGCCGCGCTTCAGGTCTTCCCGGACTGCGAGCTTCTGCCCTGCGCGACCTTCGAGGATGCGCTGGCGGCGGTCTCGGACGGCACGGCGCGCTATGGCATGATCCCGATCGACAATTCGATCGCCGGCCGCGTCGCCGATATTCATCACCTGCTGCCGCGCTCGGGTCTGCACATCATCGGCGAGCATTTCCTGCCGATCCGCTTCCATCTGATGGCGGTGAAGGGCGCGACGCTGGCGACGCTCAAGACGGTGCAGAGCCACATCCATGCGCTCGGCCAGTGCCGCAAGATCATCCGCAAGCTCGGCCTCAAGGCCGAGGTCGCTGCCGACACCGCAGGCTCCGCCCGCCAGGTTGCGGAAGCAGCCGATCTCAGCCGCGCCGCGATCGCACCCCGCATCGCGGCCGAGGTCTACGGGCTCGAGATCCTGATGGAAGACATCGAGGACGAGAAGCACAACACGACGCGCTTCGTGATCCTCTCGAAATACCCCGAATTCGCTCGCCAGGGCGGCGCCAAGACCGTGACGACGCTGATCTTCCAGGTCCGCAACCTGCCGGCCGCGCTCTACAAGGCGATGGGCGGCTTCGCCACCAACGGCATCAACATGACAAAGCTCGAAAGCTACATGGTCGACGGGCATTTCTCGGCGACGATGTTCTATGCCGATGTCGAGGGGCATCCGGACGATCCGGCGCTACGGCGCGCGCTCGACGAGCTCGCCTTCTTCTCGAAGGAGGTGAAGATCCTCGGCGTCTATCCGGCCAACGCCTTCCGCGAGAGCTTCGCGGAGGCGGGGGAGTAGCGACGGAACCATAGATCATGGTGCGAGCCTGAGGCTCTGTCGGGAAGGGCAACCGGTGCTGCAACTCGACCACATCACCGTCATCGCGCCAACTCTGGCAGAGGGCGTTTCGCACGTCAGGGCCTGCCTCGACCTGGATGTCCCGTTCGGCCAGCGCCATGACTATATGGGCACCCATAACCACCTGCTGCAGCTCGGAGGCTCGGTCTATCTGGAGATCGTCGCCCTCGATCCCGATGCTGACCATCCAAGCCGTTCGCGCTGGTTCGGGCTGGACGATCAGAAGAGCCTGAGGGCGGCCTGGGAAGCTGGGCGGCGCCTGCGAGGTTGGGTTGCACGCACCGACGCCATCGATGCGATTCTGGCCGGACGCGAAGCTGTCTTCGGCAGGAAGGTTGCTCTCCCCTTTGTCGATCCGGCGTTCGACTTCGCGATCTCCGACGACGGCTCGCTCCCGCTTGAGGGAGCCCTTCCCTCGATCATCGACCGGCGCGGCAAGCCGCGCTCGATGGCCGCGATGGCCGATTTTGGCGCAAGGCTGAAATCGCTCGTGCTCGAGCATCCCGAGCCCTCCGCCATCTCGCAGCTCTACCAGGAGCTGACCATCGACCGTCCGCCCGACATCGTCAGGGGAACAGGCCTGCGGTATCGCGCCCGGGTCGAGACGCCGGCGGGCGTGAAGGACTTGACCTAGACGCGTTCGCCCTCCACCGCCCAGGCCCTCAGCAGCGTGTTGGCGATGGCGAGGTGCTGCGGGCTGGTGAAGCCGTCCGGATGCGTGCCTTCCAGCATCTGGAGCGCTTCCTCGCGCGAGAACCAGCGACCGGCCTCGAGCTCGGTCATGTCGAGCACGATCTCGTCGTTGAGTGCGGCTGCGATGCAGCCGATCATCAGCGAGGACGGGAACGGCCAGGGCTGCGAGGCGATGTAGCGGACGGTGCCGACGCGAAGCCCTGCTTCCTCCCAGCTTTCGCGGCGCACCGCATCCTCGAAGGTCTCGCCCGGCTCGATGAAGCCGGCGATGCAGGAATACATCCCCGGAGCGAAACGGGCCTGCCGCGCCAGCAGGCAGTTCTCGCCATGCGTCACCAGCATGATCACGACCGGGTCGGTGCGCGGGAAATGCTGCGCACCGCAGGCGCTGCACTCGCGCTTCCAGCCCGAGGCGCCGAGCGTGGTCGGCTGGCCGCACTGGGCACAGAAGCGATGGCGCGCATGCCAGTCGAGCAGCGCCTTGCCTTCGCCGAGCGGCCCGAGTTCATCCTCCGGCACGAGACGCTTCAGCGCGACGGAGCGCAGATCGGTGACGAACAGCTCCGACCGTTCCCGCAGCGGCTCGGCCTGGGCCCGGTCGAGCAGCCTGGCAAAGCGCGGCGCGCCGTCGGGCGTCAGGCCGAGGAAAGCCTCCTCCAGCCCGTCGCCCAGCAACTGCGTCTCGCCATGGCTGAACCAGACCGACAGAGCGTCGCCGTCGAGCCGCTTCAGGATCGGCGTCTCGCCGGCGACCACCGCGATCCGCGTATCCGAGCGGTGGCGCAACGCGGACACCGCATCGGGCTTGTTGCGCAGATCCTCGCGGCGGTCGAGCTTGTTGACTGCAAAGCCTGTGAGGGCCGAGCGTTCGCGAGGGCGGGAGGCGTCGTTCATGCCATCCGTCCTAAACCGGCCCTACGCCCTCGCGCAAGCGCGCTTCACCAGGCCCGCATCGCTTCACGAGACCAGATGCTTACGAGGCATTGCGGCCGCGCAGCAGATGGACGATGGCCGAGAAGTCCGCGCCGCCTTCGCCCCAGGCATTGTGAAGGCCGTAGATCTGCGTCGCGGCCGCTCCGAGCGGCGTCGAGGCGCCGGCCGCCTGTGCCGCTTCCTGCGACAGCTTGAGGTCTTTCAGCATCAGCGCCGAGGCGAATCCGGGCTTGTAGTCGTTGTTGGCCGGCGAGGTCGGCACCGGGCCGGGCACCGGGCAATAGGTCGTAAGCGACCAGCATTGGCCCGACGAGGTCGAGGCGACGTCGAACAGCGCCTGATGCGAGAGACCGAGCTTCTCCGCCAGCACGAAGGCTTCCGAGACGCCGATCATCGAGATGCCCAGGATCATGTTGTTGCAGATCTTCGCGGCCTGGCCGTTGCCGGCAGAGCCGCAATGCACGATTCGCCGCCCCATCGCCTTCAGGATCGGCTCGCCGAGCGCAAAGGCTTCGTCCGCGCCGCCGACCATGAAGGTCAGCGTGCCGCCTTTCGCCCCGCCCGTGCCGCCCGAAACGGGCGCATCCAGAGACAGGCAGCCCCGATCCGCTGCGAGCGCATGCGCCTTGCGGGCACTCTCGACGTCGATGGTCGAGCAGTCGATCACCAGCGCACCCTGCTTCACACTGGGCAGGATGTCGGCCCAGACCGAAAGCACGTGCTTGCCGGCCGGCAGCATCGTGACCACGATATCGGCCTCTGCAACGGCGTCCTGCGCCGAGCCGGCAATGCCGACGCCGAGTTCGGCAGCGGCATCCTTGGAGGCCTGCACGAGATCGAAGGCGCGGACCTCATGCTCGGCCTTGACCAGATTGCCGGCCATGGGGCCGCCCATATTGCCGAGGCCGATGAAGGCGATGCTGGTCATGGTCGTATCCTCTCATTCCTCTTGACGGAATACCTTATGCGGAATAGACTTCCTGCCTGTGATCCGATCTTTCGCGCAAAAGGATGCCGAATTCCTGTTTCACGACAGGCCGGTTCGGCGTTTCGCGGCGATAGAGCGCGTCATCCGCCGCAAGTTGCTCCTGCTGCACGCGGCCGGCAGGCTGGATGATTTGCGCGTGCCTCCGGGCAACAGGCTTGAGGCCTTGCGAGGCGACAGGGCAGGGCAGCATTCGATCCGCGTCAACGACCAATGGCGGATCTGCTTCATCTGGAAGGAGGGCGAGGCGCATGATGTCGAGATCGTCGACTATCACTGAGGCAGCGGAACCCGATGAGGCGGCTCTGCCGCCGATTCCGCCGGGCGAAATCCTGCTCGAAGAGTTCATGAAGCCGCTTGGTGTCAGCCAGAACCGGCTGGCGCGCGACATCGACGCGCCTGTCAGCCGCATTTCCGGTATCGTCAAGGGTGAGCGCGCCATCACTGCCGACACAGCCCTTCGCCTGGCGCGGTTTTTCGATACGAGCCCAGAGATGTGGATGGCCTTGCAGGCCGATCATGATCTGCGCCTTGCCCGCTCGGCGTCGGGACGGGAGATCGAGAAGCGCGTGAGGCCGCTCGCCGCATAACCTCAATTCCCCTTCGCCCGGCCGACCAGGCCGCGCGCCACGATCATCCGCATCACCTCGTTCGTGCCCTCCAGGATCTGGTGGACGCGCAGGTCGCGGACGATCTTCTCGATGCCGTAATCGGCGAGATAGCCATAGCCGCCATGGATCTGCAGGGCGTCGTTGGCGACCTCGAAGCCGGTGTCGGTGGCGACCCGCTTGGCCATGGCGCAGAGCTTCGTCGCCTCGGGCGCTTTCGCGTCCAGCGCAGCGGCCGCCCGCCAGAGCAGGCTGCGCGCCGCCTCCAGCTCGATCGCCATATCCGCGAGCTTGAACTGCAGCGCCTGGAAATCGGCGATGCGTGACCCGAAGGCCTTGCGCTCCTGCGCATAGGCGATCGACTTGTCGAGCGCGCCCTGCGCCCCGCCGAGCGAGCAGGCGCCGATATTGAGCCGCCCGCCATCGAGCCCGGCCATCGCTATCTTGAAGCCGATGCCTTCCGGTCCGAGCCGGTTGGCCACGGGCACGCGGCAGTTCTCGAAGATCACGGCTGCCGTCGGCTGGGCGTTCCAGCCCATCTTCTTTTCGTTCGTTCCGAAGGAGAGGCCTAGCGTGCCCTTCTCGACGACAACAGTCGAGATGCCCGAGGGGCCGGCCTCGCCGGTGCGCACCATCACGACATAGATGTCGGAAACGCCTGCGCCCGAGATGAACTGCTTCTGGCCGTCGAGGACATAGTGGTCGCCGTCCAGAACGGCCTTGGTCTTGAGTGCCGCCGCATCCGAGCCCGCGCCGGGTTCTGTCAGGCAATAGCTCGCCAGATGCTCCATGCTGCAGAGCTTCGGCAGGAAGGCCTTGCGCTGCTCTTCCGACCCATAGCGATCGATCATCCAGGCGCACATGTTGTGGATCGAGATATAGGCTGCCACCGTCGGGCAGCCGGTCGAGAGCGCCTCGAAGATCAGCGCCGCATCGAGCCGCGTCAGCCCCGAGCCGCCGACGTCCTCGGCAATGTAGATGCCGCCCATGCCGAGCGCGGCGGCGTCGCGCATCTCCTCGATAGGGAAATGCTTCTCCTCGTCCCAGCGTATGGCGTTGGGTGCGAGCGCGTCAGTGGCGAAATCCTGGGCCATGTCACGGATCGCGATCTGGTCCTCGGTCAGGGAAAACGGGCTCAAGGCTGGCGCTCCTTCAAGGCTGGCGCTCTTGGCGGGTCTGCTGGCGCGTCGGCGTTGACCGCGGCGCCCTGCGTTCTGGAAAGGCGCCGTCGAACTGCATCGCGCGTGCCCGGTGCGGCGAGCGCGATGAATCGACGGCGACGAAATCCTCGGGCGTCGCGGCTTCGCCCGGTTTGCCGACAAAGACCCGGGGACCCTGATCGGTCACGACCACGTCGCCATAGGACAGGCTGCCCGCGTTCATGAAGGTCTCGATGGTCACCGGTGGTGTGGGCGGTGGTGGCAGGCTCGCTTCGAGCTCGCGCCGCTGCCGATTCTCCTCGATCACCTGCCGGACACGCTCGCGGTTGCGCCGGCGCGTCTCCTCGACCCGATGCTGCCGGAGCTGGCGGCAATGGCGCCGCTGGCTTTCATCCAGCACCAGCGCCTCGTCGGGTTCGGCGTCGCAGATCGCGTCGCCAGCCGGCAGGGCCCGTTGTGGAGGGGCCTGCTCCGGCGTCGCCGCCTGCGCCGCGCCGCAGAGGAGCACGAGCGAGGATGCGATCATGCGCAACGCCCGCTCCATGGTCTCCTCCGCCGGTCCAGGTCTCGGTTCCGCGACCTCAGCTCATCGTCGGGATGACGAAGCTCGCACCGTCCTTGATACCGCTGGGCCAGCGCGCCGTCACGGTCTTGGTCTTGGTATAGAAGCGGATCGAGTCCGGTCCATGCTGGTTGAGGTCGCCGAAGGAGGAGCGCTTCCACCCGCCGAAGGTGTAGTAGGCCAGCGGCACCGGGATCGGCACGTTGATGCCGACCATGCCGACCTGGACCTTCGAGGCGAAGTCGCGCGCCGCGTCGCCGTCGCGGGTGTAGATCGCGGTGCCATTGCCGTATTCGTGGTCGTTGGTGAGCTTCAGCGCCTCGTCATAGCTGTCGGCGCGCAGCACGGTGAGGACGGGCCCGAAGATCTCCTCCTTGTAGATGCGCATGTCCTTGGTGACGTTGTCGAACAGGCAGCCGCCGACATAGAAGCCGTTCTCATAGCCTTGCATCTTGAAGTCGCGGCCGTCGACGACGAGCGAGGCGCCCTCCTCGATGCCGATATCGACATAGGCCTTGATCTTCTCCATCGCCGCCTTGGTCACGACCGGGCCGTAATCGGCGGCGGTGTCGGTCGAGGGGCCGATCTTCAGGCTTTCGACGCGGGGGATGAGACGCTTCACCAGTTCGTCGGCCGTCGCCTTGCCGACGGGAACCGCCACCGAGATCGCCATGCAGCGTTCGCCGGCCGAGCCGTAGCCGGCGCCGATCAGCGCATCGACCGCCTGGTCCATGTCCGCGTCGGGCATGATGACCATGTGGTTCTTGGCGCCCCCAAAACACTGCACGCGCTTACCATTGGCGCAGCCACGGGCGTAGATGTACTCGGCGATCGGGGTCGAGCCGACGAAGCCGACCGCCTTGATGTCGGGATCGTCCAGGATGGCGTCGACCGCTTCCTTGTCGCCGTTGACGACGTTGAGGATGCCGGGAGGGCCGCCGGCTTCGACGAAGAGCTCGGCCAGGCGCATCGGCACGCCGGGGTCGCGCTCGGAGGGCTTCAGGATGAAGGCGTTGCCGCAGGCGATCGCAGGGCCGAGCTTCCAGAGCGGGATCATCGCCGGGAAGTTGAACGGCGTGATGCCGGCAACGACGCCCAGCGCCTGACGCAGCGAGTAGATGTCGATGCCAGGGCCGGCGCCGTCGGTGTATTCGCCCTTCATCAGGTTCGGCACGCCGAGCGAGAACTCGACGACCTCGACGCCGCGCTGGATGTCGCCCTTGGCGTCCGGAATGGTCTTGCCGTGCTCGCGGGCGAGCAGTTCGGCGAGTTCGTCGTTGTTCTGCGCGATCAGGTCCAGGAACTTCATCAGCACGCGGGCGCGGCGCTGCGGATTGACGGCGGCCCATTTCGGCTGCGCCTCGGCGGCGTTCTCGACGGCGGCACGCAGTTCGGCGGCCGACGCCAGCGCGACCTTGCCGATCACCGTGCCGTCCATCGGCTGGTAGATGTCGGCGGTGCGGCCCGAGGTGCCCGCGACGTGCTTGCCGCCGATGAAATGCCCAACCTGACGCATGGCGTCCTCCCCTACGAATGGTGATGTCTTGAAAGTCGGCTCTCCTCTACCATTCCTGTTTGCGCACGGCTATAGCGACCTTGGATCGGGCGTCGTGCGAAAAAGCAAATATCGGAGAGGGTGACGGTGGAGCGGTTCGACTGGGACGACCTGCGATTTTTCCTCGCCGTGGCGCGCTCGGGGCGGCTGACGGCAGCAGCGCGCCGGCTCGGCGCCGACCACGCCACGGTCTCGCGGCGCATCACATCGCTGGAGGACTCGCTCAAGGCCAAGCTGTTCGAGCGCCGGCCGCAGGGCTACACGCTGACGGCCCATGGCGAACGCCTTCTGACCAAGGCCGAGAACATGGAGACCGATGCGCTCGCGATCCAGAGCGACATCGGCGGCGCCGACATGGCCCTGGCCGGCACGGTCAGGATTGGGGCTCCCGATGGCTTCGGCACGACCTTCCTCGCGCCGCGTCTGGCCAAACTGGCCGGCGCCTATCCCGGCCTGGAGCTGCAGCTCATCGCCATGCCGCGCCTGCTTTCGCTGTCGAAGCGCGAGGCCGATGTCGCGATCACGCTGGCGCCACCCAAGGAAGGCAAGGTCGTGGCGCGCAAGCTCTCCGACTACCGCCTCGGTCTCTACGCCACGCAAGGGTATCTCGATTCGATGCCTGAGGTGACGAAGCCGGAGGATCTCTTCGCCCATCGCATCGTCGGCTATATCGACGACCTGATCTTCACGCCGGAGCTCGACTATCTCGACGAGGTCGCCAAGGGCCTGCGCGCGCAGGTGCAGAGTTCCAGCGTGCTGGCGCAGATGAACGCGGTCGTCGGCGGCGCCGGTATCGGCGTGATCCACCATTTCATGGCGGAAGGGGAGGCGCGTCTCGTGCCGGTTCTGCCGGACACGGTCTCGATCACGCGTTCCTTCTGGCTGCTCGTGCATGCCGATCTGAAGGATGTCGCCCGCGTCCGCGCCATCGTCGATTTCGTGGTGCGCGAGGCCAAGGCGAGCCGCGCCCTGCTGATGGGCGAGCCGTCCGCTGCGCCGGGCGTTCAGGTCTGAATGCGGTTCCGCCCGGCCTGCTTGGCGGCATAGAGCGCCCGGTCGGCCTTGCGCAGCGCCAGGTCGAGACTGTCGCCTGCCGTCATCTCGGCAAGTCCGATCGAGACGGTCAGCCCGAGCGTCAGCGTGCCGATCGGCATGCTCCGGCCGGCTATTCCGATCCGGATGTCTTCCGTCAGGGTGGCCGCCTCGCTCTCGCTCACGCCGGGGAGAAGCAGCGCGAATTCCTCGCCGCCGAGCCGGGCAAGGAGATGGGGCCGCCCCTGAAGCGACTCGCCGAGATGGCCGGCGAAGATGCGCAGAGCATCGTCGCCCGCATCATGGCCGTGTTCATCGTTCAGCAGCTTGAAATGGTCGATGTCGAGGATCGCGACGGAGGTCGACTGGTTGGCCCGACGGGTCTCTGCGACCATCTTCGGGCCCCGCTCGAAGAAATAGCGCCGGTTGAACAGACCGGTCAGGTAGTCGCGCCAGGCGAGGTCGTGAAGCTGGCGCATCCGCAGCAGCGTCTCGGCGTTTGATGCGATCCGGCACTGCAGTTCCTCGAGCACGAAGGGGCGTGCGATGAAGTCGTGCGCGCCGGCCTTGAGGAAGCCAGCCGAGGTGGTGCGGTCGGTCGAGGACGAGATGCCGATGACCCGCACCTGCTCGGCCGGGTAGCGGCGGCGGATGCGGCGGGCGAGCTCGAAGCCGTCCATGTCCGGCATGTTGTAGTCGGCGACGACGAGCCGGATTTCCTGGTCCTTCTCCAGCATCGCCAGCGCATCGGCGCCGGAGCCGACCTCGACGACGGTGTATTGCTGGCTTGTCAGCATGTGCCCGAGCAGTCGGCGCGTCGTCGTCATGTCATCGACGACGAGGATGCGGGTTTCGCGATTGGTCAGCGCGCGCTTGACCGAGTTGACGAGGTTGCCCAGCGCGAATTCGGAATCCTTCAGCACATAATCGAAGACCTCGCGCTCCATGATGCGGGCGCGCGTCGCCGCGTCGAAGGTTCCGGTGAAGACGATGGACGGAATGCCGTGGCTCACCGTCCAGTCCAGAGCCTCGCCATTGGGCGCGTCGGGCAGGTTGAGATCGACGACCGCGATCGCATAGCCTTCCTGATCCCGCAGGATGGCGTTGCTGAGATCTTTCAGGCAGCCGCAGCTCGTGACCTTGAGACCGGTCTCCGCCTCGATCATCTGGCGCAGCGCGATCGAAAAGGTCTTGGAATCCTCGACGACGAGGACCCTGCGTCTGTCCTGCGGGCGGAAGAGCGGCTGCCGTTCCGCTGAGCGCTGATTCATGAGACCGTCCTGCAGGGCGCAATCGCGCCATGGTCGCGACGCCTCAGCCGACACTCGGCGGTTGCCGCACTGACGCGCGACTAACGTCTAACCGCGAGGTGGTTAACGCTATCTTGTGCCGGGGCCTCCTCGTCGCTCCCGCCAGGGCGGGACGGCCCGTCAAATGCGCCAGGGCAGCACGTTCTGCGGCAATCGCTTCGCCAGCAGGTCCAGCATCAGCATGGCCACGAGGATGACGGCTGAGGCGCTGATCGCGATGGCGGCGGCCTCGCCCGCGAGCCCGGCTTCCTTCAGCGAGAACAGGACGACGCCGAGCGTCTCCGTGCCCGACGACCAGAGCAGCGCCGAGACCGTCAGCTCGTTGAAGGCGACGAGGAACACCATCAGCGCGCTGACCATCGCGGCCGGGGCCAGGATCGGCGCCACGATGAAGCGCAGCATCTGCCAGAGCGTGACGCCATCGAGCCGCGCCGCCTCCTCGTGATGCGCTTCGATCTGCGCCATCGCCGCCAGCGGCGCCTTCAGGGCCAAAGGCAGGAAACGCGCGAGATAGGCGAAGAGGATGATGAAAGGCGTCGCATAGATGCTCACGCCCAGCAGTGGCAGCGGCTTCAGGAACATCAGGATGCAGGCGATGGAAAGCACCACGCCGGGCAGGGCGTAGGGCAATTCGATCACCACTTCGACGACGCGCCGGAGCTTGCCCATGCGCCGCTCCAGCGCATAGGCGAAGGCGATCGAGACCAGAGCGAGGATCAGCGCGGCGCTGCCGGCGAACAGGAAGGAGTTACGGAAGGCGCGCATCGTCACGTCCTGCCGGATCAGCACCTCCGTGAACTTGTCGAAGGTCAGGCTCTGCCAGCTCAGCGCAACGCCCAGCGCCGGCGTCAGCGCCTCGCCGAGCAGCGCGAGGAAGGGCAGGCCGAGCTTGATCGTGAGCAGGAGCCAGAGCCCGCCCGTGACGAAGGGTCGCGCCCGCCCAAGCTGCCAGAAGGGCTGCAGCGGCCGCTCGATCTCGACCTTACCGCCCGCGCGCCGCGTCGCCAGCATGCCGGCGGCGATGCCGAGCCCCGCCACCAGCGCGACCAGGATCGACAGCGCCGCGGCATCGGGCAGGCCGGCCGGGCCGAAGCTCGACAGCCGCCGGTAGATCAGCGTCGGCAGCGTCAGGTAGTTCACCGGCAGGCCGAGCAGGGCCGGAATGCCGAAATTGCCGACGCCCGCGACAAAGGCGAGCAGTGCGGCAGCGACGATCTGCGGCCGCAGCACGGGCAGCAGGATGCGTGCGACGATGGTGTGGGGTGCGGCGCCTTCCATCTGCGCGGCCTCGATCAGGGATTGCGGCACGCTGCGCAGCCCGGTCCAGAGCGTGATCGCAACCAGCGGTGCGTGGTGCAGCGCCATCACCAGTGCGATGCCGCTGCGCCCCAGCAGCGGATTGGGCGTGCCCGGAGCCGGCGACAGGCCGATGAAGGCGAGGATCGGGGAATGCGGTGCGAACAGGCTCAGGAAGGCGAGTGCCGCCACCTGCGGCGCGATCATCATCGAGAAGACGAGCGCAAAGGCGATCGGCCGCTTGCCGCGCACATCGGTGACGCTGAGCATGATCGCGGCCGTGCCGCCGATCAGCAGCGCGCCGAGCGCGGACAGCCCGGCCGTCTCCAGTGTGTGCAGCGTCGCGTTGACGGCGGCCCGGCTGCCGATCTCGGCCAGCGCCGCGTCCGGCGCGAACTGCCAGCCCGGAGCGAAGGCGGCCGCGACCAACCGCAGGAAGGGCAGCCCGCCGAGCAGAACTGCGCAGGCTGCGACCAATACCGGCAGGCCGAGGCCGGCCGGAAGGCGTAGGCCCCGCCACGAAGGGCGGGGCCTGGTCTCCTGCCAGCCCGTATGGGCGGCGAGTGTCACTCGAAGATCGCGCTGAAGCGCTTGCGCGACGCAGCTTCGTCCGCCAGCGCCTTGGCGGCGTCGAACGGCATCAGCTTGATCGCGGCGCGCTCGGGATAGCCGGCGGGCAGGGCGACGTCGGGATGGGCTGCGACATAGCCCTGCTTCAGGGCCAGCGCCTGACCGTCCTTCGAGATCAGGAAGTCGACGAAGGCCTTGGCGGCCTCGGGGTTCTTGCTGGCCTTGAGGATCGCGACCGGCTCGCTGACGGCCGAGACGCCTTCGCTCGGGAAGACGAACTCGACAGGGGCGCCCTTGGCCTTCTCGCGGATCGGCATGAAGTCGACGATCATGCCGTAGAGCTTCTCGCCGGTGGCGACCTGGCGCAGGATGTCGCCATTGGCGCCGGCGGCGAGCGCGCCATTGTTCTTCAGCGCCTCGTAGAAGGCCCAGCCGGTCGGCAGGCTGCCGGTCAGCGTGATCGTGTGGATCATCGCGGCGCCGGAATTGAGCGGGCTCGGCATCGCCAGCAGGTTCTTGGCCTCGGCCTTGGTCAGGTCGAGCCAGCTCGTCGGCTTCATCGTCGCCTTGGTGTTGTAGACGATGCCGGTGGTGATCAGTTTGGTGGCGAACCAGAATTTCGCGGGGTCATGGATGCCGGCCGGATAGGCTGATGTCTCGGCCTTGTCATGCGCCAGCAGCCGGTCTTCCTTCTTCAGGCCTTCCATCGTCACCGCATCGGCGATCAGCAGCAGGTCGGCCTGCGGGGCGCCGGCTTCGAACTCGGCGCGCAGCTTCGCCATCACGCGCGGCGTGCCGTCGCGCACGAAGCTGATCTCGACCTTCGGATACTTCGCCTTGAAGGCGTCGATCGTCTGCTGGGCGTCGGTGTTGGGCTGGCTGGTGTAGAGCACGAGCTTGCCTTCGACCGCCAGGGCGGGAAGCGCAGCCAAAGCGAGGGCGGCGGTGATGATTGCGGTCGACGCCTTGTGACGCATGAAACTCTCCTTTGCGCGTGCCCCGACGGGCTTCGCGCTGGCGGTAGTCCCCGCATATGACATATCCATGAAGCCGGCGTCATGATCGTGGGGCGGTTCGGCTGCCAAGACTTCCACTATCATGACAATGTCGGAACGCCGGCATATGCATGCAGGGCCGCTCTGCCGACCGGCAGCTTGACCCTGCGCACCTCGCGCCCCACGTTCCGCCCTATCCATGCATCCGACCGCGACGAGACAGCCATGACCGCCTCCAAGCTCGACCAGCTCCGCAAGATGACCACGGTCGTCGCCGATACCGGCGACATCGAAGCGGTCCGCCGGCTCAAGCCCGTCGACTGCACCACCAACCCGACGCTGATTCTGAAAGCCGTCGAGACGCCGGCCTATGCCGGCCTCGTCGATGAAGCGATTGCCTGGGGCAAGAAGGCCGGCGGTGGCGGCAACGCCGTGCACGCGGTCTGCGACCGGCTCGCCGTGACCTTCGGGGCCGAGCTGACCAAGATCGTGCCCGGCCGGGTCTCGACCGAAGTCGATGCCGACCTCTCCTTCGACACCAAGGCGACGATCGACAAGGCGCGCGCCATCATCGCCGCCTACAAGGAGCGCGGTATCGAGAAGGATCGCATCCTGATCAAGGTCGCCTCGACCTGGGAGGGCATCCAGGCGGCGAAGGTGCTGCAGGCCGAGGGTATCGACTGCAACCTGACGCTCCTGTTCAGCCTGCCGCAGGCCGCCGCCTGCGCCGATGCGAACGCCTTCCTGATCTCGCCCTTCGTCGGCCGCATCCTCGACTGGCACGTCAAGGCCGGCGGCGGTCCCTACACGGCCGAAACCGATCCCGGCGTCGTCTCGGTGAAAAGCATCTACGCCTACTACAAGACATTCGGCATCAAGACGGTCGTGATGGGAGCATCCTTCCGCAACACCGGCGAGATCGAGGCGCTGGCCGGCTGCGACAGGCTGACCATCGGGCCCGGCCTGCTCGACGAACTCGCAAATGCGACGGGCGACCTGCCGCGCAAGCTCAAGCCGGACGCGCCGGTCGAGGCTCCCGCCAAGCTCGCGCTCGACGAGAAGGCCTTCCGCTTCGCCATGAATGAGGATGCGATGGGTACGGAGAAGCTGGCCGAGGGCATCCGCGGCTTCGTCAAGGATCTGCGCGGACTGCGTCAGCTCGTCGCGGCCAAGCTCGCCTGACGCGGGAGTTTCGCCTGACGCAGGAATCGCCTGACGGCGCTCCTGTCGCTCAGGGCTTCGGCGCGGCCTCGGCCGTCACGGCGGACTTCGGCGGGGCGGAGGCCGGGTCGAAGAAGTTGCGGCCGCCGGCCGCTGCCGTCTCGAGCTGGTGCTTCCAGCCCTTGGCGTCCTTGCCGCCGAGAGCGGTGAAATCGGCACGGCGGTTGTCGTCGCTGCCGCGCCCGCCCTGATAGACCATCACGCCATTGGCGGTGACGACGATGTCGCCGCGCCGCAGCGTGGGATCCTTGAGATACCAGCTCTGATCGGTTGCCGGATCGAGCTGCACGACCGGCGGCTTCGGTTTCGTGGAAACCTCAGGCGCCTTCTGCCGCGGTGCGCGCGGCTGAACCGGCTCGTCATATTCGTAGATCGGCGTGGCCCGCAGGCGGGGGCCGCCGCCGAAGATGGCGCGCCCGAGTTCTTCGAACAGGTTCGCCGCCTGGGCCCCAGGCGCACCGGCGACGGCCATCGCCGCCACCATCCCGAACATCACCAAACGCCGCGGAGCCATCACCGTCGTCCTCTGCTCACCGACCTATCGTCAGTTCAACGACTGATGGTCGCAAAAGGTTCAGTGCAGGTTCACCGACGCGGTTAATATATCTTAACGGGACGCGCCGGGGCGGCCGGGGCGGCCGGGAAGGCTGCGGCGGGTTTCGCTTCACCTTTTCGTGTGGCCGTGGCTCCGCCGCTGCAGCGCCACTTTCCGGGCTGCAATCTGCTCCGATGATGCGTGCCGTGCTCCTCGTTTTCGGCCTGCTCTTGGTCGGTCCGGCGGTGGCCCAGACGCCTTGGGTGTTCCGGCCTGGCGCGGCCGAGGTCAGTTTCGTCGCGCGTCGCTTTGGCATGCCGACCGCGACCGGGCGCTTTCAGCAATTCGAGGGCGTCGTCGCGTTGGATTTTGATCGTCCCGACCGCAGCCGGATCCGTATCCGAATCGATACCGGCTCCCTTCAGACCGGAACGCCGCTCGTCGATGGCTTCATCAAGGGCGAGAGCATGCTCGACACAGCCCGCTATCCCGAGGCGTCCTTCGTCTCGGACGTGGTGACCCGCACCGCCGACGGCAGCCTGTCGATCCGGGGGCAACTCACCATCCGCGCGATCACGCGGGCAGTGACGGCCACCGCCATTGCCGATAGCGATCCCGGCGCTGCCCGGCGTGGCGAGCCGCTGGCGTTTCATGCCAGTGCCGCCTTTCCGCGCTCCGCCTTCAATATCGGGGCGGATGTCAACGTCGTGGACGATCAGGTCGAGATCGCGATCAAGGGGCGGCTCTCGCGATGATCGCATCGGTCGGGCGGCCGCCGCGCTGGCATCCGGCGATCGTCGGGCTCCACTGGCTGACCGTGATCCTGATCGCGTCGCAATATGGGCTCGCCCGTCTGATGGGCGATGAAACCCGCGATCTCCTCGGCCGTTTCGCATTGTACCAATGGCACAAATCCGTCGGGCTGACCGTCGCGCTCTTCGTGGTGGCGCGTCTCGCCTTGCGCGTGATCCTGCCCGACCCCGCGCCGTTGCGTGTCAATATCCTGCAGCAATACGCAGCCTGGGCCGTCCATGCCGGGCTCTATCTCTGCCTCGTCGCGCTGCCGGTCACCGGGCTGCTGATGGTCTCGGCTGCGCCGATCCAGATTCCGACGCTGTATTTCGGCTGGTTCGCGGTGCCTCATCCGATCGGGCCCGACAAGGCGACCTATGAGCTGATGCGCGCCCTGCACGAACGGGCCTTCGATGGCCTGTTCGTGCTCGGTCTCGTTCACATCGGCGCAGCCCTGCTGCATCAGTTCGTCTGGCGAGACGGCCTGATGCGCCGGATGTGGTTTCGTGGTGCCGGCTCAGGCGCCGCGTGATGCCTGAGTTGCCAACGCTTCCGCCCGGATCGTGGAGAGCGACTTCGCCGGTGTGATCGCTTCGGGATCGAGCAGGCAATGGATGATCGAGGGCTTGCCGGAAGCGGCCGCCCGCTCGAAGGCCGGCCCGAATTCCTCGGTCTTCTCGACGCGCTCGCCATGGCCGCCGAAGGCCTTGGCATAGGCCGCGAAATCCGGGTTCTTCAACGTCGTCGCCGAGACGCGGCCGGGGTATTCGCGCTCCTGATGCATCCGGATCGTGCCGTACATGCCGTTGTCGACCACGACCACGATGACCGGCAGATCATATTGCACGGCGGTGGCGAAATCCTGCCCGTTCATCAGGAAGCAGCCATCGCCGGCGAAGGCCACCACGGTCCGCTCCGGATAGAGCCGCTTGGCGCCGATCGCGGCCGGCACGCCATAGCCCATCGAGCCGGAGGTCGGTGCAAGCTGCGTCGCGAACTTGGTGAAGCGGTGGAAGCGATGCACCCAGGTCGCGTAGTTGCCGGCGCCGTTGCATAGGATGGCGTCGTCCGGCAGGTGGTTGCGCAGCCAGCGCACCATCTCGCCGGGATGGAAGGTGCCGGCCACCGGGGCGGGCTGCTCGCTCCAGCCGAGATAGGATTCATGCGCCTGCGCGGCTGCGCCGACCCACGGAATCTCCTGCGGCGGATGCACGGTCTCCAGCGCGGCGCAGAAGGCGGTCGGCGAGGCGTTGATCGCGAGCGTCGGCCGGTAGACGCGGCCGAGCTCCTCCGCGTCCGGATGGACATGGACGAGCGGCCGGCCCGGGTTCGGGATGCCGAACAGCGTGTAGGATTGGCTCGGCATCTCCGAGAGGCGCCCGCCGACGAGGATGACGAGGTCGCTCTCCTTGATCCGCGCGAGCAGCTTCGGATTCGGGCCGATGCCGAGATCGCCGGCGAAGTTCGGATGGTCGGCCGGGAACAGCATCTGCCGGCGGAAGGAGACCGCGACGGGCAGGTCGAAACGCTCGGCGAAGCGCTGGAAGCGCTCGATCGCCTGCGGGTTCCAGCGCGAGCCGCCGAGGATCGCGACCGGCGACTTCGCCGCCCAGAGCCGCTTCTGCAGGTCGATGGTCTGCAGCAGGGAAGGATGCGTCTCCGTGACCTGATAGGGCTCTGCATCCACAGCCTCGACGACATCGGTCAGCATGTCCTCGGGCAGTGCGATCACCACCGGGCCGGGGCGGCCGGAGGTCGCGACATGGAAGGCGCGGCTGATGATCTCCGGGATGCGCTCGGCCTGGTCGATCTCGGTCGCCCATTTCGTCATCGTGCCGAAGACGGCGCGGTAGTCCAGTTCCTGGAAGGCCTCGCGCTCGCGCATCGAGCGGTCGATCTGGCCGACGAACAGGATCAGCGGCGTTGAATCCTGATGGGCGATATGGACGCCGGGCGAGGCATTGGTGGCGCCCGGCCCGCGCGTCACGAAGCAGATGCCGGGCTTGCCGGTCAGCTTGCCGGCGGCCTCGGCCATCATGCAGGCGCCGCCTTCGGCGCGGCAGATGGTGACCTTCATCTTGGCGTCGTGCAACGCGTCGAGCACGGCGAGATAGCTCTCGCCCGGCACGCAGAAGGCGTCGGTCGCGCCATGGAGGATGAGTTGGTCGACGAGGATCTGCCCGCCGGTGCGCTTGGTTGTCGTCATTGACCCTGTCCGTGAAACTTAGCTAAGTTGGTCATGTCGAAGGATGAGCCGGAGGCGGCCATGACGCGCGTCACCATCCATGAAGCCAAGACCCATCTGTCGCGCCTGCTCGAAGAGGTCGAGAAGGGCGGTGAGGTCGTGATCTCGCGCCGCGACAAGCCGATTGCGCGGCTGGTGGCGATCGAGCAGAAGCGGCCCGAGCGCAAGCCAGGACGAATGCAGGGTATGATGGACGTGGGCGATGAAATCTTCGACCCGCTCCCGGAAGATGAGCTACGACTCTGGGAAGGACGTGACGATTGGGACTTCTTCTCGACACGGCCGCGCTGATCTGGTGGATTTACGACTCGCACCGATTGTCTGCCGCAGCGGTTCGTGCCGTCAAAGAGGCGGATCGCGTGGTCGTCAGCTCGGTATCGGCCATGGAACTTGCGACAAAGCTCCGCATCGGCAAGCTGCCGCAGGTTCGCCCCCTGGTCGCAAGCTTTTCCGAGCACTGCGCTCAGGATGGCTTCGAAATCCTGCCTCTTCGACATGAACATTCGATCTGTGGCGGCTCCGTGCCCGGCGAACACCGCGACCCGTTCGACCGCATGCTCGCCGGGCAGGCGATCGTCGAGAAGCTGACGATCGTCTCCCCCGACATCGCCTTCGACGCGCTCGGCGCCAAACGCCTCTGGTGAGCGGGCCATTCAGCCGCCTCCCCAGGCCGGATCGTTCAGTATCTCGTCGGCGTGCTCGCCGAGCTGTGGGCTCGGGCGCGGCGAAACCTGTCGCACGCCGTCCATCACGATCGGCGAGGCGACAGTCGGGATGGCGCTGCCTCTAGCGCTCCCGCTCGCCAGATCGACCCTTATGCCGCGCGCCAGGACCTGAGGATCGGCAAAAACCTCGTCAACGCCGTTGATCGGCCCGGCCGGCACGCCGACCTTTTCCAGCGCCGCCAGCAGGTCGGCCTTGAGATAGCGCTGGCAGAGCAGGTGCAGTCGCTCGGTCAGCGCGACGCGGTTCTTCACCCGCGAGCGGTTGTCGATATAGGCGGGCTCGTCGGCGAGCGACGCCCCGCCCAGCACCTCGCAGAGCTTGCGCCATTGCCCGTCATTGCCGGTGGCGATGATGATGTGGCCGTCGGCCACCGGGAACACGTCATAGGGTACGATGTTCGGATGGGCGTTGCCGAGCCGCGGCGGCGGGTTGCCCGAGACTAGATAGTTCATCGCCTGGTTGCCGAGCACGGCGACTTGGGCATCCAGCAGCGCCATGTCGAGATGGGCGCCTGCGCCCGTCGCGTCGCGCTGGCGCAGGGCCGAGAGGATGCCGACCGAGGCGTAGAGGCCTGTATAGATGTCGGCGACGGCATAACCCGCCTTCATCGGCGCGCCCTCCGGCTCGCCGGTGACGGACATCGGCCCGCCCATGCCCTGAACGAGAAAGTCGTACCCGGCGCGCGGCGCATAGGGGCCGGTCTGGCCGAAGCCAGTGACCGAGCAATAGATCAGCCGCGGGTATTCCTTGCGCAGCGAGACGGCGTCGAGCCCGTATTTCTCCAGTCCCCCGACCTTGAAGTTCTCGACCACGACGTCGGCATGGGCGGCGAGCCGGCGCACCAGCGCCTGGCCTTCGGCCGTGCGAAAATCGGCGGTGATCGAGCGCTTGCCGCGATTGGCCGAGTGGAAATAGGCGGCCGAAAGATGCTCGCCGTCAGCCCCCTCGACGAAGGGCGGCCCCCATTTGCGAGTGTCGTCGCCCTCGGGCGCCTCGACCTTGACGACATCGGCACCGAGATCGGCCAGCAACTGGCCGATCCAGGGCCCGGCGAGGATGCGCGCGAGTTCGAGGACGCGCAGGCCGGCGAGGGGAGGGGCTGGGTTCATGTTCTCAATCCGCGTCGTCATGGTCGGGCTTGACCCGACCATCTCCGGGGAAGTTCGCTCGGGAAGAGATGGTCGGGCCAAGCCCGACCATGACGCGGCCGCCTTCTCAGAAGAACGCCTGCAAGCCGGTGACGGCCCGGCCGAGGATCAGCGCGTGGACGTCATGCGTACCCTCATAGGTGTTCACCGTCTCGAGGTTCGCTGCGTGGCGCATCACCTGGTATTCGATCGAGATGCCGTTGCCGCCATGCATGTCGCGGGCCTGTCGGGCGATGTCGAGCGCCTTGCCGCAATTGTTGCGCTTCACGAGGCTGATCATCTCGGGCGCCATCTTGCCGTCGTCGAGCAGGCGACCGACGCGAAGCGAGCCCTGCAGGCCGAGGGTGATCTCGGTCAGCATGTCCGCCAGCTTCTTCTGGTAAAGCTGCGTCTGGGCGAGGGGCTTGTTGAACTGCTTGCGGTCGAGCCCATACTGGCGCGCGCGGTGGAAGCAGTCCTCGGCGGCGCCCATCACGCCCCAGGAAATGCCGTAGCGGGCGCGGTTGAGGCAGCCGAACGGGCCCTTCAGCCCCGAGACGTTCGGCAGCAGGTTCTCTTCCGGCACGATCACGCCGTCCATCACGACTTCGCCGGTGATCGAGGCGCGCAAGCTGAGCTTGCCGCCGATCTTGGGGGCGGACAGACCCTTCATGCCCTTATCGAGGATGAAGCCGCGGATCTGGTTGTCATGCGCCGCCGACTTTGCCCAGACGACGAAGACATCCGCGATCGGCGAGTTCGAGATCCACATCTTCGATCCCGTCAGCTTGTAGCCGTCGGCGACTTTCTCGGCGCGGGTCTTCATGCCCGCCGGGTCGGAGCCGGCATCGGGCTCAGTCAGGCCGAAGCAGCCGACCCATTCGCCGGAGCCGAGCTTGGGCAGGTACTTCTTGCGCTGGCTCTCGTCGCCATAGGCGTAGATCGGATACATCACCAGCGAGGACTGCACCGACATCATCGAACGATAGCCGGAGTCGACGCGTTCGACCTCGCGGGCGACCAGCCCGTAGGAAACGTAGTTGGCGCCGGCGCAGCCATATTCCTCGGGAACGGTGACGCCGAGCAGGCCGAGTTCGCCCATCTCGTTGAAGATCGAGCGGTCGGTCTTCTCATCGAGATAGGCTTCGGAGACGCGCGGCTGCAGCTTCTCCTGCGCATAGGCGCGGGCCGTGTCGCGGATCAGGCGCTCGTCCTCGGTCAGCTGCTCGTCGAGCAGGAAGGCGTCGTCCCAGGTGAACTCGGCCAGCTTGTGGCTCGCGCTGTGGCTGCGGGCGGCTTCTGCCATGGTCTTGTTCCTTCCCTCGTCTTGTCTGACCGCGCGGGCGCGATCGTAAGGCGTCATTCTCGGGCTTGTCCCCAGAATCTCATGACCAGATGGCTGGTTTTCGAGATGGTCGGGTCAAGCCCGACCATGACGACCCGATGAATCAAGCATCCACATCGAAGCTGACGCCCTGCGCCAGCGGCAATGTCGTGCCGTAGTTGAGCGTATTCGTGGCGCGGCGCATATAGGCTTTCCACGCATCCGAGCCCGCCTCGCGGCCGCCGCCGGTCTCCTTCTCGCCGCCGAAGGCCCCACCGATCTCGGCGCCCGACGGGCCGATATTGACGTTGGCGATGCCGCAATCCGAACCCTCGCTCGAGACGAAGATTTCGGCCTCGCGCATGTCGAGCGTGAAGATCGAGGAAGAGAGCCCGGCGCCGACCGCATTCTGCAGCGCGATCGCCTGGTCCAGCGTCTTGTACTTCATCACATAGAGGATCGGCGCGAAGGTCTCGCGCTCGGCCGGGCCGCATTGCGAGGGCATCTCGACCAGCGCCGGACGGACGTAAAACCCGCCTGCGCCGATATCGACCTTCTCGCCGCCATGGACCTTGCCGCCCTCGGCCCTGGCCTCGGACAGTGCTTTCTGCATGCCCTGATAGGCGTGCTCGTCGACCAGCGGGCCGACGAGCACGCCGGCCTCGCGCGGATCGCCGATCTTCACGGAGCCGTAGACCTTGATGAGCTTCGGCACGAGCGCGTCGTAGACGCTCTCATGCACGATCAGGCGGCGCAGCGTGGTGCAGCGCTGGCCCGCCGTGCCCATCGCCGCAAAGGCGATACCGCGCAGCGCGATGTCGAGATCGGCCGAAGGCGCCACGATCGCGGCGTTGTTGCCGCCGAGTTCGAGGATGGCACGGGCGAAGCGGGCCGCGAGCTTCTGGCCGACTTCCTTGCCCATGCGGGTCGAGCCCGTCGCCGAGACGACCGGCACGCGATGGTCGCTGACCAGGATGTCACCGATTTCGCGGCCGCCGATCAGGACTTCGGAGAGGCCGACGGGAGCCTCAGGGCCGAAGCGCTTCATCGTCTTTTCGACGATGGCCTGCACGGCGATGCCGGTCAGCGGCGTCTTCTCTGAGGGCTTCCAAACGACGCTGTCGCCGCAGACGAAGGCGAGCGCGGCATTCCAGGACCAGACCGCGACCGGGAAGTTGAAGGCCGAGATCACGCCGCAGACGCCGAGCGGATGCCAAGTCTCCATCATCCGGTGGTTGGGGCGCTCGGTCGCGATGGTCAGGCCGTAGAGCTGGCGTGACAGGCCGACCGCGAAGTCGCAGATGTCGATCATCTCCTGGACCTCGCCCAGGCCCTCCGACGTCACCTTGCCGGCTTCCAGCGTGACGAGCAGGCCGAGATCGGTCTTGGCGGCGCGCAACTCTTCGCCGAGCAGGCGCACGAACTCGCCACGGCGTGGCGCGGGGACCTTGCGCCAGGCGAGGAAGGCCGACTGGGCCCGCCCGATCGCGGCCTCGGCCTCCGCCGGGCTGGTCTCCTTCAGCGTGACGACGGTCTCGCCGGTGATAGGCGAATGGGCGGTCAGGCCTTTCGCGGCAAAGGCGGCGTCGGTGACGCCGAGCCGCTTGAGCAGCGCGAGCGCGTCCTGGGGCAGGGGAGAGGTCATGTGATTGAAGCCTTTACGTCGTGTGCCGCGAGGCTGCCGCTGCACGCCGTCATCCCGGACAAGCGGCGAAGCCGCGCCGATCCGGGATCCATCATAGAGCGCAGTGGCCTCCGATGGATCCCGGAGCTCCGCTTCGCTGCGTCCGGGATGACGACGTGGATGGAGAGCCTCCGAATTTCAAGCCGGAACAATGCCCCCTTCCGCCATGCTCCGGCAACCGATATGTTCTCACGACTTGATGAGAATAAATCATGAATCTTGAGATCGTCCCCGGCCGCCTCACGGTGCCCTCCTTGTCGGCGCTCGCTGCCTTCGAGGCGGCGGCGCGCCATGGCAGCTTCACGCGGGCTGCCGAGGAATTGAACCTGACGCAAGGCGCAGTCAGCCGGCAGGTGGCGCATCTCGAGAAGGTGCTGGGCGTCGGGCTGTTCCAGCGCGTCAGGCAGCGTGTCAGCCTGACGCCGGCCGGCAGCGCCTATGCCGCCGAGATCCGCGACGGACTGTCGCGGCTGGCGGCCGCGACGGTGTCGGCGATGGCGTTTCGCGGCGCGGGCGGCGTGCTCAACCTTGCCATCCTGCCGACCTTCGGCACGCGCTGGCTGATCCCGCGCCTGCCGCGCTTCACCGAGGCGCATCCCGGCATTACCATCAACTTCACCACGAAACTGGTGCCCTTCGACTTCGGCCGCGAACAGCTCGACGCTGCCATCCATTTCGGCGACCCGGTCTGGGCCGGGGCCCGGCTGCATCGGTTGATGGGCGAGGAGATCGTGCCGGTCGCCGCGCCCTCGCTGGTGGCGCGTCTCGGCTTGAAGGAGCCCGCAGACATGCTGCGGGGTTCCCTTCTCCAGCAATCGACGCGGCCACGCGCCTGGGCGAACTGGCTGGAGCAGCAGGGCCTGCCGCCGCAGCGCGCGCTGATGGGGCCCCGCTTCGAGCAGTTCGCCATGGTCTCGCAGGCAGCCGTTGCAGGTCTCGGCCTCGCCATCGTGCCGCGTTTCCTGATCGAGGAGGAGCTGCGTTCCGGTTCGCTGGTCATTCCGTTCGACCGGCCTGTCACCGGCTCCGAAGGCTATTATCTGGTCTACCCGGAAACCCGGGCGGAACTGCCGGCCGTGATTGCCTTTCGCGATTGGCTCCTGGGCGAGTGCGCTGCAGCGAACTGACTCGACAAGTGCGGCCGACCGCGCCAATCATGCATAGAGTTCACTAACCGCGGCGCGATGCGCGTGCCCGGCCTTATCCCGTGGGACCCGCCATGTCGTCTTCCGAAAGCGCCGATGTCGTCATTTGCGGAGGCGGCGCGATCGGCTCCTCCGTGGCCTACCATCTCGCAGCCGACCCTAACTTCACCGGCAGGGTCATTGTGGTGGAGAAGGACCCGACCTATCGCTACGCGGCTTCGGCGCTCTCGGCGGCCTCGATTCGCCAGCAGTATTCGAGCGCGGTGAACATCCGCATCTCGCTGCATGGCATCGACTTCCTGCGCAATATCGGCAGCCACCTCGCAGTCGATGGTGATGTCCCGGTCATCGATCTCCACGAGGGCGGGTACCTCTATCTCGCAGGCGACGAGGGCGCGTCCGTGCTGGCCGCGAACCAAGTGCTGCAGGCTCATGAGGGTGCAGATATTGCGCTTTATGCTGCACCCGTGTTGCGCAGCAAATTTCCCTGGCTGAACACCGGGGACATTGCCTGTGGCACCTATGGCGTCAACGGTGAGGGCTGGTTCGACGGCTGGGCCGTGTTGCAAGCCTTTCGCAAGAAGGCGCGTTCGCTCGGTGTCGAGTACCGTCAGGGCGAGGCCGCCCGCTATATTGTCGAGGCCGGCCGCGTCATTGCCGTGGAACTGGCCGATAGCAGCCGCATCGCTTGCGGCGCAGCGGTCAATGCGTCGGGGACGCATGGCGCCAGGCTCGCCGCGACGGCGGGCATCGCGATCCCCGTGAGGTCGATGAAGCGCTATGTCTTCTCCTTCCTCTGCAAGGGCGAGGTCGACAACTGCCCGCTGCTGATCGACCGCACCGGTGCCTGGTGCCGTCCGGAAGGCAAGCGCGGCAGCGACGGCCAGCTCTTCATCGGCAGTTGCTCGCCGCTTGAGCCCGAGCAGGACCAGGAATGGATCGAGACCGACCCTGCCGTCGAGGATGTCGACTGGGCCTTCTTCGAGGAGGCGGTCTGGCCCGCGCTGGCGCACCGCATTCCCGCCTTCGAGCAGATCAAGCCCGGCCGCGCCTGGGCCGGTCCCTATGACATGAACGAGCTCGACCACAACGCCATCATCGGCCCGGCTGTCGGCGTGGCCGGGCTCTATCTCGCCAACGGCTTTTCCGGCCATGGCCTGCAGCAGGCGCCGGCGGTCGGGCGCGGTCTCGCCGAGCACATCCTGCATGGCCGCTATCGCGCGCTCGATCTTGCCGATCTCGGCCATGAGCGCATCGTCGAGGGCCGGCCCCTACTGGAAACCAACATCATCTGAAACGGAGCGTCGCCATGATCGATCCCGGCTTCGTCCAGGCCATGGCGCGCTACAATGCCTGGCAGAACAGCAGCATGATCGGGGCGGCCGCTGACCTGACGGACGAGGCGCGACGGCTCGACCGAGGCGCCTTCTTCAAGTCGATCCACGCGACTTTCAACCATTTGCTCTGGGCCGACGAGGTCTGGCTCCATCGTCTGCTCGGCACGCCGAAGCCGGCCGTCGGCGGCCGCGATTCCGTCTCCTATGTCGATGACTGGGAAAGCTTCCGCGAGCGACGTGCCGGGACCGACGCCGCGATCCTCGCCTGGGCGGAGCAGGTCGATCCGGCCTGGTTGCGTGGCACGCTGATCTGGTATTCCGGGGCTGCCGGGCGCGAGATCGGCAAGCCGCGTGCCTTCGTCATCGCGCATCTGTTCAATCATCAGACACATCATCGCGGCCAGATCCACGCCATGCTGACGGCGGCGGGCAGCAAGCCGGAGGATACCGATCTCTTCCTTGTCGACGAGGTGCGATAACGCAGCCTGCTGCACGCCGTCAGGATGAAGGCCTTGCCATGGCGGCGGGCTTGCCCGTCTTGTCCGCCTTGCCATCCTTGTGGTCCGGAGGCACCGAGGCGGTCGCGTTCTGGCTGAGCTTCTGGAACAGGCCGAGCCCGACCATCGCCGTCACCGCGAGGAAGACCAGCAAGGCGGGATAGATGATGTCCCCCATCGTCTCGCGCGAGGTCTTGGCGATCAGCACGAGCGATTCCAGGCTCAGCGCGACGATCATGATCGTCATGAACTTGGTCAGCGATCCCCGTGCCTCGGAGGGGCGGCGCAGTTCGCGGTCGGCGACGACCTCCTCCTCGAACAGGAACTTGCCGACATCGGCGACGGCGACCGCGATGATGATCAGGCCGATGCCGTCCAGCATCGTCTCCAGTGCGTTCTCGCCGGTCCAGTAGCCCGTCGCGGTGCGCCAGACCGCGACGCCGATCAACAGGATCGCGGCAGCGAGCAGCGTGAAGGCGATCACCGTGTAAAGAATGCGGCTGAACAGCGTCATCGAGAATCCCCCCATCCCGTAAGCCGGGTCCGGTCAGACAACCGCCGCGGCGAAGCGTGGTTCCGCAGCGGGAGGAGGCCCGCCATGCTCGTGCGGTGATTGTGCCGGACCACGCCTTCTGCAAAGCCTGGGGCATTCAGGAGCCGCGCCATGCCCGACACCACCCAGCTTGCCGCCTTCGCCTTGATCTGCTTGGGCATGGTGATCACGCCCGGCCCGAACATGATCTACCTGATCTCGCGTTCGATCGCGCAGGGGCGCGTGGCCGGGCTGATCTCGCTCGGCGGCGTCGCGCTCGGTTTCGTCGTCTACATGCTGAGCGCCGCCTTCGGCATCACGGCTCTGCTCTTCGCGGTGCCCTACGCCTATGACGCACTGCGCATCGGCGGCGCGCTCTATCTCTTCTGGCTCGCCTGGCAGGCCCTCAAGCCGGGCGGCCGTTCGCCTTTCCAGGTTCGCAACCTGCCGCATGACCGGCCTCGCAAGCTGTTCGGCATGGGCTTTCTGACGAGCCTGCTCAACCCCAAGATCGCGATGCTCTATCTCGCCTTGCTGCCGCAGTTCATCGATCCGGCAACGGGCAGCGTGCTGGCTCAATCGGTGCTGCTGGGCTCCATGCAAATCGCGATCAGCCTCTCGGTCAATGCCATGATCGCCATCGCGGCAGGCGGCATCGCGGTCTTCCTGCGGACCCGGCCATTCTGGTCGCTCGTGCAGCGCTGGCTGATGGGCACCATGCTTGCGGGCTTTGCGCTGCGCATGGCGCTGGAAAGCCGCCGCTAAGACGGCAGCCATCAGCCGAGCCTGACCGGATGGGGCTCGACGGGCAAGTCCCGGCGCGCCGGCCCTGAAAGCTCGCCGCCGACTTCCGTCAGGATGCGCCCGAGCGCCTGGAAATCCTGCTGGCGCGGCGATGTCCGGCGCCAGACCAGCCCGATCGACCGGCTCGGCTCCGGCTCGGCGAAGCGGAACAGCCGCACCGGCATGTCGGGCCTGAGTTCGATCGGCAGCGCCATCGCCGGCATCAAGGTGGCGCCGAAGCCGTTCGCCACCATCTGCATGATGGTCGAGAGGCTGGAGGCGCCATATTGCCGCCGCGAGCCGCTGCGCGGCGTACCGCAGAAGCTCAAGGCCTGGTCGCGCAGGCAGTGGCCCTCTTCGAGCAGCAGCAAATTGTCGCCGGAGAGGGCCTGTTCCGGCGTGACATCTGCGCTTTTCGAGCCCGCCTCCGAAGGCATGACGAGCAGGAAGGGGTCGTCGAAGAGCGGCAGCGCCTCGAGCCCGCTGCGGTCGATCGGTAATGACAGGAGCGCGACATCGAGCCGGCCATCCGCCAGCTCGTCGAGCAGCGTGTTGGTCTGCGATTCACGCAGGCGCAGGGCCAGCGCCGGATAGCGCTTTTGCAGCAGCGGCAGCGTGGCCGGCAGCAGGTAGGGCGCTATCGAGGGGATGACGCCGAGATTGAGGTCGCCGCTGAGCAGGTTTGGCCGATGCCGGGCATGGTCGACGAGGTCGCTGGCCTCCAGCAGGATGCGCCGTGCCCGCTCCGCGATCTCGCGGCCCGTCTCGGTCAGCGCGATCGCGCCACGCTGGCGCTCGACGAGCTGGCAGTCGAGCTGCGCTTCCAGCTCCTGGATCTGCAGCGAAAGCGCCGGCTGGCTGACATGGCACTCCTGCGCCGCCTTGCCGAAATGCCGGTGCCGTGCCAGGGCGACGAAATAGCGGAGCTGTTTCAGAGTGATCATATCGATTTGGTAAACTTATCGATGGCTGCCGTAAACGGTATTGGACATCATCGTCACAAAGGCCTGTTAGTTCGTCCAATTCGAATCTGGGCAGAGCGCGTATCGCCCGGCGAATGATGGAGGACCACATGTCGAAGACGATGACGACGACGGCCGGCGCGCCGATTCCCGACAACCAGAATTCGATCACCGCCGGCGAGCGCGGCCCCGTCCTGCTGCAGGATTACCAGCTCATCGAGAAGCTCGCCCACCAGAACCGCGAGCGCATCCCCGAGCGCGCGGTCCATGCCAAGGGCTGGGGCGCCTATGGCACGCTGAAGATCACCGGCGACATCTCGAAATTCACCAAGGCCAAGGCTCTGCAGCCGGGCGCCGAGACCCCGCTGCTCCTGCGTTTCTCGACGGTGGCCGGCGAGATGGGCGCGGCTGATGCCGAGCGCGACGTGCGCGGTTTTGCGATCAAGTTCTACACGCCGGAAGGCAACTGGGACCTCGTTGGCAACAATACGCCGGTCTTCTTCGTACGTGATCCCGTCAAGTTCCCCGACTTCATCCACACCCAGAAGCGCCACCCCAAGACCAATATGCGCTCGCCGACCGCGATGTGGGATTTCTGGTCGCTCTCGCCTGAGAGCCTGCATCAGGTGACGATCCTGATGTCGGATCGCGGCCTGCCGACCGATGTGCGCCACATCAACGGCTATGGCTCGCACACCTTCTCGTTCTGGAACGACAATGGCGAGCGCTACTGGGTGAAGTTCCACTTCAAGACCCTGCAGGGCCACAAGCACTGGACCAACGAGGAGGCCGAGAAGGTCGTCGGCAAGACCCGCGAATCCACGCAGGAGGATCTGTTCAACGCGTTGGAGCGTGGCGAATTCCCGAAATGGAAGGTGCAGGTCCAGATCATGCCGGAGCTGGACGCCGAGAAGACGGCCTACAACCCCTTCGACCTGACCAAGGTCTGGCCGCATGCGGATTATCCGCCGATCGACATCGGCGTGATGGAGCTCAACCGCAATCCGGAGAACTATTTCGCCGAGGTCGAGAACGCCGCCTTCTCGCCGTCGAACATCGTCCCCGGCATCGGCTTCTCGCCCGACAAGATGCTGCAGGCCCGCGTGTTCTCCTATGCCGACGCCCATCGCCACCGGCTCGGCACCCATTACGAGAACATCCCGGTCAACCAACCGCAGGTTCCGGTCGCGCACTATCATCGCGATGGCCAGATGAACACCTATGGCGGCATCCGCACCGGCAACCCGAACGCCTATTACGAGCCGAATTCCTTCGGCGGTCCGGTCGAGGCGCCGGCTGCCAAGGAGCCGCCGCTCAAGATCTCGGGCGATGCCGACCGCTACAACCACCGCATCGGCAATGACGACTATTCGCAGCCGCGCGCGCTCTTCAACCTGTTCGACGCCGGCCAGAAGGAGCGCCTGTTCTCCAACATCGCCGCGGCGATGGGCGGCATCCCGCGCGAGATCGAGGAGCGCCAGCTCGCGCATTTCGACAAGGTCCATCCGGATTACGGCAATGGCGTGCGCCGCGCGCTCGCCAGGGCGGACGGAACCGAGCGTCCCGCCATCTCGGTCACCGAGAGCACCCCGCAGCAGGCGGCGGAGTAATCGGTCACTCTTTCTGCGAGTCGCCAGGGCCGCGGCACACGCCGCGGCCCTTTTCGCATTAGGCGGGGAGCATGCCATTCACCGAACGAGCGACCGCACCGCCGCCGCGAGATCCGTCACAGGCCTCGATGAATCGAGCCGGAGAATCGGGGCAGTCTGTGATGCGAGCCAAGCCTCGTGCGCGACACGGCTACGCTGTTCCGGTCCGGCAGTATCGTAGGCGGCTGCCCATTTCAGAAACGCAGTGCTGGTAGCTGACATGTCTCCATATGGAGCGATGCGGGCTCCGTAGCGGGCCAGCTCGCGCTTTCGAAGCCTTTCCATTCGAAGAGCGGGATCGAGCCGCAGATAGACGATCAAATCATACAGCGGCTCCAAGGGCTCGGCCCATTTCAGTGCGGAGCCGGACAATATCCAACTTGCGCTGGGCTTGAGCTGATCAAGTAGCAAGGCCTGCCTTTCTGCAAGCGGACGAGGCATCTGGAAAGGAGGATCGGTCGGGAGCCAGTAGAAGGCGTCGGAATCCCTGTGCGGAATCTCGAGGAGGGCTCCCAGCGCTTCACCAAGTGTCGTCGTACCTGAACCGGATGCACCCAGAATATGTATCCGAGACATGAGACCCTCCGCTAAGCATTTAGCCCGTACTTTAAAGCGTTGAGCAGCGGCATTTCCAGCATCTGGCCCGCTACCGCGACGCCTTGCCTTTGGCTAAGCTCGCCGCATTGTCCCGTCTGGAACGAATGCGAGTTTTGCACGATGAGCGCAATGACGCCCGAGGAAGCCAAGGTCACCGACTGGCTCGCCAATCGCAAGGAGGCGATGGTCGCGCTGCTGCGCGAGATGGTCGACACTGACTCCGGCTCCTACGACAAGGACGGCGTCGACCGGGCCGGGCAGGTCATCGCCCGGTTCCATGCCCAGAACGGGCTCGAGGTCGAGATCATCCCTGATGCCCGCTTCGGCGATGCGGTCAAGGCGCGCCTGCCGAACCCTACCGCCAACGACCAGCGCCCGGTGCTGCTGCTCGGCCATCGCGATACCGTCTTCCCCAAGGGCGAGCCGACGCGCCGGCCCTTCAATATCAAGGACGGCCGCGCCTACGGGCCGGGCGTCGCCGACATGAAGGCGGGGCTGGTCATCGAGGCCTTCGTCGCGGCCGCCTTCGCGCAATGCGGCGGGCTCTCGGCCCCTTTGACGATGCTGACGACCAGCGACGAGGAGATCGGCTCGCCATCCTCGCGCCCGGTCATCGAGGCCGCCGCGCGCGAGTCGCGCTGCGTCTTCAATGCCGAGCCCAGCCGCCTGCCTGCCGGCACCGACTTCGCCCGTGACCAGCGCCAGTCCGTCACCAGCGGGCGCAAGGGCGGCGTCTTCATGCGCGCCGAGTTCATCGGCAAGCCCGCCCATTCCGGCGCGAATTACGAGAAGGGCGCCTCGGCCATCGTCGATCTCGGCAACAAGATTCCGAAGCTCCAGGGCCTGACCGATCTCGCCAGGGGTATCACCGTCAATGTCGGTTTGATCGGTGGCGGCCAGACCGTCAACACGGTCGCGCCCAACGCCTGGTGCGAGATCGACCTGCGCTATGTCACGGCTGACCAGCGCAGCGAACTGGTCGAGGCCATCCGCGCCATCGTCGAGACGCCGGTCGTGGCCGACACCAGCGCCAAGCTGTCGATCAAGGGCGAATTCCTGCCCCTCGAAGGCACGGCCGAGTCGCAGAAGCTGTTCGAGACCTATCGCGCGGCGGCAGCCGGCTTCGGCATCGCGACCATCGCCGAATTCACCGGCGGCTGCGCCGATTCAGGCTTCACCGCGGCGCAAGGCTGTCCGACGCTGTGCAGCGTCGGTCCTATCGGCGGCATGGCCCATACGCCCGACGAGTTCCTGGAGGTCGAGAGCATCGTGCCCGCCGCGCAGACGCTGGCGCTTTCCGTGATGCGCGCGGCGAAATTGATGGAGTGATGCCCAAGGCGGCGGGCTTGACCCGAGTATCCCTGGAGAACCGGGCGTATCCGCTGCAGCGAGTTCGTCACGAGATGGCCGGGTCGAGCCCGGCCATGACGAAGCTGTCGCCTCAGAACGCCTCTTCCCAGTTCCTGCTGAGCCGCATCGCCGAATTGATCAGCCCGACATGCGAATAGGTCTGCGGGAAATTGCCCCATAGCTCGCCGGTCTTCAGGTCCGCGTCCTCGGAGAGCAGCCCGAAATTGTTGCGCCGTTTCAGGATGCGTCCGAAAAGCTCCTTGGCTTCGTCGCGACGGCCGATCGCGTGCAGCGCGTCGACATACCAGAAGGCACAGATCAGGAAGCCGGTGTGCATGAAGCCGAAATCGTCCTGCGTCGCATAGCGCAGCAAAAGGTCGCCGCGCGTCAGGTCGCGGCCGATCGCCTCGACGGTGGCGACGAAGCGCGGATCGTCCGGCTTCAGGAAGCCGAGTTCGGAGAACAGCAAGAGCGTGGCGTCGAGGTCGGTCCCGCCGAAGGTCGAGACCAGATGGCCCTTCTCCTCGTTCCAGATGCGTTCGAGAATGAAGGCCTTGAGCCGCTTGGACTCACTCTTCCAGTACTCCTTGCGCTCCGCCCGGCCGAGCGTGCCGGCGATGCGGGCCAGCCTGTCGCAGGCCGCCCAGCACATCACGCTGGAGAAGGAGTGCACGGCCTCCTTTTCGCGCAGTTCCCAGGGGCCGGCATCGGGCTTGTCGAAATAGGTGATGGCCAGTTCGCCCATCCGTTCGAGCTGGCCGAAGAGGGCTTCCTTGCCCGGCTGGATCAGGCGCTGGTCGAAGAAGGAATGCGTCGCCGCCATCACGACCGCGCCATAGCCGTCGTTCTGGATCTGTGTGGCAGCGCCATTGCCGAAGCGCACCGGCTGGTGGCCGCGATAGCCCGACAAACTGGCCGATTCGAACTCTTCGAGCGTGCCGCCCCGCGTGATCGGATAAAGCGGCGGCAGGTGTTCGGCGCCGCTTTCGGAGAAGGTATCGACGATGTTGGTGATGAAGCCGAGATAGTCCTCCATCGTCCGCGTCGTGCCCAGCCGGTTCAGCGCATGCACGACGAAATAGGCGTCGCGCAGCCAGCAGAAGCGGTAATCCCAGTTACGCTGCGTGCCCGGCGCCTCGGGGATCGAGGTCGTGAGCGCGGCGACGATCGCGCCGGTCTCCTCGAAGGCGCACATCTTCAGCGTGATCGCGGCGCGGATGACCTCGCGCTGATACTCGAAGGGCAGCGACAGCGAGCGCACCCAGTCGCGCCAGTAATCCGTCGTCTTGTCCAGGAACTCGCGCGAGGTCTCCTCGATCTCGGCCCGCAGCGCCTCGTCCGAGCCGATGAAGAACGAGAAGGGCCTGTCGACCGCGAAAGGCACGCTATCGACGACATAGGAGATCGGCGCATCCGTGGTCAGGCGGATGGTCTGGTCGGCGCCGACGAAGCGGACATGGTTGGAGCCGCGGGTGATCTCGTCGGGCTCCTCGCCGAGGCCGAGACAGGGCTTGACCACCGTGCGGATGCGCGGCCGGCCGGAAATCCGGCGCACGCGGCGCACGAGCTGGGGCGGGCGGAAAAAGCGCTCATAGCGGACGAACCGCGGCGCGAAATCGAGAATCTCGATGGCGTTGCCCTGGTCGTCGGAGAGAACCGAGGACAGGATCGCGGTGTTGTCGAGATAGGTCTGCTCGCAGCGGGTCATGCCGACCAGCTCGATCGCGAAGACGCCCTTGCGGGGCATCGTGTCGCCATCCTCGGCCTGGTTGTCGATCAGGGCGCAGAACACCGGATCGCGGTCGAAGCGCGGAAAGCAGCCCCAGACGATGCGCGCGCGCCGGTCGATGAGCGCCGCGATCGAACAATTGCCGATCACGCCGAGGTCGAGCGAGGCGGAATGCAGCCCCGCGGCCGTCGTCGTCGAAACTGTCATCGTTATCCTTGCGAGAAGCTGGAGGCGGTCAGGCTGCCGCGCTCGGCGGCGTCGAGGAGAAGGCGTCGCAGCGTGGTCGGAGAATCGAGCCGCAGCTTCGCGCAGGTCTCGCCCGCGCCGATCCGGATCGAGAGCCCGCCGAGCGCATTTACCGCCTCGAAGCCGTGCTCGTCGGTGATGTCGTCGCCGATGAACACCGGCAGGCGACCGACATAGGGCGCAGCCTGCATCAACTGGGCGATGGCCGAGCCCTTGCTGGCTTCGGCGGGGACGAGTTCCGCCACCGATTTGCCCTCCTGCAACCGGATCGTCGGGCCCATGCGCGTGGCGACGGCGCGCATCAGCTCGAGCGCCTCGTCATGGAGCTGCGGCGCAAGCCGCCAGTGCAGCGCAACCGAGATGCGCTTGTCCTCGACGATGATGCCGACATGGCTGTTGGCAAAACGCACGAGATCGCGCAAGGCGCCGCGCATCTCCTCGGGAACCGCCGCCTGGGAGCGGATTTCGCCGTCGAGCCTGATCTGCGCGCCATGCAGCGCAGCCGTATCGAAACGGTACGGGTCGAGCGCGGCGTCGAGGAAGGAGACCGGCCGCCCGGACACCAGAGCGAGCGCGCCGCCCAGCGTCTGGCGCAGCGATTCGAGTGCTGCCGGCACGCGCCGGTCGAGCCGTACCTCGTCGGGGGCGGGGGCGATCTCCACCAGCGTCCCGTCGAAATCGAGGAACAGCGCTATGTCCTGCTCTGCCGCAGGCAAGTCGCGGGTATCGCTGCCAGTTCCGGGTTCGATCAATGTCATCATCTCAGCCTGTCTGGCCAACAAAGCCGGCGGAAACGCGGCGCCGGGATCACGCCAGTCATCCTCATCTGCGTGGCCGTGACCATGCAGTGCGGGCCCTGTTCTCGAACTCGCCACAATCTGCCTTCAGCTTGCCGCCACCGCCTCGCTTTTACCGCAAGGCCGTCATCGCGTCGCCGAAGATCGGCGCGCGCCCATGGAAACATTACGTTCGCAGAGGCGTTCTGTTCCTGCCTCGGTGTCGAAATTCGGGCACCGCCACGTTCAGGCTTCGGGCTGATAAGGGAGAACCGACCCGCCATGCGTCTCGTCATCGTTTCTAACCGCGTCACGATCCCCGAGCGCCACGAGAAGGCAGCCGCAGGAGGGTTGGCGGTGGCGTTGCGGGAGGCGCTTGAAAAGCAGGGCGGGCTCTGGTTCGGCTGGAGCGGCGGGGTCAGCGAGGCGGCGGCGGCGCCCAACGTGGTGCAGCGCGGCAAGGTCACCTACGCAGTCACCGATCTGACCGAGGCGGAGCGCCAATCTTATTATCTGGGCTTCTCCAACCGCGCCCTCTGGCCGCTGATGCATTACCGGCTGGGCCTGACCGAGTTCTCGAGGGCGGACTATGCCGGCTATCTCGCCGTCAACCGCCGCTTCGCCAAGGCGCTGATGGCGATGCTGCAGCCCGACGACATCATCTGGATCCATGACTACCATCTGATTCCGCTGGCCGCTGAGCTGCGCCGCCGTGGCGTCACCAACCGCATCGGTTATTTCCACCATATCCCCTGGCCCCCGGCCGAGGTCTTCGGCGCGCTGCCCTTTGCCGCGACGCTGGCCAGCACGATCGCGGCCTATGATCTCGTCGGCATGCAGACCTCGATCGACGTCAACAATCTGATCGGTGGGCTCGTCTCGATGTGCGGGGCGAGGAGCGACGGTCGCAAGGTCCGGGTCGGACGCCGCGAGACGATCGTGCAGCCCTTCCCGATCGGCATCGATGTCGAGGCCTTCCGCAAGCTGGCGGCGGCATCCGTCCGCTCGGCGACGACGCCGCTCAAGACGACCCGTCAGTCGCTGGGCGAGCGCAAGCTCGTCATCGGCGTCGACCGCCTCGACTACTCGAAGGGCATCGTCCAGCGTCTCGAGGCGTTCGGGCAGTTCCTGCGCAGCCATCCCGACCAGCGCGGCCGCGTCGGCATGCTCCAGATCGCGCCGCCGTCGCGCTCCGACGTGCCCGAATATGCCGAGCTCGACAGGCAGTCGGACGAGGTTGCGGGGCGCCTCAATGCGGCGCTGGGCGAATTCGACTGGACGCCGATCCGCGTCGTCAAGAAGGCCTATTCGCGCAATGCCCTGGCCGGTTTCTACCGCCGCGCCCAGGTCGGGCTGGTGACGCCCATGCGTGACGGCATGAACCTCGTCGCCAAGGAATACATCGCGGCTCAGGACCCCGCAGATCCGGGCGTGCTGGTGCTGTCGCGCTTCGCCGGCGCCGCGCAGCAGATGGGCGAGGCGCTGATCGTCAATCCGTTCGATACCCATGAGGTCGCCGAAGCGATCCGGACCGCTCTCGCCATGCCGAAATCCGAGCGCATCCGCCGCTTCGAGCTTCTCTATGCGACGATCGCAGCGACCGATATCGGCTGGTGGACGCAGCGCTATCTCGACGCCCTCGCGGGCACCGACATGGCACAGCCCGTGGTCGCGCCGCCGATCAAGAAACGGCCGGTGCCGGTCGCGGCGCCAAACAAGGGCAAGATCGCGAAACCTGCCGCCAGGAAGCCTGCCTCCGGCAAGGTTGCGGGCAAGTCGTCGCCATCAGCCGTTTCGCTCGCAGCGATGCCGACATCGTCCTGATCGGCCTGCGACATTCTTTGCGCGGCCCGTTCTCCGAAAGAATTTCCGCTAAAACTGGGCCGAACGGGCGCCATCCTTTCCCTTTGGGCTGCTGGGCCTTGCCGAGTAGGGCCTTGGCTCGCTAGAAGGCCGGGAATGCCGAGGGCGCTTGCGACTCGGCCGTGACAAGTGTCTGGTCTGCGATGAACGTCGGCCGCAATGGCTGAGGCGGCAGGCGGAGGATTTTGGATCGATGCGAGGCGCTCACGGAGGATCGGGCGTTCTGCTGCGCCGCCTTCGTGAGGTGATGGCGGCGTCGATCAGCCCGCAGGAGCGGCTGGATCGGCTTGTCGTCCTGATCGCGGGCAATCTCGTCGCGGAGGTCTGCTCGGTCTACGTCCTGCGCGAGGACGGCTCGCTCGAACTCTACGCCACCGAAGGCCTCAACCGCGAGGCCGTGCATCTCACCACGATGCGGGCGGGTGAGGGCCTCGTCGGCCTGATCGCGCGTGAGGCCGAGCCGCTGGCGCTCTCCGACGCGCAGAACCATCCGGCCTTCTCCTACCGTCCCGAGACGGGCGAGGAGATCTATCGCTCCTTCCTGGGCGTGCCGATCCTGCGCGGCGGCGCAGTGATGGGCGTGCTGGTCATCCAGAACCGCGCCTCGCGCCTCTACAGCGACGAGGAGATCGAGTCGCTGCAGACCACCGCCATGATCATGGCGGAGATGATCGCGGCCGGCGGCCTGAAGTCTCTGGCGCGCCCCGGCGCATCCATCGGCCTCGACCGACCGATCCACAGCATCGGCGTCTCGCTCGCCGACGGCGTCGGCCTCGGCCATGCCGTGCTGCACGAGCCGCGCGTCGCCATCACCAACCTGATCGCCGAGAACCCCGCCGCCGAGGTCAAGCGGCTCGAGGCCGCGATCGCCCATATGCGCGCCTCGATCGACGAACTGATCGAACGCGGCGACGTCGCCCATATCGGCGAGCATCGCGACGTCCTCGAAACCTTCCGCATGTTCGCCCATGATCAGGGCTGGCTGCGCCGCATGCGCGAGGTCGTGCTGACGGGCCTGACGGCAGAGGCTGCCGTCGAGCGCGTCCAGTCCGACACGCGCGCCAAGATGCTGCGCCAGACCGACCCCTATCTGCGCGAGCGCCTGCACGATCTCGACGATCTCGCCAACCGTTTGCTGCGCACGCTCGTCGGCAAGGCCAATGGCGTCGCGCGCGAGGAACTGCCCGAGAACGCTATCCTGATCGCCCGATCCATGGGGCCCGCGGCCCTTCTGGACTACGACCGTTCGCATCTGCGCGGCCTCGTGCTGGAGGAGGGGGGGCCGACCAGCCATATCGCCATCGTCGCGCGCGCGCTCGGCATCCCCGCCGTCGGCGAGATCGGCAATGCGACGGCGCTGATCCAGTCGGGCGATGCCGTCATCGTCGACGGGCAGGCCGGCGCCGTGCAGATCCGCCCGCAGCCCGATGTCGAGAACGCCTACAAGGACAAGGCGCGGCTGCGGGCCCGCAAGCAGGAACAGTACCGCAAGCTCAAGAGCCAGCCCGCCGTCACCAAGGACGGCGTGCCGATCGTGCTCCAGATCAATGCCGGCCTCATCGTCGACATGCCGAATCTGGAGGCGACGGCGGCATCCGGCATCGGCCTGTTCCGGACCGAATTGCAGTTCATGGTGGCCGAGCACATGCCGACGACGAGCGAGCAGCAGGCGCTCTACGCCGCCGTGCTCGACCAGGCGGAAGGTCGGCCCGTGACCTTCCGCACGCTCGACATCGGTGGCGACAAGGTTCTGCCCTATATGGAGCGGGTAGAGGAGGAGAACCCGGCGCTGGGTTGGCGTGCGATCCGCATCGGGCTCGACAAGCCGCGCCTGCTGCGGGCGCAGGTGCGGGCCTTGCTGCGGGCCGGCGCCGGTCGCGACCTGAAGATCATGCTGCCGATGATCGCGACCGTGGACGAGTTCCAGCGCGCCCGCACCATCGTCCGGCGCGAGCAGGCGATGCTGGAGAAGCAGGGCCATGTCCCGCCGCTCGGCCTCCAGCTCGGCGTGATGGTCGAGGTGCCGTCGCTTCTGTTCGAGCTGCCGGAGATCGTGCGCGAGGCGGATTTCCTGTCGATCGGCACCAACGACCTGATGCAGTTCTTATTCGCGGCCGATCGCGAGAACAAGCGCGTCGCCGATCGTTTCGACCCGCTCGGCGTCGGCGCATTGCGGGCGCTGCGCAGCATCGTCGAGGCGGCCGCGGAAGCGAATTGTCCGGTCACGGTCTGCGGCGAGATGGGCGGCAAGCCGCTCGAGACGATGGCGCTGATCGGCCTGGGCTATCGTGGCTTCTCGATGTCGGCGGCCTCCATCGGCCCGGTCAAGGCGATGCTGCGCGCGCTCGACGCGGCCAAGCTCGCCGAGCGGCTCGACTGGATGCTGGCGGCCGGAGAGGGCGCCACCAGCCTGCGCCCGCAGCTTGCAGCCTTCGCCGCCGAGTTCAAGGTTCCGGTCTAGCGACGCGCCTGCCGCCGTCTGCGCCTGCCTTTTCGATTTCCCTGGTTTCTTTCGAGTTTCGTATGTCCCTTCAGCTCCCGCAGGATCGCCTCGACGCCATCGTAGCCCGCCACGCCGCTGCGACGGCCGAGATCAATACGGCTACAGAGGCGGCGCGCACCGTCGAACTCGCCAAGGAACTCTCCGAGCTCGATCCGGTCGTCATGGCCATCGCGACCTGGCGGCAGGCCCAGACGAGCCTGATCGAGGCAGAGGCGCTGATCGACGATCCCGCCACCGATGCCGAGTTCCGCGAACTGGCCTTCGAGGAGCGCGACGCGGCCCGTCTCGAAATCGATGCGCGGGCCCGCGAGATCCTGATCGCACTCTTGCCCAAGGACGCCGCCGACGAGCGCGGCGTCATCCTGGAGATCAGGGCCGGCACCGGCGGCGACGAGGCTTCACTCTTCGCCGGCGACCTTTTGCGGATGTATCAGCGCTATGCCGCCCAGAAGAACTGGAGCGTCGACATCCTCTCCGAGAGCGAGGGCACGGTTGGTGGCTTCAAGGAGGTCATCGCCGAGATCGCCGGCAAGGGCGTCTATGCCCGGCTGAAATACGAATCGGGCGTGCATCGCGTCCAGCGCGTGCCCGACACCGAAACCAGCGGCCGCATCCACACTTCGGCTGCGACGGTCGCCATGCTGCCGCTTGCCGGTGACGTCGACATCGTTCTCAACGACAGCGAGATCCGCATCGACACGATGCGCGCCGGTGGGGCCGGCGGCCAGCACGTCAACAAGACCGAATCGGCGGTGCGCCTGACCCACATCCCCACCGGCATCGCCGTCGTGGTTCAGGACGAGCGCTCGCAGCACAAGAACAAGGCCCGTGCCTATGATCTGCTGCGGGCGAAACTCTATGACATCGAACGCGGCCGGATCGATGCCGAACGTTCGGCGGACAGGCGCTCCCAGGTCGGTTCCGGCGATCGCTCGGAACGCATCCGCACCTACAATTTTCCGCAGGGCCGCGTGACCGACCACCGCATCAACCTGACGCTCTACAAGCTGGATGAAATGATGCAGGGGCTCGTTCTGGACGATATCATCGATGCCCTGACCGCGGAGCATCAGGCCAGGCTGCTCACGGCGGAGACCATGGGCTGAACCATGACAGAGCACCGATGAAACCTCTTCGCCCCTCCCGCGTTGTACCGGCATCGATAACGCAGCAGGGGGGACCCTCCGATGATCAAGATTCTTTCGAGCTTTGCCATGGCCGGACTGATGGCAGGCATGCTGGCGATCCCGGCTCAGGCCCAGGGCACGATGAACCGGGCCGAGCGTTCGATGGAGCGCGGCCTGAAGCGCACCACGGCGGGCGAGCCGGCGAAGCTGCAGGGCGCGATGACTCAGTCTCAGGCGCGTCGGGTCTGCCAACGCGAGTTGGCCGGCACGCGCGAGAGCAAGTCCGGGCTCCGCACCAAGATGACGTTCTGCATCAACGAGAAGACGCAGGGTCGTTGACGCCTGCGACCGTCGGTGCCGGCAAGGCGCCGACGGTCGCGCAGGCTCGGCGCGTTTTGGCGGCACGCCTTGTCGAGGGCGGTAGCGAAAGCGCCGCCCTCGATGCGCGTCTGCTGATGGAAGGCGTCGTCGGCGAGCGCGATCCGGATCCTTTCGGGCAACTCGCTGCCGACGCCGAAATCCGCATCGAGGCTTTCGCGTCCCGTCGCCTCGCGGGCGAGCCGGTCTGGCGCATCCTCGGAGAGAGGGAGTTCTGGGGGCTGCCGTTTAGGCTTTCCGCAGCGACGCTGGAGCCACGCCCCGACAGCGAGACCCTGGTCGAGGCCGTCCTTGATCATCTGGCCGGGCGCCGACAGGAGCCTTTGGCGGTTCTTGACCTCGGAACCGGAACCGGCTGCCTGCTGATCGCTGTGCTCAGCGAGTATCCGACGGCCACGGGGCTCGGTATCGATCTTTCGCCGGAGGCCTGCGAGACGGCACGTCGCAATGCGACAATCAACGGCATGTCCGGTCGGGTCGCGTTCCAGCAGGGCTCGTGGACGGCAGGGCTGAACCGGCGCTTCGATCTGATCCTGTCCAATCCGCCCTATATCCGGACCGGCGACATCGAGGCGCTCGCCATTTCCGTTCGCGATCACGATCCCAGGCTCGCGCTCGATGGCGGCGATGACGGGCTCGGGCCCTATCGTATCTTCGCGAAGACCCTGCCCGATGTGCTGGCGCCCGACGGGGTGGTCGTGCTGGAGATCGGCGCGGGGCAGGAAGCGGATGTGACGGCGCTCATGCGCGATGGCGGCTTCGTCTGGCGCGGTTCCCGCCGCGATCTCGGCGGACACCCACGCGCCCTGATCTTTGCTCTCCGCTGAAATAGTGCGGCCATTCATGCGATTTTGCTTGGAGCGGCGCCTAAAAACCGCTATGCACCATTCTAGCCGAAGCTGGTGTCGTCAGCACGGAGCCGCAGGCAATGCCTTCGGCGACCGGTCGTTCCATCCGGACATGTCCGCGGATCGACAGAATTGACAAGCCAGGTTGGATACCGAAGGCGTCGAGGCGCCAGTCGGCTCATGGGACTGAAGGTCCCTTTTTGGAAAGAGCGCGTGAAGACCAGGAACGGCGTAACGCCACTTCAGGTCACTCTTACCCGGTGCAGCGCCGCAACCCGCTGTGCACCGGAACGCGCATGATGACCCCACGGTTGCCTTGAGCATAGAGCGCGAGATTCACGCGAATGAGACCAGGTCAGAACCGGCGCATGCGCGGCCGTAACAACAACAATAACAACAATAACAACAGTGGTAACCGGAAGGCGCCGAATCCGCTGCAGCGGAGCTACGAGTCGAACGGTCCGGACGTCAAAGTCCGCGGTACCGCTCAGCACGTCGCGGAAAAATATCTGCAGTTGGCGCGCGACGCTCAATCTTCGGGCGATCCGGTCGCGGCCGAGAACTACTTCCAGCATGCCGAGCACTATTACCGAATCCTGCTCGCCGCTCAGGAGCAGATGGCCCAGCAGTTCGGCCACAGCTTCCCACCGAATCGGGCCTTCAACGAGGATGCCGAGGACGGCGAGGAGGAGGGCGACGACGAGGGCCAGCCCTTCCAGCAAGGCGGTCCGCAGCCTGATATCCGCAACGCCCCTGCGGGCGGCGTGAACGGCAACCCCTACACCGCCAATGGCGCTCCGCGCCATGACGGCGATGGTGGTGATGGTCAGCGTTTCGACCGTCAGCCGCGCAACAACGAGCGTCCGAACAACGACCGCAACAACAATGATCGCAACGCCAACCGTCGCTTCGACCGCAACGACCGTCCAGATCGCGGCGAGCGTCGTTTCGATCGTCCTGAAGGCGGGCAGAACGTTCAGGGCGGCTACACCCCGCGCCCCGATGCGCCGCGATCCGACATCCCCGTTCCGGCCGAGCAGCCGGAGCTTGCGCCGCAGCCGGTACAGGGCGAGCGTCGCTTCGAGCGTCCCGAGCGTCCCGAGCGTAGCCCGCGTCCCGAGCGGCGTCCGCGCCGCGAGCGCGAGGTTGATCTTGATGCCGACAACGCTGGCGATGTCGCTGCCGCGCTGCCGTCCTTCCTGACGACGCCGGTGCGCGTGCCTGTCGCCGAGCCGGCGCCGGTCGCCGTCGAGGCGGAGCCGCAGGAGGCTGCGGAGGCTGGCCCAGTCGAGGGCGCGCCGAAGCGCCCGCGCCGTCGCCGCTCGCCGCGCGAAGTCATGGACGCGCTCGGTTCCGAGACGGACGGCACGACCGAGTGATTCCGGCCATGCTGCCAGCATGATGAATGAAGGGGCCCGCGAGGGCCCCTTTTTCGTGGTCAGGCGATGCCGAGCGTGGCCGGAATCGCGGCGATCTCCAGCCGCTCGCCCTCGGCCAGCCTTCCGCCGTCGAGCACCTTGCAGTAGATGCCGCAATCGACATGGCCGAAGGCGGTCATCAGCGCCTTGGGCAGTTGCAGGTCGCGGGCGCCCGTCTGCGGATCGACATTGGTCGCCGCGCAGCGCTCGATCCGCTTGATGACCTCGAGCCTCGCGCCGGATGCCGTGGTCAACTCGCGCCCTGCCAGGTCCAGCTCGGCCCAGGGCTCCAGCCCCTCCACCATGATGTTGCCCCGGAAGCGCAGCGGATCGATCGGCGCACCGATGCGCGTCTCCAGATCGGCGACGCTGGCGAGGTTGATGATCGAGACGAAGCCCGAGCGGGAATCGGTGAAGCGGTAGCCGGAGGGCGCCTGCAGCAGCCGGGGCTGGCCGCGCAACGCCTCCGGCATGAACGATTCGAAGAAGGCCGTGATCCCGTCCTGCCCCTCCTGCGTCGCCGTGCTGGCGCGCAGCACCTCCTTGCCGCCATGGGCGATGACGAGATCGCCGCTGGCATCGTCATAGCGGGTGCGCAGCGTCGCCAGCACCTCGTTGCGCATCAGCATCAGGTACTTGATCTTGGGCTGGTGGACGGGCTCGGCCGGATCGAAGCCCGAGGGTCCATTCTCGATTGCGAACAGCCGGTCGCCCGGGAAATAGGCGCCCTTGTCGAGGTTGGCGGAGATCAGGCGCTCTGGCGAGAGGCCTTTGACGGGGTAGCGGTAAAGCGAGGCGATGCGCATGTAGTCGGCCCAGGGTCGAGACGGGGCCGCAGGATAGCGCGAGGATTGCGCCTGGATCGATGAAATCCTCACATGGCTGCGATCAAGGGCGGGAGATGCGGGTTCGGATCGCTTCCTCTTCCGCTTCCGGCAGCTCGGCCACCGAGCGCTGGCACCCCCAGCCCGCGAGCACGGCGTCGGTATCCTCCACCACGAAGAAGCGCGCCGCCTCGCGGTCATAGCCATCTTCCAGCAGATGTTCGTAGTCGGTGTGGACGTGTCGGACATGGCTGCCGAGCGCGAGCCAGAGCGCGGTTGCCGGGGGCAGATCCTTCATGTGGCGCCGCTCGGCCAGGGCGACCACGGCCTGGGCATCGGCGAGCGGAATCCCGGGCGCCAGCGCCCGGAGCGCCTTGCGGATCGACTGCTGTCGCTGCGTTCCAGCCATGACCCATGGTGCGCCCGGGATTTGACGCAGGTCAATTGCGTTCTCGCCCTCTTCCGTTGCGCAGATGCCACACCTATCTCTGTTGGCGAGGGGCGGCCCATGCGGGAGCTCCATCCTGACGAAAGGCAACCGGATCACGCTGCTACGGGGCGTGCCGGTGGGCGGAGTGACGAGATGAACATCGAAAAATACACCGACAGGGCCAAGGGATTCCTTCAGGCGGCGCAGACGATCGCTTTGCGGGAAGGCCACCAGCAGTTCACGCCGGAGCATCTGCTCAAGGCGCTGCTCGACGACCATGAGGGCATGGCTGCCGGGCTGATCGACCGCTCGGGCGGCAATGCCAAGCTCGCGCTGCAACTCACCGACGCAGCGCTCGCCAAGCTGCCTAAGGTCAGCGGCGGATCGGGCGGCCTCAACCTGACGCCGGCGCTGGCCCGCGTTTTCGACACGGCCGAGAAGGCTGCCGACAAGGCCGGCGATTCGTTCGTCACGGTCGAGCGGCTGCTGCTGGCGCTCGCGATCGAGAAGGACAGCGAGGCCGGCAAGGCGCTCGCGCGCGCCGGCGTGACGCCGCAGAATCTCAACGCCGCCGTCGAGGCGATCCGCAAGGGCCGCACGGCTGATTCCGCATCGGCCGAACAGGCTTATGACGCGCTGAAGAAATACGCGCGCGATCTCACTGCGGCGGCGCGCGACGGCAAGCTCGACCCGGTCATCGGCCGCGACGAGGAGATCCGCCGCACCATCCAGGTGCTGTCGCGCCGGACCAAGAACAACCCTGTCCTGATCGGCGAGCCCGGCGTCGGCAAGACCGCGATCGCCGAGGGCCTGGCGCTGCGCATCGTCAACGGCGACGTGCCCGAGAGCCTCAAGGACAAGGAGCTTTTGGCGCTCGACATGGGCTCGCTGATCGCGGGTGCAAAATATCGCGGCGAGTTCGAGGAGCGTTTGAAGGCTGTGCTGAACGAGGTCTCGGCGGCCGAGGGCGGCGTGATCCTGTTCATCGACGAGATGCACACGCTGGTCGGCGCCGGCAAGACAGACGGCGCGATGGATGCCTCGAACCTGCTCAAGCCCGCTCTGGCGCGCGGCGACCTGCATTGCGTCGGCGCGACCACGCTCGACGAGTATCGCAAATATGTCGAGAAGGACGCAGCTCTCGCCCGGCGCTTCCAGCCGGTCTTCGTCGATGAGCCTTCGGTCGAGGACACGATCTCGATCCTGCGCGGGCTGAAGGAGAAGTACGAGCAGCACCACCGCGTCCGCATCACGGATTCGGCGCTGGTCTCGGCTGCGACCCTCTCGAACCGCTACATCACCGACCGCTTCCTGCCCGACAAGGCTATCGACCTGATGGACGAGGCCTCGGCGCGGCTGCGCATGCAGGTCGATTCCAAGCCCGAGGAGCTGGACTCGATCGACCGCGAGATCGTGCGCCTGCGCATCGAGCAGGAGGCGCTCAAGAAGGAGAACGACGCCGGCTCCAAGGAGCGGCTGAAGCGCCTCGAATCCGAACTCGCCGATCTCGAAACCCGCTCGGCCTCGATCACCGCGAAGTGGAAGGCCGAGAAGGACAAGCTCGGCGCCGCCGCCGAGCTGAAGACGAAGCTCGACAATGCCCGCACCGAACTGGCGCAGGCGCAGCGCAAGGGCGAGTACCAGCGCGCCGGCGAGCTCGCCTATGGCGAGATTCCGCAGCTCGAGAAGACCCTGGCCGAGATCGAGGCCATCGGCGACTCGTCGGGCATGGTCGAGGAGGCCGTCACGGCCGACCATGTCGCGCAGATCGTGAGCCGCTGGACCGGCGTGCCGGTCGACCGGATGCTCCAGGGCGAGAAGGAGAAGCTGCTCCGGATGGAGGAGGTTCTCGCCTCCCGCGTCGTCGGCCAGCGCGAGGCGGTCGAGGCCGTCTCGACGGCGGTTCGTCGGGCCCGCGCCGGCCTGCAGGATCCCAACCGCCCGATCGGCTCCTTCATGTTCTTAGGGCCCACTGGCGTCGGCAAGACCGAGCTGACCAAGGCACTCGCCTCGTTCCTGTTCGACGACGACACTGCGATGGTGCGCATCGACATGTCGGAATACATGGAGAAGCACTCGGTCGCCCGGCTGATCGGCGCTCCTCCCGGCTATGTCGGCTATGAGGAAGGCGGGGCGCTCACCGAAGCCGTGCGTCGCCGGCCCTATCAGGTCGTGCTCTTCGACGAGGTCGAGAAGGCGCATCCCGACGTCTTCAACGTGCTGCTCCAGGTTCTCGACGACGGACGTCTGACCGATGGCCAGGGCCGCACGGTCGATTTCCGCAACGTGCTGATCATCATGACCTCGAATCTCGGTTCGGAATATCTGGTGAACCAGGCGGAGGGCCATGACAGCGAGGAGGTCCGCGACGAGGTCATGGGCGTGGTCAGGCAGGCCTTCAGGCCGGAGTTCCTGAACCGCATCGACGACATCATCCTGTTCCATCGCCTGCGCCGCGAAGATATGGGCGCGATCGTCGACATCCAGATGGCCCGCCTCGCCAAGCTCCTGATCGACCGCAAGATCGTGCTGGAGCTCTCGGGCGAGGCGCGGCAGTGGCTGGCCGACAAGGGCTATGACCCGGCCTATGGTGCGCGCCCGCTGAAGCGCGTCATCCAGAAATCGGTTCAGGATCCGCTGGCCGAACTGCTGCTGGCCGGAAAGATCCGTGACGGCGAGACCGTGCCGGTCACCGTCGGCCCGGCGAGCCTGATGCTCGGCGACATCGCGGCGGTGAAGGAAAAGCGCCCCGTCGGCGTGCCGCTGAACTGACGCGGTGCAAGCCGCGTCATCCTCGGGCGGAGCGCAGCGCCGACCCGAGGATCTCCGGCAGGATGAAACTCCGGGAAGAGATGCTCGGGTCAAGCCCGAGCATGACGCGCTATCCCCGCTTCAGCAGGAACACCGCCTGCGCGCCGAACAGGTTCCAGAACCACCAGGGCGCGCTGACGCCGACGCGCCCGCCGGCCGCGTCGAGCGCGACCGCGCGCTCCTTCACAGCGCCGATCGTGTCGCAGAGCGTCACGAAATCGCGGATCGTGCAGAAATGGATGTTGGGCGTGTCCCACCAGGCATAGGGCAGGGAATCCGTCACCGGCATGCGGCCGAGGAAGAAGACCTGGCCGCGCATCCGCCAATGCCCGAAATTCGGGAAGGAGATGATGGCGCGCCGCCCGATGCGCAGCATCTGCTCCAGCACGAAACGCGGATTGCGCGTCGCCTGGATGGTCTGTGACAGGATCACATAGTCGAAGGCATCGTCCGGGTATTCGGTGAGGTCGGTGTCCCCGTCGCCCTGGATGACGGACAGTCCACGCGCGACGCAGCCGGCCACGCCCTCTCGCGACAACTCGATCCCGCGCGCATCGACATTGCGTGTCTCGGCCAGGAGCGCGAGCAACTGCCCGTCGCCGCAGCCGACATCGAGAACGCGCGATCCCGGCGTCACCATCTCGGCGACGAGCTTGAGGTCGATGCGGTTGGTCTGGAGGTCCGTCGTCGTCACAGTGCTCTCCACCTGTCATTCCGGGGCGGCCCAAAGGGCCGAACCCGGAACCCACGACCGGATGCGGCCGATCGAACGAGTGTTCTTTCACACAGAGCCCAGTCGTGGGTTCCGGGTTCTTCGCTGCGCGAAGCCCCGGAATGACACTGGAAGGCGCTTGTCATCACAGCCCCCGCGCCCGTGCCGCCGCGCCGATGAAGCCGCGCGTCGTGGCGAACAGGTTCGGCTCCTCCAGCAGGAAGGCGTCGTGGCCCTTGTCGCTTTCCAGCTCGACGAAGGAGACCGAAGCGCCGGCCGCGTTCAGCGCATGCACGATCGCGCGCGAATCCGAGGTCGGGAACAGCCAGTCGGAGGTGAAGGACGCCACGCAGAAGCGCGTCTTCGTGCCCGCGAAGGCCTTGGCCAGGACGCCGTCATGGTCGGCCGCGAGGTCGAAATAGTCCATCGCCCGGGTGACATAGAGATAGGAGTTGGCGTCGAAGCGCTCGACGAAGGACAGGCCCTGGTAGCGCAGATAGCTCTCGACCTGGAAATCCGCGTCGAAGGAGAAGGTCGGCGCCTCGCGGTCCTGGAGCTTGCGCCCGAATTTGCGGTGCAGGGCGGGCTCCGAGAGATAAGTGATATGCGCGCCCATCCGCGCCACCGACAGCCCCTTGGAAGGCCGCGTGCCGTCCTCGAGATAGCGTCCGCCGCGCCACTCCGGATCCGCCATCACCGCCTGGCGGCCGACCTCGTGGAAGGCGATGTTCTGGGCCGAGTGCTTGGCGGCGGTCGCCAGCGGCAGCGCCGAGAACACCCGCTCGGGATAGCTCGCCGCCCATTGCAGCACCTGCATGCCGCCCATCGAGCCGCCCGCGACGCAAAACAGCGTCTCGATGCCAAGCGAGTCGATGAGGTGCCGCTGGGCCCGCACCATGTCGCGGATCGTCACCATCGGGAAGGCGAGACCCCAGGGCTTGCCCGTCTCGGGGTTGGTTGAGGCCGGCCCCGTCGTGCCGGTGCAGCCGCCGACGACATTGGCGCAGATCACGAAGAAGCGGTCGGTATCGACAGGCTTGCCGGAGCCCACCATCGCCGTCCACCAGCCGCCCTTGCCGGTCACGGGATTGCGGCTCGCGACATGCTGGTCGCCGGTCAGGGCGTGGCAGACCAGGATCGCGTTCGACCGAGCCGCATTCAAAGTGCCGTAGGTCTGGTAGGCGATCTGCCAGTGGTCGAGCGCGACGCCGCAATCCATCATCAGGGGCGTGTCGGGACCGAAGCGCGCGACCTCGCTTGTGGGCTCGTTGGCCTCCTTCAGCGGATCGGCCAGGCTTGAGGAGAAATCGCTCATTCTTGTTCGCTTCGACGGGATAGTTTGTCTTGCCGGTCGGCTTGTTCGAAAGATCGAACTCTAGCGATGCCGCGATGCTCGCGTCCTGTCAACGCGGCGATGCGCCTTGCGACTTTGCCAAGCCCGCGCATGACGGCTAAAGACACGCGCGCAACCGATGTGATCAGGTCATGACCGAAGCCGCTCCGACGACCCTTGCCGATCTGCGCGCCGGGATCGACCGCATCGATGCGGAGATGCATGCGCTGCTGATGGAGCGCTCCTCGATCATCGAGACCCTGATCTCGGTGAAGAAGACGCAGGCCTCGGGCTCGGCCTTCCGGCCCGGCCGCGAGGCCGACATGATGAAGCGCCTGGCCTTGCGCCATAAGGGCCTGCTGCCGCTCGACACGATCGAGGGCATCTGGCGCATCATCATCGCAACCTTCACTTATGTGCAGGCGAACTATGCCGTCCATGCCGATGTTTCTGGCGGCGATGCGGCGATGCGCGATTCCGCCCGCTTCCATTTCGGCTTCACGGTTCCCTTCGTCACCCATGAGGATGCCCGCGCCGTCATCCGCGCCGTCGCGGATTCGCCCGGCGATCTCGGCATCTTCCGCATGGACCAGGGCGCCAGCGCCGGCATCTGGTGGCGGGACCTGATCGGCACGGACAGCCCCAAGATCATCGCGCGCCTGCCCTTCATCGAGCGGCCGGACCATCCGGCGGGCACGCCGGTCTACTGCATCGCCAAGCCGCTGGCCGACGCCGCCATGCGCGAGATCGTGCTCTATGCCGCCCGCGTCGAGCGCTGGTCGGAAAGCTTGCGTGCCGGGCTCGCCCAGCATCTCGCGGAGGTCTCGGCCTCGGCCGCCGACGGCTCGCATCTCTCGCTGCTCGTCGCGGCCTCCGGCGAGGTCGAGCAGGCCGTGATCCGTCAGTCGCTGGAGCCAGCCGGCCTCAGCGATTTCGCGGAGATCGGCAGCCACGCCGCCCGGTTCGCCTTCAAATCCGTCCGTTCGTGAACCGATCAGCCATGTCTTCCTGAACCACCACCGTCATCCTGGACGCCGCGCAGCGGCGATCCGGGATCCATCGTAGAGTGCAGCGCCTTACGATGGATCCCGGGTCGACCTTCGGTCGCCCAGGATGACGGTGCGGTTGTTAGAACCGAGAGAGCAACACAATGTCCGCAGCCTCCCGTCCCGTTCCCCGTCCCGGCGTCCTCGACATCGAGGCTTATGTGCCCGGCAAGTCGGCTGCACCGGCCGGCGTGAAACTGCACAAGCTCTCCTCGAACGAAACGCCGCTCGGCCCGAGCCCGAAGGCCATCGAGGCCTATGGCCGGATCGCCGGCAAGCTCGAACTCTATCCGGATGGTTCCTCGACCAAGCTGCGCGAGGCGATCGCGAGCCGCTATGGCCTCGATGCCGGCCGCATCCTCTGCGGCACCGGCTCGGACGAACTGCTCCAGCTCATCACCAAGGCCTACCTCGGCGACGGTGACGAGGGCGTCTTCACCGAACATGGCTTCCTCGTCTACCGGATCGCGATCCTCGCAGCCGGGGGCAAGCCGGTCGTGGTCCCGGAAAAGAACTTCACGGCCGATGTCGACGCGATCCTCGCGGCGGTGACGCCTAAGACCAGGATCGTCTTTCTGGCCAACCCCAACAATCCGACCGGCACCTATCTGCCCTTCGACGAGGTCAAGCGCCTGCATGCCGGGCTGCGCTCCGACGTCCTGCTCGTGCTGGACGCGGCTTACGCCGAATATGTCCGGCGCAACGACTATGCGTCGGGCCTCGAGCTTGTCGCCGAGAGCGAGAATGTCGTGATGACGCGCACCTTCTCGAAAATCTATGGCCTTGCCAATCTGCGCATCGGCTGGATGTACGGCCCGGCCCACATCATCGATGCGCTAGAGCGCATTCGTGGTCCGTTCAACGTCAACGGCGCTGCGATCGAGGCCGGTGCCGCCGCCATCGCCGACGAGGCCCATGTCGCGGCCGCCATCGAGCACAATGACAAGTGGCTGGCCTGGACCACGGCCGAACTGGAGAAGCTCGGCCTGGCCGTCACGCCCTCGGTCGGCAACTTCGTTCTGATCCATTTCCCGACGACGCCGGGCCGGACCGCCAAGGAGGCCGACGCCTTCCTGACGCAGCGCGGCCTGATCCTGCGCGGCGTTGGCGCCTATGGCCTGCCGGGCGCGCTGCGCATGACCATCGGCACCGAGGAGGCGAACCGGCTGGTCGTCGCCGCGCTGGCCGAATTCCTGGCGGCATGATGGCGCCCGTCCAGGAAAGCTTCGCGCCGCGCCGTTCCGAGCCGCTTTTCGGCCGGCTGGCGATCATCGGCATCGGGTTGATCGGCTCGTCGATCGCCCATGCGGCGAAGGATCTGAACCTCGCCGGTCGCGTCATTCTCTATGATCGCGACGAGGCTGTGCGCCAGCGCGCCCGCGAACTCGGCCTTGGGCATGAGGTCGCGGAGACGGCTGCCGAGGCTGTCGAGCAGGCCGACCACGTCGTGCTCTGCGTGCCCGTCGGCGCCTGTGGCGCGGTCGCGGCCGAGATCGCATCGTCGCTGAAGCCGGGCGCCATCCTGTCGGATGTCGGTTCGGTGAAAAATGCCGTTGTCGAGGCGGTCTCGCCGCATCTGCCCGAGGGCGTGCATTTCGTCCCGGCGCATCCGGTCGCGGGCACGGAAAACTCCGGCCCCGATGCCGGCTTCCCGAGCTTGTTCCTCAACCGCTGGTGCATCCTGACGCCGCCTGATGGCACCGACGAGACCGCCATCGCCCGTACCCGCCAGTTCTGGGAGGGCATGGGCGCGATCGTCGAGGTGATGACCGCGACACATCATGATCTCGTGCTCGCCGTCACCAGCCATCTGCCGCATCTGATCGCCTACAACATCGTCGGCACGGCCGAGGATCTGGCGGCGGTGACGCAGTCGGAGGTGATCAAGTTCTCGGCCGGCGGCTTCCGCGACTTCACCCGCATCGCGGCCTCCGACCCGACGATGTGGCGCGACGTCTTCCTGCACAACAAGGATGCGGTGCTGGAGATGCTCGGCCGCTTCAGCGAGGACCTGGCGGTGCTGACCCGGGCGATCCGCTTCGGCGACGGCGAGACCCTGCACAAGCACTTCACCCGTACGCGCGCCATCCGCCGCGGCATCGTGGCGCTTGGGCAGGAAAAGCCCGAGACGGAGAAGCTCCGCAAGGATTAGCGCGGCTGAAATGCGGATCGAAGCAGGCTTCGTCTTGCCAAGAATCGGCCGTGCTGATACAGCCCCACCCGTCGCCGCTTTAGCTCAGCTGGTAGAGCACCTCATTCGTAATGAGGGGGTCGGGGGTTCGAATCCCTCAAGCGGCACCATTTCACCGTTTGCCTGCCTTCACTGATTCCCGAGCCGGCCCGAACGGCACGCCGTTCCTATGATCGGTCCATCCGCGTTCTGGCGTTGCCAGGCCGCCGCTGAATTTGTGGGCCCGCGAGCCTGGCAAAGCGCAGTAAGTTCACGGGCACGGCATGACGCATGCTTGCCCGCCGACAGGCTGAGCGTCATCGATTTGGAGGATGCCTCCGGTCGGGTGCGATGCAAAACTGCACAGCGATATGCGAGGAGGCTCGAATGCTTTCTGGCCGACGCCTGTCGATATCGGTTGCCGTGGGAGCCGCACTGGTTCAATGGCCGGCTGACGCTCAGAAGCCCCTGACGCGCATTCAGCAATCATGTCTCGCCTGGGATGTGAGCTTGCAGCGCATGCTCGGATGGAGCGAGGCCTATGCGATCCATCCTCCTGAGCTGCGAGCGACCGTGCGCACTGAAGCGATGAGATTGCGCGAGAGGTGTTTGCGCGACGTCACGACAGCCACGATCAACCGGTACGTCGTTCTCGGCAAGATGCTCTACGACGACGAGGCTGACGAAGTTGAGAGCTTTGACTGAAGGCCTTTCGACGCAATCTTCCTTCCAACATCCGATCGCGCCGGGAACGAACCTCCCCCGTCTCGCGCGAACTACGGAAACTCTCTCTCCCGCCTTCCGGCTATTATTCTGACTGCGGCTTTGCAGCCGTGCATTCTGCGTCAGGAACTCCACGATGTCGGCCCGTACCGAGCGCCGTTCCTTCTTGGCGGCGCCCGCGTCGCTGTTGCCCCCGGCCGTTGAGGCCGGCGCGGGCGGTCGTGCGCGTGCCAGCGCCGGCGACGTCGAGGAGCGGCTGCGCGAGGCCTGCGCGGCGATCCCGGGCAGGATCGTTTTCACGACCAGCTTCGGCCTGGAAGACCAGGTTTTGACGCATGTCATCGCTCGCAGCGGGCTTGGTGGCAGAATCTCCTTCGTGACGCTGGATACCGGGCGGCTCTTCCCGGAGGTCTACGATCTCTGGGCACAGACGGAAGAGCGCTACGGTGTTTCGATCCAGGCCCATCTGCCCCGGGCTGACGATGTCGAGCGCCTGGTGCGCGATCAGGGCATCAATGGTTTCAGGATTTCGCCCGAGGCGCGGAAAGCTTGCTGCGCGGTGCGCAAGCTCGTTCCGCTGGACCAGGCCTTGCAGGGAGCATCCGGCTGGATCACCGGCCTGCGGGCCGATCAGTCGCATGCGCGTGCCGACACGTCGTTCATGGAAGAGGATGCGCAGCGCGGTCTGCTCAAGATCAGCCCGCTGCATGACTGGTCGCGCGAGCGGGCACTGGAGTTCGCGCAGGGACACGACGTTCCGCTGAACCCGCTGCACGAGCGCGGCTTCGTCTCGATCGGCTGCGCGCCCTGCACGCGGGCGATCGCGCCCGGCGAGCCCGAGCGTGCCGGCCGCTGGTGGTGGGAGCAGGATGCCGCGAAGGAATGCGGCCTGCATGTCGGCAGCGACGGCCGGCTCGTCCGCGCGCGTGCCGTGGAGGCTACATCATGATCGCTCCGGGGCATCTCCAGAAGCTCGAAGCCGAGGCGATCTTCATCCTGCGCGAGGTCGCGGCGACCTGCGACAATCCGGTGCTGCTCTATTCGATCGGCAAGGATTCGGCCGTGCTTCTGCATCTGGCGATGAAGGCGTTCGCGCCTGGCAAGCCGCCTTTCCCGCTGCTGCATGTCGACACGACCTGGAAATTCCGCGAGATGATCGCTTTCCGCGACGAGACCGCGCGCCGGCTCGGGCTGGAGCTGATCGTCCATATCAATCAGGACGGCGTGAAGGCCGGCATCGATCCGATCTCCTCCGGATCGCGCATCCACACCGATGTGATGAAGACGCAAGGCCTGAAGCAGGCGCTCGACAAATACGGCTTCGATGCCGCCTTCGGCGGCGCAAGGCGCGACGAGGAAAAGACCCGCGCCAAGGAGCGCGTCTTCTCGCTGCGCAGCGCCGATCATCGCTGGGATCCGAAGAATCAGCGGCCCGAGCCTTGGTCGCTGTTCAACACGGCCAAGCGTAAAGGAGAGAGCTTCCGCGTCTTCCCGCTCTCCAACTGGACCGAGCGCGACGTCTGGGACTACATCGCGCTCGAAAGCATCCCCGTCGTGCCCTTGTATTTCGCCGCCCCGCGTCCGGTGCTGCGCCGCGGCGATGCCTGGATCATGCGCGACGATGAGCGCCTGCCGCTGCTGCCGGGCGAGGTCGTCGAGACCCGCATGGTCCGCTTCCGGACGCTCGGCTGCTACCCGCTGACCGGCGCGATCGAGAGCGAGGCGACCAATCTGACCGACATCATCGCCGAGATGCGAGCGTCGCAGAGCTCCGAGCGGCAGGGGCGGATCATCGATCATGACGGGACCGGCTCGATGGAGCAAAAGAAGCAGGAAGGCTATTTCTGATGAGTGCCTTGAATGCCCGGCAGCGCGCCAGCGATGCGGCGCTGCCAGGAGACGGCCCGGCGAATGACGACGGGCTCCAGCCACGCTCCCTCCTGCGCTTCATCACCTGCGGTTCGGTCGACGACGGCAAGTCGACGCTGATCGGCCGCATCCTGTTCGAGACCGGAGCGGTCTTCGACGACCAGCTCGGAGCGCTGCAGCGCGATTCCCGCAAGTTCGGCACGCAGGGCGACAAGGTCGATTTCGCGCTGCTCGTCGACGGGCTTTCGGCCGAGCGCGAGCAGGGCATCACGATTGATGTCGCCTACCGCTACTTCTCGACGCCGCGCCGCGCCTTCATCGTGGCGGATACGCCAGGCCATGAGCAGTACACCCGCAACATGGCGACGGGAGCCTCGACGGCTGATCTCGCCGTCATCCTGATCGACGCCCGGCTGGGCCTGCTCAAGCAGACGCTGCGGCACTCCTTCATCGTCTCGCTCGTCGGCGTCCGCCATGTCGTCGTCGCGGTCAACAAGATGGATCTGGTCGACTACGATCAGGCCGTATTCGAGAGCATCTGCGCCGACTATCGGCGCGCCGTCGCAGGCCTCGGCTTTACCCAGATCAGCTTCATCCCGATCTCGGCGCGCGACGGGGACAACGTCACGAGCGCCTCGGCGTCCATGGGATGGTATCAGGGCGCGCCGCTGCTCGACCATCTCGAGACCGTCGTGATCGAGCCGGAAAGCGCGGCCCATCCGGGTGCGGTGCTGCCGGTGCAATGGGTCAACCGGCCCGATTCCGGCTTTCGCGGCTATTCGGGCAATCTCGCCCTCGGCCATCTGGCGACGGGCGACGCCATCGCCGTCCTGCCGTCCGGCCGCACCAGCCGCATTGCGCGCATCCTGACGCCCGCGGGCGATGCGGGACACGCCTCCGCCGGCCAGGCTCTCACGGTCACGCTCGAGGACGAGATCGACATTTCGCGCGGCGACCTGATCGTCGCCGCGACGCAGCGCCCGGCTGTGCGGCGGAACCTGACGGCGCGGCTGCTCTGGACCAGCGAGGCGCCGCTCGCGCTTGGAAACAGCTATGCCCTGAAGCTCGCCAGCAGCCATGCCCATGCGGTGGTCCAGACGCTGCATCACGGCATCGACATCGCGACCCTTGCCCAAGCGCCCGCGGCGACGCTGGCGATGAACGATATCGGCTTGGTGACGATCGATCTCGACAGGCCGATCGGCGCCCTGCCTTTCTCGGAAAGCACCGAACTCGGCGGCTTCATCCTGGTCGACCGCATCAGCCATGAGACGGTCGCGTTCGGCTTCGTTGCCGAGGATGTTCCACAGCAGGCCGAGGCGGGCCGCGGCTCCGAAAACCGGGTCGCAGCCCTGTTCTCGAAGCTTCGCAGCCGGATCGGACCGGCCGGCTCGCCCAGGCGGGCAGGGTTTGCGGGTTTGGGGTTGGGCCATGCGGCTGCGAGCCTTCTGACAGGCGTCGCCGTCTATGGCTTGACGGGCAGCCTCGCGATGGCGTTGCCTGTCGCTGCAGTCGATCTCCTGCTGCGACCTTTCCTGCTCGGCGCGGGGTGGGCATCTGCACATGCCCTCTGGCGGCGACACCAGGGCCGGAACCAACCGGCCCCGGAGAATGTTCTAGGCGATGGGATCTGAAGACCCGCAAAGGGGAAAGCACCTGGTCCGAAGCGAGGAAAATCAGCCTTCTTCGAGGGGGCATAGCTTCAGAAGCCTGTTCTCCGGAACCGGCCAACTTTGAAACACAGTGCTGCCACAAACAGTTGTCGGTCGATCTGGTTCAGCATACGCTTCGTTCTGTAAAAAGAACGCTCGATCTATCGATCGGGCTGTTCCCAACAACGGAGAGCACGATGGCCCGCCCCGCATTTCGCCGCCTGGTTCAAGCCGGCCTCGTTCTGGGAGCCTTCTCGTTGTGCTTTGGCGTCGTCGCCGGCGCACGGGCGCAGACGGAGCTCCTGAACGTTTCCTATGACCCGACCCGTGAGCTCTACCGCGAGATCAACGCCGCCTTCATCGCGGAGTGGAACGCGAAGAACGCCAAGAAGATCGCCACCATCCGCCAGTCGCATGGCGGCTCCGGCGCCCAGGCGCGGACCGTCATCGACGGTCTGAATGCCGACGTGCTGACGCTCGCGCTCGCCGGCGACATCGATGCGGTGGCAAGCCGCTCGAAGAAGCTGCCGGAGAACTGGCAGTCGCGCCTGCCGCAGAATTCCTCCCCCTACACCTCGACGATCGTGTTCCTCGTCCGCAAGGGCAACCCGAAGGGCGTCAAGGACTGGGGCGATCTGGTGAAGCCGGGCGTGCAGATCATCACGCCGAACCCGAAGACCTCCGGCGGCGCCCGCTGGAACTACCTCGCCGCCTGGGCCTATGCCGAGAAGGCCTTCGACAAGGACCAGGCCAAGGTCCGCGACTACATCGGCAAGCTGCTCGCCAACGTCCCGGTCCTCGACACCGGCGCGCGCGGCGCCACCACCACCTTCACCCAGCGTGGCATCGGCGACGTCTTCCTGTCCTGGGAGAACGAGGCCTTCCTCGCGCTGAAGGAGTTCGGCGCCGACAAATTCGACATCGTCGTGCCGAGCCTCTCGATCCTGGCCGAGCCGCCGGTCACGGTGGTCGATGCCAATGTCGATGCCAAGGGCACGCGGGCCGAGGCGCAGGCCTATCTCGAATTCCTCTACACGCCGAAGGCGCAGGCGATCATCGCCAAGAACTTCTATCGCCCGCGCAACCCTGAAGCGGCCGATCCGAAGGACATTGGCAATTTTCCCAAGGTCGAACTCGTCACCATCGACGCCATCTTCGGCGGCTGGGCCAAGGCACAGCCGACCCATTTCGGCGATGGCGGCACCTTCGACCAGCTCTACAAGCCGGCTCGTTGAGCGATGGCCGCCAGCGTAGCCTCGTCGGGTTGGCGTCAGCCGAGCGTATTGCCGGGTTTCGGCCTGTCGCTCGGCATCACGCTCACCGCGCTGTCGCTGGTGGTCCTGATCCCGCTGGCAGCCCTGTTCATCAAGGCTGCCAGCGCAGGCCCTGCCGAAATCTGGGCGATCGCGACTTCACCGCGCACGCTGGCGGCATTGCGCCTGTCCTTCCTCGGCGCGCTGTTCGCCGCATCGGTCAACGCCGTCTTTGGCCTGATCCTGGCCTGGGTGCTGGTGCGCTACGATTTCCCCGGCCGGCGCCTCGTCGATGCCGCGGTCGATCTGCCATTCGCCCTTCCGACCGCCGTTGCCGGCATCGCGCTCGCGGCGATCTACGCCCCCAATGGCTGGGTCGGCAGTCTCCTCGCGCCTCTCGACATCAAGGTCGCCTATACGCCGCTCGGCGTGATGGTGGCGCTGATCTTCATCGGCCTGCCTTTCGTGGTGCGGATGGTGCAGCCCGTCCTGGAGGAGACCCAGGGCGACATCGAGGAGGCCGCCGCCCTGCTGGGTGCCAGCCGCTTGCGCACGATCTTTCGGGTCGTGCTGCCGCCCGTGCTGCCGGCGCTGCTGACCGGCTTCGTCCTCGCCTTCGCGCGCGCCGTCGGCGAATACGGCTCGGTCATCTTCATCGCCGGCAATGTGCCGATGGTGTCCGAGATCGCGCCGCTGCTGATCGTGATCAAGCTCGAGCAGTTCGACTATGCCGGTGCCGCAGTCATCGCGACGCTGATGCTGCTGATCGCCTTTGCGCTGATCCTGCTGGTCAACTTGATCCAGGCGCGTGCCCGACGGAGGCTCGGCGATGTCTGACGCGACCTTGCCCCACCGAGACGCCGCCCTGCCTGCCCTCGCGAACCCGCGCGCGGATCGCCGCGTCAGTGGCGAGAGCCCCGCGATGCAGATCCTGCTGATCTCGGTCTCGCTCGCTTTCCTGCTGCTGTTCCTGCTGCTGCCGCTGTTCACGGTCTTCGTCGAGGCGGGCGCGCGCGGCTGGGCCGCCTATCGCGAGGCCGTCACCGAGCCGGATGCGGTGGCCGCAATCCGCCTGACGCTGCTGGTGGCAGCCATCGCCGTGCCCTTCAACGTCATGGTTGGCATCGCCGCGGCCTGGGCCGTCGCCAAATTCGAGTTCCGCGGCAAGAGCCTGCTGATCAGCCTGATTGACCTGCCATTCTCTGTCTCGCCGGTGATTTCCGGGCTGGTCTATGTGCTGCTCTTCGGCGCGCAGGGCTATCTCGGTCCGTTTCTCAAGGCCAACGGCATCGAGATCATCTTCGCGCTGCCAGGCCTCGTGCTGGCGACCGTCTTCGTCACCTTCCCCTTCGTGGCGCGCGAACTCATTCCACATATGCAGGCGCTCGGCTCGACCGACGAGGAGGCGGCGCTGACGCTCGGTGCCTCGCCCTGGCGCGTCTTCTTCGCCATCACGCTGCCCAATGTGAAATGGAGCCTGTTCTACGGCGTGCTGCTCTGCAACGCCCGCGCGATGGGGGAGTTCGGCGCGGTGGCGGTGGTGTCCGGCAAGATCCGAGGCCTGACCAACACCATGCCGCTCCATGTCGAGATCCTCTACAACGAGTACATGAGTGCCGCAGCCTTCGCGGTCGCCTCGCTGCTGGCGGGGCTTGCCCTCGTCACGCTCGCTCTCAAATCCCTTCTGGAATGGCGCTATGGCGACGCGATCGCCGCCGCGCGCCGCCACTGATCGCGGGAACCGCTCATGTCCGTCGCCGTCACGATCGAATCCATTGAAAAGCGGTTCCTGGCGTTCCAGGCGCTCCGGAACGTCTCGCTCGACATTCAGCCCGGCGAACTCGTCGCGCTGCTGGGCCCCTCCGGCTCCGGCAAGACCACGCTGTTGCGGTTGATCGCCGGCCTCGAGCAGGCGGAAGCCGGCCGTGTCCTGTTCGGCGATGTCGACACGCGCGACCTGTCGCTGCGTGACCGGCGCATCGGCTTCGTCTTCCAGCACTATGCACTGTTCAAGACGATGACGGTGGCGGAAAACATCGCCTTCGGCCTGCGCTCGCGTCCGCGCGCGGAACGGCCCGACTCCGCCGAGATCAAGCGGCGCGTCGGGGCGCTCCTCGACCTCGTGCAGCTCCCGGGCCTGGAAAAGCGCTATCCGAGCCAGCTTTCCGGTGGCCAGCGTCAGCGCGTCGCGCTGGCGCGTGCGCTTGCCATCGAGCCACAGGTGCTGCTGCTCGACGAACCCTTCGGCGCGCTCGACGCCAAGATCCGCAAGGATCTGCGCGCCTGGCTGCGCGATCTGCACAGCCGGACCGGGCACACGACGGTCTTCGTGACCCACGACCAGGAGGAGGCACTCGAACTGGCCGACCGGGTCGCGATCCTGCATGAGGGCCGGCTGGAACAGGTCGGCACACCCGACGATGTCTATGACCACCCCGCGACGCCTTTCGTCTGCGAGTTCCTCGGCGAGGCCAATCGTTTGCCGGTCCGGATCGTCGGCAGTCAGGCCTTCCTCAACGATAGGCCCGTGCTGGGCGGGCTGACGCAGAACCAGGGCGGGCCGGCCGCGCTCTACGTCCGCCCGCATCACCTCAAGATCGTCGATGAAGCGCCGCTCTCCATTCCCGGCGTGGTCGAGCAGGTCCGCCGGACGGGCCCGCTGCGGCGCGCGGAGATCGCGGTCTCCGGCTTGGCGAAACGGCTCGACCTCGATCTGACGAGCCAGGTGGCTCCCGCGCTCGGCGAACGGGTTCGGGTCAAGATCACCCATGCCACGGCGTTCGCGACGGCCTGATCCAGGGCGACGGAAATCGCGCCCGTCGCCGACGCCGGGTGCGAAGGCCGGCTGAGAGCATTGGACTGTCCGACTGAGAAATTCCTTCCGCGGCGGCAAAGCACAGGCTGCGGTCGGGGTTTATTCCACTCCCCCTGACGGGTAATTTAGAAAAAACATCCATTGGATGTGAATTGATCCGCGAGTGCCATTCGCCTAGATTCCGTTCGGAAAATACAACGGGAGCGCGACGGCTTGGCTATGCTTGATGTCATCGACAGACAGGGCCTGATCCGTGAAACGGCGGCCGTTTCAGGCCGTTTCGGGCGACGACCGTCTGGAGCTTTCTGATGGCTGTTGTCGCCAAGCGCCCGCCGCTGCCTGCGATCCTGCTCGCCAACGACCTGCTCGATGGCGATGTCGTCTTCGCCATCGCCGAAGCCGATGGCTCCCTCGGTTGGACGCGCGATCCGAGCCTCGCGCTCGTTGCTGCGGACGACGCTGCCGCTGAGCGCCTTGAAGGCTTCGCGGTCGCCGAGCTGGCAGCCCAGCATGTGGTCGATGCCTATCTCGTCGATGTGGAACTCACAGCAGGTGGGCCCGTGCCACGGCATTTCCGCGAGCGTTTCAAGACGCTCGGCCCAAGTAACCGTCCCGATCTGGGCAAGCAGGCCGGCGAAGGTATCGCCATCGGCCGGAGCGCGTAAGCAATGTATCGCTATGACGAGTTCGACGAGCGCTTCGTGCGCGACCGGGTCGCGCAGTTCCGCGACCAGGTCGCCCGGCGTCTGGACGGCTCCCTGACCGAGGACGAGTTCAAGCCGCTGCGCCTGAAGAACGGCGTCTATCTTCAACTCCACGCCTATATGCTGCGCATTGCCGTGCCCTACGGTACGCTCTCCGCGCGCCAGCTTCGACAGCTTGCCCTGATCGGCGAGCGCTACGACCGCGGCTATGGCCATTTCACCACGCGCCAGAACCTGCAGTTCAACTGGCCGAAGCTGCGCGACGTGCCCGCCATCCTGGAACTGCTCGCCGATGTCGAGATGCACTGCATCCAGACCTCGGGAAACTGCATCCGCAACGTCACGGCCGATCATTTCGCTGGTGTCGCGCAGGACGAAATCGAGGATCCGCGCCCGGTCTGCGAGCTGATCCGGCAATGGTCGACGGCCCATCCCGAGTTCAGCTACCTGCCGCGCAAGTTCAAGATTGCCATCACCGGCGCGCAGCATGATCGAGCCGTGATCAAGGCGCACGACATCGGCATCCGCATCCTGAAACACGCGGACAGCGGCGAGGTCGGCTACGAGATCAGCGTCGGCGGCGGGCTCGGCCGGACGCCGATGATCGGCAAGGTCGTGCGCGACTTCCTGCCCAAGGCCGATCTGCTCGCCTATCTCGAGGCGGTGATGCGGGTCTACAATCTCGAAGGCCGGCGCGACAACAAGTACAAGGCGCGGGTCAAGATCCTCGTCCATGAGATCGGGACGGAGGAGTTCCGCCGCAGGGTCGAGGCCGAGTTCGCCTTGCTCGACGGTCCCTCGGTGAATGCCGATCCCGAGGAACTGGCCCGCATCGCCAGCTACTTCACACCCCCTGCCTATGAGACGCTGCCGCAGGACAGCGCGGCGCTGGCGGCAGCCAAAGTGGCGAACCCCGACTTCGCCCGCTGGGTCGATACCAACCTCACCCCGCATCGCGTTCCCGGCTACACAGCCGTCACGATCTCGCTGAAGCCGGTCGGTCTGGCGCCGGGTGACGCGACATCCGAACAGATGCGCCTCGTCGCCGATCTCGCCGAGCGCTACTCCTTCGACGAATTGCGCGTCACCCATGCGCAAAACCTCGTCCTCCCGAATCTCCGCAAGGACGACCTGTTTGCAATCTGGCAGGCGCTGGTTCCCGCCGGGCTCGCTACCGCCAATCTCGGCCTGATCACCGACATCATCGCCTGCCCGGGCCTCGATTACTGCGCGCTGGCCACGGCCCGCTCGATCCCGATCGCGCAGGCGATCGCGCAGCGGTTTGCCGATACGCAGCGGCAGGCCGCGATCGGCGAGCTCAACATCAAGATCTCCGGCTGCATCAACGCCTGCGGCCATCACCATGTCGGCCATATCGGTATTCTCGGCCTGGAGAAGCGCGGCATCGAATCCTACCAGATCACGCTCGGCGGCGATGCCACCGAGAACGCCGCGATCGGCGAGATTCTCGGGCCGGGTCTTCCCGCCGAGGCTGTGCCCGACGCGATCGAGGCGATCGTCGGCGTCTACGAAAGCGAACGCGATGTCGGCGAGCGCTTCATCGAGACGGTGAAGCGGGTCGGGCTCGTGCCGTTCAAGACTGCCTTCAGGGAGCTGGCCGATGCTGCTGCTTGATCGCAAGGGCGTCATCACGGATGGCTGGACGCGCACCGAGGGCGCCGCGATCGACAACCTGTCGCAGGCGCTGGTGGGTTTCGACGCATTGCCGGACGCATTGGCTCAACTTGCCCCGGGTCAGCAGGTCGGTGTGCTGATCTCGAATGCGCTCTCCGTCTCGACGCTGGAGCCCTTCCTGCCAAGGCTGTCGCTCGTTGCCATCGCCTTTCCGGCCTTTGCCGATGGCCGCGGCTTCAGCCTGGCGAAGGCGATCCGACGCGCGGGCTTCGACGGCCCGCTGCGGGCGTCCGGCCCGCTGATCCCCGACCAGTTCGACTATGCGCTGGCCTGCGGCTTCGATGAGATCGAGCTGCCGGAAGCCAGCGCCGGCCGGCAGACCGTCCAGCAATGGCAGCAGGCGATCGGCCGGCTGAGCCAGACCTACCAGCGTGGCTACCGCCGCGAGGGCAACATCCTCGACCGCCGCCGGCTTGCCCGGCTCGCGGCAGGCAGTGCGGCCACCTGACGCGATGAGTCAGGGCGCCGACGATAGGGAGGTTGCGGAGATGGCCGAGACGACAATCTGGGACGAGGACACCTCGGCGAGCCAGATCGCCGATTTCCTGCCGCGCAAGCCCTATGAGCGCTGGCTCGATCTCAGCTTCGGACTGCTGGTCGCGGCGCTGCTCGGTGGCTGGCTGCTCCTGCCGCAGCCGGTGAGCGAAACGCGTCCGGCAGCGCCCCAGGCGACGCTGCGGTGAACGGGGCACGGCGCGCGGGCTCTCACCGCCGCCGCAGCCACTCTAGTTGAGAAACTCCGGCGAGATCAGGCTCGGCAGGAACAGCACGACCTGCGGCCATAGGATGATCATCACCAGCACGATGCACATCGGCATCAGCATGATCATGACGTCCTTGAGCACGTCGATCAGCCGCGTCTCGGCCATGGCGCAGGCGATCAGCAGGCACAGACCATAGGGCGGCGTCACCAGCCCGAAGGCCAGCGAGACGATGCCGATCATGGCGAAATGCACCGGGTCCATGCCGGCCGACAGGGTCAGCGGCTGCAGGATGCTGCCGACGATGATGATGGCGGGAATCGCATCGAGGAAGCAGCCGACGACGAGGAAGACGCCGGCGACGAGGAAGCCCATGCCTGTGATCCCGAGGCCCCAGGTCGAGACGCCGGCGAGAATGGCCTCCGGCATCTTGTAATAGGCCATCAGCCAGCCGAAGGCGGTTGCCGTGCCGACGCAGAACAGGGCCACTGACGAGAACCGGCCGCTGTCCAGCAACGCGGCGTAGAAGCCCTTCAGATCCATCTCGCGATAGATCAGCACTGACAGGAAAACCGCATAGAGCACGGCGATGCAGGCCGATTCAGTCGCCGTGAACCAGCCGAAGACCTTGCCGCCGATGATGATCAGCGGGGTCATCAGCGCCGGGATCGAGATCCACAGCCCATGGCCGAGCTCGCCCCAACTCGCCCGCTGATAGGTCGGGTACCCCCTGATCTTGGCGTAGGCATGCACCGTTCCCATCTGCGCGACCGTGATCAGGATGCCGGGGATGATGCCGGCGAGGAACAGAGCGCCGATCGAGGTCGTCAGCGTGCCGCCCCAGACAACCATCAGGATCGAGGGCGGGATGATGACCGCCAGCACGGAGGAGACGGCGGTGATCGCGACGGTGAAGCTGTCGTCATAGCCCTCCTTGCGCTGCGCATCGATGAAGATGCGCGACTGGCTGGCGGCGTCTGCCGTCGAGGAGCCCGAGATGCCGGCGAAGAAGAAGGACAGCACCACGTTGATCTGCGCCAGCGAGCCGGGAAAATGCCCGACCATGGTGCGCGACAGCAGCATCAGCCTGTCGGTGATGCCGCCGACATTCATCAGGTTGGCGGTGAGGAGGAAGAACGGCACCGCGAGCAGGATGAAGGAATTATAGGCGTTGAAGGTCTCCTGCAGCACGATGCTCGACGAGAGCCTGGGCTCGATCAGCAGGATCGGCAGGCAAGCCAGCGCCAGGGCAAAGGCGACCGGCACGCGCAGTGCCATCAGGCCGAAGAACAGGCCGAACAGGATCAGGGCCGCCTGGCCCGAGGACAGGACCGAGCCAGTCATGCGCTTGTTCCGTTCAGGATGGCAATGTCGTCATGGATCATCTCGCCGAGGAAGAGGATCCAGCTCGCACCGGCGATCGGCCAGGCGATATGGATGATCCAGAGCGGCAGATCGGCGAGTTCGGAGGTGCGGTAGATCGCCTGTTCCGTGAATTCGTAGCCCATCCAGAGGAAGAAGAAGGCGACGATCAGGATGCAGAGCCGCGAGAACAGGCGCAGCGCGGCATTGCCGCGTGGCGACAGGCGCGGCCAGAGATCGACGTCGAAGTGAGCGCCTTCGCGCACCGCGACGATCGAGCCGATCATGATCGTCCAGACGAAGAGGAACCGCGCCATCTCCTCGGTCCAGATGTAATGCGGGATCAGATTCGTGAAGCGCGAGAAGATCTGCACGGTGACGGGGATGATGAGGATCGCCAGCATCACCGCCAGCAGGACGCACAAAATGCGGTAATAGGCGGCGGTGAACCGGCGCAGAACGCCAGGCGAAGCGATAGCGATGCTGTTCACGCTCATGGGCAGGCGCGCTCCAAACAGGGATCGGATTGGAAGGGGCCGCCGGGGCGAGGCCCGGCGGCCGATTCAAGGATCCGCGCGCGTCACTGGACGGCGTTGATCTTCTCCAGGATCGACAGGGCGTCGATCTCCTTGGCGTATTCGATCAGCACCGGATCGACCGCCTTCTTCATCGCCGCGCGATCGGCGAAGGGGACGCGCTTCAGCTTGCCGGCCTTTTCGAGCGCTTCGAGCTTGGCGGTGTCCTCGCTCGATTCGACCTGGCGACCATGCGCGCCGCCTTCCTTGCCGCCCTTCATCACACAATCCTGCAGGTCCTGCGGCAGCTTGCGGAAGGTCTTGCCGGAGAAGGCGAGGGGGCGGATGGTGATGGCATGCTCGGTCATGGCGAGCTGCGGCGCGACCTCGTAGAAGCGCATCGCCTCGACGCCGGCGGCCTCGTTCTCGCCGGCTGCGATGACGCCGTTCTGGATGCCGTTATAGACTTCGTTATAGGCGATCACGGTAGGAGCCATGCCTGCGGCCTGGAAGGTCCGGCTCCAGATCGGCGCGCCCTGGACGCGCACCTTGAGACCCTTGATCTCGGCCATGTTGCTGACCGGCTTGTTGACGAAGATGTTGCGCGTGCCGCCGCCGGCATAGCCGACCAGCATGACGTCCGAGCGCTTGGCGATCTCGTCTGCGATCGGCTTGAGCAGGTCCTGGTCGAGCACCTTGTTCCAGTGCGCGAGATCGCGGAACAGGAAGGGGGCGTCGATGAAGGGCGCGGCCTTCGAGAAGGTCGACATATGCGCCGGCGAGACGATGGCGTAATCGACCGCGCGTCCGGCGGCCATGTACTCGAAATACTGTTTCTCGAGGCCGAGTTCGCTATTCTTGTGCAGCACGAAATTGATCGGCTTGCCGTAGCAGGCCTTCACCACCTCGCCGAATTTGGCGAGCGCCTTGGTGAAGGCGTGGTCGTCGTTGAATTGCGAGGCGCCGTGGAGTTCGATGGTCTGTTGTGCGTTCGAAGGTACGGCCGCGAAAGCGAGCGCCGCACCGATCAACCCGGTGATCAGTGTCCTTGACATTGCGTTCCTCCCATTGGGCCCTCTTGCGGGGCTTACGCAATTAGTATGACGATTTGGATCGATCTAATCAATATAGCTTTTCCATAGCAAGCAATTGATCTATAAGATTATAATAAAGTCAAAAATATAACCTCTCGATTGCTATCGAGCGCGCAGTGGTCGGCGTTTCGATTTAAATCCGTCCCGCAGTTTTATTCATTCGGGAGGGTTTTGATCGCGCGATCAACTCATTGTTGGGTTCTCCTGAGAATGGTCTCCTTGACGGCGCCTGTTGCCCGTCGGACGTTTCGCGGAGCGCTCAGCGACCGGGTCATGGCGTTGCCGCCTCCATCGCGGTCCCTACTGATGATGGCTGCTCGGGCGTCAGGCGCAGGTATTCGGCCAGGCAAAGGACGATGTGATACAAAAGCCGCGTCGGCACACGATCGGTGAGGGGCTGCCCCTCTGCCGTTAGGCGATTGACCCAGAGCGGGCTCGCTTCCGACAGGTGGTCGCGCCAGACCACAGCCAGGAACCGCTTGGCATCGCCTGCCGGTATCGCCAGCATCTCCTGTCGTGCCAGTGCCGCTTTGACCGCCTCCATCTGCGGCCAGAGCAGATGCGAGCGATCACGCATCTGCCCGTCCGCCGTCATCGTCTCGACGACATGGCCGCCGGCATCGACGCCGAACCGGCAGGCGTTGGTGTAGAGCGCCTCGGCGGGCGGAAGCACGCGCCCGTCGCCGCTCAGGCGATGGTGATGAAGCAGCAGCCAGACCCATTCCATGCTGTGGCCGGGCTCGCGGAGCAGGCCGGCCTCGCCCGCAGCGGGGCGCAGATCGGCGGTGAGGAACTCCCGCACCGTGTCGCTGCCTGAATCGTAGAAGCATTCGAGGAACAGAGTCACGATCCTGTCGGCGCGCGTCAGCCAGGCCGGATTGCCCGTGGCCTCGAACAGGGCATGCATCGCTTCCAGCAGATGCATATGCGGGTTCTGTCGGCGCGGCAGCCGGCCTTGCATATCATCGCGCCAGCCTCCGGCCTGCGGATCGGCAAGGGACGCCTCCAGCGCATCCCATGTTTCGCCGGCAAGCGCGATTGCGGTCGCGTCGCCGCTGGCCCGATGCCACCAGCCCAGCGCAAACAGCACGAAAGCCTGGTCGTAAAAGTCCAGCCGTTCGTCACGCGGGCCGTCCGGCTGGAGGGCTGCAGCGGCAACCCACAAGCCGCTCTCGTGGCGCATCCGGCTGCGCAGGACGTCGAAGGCGCGCCGTGCCGCCGTCATCGCCCAGGCCTCGCCGCCAAGCACGGCCGCGTGACTGAAACTGTAGAGGCAGCGGCTTTGCACCAGGCATGCGCGCATCGGCTCCGGCACGGGCGCGCCGGTCAGCGTCAACTCGCTGAGATAGCCGCCATCCTTCTCGTCCCAGGCCTGCTGCGCCCAGAACGGCAGCAATGTCTCGAGCAGGTAGGAGCGCACCGCCTGGCTCATGCGCGCGGCCCCCGTGTTGCTGCGGTACGCCGACCGGGGCTCATGGAGTGTAGACTTGAGGCCCGGATCACGAGACGCGGCGCCATGATGATCGCGGAGGGCGGACCGCCGGGGCTTTCGATCCGTTTCAGCAGCAGTTCCGCAGCAGCCTCGCCGAGCGCTTTCGGCTGGATCGCGACGCTGCTGAGCGAGGGAAAGGTCAGCGCGGCATCGCCGATATCGTCGAAGCCGACGATCGCGACATCGTCGCCGGGCATCTGCCCGACTTCGGAGGCGCCCGACATGGCGCCCATCGCGGTCGGATCGTTGAAGCAGACGAAGCCGGTCGGCCGGTCTTCCGAGAGCAGGGCTGCCTGGACGACGGCTGCGCTCGCGACCTTGGTGTTGGGGCAGAGCAGGATGCGCGGGACGAGGCCCGCCTGCTGCATCGCATCGAGATAGCCCGCCTTGCGATCACGCGCGACGGAGGTGTCGGCATCGCCGCCGACGAAGGCGATGCGCTCATGGCCACGCTCGAGCAGATGTTCGGTGGCGAGCGTGGTGCCGAGGCGGTTGTCGGTTCCGACATAGTCGGTCTGCGCGCCGGCGACATGCCGCAGCACCTGCACGCAGGGCAAGCCGGAACTGGTGAGCTGGCGCAAGATCTCGATGGTCGCGCCCTCGGCCGGACACAGGATCACGCCATCGACCGCCTGCTCGCGGAACCGCGCCAGCACGCGCGCCTGACGGTCGAGGTCTTCGCCCGTATTGGCCAGGAAGGCGAGGCGACCTGCACGGTCGAGCGCAGCATCGATGCCCGCCGTCAGCTCGGCATAGAAGGACGAGGTCAGATCGACGATGATGACCCCGACCGTCTGCGAATGCCGGCCGCGCATGCGCGCCGCGCCGCGATCATAGACGTAGTTCAGGACCTTGATCGCACCGAGCACGCGCTGGCGCGTCTCGTCGCGGACCAGCGGGCTTTCGCGCAGGACGAGCGAGACTGTCGCCCGCGAAACGCCGGCATGGGCGGCGATTTCCGTGAGCGTGACCTTCGCGCCTGGCGCGGCGCCTTCGCTCGACGTCGTGCCATCGGCTGTGCGTTGCAACATGAATCAGCCCGTTGATGGCCGAAAATGGTCGATTGGATCGATCTAAACACGGTCAAACAGCGAAAACAAGCGATCGACGAAAGGGCGCGTTTCGGTCCTGCCAGCCGGCTGGGCCATCGTGCCGGGACTGTGGCGCAACCCTGTGGACCGGGCCGGGATTGCTGCGCTGCGGCGGATTGCCCGGGGAATTTATTGATGCAATGAATTGGTTCTTGGAGGAACTAATTCTATGTCGAGCCTGCCGAAAGCGGATCTCATTCTCCAGAACGGCCCGGTCTATCTGGGACTGAAGGAGGGCTATGCGAGTGCCGTGGCGCTCTGGGCCGGCAAGGTGCTCGCGACCGGCACCCCCTCCGAGATGGAGCCGCTGATTGGCCCGGGGACGAAGGTCATCGATCTCGCCGGCCGCATGGCGACGCCGGGCCTCTACGAGGCGCATCTGCATCTGCTGCCGCTCGGCCTGACCATGAAGGAACTCGACATCCGGCCGCGCTTCGTCCGCACGCTCGACGGCCTTCTCGAGATGATCGCCAAGGCCGCCGCGAAAACGAAGCCCGGCGAATGGATCCTGGCGCGCGGCTACGATCATTTCGAACTCGACGTGAAGCGCCATCCGCACCGCACCGAACTCGACAAGGCGGCGCCAGACAATCCGGTCTATATCGTGCGCGCCTGCGGCCATCTCTCGGTCGCCAATTCGCTGGCGCTGAAGCTGGCCGGCGTCGACGAGAAGACGCCTGTGCCGGCCGGCGGCGCGATCGAGCATATCAACGGCTCGCTGACCGGGTTGATGGCCGAGAATGGCCGCGATGCCATCAAGAAGGTCATCCCCGATCCGACCGACGAGGAACTCGTCGCGGCGATCGAGCGGGCAGGGCGCTACTGCAACTCCTTCGGCATCACCAGCGTGATGGACGCAGCCGTCGGCATGCGCTCGCAATACCGCGAGGTCGCGGCCTATCGCACGGCGCAGCGCACGGGCCGTTTGCCGGTGCGCACCAATATGTGCTTGCTCGGCGGGCATAACGGCATCGTCGAGCAATGCTATTCCGACGGGCTGGTGACGGGCGCGGGCGACGACTGGCTCAGCGTCGGCCCGGTCAAGATCTTCACTGACGGCTCGGCCGGCGGCCGCACGGCAGCGATGAGCCTGCCCTATCTCGGCGAGCCCGAGACCACGGGCATCTTCTGCCTGACCGACGCCGAGATGGACGCGCTGACCCGCGACTATCACGCAAAGGGCTATCAACTCGCCGTCCATGCCATCGGCGATGCCGCGATCGAGCAGACCCTGAACGCGATGGAAAACGGGCTGAACGACCACCCCGATCCCGATCGCCGCCACCGCATCGAGCATTGCGGCTTCAATTCGGCCGAGCAGATCGCCCGCATGGTCCGGCTCGGCATCGAGCCCGTGCCGCAGCCGGTCTTCATCTATGATTTCGGCGATCTTTATCTGTCGGTGCTGGAGCAGGGTCGCGTCGACGCCTGCTATCCGATGCGGGACTGGATCGCAGCCGGGCTGAAACCCGCGGCCTCCTCCGACGCACCGGTCTGCGACGTGAACATCTGGCCCAACATCTACACCATGCTGACGCGCAAGACCTCGCGCGGCACGGTGATCTCGCCCGGCCAGACCCTGGCGATCGACGAGGTCATCGCCGCCTACACCGATTTCGGCGCCTATGTGAATCGCTGCGAAGACAGCCGCGGCCGCCTCCTGCCCGGCATGGCCGCCGACATCGCCATCTTCTCGCGCGACCTCTCCAAGGCGACGCCGGAACAGCTCTTGCACGAGACCCGCTGCGACATAACGATCATCGCGGGGAAGATCGTGTTCGAGGCGGAGGATTGATGGGCATCTCATGCTGAACCACATCGCCCAGCGCCTCCTGATGTCGGTGCCGGTGCTGCTCGGTGTGCTGCTCTTCGGCTTCCTGCTGCTGCAACTGGTCCCGGCCGACCCGGCAGCGATCGTCGCCGGCCCGACCGCGAGCCCGGAACTGATTGCGCAGATTCGCCAGGATCTTGGCCTCGATCGTCCGGTCTTCGTGCAGTTCGGCATCTATCTGGGACGCGTGCTGCAGGGCGATCTCGGCGTCTCGCTGATCTCCAACACCAGCGTCATCGCCGAACTCGGAGAGGCGATCGGCCCGACCGCCGAGCTGATGTTCGCCTGCCTGGTCTGGGCCGTGCCGCTCGGCATCGCGCTCGGCACCATTGCTGCCGTCTATCGCGGCCGCCTGCTCGACCGGGTCGTGATCGCGATTTCGGTCGCCGGCGTCTCGACCCCGGTGTTCTTTATCGGCCTGATCCTGATGCAGTATATCGGCTATCATTGGGGTCTGCTGCCCTTCATCGGGCGCGGCGGGCCGCTCTGGAGCCTCGATGGGCTTGCCGCGATCGCGCTGCCGGCGCTGACGCTCGGCCTGATCTTCATCGGCCCGATCGCGCGGATGACGCGAACCGCCGCGCTCGAGGTCCTGAGCGCCGACCATGTCCGCACCGCCCGCGCCAAGGGCTTGTCGGAGCGCGCCGTGGTGATGCGCCATGTGCTGCGCAACGCTCTGATCCCGGTGGTGACGCTGATCGGCCTTCAGGCCGGCTATCTGCTCGGCGGCGCCGTCGTCACCGAGACGATCTATTCCTGGCCCGGCGTCGGAAGGCTTGCCGTCGGTGCGATCCTGGCGAGCGATTTCCCGCTGGCGCAGGGCGCAATCCTGGTGCTGGCGCTGGCCTTCCTGGTGATCAACCTGATCGTCGACATGCTCTATGCCGTGCTCGATCCGCGGGTGGAAAAACATGGCTGACATCGCCGCACCCGCTCCCGTCGCGAGCCGGCCTTTCAAGGCCTTCGGCCGGCGTATCCTCCGGGACAAGCTCGCCTTGCTGGCGGCGCTGATCCTGCTGCTGATCGTGGGCGCTGCATTGTTTGCGCCCTGGCTCGCGCCTTACGACCCCTACGAGACCACCCGGCGGCCCTTCATCCCGCCGCGCTGGAGCGAGGGCTCGCTGCCGCAATACTGGCTCGGCACGGACGGGCAGGGGCGCGACATGCTCTCGCGCCTGCTCTACGGCACGCGGCTGACGCTGGTGATGGGCCTGGCTTCGATCGTACTGGGGGGCGGCATCGGTGCGCTGGTGGCGCTGCTGGGCGTCTATTACCGCCGGCTCGACCCCTACATCATGCGTACCGCCGACATCCTGCTCTCCTTCCCGGCGATCCTGCTCGGCCTTGCGCTGGCCGCCGTCGTCGGTCCGGGCCTGACCGCGATCGTGATCGCGCTCTCGATCGCGACCGTGCCGGACGTGGCCCGCATCACGCGCAGCGCCGCGATCGTCATCATGGGGCAGGACTATATGGAGGCCGGCCGCGCCATGGGCCTGCCCGACCGCATCCTGATCTGGCGTTATCTCGCGCTGAACTGCCTGTCGCCGGTCTTCGTCTTCATGACGCTCCGCTTCGGCCAGATCATCCTGATCGGCGCGGCCTTGTCGTTCCTGGGGCTCGGCGTGCGCCCGCCCGAAGCCGAACTCGGGATGATGGCCTCGCTCGGTCGCGACGCGCTGTTCTTCGCGCCGCATATCTCGCTGCTGCCGAGCCTCGTGATCATCGCCATCGTGCTCTGCGTCAATCTGCTGGGCGATGCCCTGCGCGATCTGCTCGATCCGCGCATGCGCAACCAGTGAGGCAAAAGCCGGACCGCTCGTTTCAGGACAAAAAGGGGAGAACGATCGTGAAGCATCTGACATCCATCGCCACCGGTGCCCTGCTGGGCCTGGCGGCTTTTGCCGGGCCGGTTGCGGCACAGGGCTCCAGCAGCCTGACCATCGTGCGCGAGGTCGATAGCGACCGCTACGATCCGCATCGTTCGACAGCGCGCGGCGCCTCCGAGGTCATCTTCATGATGGCGGATACGCTGGTCTCGCTCGACCATGACATGTCGACGATCAAGCCCGGCATCGCCACCTCCTGGTCGATGTCGCCGGACGGCAAGACCTACACCTTCAAGCTGCGCAACGATGTCGCCTTCTGCGACGGCAAGAAGCTGACCGCGCAGGACGTGGTCTATTCGATGAAGCGCTGGATCGACCCCGCGACGCGCTCGCCCGTGCGCTGGCGCGCCGGCAAGGTCGACGACATCGTTGCGACCGACGACTACACCGTCGAATACAAGCTGACGGCGCCCTTCTCCGAACTGCTCTACCAGCTCACCCAGAGCTTCGCCGTCATCATGGACAAGGCCAATGTCGAGGCACTCGGCGCCGATTTCGGGGTCAAGGGCTTCAACGGCACCGGCCCCTATTGCTGGGGCGACTGGAAGCCGCGCAACGAGTTCCGGCTGAAGAAGCACGCCGCCTATAAATGGGGCCCGCCGATCTATGAGAACAAGGGCGCGGCCCAGATCGACGAGATCGTCTGGAAGATCGTCCCGGAGGAAAACACCCGCCTGGCTGCGGTGATGACCGGCCAGAGCCAGGTCACGCAATATGTCCCCTATTCCGGCCTGTCGCAGATCCGCGCCAACCGCAACCTCAAGCTGATCGACTCCAAGGAAGCCTTCTGGACCTATTTCGTCGGCTTCAAGATCGACAAGGAGGGCGTCAACGATCCGGCCGTGCGCCGCGCCATGGTCATGGCCGTCGACCAGAAGGCGATCGCCGACAACCTCTATTTCGGCGAGGTCGAGCCAGCCTATAGCTACATCTCCACCGAGGCGCTGGACTGGAACAAGGCGGTCAACCCGATCAAGACCAATGTCGCCGAGGCCAACAAGGTCCTCGACGCCGCCGGTTGGGTGAAGGGCGCGGATGGGTTCCGAGCCAAGGATGGCAAGAAGCTCTCGCCCATCGTCTACGGCTTCACCGGCTCGACCTGGCAGAAGCTGATGGAGGCGATCCAGGGCGATCTGCGCAAGGTCGGCATCGACCTCAGGGTCCAGCTCTTCGACGCCACCATCGCCTGGGGCAAGATGGCGACGCAGGAGTTCGACATGTTCGGGATGAGCTTCCCCTACATCTCGGCGGGCGACGCGCTGAACCTCTACTTCCCCTCGGCCAATGCACCCACGCCCAACCGGATGAACTGGAAGGACGCACAGACCGACGACCTGCTGAACAAGGGCATCACCGCGCTGAACGATGCCGATCGTGCGGCGGCCTATGGCGAGGTGCTGAAGAAGGTCCATGAGGAGGCGGTCTGGCTGCCGCTCTATCACGAGCCGATGAAGATCGCGGCCTCGGCGAGGCTGGCGCCGTTCAAGGCCCACAACATCTATGGCTGCGGCCTGTACAAGGGTCTCGACCTGAAGTTCGTCAGGTAGTCATTCGACCAGCGAAACGCGGGGAACCCCTCTCTCTACGGGAGAGGGTTCCCCGCGCCTGCCCATGCAATGCCGCGACACCAAGCCGGAGCCCACCCATGCCCATCACCCTCATCCAGAACGCAAGCTGGATCGTCGCCTACGACGCCAAGGCCAAGGGCCATGTCTATCTGCGCGATGGCGATGTCGCCTATGACGATGACCGGGTCGTGCATGTCGGCGGCCCCTTCAAGGGCAACGCCGACGCGACCATCGACGGGCGCGGCAAGATGGTCATGCCCGGCCTCGTCAACATTCACTCCCACCCGTCCTCGGAGGCGATGTGCAAGGGCTGGAACGACGAGCTCGGCAGCGCCAAGATGTACGGCACGGCTCTCTACGAGTTCATGCCGCTGTTCCGCTGCGATGCTCAGGGTGTCAAATCCTGCGCGCAGGTGACCTATTCCGAACTGTTGATGTCGGGCGTCACCACCCTGGTCGATATGTCCGTCGCCTGGGATGGCTGGCTCGAAACCTTCAAGGCATCTGGCCTGCGCGCGGTGTTCTCGCCGATGTACCGTTCGGCGCGCTGGTACACCGACAACGGCCATCTCGCGAAATACGAATGGGACGAGAAGGGCGGGCAGGCCGCGATGGCCGCCGCCATGGAGCTGCTCGACCAGGTCGCCGCCGACGATTCCGGCCGGCTCTCAGGGATGGTCTCGCCCTCGCAGATCGACACCTGCTCGGCCGAACTGATCCAGGCGAGCTATGCCGAGGCCGAGAAGCGTAAAGTTCCCTTCCAGATCCACGCCGCCCAGAGCATTATCGAGTTCCACGAGATCACCCGCCGCCACGGCATGACGCCGGTGGAATGGCTGGAAGAACTCGATGTGCTCGGGCCCTTCTCGATCATCGGCCACGGCATCTTCCTCGACCATCACTCCTCGGTGAAATGGCCGGCGACCGACGACATGGGCGCTCTCCTCGAGACCGGAACCCATGTGGCTCACTGCCCGATCGTGTTCCAGCGCCGTGGCATCGCGATGCAGAGCTTCGGGCAATATGTCGCCGCCGGCATCAATGTCGGCATCGGCACGGACACCTACCCGCACCACATGCTGGAGGAACTGCGCGCGGTCTGCATCGGCTCGCGCATGATGGCGGAGGACGTCTATGACCTGCGCACCTCCGATGCCTTCAACGCCGCGACGCTCGGGGGTGCCAGGGCGCTTGGCCGAGACGACATCGGCCGCCTCGCCAAGGGCGCCAAGGCCGACATCGTGATCGTCGATGTGACCCATCCGATGATGCGCCCGCTGCGCGACCCCGTCCGCAGCCTGATCTACGCGGCCGGCGAGCGCGCGGTGACGACCGTCATCGTCGACGGCGTCACGGTGGTCGATAACGGCAAGGTCCTGACCATGGACTACGCCGCCGCCGCGGCTGAGCTGGAGGAAGCCCAGCGCCGCGCCGAGCCAAAGGTGCAGGGGCTCGATTGGGCCAAGCGCGACCATCTCGAAATCTCGCCGCTGACCTTCCCGACCAAGGGCTGAGCCTGGACGATCGCCGGCCGCCAACGCGGCCGGCACACCTTGGGCTAGGAGGCCGATCGTCTCAGGGGCTCGATCGCGATCAGCATCTCTCCGGCTGCGACCGTCGTGCCGGCCTTGACCGCAATCCGGGAGACCGTGCCGTCGGCCGGGCTTTTCAGCTCCATGAAGAGTTTCATCGATTCCAGCACGACGATGACTTGTCCCGCCATGACTTCGTCGCCCTCCGCGACATGGACCGCGGCGACAGTGCCGGGCATCGCAGCCCGCAGGCTGCCACCGCTGTCGCCGCCTTCGGATCGCGTCGCGGCTTCCGCATGGACCGCGAGCGCCACGCCGATTCGGCCCTCGAAGCCGCGATAGCGCAGGAGGAGGCCGTCGCCGTCCCGCAGCGCATTGGCGGGCGAGCCAAGGCCGTCGCGCGTGACCGTCCAGCTCTTGTCGTCTCCACCGGGCGCAAGCGCGATGTCGCAAGGCCCGTCCGAACCCGGCACGCGCAGGAAACCGTCATGGGTTTCAACCCGTAGCAGCGCCCGGTCGTCGCCGATGGAGACCGACAGATGCGTCGTGGCGGGGCGCCCGGCCGGTGCCAGCAGCCGGAAGCCCGAGAGCGACCGCCATGGCCCCGCGCTACCGACCGTTACAGCGGCGGCTTCGCCCGCAGCCAGCCAGAGCGCCGCGGCAACGGCCCGCAGTTCGTCGTCTTTCTCCTGGGTCGGCTGCCAGCCCTCGGGCCAGGTCTCCCTGAGGAACAAAGTCGTCGCACGGCCCTCGACGAAGGCCGGCTCGCGCAGCGCGTCGATCAGGAACGGCCTGATCGTGCCGGGCCCGAGCACGACCATGCGCTCGAGGCCTTCCGCCAGCTTGCGCACGGCCCCGGCGCGATCGGGCGCATGGGCGATGACCTTGGCGAGCAATGAATCGTAATGCGTCGAGACGATCCTGCCGGCCGCGACGCCGCTGTCGATGCGCAGACCCTCCGGCTCGCTCCAGAGCGCGATGCGACCCGTATCGGGGCGGAAGCCTTCATCGGCCCGTTCGGCGGTCAGCCGCGCCTCGATGGCGTGGCCGGAGCAGGTGATCTGGTCTTGGCGCAGCGGCAGCGTTTCGCCCGCCGCGATCCGGATCTGCCATTCGACGAGATCGAGCCCGGTGATGGCTTCCGTCACCGGATGCTCGACCTGGAGCCGCGTGTTCATCTCGAGGAAGAACACTGCCTCGCTCGCCGCATCGACCAGGAACTCGACCGTGCCGAGATTGTCGTAGGAGATCGCCCGCGACATCCGCAGCGCGTAGTCATGCAGCGTAGCGCGAGTTTCAGGCCGCAGGTTCGGCGCCGGTGCTTCCTCGATCAGCTTCTGGTTGGCGCGCTGCACCGAGCAGTCGCGCTCGAACAGATGGACGATATTGCCGTGGCGGTCGCCCGCGACCTGTACCTCGACATGGCGCGGCCGGGTGACGAATTTCTCGATCAGCAGCCGCCCGTCGCCGAAGGCAGCCTGCGCCTCCCTGGCCGCCGCGACGATCGCACCGTCCAGTTCCGCCTCGTCCTCGACCTTGCGGATGCCCTTGCCGCCCCCACCGGCCGAGGCCTTGACCATCACCGGCAAACCGACGCGCAGCGCCTCCGTCCGCAGCACGTCGGGCGACTGGTCGGCGCCATCATAGCCTGGCACGCCGGGCACGCCGGCATCGCGCGCGATCTGCTTGGAGCGGATCTTGTCGCCCATTGCATCGATCGCGGCGCTCGATGGCCCGATGAAGACGATGCCGTTCGCCTCGCAGGCGGCGATCAGGTCGAGCCGCTCGGAGAGGAAGCCGTAGCCCGGATGGATCGTCTGCGCGTCGGTGGCGAGCGCGGCCGCGATGATCCTGTCCGCGCGGAGATAGCTCTCGCGAGCCGGCGCAGGGCCGATCCGCACGGCACTGTCGGCGAGGCGCACATGCAGGGCGTCGGTATCCGCATCGGAATGCACCGCGACCGTGCGGATGCCCATCCGTCGGCAGGTCTTGATGATACGGCAGGCGATCTCGCCGCGGTTGGCGATCAGGATGGTGTCGAACATCAGCACAGCCTTGTCATTCCGGGGCTTCGCGCAGCGAAGAGCCCGGAACCCACGACCGGGTCAGCCCTTTCTAGGGCGGTTGCCGGGCGCTCACCCGGTCGTGGGTTCCGGGTTCGGCCTTTGGCCGCCCCGGAATGACAATGGGGGATCGACTGCATCACCATCACATCCGGTACACCGGCCGCGGGCTCGTATCGCGCGGCTCGCCCGCCGCCAGCGCCAGGCACAAGCCCAGCACGTCGCGGGTCTGGCCGGGCTCGATGATGCCGTCGTCCCAGAGCCGCGCAGTGGCGTAATACGGATCGCTCTGCTTCTCGAACTGGGCGCGTGTCTTCGCATCGAGTTCGGCAATGGCCGCCTCGTCGGCTTCGCCCTTGAGCGACTGCCGCCGCAGTTCGGTGACGACATTGGCCGCGACCTCAGGGCTCATCGTCGCGATGCGGGCATTGGGCCAGGAGAACAGGAAGCGCGGCCTGAAACCCCGCCCGCACATGCCGTAATTGCCGGCGCCATACGATCCGCCGATCAGCACGGTGTATTTCGGCACCCGTGCATTCGAGACGGCATAGACCAGCTTGGCCGAATGCTTGGCGATGCCGCCGCGTTCGGCTTCCGTACCGACCATGAAGCCGGTGATGTTTTGCAGGAAGAGCAGCGGAATCTGGCGCTGGTCGCAAAGCTCGATGAAATGCGCACCCTTCACGGCGCTTTCCGAGAACAGCACGCCGTTATTGGCGATGATGCCGACGGGATGGCCGTGGATGCGGGCGAAGCCTGTCACCAGCGTCGCGCCATAGTCGGGCTTGAAGGCGTTGAAGGCGCTGTCGTCGACGATCCGCGCGATCACCTCGCGCACGTCATAGGGCCGGCGCAGATCGGTCGGGACGAGATCGACGAGATCGGCCGGATCGAGTTTCGGGGGGGAGGGCGCATGCGGCGGCTCGGCCAAAAAACCGGTCTCGCCCAGCGAGCCGACGATCTCGCGCAGCTTCGCCAGCCCCTCCATCTCGGTCAGAACCATATGGTCGGCGACGCCCGAAACCTGCGTATGCATCTCGGCACCACCCAGCGTCTCGCCATCGACGACCTCATGGATCGCGGCCTTCACGATCGGCGGGCCGCCGAGATGGATGCGGCCCGTGCCCTTGACCATGATGACCTCGTCCGACAGCGCCGGGATATAGGCCCCGCCGGCCGTCGCCCCGCCGAAGACGATCGAGAGCTGCGGAATGCCGGCCGCCGACATCCGGCACTGGTTGTAGAACGAGCCGCCGAAGTGGTCGCGATCGGGGAAGACCCGGTCCTGCTCGGGCAGGAAGGCCCCGCCACAATCGACGAGATAAAGGCAGGGCAGGCGGTGTTCCCCGGCGATCTCCTGCGCCCGCAGATGCTTCCTCACGGTCTCGGCGAAGAAGGAGCCGCCCTTCACCGTGGCGTCGTTGGCGATCAGCATGCAGGCCCGGCCCTGAACGATGCCGATGCCGGTGACGATCCCGGCCCCGGGAACCTCGTTGCCGTAGAGCCCCCAGGCCGCGAGCGGCGAGAACTCGAGGAACGGCGTCTGCGGGTCGAGCAGCAGGTCGATGCGCTCGCGCACCATGATCTTAGCCCGCGCTTCATGGCGAGCCCGCATCTTCTCGCCACCGCCGCCCGCGACGAGCGCGTGCCGCTCGTGCAGGGTGTCGAGCATGGCGGCGAGCGAGGGAGGGGGGGTGGAAGTCTCTGCCTGGCTGGTCCGTGTCATGTCTCGTTCCATCCAGCCTGAACCGTCATTGCGAGGAGGCGAAGCCGACGAAGCAATCCAGGGAAACGTCGAGCGCATCCCCCTGGATTGCTTCGCTGCACTCGCAATGACGGGTTGAACGTCTTCGCGAATTCACCTACCGTCCGTTAGGTAGGCGGATTGGACCGCACAGGTCAAGCGTGGGAGAGCACCATGTCGGCAGTCGAGAAACCGGGTCCGGGTGACGCCCCGCGCCGCTCGCCCTATTTCACCGAGGAACACGAGGCGCTGCGGACCCAAATCCGCCGCTTTGTCGAAACCGAGATCAAGCCGCATGCGCTGGCCTGGGAGGAGGCCGGCTTCGTTCCGCGCGAGGTTCTGCGCAAGATGGGCTCGCTCGGCTTCCTCGGCATCCGCTACCCCAGCGAATATGGGGGCTCCGAGATGGACACGATGGCGACCGTCGTCTTGGCCGAGGAACTCGGCCGCTCGACCTTCTCCGGCGTCGCGATCACGGCGCTGGTCCACACCGACATGGCCTCGGTCCATATCGCCAATGCCGGCAGCCAGGCGCAGCGCGACAGGCTGATGCCAGCGATCATCGCCGGCGAGAAGATCGTCGCAGTGGCGGTGACCGAGCCCGATGCCGGCTCCGACGTGAAAGGCATCCGCACCACGGCGCGACGCGAGGGCGATTCATACGTCCTGAACGGCGCCAAGATGTTCATCACCAACGGCGTCCATGCCGATCTCTATTGCGTGGCGGCCAAGACGGACCTCGCGGCCAAGCCCTCGCAATCGGTCTCGATTTTCCTGGTCGAGAAGGGCACGCCCGGTTTCAAGGTTTCGCGCGCGCTCGACAAGCATGGCTGGCGCTCGTCGGACACCGCCGAACTGGTCTTCGAGGATTGCCGCATCCCGGCCGAGAACCTGCTCGGGCAGGAGGGGCGCGGCTTCTACGCGATCATGAGCAACTTCCAGAACGAGCGCACCGTGATCGGCGCGATGGCGATCGGCGAGGCGCAGGCCGCGATCGACCTGACGCTGGACTATGTGAAGACCCGCAAGGCTTTCGGCGCGCCGCTCTGGGACAAGCAGGCGATCCGCCAGAAGCTTGCGACGCTGGCGAGCAAGGTCGAGGCCGGACGCCAGCTCGTCTATCACGCAGCCTGGCTCGACGCTCAAGGGGTCGACGCCACCCGCGAGGTCTCGATGGTCAAGGCCTACTGCGGCGAACTGGTCAACGAGGTGATGTATGCCTGTCTGCAGTTCCATGGCGGCATGGGCTACATGCGCGAGAGCACGATCGAACGCATGACCCGCGACGCCCGCGTCCAGTCGATCGGCGGCGGCGCGACGGAAGTCATGCTGGAAGAGGTCGCGAAGCGGCTGTGAGCGCAACGGCCGACAGAGGGCAGAGGGAGGGCGTCGAGGGTGGCTCGCGCCGGCTCATCCTCGACACGGCGGCTCGCCTGCTGCGTTCGGGCGGCTACCACCAGACGACCCTGCGCGAGATCGCCGAGGCGGTCGGCATCCGCAAGGCGAGCCTCTACTATCACTTCGCCTCGAAGGAAGAGATCGTCGAGGCCGTCGTCAACGATGGCGTGCGCTTCGTTCACGAGGCGGTCTTGGCCGCACTGGAGGCAACCCAAGGCGCCTCTCCCCATACGCGGCTGGAGGCTGCGATCGGCGCCCATCTCACCGCGCTGCACGGCAATAGTGACTACACCAGTGCCAGCATCAAGGTCTTCACCTTCGGCGAAACGCCGACACCGGAGAGCGTGCGCAGCGTCCGGCGCGCCTATGAGGATGTCTGGCGCGGGCTCGTCGCCGAATTGCAACGCAATGGGGCACTCTCGCCGGAGCGCTCGCCCGATGCGCTACGCCTCTTCCTGCTCGGCGCCCTGAACGGCTCGATCGACTGGTACCGGCCCGACCGCTTCGATGTCGCGGCGCTTGCCAGCGAGTTCACTGCCTTGATCGCGCATGGAGAACAGGGCGATGCGGCGTTGTTCGGCGCTGACGTGTCGGCCGCGAGCCGCTAGCCTGCGATCAGACGGGTGCGCACAAGGGCGCCTCCGCGATCAAAGGACACAAGGCCGGCATGCGCGCTTTCTATCATCCCGATCAGTCGCTGCACGATCCCAAGCAGTATCTGCGCTTCGGCGCCGTCGTCGCTCCCAAGGACCTGCCGGAGCGGACCGCGCGCCTGCTCGGGGCCTTGGCGAAGCATGGCATCAAGCCGGAACTGCCGGCCTCGCACGGCACCGCTCCGGTGCTCGCGATCCATGATGCCGGCTTCGTGAAATTCCTCGAAACCGCCTGGGCGCGCTGGCAGGAGCTTCCCGCCGAGCGCGGCCCTGAGGTCTGGCCCAGCACCTTCCCCTATTGGAGCGGGCGCCCCGACGAGGATGTCCGCCCGCCCTGCCGCCCGACCGGCTTCATCGGCCAGCTCGGCTGGTATCTCGGCGACATGTCGGTGCCGATCGGCGAGCATTGCTGGCAATCGACCCTGCTCTCGGCCGAGACGGCGGTGACGGCGGCCGATGCGATCCTCGCGGGCGAACAGGCTGTCTACTCGCTCTGCCGCCCCTCGGGCCACCATGCCCGCGCCGACCGCGCGACCGGCTTCTGCTATCTCAACAACACTGCGATCGCGGCCCAGCGCCTGCGCTCGCAGTTCAAGAAGGTCGCGATCCTCGACGTCGATGCCCATCACGGCGACGGCACGCAGCAGATCTTCTACCGGCGCGACGACGTGCTGACGATCTCGGTCCACGCCGATCCTTCGAACTATTATCCTTTCTACACGGGCTATGAGGACGAGCGCGGCAACGGCCCGGGCGAGGGCTTCAATCTCAATCTGCCGCTGGCCCATGGTGCCGGCGGCGCCGAGATGGCGGCGGCCGTCGACCGGGCCGGACGCGCGATCCGGGAATTCGGCGCCGACGTGGTCATCGTGGCGCTCGGCTACGACGCGCACAAGGACGATCCGATCGGCGTGCTGAAGCTCGACGCCGCCGATTTCGGCACCATCGCCAGCAAGGTGAAGGCTTTCGGCCTGCCGACGCTGGTGGTGCAGGAGGGTGGCTACGCGATCGAGGCGATCGGCGAATGCCTCGATGCGTTCCTGGGTGGGTTTAAGGAGTGATGCGCGTCATGGTCGGGCTTGACCCGACCATCTCGTGACGCTGGCGCTATCGGCCAGAACCGACGACGAGATTCTCGGGTCGCCTGCGGCGCCCGAGAATGACGAAGGACATGGCCCTCAGATCACAGCCTCGATCAGGAACGGTCCCTTCCGCCCGAGCGCGCCCTTGAACAGCTTGGTGAACTCCTCGGCCGTGGTCGCGCGCGCCGCCTCGACGCCCATGCCGCGCGCCATCGAGACCCAGTCCAGCGCCGGCTCGTCGAGGTTGAGCATCAGCGTGGCGTTCCGGCCGAAATCATTGACGCCGACCGCGCGCATCTCGCCATGCAGGATCGCATAGGTCCGGTTGGCGAAGATCACCGTGACGATGTCGAGGTTCTCGCGCGCCTGCGTCCACAGGCCCTGGACCGTGTACATGCCGGAGCCATCAGCCTGCATGCCGATGACCTTGCGGTCGGGGCAGGCCACCGCCGCGCCGACGCACATCGGGATGCCCTCGCCGATCGCCCCGCCGGTGAGCTGCAGATAATCGTGCTGCGGCGCGTTGTGGCACTGCTGGTAGAACACACGGCCCGACGAGACCGACTCGTCGCAGATGATCGCATTCTCCGGCAAAAGCCGCGCCACGATGGTGCAGACCTTGTCGGCGTCGAGATCGCCGGTCGGAAGTGCCGTCTCGGTCTCGGCCTTGGCGATGAAGGCAGGTTGCGTCTTCGTCGCGCCGGTTTCCTCGGCCAGCGCATCGAGCGCGCCGACGAGGTCGTCGCCCATGGCGGCGAGCTTGGTCACGACGCAGCCGTCATGGATCAGCCGGCCGGGCTTGCCGGGATAGGCGAAGAAGCCGACCGGAATCTGCGCGCCGACGAGCACGAGCAGGTCGATGTCCTTCAACTGCTCCAGCGCCATGTCGACGGGGTAGAACACCTTGGGGATCGCGACGCGCCCGGCACCGCGCTCGATACGCCCGTTCGACATTTGTCCGTACATCTTGCAGCCCGTTGCTGCGCAGATCCGCGCGGCGGTCTCCAGCGGGCCCTCGCGCAGCGACGAGCCGGTCATCATCAAGGCCGCGCGCGCGCCATGCTTGCGCAGCGCGGCCGCCGCCTCGCGTACTGTCTCGGTGGCGACGGTCCTGAAGGCCGGCACGGGCGTCGCGGAAACTTCGGCCGGCTCGACGCTGCCCCAGGCGCAATCGCCCGGCAGGATCACGGTCGCGACGCCCGGCAGCGACATCGCGGCGGCATAGGCCTCGCCGATCGCAGGCCCGACATCCTCAGGCGTCGCGATGCGCCGGACATGATGCGACATCGGCCGCGCCAGGCTCTCGATGTCGCTGGTCAGCGGCGCGTCGTGCTGCAGGTGATAGGTCGCATGGTCGCCGACGACGTTCAGCATCGGCGTCCAGGCGCGCCTGGCATTGTGCATGTTGGCAAGCGCATTCGCCATGCCCGGTCCGCAATGCAGCAGGGTGGCCGCCGGCTTGTCGGCCATGCGGGCATAGCCGTCGGCGGCCCCCGTCACCACGCCCTCGAACAGGCCGAGCACGCAGCGCATCTCCGGCTTGCGGTCGAGCGCCGCGACGAAATGCATTTCGGACGTGCCGGGATTGGCGAAACAGACATCCACGCCGTTGACGAGCAGCGTGTCGCAGAGGCGGTCGGCACCGTTCATTCTGATCGTTCCTGGGCGTAGGGGAGGCAAATCGTTCGAGGGGCGCTCAGGGGAGGGGATGTTCCCCTCCCTGTCAAACAAGAGAATGTCATCGCTGTCCCCAGCGGCGGTGATCGACCGCTTGACGGATTTGCATATGCATTTAACGTCGGGTGGAACGAAGGTTGCATCTGGCTGCGCCATGCGGTGCGATGGACTCCGGTCCTCGCACGAAGCCGGACATCACAACACAGGGGAAGGGTCCCGTCATGACAGCTTTGAAGCGTTTGGGAACGGTGGCGGGTCTCGGCCTCACGGCGGCACTGCTGGCGGGCGGCGCGCAGGCACAGACCAAGCTCAATATCGGCATTTCCGGCTGGACCGGCTTCGCGCCGCTCGTTCTCGCCAAGGAGGCGGGAATCTTCGCCAAGAACGGGCTCGACGTCACCATCAAGAAGATCCCGCAGAAGGACCGCCATCTCGCGATCGCCTCGGGCGACATCCAGTGCGCGGCGACCACCGTCGAGACCTGGATCGTCTGGGACGGCGCGGGCGTGAAGACCAAGCAGATCTTCCAGCTCGACAAGAGCTATGGCGCCGACGGCATGGTGACGCGGGCCGCCACCGGCTCGATCAAGGATCTAAAGGGCAAGACGGTCGCGGCTTCCGCGCCCGGCACCTCGCCCTATTTCGCGCTCGCCTGGTTCCTGAAGGAGAATGGCATGTCCGTGAAGGACGTGACCGTGGTCAACATGGAGCCCGGCCCGGCGGCGCAGGCCTTCATCGCTGGCCAGAACGACGCCGCCATGACCTATGAGCCCTATCTCTCGGCCGTGCGCGAGAAGCCCGATGCCGGCAAGATCATCGCGACCACGCTCGACTACCCGATGGTGATGGACACCTTCGGCTGCACGCCTGCCTTCCTGGCCGCCAACGACACGGCCGCCGCCGCGCTGACCAAGAGCTATTTCGAGGCTCTCGACCTGATCAAGGCCGACAAGGACAAGGCCTTCGGCATCATGGGCGCCGATGTAAAGCAGTCCGGCGAGCAGTTCGGCAAGTCGGCCGGCTTCCTGCGCTGGTCGGATGCGGAGGGCAACAAGGCGTTCTTCTCGGGCGAGTGGCAGGCCTTCTCGGCCAAGGCCGCCGACCTGCTGCTCGAGATCGGCCTGATCAAGGCCAAGCCCGATCTCAAGGATCTGGTCGAGACGAAATACGTCGCCGGCAAGTGAGCGGCGGCCGATCTGGCTGTCCTCCCCGACATCCTCGCTCCCGGTCTGCGCGTCGTCTTCTGCGGCACCCAGGCCGGAGCGGCGTCTGCCAGGCGGGGTGCCTATTATGCCGGGCCGGGCAACAAGTTCTGGAAAACGCTGCACGAGATCGGCCTGACGCCGGAAAGCCTGGCGCCAGAAGCCTTCCCGACGCTGCCGGACTATGGCATCGGGCTCACCGATGTCGCCAAGCTGACCTCGGGGCCGGATACCAACCTTCGCAGTGTTCACTTTGACGCGGAGGGCTTCACGGCGCGGATGGCGGTCGTCCGTCCCCGCATCGTCGCCTTCAACGGTAAGCGCGCCGCGCAGGCGGTGCTCGGTCCGCTGCGAGCCTACGGCCTGCAACCGGACCGGCTCGCCGGAGCCGAAATCTTTGTCCTGCCCTCGACCTCGGGCGCCGCCTCGGGCTTCTGGTCGATCGAACCCTGGAGAGAACTGGCCGCCCATCTGGCCGGAACCGGAACGCGATGAAACCACTCCAACCCGTCTCCGCCCCCGCCCGCATCGGCTACGGCATCGCCTTCTTCGCGCTGTTCGTCGCGCTCTGGTCGGTCGCGACCTTCGGCGGCTATGTCCAGAGGCTGTTCCTGGCGGACCCCGTCACGATGGTGCGCGAAGGCTACAACCTGCTGGTCCGCTACGGTTTCGCCTTCGACATTGGCATGACGATCTGGCGCGTCGTCGGCGGCTTCGTGCTGGCCGTGATCGTCGCTTTGCCGCTCGGCATCATGATGGGCGCCTACAAGCCGATCGAGGCCTTCCTCGAGCCCTTCGTCTCCTTTGCGCGCTATCTCCCGGCCTCCGCCTTCATCCCGCTACTGATCCTCTGGGCCGGCATCGGCGAGGCGCAGAAGCTGCTCGTCATCTTCATCGGCTCGGTCTTCCAGCTCATCCTGATGATCGCGGTGGCGGTCGGCTCGATCCGGCGCGATCTCGTTGATGCCGCCTATACTCTGGGCGCGACCGACACCTCGGTGGTGCGCCGCGTGCTCCTGCCCAATGCCGCGCCCGAGATCGCCGAGATCTTCCGCCTCGTCCTCGGCTGGGCCTGGACCTATGTCATCGTCGCCGAGCTGATCGGCTCGTCCTCGGGCATCGGCCACATGATCACCGACAGTCAGGCCCTGCTGAATACCGGCCAGATCATTTTCGGCATCATCGTCATCGGCCTGATCGGGCTGGTCTCGGATTTCCTCTTCAAGGCGGTCAATCAGCGCCTGTTTCCTTGGGCGCAACGATGAGCAAGCTTCTTGTCGAGAACGTCGGGAAGATCTTCCCGGCCCAGCGCGGTGGCCAGCCGACCCGCGCTTTGATGCCGACCTCGCTGAATGTTGGCGACAACGACTTCATCTCCATCCTCGGCCCCTCGGGCTGCGGCAAGTCCACCCTGCTGCGGATCATCGGCGGGCTGGAGACGGCGAGCGAAGGCCGGATCATGCTCGATGGTGCGCCGGTCTCGGGGCCGGGCGCGGATCGCGGCTTCGTCTTCCAGAGCTACACGCTCTTCCCCTGGCTGACGGTGGCGCAGAACATCGCCTTTGGTCTGCGCGAGAAGGGCGTGCCCGAACGCGAGCGGCTCGATATCTCCAGAAAATGGGCGGATCGCGTCGAGCTGTCGAGTTTCGTCGATCATTTCCCCAAGCAGCTTTCCGGTGGCATGCAGCAGCGCACAGCGATCGCCCGCGCGCTCGCCAACGATCCCAAGATCCTGCTGCTGGATGAGCCCTTCGGCGCGCTCGACAACCAGACCCGCGCCCTGATGCAGGAGATGCTTCTCGGCATCTGGGAGCGCGAGCGCAAGACCGTGCTCTTCGTCACCCACGACATCGAGGAGGCGATCTTCGTCGGCTCGCGAGTCGTGGTGATGAGCGCGCGGCCCGGCCGCATCAAGGCCGACATCGCCGTCGATCTGCCGCATCCACGCCCCTACACCATCAAGACAAGCCCGGAATTCGTGGCCCTGAAGGAGCGCCTGGTCGAGGAGATTCGCGCGGAGGTGATGGCGAGCCCCCACTGAGCGACCCAGCGGAAGGTCGAGGCGGTGGGGCGATTGACAGCCCGTCGCGATGATGCTTGTTTCTGTCTCAATTGGCCTGACCACATGGCCAAATCGAGCTCCCCGCCAGAGGGAGCCTGGGATGGAAACCGGGAGCAAGCTGTGCCGCTCGAGGCTGTCGAGTCGCCACGTCTCTATCGTCAGATCGCCGACCAGCTCCGCCATCTCATCGATCGGCGCGAGTATCCGGCGGGCGGTCGGCTGCCGCCCGAGCGCGAGCTGGCTGAGAAGCTCGGCGTATCCCGCCCATCCGTCCGCGAGGCCCTGATCGCGCTCGAGGTCGAGGGGCGCGTGCGTATCCGCATGGGCTCTGGCGTTTATGTCGTCGATCGTCCAGTGGACCAGCCGGCCCTGGGCGCGGCGTTCGACGAGGCGCCGGAAGGCCCCTTCGAAGTGCTCAAGGCTCGCGAACTGGTCGAGAGCGCGGTCTGCGCCGAGGTCGGCGCTTCGGCGGGCCCCAGCGATGTGGCGGCGCTTGACGACATCCTGCGCCGGATGGAGCTGCCCGGGCTGACCAGCGACGAACTCGTCGCCCTCGATCGCTCCTTCCATGTCGCGATTGCGTCGATCCTCGGAAATGCCGTGCTGGCGCGCTTCGTCGGCCTGCTCTTCGACCAGCGCATCAACCCGTATTTCCGCCAGCTCGCCAGCTATTTCGAAAACGCGGAATCATGGCGTGAGGCAGTGGCCGAGCATCGCGAGATTCGCGATGCGATCGCGGCCGGAACAGGCGAGGGCGCGCAGGCGGCGATGCGTCGCCATCTCCAGCGCTCGCAGGAGCGCTTCTCGCAGAGCTTCGGCGAAGGACCGCCCAAGGCAAGGCCCGGCGGCCGTGCAAGCGGGTCTGATAGCGAGCGGCAGAGCGTCGTGACCCGCAAGAGTTAGGGCAGGAAGACAAGAACTGAGGCAGGAAGAACTGACGCAAGAAGAAGACTGCAAGAAGCAAACTAAGAAGCCAGAGCAAACAAGATCAATCCCATGGGAGGGACCAAAGTGATGAAAACCTATCTGACAATGGCGGCGGTAGCCGCGAGCCTGATCGTCGCCGGCGCGCCGGCGCAGGCGCAAACCAAGCTGAAATGGGCTCATGTCTACGAGACCTCCGAGCCCTTCCACACGGAATCCGTCTGGGCGGCCGACGAGTTCAAGAAGCGCACCAATGGCCGCTACGAGATCACCGTCTATCCGGCCTCGCAGCTCGGCAAGGAAACCGACATCAACCAGGGCCTGACGCTGGGCACGGTCGACATCATCATCTCGGGATCAAGCTTCGCCGCGCGCGCCTATCCGCCGATCGGCGTGACCTATTATCCCTTCACCTTCCGCGGCCCCGACCATCTCCTCGCCTACACCAAGAGCGACGTCTACAAGGACATGGTGAAGGGCTACCAGGACAAGAGCGGCCACCAGATCGTGGCGGTAAGCTATTACGGCACGCGCCACACCACCTCGAACAAGCCGATCAAGACCTGCGCCGACATGAAGGGCCTCAAGATCCGCGTGCCCGACGTGCCGGCCTATCTCGCCATGCCGCGCGCCTGCGGCGCCAACACTGCGCCGATCGCCTTCGCCGAGGTCTATCTCGCGCTCCAGAACGGCACCGTCGAGGCGCAGGAGAACCCGCTGACCACGATCGAGGCCAAGAAGTTCTACGAGGTCCAGAAGCACATCGTCCTGACCAGCCACATCGTCGACCACCTCAACACGGTCGTCGCCAAGCAGCTCTGGGACAAGCTCTCGCCTGAGGACCGCACGACCTTCACGCAGGTCGCGCTGGAGGCCGCCGAGCGCACCACCAAGAAGATCCAGGCCGATGAGATCAAGCTCGTGCAACTCTTCAAGGACAAGGGCCTGACGGTGACCGAGATCGACAAGGCCGACTTCCTCGCCAACGTCCAGAAGAACGTCACCTTCGAGCAGTTCGGTTATCGCAAGGCCGACTGGGAGCGCATCCAGGCGGTCAAGTAAGCCCCACCGAACAGCCCGGCGGCGAGATGCCGCCGGGTCTTCCTGCCCCTACGGCCCCGCTGCGGCCGGTTTCATCGAGGTCTGCCGTGGCCACTGACACGACGCCGGAAATCCACACACAGGTCACCAGCGAGGAACTCGCCCACGTCTTCGACGAGGCCCCTCCGCCGGCCGATCTCTCCGGCTATGGCATCGAGGACTGGATCACGCTTGCCGCCTTCTGGGTCATGGTCGGCTCCGTCATCCTGCAGTTCTTCACCCGCTATGTGCTGAACGATTCCTTCGCCTGGACGGAGGAGATCGCGATCTACGCTCTGGTCGTCGTCGTCTTTCTCGGCGCCTCGCTTTGCGTGCGGGCCTCGCGGCACATCCAGGTCGATTTCCTCTATCGCTACATGCCGCCCCGGCTGGGTCGCATCATGGCAACCGGCGTCGATGTCGTCCGGATTGGCTTCTTCGGCTACGGCACCTGGTTGATGTACAAATACGCCTCGCTCATCCCCGACGAGATGATGACGACGATCGATTTTCCGAAGTCGATCATCTTCAACGCGGTCGTCCTCGCCTTCGCGCTGATGACGCTGCGCGCGCTGCATGTCGCCTGGCAGAACTGGCGCCGCGGCTATTCCGTGCTGGAGAAGCCGGAAGCTTTCGACGGCTCGGAGGCCTGAGACCAACATGCTGATCCTGCTCGGTTCCTTTCTCGCCCTGATGATTCTCGGCGTGCCTGTGGCAATCGCCATGGCCGTCGCCTCTCTCGCCTTCATCCTGATTTCGGGCACGGTGCCCGACGTCATCCTGGCCCAGCGCATGATCGCCGGCGTCGAGAGCTTCCCGCTGCTCGCCGTGCCGTTCTTCATCCTCGCCGGCAACCTGATGAACATCGCCGGCGTCACCGGCCGCATCTACGCCTTCGCCGTCTCGCTCGTCGGCTGGATGCGTGGCGGCCTGGCTCAGGTCAACATCATCGGCTCGGTGATCTTCTCCGGCATGTCCGGCACCGCCATCGCGGATGCCGCCGGCATCGGCACGATCGAGATCAAGGCGATGAAGGACCACGGCTATTCGGCCGAGGTCGCGGTCGGCGTCACGGCGGCCTCCGCCACGCTGGGGCCGATCATCCCGCCCTCGCTGCCCTTCGTCATCTACGGCATGATGTCGAACACCTCGATCGGTGCGCTCTTCCTCGGCGGCGTCATTCCCGGTGTCGTGATGACGCTGTTCATGATGGTCACCGTCGCGATCTTCGCGCGCATCTACAAATGGGGCTCCGACTCCAAGTTCTCGCTGCGCGAGATCGGCACCGCCGGCATCGAGGTCGCGGTCGTGCTCGGCTTCCCCCTGGTCGCCTATGGCCTGATCTGGGCCGGCCTGTCGGATAATCTCGCGATCGGCCTCGCGCTCGCGCTGCTGCTGGGCCTCGACTACCATTTCGACTTCTCGGCCGTGATGGCGCTGATGACGCCGGTCATCCTAATCGGCGGCATGACGATGGGCTGGTTCACGCCGACGGAAGCCGCCGCCGCCGCCGTGATCTGGTCGCTGTTCCTGGGCCTCGTGCGCTATCGCTCGATGACCATGCGGACGCTGACCAAGGCGACCTTTGACACGATCGAGACCACGGCTTCCGTGCTCTTCATCGTCACCGCCGCCTCGATCTTCGCCTGGCTGCTGACGGTCTCGAACACGGCGCAGATCATGTCGGATCTGATCCTCGGACTGACCCAGAACAAATGGGTCTTCCTGGTGCTGGTGAACCTGCTGCTGCTGTTCATCGGCTGCTTCCTCGACACCATCGCCGCGATCACCATCCTGGTGCCGATCCTGCTGCCGATCGCCCTCAAGCTCGGCGTCGACCCGATCCATTTCGGGTTGATCATGACGCTTAATCTGATGATCGGCCTGCTTCACCCGCCACTGGGCATGGTGCTGTTCGTGCTCTCGCGCGTCGCCAAGCTGTCCGTCGAGCGGACGACCATGGCGATCCTGCCCTGGCTCGTCCCGCTCTTCGCCGCGCTGATCGCGATCACCTTCATCCCGGAACTGACGCTCTGGCTGCCCCGCACCATGGGGATGATCAGATAGGCGTCAGGCTGCCTGGGTCTGCCATGACTCAGGCGTTGCCCTGCCTTGCGCGGCGGGAGTTGCGCTAGGGGCCGCGGAGAACCATCTTTTTGACAAAGGGGCGCTGCCATCGAGGTGGGCCAATGCATGCCTTTGTCGCCAGAATGCTGTCGCGGCTCGTCACGGAACCGCGCATTGATGTGGTTTTCCCCGACGGTTCTCTACAATCCGTAGGGCATGGCTCCGTGCCCGCGCTGCGGATGCGGATCGCTGACAGGTCGACCGAATTCAAGCTCGCGCTGAATCCTGAGCTTGCGCTGGGTGAGGCCGTGATGGACGGGCGCGTCGTCATCGAGCAGGGCTCGCTCTACGATCTGCTCGATCTGCTGATCGCGGGCCTGCACAGGGCTCGTCCGGATGGATGGAGCAAGACGCTGGCGGGCTTGCGGACCGCCGTGCGCCGCCTCCATCAGCACAACACGCCTGCGCTCGCCAGGCGCAACGTCGCCCATCACTATGACCTGAGCGGCGACTTCTTCCGGCTCTTTCTCGACGACGACATGCAGTATTCCTGCGCCTATTTCGTACGGCCCGACATGTCGCTCGCGGAGGCCCAGCTCGCCAAGAAGCGGCACGTCATCGCAAAGCTCGCTCTCGAACCGGGGCAGCGGGTTCTCGACATCGGTTCCGGCTGGGGCGGTCTCGCGCTGACCATCGCCGGCGACACGGGCGCCAGTGTGACGGGCATTACCCTGTCGGAAGAGCAACTGGCGGTCGCCAAGGCGCGCGCGGCGGAATCGGACCTGCCGGTCGATTTCCGCCTGCAGGACTACCGTGCCATGGCCGGACCCTTCGACCGCATCGTCTCGGTCGGCATGTTCGAGCATGTCGGCGTCGGCTACTACCGCGACTATTTTCGCAAGATCGCCAATCTCTTGACCGAAGACGGCGTCGCCCTGATCCACACCATCGGCCGCAGCTCGCCCCCCGGCGCCACCAACCCCTTCATCGCGAAACACATCTTCCCGGGCGGTTATATCCCGGCCCTGTCGGAGATGGCTGCGGCGGTCGAGAAGGAGGGGCTCGTCATCACCGATGTCGAGGTGCTGCGCCTGCACTATGCGCAGACGCTGAAGGCCTGGCGCGAGCGCTTCCTCGCCCGTCGCGCCGAGGTCGTCGCCATGTATGACGAGCGCTTCGCGCGGATGTGGGAGTTCTACCTCGCCTCCTCGGAGGCGAGCTTCAGGCACGACGATCTCGTCGTCTTCCAGCTCCAGCTTGCGAAGCGGCTGGACGGACTGCCGATCACGCGAGGCTATATGGAGAAGCCGCAATAGCGGCTTTGTTGCAGCCGGCGCTGCAACAGGCTGAACCCGCCACGGCCGGGCGAGCCCCGACCGCGAGGGTATCAGGCGAGGGGTCGTAGACTGATCGCGAACAGCTCGCCATCGGCCTCGGTGGTGCTCAGCTCGACGCTCTCCGGGCCGTCGAGAATGATGCTGTCGCTTGATGCGAGAGACGCGATTCCACGCCTTGCCTTCACTTCCCAGGCACCCACGCAAGCGACGAGGACGACCAGTCCTGCATCGATTTCCAGTGCATGCGGGCCCGGCGCAGCCAGCCGCCCAACCTCATGACGCCAGCGCCCGCGCCGGCTCATGATGTTGAGGTCGTCGATCGGCCCCGCGACGAGCAATCCCGTCACGGCCCGGTCGGCGTCGAAGGCGAAGGGCTGCGAGCCTCTGTCGAGCGTGACCGCCGCGCCATCCGCGAAGGCGAGGTGAATGCCGCCGCCGCTCAGCACAGCCAGGGTTCGGTCAATCCCGGGGAAGCTGGAGAACGCTCCGTCGCCCGCAACATGGGCCGTCGAGATACGCCAGTCGAAATCGCCGAGGGAAGCACCCTCTGGAAACACTGCGATCTCGGTCGTGACGCCGCCGCCGTTCTTCCAAGGCATGACGCGGCGTTCGGCGGCGCGGATGATGCGCATGGGATATTCCTTCGCGTTCACGCGCGCCCCTGTCATTCCGGGGCACCCGCAGGGCGAACCCGGAACCCACGACCGGGTACGGAATTAGGAGTGGCCGAAGTTGACCTGACCGGCTCATCTGGTCGTGGGTTCCGGGTTCTCCGCTGCGCGGAGCCCCGGAATGACAGCGCGGCTCACCCCAAAATCCCCGGTAGCTTCAGCCCCTTCTCGCGGGCGCAGTCGCGCGCGATATCGTAGCCGGCATCGGCATGGCGCATCACGCCGGTGGCGGGATCGTTCCAGAGCACGCGCTCCAGCCGCTTCGCCGCCTCGGGCGTACCATCGGCGACGATGACCACGCCGGAATGCTGCGAATAGCCCATGCCGACGCCGCCGCCATGATGCAGCGAGACCCAGGTCGCGCCGCCCGCCGTGTTGAGCAGCGCATTCAGCAGCGGCCAGTCGGAGACGGCGTCCGAGCCGTCCTTCATCGCCTCCGTCTCGCGGTTGGGCGAGGCGACCGAGCCTGAATCGAGATGGTCGCGGCCGATCACGACCGGCGCCTTCAATTCGCCCTTGGCCACCATCTCGTTGAAGGCGAGGCCGAGCCGGTGCCGGTCGCCTAAGCCCACCCAGCAGATGCGGGCGGGGAGGCCCTGGAACTTGATGCGCTCGCGCGCCATGTCGAGCCAGTTGTGCAGGTGCTTGTCGTCTGGCATCAGCTCCTTGACGCGCTGGTCGGTGCGGTAGATGTCCTCGGGATCGCCCGACAGCGCCGCCCAGCGGAACGGCCCGACGCCCCGGCAGAACAGCGGCCGGATATAGGCCGGCACGAAGCCCGGGAAGTCGAAGGCGTTGTGGACGCCCATGTCCTTGGCCATCTGGCGGATGTTGTTGCCGTAGTCGAGCGTCGGGACGCCCATCGTCTGGAAGTCCAGCATGGCGCGCACATGCGTCGCCATCGACTGCTTGGCGGCGTCGATCGTGCCGGCCGGATCGCGCTCCTTGCGCTCCTCCCATTCGGCCAGCGTCCAGCCGGCCGGCAGGTAGCCGTTGAGCGGATCATGCGCCGAGGTCTGGTCGGTGACGACGTCCGGCCGGATGCCGCGACGGACCATGTCGGGAAACACTTCCGCCGCATTGCCGAGCACGCCGACAGAGACAGCCTTGCCCTTGGCATGGGCCGCTTCGATGATCTTCAGGGCCTCGTCGACACTGTCGGCCTTCTCGTCGAGATAGCCGGTGCGCAGGCGGAACTCGATGCTCGACGGCTTGCACTCGACCGCGATCATCGAGGCGCCGGCCATGGTCGCGGCCAGCGGCTGCGCGCCACCCATGCCGCCAAGCCCCCCGGTCAGAATCCACTTGCCCTTGAGCGAGCCGCCATAATGCTGACGGCCGACTTCGACGAAGGTCTCGTAAGTGCCCTGAACGATGCCCTGCGTGCCGATATAGATCCAGGAGCCGGCCGTCATCTGGCCGTACATCATCAACCCGGCCTTATCGAGCTCGTGGAAATGCTCCCAATTGGCATAGGCCGGCACGAGGTTCGAATTGGCGATCAGCACGCGCGGCGCGTCCGGATGCGTCCTGAAGATGCCGACCGGCTTGCCCGACTGCACCAGCAGCGTCTCGTCGGCCTCCAACGAGCGCAGCGAGGCGCAGATCCGGTCGAAATCCTCCCAGGTGCGTGCGGCCCGGCCGATGCCGCCATAGACCACGAGCTCGCCGGGCTTCTCGGCGACGTCGGGGTCGAGATTGTTCATCAGCATGCGCAGCGGCGCTTCGGTGAGCCAGCTCTTGGCGGAGAGCTCGCTGCCGCGCGGGCTGCGGATGACGCGGCTGTTGTCGATGCGGGTCATGAACGGCTCCGTTCCGGGCAAAAGACGGTGTGAGCGAGAAGGGGCAGGCGGGTCATCAGCGCAGTCCGACGGACTGGACCATGGCGGCGGCCAGCGCCGCGTCGATGATGCCATTGAGTGCGGCCTGCAGCGGGCGGGCGCGGCTTGCGTCGAAATGCCAGGGCGGTGCCTCTTCCGTCAGATAGGCGCTGAGCGCGATCTCCATCTGGATCGCGTGGACGCCATCCTGCGGGCGGCCGTAATGCCGGGTGATCCAGCCGCCCTTGAAGCGGCCATTGACGATCTGAGTCAGCTCATGGCCGGCCATCGCCGCAGTTGCGGCGGTCTCGACGGCAGGCGCGCAGCTCTTGCCGGAATTGGTCCCGAGATTGAGCGTCGGCAGCGTGCCTGGAAACAGGCGCGGGATCACCGACTTGATCGAGTGGCAATCCCAGAGCAGGCACCAGCCGTGAGCCTTGCGGGCCCGTTCGATCTCGGCGGCGAGCGCATCGTGGTAGGGCTGGAAATAGGCCTCGCGCCGCCTGTTGATCTCGGCCTCATCAGGCAGGCTCGTCCAGATCGGCTCACCGGCGAAGGTCGTGGTCGGCACGAGTTCGGTCGTCGCCTGGCCGGGATAGAGCGAGGCGCCGACGGATCGCGGTTCAGGTCGATGACATAGCGCGACAGCCCGGCTTCGACGATCGTCGGCTGGAAGCGTTCCGCGAAGGCATAGAGCTCGCGCATGTGCCAGTCGGTGTCCTCGACGAGACGGCCGCGCTCGTTCAGCGCGTCGGCAACCTCGGCCGGCAGTCCGGTTCCCGGATGCGGCATCGAGAGGATGAGCGGGGAGGGACCCCGGGTGACAGTGACGATGTCGGTCACGCTCCTAACTCCGAGAAGCTGTCCAGTTCCGCCGCCTTCCCAACCGCCCCCGACAGCACGAACGCGGTCGCCGCAGCCAGATCCGGCGCCAGATACCGGTCCTCCGTCAGCGGCGCGATCTTGCCGCGCAGCAGCGCCAGCACGGGCTCCAGTCGCGGGCTCGTCTTCATCGGCCGATGATGTTCGATCGCCTCGGCCGCCGCCATCAGCTCGACGCCGACGATGCTGGCGGCATTCGCTGCCATGTCGAGCAGGCGATAGGCGCCATGCGTCGCCATCGAGACATGGTCCTCCTGATTGGCGGAGGTCGGGATGGTGTCGACCGAGGCCGGATAGGCCTTCTGCTTGTTCTCAGAGGCGAGGGCAGCGGCCGTCACCTGCGCGATCATGAAGCCCGAGTTCAGGCCGGCATCGCGCGCCAGGAAGGGCGGCAGCCCGCTCATCACGGGGTCGACCAGCAGCGCGATCCGGCGCTCCGAGAGGTTGCCGATCTCGCACAGCCCCATCGCCAGCGTGTCGGCGGCGAAGGCGACCGGCTCAGCGTGGAAATTGCCGCCGGAGACGATCTCGCCCGGCCCCAGCACCAGCGGATTATCGGTGACTGCATTGGCCTCGATCGTGAGTGTCGCCGCCGCGTTGGCAAGGAGGTCACGCACCGCGCCCATCACCTGCGGCTGGCAGCGCAGCGAATAGGGGTCCTGAACCTTGCTGTCGCCGAAACGGTGGCTGTCGCGGATCTCGCTGCCGGCGATCAGCTCGAGCAGATGGGCGGCGACACGGATCTGGCCGGGCTGGCCGCGCAAGCGCTGGATGCGCGGATCGAACGGCGTGTCGGAGCCTTTCAGCGCATCGACCGAGAGCGCGCCGGCAACCAGCGCCGCGTCGAAGACGCGGGCCATCGCGCTGAGGCCTGCGAGCGCGAGCGCCGTCGAGACCTGCGTCCCGTTGATCAGCGCGAGCCCTTCCTTGGCGCCGAGCGCAAGCGGCGCCTGGCCGATCCGCGCCAGAGCGTCTGCCGCCAGCATGACGATGCCCTTCAGCCTGATCTCGCCGACGCCCATCAGCGCGGCGGTGAGATGGGCGAGCGGGGCGAGGTCGCCCGAAGCGCCGACGGAACCCTTGGCCGGCACGACCGGCAGCGCATCGGCCCTGAGCGCGCCAATCAGCGCTTCGACCACGACGGGCCGCACGCCCGACGCGCCACGCGCCAGGCTCGCTGTCTTCATCGCCAGGATCAGACGCACGACGGAATCGGGCAGGGCAGGGCCCGTGCCGACCGCATGCGACAGGATCAGGTTGCGCTGGAGCGTGGCGAGATCGGCATCGGCGATGCGCACGCTGGCGAGCTTGCCGAAGCCGGTGTTGACGCCATAGGTCACGGTTCCGGCCGCGACGATCTCGTCGACGATCGCCTGAGCCGCGGCGATGGCCGCACCGCTCGATGCCGACAGCGCGACCGATGCGCCGTCGAGCACGTCGCGCCATTGCGTCAGGGCCGCATGGCCGGGTTCGATTGCGAGGGGCGTGCTCATTGGCCGTTCCATATGCGTGCGTGAAGCGGGTTGAAGCCCATGCGGTAGGCGAGTTCGGCCGGCCGCTCGATCTCCCAGATCGCGAGGTCGCAGGCCTTGCCGGCCTCAATCGTGCCGATCTCGTCCTGCATTCCCAGCGCCCGGGCGGCGTTGCGGGTCATGCCCGCCAGCGCCTCTTCGGGCGTGAGGCGGAAGAGCGTGCAGCCCATGTTCAGCGTCATCAGGGCTGAGGTCAGCGGCGAGGTGCCGGGGTTGGCGTCGGTCGCCAGCGCGATCGGCACGCCATGCTTCCTCAGGAGATCGATCGGCGGCTTCACCGTCTCGCGTAGGAAATAGAAGGCTCCGGGCAGCACGACCGCGACCGTGCCGGCCTTGGCCATCGCGATCACGCCATCCTCGTCGAGATGTTCGAGATGGTCGGCCGAAAGCGCGCCCATCTCGGCTGCGAGCCTGGCGCCACCGAGATTGGAGAGCTGTTCGGCATGGATCTTGATCGCCAGCCCCTTCGCCTTTGCCGCCGCGAAGACGGTGCGCGTCTCCTGCGGCGAGAAGGCGATGCCCTCGCAGAACACATCGACCGCGTCGGCCAATCCTTCTGCCACAACCGCATCCAGCATCGGCCCGGCGACGAGCGCGGCATAGTCGCCCGAGCGGCCCTTGTATTCCGGCGGCACGGCGTGGGCGCCGAGCAGGGTCGTGCGAACGGTGACCGGCCGTTCGCGCCCGATCCGGCGCGCGACCCTGAGCACCTTCGCCTCGCTGTCGATATCGAGTCCGTAGCCCGACTTGATCTCGACGGTGGTGACACCTTCGCGGACGAGTTCGGAAAGGCGCCGGTCGGCCGTCGCGAAAAGCTCGTCCTCGCTCGCCGCGCGCGTCGCCTTGACCGATGAGAGGATGCCGCCGCCCGCGCGCGCGATCTCCTCATAGCTCGCGCCCTGCAGGCGCAGCTCGAATTCATGGGCGCGGTCGCCGCCATAGACGAGATGGGTGTGGCAGTCGATCAGGCCGGGCGTGATCCAGCGGCCGCCGCAATCGATCGTCTCGGCGGCGCGGAAGGCAGGCGCGTCGCTGCGCGGACCGGCATAGACGATCCGCCCGTCGCGGGCCGCCACGACGCCATCCTCGACGGCGCCATAGGGGGCCGCGATGGCGGGTGACATCGTCGCCAGCCGTGCCTGCGTCCAGAGCCTGTCGCAGGTCGGGGTCTCGCCGGACATCGTCGCCACGTCAAATCCTCTCGACTATCCTTCGATGACGATTATGCTATCTAATTGCATATGCAAATGGCAAGACCTTAATTGCATATGCAATTAGAGCATCGGCCCGAAAAGTGGATTGCGGTTTTCGGAAGAAGCCGATGCAAAACAGAAGTCTGGATCATCGGGCCGATTCCGATATTCGGTCCGATGATCCAGTGGATGGAGCGATGCCGTGACCCTGACCCTGCATCTGGAGCAGGCCCTCCTGCCGGACGGCTTCGCCGACAATGTGCGACTGACCGTCTCCGACGGCACGATCGTTTCGGTCGAGGCGGACGTGCCGGCGCGCGAGGGCGATGCAAGGCTGGCCGGGCTCGCCTTGCCCGGCCTGCCGAACCTGCACAGCCACGCCTTCCAGCGCGGCATGGCGGGCTTATCCGAGCGTCGCGGCGCGGCCGAGGACTCGTTCTGGACCTGGCGCGAGGTGATGTACCGCTTCCTCGACCGGCTCGACCCCGACGATGTTCAGGCGCTCGCGGCCCAGGCTTTCGTCGAGATGCTGGAGGGCGGCTTCACGGCGCTGGCCGAGTTCCATTACCTGCATCACGACAAGGACGGCCGGTCCTATGCAGACATCGCGGCGATGGGCGGCGCCATCGCTGCCGCCGCCGAGGAAACCGGGCTCGGACTGACGCTGCTGCCAGTGCTCTACCGCTTCGGTAATTTCGGCCAGGCGCCGTCGGTCCATGGCCAGCGCCGCTTCGTCAACGACCGCGATTCCTATCTGAAGCTGATCGAGGCGAGCGAGGCCGCCATCCGGCATCTTCCCGATGCCCGGCTCGGCCTCGCACCGCATTCGCTGCGGGCGGTCGCGCTCGACGATCTCGGCTGGCTCGCGGCCCTGCGCCCGGCCGCTCCGCTGCACATCCATGTCGCCGAGCAGCTGCGCGAGGTCGAGGACAGCGTCGCGATCATGGGGCTTCGCCCCGTCGCGCTGCTGACTGAGACGGTTGAGCTGGACCGACGCTGGTGCCTGATCCACGCCACCCATCTCGACGACGCCGAGCGCGACGCGATCGCCGCGAGCGGCGCCGTCGCGGGGCTTTGCCCGATCACGGAAGGCAGCCTCGGCGACGGCATCTTCGACGGCGTGCGCTATCGGGCTTCGGGCGGCCGCTACGGCGTCGGCAGCGATTCCAACATCCAGATCGATGCCGGTTCCGAATTGCGCCTGCTCGAATACTCGCAGCGCTTCCGCGATCGCCGCCGCGCGCTCATGGCTGAAGCAGACGCGTCGACCGGTGTCGCGCTCTGGCGCGCCGCCGCGGCAGGCGGCGCCCAGGCTTGCGGCCGCGCGCTGGGCGCACTCGCACCCGGCCTGCGGGCCGATCTGGTCACGCTCGACGCTGACCACCCGGCGATCATCGGCAAAACTGCGGAGGCAGCGCTCGACAGTGCGATCTTCGCGGCCAATGCGCTGCCTGTGAGGAACGTCTTCGTCGGCGGCAGGCAGGTCGTCGCCGATGGACACCATCCGGCCCGTGCGGCCGTGAAGGCGCGGTTCGCCGCCGTCATGCGCAAGCTGCTGGCGGCACTCTAGCGGCCATGACGCAGACCAGACTCGATGCGGTGAAGCTGGACGGTGCCGGCCCAATCTACGATCAGATCAGGCGCGCGATCCGCGATCTCGTGCTGAACGGAAGCTGGCCGCCCGGAACGTCGGTGCCGCCCGAGCACGCGCTGATGGAGCAGCTCGGCGCTTCCAGGATGACCGTGCATCGCGCGTTGGTGCAATTGGCCCGCGAGGGGCTGATCACGCGCCGGCGCCGCTCGGGGACCATCGTCGCGAGCCCCCCGGCGAGCCATGCCATGCTCGACATCCTCTCGATACCCGAGGAGGTCGCGCGGCTCGGACAACGCTACGAACATGAGGTGCTGTCGCGCGAGGACGGCCGAACCTCCGCCGAACTCGCGATCCGCTTCGGCCTGAAGCGCGGCGAACGGGTCGCCCATCTCGTCACGCTGCATCGCGCCGACGACAAGCCGCATGTGCTGGAGGAGCGCGTGATCCATCTGGCGGCGGTTCCGGCCGCGGCGGACGAGAATTTCGCGACCACGCCGCCGGGCGACTGGCTGCTGCAGAACAGCCTCTGGTCGCAGGCCGAGCACGCGATCAGTGCGGTGCCGGCGGAGCCGGATGATGCCCGGCTTCTGGGTATTGAAGCCGGCGAGGCCTGTCTCCTGATCGAGCGCCGGACCTGGAACCAGGGGGCACCCATCACGGCGGTGCGCCTGCTTTATCCCGGCACACGGCACCGCTTCGTCGGGCGCTTCGGTCCATACGGCCAAGTCTGATCGGCCAAGTCTGGGCCAAGTCATACTTAAAAACAAAGGTCTGACCTGAAAACATAAAGCCTGAGCGGGGCGCTTTACGCGCCGCCCAGGCTTCATTGCGCCGTCTTAAAACGGCTCTCAGACGATCTGCCGATCAGCAGTCGAAGCGAACGCGACGGCCCCATTCGTCGCGTCCAACACAGGTGCGTCTCGGGGAGGTGGCCGAGCCGATAATCGCGCCGCCAGCGCCGCCGATCGCAGCACCAGCCAGCGCGCCACCGGCGCGGCCGGTCGCGAGGCCACCGATGACGGCGCCCGTTCCGGCACCGATCAGGGCGCCGCCCGCGGTACGCTCCTCATGGGGGGTGCAGGCACCAAGCGATGCTGCAATCGCAGCGATGATCAAGATCTTTTTCATCGGGTTTTTCCTTGGCGCTTCAAGAGTCATAGCGATGGCCGCGCGATTGCAAAACTAGGGCACCTGGACCGGCACGGCCATGACCGATCGTCCCATCCAACGTCTGCCCGTCCCAAAGGTTCCCTGGGCCAGGGCCAGGACTTCCCTGCGCGATGGTCTCCCTGCGCGATGTGTCGGTTCCCGCCTGCGTGGCGTCGCCTATCCCGCCTGCGTGGCGTCGCCTATTTTTTGCCATTGCGGCAGCCATTGCGGTGCGGGAAGCGCGGTTTTGTGCGGAACCTTTCCGAGGCTCCGGAAGTTGTTCCGGCAATCCCGCAGCTCGACATGCTGCTCCTGTCGGAGGACCGAACATGACCCTGCACGACACGTTTCCGGCGTCCGAGGCCAAGTCCTCGTCGAATCCGTTGATTGCCGGCGCGCGCGTGGCCGGTACCGGTGTCTACAACACGGCTGGCGATCATCTCGGCGAGATTTACGACGTCATGCTGGACAAGCAGACCGGCAAGGTCGCCTACGCCATCATGTCCTTCGGCGGCTTCCTCGGTCTCGGCGAGAAGTATCATCCGATTCCCTGGAGCGTGCTTGATTTCGACACCGATCGCGGCGGCTACGTCGTACCGCTGACCCAGGAAAAGCTCGAGGCGGCGCCCATGTATGACAGCGAGGGCGAGCCCGATTGGGACGACAAGGCCTATGGCAAACGCGTCCACGATTATTACGGCACGATGCCCTACTGGATGATGTAGGTCAGGCCCAAGCTGCTGGTCGCGGCGGTTGCTATCCCCCCAGCCGAACCGTCGTGGCGGCGGGATGCGGGCCGAAAGGCCCGCATCTTCCGTTTTATGAGAGTGCCGGTTCGCCGGAGGCGTCAGGCGCGTTTTCGAGAGCGCTTGTGAGCGGCTTTTCCCGGGGATCGAGCACCAGCAGACTCCGGACCGCTGCGTCCGGCATCGAGGGCGCAAGGCCGTTCGATGCGAACCCGTGAGAGCGACATGCGCATTCGCTACGGCTACAATATCGAGATCGTCTGTCAGCAGGAACTGCCCCTCATCACCTTGCTCGACGTGCATCCGTCGCGCCGGCACGATCTCGTGGCGCCCGATGAGATGATGGTGACGTCGCTGCTGAACCCATCGCTCCAGATCGCGACAACGCAATTCATCGACCCCTTCGGCAATATCTGCCGTCGCATCACGGCGCCTCCCGGCGGGATTTCGCTGAGGAGCGAAGGCATCGTTCACGATTCAGGCGAGCTCGACCCGGTTAATCCAGCGGCCGGCGAGGTGCCTCCATCGCGTCTGCCGGATGAGGCCCTGGTCTACCTGCTCGGCAGCCGCTACTGCGAGACCGACAAATTGTCGGCCCAGGCCTGGAACCTGTTCGGACATCTTGCGGCAGGCTGGCCGAGGGTGCAGGCGATCGTCGATTTCGTCCATAATCACCTGACCTTCGGCTATCATTTCGCCCGCAACACACGCACGGCGGCGGAAGCCTTCGACGAGCGTATCGGCGTCTGCCGCGACTTCGCGCATCTGGCGGTCGCGCTCTGCCGCTGCGTCAATGTTCCCGCGCGCTATTGCAACGGGTATCTCGGCGACATCGGGGTGCCGCGCGATCCAGCACCGATGGATTTCAACGCCTGGTTCGAGGTCTTCCTGGGCGGGCGCTGGTACACCTTCGACGCGCGGCACAACATGCGTCGCATCGGCCGCGTCGTCATCGCCAGGGGGCGCGACGCGACCGACGTGGCGATGGTCAGCTCCTTCGGCCCGCATGTGCTGCAGCGCTTCGAGGTCACCACCGAGGAGGTCGACGAAGCCCTTCCGGAGATGACGCCGCGATCGATCCGCGTCAGCCCGCAGCGACTGGAATCGGCGACCCCCTGACCCCTCTCACTGGGGCAGCGTCGGATCGACGATGTCATTTCTTGCCCCTGCCCGGATCTGGGCCCTACTGTGCGCGGCCATGCATCACACCGTCATCGTCAATGCCCGCGCCGGAACGGTGCTGGAGGCCGGATCGGAGGCCTTTGCCGATCGGATCGTGGCGGCATTCAAGGCCGGCGGCTGCACGGCCGAGGTTCGGATGGTGCATCCGCGCGAACTGGACGACGCGCTGTCGCTCGCGATCGAGAATGCTGACAGCGTGCCGGTGATTGCCGGTGGCGACGGCACGGTCAATGGCGTGCTGCCCGTCCTGCTCCAGGCCAGCCGGCCGGTCGGCGTCCTGCCGCTGGGAACGGTAAACGTCCTGGGGCGCGATCTCGGCCTCGCGGGAACCCTTGAGCACCAGATCGCCGCGCTGTGCAAGGGCGAGCCAGTGGTGATGGATGTCGGCAGCGTCAACGACCGTCTGTTCCATTCGATCTCGGGCATGGGTTTCTTCAGCCTCATGGCACGGGAGCGCGAATATGCGCGCCGTCGCTTTCCGTTCAGCCGGACGATCGCCTTCCTCGTCGCCGCGACCCGCTCGATCCTGTTCACCCGGGCAATCACCGTGGATATCGGCATCGGCTCGGAGCGACGCGTGGTCGAGGCGGATGCCGTGCTGGTCACGGTCAACAGCTTCGAGGGGGCCGACTGGCGCAGGCAGCGGCTGGATGGCGGCGTCTTCGAGGTCCACATCCTCAATGCCGGCGGACTCTACTCCCGCTGCAAGGCCGCCTTTTCGATCGTCTCGGGCAAGTGGCGCACCTCCGCCAACCTGATCTCCTTCACCGGCTCGGAGGTGACGTTGACGCGGCGGGACAAGCGTCGCGGCCACATCACCTTCGATGGCGAGGTGGAGCTCAAGGCCGGCCCGCTCGTCTATAATCTGCTGCCCGGCGCGGTTCGGCTGATCGCGGCGCGCGACCAGTCCCTTTGAAAGCGGTAGCACAGTGTCTATGTCGGACCAGGTTCATCGCCCCGGAGTTCCTGTCTCCTTGCTTCAGCCGCGTATTCTCGTGCCTCTTGCCGCCGCCTTTGCCTTTCTGGGGCTTGCGCTGTTCATCCTCTCCGGCCGCAGCTTTGCGTTTGATCGCAGTCTTGTGCTGCTCTTCCGCGAGAGCGGCGATCCGTCGATACCGCTCGGTCCCGCCTGGTTTCGCGAGGCGATGCGTGACGTCACGGCGCTCGGCAGCTTCGTCGGGCTCGGCATGATGACGATCGCGGCCAGCCTGACGCTATGGCTCTGCCGCTACCGGCATCTCGCCGTCGGTCTGGCGGTCACGGTGCTCTCGGCGACGCTGGTCAGCACCGGGCTCAAAGTCGCGATCGGCCGGGCGCGACCCGACATCGTCGAGCACGCGGCGCTGACCTTCACCGCGAGCTTCCCGAGCGGGCATGCCTTCCTGTCGGCGGTCACCATGCTGAGCATCGCGGGCTTCATCGGCCTCGCCTCGCGCCGGGACGACATCACGCGGCTTTGCATCTGGCTGGCCTGGGTGATGATCGTCCTGATCGGGGTCAGCCGCGTCTATCTCGGCGTGCACTGGCCGACCGATGTGATCGGCGGCTGGTGCCTGGGCATCGCCTGGTCGAGCCTCGCGGTCGCGCTGCTTGGCCGGAAGATGGCGGCAGCCGATCCGGCCGAGGCGGGAACCATCGCAGCCCGCTGACGAGGGGCGATCCTCAGCCGTTGGTTTCGCGCATGTCGATGGTGGCGTTCACGCCGAGATCAGGCTGTCGTCCGAGGATCTTCGCCGTTGCCAGCTTGAAGGCGACAAGGACGCCGCTCGAGGGGCCATTCCAGATCTCGGCCGAGACCGGTGTCAGCGACAGCAGGGTTGCGTCAGGATCGTCCGGTCCGCCGGGAAACCAGGCACCGGTGATGGGAGTCCAGATCTCCCGGATCAGATGGCGATCGTCGATCTCGGCCGCGGCACAGGCGATCGCCGCATAGAAATTGTGGCTCTCCTCGCTGATCGCGATGGACACGCTGAGTGAGCGCAGCGCCTCGCCCAGCGCCCCGGTGTGGCGATGGGTGACGAAGAGGATGCGGTGGTTGTCGCGGTCGATATGGCCCGACATCGGCCGCGTCTTGATCGCGCCATCGGCCGCCGTCGTCACCATGCAGACCGGATGGCGATCGAGCGCGGTCCAGATTGTTTGCTGGAGTTCGGTTTCCGCCATGGCAAGCCCTCCTGAGGGACATCGTATCGGGCTTCGTCAGGGAAACGCCGGCCGATGCGCGGCGTTCCTCTTCAATCTACCGGGCAGCCCGGCGATCTAGCAATCGGTGGGGCCGGTTGGCTTGATATGTCGCGGCGGCATGTCGGCATGCTTCCCGCGGAACAAACCGGCGTATCGGGGGTTGAGAACGCGCCGTCTCGCGTGCGGCTGTCATCTGGAAAGTCTCATGCTCGCATCCCGCAATCTGCTTGTCGCTCTTGTCGTGCTCCTCGTCGCCGGCCTCGCCGTCACAGGATACGCGCTCTATCAGGAGAAGAAGCAGCCCGAGGGTGTCGAGATCTCCGTCGGCAAGAACGGGCTGTCGATCAAGGAGAAGTGAGCCGAGGCCGATCTGGCCGGTTCCGCTTAGCTGTTGGCGAGGATCATGTTGCGGACGATCCGGTAGATCTGGCCGTCCCATTTGCGGCCGGAGAACACGCCGTAATGGCCGACGCCGGCCTGCATGTGGTGGCGCTTGCGGAATGGCTTCAGCCCCGTGCACAGATCATGCGCGGCCGATGTCTGCCCGAGCGCGCAGATGTCGTCGCGCTCGCCCTCGATCGTGAGCAGCGCGGTCTTGCGGATCGCCCGGCAATCGACGGTCTCGCCGCGATAGGTCAGCGTGCGCGCAGCCAGCCTCGCCTCCTGGAAGATCCACTGCACGGTTTCCAGGTAGAATTCGGCCGGCAGGTCGAGCACCGCGAAGTACTCGTCGTAGAACGACTTGATCTTCTGCGCCTCCTCCGTCTCACCCGTCGCCAGATGGGTGAAGAGGTCGATATGGGCGTTGATGTGCCTGGTCATGTTCATCGCCAGGAAGGCGCCGAGCTGGACGAAGCCCGGATAGACCTTGCGGCCGGCGCCGGGATAGCGTGACGGCACCGTCGCGATCAGGTTCTTGCGGAACCATTCGATCGGCTTGTCGCTGGCCAGCTTGTTGACCGTCGTCGGGTTGATGCGCGTGTCCACCGGCCCCGCCATCAGCGTCATGCTGCGCAGCTGGAAGGCGCTGCCGGCCTGCGCCATCACGGCCGCCGCCGTGAGAACCTGCACGCAGGGCTGGCACACCGAGACGACATGCGTCTGGTCGCCCAGCGTTTCGATGAAGCGGATCAGCGTATCGACATAGTCGTCATAGCCGAAGGGGCCAGATTCTAGGCTGACGTCGCGGGCATTGTGCCAGTCGGTGATGTAAACGTCGTGATCGCGCAGCAGCGTCGCCACGGTGTTGCGCAGCAGCGTGGCGAAATGGCCCGACATCGGCGCCACCACCAGCACCTTGGCCTGCGGCGTGTCGCTGTCCTTGCGGAAGCGCAGCAGGCTGCCGAAGGGCAGGCTGAGCACGACTTCTTCCGCGACCGGCACGTCGCGATTGCCGTCGCGCACGCCGTGGATGCCATAAGGCGGGCGCTCATGGCTCAAGCCTGCGCGCGTCACCATCTCGTAGGCGGCAGAGGTTGCGCGCAGATCGACGGATTGGCCCGCCATTGCCCGGGCCCCGAGTGTGGCCAGCGCGCCCTGCGCCAGCATCTTGGCCGGATTCATGAAATCGGACTGGGCCTGATAGGCGAGATAGAGCATCAGTATGCGACCTCGATCGGACACGACATGGCCGCCCGTCGGCGATCATGTCGTCAGGCGGCTGCCCGCGAGGTTCATGTTGCACCGCAAAATGAGTTTTTCGCAAGAATCTTTCTACGATGCGCCCGCCTTGGAATATCTCTTGCTATGCTGGAGCTATCTCCGCCAAGGACGACGCCCATGACCGCCGCCACGCTCACCATCAGCAGCAGGAATTATTCCTCCTGGTCGCTGCGCGGCTGGCTGCTCTGCATGATGGCGGGGCTGGAGATCGAGGAGCACATGCTCTCGGTCGACGACCCGTCCGCGCGGGCCGAACTGCTGCTGCTCTCGCCCTCCTTTCTCGTGCCCTGCCTGACGCATGACGGCATCAAGGTCTGGGACACGCTCGCCATCGCCGCCTATCTCGACGAGATCAGGCCCGACGCCGGTCTTCTGCCGAAGGGTGCCGCAGCGCGCGCGCATTGCCGCGCGATCTGCGGCGAGATGCATTCCGGTTTTTCCAATCTGCGCTCGGCCCTGCCGATGAACCTCAAGGCGCATTATCCCGGCTTCAAGGTCTGGGCCGGCGCCCAGGCCGATATCGACCGCGTCACCGAGATCTGGCGCGAATGCCTTGGCGCCCATGGCGGGCCCTATCTGTTCGGCAAGACCCTGACCATGGCCGATGCGATGTACGCGCCCGTCTGCCTGCGCTTCATGACCTATGACGTACCTCTCGATCCGGAAGCCCAGGCCTATTGCAAGGCGATCTCGGGCTGGCCTGCCCTCAAGCGCTGGATCGAAGCCGCCAAGGCCGAGCCCGAGGAACTGGAAGAGCTCGACGCCGAGTTCTGAGCGCCGCGCCATCATGCGCCATCGGTCTTGAGCGATCCCGCAGCAGCATTGGTCTTCCGGCGCCAAAGACGCTAAACCCCCACGAACTCTAGAACGCCGTGGGAGGCAGCCTATGACAGAGATCTTCAAGAACCTGATCGCCGGCGAGTGGGCCAGCGCCGGCAACGCCTCGCGCAACATCAACCCGTCGAACACCAACGACGTCGTCGGCGAATATGCGCAAGGGTCTGTCGACCAGCTCAACGATGCCGTCGCGGCCGCCAAGGCCGCCTTCCCGGCCTGGAGCCGCTCGGGCCCGCAGGAGCGCTACGAGATCCTGAAGAAGGCCTCGGACGAGATTTTTGCCCGCAAGGAAGAACTCGGCAAGCTGCTCTCGCGTGAAGAGGGCAAGACCCTGGCCGAGGGCATCGGCGAAGCCGGCCGCGCCGGCCAGGTCTTCGCGTTCTTCGCCGGCGAAGCCTTGCGCTTGTCGGGCGAGGTGCTGCCTTCGGTGCGTCCGGGCGTCGGTGTCGAGATCACGCGCGAACCGGTCGGCATCGTCGGCATGATCACGCCCTGGAACTTCCCGATCGCGATCCCGGCCTGGAAGATCGCGCCTGCGCTGGCCCACGGCAACTGCGTCGTCATCAAGCCGGCTGATCTGGTGCCGGGCTCGGCCTGGGCGCTGGTCGACATCCTCCAGCGCGCCGGCCTGCCCAAGGGCGTGCTCAACCTCGTCATGGGCCGCGGCTCCGTCGTCGGCCAGGCGCTGCTGCAGCACAAGGACGTCCACGCCATCTCCTTCACCGGCTCGGTCTCGACCGGCCGCAAGGTCGCGGAGGCCTGCATCGCCTCCTCGCCGATGAAGAAGGTCCAGGTCGAAATGGGCGGCAAGAACCCGCTCGTCGTGCTCGACGACGCCGACCTCAAGGTCGCGGTCGAGGCGGCCGTCCAGGGCGCCTTCTTCTCCACAGGCCAGCGCTGCACGGCGTCCTCGCGCCTGATCGTCCAGGCCGGCATTCATGACCGCTTCGTCGAGGCCTGCATCGAGCGGCTCAAGGGCGTCGTCGTTGACGATGCGCTTAAAAGCGGCACGCATATCGGCCCGGTCGTCGACCAGAGCCAGCTCGACCAGGACCTGAAATACATTCAGATCGCCAAAGACGAGGGCGGCAAGCTCGCCTTCGGCGGCGAACTGCTGAAGCGCGACACCCCCGGCTTCTATCTCCAGCCGGCGCTGTTCACCGAGACGACCAATGCCATGCGCATCTCGCGCGAGGAGGTCTTCGGCCCGGTCGCCAACATCATCCGCGTCAAGGACTACGAGGAGGCGCTTAGCGTCGCCAACGACACCGAGTTCGGCCTGTCCTCGGGCATCTGCACGACGTCGCTGAAGCATGCGACGCATTTCAAGCGCAATGCCGAGGCCGGCATGGTGATGGTCAATCTCGCGACCGCGGGCGTCGACTACCATGTGCCCTTCGGCGGCCGGAAGGGCTCGAGCTACGGCGCCCGCGAGCAGGGCGCCTACGCCAAGGAGTTCTACACCACGGTCAAGACCGCCTACACGCTGGCCTGAGCCTGTCAGATAGACGCTGTTTTGAGGGCCGCGCCGCAAGGCGCGGCCCTTTTGCGTTAGAAGCCTTCCAGCACGATCTTGCCCTTGGCGCGGTTGCTCTCGATCAGCGCGTGCGCCCGCTTGAGGTTCGCCGCGTTGATCGTGCCGAAGGTCTCCGTCAGCGTGGTGCGGATCTCGCCGGCATCGACCAGCCGCGACACCTCGTTCAACAGATCGCCCTGCGCCTGCATGTCGGCCGTCTGATGCATCGAGCGCGTGAACATCATCTCCCAGTGCAGCGACAGCGCCTTGCCTTTGAGCGGCATCACATCGAGTACGCCGGGGTCGTCGATCGCGCCGATCCGGCCCTGCGGCGCGATCAACTTCACGACCTCGGGCAGATGCTGGCTCGTATGCGTGGTCAGGAAAACGAAGCCGGGAGCACCGAGCCCCAGCGCCGCGATTTCCTCCGACAGCGCCTTGCCGTGATCGATGACGTGATGCGCGCCGAGGTCCTCGGCCCAGGCCCGCGTCTCCGGCCGCGAGGCGGTCGCGATCACGGTCAGGTCGGTGAGTTGGCGTGCGAGCTGGATCGCGATCGAGCCGACGCCGCCGGCACCGCCCACGATCAGCACGGACTTTGCCGCGCCCGGCACCGGATCGCGGACCTTGAGTCGGTCGAACAGCATCTCCCAGGCTGTGATCGCCGTCAGCGGCAGGGCTGCGGCCTCGGCGAAGGACAGGCTTGAAGGCTTCTTCCCGACGATGCGCTCATCGACGAGGTGGAACTCGGCATTCGCGCCCGGACGGTCGATGGCGCCGGCATAGAACACCGCATCGCCGGGCTTGAAGGCGGCGACGGCGGGGCCGACCTTCTTGACGATCCCGGCGGCATCCCAGCCGAGAATCCGTGCCTCGCCGGCTGGCGGCTGGGCATTGCGGCGCACCTTGGTGTCGACCGGGTTCACCGAGATGGCCTTGACCTCGACCAGCAGGTCGCGGCCCGCCGCGCCGGGCTCAGGGATGTCCAGGTCGATCAGGCTGGTCTCGGCGGTGATGGCTTGCGGCTCGCGGTATCCGATGGCGCGCATGGGTCTCTCCTTGCATTGCGGTGCAGGCGAGATGCGCCTTATGCTGTATCTCCGCAAGAACGCACAATTTCCGCTCATAGTGTCGAAAAGGATACTGTCATGCCGCCGCGTTTCCAGGAGCCGTTCTGCTCGGAAGGCTGCCCGGTCGAAGCCGCGCTTGGCCTGATCGGCGGTAAATGGAAGGGTATCGTGCTCTACCACCTGATGGGCGGCACGCTGCGCTTCAACGCCATCCGCAAGCGCATGCCGGGCGTGACGCAGCGCATGCTCACCACACAACTGCGTGAGCTGGAGAGTGACGGCCTGATCATCCGCGTCGTCTACCCGGAGGTGCCGCCGCGCGTGGAGTACAGCCTGTCGACGAAAGGGCGCACGCTCGAGCCGGTCATCATGGCACTCAAGGCCTGGGGCGAGCAGCATGCCCGGCAGGAGAAGCCGCAGGCGGCGTGAGGGCTCACTTCAGTAAGGCAGCCCGACATAGTTCTCCGCCAGCGCCGCCATCGCGTGCTCGGAGGAAACGAGATAGTCGAGCTCGGCCTGCTGCATGCGCTGCTCGAACGGGCTCTGCTCCGGGAACTGGTGCATCAGCGAGGTCAGCCACCAGGAGAAGCGCTCGGCCTTCCAGACCCGCGCCAGCGCCTTCTGCGAATAGGCGTCAATGCCGGCTTCCGAGCGTTCGAGGAACAGCTCGCGCAGCGCCTCGAACAGGTAATGCACGTCGCTCGCCGCGAGATTGAGACCCTTCGCCCCGGTCGGCGGCACGATATGCGCTGCGTCGCCTGCCAGGAACAGCCGCCCGAACCGCATCGGCTCCGCCACGAAGGAGCGCAGCGGCGCGATCGATTTCTCGATCGAGGGGCCGGTGGTCAGCGAGGCGGCTGTCTCTGGATCGAGCCGGCGGCGCAGTTCGTCCCAGAAGCGCGCGTCGGACCAGTCATCGACGTGCTCGTCCTGCCCGCACTGGATGTAATAGCGGCTGCGCGTATGCGAGCGCATCGAGCAGAGCGCGAAACCGCGCGCGCTGCGGGCATAGATCAGTTCGTGCGAAACCGGCGGGACTTCGGCGAGGATGCCGAGCCAGCCGAACGGGTAGCCCCGCTCGAAGATCCGCAGCGCGCTGGTCGGGATGCTGGCGCGCGAAACGCCATGATAGCCGTCGCAGCCGGCGATGATGTCGCAGTCGAGCCGCTTCGGCGTCCCGCCTTCGAGGTAGGTGACGTAGGGGCTGGTCCCGTCGAAGCCATCAAGCGCGACATCCTCAGCCTCGAAGATGGTCTTGGCCCCCTGCGCGGCGCGCTGGTCCATCAGGTCGCGCGTCACCTCGGTCTGCCCGTAGATCGTGACATGCTTGCCGCCGGTCAGCGCGTCGAGCGCGACGCGGTGGCGCTGTTCGCCGAAGAGCAGATCGAAGCCGTCATGTGGAAGGCCCTCGGCATGAAGCCTCGCGCTCGCGCCGACCTTGTCGAGCAAGCCCACAGTGCCCTGTTCGAGCACGCCGGCTCTGATCCGCGCCAGCACATAGTCGCGGCTCTTGCGTTCGAGGATGACCGTGTCGATGCCGGCCTGGTGCAGCAATTGCCCGAGCAGTAGGCCGGCCGGTCCGGCTCCGATGATGGCGACCTGCGTCCGCATGCGTTGTCCCGGCTCGCGCCGGTTCGGCGCCTGTGCGGGAAACAAGTTGCCATGGCAACCAATCAAAGGGAAGCGCTTCCTGCGCCGGGCGTGGTCTCGCGCGCTGCGTCAGCCGACCGGAATGACGTCGACGGCGACGCCGACCTTCTGCGAGCCCGGCCCGATGAGAACCCCGTCCAAGGGCGAGACATCGGCATAGTCGCGGCCCAGCGCGGTGACGATGTGGTCGTCGGCGACGATCAGGTCGTTGGTCGGGTCGAGGCCGATCCAGCCGGTCTCAGGCCCGCACCAGAGCATCACCCAGGCATGGCTCGCATCGGCGCCTTCGAGCCGCTTCTCGCCAGGCGGCGGGATGGTGCGGATATAGCCGCTGACATAGGCCGCTGGCAGGCCCAGGCCCCGCAGCCCCGCGATCATCACATGCGCGAAATCCTGGCAAACGCCATGGCGCTCGCGGAAGGCCTCCTCCAGCGGCGTCGAAACCTCGGTCGCCTCGGGATCATAGGTGAAATCGCTGCGGATACGCGCCATCAGCTCGCTCGCGGCTTCCAGCACCGGCCGCAGTGGCTCGAAGCTCTTGCGGGCATAGTCGGTGACCGCCGTGACGGGCGGCACCAGCCGGCTCGGATAGAGATGATGCGCCGGCGAATCCGGTGCCAGGCTGTCGGAGGCCAGCGCCAGCGCCCCGACCTCCTCCCAATGCCGCGTCAGGCCGGGGAAGGGCGGGGGCGTCCGCTGCACCTCGACACGCGCGCGCATCTCGACCTTGAGCTCGCGATGCGGCTTCGAGATCGTCACCGTCGTCATCCGGTTGCCGAAGAAGCAGATCCCGTCGACGCGTTCGGCCGGCCGCGGCGTCACGCTGAGCTCGCTTTTGCGGACGCTCTGGCCGCCATCGTCGCGCGGTTGCAGCCGCAGGATGCAGCGCGCGAACGGGACCGGGCGGCTATAGCCGTAGGTGGTGATGTGCCGGACGTCGTAGATCACGCGATGCCTGTCAGCCGCGAACCTTCAGGGCCGCTGTTCTGGAGAAAATAGCGGTCGGCGATGGCGCTGGAGACGCCCATCAGCAACTGCTCGAACAGCAGGATCGAGGTGCGGTCGAGCCGCGAGGCCTCGGCCGTGCGGCACTCTGCGGCGAGCTTCAGGATCAGCCGGCGCGGCGCCTCCAGCATGCCGTCGTCCGCCAGCGATGGCAGGTCCCTGATCTCGGTGTCGAGCCGGTCGACCTGGAAGGCGACCGAGCGCGGATTATAGGGATCAAGCATCACGAGATCGAGCACCGGCTGCAGGCTGGGGCCAAGCAGGTAGCGCGAGCGATAGGTGATCTGCGAATCCGTCAGGTCGAGCAGAGCGTCGAGGGAATCCATCGGCGCCGTCGTCTCGGCGAAATGGCGGGCGAAGCGGCAGGTCGCGACGCCACGCTCCAGCCGCCGCCCGATATCGAGGAAGCGCCAGCCCGGCCCGCGCACCATGTTCTCCTGGCTGAGGCCGGAAAAGGCGGCGAGCGATTTCAGTGCGCGGTCGGCGATTTCATAGACCTCGCCCTCGCTCGGCTCGTGCCCGTCTTCGAGGGTGAGTTGCTGCTGCATGTCGCCGAACAGCCGCCAGGCGTCGATCGAGAGCCGCTCGCGGATGACCGACGCCGTCCGCCGCGCCTCCCGCACCGTGGCGATGGCCGAGCCGTACTGGTCGATCCCGTGCAGCGCTGCGGAGGCCTGGGCCAGCAGCGTCTGCGTCTTGCCGCCGGGCGAGGCGCCCCAGGCCACCAGCAGGTTGGCGAGCCGCCGCAGCGTCTCGTTGCGGCCCTGCGTCAGGTCGGTGTCGATCAGCCGGCCGAGCAGCGCCCGCACCAGCCGCAGGGTTGCTTCCGTGCGTTCGAGATAGCGCCCGAGCCAGAACAGATTGTCGGCCGCGCGGCTCGGCAGCGTCCCGGTGATGCGGCGGATCGGAATCCGGTCCGGCGTCGGCAGCAGCGTCACCTGCTCCACTGGCGCGTCGGATGTCACCCAGACGTCGCTGGAGCGCACGCCGCTCTGCATGCTAACCGCGCGCGCATCGGGTTCGTCGGAGATACGGCAGAACCCGCCGGGCATCACCTTCCAGCCATCCGGCGTGGCGGCGGCAAAAACGCGCAGCGTCATCGGGCGCGGTTGCAGCCGGCCGTTCTGGAGGACCGGCGTGGTCGAGAGCCGCACGACCTCCTGCCCGACATAATCCATCCCGCGCGTCTCGATCCGGGCACGCAGGGCGTCGCGCTCCTTGGCCGACAGGTCGGCTGCGACCACCGGGCCGGTGTCGAGCCCGCCGCCCGCGCTGCGGAAGGCCGGTGCGATGCTCATCTCGTCGAGGCGGTCGAGCACGGCAGCGCGCTCGCGCGGCTGGCCGCACCACCAGGTCGCGACATTGGGGAGGATCATGTCCTCGCCCAGCAGCCGCTCGCCCAGCGCCGGCAGGAAGCCCATCAGGGCCCGCGCCTCGACCACGCCGGAGCCGAGCCCGTTGGCGATGTGAACGCTGCCCTTGCGCACCGCCTGCACGAGCCCTGCGACGCCGAGCGCCGAGGAGGCGTTCAACTCCAGCGGATCGGAGAAATCGCCATCGATGCGGCGCCAGATCACGTCGGCGCGCTTCAGCCCGGCGATGGTGCGCACATGCACGCGCCCCTCGCGCATCACGAGGTCGCCGCCCTCGACCAGCAGGAAACCGAGATAGCGCGCCAGATAGGTCTGCTCGAAATAGCTCTCGTTGAGCGGTCCGGGCGTCAGCAGGCAGATGCGCGGCTCGACGCGCTTGGAGCTTGCGACGAGGCCGGCGCGAAAACCCTGGAAAAAGGCGGCCAGCCGCTCGACATTCATCGTCCGGAACATGTCCGGGAAGGCGCGTGACAGTGCGAGCCGGTTCTCCAGCGCATAGCCGGTGCCCGACGGCGCCTGCGTGCGGTCCTGGAGCACCCACCATTGCCCATCCGGGCCGCGTCCGAGATCGGCGGCGTAGAGCTGCAGCGCGCCGCCGCCCGGCGCGCCCTGCAAGGGGCGCAGATAGTCGGGGCTACCGGTGACGATCGAGGCCGGCAACAACCCGTTCGCGATCATCTCGCCGGGACCGTAGATGTCGTCGAGCAGCGTGCCGAGCAGTTGCGCGCGCTGCGCCACGCCCGCCGCGATCGTCTGCCATTCGGCGCCGGTGATGACGAGCGGCACATGCGAAAGCGGCCAGGACCGTTCGCCCGCTGTGGGATCGCCTTCGTCGAGGTCGCCATGGACGCGATAGGAGACGCCGGTGTCGCGGACATGCCGATCGGCCAGGCCGAAGCGCTGGTTCAGCTCATCGGGCGAGAAGGCGCACCACTCGGCGAGAAAAGGCTCCCATTGCGGGCGCACCTCGCCATCCGCACCGATCAGCTCGTCATGCACGCCGGGCAGCGGCCGATAGCCCGCCAGCAGAGCGTTGCGCCGCTCCGTTCTGGTCCGCGCCGATGGTGATCGCCCCTGCAATGCCATCGTCTGCGTCTAGCGCCTCTACACTCCGGGGGGACGCCGCAAATCCAGTGTGAGCGGGAATTCGGCGCTGCGCTCTTCGGGCGGAATCGCCAGCGCGCCGGGAGTATGACCGATCGCTTCGAAACGTGCGAGCCGGCGAGCCTCCGCTTCGTAGGAATTCACCGGCGGAGTCTCATAATTGCGACCGCCGGGGTGGGCGACATGATAGACGCAGCCGCCGAGCGAGCGCCCGACCCAGGTGTCGACGATGTCGAAGGTCAGCGGCGCATGCACCGGAATCGTGGGGTGCAGCCCCGAGGCCGGCTGCCACGCCTTGAAGCGCAGGCCGGCGACGCTCTCGCCGGAGGTGCCGGCCTGCGTCATCGGCAGGCGCCGGCCGTTGCAGGTGATGAGATGGCGGCCCGGCACGAGCCCCTTCGCCTTGACCTGGAGCCGCTCCACCGAGCTATCGACATAGCGCACCGTGCCGCCGATCGCGCCCTCTTCGCCCATCACATGCCAGGGTTCGAGCGCCTGTCGGATCTCGATTTCGACGCCGCCATGCTCGACCTTGCCGAAGAACGGGAAGCGGAACTCCGCCTGCGCCTCGAACCAAACCGGATCGAAGGCGTAGCCGGCACGGCCGAGATCGGCGAGCACATCCTTGAAGTCCTGCCAGACCATGTCCGGCAGCATGAAGCGGTCATGCAGCGTCGTGCCCCAGCGCACCAGGCCGCCGGTCTGCGGCTCGCGCCAGAACCAGGCGATCAACGCCCGGACCAGAAGCTGCTGCGCCAGGCTCATGCGCGAATCCGGCGGCATCTCGAAGCCGCGGAACTCGATCAGCCCGAGCCGCCCGGTCGGGCCGTCCGGCGAATAGAGCTTGTCGATGCAAATCTCGGTGCGATGCGTGTTGCCGGAGACGTCGACCAGCAGGTTGCGCAGCAGCCGGTCGACCAGCCAGAGCGGGATCGCGGGCTCGCCGGGTTGCGGGATCTTGGCCAGCGCGATCTCGAGTTCGTAGAGCGCGTCGTGGCGCCCCTCGTCGATGCGCGGCGCCTGGCTGGTCGGGCCGATGAACAACCCCGAGAACAGATAGGATAGGGAAGGGTGCCGGTTCCAGTAGAGCACGATGCTCTTCAGCAGGTCGGGCCGGCGCAGGAAGGGCGAATCCGGCGGCGTCACGCCGCCGAGCACGACATGGTTGCCGCCGCCGGTGCCGGTGTGGCGGCCGTCGACCATGAACTTCTCGGCGCAGAGCCGCGACTGCCGCGCCTCCTCATAGACGCCGCGCGTGATCTCGACCGCCTCGCGCCAGTTGCGGGCGGGGTGGATGTTGACCTCGATCACGCCGGGGTCGGGCGTCACCTTGACCACGTTCAGCCGCGGGTCATGCGGCGGCGGATAGCCCTCGATATGGACGGGTTGGCCGCGTTCGCGCGCCACCTGCTCGACGCTGGCGATCAGGTCGAGATAATCCTCCAGCCGCTCGACCGGCGGCAGGAAGACGCACAGCACATTGTCACGGATTTCGAGGCTGATCGCGGTGCGGACATGCTCGCCGCCGATCTCCTGCTCGGTCCGGTCCTGCGGGCCGGAGCCGGCGGGCGTCTCGCGCGGGCGCGACATCTGTTGCGGCGAGGGCGGCTCCACCCGAATTGGAGCCTTGGGCGCCGGCGGATCGGCAGCCGGACCGAAGCCGCCGGCCGAACGCGGCAGCGGCGGACGTTCCTCCATCGGATCCTGCGGGTGGATATGCGGATACTCCGCCTTGGGCACCACTGGCAGCGAACCCAGCGGCAGGCGGTAGCCGACCGGAGAGTCGCCGGGCACGAGGAAAAGCTTGCCTCGCCTCAGCTTCCATTTTTCCGAGCGCCAGCGCGTGTCGCCGGCTTGACTCTGCCAGCGCTGCACCGGGATGACATAGCCGCGAGGCTTGCCTAGGCCGAGCTGGAAGACCTGCTGCATGCGGGCGCGCTCTTCGGGGTCGGCCAGGCGCGGGTCGAGCGGGTCGACATTGTCGGGAAGCTGCGCCTCCTTCAGCAGCCAGTATCCGGTGTCCTCATAGGCGGGCACGACATAGTCCCCCCCAAGCCCGAGCTTGTCGGACAGGCCCGCCGCCAGCGCCTCGGCCTCGGCGATCGTCGCGCCGGCCTCCAGCTCCCGGTCGCCGCCGGTCGGCGCGCCGGGCTCGCGCGCAATCAGCGCGGCATCGCGCCAGATTGGTTCGCCATCGGCGCGCCAGTAGAGCGCGAAGGCCCAGCGCGGCAGGCTCTCGCCCGGATACCACTTGCCTTGCCCGTAATGCAGCATCCCACCCGGTGCGAAGCGCTCGCGCAGCTTGCGGATCATCACATCGGCGCGCTGGCGCTTGGTCGGCCCGACGGCCGCGGTGTTCCATTCCTCGCCGGTCTGGTCGTCGATCGAGACGAAGGTCGGCTCCCCGCCCATGGTCAGGCGCACATCCTGCGCCTGGAGGTCGGCCTCGACCTGCTCGCCGAGCGCATCGAGCTTCTGCCAGGACTCGTCCGAGAAGGGCAGGGTGATGCGCGGCACCTCATGCACGCGTGCCACGCTCATGTCGAAGTGGAAGGTCGTCTCGGCATAGCTCGCGACGCCCGAGACCGGCGCGGCCGAACGGTAATGCGGCGTCGCAGCCAGCGGCAGATGGCCTTCGCCGGTCAGCAGGCCCGAGGTCGGGTCGAGCCCGATCCAGCCGGCGCCGGGAATGTAGACCTCCGCCCAGGCGTGGAGGTCGGTGAAGTCCTTGTCGGTGCCGCGCGGGCCTTCCAGCGGATCGATATCCGCCTTCATCTGGATCAGGTAGCCAGAGACGAAACGGGCCGCGAGGCCGAGATGGCGCAGGATCTGGACGAGCAGCCAGCTCGAATCGCGGCAGGAGCCGGACTTGATGTCGAGCGTGTGTTCCGGCTCCTGGACGCCCGGTTCCATGCGGATGCCATAGGCGATGCCCGACGCCAGCCGCGCATTGAGATCGACGACGAAGTTGACCGTGTTGGTCTTCTCGCGCGGGATCGTGGCGAGGAAGGCTTGGAGCAGCGGCCCGGCCGGCTCGGTGACGAGATAGGGCGCGAGTTCCGCCCGCAATTCGTCGGGATAGGTGAGAGGAAAAATCTCGGCATCGGTTTCGACGAAGAAGTCGAACGGATTGATGATCGACAGCTCGGTGACGAGATCGACCTCGATGCGGAATTCGGTGACCGGCTCCGGGAAGACATAGCGCGCTAGCCAGTTGCCGCTCGGGTCCTGCTGCCAGTTCACGAAATGCTCAGGCGGAGAAACCTTCAGCGAATAGCTGTTGATCGCGGCGCGGCAGTGGGGTGCGGGCCGCAGGCGAATGATCTGGGGGCCCAGCGTGACCGGCCGGTCATAGCGGTAATGGGTGACGTGATGGAGCGCAGCGATGATGGCCAAGGGCTAAGCACCTGCTTGTCATGAACCGGAGGAACGCCGGACTGATCCACGTTAGCGGCGTGCGGAAGGCTCGCAAAGCAGCAACTCGTCTCGGCATGCACGATAGAAAACGCCCGCTGCACAAGAACTGTGCACCTGACTCTGGACTCGGTCATCGCTATGCTGGACAGAGGCCGCCAACTGGTTCCACATTCGCTCGAACGGCCGGAACCGTGGCCGCAGACATAAACCGATGGGGATTTTCATGCGTCACGTTGCGAAATTGATGGTGGCGTCGGCCTTCACCACGTTGCTGGCGACGACCGCCCAGATCACCGTGTCCTTTGCCCAGACCCCGAAGGACACGGTGGTCATGGCCAAGCAGATCGACGACATCATCTCGCTCGATCCCGCCGAGGCCTTCGAGTTCTCCGGCGTCGAGGTCGTCACCAACCTCTATGACAAGCTGATGGGCGTCGACCTCGCCAAGAACAACGAGCTTGTCCCGGAACTGGCCCAGAGCTGGACCGTGAGCCCCGACAACCTGACCTACACCTTCAAGCTTCGCCCCGGCGTGAAATTCCATTCCGGCAACGCTCTGACGGCCGCCGACGTGGTCTATTCCTTCCAGCGCGCGGTGACGCTGAACAAGTCGCCGGGCTTCATCTTGGCGCAGTTCGGCTTCACCAAGGACAACGTGCTGGAGAAGGTGAAGGCGACCGATGACGGCACGCTGGTCATCACCGTCTCCAAGCCCTTCGCCCCGACCTTCTTCCTCAACTGCCTGACCTCGGGCGTCGCCTCGATCGTCGATACCAAACTGGTCAAGGCCAACGAGAAGGACGGCGACTGGGGCAATGGCTGGCTGAAGCTCAATTCGGCCGGCTCCGGCGCCTACAAGGTCCGCGCCTACCGCCCCAACGAGCAATATGCGCTCGACGCCAATGAGGGCTGGTACAAGGGCGCGCCGAAGAACAAGCGCATCGTCGTGCGCCATGTCGCCGAGCCGGCCTCGCAGCGCCTGCTGCTCGAAAAGGGCGACGTCGACATCGCCCGCAACCTCTCCAAGGACCAGCTCGCCGCGGTCAAGACCAACAAGGACGTCGAGATCGTCCAAGGCGACAAGGGCTACATCCTCTATCTCGGCCTGAATCAGAAAAACCAGTACTTCGCCAAGCCCGAAGTCCGCGAGGCGCTGAAATACCTCGTCGATTATGCCTCGATCGAGCGCAACATCGTCGAGGGCACCTACAAGGCCCATGAATCCTTCCTGCCCAAGGGCTTCCTCGGCGCGATCGACGACAAGCCGTACAAGTTCGATCCCGCCAAAGCCAAGGAACTGCTGGCCAAGGCCGGCCTGCCGAACGGCTTCACCGTCACCATGGACGTTCGTTCGGTGAACCCGATCACCGATATCGCCCAGGCGATCCAGTCGAACTGGGCCCAGGCCGGCATCAAGCTCGAGCTGATCCCCGGCGACGGCAAGCAGACGCTGACCAAGTACCGCGCCCGCACCCACGACATCTATATCGGCCAGTGGGGGCCGGACTATCTCGACCCGCACACCAATGCCGAGACCTTCGCCATCAACGAGAACAATGGCGAGGATGCCAAGTCGAAGACGCTGGCTTGGCGCAACGCCTGGGACATCCCTGATATGACCAAGGTGACGCAGGCCAACGTGCTGGAGACCGATGCCGCCAAGCGCGCCACCGTCTATGGCGATCTGCAGCGCGAGCATCAGAAGGTCTCGCCCTTCGTGATCATGTTCCAGCAGGTCGAGGTTTCGGCCGATCGCAAGGGCGTCAAGGGCTGGGCCATCGGGCCGAGCTCGGACACGAACTTCTACGCGCCGATCTCGAAGAACTGAGGCAACGGGTCGAAAGCCCCGCCACGGCCAACCGAGGCCGTGGCGGGGCTTTTGCTTCCGAACGGTCCCAAGGACCGGCCCTCGCAATCCCCGGAAACGGAAAAGCTGCAATGACGAGCGTGGCGCAGAGCCCGGTTCGCAGGCGTTCATGGAGCGGGACGGCACGGCGCTGGGCAAAGATCGCCTCGCGCGAGCTCAGCACCGTCGCGATCACCATCTTCGGCCTGCTGCTGATCACCTTCTTCATCGCCCGCGTCATCCCGATCGATCCGGTCCTGGCCGTGGTCGGCGACAATGCCCGCCCCGAGACCTATGAGGCGGCCCGGATCGAACTCGGCCTCGACAAGCCGCTCTGGCAGCAATTCGCTGTTTATACCGGCAAGGTCTTCACCGGCGATCTTGGCCGCTCGGTCCTGACCTCCAACACCGTGGTCGACGACATCAAGCGCGTCTTCCCGGCGACGCTGGAACTGGCGACGTTGGGAACGCTGATCGGCTGCCTGCTCGGGATTCCGCTGGGCGTGCTGGCGGCGGTCTATCAGGGCCGCTGGCCCGACCAGGTCGCGCGCGTCATCGGCCTGTTCGGCTATTCGATTCCCGTCTTCTGGCTCGGCTTGATGGGGCTTTTGCTGTTCTACGCCAAGCTCGGCTGGGTCGGTGGCCCCGGCCGCGCCGGCGTCGCCTTTCAGGACCTGATCACGCCGATCACCGGCGTGCTGGTGATCGATGCCGCACTGGAGGGTGATTGGGAGGCGTTCCGCGACGCCTGGTCCCACCTCATCCTGCCGTCCGCCGTGCTCGGCATCCTCAGCGTCGCCTATATCAGCCGGATGACGCGCAGCTTCATGATCACCGAGCTGCAGCAGCAATATGTCATCGCCGCCCGCGTGAAGGGCCTGTCGGAATTCCGCGTCGTCTGGCGCCACGCCATGCATAACGCCTTCGTGCCGCTGGTGACGGTGATCGCCGTCTCCTACATGCACCTGCTCGAAGGCTCGGTGCTGACCGAGACGATCTTCGCCTGGCCGGGGCTCGGGCGATATCTCACCCATTCCCTCCTCAACGCCGACATGAACGCCGTGCTCGGCGGCACGCTGGTGATCGGGGCGGTCTTCATCGGCGTCAACCTGCTGTCCGACATTCTCGGCCGGCTCGTCGATCCCAGGACGCGCTGAGGCCGGCATGACCACCTGGACCGACTATCTCCTCACCGATTCTCCCGAGTCGCGCCGTCAGGCCCGCCTCGGGCAGGCCTATCGCAAATGGCTCGCCTTCCGGCGCAATCCGCTCGCCATGTTCGGCCTCGCCATCATCGTCGCCTTGCTGCTGGTTGCAGCCTTCGCGCCGCTGATCGCGACCGCCGATCCGCTCGCACAGAACCTCGACAAGCGCCTGCTACCGCCCTCGGGAACGAATTTCTTCGGCACCGACTCGCTCGGCCGCGACATCTTCAGCCGCATCGTCTACGGCACCCGCGTCACGCTGGTGATCGTGCTGCTCGTCGTCGTTTCGGTCGGCCCGATCGGGCTCCTGATCGGCGCGACCTCGGGCTATCTCGGCGGCTGGGTCGACCGCCTGCTGATGCGCATCACCGACGTCTTCCTCGCCTTTCCGCGGCTTGTGCTGGCGCTCGCCTTTGTGGCCGCGCTCGGCCCGGGGCTCGAGAACGCCGTCATCGCCATCGCCATCACCGCCTGGCCTCCTTACGCCCGCGTCGCCCGCGCCGAGACGCTGATCATCCGCCAGCAGGACTATATCGCGGCGGTGCGCCTGCAGGGTGCCTCGCAATGGCGCATCGTCTGGAAGCATGTCGTGCCGATGTGCCTGCCTTCGCTGATCGTGCGCACCACGCTCGACATGGCCGGCGTCATCCTGATCGCGGCAGGGCTCGGCTTCCTCGGCCTCGGCGCTCAGCCACCGATCCCGGAATGGGGCGCGATGATCTCGGCTGGCCGCGAGCAGATCTTCGACCAGTGGTGGGTCGCGACCTTCCCTGGCCTGGCGATCTGCGTCGTCGCACTGGGCTTCAACCTGCTCGGCGACGGCCTGCGCGACGTCATGGATGCGAGATAAGGCATGGAACAGCCGCTCCTCGAACTCGACAATCTCCGCGTCGATTTCCACACCCCGACCGGCATCGTCCAGGCCGTACGCGGCCTGTCCTTCACGCTGGGCCGCGAGCGCCTCGGCATCGTCGGCGAATCCGGCTCCGGCAAGTCGATGACCGGCCGCGCCATCCTCGACCTGATCCCCCATCCCGGCGTGGTCCGGGCCGACCGCCTGGCCTATCGCGGCCAGAACCTGCTGACGATGGACAAGGGTTCGCGCCGCAAGCTGCGCGGCCGCCATATCTCGATGGTGATGCAGGACCCGAAATTCTCGCTCAATCCGGTCAGGACCGTGGGTGACCAGATCGCCGAGGCCTATCGCGTCCACCACAAGGCGAACGCCCGCGAGGCGAAGCAGCGCAGCCTCGCCATGCTGGAGCAGGTGCAGATCCGCGAGCCCGCCCGTGTCTACGATCTCTATCCGCACGAGGTTTCGGGCGGCATGGGCCAGCGCGTCATGATCGCGATGATGCTGATCGCCGAGCCCGACATCCTGATCGCCGACGAGCCGACCTCGGCGCTCGACGTCACCGTGCAGCTCCAGATCCTGAAGATCCTCGACGATCTCGTGACTGAGCGCGGCATGGGGCTGATCTTCATCAGCCACGACCTGCATCTGGTGCAATCCTTCTGCGACCGCGTCATCGTGATGTATGGCGGCAAGGCGATGGAGACCATGCCGGCCGCCGAACTCGCCGATGAAACGGCCCGTGCCCGCCGCCATCCCTATACGCTGGGACTGCTCGGCTGCCTGCCCGATCTCGACCATCCGAAGGCGGAGCTTGCGACCCTCAATCGCGACCCGGCATGGCTGGCATGACTAGGGCTGGCATGAACCCGCATTCCGCCATCAAGGTAGACGGCCTGAACGTTTCCTTCGGCGATTCCCATGTCGTGAAGGATCTGTCCTTCACCGTTGCACCCGGCGAGAGCTACGGCATCGTCGGCGAATCCGGTTCGGGCAAATCGACCGTGCTGCGCGTGCTGGCCGGCCTCAACCGCGACTGGAGCGGCGCGATCGAGATCGAGGGGCAGGCCCAGCCGAAGACCCGCGGCAAGGCCTTTCACGCCCGCGTGCAGATGGTCTTCCAAGATCCCTATGGCTCGCTGCATCCCAAGAAGACCGTCGACGACACGCTGGCCGAGCCGTTGGCGATCCATCGCATCGGCGATGCCGAGAAGCGGATCGGTCGGGCGATGTCGGAGGTCGGATTGCCCCCTTCGTTCCGCTTCCGCTATCCCCACCAGCTCTCCGGCGGCCAGCGCCAGCGCGTCGCGATCGCGCGCGCGCTCGTGCTCGAACCGACGATCCTGCTGCTCGACGAGCCGACCTCGGCGCTCGACGTCTCGATCCAGGCCGAGGTGCTGAATCTGCTGCAAGCCCTGCGCAAGGAGCGAAAGCTCACCTATATCCTCGTCAGCCACGATCTCGCCGTCGTGGCGCATATGTGCGAGCGCCTGCTGGTGATGCAGTTCGGCCGCGGCGTCGAGGAGATGACGGCGCAGACGCTGGCTGCCCGCAACCCGCAAACGGCCTACGCGCAGCAATTGCTGACCGCGAGCGAAGGCTTCAGGCGCGGCTGACAGGCAGCGACCCTGCACGCAAAGCGTTTGGCAATCGGGCGCCTTGGTCGCATTCTCGTCGCAAGCCCGGCGTCCTGATGGACATCGCCTGGGAACCGCGGCCGGGCCGGGAATCGCGACCGGGCATGGAGAGTTGAGAGATATGGACGCCATCGCCGAACCCACCCTCCGGCCCGAGACGATCCCCGAGCGAACTCCGGTTCCGCCCTTCGATCTGGTGATCTTCGGCGCCGGCGGGGATCTCGCCTTGCGCAAGCTGTTTCCCGCGCTGGCCCAGCGCAACCGCGAAGGCGTCCTTCCGGCTGAAAGTCGCATCATCGGCATCGTCCGCAAGCACGAGGACATCGAGGGCCTGCCGAAGCAGGTCGCCAAGCGGCTGGCCGAGGAAGGTCTCTCGAAGAGCGACGTCCAGGCCTTTCTGCAGCGCCTGACCACGGTGCTGCTCGACGCGGTCAAGCCCGAGACCTATGCGGCGCTGAAACAGGAGCTGGGCGGCAACGGCCGCGTCCGCTCCTTCTATCTCTCGACCCCGCCAGACCTTTTCATCCCGATCTGCGAGAACCTCGCCGCCGGCGGCATCTTGACGCCGACCTCGCGGGTGATCCTCGAAAAGCCGCTCGGGCGCGATCTCGCCTCGGCCCGTGAGATCAACGACGCCGTCGCGCGCATCCTGCCGGAGGACCGCACCTACCGGATCGACCATTATCTCGGCAAGGAGACGGTGCAGAACCTGCTGGTGCTGCGCTTTGCCAACACGCTGTTCGAGCGTTCCTGGTCGAGCCGCGACATCGACCATGTCCAGATCACCGTCGCGGAGACGGTCGGTCTGGAAAGCCGCGCCGGCTACTACGACAAGTCCGGGCATATGCGCGACATGGTCCAGAACCATCTCATGCAGTTGCTGACGCTCTTCGCCATCGAGCCGCCGAACATGCTGGAGGCCGGCGCCGTCCGCGACGAGAAGATCAAGGTCCTCAAGGCGCTGCGCCCGATCGTCGGGCCCGATGTCCAGCGCTACACCGTGCGCGGGCAATATGTCGCCGGCCAGATCGACGGCCGGCGCGTGCGCGGCTATGCTGATGAGCTCGGCCATGCCAGCAACACCGAGACTTTCGTCGCCATCCGCTGCGAGATCGACACCTGGCGCTGGGCCGGCGTGCCGATCTATCTGCGCACCGGCAAGCGCATGGCGCAGCGCTATTCCGAGATCGCGGTCACCTTCAAGCCGGTGCCGCATTCGATCTTCGGCGGCGGCACCTGCGACCGGCTCGATGCCAACCGCCTCGTCATCCGGCTCCAGCCCAATGACGGCGTCCAGCTCCAACTGATGATGAAGGTGCCGGGCTCCGGCCGGCTCAAGGTCGTGCCGCGCCAGCTCGACCTGCGCTACTCGACCGCTTTCGACGAGCGTACGCCGGACGCCTATGAGCGTTTGCTGACGGATGTGATCCGCGGCGACCAGACCCTGTTCATGCATCGCGACGAGGTCGAGCAGGCCTGGACCTGGGTCGATCCGATCATCGCCGGCTGGCAGGACTACACCCCGCATCCGCACCGCTATGCCGCCGGCTCCTGGGGGCCCTCGCAGGCGATCGGCCTGATCGAGCGCGAGGGCCGCTCCTGGGCCGATCCGGATCTGGTCTGATGGCCTCGGGCCCCAAGACCGGCGGCACCATCGCCTGGCATCGCTTCGCCAGCCTGCCGGATGCCTCGGAAGCGCTGGCCGAAGCCGTGGCCATTCGCCTGCGCGCGCTGCTGGCGGAGCAGGGCAGGGCCTCGCTCGCCGTGCCCGGCGGCACGACGCCTGCGCGCTTCCTGGCCGCTCTTGGAGCGATCGATCTCGCTTGGGAAAGAGTGACGCTGATGCCGACCGACGAGCGCTTCGTCGCGGCCGACGACGTCGCCTCGAACGAGCGCATGATCCGCGAGCAGTTCGCCCCCCTTCACGATGGTCGCGTCGGCTTTCTCTCCTTTCACGATCGGGGCAGCGACATCGAGGCTGCCGCGGCCGAGCTCTGCATCGAGTTGGCGCAGGCGCCGCCGCTCGACCTGCTCGTCAGCGGCATGGGCACGGACGGCCACATCGCCTCGCTGTTTCCCGGTGGGGAATCGGCCTTCCTGGCTGCGTCCGACAGCGGCATCGTCGTGGCCCGGCCGCCCGGATTGCCGCCGCGCCTCTCGCTGTCGCCGGCCCGTCTGACCGGAGCCGGCTGGGCGAGCCTGTTGATCTCCGGCACGGTAAAGGAAGCGGTGCTGACGGCCGCTTCCGAGCGGTCCGCGCCACTGCCGGTCGATCTGCTGCTGGCGCGCGCGCAGGGGCTCGACGTCTACTGGGCGAAAGAGTAGACCGCCCCAATCCTATCAAATCGATTGAAAGACGAGACGATGGACGAGACTGCCGCGATTGCCCGGCTCAAGGCCTGTGGCGTGATTCCGGTCGTGGTGATCGAGGACGCCTCGCGCGCCATCGATCTCGCCCATGCCCTCGTCGCCGGCGGCATCGATGTCGTCGAGGTCACGCTGCGCCGCCCGGCCGGGCTTGCGGCGCTTGAGGCCATCGCAAAGTCGGTGCCGAAGGCGCTGCCCGTCGCCGGTACGGTCGTGACCCCCGTACAGGTCGCGCAGGTCAAGGACGCCGGCGCGCAGGCGGTGGTCAGCCCCGGCTTCAGCGAAAGCGTCGATGCCGCGCTGAAGGAAGCCGGCTTGCCTTGGCTGCCGGGCGTCGCCACTGCATCCGACTGCATGCGCGCCGTCGCCGCCGGCCGCACCGTCGCCAAGTTCTTCCCTGCCGAGACGGCGGGCGGGCCGCCGGCCCTGAAGGCGCTGTCGGGTCCCTTCCCGCAGATGAGCTTCTGCCCAACCGGCGGCGTCGGCCTCGCCAACCTGTCCTCCTACCTCGCCTTGCCGCAGGTCATCTGCGTCGGCGGCTCCTGGCTCGTCCCGGCCGACGCCATCGCGGCCGGCGACTGGAAGCGCGTGACGCAGCTGGCGAAAGAGGCGCACGAGGCGTTCAAGGTGCTGCGGGGCTAGAACTGCAGCCTTCGCGCACCGAGCCCCAGGCCAGTTCCTGCGCATAGGTGCGGATGTCCTGGGGCCAATTGGCCGTGCGTTCGGCGAAGCCGGCCTCGTCACCCGCGAACAGCGCTCTCAACGCCTCTTCATAGTCGGGCAAGTCGCCTGCAAGGCCGGTCATGAACCGATAGGCCGCCTCCCGGGCGATGCGCGCTTGCGTCTCGCCCCGCTCTCCGCGTCGCGCTTCGTCGATCAAACGTCGCAAGGCCTGCGAAGCCCCTCCTGCCTGTGCCGAAAGCCACTCCCAGTGACGCGGCAGCAAGGTGACTTCACGCGCGATGACGCCGAGCTTCGGCCGGCCCCGTCCGCGCTGCTCTGCCATACGCAGGCGCGCGACGATCTCGGAGGGTGATCCCCTCAGGTCGATATCCACCACCCGTCCCGTCGCATCGTCGATAGTCAGAACGCCGGCATCAGGGTGCTGTGCGATGTGCTCCCGGACGGCGAGCGCGACGGTATCGAGCGGACCGCGCGCGAGAATGACGTTGCCATCGAAGGCGGTGCAGGCGCGCGCGGCGGGATCGGGAAGCGACCGAATCATGCAATTAATACCCGGATTAAAATATTGCTGGATTTATACCCGGATGATATTGGGGCGTCCAGTGGAAAGCATCTCCAAGGGACAGGCTGCAATGACGGGTTTGGACAGGAAGGCCGCGATCGCGGCTTACAAGGAACGCAAGGTCGCGGCCGGCATCTATCGGGTGCACTGCCTTGCGAGCGGCCAGCTCTGGGTCGGGCAGACGCCCAATCTCGACAAGATCGAGAACCGCATCTGGTTCACCCTGCGCCAGGGCACGCATCGCCATCGCGGGCTGCAGGAGGCGTGGCTCCTGCACGGTGCCGAGAATTTCGTGCTCGACACGGTGGAAGCGCTCGAGGAGGAGACCGATGCCTATCTGCGCGACCGCGCACTTAAAGGCCGGCTCGCGCATTGGTCCGCCGAGCTCGGCGCCGCACTGATCTGAGATCAGCGGGCCGACAGCCGCTTCACCACCATCTCCGCGATCGCCAGCGAACTCGTCAGCCCCGGGCTCTCGATGCCGAGCAGGTTGACGAGATTGGCGACGCCGTGGATTTGCGGTCCGTCGATCCGGAAATCCGGCATCGGCTCGGTCGGCCCGTGCAGCTTCGGGCGGATGCCGGCATAGTCGGCGACCAGCGCGCCGTCCGTCAGGCTCGGCCAATAGGTCCGGATCGCGGCGTAGAATTTTTCGGCCCGCTGGGGATCGACGATGAGGTCCTGATCATCATCGACCCATTCGACATCGGGCCCGAACTTGACCCGCCCGCCCATGTCGATCGTCGCATGGATGCCTAAGCCCGCCGCTTCCGGAACCGGATAGACCAGATGCGAGAAGGGCTGCTTGCCCAGCAGCGCGAAATAGTTGCCTTTGGCGAAGGACTGCTTCGGGATGTGCTCGCCCGGAAAGCCGGCCAGAGTATGCAGCAGTCGCGGCGCGCCATGGCCGGCCGAATTGACGATCGTCCTGACCGAATAGGTCGCAGGCTCGTCGCCGCCGAAATCGACGCTGAAGCCGTCGGCTTCGCGGCGCCAGCCTGCGATCGGCGTATTCAGCGCGAGCGACCCGCCCGCCGCCTCGCACTCGCCGAGCAGCGACAGCATCAAGGCATGGCTGTCGACGACGCCGGTATCGGGCGAGAGCAGGGCGATCTCGCAGCGAACCTCCGGCTCCATCGCCTTCGCCTCGTCGGCGTCGAGCCAGCGCAGCGTATCGACGCCGGAGGCCTGCGCGCGGGCCATGATCGTCTCCAGCGCCGGCTTCTGCGCGGCCGACGTGGCGACGATCAGCTTGCCGCAGGCCTTGTGCGGCAGGCCGCGCTCCCGGAGATAGGCGTAGAGATGCTTGCGGCCCTCGACGCAGACGCGCGCCTTCAGCGAGCCCGGCGGGTAGTAGATCCCGGCATGGATGACCTCGCTGTTGCGGGCGGAGGTCTGCGTGCCGATGCCCTCGGCCGCCTCCGCGATCACCACCTCGCGGCCGGCGAGCGCCAGGGCGCGGGCCGTCGCGAGGCCGACGACGCCGGCCCCGATCACCAGGCAATCGATGTCATGCATGCGCGGTTAGCCTTCAGCTCTGGCGCGGCATCGCGGTTTCGATGAGGTTCGCCCAATAGGTCACGCCGACCGGGATGACCTCGTCGTTGAACTCATAGGCCGGGTGGTGGAGCCCGGCCGAGTCGCCGTTGCCGATGTTGATGAAGGCGCCGGGTCGCTCCTCCAGCATGTAGGAGAAGTCCTCCGAGCCCATGGTCGGCGGCACGGTCGTATCGACCTTGCCCTGTCCGAAGGCGGCCTCGATCGCCCCGGTGACGAACTCCGTCTGCGCCGCATGGTTGAAGGTGACGGGGTAGCCGCGATGATAGTCGAGCGTGAACGCCATGCCGAAGGCCTTCATGATGCCGTCGGTGATCTCGGTGATGCGCTTCTCGGCGAGGTCGCGCATCTGCGGCGTCAGCGTCCGGACCGAGCCCTTGATCTCGACGGTCTGCGGAATGACGTTGAAGGCCTCACCGGCCAGCAGCGCCGTGACCGAGACGACGATCGAGTCAAGCGGGTCGGCATTGCGCGAGGACACCGTCTGCAGGGCGGTGACGAGCTGGCAGGCGGCGACGATCGGATCGTTGACGCGATGCGGCGCGGCGGCATGCCCGCCCTTGCCCTCGATCTTGATGTGGATGCGGTCGGCGGCGGCCATGGTCGGGCCCTTGCGCACGTCGAACTGGCCGATCGGCAGCCCGGGCTTGTTGTGCATGCCGTAGACTTCCTGGACGCCGAAGCGGGTCATCAGCCCGTCATCGATCATAGCCTTGGCGCCGGCCCCGCCTTCCTCCGCCGGCTGGAAGATCACGATCGCGGTGCCGTCGAAGTCCCGCGTCTCGGCCAGGTACTTGGCGGCGCCGAGCAGCATGGCGGTGTGGCCGTCATGGCCGCAGGCATGCATCTTGCCGGGCACGGTCGAGCGGTGCTCGAGATTGGTCTCCTCATGGATCGGCAGCGCGTCCATGTCGGCGCGCATCGCGACGACCTTGCCGGAGCCCTGGTTGCGGCCCTTGATGACGCCGACGACGCCGGTCCGCCCGATGCCGGCCACGACCTCGTCCACGCCCCATTCGGTCAGCTTCTGCGCGACGATCCCGGCGGTCCGGTGGACGTCGTACATCAGCTCGGGATGGCGGTGCAGGTCGCGGCGGATCGCGGTGATCTCGGGAGACAGCGCGGCGATGAGTTCGGCTTTGGGCATCATGTCCTCGAAGAACGGGAAGTGATCCGCAGACGACGGATCGTCAGGGCGACAGGCTGGCGGGCGCGGTTCAGGCGTCGGCGGGAACGTAGCGGCGCGACAGCTCGTTGCGGTCGTCATAGGACGCCTCGAAGATCGCGGCTGCCAGCGTCGCGCGCACATGCAGCGTGTCGGTGCCGATGTTCTTGAAGCCGTGACGGGCGCCGGCCGGGATCAGCACCGACTGGTTGGCAGTGACGACCATTGTCTGGTCGCGCAGATAGATCTCGGCCGTGCCGCCCATGACCTCGAGCACCTCCTCGACCGCATGGATATGCATCGGCGCGCCGAGGCCGGGATCGCAGAACTGCTCGAAGATGCAGAGCTGCCGGCTCTGCACGAGCGCCGAAACCCGCATCTCGGTCATCACGCCGTCGCGCCATTTGTCCTGCGGCTGCGTCTTGTGGTCGAGGATTTCCATCTCGCATCCCTTACGTTTCGTCCGCGCCCCGCCGGGACGGCCCCCCGCCGGATCAAGGCGGGCGCGGCAGTATGTCCTCCAGAAACCCGAACGCGGCGCAGCGTCAAGGCTTGGCGTTGCGACCCCGCTGCGCGCCATCGTCACGTCCGGGACGCGCATGGCGAGAGCCGGCGTCAGACCCCGAACTGCGCCCGCCAGGCCGCGATGTCGTCGAGCGCCACATTCGAGCCGCAGAGCACGAGGCCGACGCGCTCGCCCGGCTTGAACATCGCCTTGTGGGCCTGCGCCGCTGCAACCACGCAGGCTGCCGCCGGCTCCAGCAGCACGCGCCCGTTCTGCAGCACCCAGCCGATCTCGCGCACCGCCTCGGCGTCGGGCACGACCACGATATCCTCGATGAACTGGCGGGCGGCGGCCATTGTCCGCTCCGTCGCGAAAGGTGCACCCAGCGTGCGCGCGATCGAGGTCGGCCGGATCGCCACCGGCTTGCCGGCCTCCAGCGCCTGCGTCATCGTCGTTGCGCCCTCGGTTTCGACGCCATGGATCCGCAGCGCGGGATCCAGCCCCTTCATCGCCGCGCCGACGCCGGCCGCGAAGCCGCCGCCGCCGATCGAGATGAAGACATGGTCGAGCCGCCCGCCGGCATCGTTGTTCATTTCGAGGCCGAGCGAGCCATGGCCGGCGATGATCGCCGGATCGTCATAGGAATGGACATTGGTCATGCCGCCTGCGGCGTAGTCATTGGCCTTGGCGAAGGCGGCGATCGAGTCCTCGCAGAGTTCGATCTCGGCGCCGAGCGACCGGGCCATCTCGACATTGAACGCCGACGCGTTCTTCGGCATCAGCACCAGGGCGCGCGCGCCCATGGTCTTCGCCACCAGCGCAACCGCGATCGCGTGGTTGCCGCCGGAGACCGTGACGACGCCGCGCGCCAGCTCCGCCTCGCTCAGGCTCATCAGCTTGTTGAAGCAGCCGCGCACCTTGAAGGAGCCGCCGAGCTGCAGGCTCTCGACTTTGACCACGGTCTCGACGCCGAGACGGGCCGAGAGGCCGGCGCTGTGATAGGTTGGCGTGCGCCTGATCTTGCCGGCGATGCGCGCCGCGGCGGCCTGGATATCGCCCAGAGTGACGTCGAAATTCATGCCTGCGCCTCTTGTTTCGTCGCTCCCTTATAGGGGCGCATCGCCGCGCACGGAAACGCATCGTTGGCAGGCGGGGCGAGGGAGCCTACAAAATATATCAGGCGGCTGGCGCGAAGCCCCTCGGCATGAAACCTGCCTCAGGCCGCCTTTTTGGAGAACCGCCTCGTGAAGATGACGCCCCAGGGAATGACGCCGAAGGAGATGCTCGCCAAGCTGGTTTCGTTCAACACGGAATCGCAGCGCAGCAATCTCGACCTGATCCATTTCTGCCGCGACTACCTCGCGGGCTTGGGCGTCGAGAGCACGCTGGCGCACAACGCCGATGGCGACAAGGCCAATCTCTACGCGACCATCGGTCCCAAGGTTGAGGGCGGCGTCGTCCTGTCCGGTCATACCGATGTCGTGCCGGTCGCCGGCCAGGACTGGACCGCCGATCCCTGGACGCTGACGGAGCGCGACGGCAAGCTCTACGGGCGCGGCGCCTGCGACATGAAGGGCTTCGACGCGATTGCGCTCGCCCTCGTGCCGGAGATGCTGAAGGCGCCGCTGAAGCGGCCGATCCACATCGCCTTGTCCTATGACGAGGAGGTCGGCTGCCAGGGCGCGCGCGTGCTGATCAAGGCGATGGTCGCGGACGGGCTGAAGCCCGCCGCCGTCATCGTCGGCGAGCCCTCGATGATGCAGGTGGTCACGGGCCACAAGGGCGGCCTGCGGATGCGCACCACCGTGCGCGGTCATGCGGTGCATTCCAGCCGCGTCGATATCGGCGTGCCCGCCGTGATGATCGGCGGGCGGCTGATCGACTGGCACAACCGGGTGATGGCCGAGAACAAGGCGAAGACGGACCCCGGCAACGGCTTCGAGCCGCCCTACACGACACTGCATGTTGGCGTCGTCCAGGGCGGAACTGCGGTGAACATCACGGCCGAGCATTGCAGCTTCACCCATGAGGTTCGCTGCATCCCTGGCGAGACCTTCGAGGCTTACGCCGAGCGCTATCGCGCCGAGGTCGCCGAACTCGAGGCACAGATGAAGGCGATCGCGCCCGAGACCGGGATCGACTTCGTCATCACCTCCGATACGCCGGCGATGGGGCCCGAGGAGCACGGGGCGGCCGAGGAGATCTGCCGCCGCTTGACCGGCGACAATGGCCGGCATGTCGTCGCCTATGGCACCGAGGGCGGCCTGTTCCAGCGCGCCGGCTGGTCGACCGTTGTCTGCGGCCCCGGCGACATCGCCCAGGCGCACCAGCCCGATGAGTTCATCACGGTGGCGCAGCTCGATGCCGGCACGGATTTCATCCGCAAGCTGATCGCGGATCTGGCGCGGTAGGGCCGTCTGGGGCGAGGCACGAGAACCGCGACGCTGACACCTCGCCCTTGCTACGGGGGAATCGGCGGAAGGTCTGATAGAAGAGCCGACCAAAGTCGGCAGACGCGGTTGCGCTAAAGGATATATGGTCTTGTAGGGGTAAACGGGGACACTGCCAATGAAGAGGGCATTTCCTGCTTCGCACTACGCAAGACGAGAACGCTTGAGAGAGACAATAGATGCAAAATTTGCTGCAGCCCGTAATTGCTGCAGGGAAAGTCGCGGTTTAATAGAAGTCAACGATAATTTTTGTATAGCTGATATTGAGACAAAAACGACTGTTTTAATGCGGTCAACAACACTGGACCGCGCCACTTCATTGAATATCTGCCGCGAATAATTTCCCCGCAGGTCTTCGATCCGGCGTTCGCCGGATCGAAGGCTGTTCAATGCCGCGCGCGCAGGCGCTTATAAAATAGGCTCGCTCGGTAAGATGTCGTTCATCTTGGATGAGATGAACGATACTTTCAACGAGCAGCCAGCACATCTTGCAGAGCCGCCACTGCATACGCATCGGCCTCCTACTCCAGTCGTCGCAGGAAACCTGCGGCCATTGACGACTGCACTTTGCCGCAAACTCCTGGCTCGGCACCTGCTGCAACATCAGTCACATGCTGCTTTGGGCTATGCATCCTGCGCGCATTAGACCCGTGACTCGCGCGCGGCCTGCCCCTAACATCCTGTCCTTTCAGGCGCCGCACGCTGCCTGCAAGGGAGGTATCATCCGATGAAATCGCGTCTTTTCGGCTTTGCTGCCGCGTTGCTCGGGGTTTCGGTTCTGGCGCTGGGCGCAGCCGAGGCCAGGCCGCTGAAATGGGCCGCCGCCGGCGACGCCCTGACGATCGACCCGCATGGCCAGAACGAAGGCCCGACGACGTCGCTCAACCAGCACATCTATGAAAGCCTGACCGAGCGCGACCATGCCGGCAAGCTCGTGCCGCTGCTCGCCTCGTCGTGGCGGATGCTGCCCGACGATCCGACGACCTGGGAGTTCAAGCTCGAATCCGGCGTGAAATTCCACGATGGCAGCGCGTTTACCGCCGACGACGTGGTGTTCTCCTATGAGCGCGCCATGCAGCCGACCTCCGACTTCAAGGGCTACCTGACCTCGGTCGAGAAGGTCAGCAAGGTCGATGACCTGACGGTGCGGATCAAGACCAAGGGACCGAACCCGCTGCTGGTCAACAACACCTCCTCGATCCGGATCATGAGCAAGGCCTGGGCCGAGAAGAACGGCGCCACCAAGGCCCAGGATTTCAAGAACAAGGAAGAGAACTTCGCGGTCCGCAACGCCAACGGCACCGGCCCCTTCACGCTGGTCTCGCGCGAGACCGACGTGAAGACCGTGATGAAGCGCAACGAGGCCTACTGGAACAAGGGTAAGGTGCCGCTCGAGGTCACCGAGCTGACCTTCGTGCCGATCAAGCAGGACGCCACCCGCGTCGCGGCGCTGCTCTCCGGCGAGGTCGATTTCGTCCAGGACGTGCCGGTGCAGGACATCGCCCGCCTCAAGAGCCAGCCGAAGCTGAGGGTCAATTCGGGCGCCGAGAACCGCACCATCTTCTTCGGCATGGATGTCGCCTCGGCCGATCTGAAGGGCGACGACGTCCAGGGCAAGAACCCCTTCGCCGACAAGAAGGTGCGCCAGGCGCTCAACATGGCGATCAACCGCCCGGCGATCCAGCGCGTCGTGATGCGCGGCGAGTCGGTGCCGACGGGCGTGATCATGCCGCCCTTCGTGAATGGTTGGACGAAGGAGCTGGACGCGGCTCCGGCCACCGACGTCGCCAAGGCCAAGGCGCTGCTGGCGGAAGCCGGCTATCCCACCGGCTTCTCGACCACGCTGCATTGCTCCAACGATCGCTACGTCAATGACGAGGGCATCTGCCAGGCCGCCGTGGGCATGTTCGGCCAGATCGGCGTCAAGGTGAACCTCGTCTCGCAGTCGAAGTCGATCCACTTCAACCTGATCCAGAAGAACCCGGCCGAGACCGAGTTCTATCTCGTCGGCTGGGGCGTCCCGACCTACGATTCCGACTACATCTTCTCCTACATGTATCACTCGCGCACGGGTTCGCAGGGTTCCTGGAACGCCACCGGCTACAAGGATGCCGAGGTCGATGCGATGATCCAGTCGCTCTCCAAGGAGGTCGATATCCCGAAACGCGACGCGACCATCGGCAAGCTCTGGGCCAAGCTGAAGGACGAGACGATCTACCTGCCGATCCATCATCAGTCGCTGAGCTACGCGATGAACACCTCGCTCGACATCCCCGTCGACGTCGCCAACAACCCGAAGCTGAAGATGGTGAGCTTCAAGGGCTCGTAGTCGTCTCGCGAACGGAGCGCATGAACCGCCGCCGTCATCCCGGACAAGCCGCGAAGCGGCGCCACTCCGGGATCCATCGTAGAGCACAGTTCCCTACGATGGATCCCGGATCTCCGCTTCGCTGCGTCCGGGATGACGCGGAGGTTATGATTTCGGCATGATGGTCTTCGGAAAGTAACTCCGCGATGCTCGCCTATATCCTGCGCTCGCTGATGCAGGGGCTGGTGGTGATGCTGGCCGTCGCCTTCATCGCCTTCTCGATGTTCCGCTTCGTCGGCGATCCCGTCGTCAACATGCTCGGCCAGGAAGCGACGCTGCAGGACCGAGCCGAACTGACGGAAAGGCTCGGCCTCAACGATCCCGTGCCGCTGCAGTTCGCCCGCTTCGTCTTCGACGCGGCGCGCGGCGATTTCGGCATCTCCTACCGCCAGGGCCGCAAGGTCTCCTCGCTGATCCTGGAACGGCTGCCGGCGACCGTCGAGCTCGCGGTGCTCTCGGCCATCTTCGCCTTCGTCACCGGCATCGCGCTCGGCGTCTATGCCGCGATCCGCCGCGACGGCTGGATCGCCAATCTCGTCATGTCGCTCTCGCTGATCGGCGTCAGCCTGCCGACCTTCCTGATCGGCATCGGCCTGATCTACATCTTCGCCGTCGAACTGCGCTGGCTGCCCTCCTTCGGTCGCGGCGACACGGTCGCGCTCGGCTGGTGGACGACCGGGCTGCTGACGACGAGCGGCCTGAAATCGCTGGTCATGCCGGTGCTGACGCTGGGCTTCCTCCAGCTCACCCTGATCATGCGTCTCGTCCGCTCCGAGATGCTGGAGGTGATGCGAACCGATTTCATCCGCTTTGCCCGCGCCCGCGGGATTCCCGAGCACCGGATCGAGTTCCGCCATGCGCTGCGCAACACCATGATCCCGGTCATCACCATCGCCGGCCTGCAGTTGGGCGGCGTCATCGCCTTCGCCATCGTCACCGAGACGGTGTTCCAGTGGCCCGGCCTGGGGGCGCTCTTCGTCAATGCCGTGCAGTTCGTCGACGTCCCCGTGATGTCGGCCTATCTGCTCTTCGTCGCCTTCGTCTTCGTGCTCACCTCGCTTGTCGTCGATCTTGTCTATGTCGCGCTCGATCCGCGCCTGCGGACCGGCAATCCGGCCATGGCGAAGTGAGGTCAGCGATGAGAAGTGCAGCCCCCCTTGTCATTCCGGGGCGGCCCGGAGGGCCGAACCCGGAACCCACGACCGGGCGAACGGCCTTGTCTTGGGAACGCCAACCGACCATGCCTCACCCAGTCGTGGGTTCCGGGTTCTTCGCTGCGCGAAGCCCCGGAATGACAGAGGGGGCACAATGACCACGCTTTCGCCGCCACCCGCGCCCGGCCGCCTCGCGCGGCTGTGGGATTCCGACATCGCCTTCTCCTTCCGCTCGTCGCCGGTCACGGTCGCGGCCACGCTGATGGCGCTGCTGCTCGTGCTGGCTGCGGTCGCAGCCCCGCTGATCGCGCCCTACGACCCGTTCGATCCCGCCTCGCTCGATCTCTCCGACGGTTTCTCGCGGCCGATGGAGCCCAACGAGATCACCGGCAAGGTCTTCTGGCTGGGCTCGGATGCGCAGGGCCGCGACATTTTCTCGGCGATTCTCTACGGCTCGCGCGTCTCGCTGCTGGTCGGCGCGGCCTCGGTGCTGTTCTCGCTGGTCATCGGCGTGGGCCTCGGCCTCGTCGCCGGCTATGTCGGCGGCCGCACCGAGGCGCTGATCATGCGCGTCGCCGATGTTCAGCTCTCCTTCCCCGCGATTCTGGTGGCGCTCTTGGTCTTCGGCGTTGCGCGGGGCCTGATCCCGCCGGCCTTGCAGGAGCGCATGACGCTGCTGGTGCTTGTCGTTGCCATCGGCCTGTCGAACTGGGCGCAATATGCCCGCACCGTGCGCGGCTCGACGCTGGTCGAGAAGAACAAGGTCTATGTCGACGCCGCCCGCCTGATCGGCCTGAAGGCGTGGCCGGTGATGCTCAAGCACGTTCTGCCCAATGTCGCGGGGCCTGTGCTGGTCATCGCCACGATCAACCTGGCGCTGGCCGTGATCGAGGAGGCGACGCTCTCCTTCCTCGGCGTCGGCATGCCCCCCACGCAGCCTTCGCTGGGCACGCTGATCCGCTTCGGCCAGCAATATCTCTTCTCCGGCGAGTGGTGGATCCTGCTCTTCCCCTCGCTCGTGCTGGTGCTGCTCGCCTTGTCGATCAACCTGTTTGGCGACTGGCTACGCGATGCGCTCAACCCGAAGCTGAGGTGAGCGCGATGCCTGCCGAGGAAGCCATCCCCGTCCTCTCCGTGCGTGATCTCACGGTCGAGTTCGTCACCCGTCGCGGCACCTTGCGCGCACTCGACCGCGTCTCCTTCGATGTCGCCCGCGGCGAGGTGCTCGGCGTCGTCGGCGAGTCCGGCGCTGGCAAATCGGTCACGGGGGCGGCCATCATCGGCCTGATCGATCCGCCCGGCCGGATCGCCGGTGGCGAGGTCCTGCTGTCGGGCGAGCGCGTCGACAACCTGCCCGACGACGCCATGCGAAAGGTCCGCGGCAAGCGCATCGGCATGATCTTCCAGGACCCGCTGACCAGCCTGAACCCGCTCTATCGCGTCGGCGAACAACTGATAGAGACGATCCGCGTCCATACCGATCTCAGCGCCGCCCAGGCCCGCGCCCGCGCCATCGCCCTGCTCGACGAGGTCGGCATCCCCGCGCCTGAACGACGCATCGACGGCTATCCGCACGAGTTCTCCGGCGGCATGCGCCAGCGCGTGGTGATCGCGCTGGCGCTCTGCGCCGAGCCCGAATTCATCATCGCCGACGAGCCGACGACGGCGCTCGACGTCTCCGTGCAGGCGCAGATCATCGCCCTGATCAAGACACTCTGCCGGGAGCGCGGCACCTCGGTCATGCTCGTCACTCACGACATGGGCGTCATCGCCGAGACGGCCGACCGTGTCGCGGTGATGTATGCCGGCCGCGTCGCCGAGATCGGCCCGGTGCGCGAGGTGGTGAAGCAGCCGCTCCACCCTTACGCGAAGGGCCTGATGGGGGCGATCCCCTCGCTGGTGGGCGAGGCGCAGCGGCTGGTCCAGATCCCCGGCTCGATGCCACGCCTCTCGGCGATTCCGTCGGGCTGCGCCTTCAATCCGCGTTGCTCGCAGGCCTTCGCGCGCTGCCATGTCGAGCGGCCCGAGCTGATCGCGGTCGGCAACCGCAAGGTCGCCTGCCACCTCTATGACGAGCCGTCCTTGGCCGGTTCCAGAGGGGAGTTCGCCGCGTGAGCAACCCCGCCAACGAGCCCGCCTTCGTCGAGGTGCGCGACCTCAGGCGCGTCTTCGACGTCTCGAAGCCCTGGCTCAACCGCGTGCTGGAGCAGGCGCCGCGGCAATATCTCAAGGCGGTCGACGGCGTCTCCTTCGACATCCGCAAGGGCGAGACCTTCGCCCTCGTCGGCGAATCCGGCTCCGGCAAGTCGACCGTGGCGCGCATGGTCGTCGGGCTCTTGCCGCCCTCTGGCGGCACCGTCGCGATCGCCGGCGTCTCGATGCATGATGCCGCGGTTGCCCTGGAGCGCCAGCGCCTGCGCCGCCGCATCCAGATGATCTTCCAGGACCCTTACGCCTCGCTCAATCCGCGCTGGCGGGTCGGGCGGATCATCGCCGAACCGATCCGCGCCTTCGACATCGTCGCCGGCGAGCAGGCCATCGCCGAGCGCGTCAGTGAACTCCTCACGCTGGTCGGCCTGCATCCCGACGATCGCGCGAAGTTCCCGCACGAATTCTCCGGCGGCCAGCGCCAGCGCATCGCGATCGCCCGCGCGCTCGCCTCGAATGCCGAATTCATCGTCTGCGACGAGCCGACCTCGGCGCTCGACGTCTCCGTCCAGGCGCAGATCCTCAACCTGATGCGCGATCTGCAGGAGCAGCTCGGGCTGACCTATCTCTTCATCTCGCATAATCTCGCCGTTGTTCGGCACATGGCGAGCCGCATCGGCGTGATGTATCTCGGCCGCCTCGTCGAGGTCTCGGAAGGCCGCAGCCTGTTCTCCAACCCGCGCCATCCCTACACCCGCATGCTGCTCGACGCGGTGCCCGACCTCGCCATGGTCGGAAAATCCCGCGAGGGCGTGAAGGGCGAGATTCCCAACCCGATCTCGCCACCCTCCGGTTGCACCTTCCATCCGCGCTGCCCGCTGGTCTTCGATCGTTGCCGGATTGAAAACCCGCCGGTGATCGACGGTGTCGCCTGCCATGCCGTCAATGCAGGTCGCGAAGCCGCGGCCTGAGCCTTAGGCTTATCCGGCCGTGCCTCCAGCCTTCGGGCGCGTGACGCCGACAGGCTTCAGCGGCAGCGGCGCGATCGGCCGGTCGGTGCGGTATTGCCCGCGAGCAATGGCGCCGAACATCAGGACGACCGCCGTCAGCGTCATCAGCCACCAGGGCTGCAGCGTCGCAAAGCCCAGTGCGGACAGCGCGAAGGCGGTGGTGAAGGCGGCGACGCCGCCGGCCGCCAGCGCGCTCGGCATGCGGCCTGCGGCACGGATCGCGAAATACAGGCAGAACGCCGCCGCCGCCGCGCCGACGAGGCCAAGCTCGTACCAGGTCTCGAAGAGCAGCGTCGTCGGGGCCGATTGCGGCAGGGCGCCGATCAGGCGGCCGCGCAGCACGGTGTCGAGCCCATGGCCCGTGATGAGCTGGACCGGCGCGCCGCTGATGACATCGGCCCAGACCGCAAGCGATTGCGTCAGATCGCCCAATCCTTGAGGAAAGCGCGAGACGATCGGGATCAGCAGGAACGGCAGGATGGGTGCGATCAGCATCAACCCGGCGATGATCGCGGCGATGATGGTGGCCGCCCTTTGGCGGTTGGCACTGACGGCGCCGAAGGCGACCGCGCCGCAGATCATGGCCACGGCCTCGCCATCCTCGAAGCGCGTCAGCGCGAGCAGGCCGACGACCAGCGCAAGCCCGACCGCGCTCAATCCCCGCTCGCGCGAGAGCAGCCAGGCGAGCGCCGGCCAGGCCATGATCAGGATGACGCTGATGCCACGCTCGACGCCTGCATCCGTATCGGCATGGCGCAGCGCCGCGACCACGACCAGCGCCAGCGCGAAGGCGCCCGCGATGCCGGTGCCCAGAGCCGCCAGGTTGAGGTTCGAGGCCCGCATCCGCTCCGGCAGTGCCGCCATGCCGCAGAAGCCGAGCACGATCGCGAGCACGAGATTGCCGGCCTTCTCGGTCGCCGACGCGGTATAGGGGCTCCAGACCAGGGAGAGGACGGCCCATGCGACGAGGCCGACCAGAATCATGCCCGGCAGGCTCAGCACGGCGCGTTTCAGCGTCGAGACGAAGCCGCCCGGATCCTCGATCAGGGCCGCGATGACCAGCAGCACGACCCCGATCGGCGCCAGCACCACGGCAGCGCGCCGCGAGACCAGCGACGCGATCGGCAGGACGAGTGCGAGCGTGCCGAAACCGATGCGGCGCAGCAGCAGCGCGGCATCGGCGGCGGGGTCGAGCGGGGCCTGATTGTGACGACGGGTCATGGATTGAACTAACCGGACTGCGGCCTCCGCCGGAGAAAGCGCCGGAGATGGACCTGTTTTCACCGTAGCGGGCCGGTGCGGCAGCGGCTGTAGGTCCGGCGCAACACCTTGCCGGCATCTTGATGCATCGGCGTTTCGGCTGCGACGAAAGCGCTCTGGCAGCAAAAGCGCTTTCATGGGATGAGTTCGTCATGACGCTGCTGGCCGCCATTCCCTATGCCTCCGGTTTCGAGATCGACCGGTTCATGGCCGATCTCGCGCTCCGCCTGAAGGCGAGGGGCCTGCGCCTGGGCGGCGTCGTGCAGCATAATGAGGGCGACTGCGACCAGGGCTGCCTGTCGATGGCGCTGGAGGATCTTGCCAGCGGGGCCCGCTTTCCGATCAGCGAGAACCGCGGCGCCGCCTCCGCTGGGTGCAGGCTCGATGCGACCGGCCTGGCCGCGGCCGGCGCCGCGCTGACCGCTTCCCTGGTTGATGGAACCGAACTCGTCATCGTCAACAAATTCGGCCGCCAGGAGATGCTCGGCCAGGGCCTGCGCCAGGAAATCGGCGCGGCGCTCATGGCCGGCGTGCCGTTGCTGATCGCGGTCAGGCAGGATGTCCTGCCGGCCTGGCGCGAATTTGCCGGCGAGGAGTGGCGCGAACTCCCCGCCGAGACGGGCGCGATCGAGGCCTGGGCACTGTCCCTGGCGCGCGCCGCCGCCTGATCGCCGTCTCTGGAGTAGCCGCGATGGCGCAGGATATGAGCTTTCTCGACGATTACCTCGTCCGGCCCGATCCGCAGGCGCCGCGCCTCGGCGCGACCGTCTCCGGCATCGACCAGAGCGGCGCTGCGGTCGAAACCAGGGTCGTCACCGAACGCGCGCTGACGCTGTATCTGAACGCGCAGGAGATCGTCACGATGATGACGATCGGCGATCATCCCGACGATCTCGCACTCGGCTATCTGCTCAACCAGAACATGCTGAAGCGCGGCGATGTCGTCGATGCCATCGACTACGACGAGGAGCTCGAGGTCGTCGTGGTCCGCACGCCGGAGCGCACCAATTTCGAGGACAAGCTGAAGAAGAAGACGCTGACCTCGGGCTGCGCCCAGGGCACCGCCTTTGGCGACCTGATGGAGGCGATCGACGAGATCGATCTGCCGAAGGCGGAGCTACGCACGAGCTGGCTCTATGCGCTGACGAAGAAGATCAACACGACGCCCTCGCTCTATCTCGAGGCCGGCGCGATCCATGGCTGCGTGCTCTGCCAAGCCGACAAGCCGCTGGTCTATATGGAGGATGTTGGCCGCCACAACGCCGTCGACAAGGTCGCGGGCTGGATGTTCCGGCACGATGTCGATCCGGCCGGGATGATCTTCTACACGACCGGCCGCCTGACCTCGGAGATGGTGATCAAGACGGTGCGCATGGGCATCCCCGTGCTGGTCTCGCGCTCGGGCTTCACCGAATGGGGCGTCGAATTGGCGCGCAAGGCCGGCCTGACCCTGATCGGCCGGGCGCGCGGCAAGCGCTTCGTCGCGCTGGCGGGTGAGCAGAACATCGTCTTCGACCAGGATCCCGACAGCGTCGAGGACGAGGGCGGCAAGCATCGCCGCAAGGGAGGGGGCGATGACTGAGCCGCTTTGTCATTCCGGGGCTTCGCGCAGCGAAGAACCCGGAACCCATGACCGGGCGAGCGCTTTAAGATGCCGTCAGATGGCCGAGCCCGGTCATGGGTTCCGGGTTCGGTCCTCCGGACCGCCCCGGAATGACAAGGTAGGGTCGGAATGAGCGTGCCTCCCACCCTCGGCCTGCTCCTCGCCGGCGGCCTCGCGCGCCGCATGGGCGGTGGCGACAAGCCGCTGCGGATGATCGCGGGGCGTACCATCCTCGCACATGTCGTCGAACGCCTCGACCCTCAATGCGAGGGACTCCTGATCAACGCCAATGGCGATCCGGCTCGCTTCGCGGATTACAGCCTGCCGGTCGTCGCCGACAGCGTGCCGGATTTCGCCGGGCCGCTCGCCGGCATCCTCGCCGGGCTCGACTGGATGGCCCAGCACCGCCCGGAACTGGACTGGCTCGTCAGTGTCGCCGCCGACACGCCTTTCATCCCGCGCGATCTCGTCGCCCGCCTGCATGCCGCGCGCGCGGCGCAAGGCGTGCCGCTCGCCTGCGCCGCATCCGGTGGTTGGACGCATCCCGTCATCGGGCTCTGGCCCGTCTCGCTGCGCGAGGAACTGCGCCACGCCTTGACGGTGGAGGACGAGCGCAAGATCGACCGCTGGACCGCCCGTCACGGCTGCGCCAGCGCGGAATGGACGGTCGAGCCGGTCGATCCCTTCTTCAACGCCAACAAGCCCGACGATCTGGCGGAGGCGGAGCGGCTTTTCGCCACTCTTCCGCCGGCTTGAACCCGCCCCCGCCGCTCGCTATCTCTTGTGATAAGAGCGGCTTATCGCTGCCGTGCTCTCGGGGGAAGATCATGAAATCATTCGTCGCCGCCATCGCTGTCGCCGCCATCCTGGCTTTCGGAGCAAGCTTCGTGCTCAACGACTTCTTCCAGAAGCCGGTCGAGGTCGCCTTCGCCACCAGCGGCGTCAGGCTCTAACACTCCAGCAGAGCCTTCAGCGCAGCCAGGTCGCGCGCCACCATGGTGGCGTCGCGCGCCATCTCCTCGTCGGACATGTCGCGCTGGAACAGCGTGAACACGACCTCGCTGCCGCTGCCGTTCGGCATGACCCGCATCGGGTTGCGCATCGCTGGCCCGTCTGCCGGCATCAGCGTGTGGTCGAGGATGCCGTAGGGGTTCGGCTCGCTGAAGGCGATCCGCATCGGCCCCATCGGCGTCTGCGCCGACCAGATCATCCCCTCGACATGGTGAAAGCTGTGGCCGAGCCCTTCCGCCCATTTCGGGAAGTTCAGCGGCTCGGCGAGAAAGGCGTAGACCTCCTCGGCCGGGCGCTCGATCGTGATGCCGATATGGCGAGTCCTGCTGGTCGGCATCGCCGTTCTCCATCTTGTGTCGGGGCAAAATAGTGGCATTGGGTCGACGCGGTCACCCGTGCTCGACGACTTCTCCAGAAGCCGTTCTATGTCGCCGTCGTGACGAGCCGCGTCAGGCTCTGACGCGGCTCCAACCGCTCCGACATAACTGGTAGTCCGCTCCGAGGCGGCGACGATCGTCGCCGCCTTTGTCATGCTCCGCCCACAAAAAGAAATGCGCCGGTGGGGTCGGCGCGGCAAGGCGCGCAGGCTCATCGTCGGGCTGACGGCGTCATTGCCGAGCATCGATCCTCACGGCTGTGTCCTGGGAGGATCACGATGTTTCGCAGCCTGTTGCTCTGCCTTGCCCTCGTCGTCGCGCCGTCGGCGCAGGCACAGGGTTATCCGATGAAGCCGATTTCCGTGATCGTGCCGGCGGCGGCTGGCGGGGCCACGGATGTGCTCGCGCGTCTGGTGGCGCAGTCGATGTCGGCGACGCTCGGCCAAAACCTTGTGATCGAGAACATCGCCGGTGCTGGCGGGACGTCCGGCATGAGCCGCAGTGCCAAATCCGCACCCGACGGCTATACACTCGGCTTCGGCAATATGGGGCATCTGGCCGCCAATGTGGCGCTCTATCCGAAGCTCGGCTTCGATCCGCGCACGGATTTCGAGCCCCTCGGGATCGTCGCCGACGTGCCGATGGTGCTGACGGTCAGCAACAAGAGCGGCATCCGCACGCTCGCCGACTACCTGGCCTATATGCGCGCCAAGCCCGGCGTGCTCAACATAGGGACCTCGGGGCCCGGTTCGACCGGCCATCTCGCGCCGACGCTGTTGATGAAGCTCGCCGATGCCAAGGCGACGCTCGTCACCTATCGCGGCGCGGCGCCCGCCATCACCGACCTGATGTCGGGCACGATCGACTCCGTCTTCGACCAGACGGTGACGATGATCCCGCTGCATCAGGCAAAATCGGCCCATGCGGTCGCGATCTCGAGCCCGGCCCGCATCGCGCAGCTTCCGGACGTCCCGACCTTCGCCGAGGCCGGGCTGCCAGCCTTCGACATGGTGGTCTGGCAGGGTTTCGTCGTTCCCGCCGGCACGCCGAAGCCGATTCTCGACAAGCTCGGTGCCGCGCTGGCGCGTGCGCTCGATGATCCCGAGGTGCTGAAGCGCTTCGCCGACCTCGCCGCGACTGCGCCCATCCCGTCCGACCGCGGCGCCGACGCGATGCGCCGCCGCATCGCCTCCGACGTCACCCGCTGGATTGACGTGCTCGGCGCGCCAACGGCGAACTGAGGTCTCTACTCGATGACGATGCGCGGCGCGGCCCTGGCCGGCCCGCCAGCGAGCGACGCCATCACCTGCCGCGCGATCGTCAGATAGGCCTTGGCATGGGCGGAGTCCGGGTCACTCGCCACGATCGGCCGTCCGGAATCGGAGGTCTCGCGGATCGGCATGGCCAACGGCACCTCGCCGAGGAAGGGCACGCCGAGACGTTCCGCCTCATGCCGCGCCCCGCCATGGGCGAAGATGTCCGAGCGGTGGCCGCATTCCGGGCAGATGAAATAGCTCATATTCTCGACGATGCCGAGGATCGGCACCTCGACGCGCTTGAACATCGCGACGCCGCGGCGCGCATCGAGCAGTGCCAGGTCTTGAGGGGTCGAGACGATGACGGCGCCGGCCAGCGGCGTCTGCTGCGCCATGGTGAGCTGCGCGTCGCCGGTGCCGGGCGGCATGTCGACGACGAGCACGTCGAGCTCGCCCCAGGCGACTTCGCGCAGCATCTGGGTGATCGCCGAGATCACCATCGGCCCGCGCCAGATCATCGGGGTCTCCTCGTCGATCAGGAAGCCGATCGACATGACCTTAAGCCCATAGGCCTCCATCGGCGCGAGCGTCCGGCCCGAAACCAGCCTCGGCTTGCCGGTGATGCCGAAGATCTTCGGCACGGAGGGGCCGTAGATGTCGGCATCGAGCACGCCGACCTTGAGGCCCAGCGTCGCCAACGCGACCGCCAGATTGGCTGTGGTGGTGGATTTGCCGACGCCACCCTTGCCGGAGGCCACCGCGATGATCTGCTTGACGCCCGGCACGCCGGCGGCCTTCGGCGTCGGTCCGCCGGGCGCGGGACGCTGTGCCTGCTGCCGCGCCTGCGCGGCGGCGGAAGCCGGCGCCTTGTCGGCGGTCAGCCCAACCAGAACCTGCGTCACGCCGGGCAGGCCCGAAACCGCGCTCTCGGCCGCCTTGCGCACCGGCTCCATCGCGCCGGCCTCAGCTGGATCGATGCCGATCGCGAAGATCACCTTGCCGCCATCGATCAGAATATTCGCGACGCGTCCTGAGGCGGACAGCGATTGTCCACCCGCCGGCAGCTTCACCAGTTCGAGCGCGCGCAGGATGTCGGCTTGGGTCACGGCCACGTCGGCAAACTCCAGTCGGCGCGGCGTTCAGGCCGCTGCCTTGCGAATATGGAAGACGAGCAGCTCGCCCTCCTGGCCATGATGCTCGAGCGCGTCGCCGGTTTCGCGCATCAGGTTGGGAATGTCGATCGCCGCCATCGGATCGGTGCATTCGACGACGAAGAGCGTCCCCGCCACCGCGCCCTTCAGCGCCTTGCGCACGCGCAGCGCGGGGAGGGGGCATTTCAGGCCACGCAGATTGAGGGAGGTCGTGGTCATCGAGGGAACCGTGTGCGGATCGGAGCGCTTCATATGATGGCTTTTTGCATTGAGGCAACCGCGCTTGATCCTTCTCCCCTCGGGGGAGAAGGTGTCTGCGAAGCAGACGGATGAGGGAAGGATAGCTGTGCGGCGTTTGTCCTTCCCTCATCCGTCAGCGCTTCGCGCTGCCACCTTCTCCCCCGAGGGGAGAAGGTGGCGCATATCCGTCTTCCGTCTCGTCATTCTCGCGCTCGCCCTGGGCGCCATCCCCGCATCGGCTCAGGAACTGCGCGGCCATGGCGGGCCGGTGCGCGCGATCACCGTCTCGGCTGACGGGCAGTCCGCCATGACGGGCTCCTTCGACCAGTCGGCGATCCTGTGGAATCTCGCGGGCGGCACGGCCGACGCGGTTCTGCGCTTCCATCAGGGTGCGGTGAATGCCGTCGTAGCGCTTGCTGACCGAGCCTTCGCGACGGGGGCGGAAGATGGCCGCATCGCGCTCTGGCGCGGGAAGGCAGCCGAGCCGGCGCAGGTGATCGAAGGGCACAAGGGGCCCATCGCTGCGCTCGCAGTCTCGCCCGATGGCAACCGTCTCGCCTCCGCCTCATGGGACGAGACGGTGCGGGTGACGTCGCTGGCGGGCGACGCCAGCGCGAAAGTGCTGGAGGGCCATAAGGGGCCGGTGAACGGTGTGGCTTTCCTGCCCTCGGGCGAAGTCGTCAGCGCGGGCTACGATGCGACGCTTCGGATCTGGCCGGCCGATGCCGGGCCTGCGCGCATCGTCACCCTGCCGGCTGCGCTCAATGGCGTCGTGGTCACGCCCGATGGCGAGATCGCGGTTACGGCGGCCGATGGGCGTTTGCGCCTGTTCGGCCCGGATGGGCAGGCGCGGGCTGAGATCGCGATCGGCGAGACGCCGCTGATCGCCCTGGCGATCTCTGCCGATGGCGCGACGATCGCAGCGGGCGGGCTGCGCGGGCAGGTCGCGCTGATCGACCGCAAGGCGCGCTCGATCCGTGCGACGCTGGTTGGGCCGGGCCTGCCCGTCTGGTCGCTCGCCTTCCTGCCCGATGGCAGGCAGCTCCTCTCCGGCGGCGCGGATCGGCTGGTCCGCCGCTGGAATGCCGTGACCGGCGAGCATGTCGGCGCGGTCGTGCCGCGCGCCGGCGAGGACCCGCTCGCGGCTTTCAATGGCGAGCGTGGCGCGCAGGTTTTCCGGGCCTGCGCCGCCTGCCACACGCTGACGCCGTCCGACGGCAACCGGGCCGGCCCGACCCTACACGGCCTCTTCGGCCGCAGGATCGCCAGCGCGCCGGGCTATACCTATTCCGAGGCATTCAAGGCGATGGACCTCGTCTGGACCAAGGAGACGGTGGCGAAGCTCTTCGAGATCGGTCCCAGCGCCTATACGCCCGGCACCAAGATGCCCGAGCAGACCATCGGCTCGGCGGAGGACCGGCAGGCGCTGGTTGATTGGCTGGAGAAGGTGACGCGGTAACGTCTGTCATTCCGGGGCGCTGCGCAGCAGCGAACCCGGAACCCACGACTGGGTGAGCCTTCGCAGCAGCCAATTGTCAGCTTTCACCCGGTCATGGGTTCCGGGTTCATCGCTGCGCGATGCCCCGGAATGACGCCCCTACTGCAACGGATCGTCACCGCGCTCGGCCCGCTCACGCAGATAGTCCTCGGTCGTGCGCACCGGTGGGCGCTGCGGCGAGAGATGCGGGTCGAAGCTTTCATTCACGACAACCTCGACGCGGCAATCCTCGCACATCCTGATGACGGAGATGCGCTTGGCGGCGTCGCCTGAGAACATCCAGTGCTTGTTTTCGAGTTTCGCCGCGATCTTCTCGATCGTGCTCCTCACGCCGAAGGGCTTGGCGCAACTGATGCAGTGGAACGGCTCCTCCTGCTTCAGCACGCGGCGGCCGCCCTTCCATGCCGCGAAATCGATGCGCGGCTCCAGCGTGATGACCTTCTCCGGGCAGGTCGCCTCGCACAGCCCGCATTGCACGCAGAGGTCCTCCTGGAAGCTCAGCGTCGGCCGCTCGGGATCGTCCGACAGCGCCTGGACAGGGCAGGCGGAGACGCAGGCCAGGCAGAGCGTGCAGCCCTCCGTATCGACATGCACCGTGCCGAACGGCGCCCGTTCCGGCAGTGCGACCGACGCGACCGGGGAGGGCGCCGCCGCATGCAACTCGCCGATCGTCTGGCGCAGCAGCGGCCGTCCCTCACCCATCGGGCGGAAGCGGGCCGGTGCGGGCGAGACGGTGCCCGGCGCAAGGCGGGCGAGGGCGGCCGCCAACTGGTCGGGATCGTCGGTCTCGATCAGGCCGGCGCTGCTGGTGCCGAAGCCGAGCGCCGAGGCGAGCGTGTTGGCATAGGAGAGATTGCGCTGCAGGCCCGAGAGATCGTGCTTCGGCCGGGCGCGGCCGAGCACACGCACCGCGCTGGCGCCGAAGGAGAGGGCGGCCGCGAAGGTCTCCAGCCCGATCTGCGTGATCTCGTTGACCCGCAGCGGCAGGACGCGGGCCGGCAGGCCGTCGCCGAAGCGGGCCAGCGCATCGATCAGCGCCTCGCCATGCTCGCCGTCATGCAGCAGCACGACCGCCTCGCGCCCGCCGGCCTCCGCATAGGTCGTCAGCAGGGTGCGCAGGCGGCGCAGCAGCGCGTCGGTCGGCGGCAGCGCATAGGTCACGGCGCCGGTCGGGCAGATTGCGGCGCAGGCGCCGCAGCCGGCGCAGATTTCGGCGGAGATCGCGACATGATCGCCATTGGGCGTGATCGCGCCGGTCGGGCAGAGTTCGAGACAGCGCGTGCAGCCGGTCTTCTTGGAGCGCGAATGTGCGCAGAGGTCCTCGTTCAGCCGAACATAGGTCGGCTTGTCGAATTCGCCGACGAGATGGCCGGCTTCCGCGATCAGTTTCTCGATGGCGGCCGGGCTGCGCGGATCGGCGCGCAGATAGCCGGCGCGCAATTCGCCCGCCGGAAACAGCGGCGTCCCGCCGGAGACGTCGATGACGATGTCGCAATGCGAGGTCGCACCATTGCGCGGCTCGCCGAAGACGAGCTTTGCCCGCGATGACGGCGCCGGCGCCGCATAGTCGTCGATCCGCAGTTCGAAGGCGCCGAGCCATCCGGTCGCGCCCGCGATGGTGCCCTTCAGCACCGGCGTCTCGTCGACGCGCGGCGGCGTGATGTCGCCCGGGCGGCTGAGCAGGATGGTGACGTCGAGATGTTCGGCCAGGCGCTGCCCGACCGACAATGCGACCTCGTCGCGGCCATAGACCAAGGCTACGCCCTTGCTGGTCAGCGTGGTGAAGGAGACAGGTGGCATCGGCTCGGCCGCGGCTGCAAGAAGCGCCGCCATCTTCGGGCCGGAGGCCTTGGCTTCGCGCGCCCAGCCGGCGGTCTCGCGGATATTGGCGAAGACGAGTTCGCCGCCATAATCGAGGTCGGCCGCGATTTCCTCGAAGAGCGGCGCCTCCTGGGTGCAGCCGACCGTGATGTTGGCGCTCTCAGCCAGCGCCCGCGTGAACAGCTCCGTCTGCGTCCGGCAGAGATGCCGGGCGGTGCGGATGTCGCCGCCCTTGCAGCCGCGCGCCAGTGCCGCGCCGTCCAGCGGCATCGTATCCTCGCACGAGCACACCATCAGCGTGCGGGTGACTTGCATCATCGGCGCATCAATCCTTGAGCCTGGCCGGGAGAGCGTCTTTTCGTCTCTCTTGCGGATTTCAAAGCTTATATGGAATTGGAGTGGTTCAAAAGAAACGAACGATGAGCATTTCGTCGCGCCCTCGGAGGATATTCGGATCATGGCGGTGAGCACCCAGCGCCCGGACGATCTGCGTCGCGAGCCGGTTCTGCCGCCGGGCTTCTCGCTCGTGCCCCTGCGCGAATCGGGCGATGCCTTCGCCCATGCCTGCGCCATCGCTTCGGAGGCCGGCGCCGCGACACTGGTCTGGACGCGGCGATTCGACCTCATCGAGTTTGCGGTCGTGCTGGAGCCCGACAACGTACTCTCCGAAGCGCGGCTCGCCCATTACCTCGCGATGAACGCGCTTGCCGATGCGCTGGCGGTCTACAGCCCGCCCGAGCGGCCGATCCTGTTCCGCTGGCCCGATGCGCTGATCTACGATCTCGGCCTGATCGGCGGCGGTCGGCTCGCCTGGCCCGAAAGCTGCCGCGAGGATGAGGTGCCGGACTGGCTGGTGTTTGGGGCGATGCTGCGCGCGACCACGATGACGCCCTTCGCGATCGGCCAGGTCGGCGTCGGCATGGCCGAGGAGGGATTCGAGGAGATCGACGCCGTCGACCTGATCGAGGCCTTCGCCCGCCATCTCATGCTCGGCGTCACGCGTTGGCAGAGCGACGGACCCAAAGTCACCGCGCTTCGCTGGCTCGATCGCCTGGACAAGATTCCCGGCACGCGCCACGGCATCGAGCCCAATGGCGACCTCGTTGCGACGACGCAGGCCGGCACCGAACGCCGCAGCCTGGTCCAGGCGCTGGCGCGGGTCGACTGGCTCGATCGCGACAATGGCGGGCCAAAGCTGTGAGCGGTCTCAAGCTCCCCCGCGCCATCCGGCTCGACCCGTCCGATACCTTCGTGTTTCGCCGCGCGGCCGAACCCGGTGAATGGCTCGTCACGGGCTCGTTCCTGTTCGGCCAAGCCGATCCGGCTGCACTCGATCCGAAGGGTAAGGCCGCCTTCCGCTCCGGCTTCCTCGGCGTCGCGAGCTTCGGCTGGAGCACACTGGCGGTGGTGACGGAAGCGACCGAAGCCGAGCGCGACACGGCCATCGCCCAACTCGCGGATCATCTGATGGAAAAGCTCGGTGCGCCCGATCTCGCGACGGCCCGCGCTGCGGCGACCGAGGAGTTGGCCTTTGCCGCCTCGCTCTGCGATCATCCCCCGCAGACGCTGCTCGCGCTGCAGCGGACGCAGGAGGAGGGCGAGATCCGCGAGCGTTTCCGCACCCTGACCCCGCGCGACGCCAGCCAGAGCGAGGGCTTCCGCGCCTTCGAGTTCCTGGAGGTTGCGGGCGAGGATGACGGGCCGGTCGAGGACGTCGATCTTCTGAATCTTGAAAAGACCAGGCCGTCATGACGCATTTCTGGGCCACATCGGGCCATCTGCTGCTGGATCGCGAGCCGGGCGGCGGTCTGCGGGTCACTGACGACTTCCTCAAGGCCTATCTGGCGCGGCCCGAGCTGCTGCCGCCGGAGGAGGCCTGCGACGCCGAGCGCGCTTTGCATGCGAAGTTGATGGAGACGCCGCAGGCCGAGATCGCGCCCGCCGAGATCGCCGCGATCCTCGACGAGGACGCACGCGAGAACTGGCGGTTCATGCTGGGCTGGCGCGAGCGCCTGCTGGCGGCGCCGACGCTGGAGGCGGCCTATGCCGGCATCGTCCGCGAGGGCGCCGGCAACATCCCGCCGCTCTTCCTCGACCAGCTCGTCCACGTCATCCTGCGCGCGGCGCTCGACGACAGCGACGACCCCTATGTCGTGCGCGCCGCCGAATGCCTGTTCCGGCCGCAGCGCGTCACGCATCACGAGAACACGATCCTGCTCGCCGATGCCGACATCATCGAGGGCCATGAGGCCGACCGGCATGCCTCGCCGCTGCTCGCGATGCTGGGCGGCCCGGCAGCGACCTCGCTCGACATTCTCAAACCCGGCAATGCTGACCAATACTGGCAGCGCTCGGACGGCTTCGACATGGTGCTCGATCTCGGCGGCTCGCCATCGGGGCGGGCGGCGCTCGGCCAGGCGCTGCGACACTGGATCCGCCAGATCCACGGCTTCGACGTGCACGTCGAGCCCTTGGAGAAGGTGAAGGACGCCGACTGGCGCTGGTTCGTCGGGCTCGATGCGCAGGCGACGGGCATCGGCAACGCGCTCTGGAAGGGCCATGCCGTCAGCGAGGACGAGCTGTCGCGCGTGCTCGCGCTCTACACCATGACCCTGCCGGACGATGTCCCGGTCTTGCCGGCGGCCCGGGGCAAACCGATCTATCTGGTCATGGCGATGGCACCGGACCGCATGCTGCGGCTCAAGCCGCAGAATCTCGTCACCGGCCTGCCGCTCGCCGTCCGCGAGATGGCCAATTGAGGAGGCGGCGATGACGCAAGCGCACATCGAGGTCGGCATCGTCGCCGAGCGTCGCGCCGTCGATTCGCCCTGGATCGACCACGCCTGGACACCGCTTGCCGTCCTGCCCGAGCCGCCGCCGCTCGCGCCCTGGACCGAACTGCCGGGCACGCCCGACCGGCGCAACTTCTATGTCGGGCCGGCGACGCTGACGCTCCACTCCGTCGACACCGCCCATTTCCGCGAGAATTTCCAGGCTGGCCGCGCCAAGCTCTGGGTCGCCGTCAGGCCGACGGGCATCGATCCGGAGATCGAGTTCGTCGGCGTCACGGCCGATCCGTTCGAGGGCGAGGTTTATGCCGAGAATGTCGGCGACATCGTCGAGGCGCTGCCGATGCCGCTGGCCATCGCCGAGCAGGTCCTGGCCTTCTTCGAGGCGCATCATGTCGAGCGCGAATTCATCAAGCGCAAGCGCACCGAGCACGATCCGCGCAAGGGGGGCGCGCCGCGCCCCGAACCGGGAACGCGCCGGCGCGAGGATGAAGCATGAGCACCGGTATGCCCGAGGACGAAGGCTTCCTGAGCCGCTGGTCGCGCCGCAAGCGCGAGCTGGCCGAGCCGGAGGCGCAACCCGCGCCCGCCCCTCAAGAGCCTGCGGATATGGCGCCACAGACGGCCGAGGCTGTCACGCAGGAACCGGAGCCCGTCGAGCCGCCTTCCCTCGACCTCATCGACAAGGATTTCGATGTCGCGCACTGGCTCAAGCAGAACGTGCCGGAGAGCTGGAAGCTGGCGGCGCTGCGGCGGGCCTGGGAGAGCGATCCCGCGATCGCCGGTTTCGAGAACCCGGCGCGCGACTACGCGCTCGACTGGAACACGCCGGGCGGTGCCCCCGGCTATGGTCCGCTGACCGAGTCGGACGATGTCGGAGCGATGGTGCGGGCCATTTTCGGCGGAGAACCGGAGGCGCAAACGCCTGCCATCGCGGCTGACCAAACGGACAGCGACGGCATGTCGCACCAACTTTCGTCTAATGACGAAGGTGTGACATCGGATGCTGCGGTGCAAGAGAATGGAGCTTCGCAGGCCGAGCCCGCCGCTGTTCGGTTGAGTGATGACACCGAAGTGGCCCTGAATACTGGCTCTGGCGCGCCGTTGGCGTCGCCCACCGTCTATGCTGCGGTGCAAAATAATCCCGATCGGAAGGATGCTTCCGTGCGGATTCGCAAGCGCGGAGGTGGTGCAGTTCCAGTCTGAATCCAGATTGGAATGATTGTATTTCTTAGCGATAAGCAGGCATTATCACTGCCCAAGGATTGAGCGGCCGTCGGCTGCCCGCCCGGAACGGATAACGGCCTGCAATTGATGCGCGACGCGGCACTGGAAAAGGCGATCGACAACGTTGGTGGCGTCAGGGCTCTGGCGCGCAGCCTCGGAATTTCGCAGCCCGCGATCTCGAGCTGGAGGCGCGTCCCCGCCGATCGCGTCCTGTCCGTTGAGGCGACGACTGGAATCTCCCGAAACGACCTGCGGCCCGATCTCTACCCGCCCCACGACCAGTCGGCGGTCGCCATGTCCGCGCTCGACGAAATCGATGAGGCGCGCGCCCGTGAATGCGAAATGATCGGCGCTCTGCTCTGGCGCGCGCCGACCGCCGAAACGCTGGACGCGCTGCGCGACCTGCAAGGCGATGCGTCCCCATTGGGCATGGCGCATCTCGCTTTGGCCGAGGCGGCTGACGAGGCCACGCCCGAAAGCCTGCGCGACGAGTTCTTCGAGCTCTTCATCGGCGTCGGCCGCGGCGAGCTTCTGCCCTACGCCTCCTATTATCTGACCGGCTTCCTGCACGAGCGGCCGCTCGCTCTGGTGCGCGAGGACATGGGTGCGCTCGGCCTGGCGCGCGACGAACGCGCCGGCGAGCCCGAGGACCATATCGCCGTCCTGCTCGACATCATGGCGAAGCTGATCCGCGGCGAGGTCACGGCCGAAGGCGTCGATGCCGACCGCTTCTTCGCCCGGCATGTCGAGACCTGGGGCGAGCGCTTCTTCGCCGATCTCGAGGTCGCGAAGGCTGCGAAATTCTACAAGGCTGTCGGCCGGCTCGGCAGCCTGTTCCTGTCGATCGAAACGCAGGCGGCGAGGCTGCCGGCATGACGGCTGCGAAGATGACGATCGCGAAGCACGATGCGTGGGAGACGACGATGTCGCAAAAGCCAAAAGAGCCCAAAAGCTCCGATGCAAAGCGCTCGGCTGACAACAGCCCGGCCGTCGATCGCCGCAGCTTCTTCAAGGCGCTCGGCGCCGGAGCCACGCTGGCTGCCACGCCGGTGATGGTGACACCTGCCGCCGCCGTCGACCCCGGCAAGGAAGAGACCAAGGCGCGCTACCGCGAGTCGGAGCACGTCAAGGATTTCTACCGGGTCAACCGTTACTGAGAGGCGCGAAAACCATGCTGATCAAGCGCAAAACGGCCGATGTGCAGCGCGGCCGGCTCCAGTCGGCGATCGCCGGACTGTCTTCCGGCGTGATGGACCGCCGTGCCTTCCTGCGCCGTTCCGGGCTTGTCGCGGGCGGCATCGCCGCTGCCGGCGCGCTCCAGATCGGCTCGGTCCGCAAGGCGGAGGCCGCCGGCCTCGGTCCCGCGACGGGCACCAAGATCATCAAGAACATCTGCACCCATTGCTCGGTCGGCTGCACGGTCAAGGCCGAGGTCGCCAACGGCGTCTGGGTCGGCCAGGAGCCGGCCTGGGAGAGCCCGATCAACCGCGGCTCGCATTGCGCCAAGGGCGCCTCGGTGCGCGAACTCGTCCATGGCGACCGCCGCATCAAATATCCGATGAAGCTGGTCGACGGTCAGTGGCAGCGCATCTCCTGGGATGTCGCGATCAATGAGATCGGCGACAAGATGATGCAGATCCGGGCGAAGTCCGGCGCCGACTCGGTCTATCTGCTCGGCTCGGCCAAGTTCTCCAACGAGGGCTCCTACCTGTTCCGCAAGTTCGCGGCCTTCTGGGGCACCAACAACGTCGATCACCAGGCGCGCATCTGCCATTCCACCACGGTCGCGGGTGTTGCCAACACCTGGGGCTACGGCGCCATGACGAACTCCTACAACGACATCCGCAATTCCAAGACGATCCTGGTCATGGGCTCGAACGCTGCCGAGGCTCATCCGGTCTCGATGCAGCACGTCCTCTCCGGCAAGGAGATCAACCGCGCCAACGTCATCGTCTTCGATCCGCGCCTGACCCGCACGGCGGCGCATGCGACCGACTACATCCGCATCCGTTCCGGCACCGACATCGCGGTGATCTGGGGCATGATGTGGCACATCTTCAAGAACGGCTGGGAGGACAAGGAATTCCTGGCCGCCCGCGTCCATGGCATGGACGACGTCCGCAAGGAGGTCGAGAAATACGACCCCAAGACCGTCGAGGACATCACCGGCGTGCCGGAGGCGCAGATGAAGCGCGCCGCCGAGACCTTCGCCAAGGTCAAGCCCGCGACCTTCATCTGGTGCATGGGCGTGACCCAGCATTCGGTCGGCACGGCCAATGTCCGCGCCATCTGCTGCCTGCTGCTGGCGACCGGCAATGTCGGCGGCATGGGCAACGGCGCCAACATCTTCCGCGGCCACTGCAACGTGCAGGGCGCGACCGATTTCGGCCTCGATATCTCGAATCTGCCTTGCTACTACGGGCTGGTCGAGGGCGCCTGGCGCCACTGGGCCCGGGTCTGGGACGTGCCTTACGACTACTTCGTCACCCGCTTCGACGAGGTTCCGGCTAAGGGCGGCCGTCCGGCCCGCACGGCCAAGGCCAATATGGAAACCTCGGGCCACACCTCGACCCGCTGGTTCGACGCCGCCAATCTGCCGACCGAGCAGGTCGACCAGAAGGACAACCTCAAGGCCATGTTCGTCATGGGCCATGGCGGCAACACCATCCCGCGCATGCCTGATGCGGTGAAGGGGCTGGAGGGGCTCGAGCTTCTCGTCGTCTGCGATCCGCATCCGACTAACTTCGTCTCGCTCGGCGGACGCAAGAACGGCACGTATCTGTTGCCGATCGGCACGCAGTTCGAATGCTCGGGCTCGCGCACCTGCTCCAACCGCTCCGTGCAATGGGGCGAGAAGATCGTGGAGCCGATCTTCGAGGCCGCGAGCGACTACTTCGTCATGTACAAGCTCGCGCAGAAGCTCGGTTTCGCCGATCAGATGCACAAGAACCTGGAGCTGATCCAGGGCAAGTACGGCCTTGAGCCGTCGGCCGAATCGATCCTCAAGGAGATCAACCGGGGTGGCTGGTCGACCGGCTATACCGGCCAGTCGCCTGAGCGCCTCAAGCTGCACATGGAGCACCAGGACAAGTTCGACCTGGTCAGCCTGCGCGGCGCCAAGGGCTCGCCCGTCGAGAACGATTTCTACGGCCTGCCCTGGCCGTGCTGGGGCACGCCGGAACTCAAGCATCCCGGCACGCATATCCTGTACAACACCTCGCTGGAGGCCGGGAACGGCGGCGGCACCTTCCGTCCGCGCTTCGGCCTGACCCGCGAGCGCACCTTGGCCGACGGCAGCAAGGTCAACGACACGCTGCTGGCCGAGAACGGCTCCTACTCGCTCAACTCGGAGATCCGGGACGGCTATCCCGAATTCACCATGGGCGTGCTGAAGAAGCTCGGCTGGGACGCCGACCTGACGCCGAAGGAACTCGAGACGATCACCTGGATCGGCGGTAACGCGATCGATGCGGTCAACTGGGCCAACGACCTCTCCGGCGGCATCCAGCGCGTCGCGCTCAAGCATGGCTGCGTGCCCTATGGCAACGGCAAGGCCCGTGCGAACGCCTGGAACCTGCCGGACCCGGTCCCGACCCATCGCGAGCCGATCTACTCGCCGCGCGTCGATCTCGTCGCCAAATGGCCGGCGCGTCCCGACGAGCGCACGCTGCGCATCCCCAACCTGCACACCTCGGTCCAGAAGGCCGCGGTCGAGAAGGGCATCGCCAAGTCCTTCCCGATCGTCCTGACCTCCGGCCGCCTCGTCGAATACGAGGGCGGCGGCGAGGAGACCCGGTCGAACCGCTGGCTGGCCGAGCTGCAGCAGGACATGTTCGTCGAGATCAACCCGGCGGACGCCACCGCGCGTGGCATCAAGGACGGCGCCTTCGTCTGGGTCTCGGGCCCGGAGAACAATTCGAAGGCGCGGGTCAAGGCGCTGGTGACGGAACGCGTCGGCAAGGGCGTGGCCTTCATGCCCTTCCATTTCGGCGGCTTCTACCAGGGCCAGGACCAGCGCGGGAACTACCCGAAGGGGACGGACCCGATCGTGCTCGGCGAGTCCGTCAACGTCATCACCACCTATGGCTATGACCCCGTGACGGCGATGCACGAAGGCAAGGTCACGCTCTGCCAGATCGCGGCGGCGTGAGGAGGAACTGACATGGCCCGGATGAAATTCCTCTGCGACGCCGACCGCTGCATCGAGTGCAACGCCTGCGTCACCGCCTGCAAGAACGAGAACGAGGTGCCCTGGGGCATCAACCGGCGTCGCGTCGTCACGATCAATGACGGCAAGCCCGGCGAGCGCTCGATCTCGATGGCCTGCATGCATTGCACGGACGCGCCCTGCATGGCGGTCTGCCCCGTGGATTGCTTCTACAACACCGCCGACGGCGTGGTCCTGCACAGCAAGGACCTCTGCATCGGCTGCGGCTACTGCTTCTACGCCTGCCCCTTCGGCGCGCCGCAATATCCCAAGGTCGGCAACTTCGGTTCGCGCGGCAAGATGGACAAGTGCACCTTCTGCGCCGGCGGGCCCGAGGTCGATCTGTCGCCGGCCGAGTTCCAGAAATACGGCTCGAACCGGCTGGCCGAAGGCAAGCTGCCGCTCTGCGCCGAGATGTGCTCGACCAAGTCCCTGCTCGCCGGCGACGGCGAGATCATCGCCCAGATCTACAAGGAGCGGGTGGTGAAGCGCGGCTATGGCTCGGGCGCCTGGGGCTGGCAGACCGCCTACAAGGAAACGATCGCCATCTGATTTCGGCGTGGGACCGCGGTTTTGAAACGAAACGGCTCCTCGGCATGAGGGCTCGCAAAAGGATCTTCGCAATGCGTTTCGGCGCTGTCCTTCGTCTCCTTGCGGTAGCCCTGCTGCTGACCGTCGCCACGGCGGCGGCCGTTCCGGCACAGGCCCAGCAGGTCAATCCGACCGCCGATTCCGTCCGGGAACAGCAGTTTCTCGAGGCGCTGAAAGGCAACCCCTCGGCCGAGTTGCAGGGCCGGATCACTATTCCCGACCAGAGGGCAGCGACGCTCGAGCGGCCGGCGGGCCGCGACTGGCGCGCCTTCCACCAGGGCACCATGCTGCGCATCGCCGCCATCGCGGTGCTCGGCACGCTGGTCGCGCTGCTGGCGTTCTATCTGATCCGTGGGCGGGTCCGCACGGAAGCCGGTCCGGCCGGGCGCACCATCACGCGCTTCAATGCCTTCGAGCGCTTCATGCACTGGCTGACGGCGGCCTGTTTCATCGTGCTCGCGCTGTCGGGTCTGAACGTCACCTTCGGCAAGCATCTGCTCCTGCCCCTGATCGGGCCACAGGCCTTCACCGATCTCTCGGTCGCAGCGAAATGGGCGCATAACTTCCTCGCCTGGCCCTTCATGCTGGGCGTCGCGCTGATGTTCGTGGTCTGGATCAAGGACAACATCCCGGGCATGACCGATGTCCGCTGGTTCGCAGCCGGCGGCGGCATCGTCGGCAAGGGCCATCCTCCGGCGAAACGTTTCAACGGTGGCCAGAAGGTCGTGTTCTGGAGCGTCGTTTTGGGCGGCGCGGCGCTGTCGGTCTCCGGCTTCTACCTGCTGTTCCCCTTCTATGCGGGCGGTGTGCTCAACCTTCAGTTCTGGAATGTCGTCCACGGCATCGTCTCGGTGCTGATGGTCGCGATGATCTTCGGGCATATCTATATCGGCACCATCGGCATGGAGGGCGCCTTCGACGCGATGGGCTCCGGCGAGGTCGATCTCAACTGGGCCAGGACGCATCACTCGCTCTGGGTCGAGGAGGAGCTACAGAAGGGCCATGTCCCCGGCGGGCCGAGGCTTCAGCCGGCGGAATGAGCCCCCTGTCGTCATTGCGAGCGCAGCGAAGCAATCCAGCCTCGCGCGCTGCGCCTCCCTGAATTGCTTCGCTGCGCTCGCAATGACGCGGGTCGCTTGACCGGGTGGGGCAACCTGACGGAAGACATCCGGGCGCTGAGGCGCCCGGATTTGTTTTAGGACGAAGGCTCTCGATGCGCGTGATCGGACTGGCGGGGTGGAGCGGCGCGGGCAAGACCACGATGCTGACCCGCCTCATTCCCGAGCTGGCAGCACGCGGCGTCTCGGTCTCGACGGTGAAGCACGCCCATCACGCCTTCGACCTCGATACGCCGGGCAAGGATTCCTACGCTCATCGCGAGGCGGGCGCGCGCGAGGTGCTGATCTCCTCCGAGCGGCGCTGGGCCGTGATGCGCGAACTGCGCGGCGAGCCGGAGGCGACATTGCCTGAGCTGCTCGCCCGTCTCTCTCCCGTCGATCTCGTCATCGTCGAGGGCTTCAAGCGCGAGCCGCATGTCAAGGTCGAGATCCATCGCGCCGGCAACGGCAAGCCGCCGCTGCATCCCGGCGACGCGACGATCGTCGCCGTCGCCAGCGATATAGCCTTCCCCGATGCCGGCCGCCCGGTAATCGACATCAATGATGTCGCCGCCATCGCCGATATCATGCTGGCGCAGGCGGAGCCGCTCGCGCCGATTCTGGCGCGTGCCGGCAGGCAGGCGGGGAGGCAGGAGTGACCGGGCCATGGCGCAACTGAGCAGGGATGCCGAGGCCTTCGGCGGCGCGCTGATGCCGCTGGAAGAGGCCGGCGCGCGCGTCGCGGCTCTGGTCGCGCCCGTGGCAGGCACGCAGGCGGTGGCTCTGGCGCAGGCCGACGGCCGCGTGCTGGCGGAGGATGTCGCAGCCCCGCTCGATCTGCCGCCCTTCGCCAATTCCGCCGTCGATGGCTATGCCGTCCGCTTCGCCGATCTCGCTGTCGCGGGCGAGACACGGCTGCCTGTCACTGGCCGTGTCGCAGCCGGTGCCGATGCGGGCGGCGTGACGACGCATGGCGTTGCGGTGCGCGTCTTCACGGGCGCACCGATGCCGCCCGATGCCGATACCGTCTTCATGCAGGAGGATGTCGCACTGGAAGGCAGCGTCGCGATCCTGCCCGCGGGCCTCGCGCAGGGGGCGAACGCCCGCCCGGCCGGGGAGGACATCGCGCGCGGCACGGTTGCGGCGAATGCCGGCCAGCGGCTGCGCCCGCAGGATCTCGCCTTGCTCGCGGCACTCGGCCTGACCGAGGTCACGGTGCGGCGCCGGCCACGGGTCGCTGTGTTTTCGACAGGCGACGAACTGACCGAGCCGGGCCTGCCGCTGGCGCCGGCCGCGATCTACGACGCCAATCGCGCCTTGCTGCGCGCCATGGTCGTGCGTGCAGGTGCGGAGGTGATCGACCTCGGCATCCTGCGCGACGAGCGCGACAGCCTCGCGCGGCGCCTGGCCGAGGCGGCCGGTTCCTGCGACCTCGTCCTCACTTCGGGCGGCGTCTCGACCGGCGAGGAGGACCACGTCAAGGCGGCCGTCGAGCAGGTGGGGGAGCTGGCCTTCTGGCGCATCGGCATCAAGCCGGGCCGGCCCGTCGCGCTCGGCCGCGTTGGCACGACGCCCTTCATCGGCTTGCCGGGCAATCCCGTCGCGGTGTTCGTGACCTTCGCCTTCGTGGCGCGCGCCATGATCGCGCGGCTGGCCGGTACGGAGCAGGCCCCGCCGGTCGCCCTCCCGGTGCGGCTCGGCTTCGCCTATCGCAAGAAGGAGGGCCGGCGCGAATATGTCCGCGTCTCGCTGGAGCCGGCCGCTGACGGCGTCATGATCGCGCGCAAGCACCCGCAGGATGGCGCCGGCATCCTGACCTCGCTGACCCGCACCGACGGTCTCGTCGAACTGGCCGAGGAACTGACGGTGATCGCGGAGGGCACGGTCGTGCCCTTCCTGGCCTATGGGCTTCTGGTCGGCTGAGACGGGAGGTTCTGGCTCAGTCGCGCCGGAACACGACGCTGGCAAGCCAGCCCAGGAGCAGGGCCATGACCGCCGTGACGAGCCCGTAGAGCAGGGGCAGTTCATGGGCGCCCGAAGCGAGGCGTTGTTCCATGCCGCTCTTGACCACCTCGAAATTCGTCGTCTGGCGTGCGAGCGGCACGCCGCCGGCATAAAGCACGATGTCGATCTCGTAGGAGCCGGTCGGCGCGGTGGCGGGCACGTCGATCGGCGCGCTGAACATCGTGTTGGAGAGAAAAGTGACGCCGCGCTCCTCGGCCGAATAGAGCCCCTTGTCGGAGAGAATGCGGATCAGCCCCTCCTGGAACCGCGCCGTCGTCACGTCGAGGTCGAGGCCAGCATCCTTCCGTTGCTGGGCGTTCTCCAGCCCGATGCGCTCGCGCCGTGCAGTCTCCGGGCTGATGATCTCGTTCAGCGGCCGGTTGCTCGCCACGGACAGGAAGATCGATGAGTCGGGAAAGCGCCGCTGCGTGCGGTTGATCCAGATCGGCCCCAGCCTTTCCTTCTCGCGCACCAGCAGCATGCGCCTGGGCCCGCGCACGGTGATGACGATGTCGTAGGGATCGCCGCGGGCGACCGTGCGCCCGTCGCGCTCGACCACGCCGAAGACGGTGAGCTGGCTGCCGGTGTAGTTCGAGGTGATCTGGATCTGGTGGCTCGACATCGCCGCGATCAGCGTCTCGGCCCGCACGGGGGCAGCCGCGCAGGCCATCAGCGCCAGCGTCGCGACGATCCGCGCGATCGCGTTCATCGCGAGCCCTCCGTCAGCACGACCGAGAACGGCTCGGTGGGCGGAATGAACAGCTCGATCGCGAAGCGCAGGCCGACGGACAGGATCAGCAGCGCCAGCAGCAGCCGGAAGGATTCGACGTTGAGATTGCGCGCCGCGCGCCCGCCGAACTGCGCGCCGATGACGCCGCCCAGCAGCAGCAGGATGGCCAGGACGAGATCGACCGACTGGTTGGTCAGCGCATGCAGGATGGTGGCGCCCGTCATCGTCATCAGGATCTGGAACAGCGAGGTGCCGACGACGACGGCCGTGGGGATCCGGAAGAAATAGATCAGCGCAGGCACCAGGATGAAGCCGCCGCCGACGCCGAGCACTGCGCCGATGAAGCCGATCACGACGGCCAGCGAGGCGATCGGGATGACGCTGCAATAGAGCTGCGAATGCGGAAAGCGCATCCGCCAGGGCAGCCCCATCCACCAGGGATGCGTGCCGGCCCGGCGCCTCAGCCGGGCCGGCTTGCCGGCCCTGACACGGATCATGGCGCGCACCGCATCATAGAGCATCAGCCCGCCGATGATGGTGAACAGTGTCACATAGGACAGGGTGATGACGAGCTCGAGCTGGCCGAGGCGGCGCATCGAGTTGAAGAACAGCACGCCCAGCAGCGTGCCGAGAATGCCGCCCGCGACGAGGATGCCGCCGAGCTTGAAATCGAGCGCCCGCCTTCGCCAGTAGGTCAGCACGCCGGTGGTCGAGGAGCCCGCGACCTGCGCGGCGACGGTGGCGACGGCCACCGCCGGTGGAATGTCGAGGAAGATCAGCAGGGGTGTCAGCAGGAAGCCGCCGCCGACGCCGAACAGGCCCGAGATGAAACCGACCGCGCCGCTGAGCCCCAGCACCGTGAGGATGCTGATCGGCAATTCGGCGATCGGTAGATAGATCTGCACCTCTGCTCCTCATGCGCCGCGGCGCCGAACGACGGATCGACGCCGGCTCGTCCGACTATGCATCGATCCGGTTAAGGCAAGATGCTGGCGGAGATGCCATGGCGATCCGGCTGACGAACCGCCGGCCGCCTGTCGTGATGGCGTGCCAACGCGTCGAAACCATGACGGGCCGACCTGTCGCGAGGCTGGCGGTCGTCAGGTCCGCGCCGGCTTGATCGGCTTCTTCGTCGCGGCTGCAGTCGGTGTCTCGTCCCAGCCCTTGGCAGGTGGCGTGACCTCGTTGGCGGCCGGCTCGAGGGCCTTCGGCTTCCAGCCAGCAGCCTCGGCCTTGGCGGCGGCGAGATCGGTGGCGCCGAGCCGCTGAGCGACCTCGTCGCGTTTTTTGGCCGCATCGTCGTCGCCCTGGCTCGCGGCGACGGAGAACCAGAGATAGGACTGGGCGAGATCGGCCGGTGCGCCGAGCCCGCGTCCGAGCAGGACTGCGAGGTTGTACTGGCTGTCGCGCACGCCGAACTCGGCGGCGCGGCGGAACCACTCGGTCGCCATCGCATAGTCCGGCTTGCCGGAGACGCCCTCGGCATGCAGCACCGCGAGGTTGTGCATCGCCTTGGCGTTGCCGCGCTCGGCGGCGCGCATGTACCAGACCCGGGCGAGCGAGAGGTCGCGAGCGGTGCCGATGCCCTTCTCGAACATGTTGCCGAGGCGGAACTGCGCCGGGGCGAGACCGGCGACGGAGGCCCGCTCGAACAGGCGCAGCGCCAGCTTGGGGTCGCGCGAGGCGGCCGGGCCGTCGGCGGCGCGGCTCGCCAGTTCGTAGACGGCGCGTGCATTGCCGTCGAGCGCGGCCTTGCGCAGGCCGGGGCTGCCGAGCCCGGCCGGAAGCTCGCCGAGGTCCGTCACGGCCTGGATGGGCTCGCTGATGTCGGGCGCAGTGGCCGGAGTGGATGGCGGGGGCGGCTGGGTGGTCGAACCGGTGATGTCGGCCGCCGGTGGTGCGGCAGCAGCCAGTGCGGTCGGAGCAGGGGTCGCAGGGGCGGGCGGCAGCGCCGAGGTCTGGTCCTTGGCGGGCGTCTCGGCGGGGGCTTCTTCCTTCGGGACGATCGGGCTCTGCACGGCTTCGCCAGTTGCCGCCGTACGGGGGCCCTTCAGCGCGCCGCTGACGAGATGGGCCGTGCCCAAGGCAAGGACGAGCGCCGCAAGGCCGAGCAGGAGCGGGCGCTTCCGCTTCTCCATGATCTCCTTGAGCCGGCTCCCGCTTTTGGCGGTCTCCGGAGACGTTGCGGGAGCGGCCGAGGCCGCTTCCGTCGCGGCCTTCGCCGAACGACGGGCGGCCGCGATCAGGTTCTGCCGGATCGACTGCGCGTCGTGGCCGCCGGCAAAGGTGGCATCGGCGCGTGGCCGGCCGGAACCCGGCTCGAGCGGCAGGTCGAGCGCGGCGTTGATCTGCGTCGTGGCGGCGTTGGGGGCGGGGGCGGGGATCGCGGGCGCCTCGGCCTTGACGGGAGCGGCCGGTTCGGGCGGCGCGATCCGGTCCTCCATCGCCAGGCTCATGGCGGCGGTCATGGCCGGCGGCCTGGCGGTTGCGCGCTCGGCTGCCGCCACGCGCGGCGGCATCGGCGTGCGGGCGCGGGTGGCAACGGCCGAGGCCTGCCGGTCGGCGACCAGTTCGGCCTCCAGGCTGGAAAGCCGCGAGATGATGGTCTCGAGCGTCTGGTGGACCGCGCCAATGGCGTCCTGCGTCTCGCGCCCGGTCGAGGCGTGGCTCTCATGCAGGCCCGAAACCAGCGTGCTCAGCTCGGCGATGCCGCTTTGCGGCGGTGCGACCTTGCCGAGATGGTCCGACATGGCGGCCCGCGCCGCGCGCTCGGCGGCCTCGGTGGTCTCCTCGCGCAGCGAGCGCAGATGCACGACGAGGTCCTGCAGCGTCCGCTCCATGCCGGTCTCGGCGGAGCGCGTCGCGGCGGCAGCGTCGAGCCGCTGGGCGAGGCCCGAGATCTGCTGTTCCAGGGCATCGAACGCACCCGATTCCGCACCGGGGCGGCCGGCCTCGTCGATCTTGTCGGCGAGGTTGCGCAGCATCGCCTCGACCGGTCCGAGATTGACCTGTGCGACCTGGACCGACTGCCCGTCGCTGACGAGATGCGCAAGGTTGGTCGAGGCCGCGAGGTTCTCGATGCGCCCGGCCAGCGCGTCGATCTGGCGCGTCACGGCGGCCGGCCCCTTCTCGGCCAGCGCCTCGATGCGCTCCTGCAGCGCGTCGATCCGATCTTCGATCTGGCTGTTCGGCCTTGTGTCGATCTTGCCGGCCAGGCTCTCGATCTGAAGCGAAAGCGAGGCCAGCGGTTCGAGATCCTGAAGCCGTGCCTGCCCGCGCTCGGCCAGGATGGTGTCGCGAATCTCGTCGATGGCCAGCGTCAGGCTGCGCAGTTCGCGGCCGTCCTGCTGGCCGTCGCGGAGCCGGTTGACCTCGAAGGAGAGCGCCGAAACCTGATCCGACAGCTCGCCGAGCCGCGTATCGCTGCCGCCTGCAGCCAGCATGTCGCGCAGTTCGGCGATGTCGCGCTGTACCGGCGCAAGCATCGTGCGGTCGCCGCCACGGGCGGTCAGCGCATCGACCTTGGCGGCCAGATGCGCGATCTCGAGTTCGAAGCGCTGATAGCTCTCTCCGGAGCGGTCCTGGGCGAGACGCGAGACTTCCGACTCGATGCGCGCCAGCGGCTTCAGGATCGGCTCCATCCGGTCGCGCTTGTCGAGCCGGTCGAGGCGCCCGCCGAGCTCGGCAAGCATCGCCTCGAGCTGGCCGAGCTGGGGATCGGGTTCGAAGCGGGGCGATGACGGCGGCGGCGCCGGCCGGGCGGTCGCGGGGGTGATGCGGGCGCTGAGCTCGCGCAGATCGTCACGCAGTGCCGAGATCCGGCTCTCCGCCATGGCCGGGCGGCGCGCAACGGTCGGCGCAGCCTCATCCTCGTCGAGCATGCGCTGGCGGGTGCGGATATCCGTCACGGCGGCGGCGAGGTTGTCGCGGCTGAAGGCGAGACGCGGCGCCTGCTCGGGGCGCGCCGGAGCGCGCTTCGCCTCATTGGACCGGCGTTCGATATCGGCGATGCGTTCGCCCATCGTCTTGATCGCCTCGGCGATCACGCTGGTCGCGCGGTCCTGGCGTTCCGCCGCGGCCCGCTCGCCGGAGCTCATTCGGTTCTCGGTGTTCTCGATCCAGCGCGCGATCGAATCGAGCGCGCCGACCGTTTTAGCACTCGATTCGCGCGTCAGCCGCTCGATGCTTGCGGCCTGGGCGAGAACGGCGTCGATCTCGCCGCGTGAGGGCAGGGGGGCGCTCCGGGGCACGCTGACGGCCTGTTGCGGCGCCGTGTCCATCTGGCCCTGCGAGAGGCGGGCGAGGCGCTCGGACAGGGCGGCGATGTCGAGTTGTTCGGGCGGGGCTGCCTCCGAGGGCGCCTCTTCGCCGAGCTTGTGGTCGAGCCATTCGCCCAGCGTCATGCCGGCGCGCCGGGCGGCGGCCTTGGCGGCATCGCGGGTGCGGGGATCGACGCCCTTCACGCTCCAGGGCAAGCTATTGGCCATGATGACGCTCGCCTACGGGGCTGTTCCTTGACGGAAGACGCAGGCCCCTGAACGCCGCTGTCTTCCTGCGGTGGGCGACACCTGAAGATTACGTTGCCGTAGCGATGACGCCGATCCGCAAGGCCGACTTTTGGCCGGCGTGGTAAACAGCCGGTTAAAATTCAGGCGCCATCCGTTAATTTTCTGCGAACGCGCCAGCCCGCCGTCGTGCTCGATAGCCGGGTAACGGTAACTTACCTGACGGAAGCGTCACATTACCTGACGCAACGAGAGGTCCTCGCCTATTTGGAATGCATGCCCATCGTCGCCGCCATTGATGCCGGCGTGCCTTTTCCCATGTTCAAGGATTGAAACCGAATGTCGCGCCAAAGCTCCGCTCTGGCGGCCGCTCCGAATCATGACGGCCGCACCTCCCCATCCGTAGTATCCGAGCCGGAAACGGCCGGTGGCTTCACCATCAGCGACCTCGCCCGTGACTTCGGCGTGACGCTGCGCACCTTGCGCTTCTATGAATCGCGTGGCCTGATCGCGCCGGCTCGCTCCGGCATGACACGGATCTATTCGGGCCGCGATCGCGCCCGCCTCGCGCTGATCCTCAAGGGCAAGCAGCTCGGGTTCACCTTGGTCGAGATTCGCGCCATGCTCGCCAATGAGGAGAAGAAGGGCGGCGAGGCCGGCTCGGCTTCGGTCGGCGGCCTTCAGCTCAGCCGCGAGCAGGTCGTCGAGCAGCTCGAGCTGCTGCGCGCGCAGCGCGCCGAGATCGACGGCGCCATCGCCGAGCTCGAAGCGTCCGCGGCCCGTTTCGCCAAGGCCTGATCTGTCCGGCAGCCGGACTCGCGAACAATCTCGCTTTCGCTAAGATCGACGCCCCGACCTCACGGTCGGGGCGTTTTGCGTTTGTCGCGGCCTCGCAAGGGTCTCGCGGTAGCTTGGCTGGCAGCCCGTCGCGCAAAATTCCTAGCCACCCCTTTGCCAAAGCCGAGATGATAGTTTATATGTGAACTATTCGAGTGCGCCCCACACAAGCGGGCGGCTTCGCGACGAGAGGGAGGAACACCATGCCGGTCTACAAGGCACCCGTCGAAGACACGCTTTTCCTGCTCAACGACGTCTTCAACATCGAGCGCTACAACAACCTGCCGGGCTTCGCCGATGCGACCCCGGACGTGGTCGAGGCTGTGCTCGGCGAGGGCGCCAAGGTCTGCGAGGAGATCCTCCAGCCGCTCAACCTGTCCGGCGACCGCGAGGGCTGCAAGCGCAACGCCGACGGCACCGTCTCGACGCCGAAGGGCTTCAAGGAAGCTTATGAGGCCTATGCCGGTGCAGGCTGGATCGGGCTGGCCATGGACCCCGAATATGGCGGGCAGGGCCTGCCCTATACGCTGGGCGCGGTGATGAACGAGTTTGCCTCCTCGGCGAACATGGCCTTCGCGATGTATCCGGGTCTGACCATGGGCGCGATCGCGGCGCTGAATGTCCATGGCAGCGACGAGCAGAAGCGCACCTATCTGCCGAAGATGATCGAAGGCGCCTGGTCGGGCACGATGAACCTGACCGAGCCGCATTGCGGCACCGATCTCGGCCTGATCAAGACCAAGGCCGTGCCGCAGCCGGATGGCTCCTATGCCATCACCGGCACCAAGATCTTCATCTCGGCCGGCGAGCAGGACATCACCGAGAACATCATCCACCTCGTGCTCGCCCGCATCGAGGGCGCCCCTGCCGGCGTCAAGGGCATCTCGCTCTTCGTCGTGCCGCGCAATGCGATCAGCGCGGATGGCGCCGTCGGAGAGAACAACAAGGTCTCCTGCGGCTCGATCGAGCACAAGATGGGCATCCACGGCAACTCGACCTGCGTCATGAATTATGACGGGGCGAAAGGGCAGCTCATCGGCACGGAGAACAAGGGCCTCAACGCCATGTTCGTGATGATGAACGAGGCGCGGCTGGGCGTCGCGATCCAGGGGCTGGCCCAGTCCGAGGTCGCCTACCAGAACGCGGTGGTCTACGCGAAGGACCGCATCCAGGGCCGTTCGCTGACGGGTCCGAAGAGCCCCGACAAGGCGGCCGACCCGATCATCGTCCATCCCGATGTGCGCCGCACGCTGATGTCGATCAAGGCCTTCAACGAGGCCGCCCGCGCCTTCGTGCTCTGGAACGCGCTGAAGTCGGACATCGCCCATCGCTCGGGCGACGCCGCCGAACGCCAGGCCGCCGACGACCAGCTCGGCCTGATGACGCCGGTGCTCAAGGGCGTCCTCACCGATGTCGGCTTCGACAACGCGGTGAAGGCCCAGCAGATGTTCGGCGGCCATGGCTACATCGCCGAGCACGGCATGGAGCAGTTCGTCCGCGATGCTCGTATCGCCATGATCTACGAGGGTGCCAACGGCGTGCAGGCGATGGACCTCGTCGGCCGCAAGCTCGGTCGCGACGGCGGCCGAGCCATCATGGCCTTTTTCAACGAGGTCGGCGGCTTCCTGAAGGAGAATGCCGAGGACGAGGCGCTGAAGCCCTTGCTCGGCCCGCTCATGGCCTCTCTCGGCCATCTCCAGCAGGCGACGATGTGGTTCATGAACAACGCGTTGGCCAAGCCCGACAATGCCGGCGCCGGCGCGACCGACTACATGCACCTGCTCGGACTGGTCTCGCTCGGCTATATGTGGGCGAAGATCGCCAGGGTTGCGCAGGACAAGCTCAAGGCCGGCGCCAATGGCGCGACCGAGCGGATGAACACCAAGCTGGTCACGGCCCGCTTCTTCATGGAGCGCTCGCTGCCCGAGACCGCAGCACATCTGGCCCGGATCACCTCCGGGGCGGATTCGACGATGGCGCTGAGCGCCGATCAGTTCTGACACGCCGCAGCGGCGCGTCATGCTCGGGCTTGACCCGAGCATCTCTTGAAGGATCGGCCTCGTCACGAGATGGTCGGGTCAAGCCCGACCATGACGGCGGGGAGAAACAAACGAGCCGCCCGCGAGCGGCCAGCCCGGGAGGCTCCTGATGGCAGACGCATTCATCTACGACCATGTCCGCACGCCGCGCGGCAAGGGCAAGGCCGACGGCTCGCTGCATGAGGTCACGGCGATCGAGCTCGGCACGACAACGCTGCGCGCGATCCGCGACCGCAACGAGCTCGATACGAAGCTGGTTGAGGACGTCGTCTTCGGTTGCGTCGATCCGGTCGGCGAGGCCGGCGGCGACATCGCGCGCACCGTTGCGCTCAAGGCGGGCTACGGCAAGGAGGTGCCGGGCGTGCAGATCAACCGCTTCTGCGCCTCCGGGCTCGATGCGGTGAACCTCGCGGCGGCCCAGGTCATGTCGGGCCAGAAGGACATGGCGATCGGCGGTGGCGTCGAGAGCATGAGCCGTGTCGGCATGGGCGCCTCGGGCTTCGGCATCGCGGTCGACCCCTCAGTCGCCATCGACACCTGGTTCATGCCGCAGGGCATCTCGGCCGACCTGATCGCGACGAAATACGGCTTCTCCCGCGACGATGTCGACGCCTATGCCGTGCGTTCGCACAAGCGCGCTCACGCCGCCTGGGAAGCGGGCCGCTTCAAGAATTCGGTGATCCCGGTCAGCGACGTCAACGGCCTGACCATCCTCGACCGCGACGAGACGATCCGCCCGAGCACCGACATGCAGGCGCTCGCCGCGCTGAAGGCCTCCTTCGTCCAGATGGGGGAGATGGGCGGGTTCGACGCGGTCGCGACCGCGGCCCACCCCGATGTCGAATACGTCAACCACGTCCACCATGCCGGCAACTCGTCGGGCATCGTCGATGGCGCGGCGGCCGTCCTCGTCGGCTCGAAGAAGGGCGGCAAGGCGGCCGGCCTCAAGCCCCGCGCCCGCATCCGCGCCTTTGCCACGATCGGCTCCGACCTCGCGCTGATGCTGACGGGCCCGGTCGACGTCACCGAACTCGTCCTGCGCAAGGCCGGCATGACCACTGGGGATATCGACCTGTTCGAGCTGAACGAGGCCTTCTCCTCGGTCGTGCTGCGCTACCAGCAGGCCTTCGACATCGACGACGACGTGCTCAACGTGAACGGCGGCGCCATCGCCATGGGCCATCCGCTCGGCGCCACCGGCGCGATGATCCTCGGCACCGTGCTCGACGAGTTGGAACGCACCAACAAGAACACCGCGCTGGTGACCCTGTGCGTGGCCGCCGGCATGGGCGTCGCTACCATCATCGAACGGGTTTGAGGAGAGCCACCATGAACCTCGTCAATTTCCGCTTCGAGACCGATTCCGACGGCATCGCGACCGCAACCTGGGACATGCCCGGCCGCTCGATGAACGTGATCACGCCCGAACTGATGGGCGAGATCGACCAGATCATCGACAAGGTCGCCTCCGATGAGGCGATCAAGGGCTGCGTCATCACCTCCGGCAAGGAGGCCTTCTCCGGCGGCGCCGACCTCACCATGCTCCAGGGCTTGCGCGACCTCTATATCCGGCTGGCCAAGGAGAAGGGCGAGCAGGCCGCGATGCAGAGCTTCTTCGACGAGAGCCGCAAGCTCAGCCAACTCTATCGCAAGCTCGAAACCTGCGGGAAGCCCTTCGCCGCCGCGATCCACGGCGTCTGCCTCGGCGGCGCCTTCGAGCTGGCGCTCGCCTGCCAGTACCGCGTCGTCTCGGACGATGCCTCGACCCGCGTCGGCCTGCCCGAGATCAAGGTCGGGCTGTTTCCGGGCGCCGGCGGCACCCAGCGGGTCGCCCGCCTGATGCAGACCGGCGACGCCCTCCAGATGATGTTCAAGGGCGAGCAGGTGAAGGCGCTTCCCGCGCGGAACACCGGCCTCGTCCACGCCGTCGTGCCGCGCGACCAGCTCGTGGCGAACGCGAAGGAGTGGCTCAACGCCAATCCGACAGCGACCGCGCCCTGGGACCAGAAGGGCTTCAAGCTGCCCTCCAACAAGGTCTATTCGCCGGCCGGCATGCAGATATGGCCGCCAGCCAACGCGATCTATCGCCGCGAGACCAACGACAACTATCCTGCTGCCCGCGCCATCCTCTCGGCCGTCTATGAAGGCCTGCAACTGCCCATCGACCTCGGCCTGCGCGTCGAGAGCCGCTACTTCGCGAAAATCCTGCGGACGAAGGAGGCGGCCTCGATGATCCGCTCGCTCTTCGTCTCGATGCAGGAGCTGAACAAGGGCGCACGTCGCCCGGCCGATATCCCGCCGAGCAAGCTCAGGAAGGTCGGCGTCGTCGGTGCAGGCTTCATGGGCGCCGGCATCGCCTATGTCACGGCGCAGGCCGGCCTCGAGGTCGTGCTGATCGACCGCGATCAGGAGGCCGCGGACAAGGGCAAGGCCTATTCGCACAAGCTGGTCTCCGACCAGATCATGAAGGGCCGCGCCAAGACGGCCGACCGCGAGGCGCTGCTCGCCCGCATCACCGCGACCGCCGATTATGCGGCGCTCAAGGGCTGCGACCTCGTCGTCGAGGCCGTCTTCGAGGATCCCAAGGTCAAGGCCGAGGTCATCGCCAAGGTCGAGGCGGCGGTTGGCCCCAAGACCATTTTCGGCTCCAACACCTCGACTTTGCCGATCACCGGTCTCGCCACGACGAGCCAGCGGCCGCAGAACTTCATCGGCATCCACTTCTTCTCGCCGGTCGAGAAGATGCTGCTGGTCGAGGTCATCATGGCCAAAAAGACCGGCAAGAAGGCGCTCGCCATGGCGCTCGACTTCGTCCGCGCGATCAAGAAGACGCCCATCGTCGTCAACGACACGCGCGGCTTCTATGCCAATCGCTGCGTCGGCAACTACATCCGCGAGGGTCACCTGATGCTGATGGAGGGCGTGCCGCCGGCGATGATCGAGGCTGCGGGCAAGCAGGCCGGCATGCCGGTCGGCCCGCTCTCGCTCAATGACGAGGTCGCGGTCGATCTCGCCTTCAAGGTGCTGAAGGCGACGAAGGCCCAACTCGGCGAGGGCGCTGTCGATCCGGCCCAGGAGAAGCTGCTCTCCGACATGGTCGAGAAGCATGGGCGGCTCGGCCGCAAGAACCGCAAGGGCTTCTACGACTATCCCGAGGCCGGGCCGAAGCGCCTCTGGCCGGGCCTCGCCGATCTTGTCGGCGAGCGGCTCGCGCCGGAGCAGGTCGACATGGAAGAGTTGCAGCACCGTCTTCTGGTCACGCAGGCGCTCGAAGCCGCGCGCACCTATGAGGAGGGCGTCGTCACCGACCCGCGCGAGGCCGATGTCGGCTCGATCATCGGCTTCGGCTTCGCCCCCTATAGCGGCGGCACGCTGTCCTTCATCGACAATATGGGCGCGGCTGGCTTCGTGAAGCTCTGCGAGGCGCTGGCCAAGAAGCATGGCGAGCGCTTCAAGCCCAACCGCCAGCTCAAGCGCATGGCGAAGACAGGCGAGAGCTATTACGGCGCGGCGGCTGCGAAGGCTGCTGCCTGAGCATGGCGATCCTGCCGATCGTCCGGTTCCCCGATCCGCGCCTGCGTGCGGTGGCGGAGCCGGTCGAGCATTTCGACGCCGATCTGCGGCGGCTGGCCGACGACCTGCTCGACACGATGCGGGCGGCGCCCGGCGTTGGCATTACGGCGCCACATGTCGGCCTGCTCAGGCGCCTCGTCGTTCTCGAATTGTCGCCGGGCGAGGTGCGGGTCTACGTCAATCCGAAACTGGTCTGGTCGTCGCCGGAGACGGCCCGCGCCACCGAAGGCAGCGTCTCGATGCCGGGCGTCACGGAGGAGGTCGAGCGCCCTGCGAAGGTTCGCGTGACTTATCAGGATCTCGACGGCACCGAACGGACCGAGGAAGCCGACGGCTTCCTCGCGATCTGCCACCAGCACGAAATCGACCAGCTCGACGGCATCTTCTGGCTGCAGCGGCTTTCCCGGCTCAAGCGCGGGCGGGTGGTGGCGCGCTACGGGAAGCTGCAGCCATCTTGAGAGGATCGTCGGGGCGACGGTGTCGTCGTGCGCTCTTACACCTTAATTCGCCACCGCCCGGATCACCCTTCGCGTCTTCTCCGCGATCTCGCCGATCTGTTCTTCGGTGACAATCAGCGGCGGGGTCAGCGCGATCGTGTCGCCGGTCATCCGCACCATCAGCCCCTCCTCGTGGAAGGCGTGCTCCATGGCCTCGTAACCGCGCTTGCCGACGCCTTCCGGGCGCGAGGCAAGGTCGATGCCGGCAACAAGGCCGAGCGTGCGGATGTCGAGCACGTTCGGCTCTTCCTTCAGATCCATGATCGCGTCGGCCCAGATCGGCTCCAGCGTCTTCGCCCGCTCGAACAGCCCTTCGTCGCGGTAGATGTCGAGCGTCGCCAGCGAGGCCGCGGCGGCGAGTGGATGGCCGGAATAGGTGTAGCCGTGGAATAGCTCGATGGCGTTGTCGGGGCCGTTCATGAAGGCGTCGTAGATATGCTTGCGCACGATCACGCCGCCCATCGGCACGGTGCCCGAGGTCACGCCCTTGGCGAAGGTGATCATGTCGGGGACGACGTCGTAGCGCTCGGCCGCGAAGGCATGGCCCAGCCGCCCGAAGCCGGTGATGACCTCGTCGAAGATCAACAGGATGCCGTGCTTGGTGCAGATTTCGCGCAGGCGCTTGAGATAGCCCTTGGGCGGCGGCAGCACGCCGGTCGAGCCCGACATCGGCTCGATCATCACGGCGGCGATGGTCGAGGCGTCGTGCAGGGTGACGATGCGCTCGAGTTCGTCGGCGAAATGCGCGCCATAGTCCGGCTCGCCCTTGGTGAAGCGCTGCTTCTCGCGGTCATAGGTCGCCGGCATATGGTCGGAGCCCGCCAGCAGCGAGCCGAAGAACTTGCGGTTCGAGACGATGCCGCCGACCGAGATGCCGCCGAAGCCGACGCCGTGATAGCCGCGCTCGCGCCCGATCAGCCGCGTCTTCGAGCCCTTGCCGAGCACGTTCCAGTAGGCGATCGCGATCTTCAGCGCCGTGTCGGCGGCTTCCGAACCGGAGCCCGCGAAGAAGACATGGTCGAGATCGCCCGGCGCCAGCGCCGCGACGCGCGCGGCGGCGGCAAAGACCTTGGGATGGCCGAACTGGAAGTTCGGGGCAAAGTCGAGCTCCTCGGCCTGGGCCTGGATCGCCTCGATGATCGGCCGGCGCTTGTGTCCCGCATTGCAGCACCACAGGCCGGCCGTGCCGTCCATGATCGGCTTGCCCTCGGGGGTGTAGTAGTACATGCCGTCCGCCCTCGCGATCATGCGCGGGTTCTTCTTGAACGCCCGGTTCGCCGTGAACGGCATCCAGAAGGCTTCGAGATCGTTGGGGGTCGCAATCGGGGACGGTGCTGAGGTCATCGGACGATCCTGTGATTAATCATCCCTCAACCTAACAGTACGATCCGGGCTGTAAATTGCCGGCGCGACGCGGCATCCCTGCGCCGGGTGGGAGAGCGGGGGGCTGATCTCGGACAGGGTGACGTAGCGTCGCTTCTGGCGTAATCTGGCAAAGGGGCGCAAACTGAACCGGACCCCCATGGACGATCGTGAACCAGCGTCGGATCGGCCGGATGGCGAATTCCATGCGTTGATTCGTGCGGGCCTCGCGCGCGTTCTCGCATCCGACGCTTTTCGGGCCGCCCCGCAGCTCTCGTCCTTTCTGGGCTTCATCGTCGAGCGTGCCGTCGAAGGGCGCAGCTCGGAGCTGAAGGGCTATACGATCGCCGTCGAGGCCTTTGGCCGTTCCGCCGATTTCGATCCGCAAACCGACCCGATCGTGCGCGTCGAGGCCGGCCGCCTGCGCCGGGCGCTGGCGCAGTACTATGCCGGCGAGGGCGCCGAGGATCCGCTGCGGATCACGATGCCGGTCGGCGCCTATGTCCCGGCCTTCGATCTGCTGGGGCGGCCGGAGGTGGAGGCGGTCGCGCTCGATCAACCGCCGCAGGAGATGCCGCCCGTTGCCGTCCCGCTGCCCGAGCCTGACGACACGGTCCCTGCGCCGGAGACGCCGCGGGAGCGCTGGCTGGCCAGACGCTGGCCGCTTGTCGCCGCCCTGGGCCTTTGTGTTGCGCTGGCGCCGCTGGCGGCCTGGTATCTCGGCCTGCTCGGTGCGGCGCCGGAGCCGGGCGTCTCATCCGTGCCGCCTGGCCGCGTGACGGCCAGGGACGCCGAGCCCAGCGCACGGGCTGCGCCGCCTGAACTGACGGTCGTGGCGATTGCGGTGCCCGACCTGCCGAGCGACCCGCAGCTCGCCGCGCTGGCGCGCCGGTTTTCCAGCTTTCTGGTTGATGCCCTGTCCCGCTTCGACGATCTCGTCACGGTCAAGGCCCCGCCTCTCGGCCAGGCTCCGCCGACCGGGGCCGACTACATCTTCGAGATGACCGGCCAGATGGTCGACGGGACGATGGAGAGCTTCGGCCGCCTGCGTTCGGTCCGCGACGGCCGCATCGTCTGGTCGGCATCGTCGACACGGCCCCTGAGCGCCGACGACAGCGATCTGCCGGAGGTCGCCCGGCGCCTGGCGACCCGCATGGCCGAGCCCTTCGGCATCATCCACGCAGATATCCGCCAGAACGCGACCTCAGGCCCGATGCCCTGCATCTATCAGGCCATCGACGTCCGCCGCACGATGAAGCCCGCGGACCATCTCGCAGCCCGCAAATGCGTGCAGGAGCTGGTCGACCGGGACCCGACCTTCTACCCCGGCTGGGTGCAGCTCACCTTCCTCGGCCTGAGCGAGTACACCTCCGGCCTCAACCCCCAGCCGGGCTCGCCTCTCGAGCGCGCGCTTTCGTCCGCCCTCACGGCCGTCCGGCTGGCGCCCTCCAGCGCGAGGGCCCAGCAGGCGATGATGGATGCGTTGTTCGCGCGCGGTGCGACGGAGGAAGCCATCAGGGCAGGGCGCGAGGCGCTGACCCGCAATCCCTATGATTCCGACATCATGGCCAGCCTCGGCGCGCGCTACATCCAGTTGAACCGCCCCGCCGAAGGATTGCCGCTGGTCGAGCGCGCCATCGAGCTGAGCGCCGGCCGCCCGCCGACCTACGATTTCTTCGCCTTGCTCGGGGCGCACCTGCTGGGCGCCCAGCAGCTATCGCGCGGCCATGGCGAGTTTCTGGCGGCCGACTCGAACCCTTACGCGCTGCTCGGCCGGGCTCTCCAGGCCGCGCAGAAGGGCAGCGAAGCCGACAAGGCCGAGGCGATTGCGGCTCTGCGCCGCAATTCCCCGCTCTTTGAGACCGAACCGCGCCTTTGGCTGATGCGTCGGGGCTTCGGCCCCGAGGTCATCGAGCGCATCCTCGCCGATCTCGCTATCGCGCAGCGCTGACCCGGGAGGCATCCCGGTCGGCGCCGTCATTCACCGATTTTCGGCGGCTTGCGGGCATCGAACGAGGGCAAAAGCTCGCTTGCCGGCGGCCGTAAGGTTAGTCTCGACACAGTGGTGTGATTCGCCGTCCTTTTCCGATCAACCCCTCGCGCGATCGCTGCCTTGGCCCCTCTCCGACGCAATGCCCTGCATCCTCTCGCCAGCGCCGTCACAGGGCTGTCGGCGGGCGCGGTCCTGCTGCTTTTGCTGCCGACGCCGCTGGGCACGGCGCTGGGCCTGCTGCTGGCCGGCGCGGGCTCGATCGGCTCCTTCTGGCTGTTCGAGCGGCGTGGACTGGCACAGCGCGAGCAGGTTCTGGCCGCGATCGGTGAGGTCAAGGTCAGGCTCGCGACCGGCGCGATCCGGCTCGATGCCCTGTCCAGCCGCGTCGAGCAGATGCCGATGCGCGAGGCCGATGCAGTCCCGGCGCGCGCCGCCATCAACGAACTGACCGCCGAGGTGGGGCTGCTCGGCGATCTGATTCATCAGGTGGCGACGACGCTGGCGGACCATGACGCCGCGCTCGCCGCGGTCCAGTCGAAGGCAGCCCCGCCGCAGCTTTCCGAGGCCCCCGTCGTGGTCATCGATCCCGAGGCTGCGCGGCAGGAGCGCCTGCAGGCGATGGCGGCCGAGCGAGCCCAGGCCGCGCGACAGGCGCAGGAGCAGGCGGCGGCCGAGCGTGCCGCGGTCATCAGCGCCGCGCTCTCCGAGGGCAAGGTCGAGGTTCACCTGCAGCCGATCGTGCAGTTGCCGCAGCGTCGCACCCGAGGCTATGAGGCGCTGGTGCGCCTGCGGCTGGACGAGAACACGCTTCTGCTGCCGCATGAGTTCCTGTCCGTCATCGAGGAGCGCGGCTTCGGCCCGACGCTCGACGCGCTCGTCCTGACGCGCGCGCTCGCCATTGCCCGCCATCTCGGCTCGAAGGAGGGGGATGTTTTCGTCTCCTGCAATTTTGGCACGGCGACCTGGGGCTCGTCGAAGGCGCTGGTGACGCTGTCGCGCATCCTCGACAAATATCGCGAGCACACCGGCCATCTCATCATCGAGATGCCGCAGAGCGTCTTCCGTGGCCTCGATCCGACGAGTCTGGGCCTGCTGGGCGCGATGTCGGCCAATGGCGTACGTTTCGCGCTCGATCAGCTCGTCGATCTCCGGCTCGATCCGGTCTCGCTGTTCGATCGTGGCATCCGCTTCGTCAAGGCGCCGGCGGCGCTGCTGATGGAGCATGCCGATGGCCAGGCTGCGGATATCGCGGCCGGCGACCTCTCGACCTTGCTGGCGCGCGCCTCGGTGGTCCTGATCGCCGACGAGGTCGGGGACGATCCGACGGTAGCCGACATGATCGACCTCGGCGTCATGATGGCGCAGGGGCTGGTCTTCTCGCCGCCGCGACCGGTCAAGCCCGACGTCTTCGCTGAACCTGCCCAGGCCGCGCCCGAGCCGCCTCCGCAGCCGGCCCCGCAGCGTCAGCCCGCCGAGATTGTCGGCTATCCCGTTCCGGCGGCTGCGTCGATGCAGGGAGCTCCGGCGCATGAGGCGCCGCCGGAGCGGCAGTCGTTCCGTTCCGTCCTGCGCCGCGCCAGCGCCTGATCCATCGACCATCGAGGACAGGCGTCGCGCGACCTCCGCGGCCGGGGCAGGGCGACATCGCATCGCTGCGGATGCGGGAACCGCCACGATGCTGTAGAGCGACGGCACCTGCCCCGAGGGAGTGATACGTCGTGCCGTCACCAGAGATCGTCGCCACCCGTCCCCTGTCAGGGTTTTCCGAGATCGCGGATCGGTTCGATCTGTGCCTCTGCGATGTCTGGGGTGTCGTCCACAACGGCGTCGCCGCCTTCGGCGAGGCGGTCGCGGCCCTGATCGCGATGCGCGAGCAGGGCATCAGCGTCGTCCTGGTCACCAATGCGCCGCGGCCGAACGCCGAAATCGCACGCCAGCTTGCGGGTTTCCATGTGCCCCAGGCGGCCTGGGACGCGATCGTGACCTCCGGCGATGTCTGCCGTGCCCTGATCCAGGCCCGCGCCGGCCAGCCGATGTTCCGGCTCGGCCCCGATCGGGACCTGCCGCTGATCGCCGGGCTCGATGCGCCCGAGGTCGGGCCGGACGAGGCGAGCTATGTGCTTTGCACCGGCCTGTTCGACGACATGACCGACACCGCCGAGAGCTATGCCGATCTGCTCGCCGGTTTCGCCGCGCGCGGTCTCGATATGATCTGCGCCAATCCCGATCTGGTCGTCGAGCGCGGCGGCCTGATCGTGCCCTGCGCCGGCTCGGTGGCGCTGGCCTATGAGGAACGGGGTGGCAAGGTGATCTATGCCGGCAAGCCGCATCGGCCGATCTACGAGTCGGCGTTGGCGCTGGCGCAGGAGAAGCGCAGCGCCCCGATCGCGCCCGACCGGATCTGCGCCATCGGCGATGCGATCCGCACCGACATCGCCGGCGCCGACAGCTTCAGCGCGACCGGCATCATGGTGCTGGCGGGCATCCATGCCCAGGATCTGATGGAAGCTTCATGGGACCAGCGCCATGGCTGGTTTGCGCGGCAGAGCCATCGCCCGGCTTATGCGATGCCGCATCTCGTCTGGTGAGACGTAAGGCTCTGCCTCAGACGGTGCAGACGGACTCGATCTTGGACCGCAGCGTCTGGGCGTTGAACGGCTTGACGATGTAGTTGTTCACCCCGGCCCTCTTGGCGGCGATGACGTTCTCGGTCTTGGACTCGGCGGTGACCATGATGAAGGGCGTCGCCGACAACGCGTCTTCCTCGCGCACGCGCTGCAGGAGTTCGAAGCCGGTCATCGGCTCCATGTTCCAGTCGGAGATGACCAGCCCGTACTGCTTGTCGCGCATCTTGGCGATGGCGGCCTGGCCGTCGGAGGCATCGTCGACATTCTCGAAGCCGAGCTGCTTCAGGAGGTTGCGGATGATCCGGACCATCGTCTGGTAATCATCGACCACCAGGATGGGCATGGACGGGTCGAGAGCCATTGCGGTGCTCCAAGCAAACAGTGACGGCGCGGGGCGATACCCACGCCGCGCTGCCTTGATCAGGCAGCGGCTACAGGTCGAAGGTCATAGCGCCCCCGGCTTTCAAAGCTGTTAATCCAATGCCGGAGTGACGCAGGGTAATTCGACTTCCTGCGAGGCCACCAAAGTCCAATGGCCGGTCTGCCGCTGCTGTGACAGAGTCACCTCGAGACAGATCGATCCCCGCTGCGAGCTTCGCGCCGCGCCGGAGACGAAGGCCAGTCACACCGATGAACAGCGCGCTCTACACCGTCCACGCCTTCGAGGATCTGGCCGTCGGCCAGAGCGAAAGCCTGATGCGGACGGTGATGGAGCGCGACGTTTCGCTGTTCGCCGACCTGTCGGGGGACGCCAATCCGATCCATCTCTGCGACCGTTATGCCGCCAGCACGAAGTTCGGCCAGCGCATCGCCCATGGCATGCTGACCGCGAGCCTGGTCTCCGCGCTGCTCGGCACGCGTCTGCCGGGGCCGGGCGCCGTCTATCTCTCGCAGACCCTGACCTTCCTCGCGCCGGTGAAGATCGGCGATGTCGTCACCGCCCGCGTCGAGGTCGTGGAATTGGTGGCGGAGCGCCGCCGCGCCCGGCTGTTCTGCGAGTGCCTGGTCGATGGCAAGGCGGTTCTGGAGGGCGAGGCCTGGGTCGCCCTGCCGCCGTCCCGGCCCAAGGATCGCACGGTGGATCGCGCCGCGGATTGAGCCTGCCGGCTTGACGCCTCGCCGCGTCTGCCCAATGACGGGCCGGCCCGACAAGCGCCCGGGCGCCCGGATAGCCCTGCCAGATGATCTCTCCCGCCGACGCCTCAAGCTTCGTGCTCGACCTCGAAAAGCCGATTCCCGCCGCGCTGCGCGGTGCGGTCATCGCGCTCGGCAATTTCGACGGCGTCCATCGCGGCCACGCCGAACTGGCGCGTGTCGCCGGCGAGATGGCAGCCAGGCGGGGCACCCGGGCCGCCGCGCTCACTTTCGAGCCGCATCCGCGCAGTGTCTTCCGGCCCGAGCAGCCGGTCTTCCGCCTGACGCCACCGGTGGTGAAGACGGAATTGCTGGCAGAGGTCGGCCTGCCGCTGACCTTCGTGCTGCCGTTCAACCGCGACATCGCCGCTGTTCATGCCGAGGCCTTCGTCGACGACCTCCTGCTCGGCAAGCTTGGCGCCGCAGGCCTCGTCTGCGGCTATGATTTCCATTTCGGACAGGGGCGCAGCGGTTCGCCGGAGATGCTGGAGGCGCGCGCCATGCACGCCGGCGTTCCCGTGGCCGTCGTGCCGCCCTATGCCTGGGCAGGCGAACCGGTCTCCTCGACGCTGATCCGCGCTGCACTGGAGGAGGGCGATGTCGTCCGCGCCGCGCAGTTCCTCGGCCGGCCCTGGTTCGTGCGCGGCGTGGTCGCGCATGGCGACAAGCGCGGGCGCGATCTCGGCTATCCCACCGCCAACATGCATCTCGCCCGCGACTGCCGGTTGAAATTCGGCATCTATGCGGTGCGAATGAAGATCGACGGCCTCTGGCATGACGGCGTTGCGAGCTTCGGCAGCAGGCCGACCTTCGACGATGGCGCGCCGCGGCTGGAAACCTTCGTCTTCGATTTTTCGGGCGACCTCTACGGCAAGCAGGTCGACGTTGCCCTCGTCTCCTGGTTGCGTGGGGAAGCGAAGTTCGACTCTCTGGAAGCGCTGATCGTGCAGATGGATGCCGACAGCCTGCGCGCGCGCGACATCCTGACGAAGACGCCGCCCTTCCTTCCGTAACCTGCGCCTGCTAGAAGCCGCTCATGCTCGCTTTTCGCGCCATATCGACTATTCCGCTCCGGCGAATTACGGGCCCGGCTGCCGCCCTGCGCTGACGCGTGGGCGCTTGCGCAAGCCGGGTGACCATCGCTTTTCCTGATTTTCTCCGCGGACCAGCGCCACGCCAGGCAACCATGGCAGGCCAGGCCGCATTGCCCGAGCCGGACCATGACCGACCAGCCCCAAGAAAAGCCCACCCCCAAGACCGACGCCGTCGACTATTCCCAGACCCTGTTCCTGCCCCAGACCGAGTTCCCGATGCGGGCAGGCCTGCCGCAGCGCGAGCCGGAGCTGCTCGCGCGCTGGGCCAAGATGGACCTCTACCGCAAGCTGCGCGAGGCCGGGAAGGGCAGGGATCGTTTCGTCCTGCATGACGGCCCGCCCTATGCCAACGGCAACATCCATATCGGCCACGCCCTCAACAAGGTCCTGAAGGACCTCGTCACCCGTTCGCAGCAGATGCTCGGCCATGACTCCAACTATGTGCCGGGCTGGGACTGCCATGGCCTGCCGATCGAGTGGAAGATCGAGGAGCAGTATCGCGCCAAGGGCCTGAACAAGGACGACGTCCCGGTCGTCGAGTTCCGCAAGGAATGCCGCGCCTTCGCCGAGCACTGGGTCGATGTCCAGCGGAGTGAGTTCAAGCGCCTCGGCGTCGAAGGCGACTGGGACGACCCTTACCTGACCATGGCCTATCCGGCCGAGGCGCAGATCGCCCGCGAGATCATGAAATTCGCCGAGACCGGCCAGCTCTATCGCGGCTCCAAGCCGGTGATGTGGTCGGTGGTCGAGAAGACCGCCTTGGCCGAGGCCGAGGTCGAGTACGAGGAGCACACGAGCGACACGGTGTTCGTGGCGTTTCCTGTCGATCGTGATCGGACGCCATTCGGCCCGTTGGTCAATGGTCTGGATGCCAAGGCCGCCTTTGACGATCTCCTAAACGCATCAATCGTTATCTGGACGACCACGCCTTGGACGATCCCGGGCAACCGCGCGATCTCCTACAATCACAAGATCGCTTACGGACTATACCGGGTGACTGCGGCGCCAGAGAACAACTGGGCTAAGGTCGGCGCTAGCTACATTCTAGCTAAGAATTTGGCCGAGAGCGTTTTCAAGGCGGCCAAAGTCGAGTCGTTTGAGCCTGTTCGCGATGTCCCCGCCGATTGGTTTGCGGAGGTGGCCGCCGCCCACCCCCTGCGCGGCCGCGGCTACGACTTCGACGTCCCCCTCCTCGATGGCGACCATGTCACCGATGACGCCGGCACCGGCTTCGTCCACACCGCGCCTGGCCATGGCCGCGAGGACTTCGACATCTGGATGGCGAACGGCCGCAAGCTCGCAGAGCGCGGCATCGAGACCCATATCCCCTACACCGTCGACGCCGATGGTCGCTTCACCAAGGACGCTCCGGGCTTCGAGGGCGCGCAGGTCATCACCGACAAGGGCGAGAAGGGCAACGCCAACGAGGTCGTCATCAAGGCGCTCGCCGCCGCCGGCAACCTCGTCGCGCGCGGCCGCCTCAAGCACCAGTATCCGCATAGCTGGCGCTCGAAGAAGCCGGTGATCTTCCGCAATACGCCGCAATGGTTCATCGCGATGGACAAGGCGGTCGATACGCTCGGTAACCGCTCGCTGCGCGAGGTCGCGCTCGGCGCGATCAAGGAAACCGAATGGGTTCCCGCCGCCGGCGAGAACCGCATCAACGGCATGATCGCCAACCGGCCCGACTGGGTCGTCTCGCGCCAGCGCGCCTGGGGCGTGCCGATCGCGGTCTTCGTCGAGAAGGAGAGCGGCAAGCTCCTCGTCGATCCGAAGGTCAATGCCGCGATCGCCGAGGCCTTCGAGGCCGAAGGCGCCGATGCCTGGTTCACCGACACCGACGGCGCCCGCTTCCTGAAACCCTTCGGATACGACCCGGCTGCTTACGAGCGCGTCACCGACGTGCTCGACGTCTGGTTCGATTCCGGCTCGACCCACGCCTTCACGCTGGAGAAGCGCGCCGATCTGCGCGCCCGCCGGCGCGGCGACGGCGGCAATGACCGCGTCATGTATCTCGAAGGGTCCGACCAGCATCGCGGCTGGTTTCATTCCTCGCTGCTCGAAAGCTGCGGCACGCGCGGACGGGCTCCTTACGACATCGTCCTCACCCATGGCTTCTGCCTGGACGAGAAGGGCGAGAAGATGTCGAAGTCGAAGGGCAACGTCACCGCCCCGCAGGACATCATCAAGGACAGTGGCGCCGATATCCTGCGCCTCTGGGTCGCGGCAGCCGACTATTCGGACGACCTGCGCATCGGCAAGGAAATCCTCAAGACCTTCGTCGAGACCTATCGCAAGCTGCGCAACACGATGCGCTGGATGCTGGGCACGCTCGCCCATTTCAGCGAGGACACCCGTGTCTCCGAGCCCCAGACCATGCCGGAGCTGGAGCGGCTGATGCTGCACCGGCTGGCCGAGCTCGGCCCGCAGGTCGAGGAAGCCTATCGCACCTACGACTACAAGAAGGTCGTGACGCTGCTCTCGCAGTTCATGAACACCGAGCTCTCAGCCTTCTATTTCGACGTGCGCAAGGACGCGCTCTATTGCGATCCGCTCTCCAGCCATGTCCGCAAGAGCGCGCTCACCGTCGTCGACCATCTCTTCCGCTGCCTGACGACCTGGCTCGCGCCGATCCTGGTCTTCACCGCCGAGGAAGCCTGGCTTGAGCGCTATCCGGAGCAGAAAACGCTAGACGGCTCGGTGCATCTCGAACTCTTCGCCAAGGCGCCGGACGACTGGCTCGACCCCGAACTGGCCGAGCGCTGGAGCAAGATCCGCAAGGTCCGCCGTGTCGTCACCGGCGCGCTCGAGCTGGAGCGCGCCGCCAAGCGGCTGGGCTCCTCGCTGGAAGCCGCGCCGCAGGTCTTCATCACCGATGCCGATCTCTTCGCCGCGCTGTCGGGCGTCGATCTCGCCGAGATCAGCATCACCTCCGATATCCGCGTCGAGAGCGGGGAGGGGCCTGCCGAGGCCTTCCGCCTCGCCGAGGTGCCGGGCGTCGCGATCGTGCCGCATCGCGCGCTGGGCGTGAAATGCGCCCGCTCCTGGAAGTATTTCGATCCGGAGACGGCGGATACCGCTTATCCGGCGGTGACGCCGCGTGACGCCAAGGCGCTGCGCGAACTGGGCCGGGGCGCGCGGTGAGCCCCGCCCGCCGTCTCGGGGTTACAGTCGTCCTGGTCGTCTTCCTGGCCGATCAGGCGCTCAAGCTCTGGCTGCTCTTCGGCCTGCGCCTGGCCGAGACCGGCCCCTTCGCGGTCACGCCGTTCATGAACATCGTGCTCGCCTGGAACCGCGGCATTTCCTACGGGCTGTTCCAGCAGCACAGCGATATCGGTCGCTGGGGCCTCGTCGTGATCTCGATCATCGCGGCGATCTGGCTCGGGCGCTGGATGTGGCGCGAGCAGCGCCCCCTGACGGTGGTCAGCCTGGCGCTGCTCGTCGGCGGCGCACTCGGCAACGGGCTCGACCGTGCCGTCTATGGCGCCGTGGTCGACTTCGTTCACCTCCATTATGGCAGCTTCAGTTGGTACATCTTCAACATTGCCGACGCGGCCATCGTTGTCGGGGTGGCCGGGCTGCTATATGAGTCCTTCCGCCCGGATGCGGAAAAGACGGTTTGAGCCTGTCTTCGCCATCGTTTTGCCGTTCGTCTGGGGTTTGAGACGGGGAAGAGATATCTCCGAGGGAGGTTTGACATGGCTCACCGCATCCGCGTGACGCATCTGCTGCTGGCCGGCGGCCTTCTTCTGGCAGCCCAGCCCGCGCTGGCTCAGGAGGGCATGCTCTTCAAGAACCTGATGGAGGGCGTCATCGGCGGCCGGTCGGGCGACGACATCGAGTACCGCCAGCGTCCGCCGCTCGTGGTTCCGCCGAGCTCGGCCCTGCCGCGCCCGCAGGACCCGGCGAGCACCCGCAACGCCGCGTGGCCGAACGATCCCGACGTGGCCAAGCGCCGTGCCGACGCCCAGGATGCTCGTGCCCCGGTAGGCTCCAATCCGAACTGGCGCAACAACCCCCTGCTCAGCCAGGAGGAACTGCGTCGCGGTCGCACGACACGGGATACCGGCCGCCCGGTCGTTGCCGAGGACCACAACAACTTCAACAACCAGATCGCGCCGATCCGCACCGGCCGCGAAATGGCGGCGCGCCACAGCCAATCGCAGGCCGACCAACTGGTCTATGGCGAGGAGCCGCAGCGGCGCCTGCTCTCCGAGCCGCCGGTGGGCTACCGCCGCCCGGCTGGCACGGCTCCCGTCGGCCCCGGCCAGGGTGGCCCGGTCGAGGACAGGCAGGCCGTCGGCCAGCGCGAGTTCCTCGTCGGCAAGGTTCCGATGCAATAAGGTGCGATGCGGGGTGGTGACCGTGTGACGGAACCGCCCCCGGCTCGCCAACAGCCGGCGGCTCTGGCATTTTGTGCCACACCGCCCTATCTCCGGAATATCGGACAGCCCGACGCGCCGTCTTCGTCGCGTCGATAATCGTCTGTGGGCGCACGCATCCGCACCAGCCCTATGCATCCGAACCAGACATGGAGACGGCCTCAGGTGAACGTGCATTCGCAGCAGAACCAGGCCGCCCAGCCGGTGGAATCCTTCCGCCTCGCCAATGGCATGGACGTCGTCGTCGTGCCGGATCGGCGCGCGCCGGTCGTGACCCATATGGTCTGGTATCGCAACGGTTCGGCCGATGATCCGGCCGGCAAGTCCGGCATCGCGCACTTCCTCGAGCATCTGATGTTCAAGGGTACGGCGCGCTGGCCGGCGGGCGAATTCTCCAAGATCGTCGCCGGCTTCGGCGGCCAGGAGAACGCTTTCACCTCCTTCGACTACACCGCCTATTTCCAGCGCGTGCCGAAGGAGCATCTGCGCGCGATGATGGACTATGAGGCCGACCGCATGACGGGGCTCGCTTTTGAGGAGAGCGTCGTCGGGCCCGAGCGCGACGTCGTCCTGGAAGAGCGCAAGATGCGCGTCGATTCCGATCCCGCCGCCCAGCTCGGCGAGGAGTTCTCCTCCGCCCTCTTCGTGCATCACCCCTATGGCACGCCGATCATCGGCTGGGAGCACGAGATCGAGGAGCTCAACCGCAACGACGCCTTCGCCTATTACCAGCGCTTCTACACCCCTGAGAACGCGATCCTCGTGGTCGCCGGCGACACCGATGCCGCAACCGTGCGGCGCCTTGCCGAGGAGACCTATGGTGCGATTCCGGCGCGGGGCGAGATGCCCGTCCGCAAGCGTCCGGCCGAGCCCGAGCCGCGCGCCGCGCGCCGCATCACGCTGAGCGATCCGCGCGTGCGCCAGCCCTCGCTGCGGCGCGGCTGGCTGACCCCGACCTATCGCAGCGGCGATGCAGGCGAGGTCTTCGCGCTTGAGATCGCGGCCGAAATCCTCGGCGGCGGCACCACCTCGCGACTCTACCGCAAGCTCTGCGTCGAGGATGAACTCGCCTCGGGCGCCAACGCCTATTTCATGGGCTCGATGGTCGACCGCGCCGCCTTCCAAGTCTCCGCCAGCCCGCGCCCCGGCGTCGAGATGGCGGCGCTGGAGGCCGGGCTCGACGCCGCGCTCGCGACCTTCCTCGAGGAGGGGCCGAGCGAGCTCGAACTCGCCCGTGCCCGCACCCGCCTCGTCGCCGAGACGATCTTCTCCCGCGACAGCCAGTCCTCGCTGGCGCGCATCTTCGGCGCCTCGCTCGCTGTCGGCGAAAGCGTCGCGGATGTGCTGGCCTGGCCGTCGCGGATCGAGGCCGTGCCGCGCGAGGCCGTCGTCGAGGCGGCCCGCCGCTATCTCCGGCCCGATCGCTGCGTCACCGGCCTGCTGCTGCCTTCGGCCTGAACCGGCCGCTTCCTTCCGGACAGGGCAGGATCCGGATCTGCCATCAGAACATGACCGCCGTCAGGACATGACATGAACGCACCCATCCCCGCTGCCGTCTCCAGCCTCGCCGGGCCCTCCGTCGCCGTCCAGAAGGTCCGCTCGCCGGCGGGTGTCGAGGCTTGGCTGGTCGAGGAGCACAGCCTGCCGCTGCTCGCGGTCGATTTCGCCTTCGACGGCGGTGCGACGCGCGATCCCGACAACGCCGCCGGCAGCGCCTATCTCGTCTCCGGCCTGCTCGACGAGGGCGCCGGCGATCTCGATTCCGAGGCCTTCCACGGCAAGCTCGCCGATCACGCGATCAGCCTCGGCTTCGACGCGCGTCGCGACGATTTTCACGGCCATATCCAGACGCTGTCGGGGCATCGCGACGCGGCCTTCGAGCTGCTCGCACTCGCCGTCAACGCGCCTCGCTTCGATGAGGAAGCCGTGGCGCGTGTCAAGGGGCAGGTCATTTCCGGCCTGCAGCGTCAGGCGCAGAACCCAGAGACGCTCTGCCGCAACGCGCTCTATGCGGCCGCCTTCGCCGGACATCCCTATGCCCGCCCCGAGAAGGGCGATGTCGACAGCGTCTCGCGGCTCGAGGCCAAGGGGCTGAAGGCTCTCTCTCGCGACCTGCTCGCCCGCGCCGGGCTGAAGGTGGTCGTCGTCGGCGACATCACGGCCGACGAACTCTCAGGCCGCCTCGACCAGGTCTTCGGTGCGCTGCCGGAAGGCCTGCCGCGCGCGCTGCCGGGCGAACCTCTGCCGATCCAGGGGCTGGGCCAGACCCATGTCATCGATCTCGACGTGCCGCAGACAGTGCTGCGCTTCGTCGGCCCCGGCCTGATGCGGCATGATCCCGATTTCATCGCGGGCAGCGTGCTGAACCACATCCTTGGCGGCTCCGCCTTCACCTCGCGCCTGTTCCTGGAGGTGCGCGAGAAGCGCGGCCTCGCCTATGGCGTCTCCTCCAGCCTGATGCCGCTGCGCGAGAGCGCCATGCTGGTCGGCGGCACTGCGACCCGCAACGACCGCGCGGCCGAGTCGCTGAAGGTGATCCGCGAGGAGATGGCCAAGCTCGCCAACGAGGGCCCGAGCGAGCACGAGGTCGAGGAGGCCAAGCGCTACATCATCGGCTCCTATCCGCTGCGTTTCGACACCTCGCCGAAGATCGCCTCCGAACTGCTCGGCCTCGCGATCAACGGCTTCGAGCCGGAATTCCTCGCCGAGCGCAACCGGCTCTTCGCGGCCGTGACGCTGGCCGACGTCAAGCGCGTGGCCGGGCGCCTGTTCGGCGATCCGAGCCTGCTGGTGCAGGCCGTTGGCCGGCCGGTCGATCTGGTTTGAGCCCTCCGATGGATCCCGGAGCTGCGCCGCTGCGCGGCTTGTCCAGGATGACGTCGAGTTTCTGACCGAGAGCGTCACGCTCTGTCTGTCGGTTGTCTTAGCGTGGGCACGATCCGCGCTCAGCCGCTATCCTGCCCCACGGCGGCGGCGCGATTCGGCGCTGCTGCCTTTCCTCGCCCCGGAAGCCCCATGTCCGTCCGCCGTCTCGATCCCGTCCTGGTCGACCGCATCGCCGCCGGCGAGGTGATCGAGCGACCGGCTGCGGCCGTAAAGGAACTGGTCGAGAACGCGATCGATGCCGGCGCGCGCGCCATCTCGGTCACGATCGCAGCCGGCGGGCGCGAACTGATCCGCGTCGTCGATGACGGCGCCGGCATGACGCCCGACGATCTGGCGCTCGCCGTCGAGCGTCACGCCACCTCCAAGCTTCCCGATGGCGACCTCTTCGCGATCAAGTCGCTCGGCTTCCGCGGCGAGGCGCTGCCCTCGATCGGCTCGGTCGCACGCCTCTCGATCGCGACCCGCCGCCATGACGCAGCCCAGGGCGTAGGCCTCGTCGTCGAGGCCGGCGAGAAGGGCGTGGTGCGCCCCGTCGCGGCCGCCATCGGCACGCGCATCGAGGTCAGCGATCTCTTCGCCTTCACCCCGGCGCGCCTGAAATTCCTCAAGAGCGACCGCGCCGAGGCGCAAGCCGTCTCCGAGATGCAGCGCCGCCTCGCCATCGCCCATCCCGCGATCCGCTTTTCGCTGGAGGGCGAGCATGTCTCGCCCTTCGACTGGCCGGCCGAGGCGCTGGGCGATGACGGGCAGTTGCGCCGGCTCGGCCGCGCGCTCGGCCGCGATTTCCCCGAGAACGCGCTCAGACTCGATGCGGCGCGCGAGGGGTTCCGCGTCACCGGTTACGCCGGCCTGCCGACCTTCCATCGCGGCACCTCGGCCGGCGTGCATCTGGCGGTCAATGGCCGTCCGGTGCGCGACAAGCTGCTGCTCTCGGCCGTGCGCGGTGCCTATGCCGACGTCGTGCCCTCGGACCGGCATCCCGTGCTTTTCCTCGATGTGGCCTGCGATCCGCGCCTCGTCGACGTCAACGTCCACCCGGCCAAGAGCGAGGTCCGCTTCCGCGATCCCGCGTTGGTGCGCGGCCTCGTCGTCTCCGGCCTGAAGGCCGCGCTGGCCGAAGCCGGCCACCGCGCGACCACGACCGGCGGCGCGCGCACGCTGGAGGCCTTCCGGGCCGTCTTCTCGGGGGCGGGAAACGCCAGCGGTCCGCTGCGCCCGAACCTGCCGGACATGCCCGCCTGGGTGGCGCCCGCGACGGGCTTCGACGCCCGCCCGCAGCAGGGCTTCGCCGGTTTCGGCGCGCCCTCGGCCGACGCCCGCGCGCATCTCGCCGAACCGACTGGAGATGCGCTCGACCGCCCGCTTGGCGTGGCCCGCGCCCAGCTCCACGAGACCTATATCGTCGCCCAGACCCGCGAGGGCGTGGTCATCGTCGACCAGCACGCCGCCCATGAGCGCCTGGTCTATGAGCGGCTCAAGGCCGAGCGCGCCCGCAACGGCATCGCCCGCCAGCCGCTGCTGCTGCCCGAGGTCGTCGAGCTCGACCCCGTCGATGCCGATCGCTTGAATGCCGCGAGCGCGGAGCTGGAAACCCTGGGGCTGCGGCTTGAGCCCTTCGGTCCGGGCGCCGTGCTCGTCCGCGAGGCGCCCCAGCAACTCGCCGGCGGCAATCTCCAGAAGCTGGTGCGCGACGTCGCCGACGCCTTGGCCGAGCATGGCACGGCCGGCTCATTGGAGCGCCGCCTCGACCATGTGCTGGCGACGATGGCCTGCCACAACTCCGTCCGCGCCGGCCGCCGCCTGCGCCCCGAGGAGATGGACGCATTGTTGCGCGAGATGGAGGTCACACCGAATTCCGGCCAGTGCAATCACGGCCGGCCGACCTATGTCGAGCTGAAGCTGGGCGATATCGAGAAGCTGTTCGGGCGGCGCTGAGGGGAGCGCTATGACGTTGCCGTCGCCGCCTTGCGCCGCGCCGGCAGCATGATCGAGCCCGAGGCTGCGACCACCAGCACGAGGCCGAGCCAGTCGCTCGGTGTCGGGCGCTCGCCGAGCAGCATGACCGAGCCGAGCACGCCGACGGCCGGCACCATCAGCGTGCCGAGGCTGGCGATGCCCGCCGGCAGACGGGCGATCACCGTGAACCACAGGAAATAGGCCAGCGCCTGTGCCCCGAGGATGTGGAAGCTCAACGCCGCCACGGTGCGAGCCTCCAACAACTTCGGCATCGGCATACCCTCGAAGGCGAGCATTCCGATGCCGGCGGCAGCGCCGCCGATGAGCAACTGCCAGGCCGCGATGGTCACGGCTGGCGCATCGACCGGCCAGCGCTTGCTGACGATGGTGCCCAGTGCCCAGCTGACGCTGGCGACCAGCGCATAGAGCAGGCCGACCGAGAGGTTCCCGCTCGCGATCAGCGGCAGGCCGAGACAGGCAAGGCCGCTGGCGCCGAGGCCGAGACCGGCGAGGCGTTGGCGGTCGAAGGGCTCGGCCAGGATGAAGCGGGCAAGGATCGTAGCCCAGATCGGCATGGTGAAGGTCAGGATCGCCGCCCGCGAGGTCGGCGCCGCGAGCTGGGCGAAGGCGAGCAGCACGTTGAAGGCCGCGATCGAGAGAAAGCCCGCGATCGCCAGCCTGAGCCATTGCTGGCGCGCCACGGCGAGCGGCAGGCGGCGGGCCAGCGCAACCGCGACCAACGCCAGTCCGGCGAAGGTCATGCCCCCGGCGCGCAACGTCCAGGGCGCGATCTCGGCGAGCGCGATCCGCACCGCGGGCCAGTTGAAGCCCCAGAGCAGCCCGAGCAACGGGACGAGCAGAAGTGAGCGGCCAGACGCCTGCGACATGGCGCGACTATGCGGGAGGACGGCGCACGCCCGTCATGCCATTTCGGGAGAAGGCCAATGCGTACCAGACGCGCGGGGGCTGTCAGGCGTGGCGATCGCGCCTGTGCTGCTCGGCGCCATCGAGATGAGGCAGCCACGGCTCCCGGCGGACGGTCCAGAGTTCATAGGCGGGCACCAGCGCGCTCGGCGGGCCGTCCAATGTGCCGAGCTTGATTTCGATCTCGTCGGAATCCTCAGCCCAGCAAAACAGCGGTGAGCCGCATGTCGGGCAGAAGCGCTCACCGCCCGCCCGGCTTTGCCAACAACCGAGCTCGCCCGACAGGGTTGCGCTGTCCCTGGGCCAGATCCCGAAGAAGGAGAAGCTCGAACCCGATCCCTTCCGGCAGGTCTCGCAATGGCAGATGCCGACGCGGATGGGCTCGCCGTCGAGTTCGTAGCGGACCTGTCCGCAATTGCAGCCACCGGAGAGCCTCATCGTGACCTCGCGCGTTCTGGGTTTTCGCCGCCATGAGTGGCAGACCAACGGCGCATGGTCCGGGCCGGTTCCGGCGGACCGGCCGCGGCGGTGCCCGCTTAGCGGCCGCTTTTGAGCATAGACATCATTCCCCACGGATGGCGCCCATGGCAACATGGCGGCATGAGTCAGCGCATTCGGCCAGCAACTCCCATTGACCTTGACGTTGTTCGGCAGATCGTCCGCGACGCATACACCCCCTATATCGCCCGCATTGGGCGGGAGCCGGGGCCAATGCTCGATGACTACAGCGGTCTGATCGCGGAGGGGCGCGTCTGCGTCATCGAGCATGATGGCGTCGTGCAGGGACTGCTCGTCCTGAGCCCGCAAGCTGATGCGATGCTGCTGGATAACGTGGCTGTTTCGCCTCGGGCTCAGGGTCTCGGTCTGGGTCGCCTGATGCTGGCATACGCTGAGCAAGCTGCAATCGTGGCGGGTTACCGCTTCATCAAGCTCTACACAAACGAGGCGATGACCGAGAATATCGCGCTTTATTCTCGCATCGGTTACGCGGAAACGCATCGTATCGAGGAGAAGGGACTGCGGCGGGTCTACATGGTGAAGCCAGTCGGTCGCGCCGATAACGCATAGCGGCGGATGCCGGCTTTCCAACCGCCATCGACGAACTACGCCGCCCGCAGCACCAGCACCTGCGTTTCGCCATAGTCCCGGCGTTCCAGCGTCTCGAACCCCTCCGGGAGCACGACCTCGACGTCGCCGGCTTCCTCCAGCACGATCAGCGCGCCGGGCTCGAGCCAGCCGCCGTCCTGCGCGGAGGCCAGCGCCTTTTCGCCCAGCCCCTTGCGATAGGGCGGGTCGCAGAAGACGACGCCGAACGGCGCCATGGGCGAAATCGGGCCGAGCTTGGTCGCATCGCGCCGGAAGACGCGGCTGTGGCCGGCGAGCCCCAGCGTCATCTGGTTCTCGCGGATCAGCCCGCGCGCCTCGGTGCCGTCATCGACCAGAAGCGCGAAGGCAGCCCCGCGCGAGAGCGCCTCGAAGGCCATCGCGCCGGTGCCTGCGAACAGGTCGAGTACGCGCCCCCCGTCGAGCGGGTCGTCATAGGCATGGGCCAGCACGTTGAAGAGGGATTCGCGCAAGCGATCCGAGGTCGGGCGGATGCTCCCGATCCCCGGTTTCGGGCCGACCAGCGGCCGCCCGCGCAAACGCCCGCCGACGATCCGCATCGGCTAGCCGTCAGTCCCGCTTGCCGCCGGAGCGCGGGCCCTTGCCGCCGCCACCGGGACGACCGCCGCCACCAGGCTTGCCGCCGAAAGGCTTGCCCCCGCCGGGCTTTCCTCCGAACGGCCGGCCCCCGGATGGCTTGCCTGCGAAGGGTTTGCCGCTGCGTTCGCCCGTGCTGCTGCGTCCCGCAGGCCGCTCGCTGGAGCGCGCTGCATAGCTCTTTCCCGCGCCGCCTGGCTTGTCACCGAAGCTGCGTCCCCGCGGGCGCTCCTCACCCGGACGCTCGCTGAAGCGACGCGCAGCCCGCTCGCCGCCCTCGCGCGGCGCGCGCTCGGGCCGGTCGCCACGCGGGGCGCGCTCCGGGCGCTCAGTACGCTCCGGTTGCGCGCTGCGCGCCGGGGCATCCTGCCAGGGACGCTCCTGCGTGCGGTCGCGCTCACCGCCCTCAATACGCGGACGGCGGACTGGGCGCTCACTGCTGCTGCGCTCCTGCGTGCGGGGCGGGCGCCCCTCGGCGGCGCCGCGCTCGCTGCGCGGCAGGCGGTCGGGCCGGCGCTTCGGGTTCACGCCCTCGCGGGCAGGACGCTCCTCGCGGGCAGGACGCTCCTGGCGGGCTGAGGTGCTGACGCGCTCGACCAGCACGCGGCGGCCATTGGGGTCCTCGATCGCCTTGTCGCGGCGGCGCACGACTTCGCCGCTGGCCTCACGCGTTTGGCGCTCGGCCTTCGGGTCGGCGCCGCGGCGCGGCGGTGCCTTGCGCTCGCGCTGCGGCTGCGCTTCCTCGTCGCGCCAGACGGTGCGTTTCCACGGCTTGTCGCTGCGGTCGTCGAGGGAGGGCGTGCGCACGGCGTCGCTCTTCCAGCGCTCGCGCTCGGGTTTGCCGTCGCGGTCGCCTGCCTCGCGTCGGCGCGGCCGGTCTTCGCCACTGGGCGCAGCCTGGCTTGCGCGAGGTCTTGGCGGCGCAGCCGGCAGTTCGTCGCGTCGCGGCGCCTCGAAATCGACGCCGGCCTTGGCCATCAATTCCTCGCCGAGCTGGTCCTTGAGCACGCGCGAGCGAATCTCGTCGGCCTCGCCCTCGGGCAGGTCGCCGAGCTGGAACGGCCCGAACGAAACCCGGATCAGCCGGTTCACGTCGAGGCCGAGATGCTCCAGCACCGTCTTGACCTCGCGGTTCTTGCCTTCCCGCAGATCGACCGTCAGCCAGGTGTTCGAGCCCTGCTGGCGCTCGAAGCGCGCCACGACGGGGCCGTAGGAGATGCCCTCGATGGTGACGCCGTCACGCAGCGTGTCGAGCTTGTCCTGCGTCACCGAGCCGAAGGCGCGCACGCGGTAGCGCCGCAGCCAGCCGGTCTCGGGCAGTTCCAGCATGCGTGCCAGCCCGCCGTCATTGGTCAGCAGCAGCAGGCCTTCGGTGTTGATGTCGAGCCGCCCGATCGAGAGCACGCGCGGCAGATCCTCCGGCAGCGCCTCGAACACGGTCGGCCGCCCCTCGGGGTCGTGGTTGGTCGTCACCAGCCCGCGCGGCTTGTGGTAGAGCCACATCCGCGTGCGCTCGCGCGCCGGCAGCAACTCGCCATCGACCAGCACGACGTCGTCGGGGCCGACATCGAGCGCCGGGCTCTCCAGCACCTTGCCGTTCACGCTGACGCGGCCTTCCGCGATCATCGCCTCGCTGTCGCGGCGCGACGCCACGCCGGCCCGCGCCATCACCTTGGCGATGCGCTCAGGCTCCTGGATCAGCGAGGGCAGCAGCTTGGCGTCGGAGACCGGAGCCTCCTCGCGCGGGCGCCGCGGCCGCTCGGAGCGGTCGGGACGGGGACGATCAAAACGTTTGCCACCGGGGCCGGCACCGCCGGAGCGCTCGCCACGCGGCGCAAAGCCCTCGCGCGGCGGCCGGCTCGAACTGCGCTCGCCTTCGGGCCGTGCCCTGAAGGGACGCTCTGCACCGCCCTCGCGGCTGGGGCGATCGCTTCCGGCGCGCTCGCGGAAGGGTGCGCGGGCGCCCTCCGGCTTGGCGAAGCTGCGGGCGGGGCGTTCTGCGCTGTCGCTGCGGCTCCGGAACGGCTTGCGTTCGCCCCCAGTCGATCCGCCGGGGCGGGGGCCCTTGCCACCAAAACCGCCGCCATCGCGCCCGCCGCCACGGCCGCCGGTTCCGCCGCCCTTGCGCGGGCCCCGGCTTTTCTGATTGTTGTCGTCGCTCATGACTGCTCCTGAGCGTGCCGCGCGAAAGTGACAAGCACTTTCGCGAAAAAGGACAGGCTCGAAATTCTTGGTGTAGCCGGCGCTTGTAGCAGAGCGCTCCCGCGCCTGCGAGCAACAAAACGGAGGTCCGATGCCGCAATCGCGCCCGTCACCGGCGTCCGACGCCAGATTGCTCGATGCCAGGGGGCCGGATGCCAAGGTGCCAGATGCAATGGCGCTCGCCTTCGATGAGGCGCGGGCTGCCGCTGCGCGCGGGGAGGTGCCGGTCGGTGCCGTGGTGACGCGCGACGGCGTGGTGCTCGCCCGCGCCGGCAATCGCACGCTGGAGCTGAAGGATCCCACCGCCCATGCCGAGATGCTGGCGCTGCGCCTGGCCTGCGAGGCTGTAGGTTCCGAGCGCCTGACCGGCTGCGACCTGCATGTCACGCTCGAACCCTGCCCGATGTGCGCGGCCGCGATCTCCTTCGCCCGGATCCGCAGGCTTTATTTTGGCGCGGGCGACCCCAAGGGCGGCGCGGTGGAAAACGGGGTCAGGCTCTATGCCAGCCCCACCTGCCATCATCAGCCGGAAGTCTATGGCGGCCTGCGCGAGAGCGAGGCGGCGGAACTCCTGCGCAGCTTCTTTCAGGGCCGGCGATAAAGCCGCCCCATGGCGCACGCTGCGGCGCCGCCCCGGCTGGCCTCAACCGGCCGCCGGCGCTGTCAGCCCGGGCCGATGGATGTCCGCGTCGAACGCCCCTGCGAGCTGCGCAGCCTGGCTTGGCGTCGACCTTTCCACGACGATGGCGAGCGCATCGATCGCGACCAGGGCGTCGCGTCGCGCCTGCTCGATCTCGCCGATCTGCGCCTGGGCGTAGAGCGCGCGCGCGAACAGGGTGATGCGCGAGAGGGCCAGGTAGGTCGCTTCCTCCATGTCGTGGGAGATGATGACGAAGCGAAGGACGTTTTCGAGATGGGCCTCGGCACAGGGGCCGAGCGTCTTGGCATTCAACGCGCCGGCTCGAAAAACCGCGCTGCGAAGTGTCTCGATCTCCGATGTCAGATAGTTCTGCACCTCGCCGGCCATCCACGCCTCCATGACGGAACGCAACGAACCAACCCAGCTTACCATGCGCGGACGGCGCCGGCTCGGGCCGGCCGCTGCCTCGGTTAGCCGGCCGTCAATCCATTGCGAAAAATCATCACGGTATCGGCTGCCGCGCACCCTGCCGGACAGCCCGTGGCCCTCCAGACAACGCATTCCGGACGCGGCATCGTCATGGAATGACCCGATCCGGTCCAGCTTCCCGACTCATTCGCACGGCTAGATCGGAACCTATCCGCAACCGATGGAAGGAAACTCCATGCGCATGATCATGCTGGCGGCCGCTGGGGCCGCGCTCATCCTGGCTGGGCCTGCGAACGCTCAGGCTCCCTCGCCGGAACGAGCGCCGACGGCGCCTCCGGCCACCGCGCCGGAAACGCCTGCGCCCGCGCCGGCCATCAAGACGGTCAGCGTCGTCGCTCTGGACGATCTTCCCGAGGATACCAAGAAGCAGGTCAACCAGCTCCTGGCGTCCCGCACCGCCGATCAGCTCGAGCGCCTGCGCCAGGCCATCGAAGGCGCGCCCGCCGCGAAATCGGCTCTCGAGGCAAAGGGGTTTTCGTCTCGCGACGTGGTGATCGCCCAGATCGACGATGCTGGCGAATTGACCATCGTGACGAAGAAGGCCGGCTGATCGAACGCTGCCCGGCGCCGTCACGGCGCCGGGTTGCCGGCCAGCCCGCAATCGATCGCGGGCGGAATGAAGCTGATGTCTGCGGCCTTGAGCGGCGTTTACAGTTTCGGGTGGGCGCGTGCCGGAAACCGGGCCGATAGGACAGTCGATCGCGGTTTCAAATTTGAGCGGACTGGAAAGCCGTCGCATTTGGCGGCTGTTTTATTGCATCTTCAGGATGAGAACATCCGCTGCTGAATCTGCTCGGCTATAGCCGCAGATCATCTGATTGGGGCGTGCCTTTTTTTTGCCTTGCCGCCAATATATTGGCTCTCGCGAACCGCTTAGTTAGACCATGTGATGGTGACTGTAGCCTTCCACTTCCCCAATTTCGTTAGGTTAGTAATGCGTAGTATTGTTGCGGCTTTGACCTTGGTGGTCTCCATGCCTATGCTTGCCCATGCAGACTCCTCGATCAAGCAGGTTTCCTTTCAGCCCCAGGTCAAGGGGCTGGGCTGCCTCAAGCCCGAGGCCATCGCAATGATCAAGGAACTGACGGACAAGATCGGCGCGATCCAGATCACCTCGACCTGCGGCGGGCGCCACGCCAGGCGTTCGCAGCATTACAGCGGCAACGCGATCGATTTCCGCCCGCGCGCCACATCCGCTCGCAAGGCGGCGGCCATTGCCAAGACGCTCGACAATGTCGGCGGCGTCGGCACCTATTCCAATGGGCTCGTCCATGTGGATGTGGGCGACCGCCAGATCTCCTGGTACGGCCGCAAGCGCGCCAGTCGCCGCTACGCCTACAACCGCTGATGCGGCGCGTCGGGGCGGCAGCTCAGGCCGCCGCCCGCAGCACCAGATAGGCGCCCAGCGCCAGCAGCCCTGCGAAGAAGCAGAGCTTGAACGTAGCTGCCGAGATGCGGTTGCGGATCATCGTCCCGGCAGCCATCCCGGCGAGGGCCGGGGCGAGCGCCAGCAGGGAGTTCCAGGCGACCTGCATGTCCAGCGCGCCGGCCCCGACCAGCCCGACCGACAGCGCCAGCGTCGAGACGATGAAGGACACGCCGAGCGCCTGCACCAACTCGTCCTTGTCGAGGCCGAGTGCCTGGAGATAGGGCACCGCCGGCAGCACGAAGACGCCGGTCGCGGCGGTGGCGACGCCCGTAGTGATCCCGATCACCGGCCCGAGCCAGTTTTCCATGCCTGCCGGCACGCGCAGCTTCGCAGCCTTGAGGCCGACCAGCGCGTAGAGCACGAGCGCGATGCCGAGCCAGAGCGTCGCCGAGCCGTTCTTCTGCTGCTCCAGCAGACCCGCTCCCGCCCAGGTGCCGACGCCAATTCCCGCCAGCATCGGCCAGAGCCGCAGCAGGATCGTCTTCAGTCCGGGGCCGGTCGCGATCTGCCAGCCATTGGTGATCAGGTTGGGCACGACGAGCAGCGCGGCCGCCTGTGCCGGGACCATCACCACGCCGAGAATGCCGACCGCGATGGTCGGCAGGCCGAGCCCGATGACGCCCTTGACGAAGCCGGCCAGCAGGAAGGTGGCGGCGATGAAGAGGATGAGGTTCACGTCGGTCATGGCGCGGTTGTGGCATTGCAGACAGCGTCTGTCGCGGCCGGATGCTACGGTTGCGGCCGTAGCGTTCTTGCTTGCATGCCAGCACTACGGGAGCATCATGCGGCCATGAGCACGAACGGCCCCTATCTCGCCGAGATCGCCCATCTGATGGGCGACCCCGCCCGCGCCAACATGCTGCACGCGCTGATGGATGGCCGCGCGCTGACGGCCAAGGAACTGGCCTGGCTTGCCGGTGTCGCGCCGCAGACGGCGAGCGGGCATCTCGCCAAGCTGATGCAGGGTAGCCTGCTCGCGGTCGCGGTACAGGGCCGCCACCGCTATTATCGGCTGGCCGGTCCGGAGGTTGCGCAGGCGCTGGAAGGGCTGATGGTGCTCGCCGGCGCCGAGACCCCGCGCCGGCGCCTGCCGTCGCGCGTCGGTGCGGAACTGAGCCAGGCCCGCACCTGCTACGATCATTTCGCCGGCCGTCTCGGCGTCGGCATCCATGATGCACTGGTTGCCGGCGGCCATCTCGGTGTCGCCGATGGCGGCTACGGCCTGACCGGCTCGGGGGAGGCGATCTTCGCCGGGCTTGGTGTCGTGCCGTCGCAAACCGCCGGTCGGCGCGCCGCCTTGCGGCCCTGCCTCGACTGGAGCGAACGCAGGCCGCATCTGGCAGGCCACCTCGCCGCAGCACTGGCATGCCGCTGCTTCGAGACGGGCTGGGTCCTGCGCCGCAAGGACAGCCGCGCGGTGACGTTGACGCAAGCCGGCAGGGCGGCGCTCACGGCCGCCCTGCCGGGTTTCCGTTGCGATGCGCCGGAACCCGTCAGCCCTGCCGTTCCAGCGCCTGCGCCAGCTTTCGTTTGACCTCTTCCTTCACCGGCAGGGCGGCCTCGAGGATCGCCTTGGCCTTGAAGAAATCGAGCCCGCCGATGCCGTCCGCTCCGGCGCGGATCAGGATGTCCGGCGGTTGCCGCTCGATCATGCGCTGGACGATCGTCCGTGTCAGGATCTGGCTGACGCCGAGCATCGCTTCGAGCGGTTCGGGCACGCGCGCCTCGCTGATCGTCGCGGGTGCGCTGGTGTCGACTGCCATGACAATCCGCCCCGGCGCCATCAGCCGGTCGTAAGGAAGCGGGTTGATCGCGCCGCCATCGATCAGGACGCGCCCCTCGATCACGACCGGGCGCACCAGGCCGGGAATGGCCAGCGAGGCGGCGACGGCTGGCGTCAGCGGGCCATGGCTGAGCGAAACCTCGGCATGGAGGTGATAGTCGGTCGCCGTCGCGGCGAAGGGCACGACCAGCTCCTCGAAACGATCAGGCACCGTCTCTGGCCAGAACAGGTCGAGCATCCGCTCGCCATCGATCAGCACCGGGTTGCCGAGCCCGCGCATCAGATCGGTGAACTTGCCGACGCGGGCATCGAGCAGCCTGGCGATCACCCGGCCTCGGTCGCGGAAGGTGCTGGTGACGTGCTCGCGCAGATCGCGGCCGGAGAGCCCGGCCGCATAGGCCGCCCCGACGATCGCGCCCATCGAGCAGCCGGCGATGAGGATCGGCCTGATGCCGAGCTCGTCGAGCGCCTCCAGCACGGCGATGTGGCTCAAGCCCCTTGCCCCGCCGGCGCCGAGCACGAGGACGAGCTGCGGCCCGGTTCCGGTCGGGCGGACAACGGATTTGCGCTTCGCCTGTGCCATCCGCCGTTGCGCTCCGCTACGGCGCTCAGGATTCGCCGCTCTCCTTCATAACGGCTTGCGCCATATCGCCGAGACTGTTGAAGCGGAAATTATAGTGCGGCATCTCGCCCGGATTCATCGTCGCGCCGAAGCCCTCATCGGCATGGCGCCGATAGATCCAGCAGGAGGCGAGGCCCGCCGCGTTCGCCGGCTTGTGGTCGTGGAACAGGCTCTCGGCCGTGTGGAGGATGTCGCCCTTGCCGACGCCGAGCGAGGCCAGCGCCTCCAGCATGTAGTCGAAATTCGCCGCTGCCGGCTTGTAAGCCGCGATGTCCTCGGCGGTGTAGATCGCATCGAAGGTCACGCCGAGGCGGCGGTTGCTGAGCGCGAACGACTCGTTGTCGACATTGGAGAGGATGACGAGCTTGTAGTGCTGCTTCAGCACCTGCAGCGCAGCGACCGTATCCGGAAAGGCCGGCCAATCTCCGACCGAACGGCCATAGGCCTGGCACTCGTCCCAAGCCGCCGGCACGCCCCATTCCTCCGCCAGGCGCTTGTAGACGATCGCGAGCAGCTCGCTGTAGCGCTTCGTCGGCGTGTGGCGCTGCTGGCTCGATTCATGCCGGGCATGGGCCTCCAGCACCGCATTGCGGCTCAAAGGCCGGCCGACCTTCGCCACCAGCGGCGCGAGCGCGGCGACCATGCCGCTCTCCCAGTCGATCAGCGTGCCGTAGCAATCGAAGGTCAGGGTGTTGAAATCGGTCAGTTTCATCGGAACTCCAGATCGCTTCGGCCGGGCTGATGCAAGGTCGGGGCCCGCATGATCATGGGCCGGTCAGGCGTCGGTCTTGGACAAAAACGGTATCAGCGCCGCCAGCGTATCCGCCGGGTTCTCCTCGGGCAGGAAATGGCCGCTGTCGATCGCCTTCCCTTCCGCCTGCGGCGCGAAGCTCTCGCGCCAGATCTCCAGCGGACTCGCACCCTTGGCCGGGATGCCCGCCTCGCCCCAGAGGATCAGGGTCGGGCAGAGGATGCGCTTGCCCGCGACGAGATCGGCCTTGTCATGTTCGACATCCGTCGTCGCCCCGGCGCGATAATCCTCGCAGGCCGCGTGGATGCGGGCGGGGTCGTTGAAGGACTCGCCATAGGCCTTGAGCGCCAGCGGGTCGAACAGGTCGAGCGACTTCGCCCGCGTCCAGCTCGCGATGGTGTGGTCGAGCCAGCCCAGCGGATCGGCCTTGATCAGGTTTTCCGGGACGGGCTCGGGCTGGGCCAGGAAGGTCCAGTGATAGACCTGCATGGCTCGCGCCGCACTCATGCCCTCCCACATCGAGACCGTAGGCAGGATGTCAAGCAGCGCCAGCCGCTCGACGCGGCGGGGATGGTCGAGCGCCAGCCGGTAGGCCACCCGCGCCCCGCGATCATGCCCGACGACGGCGAAGCGCAGATGCCCGAGCGCCTGCATCACGGCGACGATGTCCTCGCCCATGCCCCGCTTCGTATAGGTCTGCGCGCCGCCATCGCCATGCGGCGCGGCCGACCAGCCATAGCCGCGCAGGTCGGGGCAGACGACGCTGTGCGTCTTCGCCAGCTCGCCCGCGATCTTGTGCCATTCGGCATGGGTCTGCGGGAAGCCGTGGATCAGCACGACCGGCGGACCCTCGCCGCCGACGCGCGCGAAGATCTTGCCGACGGGGCCATCGACCCAATGCGCCTTGAAGCCGCGGAAGAGACTGTCGAGATTGCTCATGACTTGGCTCCCGCAGCGAGCGCCGAGACGATGTCGGTATGACTGAAGTCGTCACCCTTGTAGAGCAAAGGCGCATTCAAGGATTTCGCCAGTGCGTATGAGAAGCAGTCGCCCATATTCAGCCTTGCGCGATGATGGCCCTTGCCGAAACGGAGAAAGACCTCGGCTGCGAGAATAGACTGATCTTCGTCGACCGCACGGCTATGAATGCCGAAGCGTGTCAGGAAGGCCCGATGCCGATCCAGATTGAAATCGGGCAAACGCTGGCTCGCGACCATGAAGGTTTCGACGAAACTCACGGTCGAGCAGAGCGCCTCGCCCACCCGATCGAGACGATCGACGATGGCTGCTCGCTCAGGTTCGCCCTGCAGGATCGCGATCATCGCGGAACTGTCGATCACGATCCGCGGCAGGTTCATCGGGGCACGCCGATCTCGTCATAGCCGATGATCTCGTCATCGGTCAGATGCGTGTTGATCTTTGGCATGGCGTCGATCTCGGCCAGGAAGGCCTCGATCTTCGCCATGTCGAGGCGGCCGGCGCGTCGAGGTTGAGGCAGGCGGTCAAGCCGCTCCTGCATGGCCGTTCGCACGGCCTGCGTCATCGTTTCGCCGGTGCGCATCGCCACGTCCCGGATGAGTCTGTCGGTCTCCGCGTCCTTGATGAGCACACTCATAACCCACCTCCGATCGTATATATAGGTTCGCCTCCATATATATGCGCCGCCCGCCTGCCTTTGTCAGCCCTCGCGCTCGCGCTTCACGGCCTGCCAGCCGATGTCGCGGCGGCAGAAGCCTTCCGGCCAGTCGATCGCGTCGACAGCCGCATAGGCCCGTGCCTGCGCCTGCGCGACCGTCTTGCCGAGCCCGACCATGTTGAGCACGCGCCCGCCGCTGGCGACGATGTCGGTGGCTGTCTGCTTCGTGCCGGCGTGGAAGACGAGCACGTCGTCGAGCGCCTCTGCCCTTTTTATGCCGCGGATGACGCTGCCGGTTTCAGGTCTCGCCGGATAGCCGCGCGCCGCCAGCACCACGGTCAGTGCGGCCTGGTCCGACCAGCGCAGGTCGAAGCTGTCGAGCACGCCGTCGCAGGAAGCGAGCAGGGCCGGCACGATGTCGCTCTTCAGGCGCGGCATCAGCACCTCGCATTCGGGATCGCCGAAGCGGACATTGTATTCAATCAGCTTGGGCCCCTGCGCCGTGATCATCAGCCCGGCGAAGAGCACGCCCTTGAACGGCGAGCCGCGTTGGGCCATGCCGGCCAGCGTCGGCCGGATGATCTCCTCCATGACGCGCGCTTCCAGCGCGGGCGTCATCACCGGTGCCGGCGAATAGGCGCCCATGCCGCCGGTATTGGGACCGGTGTCGCCGTCACCGACGCGCTTGTGATCCTGCGCCGAGGCCAGCGCCAGCGCATGGGCGCCATCGCAGAGGGCGAAGAAGCTCGCTTCCTCGCCGATCATCCACTCCTCGATGACGACTGCGGCGCCGGCCGAGCCCAGCCCGCCTGAAAACATCATGTCGATGGCGTCATTCGCCTCCGCGAGCGTTTCGGCCATGACCACGCCCTTGCCGGCGGCGAGACCGTCGGCCTTGATCACGATCGGCGCGCCCTGGGCAGCGACATAGGCCTTGGCGGCGGCGGCATCCGTGAAGCGGCCGAAGCCGGCGGTGGGGATGCCGAACTCGGCGCAGAGCTCCTTGGTGAAGCCCTTCGAGCCTTCGAGCCGGGCGGCGGCTTTTGAGGGGCCGAAGGTCTTGATGCCGGCGGCCGTGAGATCGTCTGCGATGCCGTCGACCAGCGGCCCCTCGGGGCCGACCACGACCAGATCGACGTGTTGCAACCGGCAGAACGCGATCACCGCCTGGTGGTCGGCGATGTCGATGACGGCATTCTCGCCGCATTGCGCCGTGCCGGGGTTGCCTGGCGCGATGAACAGGCGGTCGCAGAGCGGCGAGCCGGAGATCGCCCAGGCGAGTGCATGCTCGCGGCCGCCCGAACCGATCAGAAGGATGTTCATCGCCATTCTCCGCTTACCTGCCCGGGCAATAGCGGCCGGGCGCGCTGACGGCAACGCTTCTGCGGATGCTTTCCCGCCGCTATGGTCCGGTCATGGACAGCGAATCGCAGAAGCCCGCCGGCAATACGCCCGAATGGTCGGTCTCGGACCTCTCGGGCGCGCTCAAGCGCACGCTGGAAGATGCCTTCGGCTTCGTGCGGGTGCGCGGCGAGATCTCTGGCTATCGCGGCCCGGTCGGTTCCGGTCACGTCTATTTTTCGCTGAAGGACGTCAACGCCAAGATCGACGCGGTGATCTGGAAGGGCGTCTTCGGGCGCCTGAAGACGCGGCCGCAGGAGGGGCTGGAGGTCATCGCCACCGGCAAGATCACCACCTTCGCCGGCAAGTCGAGCTACCAGATCATCATCGACTCGCTGGAGCCTGCCGGCGTCGGCGCGCTGATGGCGCTGCTCGAGGAGCGTCGCAAGCGGCTGGCAGCCGAGGGCCTCTTCGCCGACGAGCGCAAGCAGCTCATCCCCTATCTGCCCCGCGTGATCGGCGTCGTCACCTCGCCGACCGGCGCCGTCATCCGCGACATCCTGCACAGGCTGGAGGATCGCTTTCCCCGCCATGTCCTGGTCTGGCCGGTCAGGGTGCAAGGCGAGACCAGCGCGGCCGAGGTCGCAGCCGCCATCACAGGCTTCAACGCGCTGCCTGAGGGCGGACGCATTCCGCGGCCCGACGTCATCATCGTGGCGCGCGGCGGCGGCTCGCTCGAGGATCTCATGGGCTTCAACGAGGAGGTCGTGGTGCGCGCCGCCGCCGCCTCGTCGATCCCGCTCGTCTCGGCGGTGGGTCACGAGACCGACGTCACGCTGATCGACCATGCCGCCGACCTGCGTAGCCCCACCCCGACGGGCGCGGCCGAGAAGGTCGTACCCGTCCGGGCCGAACTGATGGCGGCGGTCGCGGACCTCTCGCGTCGGCAGGCGGGAGCGATGCGCCGCCTTTCCGACCGCCGCCGCAGCGATCTGCGTGCGCTCGCCCGGGCGCTGCCGGGGCCGGAGGCGGTGCTCTCCGCTCCGCGCCAGAGGCTCGATCTCGCGGCAACGCGGCTGGCGCCGGCGCTCGCCCGTAACGCCCGCGTGCATGAGCAGCAGCTTGCACTGGCGTCGCAGCGTCTCGCCCGGCATTCGCCGCTGCTGCGGCTGGCAACCGCGCGCAAGGATGTCGAAGGTCTCTCCAAGGCCATGACGGTCGCCCGCGACAACCTTCTGAGGCGTGAGCGCGACCGGATCGGGCGCGCCGGAGATCGCCTCAATGCGGCGACAGGCAACCTCGTGGCGGCTTTCGCCCGCCTGCTGCAGCGCCGCCGCGACCGGCTGGGCAGCGTCTGGGCCTTGGCGGCTTCGCTTGGCCCTAACGCGGTCCTGGCGCGCGGCTATGCGCTGGTGCGCGATGAGGCCGGGGCGCTCATTCGCGACACCGGCCAGGTTCGGCAGGGACAGGCGCTGAGCGTACAGGTCAGCGACGGGCGCTTTGGCGTGATGGTGGCGGGTGCGGGCGATGCGCCGTCGCGGCCATCCCGGCCATCCCGGCCGCCGCGGCGGGAGAGCCCGAAGGCGGGGCAGGGCGACCTGTTCTGAGAGCGGACGGGTTCAAAGCCCCTTGAGGAACGCCTTCACGCGCTTGATCGCGTCTTCGCGTGCGGCGGGGTTGGTTCCGACCGTCGCCTTGCCGGTGCCCGTGGCGGAATAGGCGATGTCGCTGCGTTCCTTCACCTCGAGCCGGGGGTGGTCGAAATCATGCAGGGCACCGGGATAGATCACCAGCTCGACCTTCTCGCCGCGGCTCCGCGCGGCCTTCGCGAGGTAGTCGCAAGGTGCGGCCGGGGTCCAGTCGTCGGCATCGCCCATCAGCATCATCAGCGGCAGCCGCGCGGCGAAGCTGGTCGATTCCGACTGGATCCGGCAGCCCGGATAGAAGGCGATCGCGCGGGTGAAATCGGCTTTCTCATCGGCCGGCCGGCGATCCCTGCGGATGGCGGCGAGAACCGTCGAGCCGCCGCCCGACCAGCCGAGCAGCGCGATCCTGTCGGCTCGAATGTCGCTGCGCGACTGCAGCCAGTAGCGCGCGGCGGCCGCGTCTGCGACGCGCTCGCGGCTGGCCCGGACGGTCAACTCCTTGACGCCGCATTGCGAGCCGAGCTTTCGCGAGCCGTAGCTGTCGGGCATCAGCACGGCGAAACCTTCCATCGCCAGGCGTTCGCCCCAATCGGAGTGCCGCGTCGAGATCTTGCCATTGTCGCGCCACAGCCCCCCGCAACCATGCAGCGCGACCACGGCGGGAAACGGTCCGGGACCGGGCGGAAGATACAGCACCGCGTCGAGTTCGCCGTCATAGCTGGGAACGCGCACGCGCTCATAGCCGCCGGCAAGCGCAGCCGTCGTCAGGAGCGCGAGCCCGGTCAGGACCGTGGCGAGGCGCACAAAGCTGGGCATCACGAGGCTGGACATCATCGATGGGAACGCTATCACGAAGTTGGATTATTTCGAAAATCCGTTCATCGAGCAACATTTTAGATATATCACCATGAACATCAGCGAACGCACGCCCCTGCACGGCCCGGAAGCCGCGCTCGACTATGGCCATGGCGAGTTCCGCGTGGTGCGGCCGGGCGCCTTCGTGCGCTGCGCCGTCACCGGTGCTCCGATCCGGATCGAGGAACTGCGCTACTGGTCGGTCGAGTGGCAGGAGGCCTATGCCTCGCCGGAGGCCGTGCAGCTAAGGCTGCGCCGCGCCGGCCGGACCTGAGCCCGCCGACAGCGTAGCGGTGAGCATCGCCGCGACCCGCTGCGGCTCCGCGAAGACGAGCGCGACCGGCACGGGCAGGAGGCGGTGGCGCTCCCCATCCGGCCAGAGCGGCCCGAGCTTGACCATGTCCTTTTCCGTCGTGGCGATCAGGCAGTCGCGCGCCCTGGCCTCGGCGACGAGGCCTGCGACATCGCCTACCGTATAAGCGTGATGATCCCTGAAGGAGCGCTCCGCGACGATCTGCGCCCCGGCCTGCAGCAGGGTGGCGCTGAATTTTTCCGGCCGCCCGATCCCCGAAACCGCCAGAACCGGCTGTCCGCGCAATTTCTCGACAGCCTCGGGCGCAGGTTCCAGGCGGGCACGGAGGACCGCGGCACCGCTCTGCCGGGCTGCCGCTGCGACCGTCTCGCCCGGCTCTCCCATGCCGATGACCAGCACGACATCCGTCTGCGCGAGTTGCCCGGCGAGCGGCGCGCGCAGAGGCCCCGCCGGCAGGCAATAGCCATTCCCGATGCCAGAGGCACCATCGACGACGGCGAGTCGCAGCCGCTTGGCGAGAACGGGATTCTGCAGCCCGTCATCCATGACGATCACGCTTGCGCCGAGTGCTCTTGCCAGTGTGGCTCCCGCCACACGATCGCGCGCGATGACGGTGCGGGCATGGCGGGCCATCAGCAGCGGCTCGTCGCCGACAGCATGGGCGGCGTGATGCGAGGCATGGACTTCGACCGGCCCGGCGAGCGACCCGCCATACCCGCGCATCAGCACGAACGGCGTCTCGCCGCGTTGCGCGAGCAGCCCTGCCAGCGCGATGGCCGTCGGCGTCTTGCCGGCGCCGCCGGCGACGAAGTTGCCCACGCAGATGACGGGAATGCCGACATCGCTGCCACTGCCGCGCATCCGCCGCAGCGTGATCGCGCCATAGAGCTTGCCGAGCGGCGACAAAAGCCAGGCCAGCGCTCCGGGCGGCCGCCACCAGAAGCCCGGTGCCCGCATCAGGAGGCGCTGTCGCGCTGACCGAGCGCGATCCGCATCAGCAGTGGCTCCAGCGCCTGCATCGTCCGGTTCAGCGCGCCGCCGAGCTGGGCGCTGGTCTGGGCGGCGGCGCGCGCCGCCTGCCGCGCGCTGGCCGGGTCGCTGAGCCAGCGATGCACGGCGCCGGCCAGCCCCTGCGCGTCTGCGACCTCGCGGGCGCCGCCATCCCGATCGAAGGCGGCGAAGATGTCGGCATTGTTGTGGACGAAGGGGCCATGCAGCAGCGCGCAGCCGAGCTTGGCCGGTTCGATCGGGTTGTGCCCGCCGATCATCGGCACCAGCGAGCCGCCGAGATAGGCCACCTGCGAGAGCCGGTAGAGCAGGCCGAGTTCGCCGACGGTATCGGCGATGTAGAGCTCGATGTCGCGCTCCGGCAGCTGGCCGGCACCGCGGCGGGCCACGGCGATGCCGTTCGCTTCCGCCAGCGCCTCGTTCTCGATGCCCCGCTGCGGATGGCGCGGCGCGATGATCGTCAGGAGGTTCGGCAGATAGGGCTTGATCCCGAGATGGGCCGCGATGATCTGCTCTTCCTCGCCCGGATGCGTGCTGGCCGCGACCCAGATCGGCCGCCCGGTGGTCAGCCCGTCGAGGATCGCCAGCGTATCGGCGTCGGCGGGGGGCGCGGGCACGTCGAATTTGAGATTGCCGGCGACGCTGACGCGCGGCGCCCCGAGCTGCGCCAGCCGCTCGGCATCGCCCTGCGACTGGGCGAGGCAGGATTCGAAGCAGGAGAGCAAATAGCGCGAAGTCCGCGGCGCCTTGTACCAGCGCGCGAAGGAGCGCTCCGACATGCGGGCATTGACCAGGACGAGCGGCACCGCCCGCTTGCGCGCCTCGATCAGCAGATTGGGCCAGATCTCGGATTCGCAGATCAGCCCCAGCTCCGGACGCCAGTAGTCCAGGAAGCGGCGCATGTAGCGGGGAACGTCGAGCGGCAGATATTGATGGATCACGCCGGCCGGCAGCCGCGCCGCGAGCAGCCTGGCAGAGGTCACGGTGCCCGACGTGACGAGCACGGTGAGCCCGCGCTTCTGCAGCCTGGCGACGAGCGGCAGCAGCGTCACGGTCTCGCCGACGCTGGCGCCATGCAGCCAGACCAGCGAACGGTTCGGCCGCCTGACGCCGGGATAGCCGCGGCGTTCGGCCAGGCGTGTCGGATCTTCCTTGCCGCGCCCGCGCCGCCAGACCAGCAGCGCCGCCGCTGCCGGTTCGAGCAGCCCGGTGACAGTGCGGTAGCCGGTCAGGATGGGACCCTTGCCGATCATGCCGGCAGATCCCTTGCGCGCTCGCTCGTGGCGGCCGGATGTGCCTGCCGCAAGCCTGCGCCCGGATCCTGCGCGCCGACGATCTCGTAGGCGCGGGCATGGACGGCGTCGAGCCCGGCTTCGAGCGCCAGCCGCGCCACTTCGCAAGCTCCCTCGTCGGCTTCGCGCGCGACATGGATCGCCTCGCCGACGACGATCGCGCCACGTCCGAACGGCAAGCCGATCGAGGCCCGGTCCCAGCTCTTGAAGTCGATGCGCCGGCTCGTCACCACCGCGATCGGATGAACAGGGCGTCCCGACGCCCGCGCGAGCTGGATGATGCCCGGCCCCGCGATGCGGGCGCGCTTGGGAATATCGGCGGTCAGCACCATGGTCTCGCCGGCCTTTAGCCGCCTGACCATGGCGAGGAAGGCGCTCGCGCCGCCCTTCTCGCGGATCTTTTTGCCCAGGGCCCCCGAGCCCCGGATCGCGCCGATGCCGAGTTCGCGCAGCGCGACCGCGTTGAAGCCGCCATCGCCATGGCGCGAGACCAGCGAGCAGGCCGGCATCCAGTCCGGCCGCGAGAACGGGATCATGATGTGCTGGCCGTGCCACATCGCGATGATCAGCGGCAGTTCGGGACGGACGCGCTCATAGATGTCGGCCGGCTCGACCACGAAGCGGTTCGTGCGCTGCACGAGGCGCAGATAGCCGGCCAGCATCCGGCCGAGCGCTTCCTGCGCCACGCGCGTCTTGAGGATCGAAAAGCCCATGAATCTGCGTTGGGTCCTGAAACCTGCGCCGGACGCTCAACCCTCGGGGTCGAGCAGGCGGTGCAGATGCACGATGAAATAGCGCGTCTGCGCCTGGTCGACGGTCGCCTGCGCCTTCGCCTTCCAGGCGGTGTGCGCGGTCGCGTAGTTCGGGAACACGCCGACGACGTCGAGCTTGGCAAGATCCTTGAATGTGACGCCTTCGAGCGAGCTCAGCTCCCCGCCGAAGACGAGGTGGAGAAGCTGTTTCTGTTCCGGTTCCGCAGCCATCAATCCCTCCAGCACGAGCGGTTCAGTCCGGGAACCGCGCGGCATCAGTTAAGCCATCCATGCGCCGTGTGCGAGTGCTGAAAGGCGCGCTTCTGCGCAGCATCGCTGCAAGCAGGCGAAAAAGGCGTCAGATGCGCTGCGGCTGTCCGTCGCGCAGGCGCTGCATGGCGGTGAGCAGCGGCTCCGACAGGCCGCCGCAACTGGCGATCAGCATGCCGTGGACAGGAACCTCGCGGTTGTACAGCACGGGCTCGCCACTGCCGCCGCTGAGGCGCCCGCCCGCTTCCTGCAGGATCAGGTCGGCCGCGGCGAGGTCCCAGTCGCGGGCATCGGTCGAGATCAGCCCGGCATCGATCGACCCGTCGGCGATCCGCGTCAGCCTGAGCGCGAGAGAGGGAATCTTGTCGACGGGCTGGAAGCTCTCGAACCGGGCGAGCGCGTCGAGCATCGGCTTGGGCCCGGCGATACGGGCGGCGTCGAGGCGCGTCGCGGGCGAGGCGGCGATACTGAGCCCGTTCTTCTGGGCGCCGCCGCCGCGCAAGCTCGTATAGGTCGCCTCGCAGGCCGGTGCATGGACGACGCCGAGGATCGGCTCGCCCTCGTCGAGCAGCGCCACGCACACGGCCCAGTCGGGCGAGCCGCCCATATAGGCGCGCGTGCCGTCGATCGGGTCGACGACCCAGACGAAACGGCGCGACAGCCGCAGGGCATCGTCGACGGTTTCCTCCGACAGCCAGGCCGCCTCCGGCAGCAACGCCGAGAGCCGGATGCGCAGGAAGGTGTCGACGCCGATATCGGCTTCGGTGACGGGCGAGCCGCCAGCCTTGGACCAGGTCTTGGCGATGGTCTTCTCGCCGGGGCGGAACAGGTCGACCGCGATTTCCCCGGCTTCCAGGCAGCTCTCGCGGACCGCTCTGAGCAGGTCCGGGGCAATGGGGAGCGGAGGAGGGGTCATGCGCGTTCCGTACGAATGGGGATACCGCGGTTCAAGCTGAAAATGCCCCCGCGCACCGAAAGATTCCGTCAAGCATCATGCATGAAACAAGCCATTGGGGCCATTGGAAGGCGCAAAACACGCTCCTTTAACCCAACCGCTTAAGTGCTCGGAGAGGCCTGAGACGCAATTTCGCCTGGCAAGCACGAGAGCCCCGGACTTCACAGAGGGCCCCGTAGCGGCAGGGATTAAAGAGAGGCGTTAAATCGATGGCCAGAGTCACGCCGGCCGCCGGGGAGTTCGGCTTCATGCCGAATGGCCTCGGCGGCGCGACCGACCCCGCGACCGTTCCCAGAAACCCGATGCCGGCGCAGCCGGACGCGCCCCGCATCGAGCGGATCGGCTCCGTGCGTATCCTGCGCGGCTCTGCCGGCTGGCGCGGCGTTGCCTTGCGGCTGGCGAATGCCACGGGTGAGGATCAGGTCTTCCAGCTCGCGTTGACCGCCGGTGACGGCCGCTCGATCACCGTCGCGACTGTGGATCAGGACGATGCCGTGGCGCTCTGGCGCGATTGCGGCCGGGCCAGCGGCCTGCCGCTGTTGCTGGAGACCAGCGATGGCGAGATTTCCGAGCCCTTCCCCCAGATCGGCCGTGTCGCACTCGGTCCGATCCGGGTCAGGCGCCGCCATTCCTTCCTGAATGGCCGCCGCCCGCGCTTCCTGGTACGGCGCAAGACCGGCCGGCTTGCCGAGCGGCCGGTGGTCGTCGGCGGCGACAGGCTGACGGACTAACCCTGCAGCGCGAACCGGCCGAGCGCATCGAGCGCGAATCCGGCCGCCAACAGCAGGCCGGCGTGCCAGTTCGAGCGGAACAGGGAAAGCGCGACCTGCGCGGTCGCGCCCTTGAGCTTCGAGACCTGCCAGCCAAGATGCCCGGCGAAGGCGGCAAGGCCGGCAAAGGCGATAGGGCCGCCGCCGGCCGTCCAGGCCGCGAGCCCGGCGAGCACGACGGCGACCGCAAAGCACAGCGCGATCGCTTCGCGGCCATGGTCGCCGAAATAGCGTGCGCTCGACTTGATGCCGGCAATGACATCGTCCTCGATATCCTGCATCGCATAGATCGTGTCGTAGCCGATGGTCCAGACGACCGCCGCTGCGTAGATCAGAAAAGCGGGAGCATCGAGCCGCCCCATCACCGCGCTCCAGCCGAGCAGCCCGCCCCATGAGAAGGCGAGGCCGAGCACGAATTGCGGCATGTTGGTGATCCGTTTCATGAACGGATAGATCGCCACGATCACAAGCGAGGCGATGCCTGCGAGGATGGTGAAGCGGTTGAACTGCAGCAGGACCGCGAGGCCGACCAGCGACAGCCCGACCATGAATAGCGCGGCGGCCTTGGCCGTGACCTGGCCCGAGGGCAACGGCCGTCCGCGCGTGCGGGCGACCTGCGCGTCGAGCTTGCGGTCGACGATGTCGTTGAAGGTGCAGCCCGCACCGCGCATCACGATCGCGCCGATCAGGAAGAGCAGGCAGTGCCAGAGGTTCGGAAAGGGCTGCCCGGTCGCGATCGCCGCCAGCCCCGCCGACCACCAGCACGGCAGCAGCAGAAGCTGCCAGCCGATCGGCCGTTCGATCCGGGCGAGCTTGAGATAGGGGCGAAGCCGCCGTGGCGCGCGCGTATCGACCCAGTGACCGGTCAGCGCGTCAGGCAATGGCGCGTCGGACAAAGACGCGTCCGGCCCCGATACGAGTGTCGCAGGCGCCGGCTTCTGCATGATGGTCACGCTCTAAAGCTTAAAGCGCACCCTGGGGGACACGCATGCCGCCGCCGGTGATGGCATCGCCGCCGCCGAACGGATTGCCGCTGCCTTGCGCATGCTGCTGCGCCTTGCGCATCATCTCGGCCTGCTGCTTGACGGCGTTGCAGGCCTGGTTGCGGATGCCGGCTGCCTTCTCGTTGTCCGCCTTCATGCCCTCGATGAAGGACGGTGGAATCTGGCACCAGTCCTGATTGTCGGTGGCGAATTTGACGGTCGATGCGCCATTGCTGACGAGCTTGCCCATCGTGCCGCAAGCCTGCTGCGGGGTCAGCTTGCGCTTTGATTTCTGCGCTGAGTTCAACGAGGCGACGAGCGATTGCCGCTCCTGCAGAAGCGTCTGCATCTTTTCGCAGCCCGATGCCTGCGCCTGCGCGGGAGCGGCATCGATGAAGGCGGCCGCTGCGAGGCCCATCGTCGCGATCACTCCGGAAGCCATCCTTAGCCGCATCTCGTTCTGCTCCGAATTGCTTGCGCGGGCGCTAGCGCCCCTCCGCGATTTCCTTACCAGCAAGGTTGTGTTAGCGCCAAGGGCCATTGCGAGTCCACGCCGCCTGCCGGTCAACGCCGCTAATAGACCGGGAATGTGGCGGTTTTCGCGCGAGGCGGCTCTTCTGGCGAATTGTCCACACGCTCGCCGGCCTGACCTTTTTATCTCCACGGGAGCCTGCGCCGCCGATGTCGATTCCCGATTTTGCCCGCTACCGGCTCTTTCTGGAGCACGATCTCAATGAGGGCGCCCGGCTGCCTGTGGAACGTGAACAGGCGAATTATCTCCTCAGCGTACTGCGCATGAAGCAGGACGACACGGTGCTGGTCTTCAACGGCCGCGACGGCGAATGGCTGGCTGCGATCTCGGTCGAGGGCCGCAAGCAGGCGAGCCTGACCCTGGTGAAGCAGACGCGCCCGCAGCCGCCGGCACCCGATCTGCACTATCTCTTCGCGCCCCTGAAGCATGCCCGGCTCGACTACATCGCCCAGAAGGCGGTCGAGATGGGGGCGGGCGTCATCCAGCCCGTCCTGACGCGCCGGACCCAGGTCTCGCGGCTCAATTTCGACCGGATGCGCGCCAATGCGGTCGAGGCAGCCGAGCAGTGCGGGATTCTCAGCCTGCCCGATATCCGTGCGGAGCAGACGCTGGATGCGGCACTGGCTGCGCTCGAGCCGGGACGGCTGCTGGTCTTCTGCGACGAGGCGATGGCGCAGGAAAGCCCCGTCGTGGCGCTGTCGCGCGTCGAACCCGGGCCGCTCGCGGTGCTGATCGGCCCCGAAGGCGGCTTCGACGAGGCGGAGCGCCAACGCATCCTGGCGCGGCCCGCGACACTGCCGATCTCGCTCGGCCCGCGCATCCTGCGCGCCGACACGGCGGCCGTCGCCGCATTGGCTCTGGTGCAGGCCGTGCTCGGCGACTGGCCGAGGGGATAGCCGACGGAACGTCACTCGGCCTGGGGCGTTTCCCGCTTGTGCTGGGGGACGCATTCTCGACTCATTCGGGAGCAGTCTGGCGCGCCGGCCTCACGGCCACCCTGCCGGTGATTCGCCAGCATGCCCGAAGCGATTTGCCCGACGAGGATGATGTCATGAACGAAGCCTGCCGCTTCGGAATCGAGGAAGAGTATTTTCTGTCGGATGCCGGCAGCAGGGGGATCGTCCGCAAGGTTTCTCCGGCTTTCGTCAAGGCGGCCCAGACGGCGTTTCCGGAAGAGGTCCAGCGCGAGATGCTGCAGTCGCAGATCGAGGTCGCGACCCCCGTCTGCGAATCGATGGAGCAGGCGCGCCGTTCGCTGACGACCCTGCGCACGGGGCTGGCTGGCCTCGCTTTGGAGCACGACATGCTGCTGCTGGCCTGCGGCACGCATCCCAGCGCCGCATGGTCGCGCCAGCGCGCCACCGATGCCTCCCGCTACGACACGCTGATGCGCGACCTGCAGATGGTCGGCAGCCGCAACCAGCTCTGCGGCCTGCATGTTCATGTCGAGGTCAAGGACGAGGATGAGCGCATCCGGTTGATGGCGCGGATCACGCCGTACCTGCCCTTGCTGCTGGCGCTCTCGACCTCCTCGCCCTTCTGGCAGGGCCGGCGCACGGGTTTGATGGGCTACCGGCTCGCCGCCTATGGCGAATTGCCGCGCACCGGGCTGCCCGACCTGTTCAGCGATCCCGGCGATTACCGCGTCTATCTCGAGACCATGGTCGCGGCCGGTGCGATCAAGGATGCCAGCTACATCTGGTGGGCGATCCGCCCCTCCGACAAGCATCCGACGCTGGAGCTGCGGATCGCCGATAGTTGCACGCGTCTCGACGATACGCTCGCCATCGCGGCTCTCTATCGCTGCCTGGTCCGCCATCTGCTGCGCCGGCCGAAGCTGAATGCGAATCTGACGGCGGCCTCGCGGGCCATCGCGGCTGAAAATCTCTGGCGCGCCCAGCGCTACGGCATCCATGGCGGCCTCGTCGATGCCGAGAGCCGCAGCATGCGCAGCGTGCCGAGCCTTCTCGACGATCTCGCAGCCGAGCTTGCCGAGGACGCGGCGGCACTCGGCTGCCAGGCGGAACTGGCGACCTGCCGCCAGATCGCGGGCCTGGGCACGAGTGCCGATGTCCAGCTCGCCGTCTATGAAGAGGCGCGCACCCGCGAAGGCGGGCAGGCGGCGGGCCTTGCCGCAGTCGTCGACTGGATTGCCTCCGAGACTCGGCTCGATGCAACCGGCTGGGGTACGCAGGAGGTGCACCGGCGCGGCGCCGCCTGAGCGCAGCCGGGCGGCGACCTGCATGCGCGGTTCGTCGATTGTCCGCCAACGCGTGGCGGAGGTCGTTGTCGAGCGTTCCGCGCTCGCCTATGTCTGGCGCTCCTGGAGCCTGATCCCCCGCGTCACACGGCGCGGGCGGAAGCCTGGCCGCCTTGTTTCTCTGCCGGAGCGCCCATGGCTCGCGATGTGTCCGATTCGACCCCGATCGGTTCCAAGGACGAACTGATGTCCTGGATCGCCGCGGGCGAAAAGCCGCCTTCGGCCTTCCGGCTCGGCACCGAGCACGAGAAATTCCCCTTCTATCGCGACGATCTCTCCCCGGTTCCCTATGAGGGGCGTTCCGGTGCAGGCGGCATCCGCCATCTTCTGGAGGGCATGCAGGAGAAGCTCGGCTGGGAGCCGATCGTCGATGCCGGCCATATCATCGGCCTCGCCGGTCCCGATGGCGGCGGTGCGATCTCGCTGGAACCCGGCGGCCAGTTCGAGCTTTCGGGCGCACCGGTCGAAACCCTGCACCAGACGGCAGCCGAACTCGCCGAGCACCTGGCCGACGTGAAGGCGGTCGCCGAGCCGCATGGCATCGGCTTCGTCTCGCTCGGCCATTCGCCGCTCTGGACGCGGGCGCAGACCCCGGTGATGCCCAAGGGCCGCTACAAGATCATGGCCAACTACATGCCGAAGGTCGGCACGCGCGGCCTCGACATGATGTTCCGCACCTGCACGGTGCAGGTGAACCTCGACTTCGCCACCGAGGCGGACATGATCAGGAAGCTCAGGGTCTCACTCGCCCTGCAGCCGCTGGCGACAGCCCTTTTCGCATCCTCGCCCTTCACCGAAGGGCAGCTCAACGGCTTCCAGTCTATGCGCTCGGAGATCTGGCGCGACACCGACAACGCTCGTTCCGGCATGATCCCCTTCGCCTTCGACGAGGGCATGTCCTACGAGGCCTATGTCGACTGGGCGCTCGACGTACCCATGTACTTCGTCAAGCGCGGCGCCACCTATCACGACGTCGCCGGCGCCTCCTTCCGCGATCTGCTCGCCGGGACGCTGTCGCAGTTGCCGGGCGAGCGCGCCACCATCTCCGACTGGGCCAACCATCTCTCGACGCTCTTCCCGGAGGTCCGGCTCAAGCGTTTCCTCGAGATGCGCGGCGCCGATGCCGGCTCGCCGGAGATGCTGAACGCGCTGCCGGCCTTCTGGGTCGGGCTGCTCTACGACCAGTCGGCGCTCGATGCGGCCTGGGATCTGGTCAAGGGCTGGACCGACGAGGAGCGCCAGGCGCTGCGCGATGCGGTGCCGAAAGTGGGACTCTCCGCCACCATTGCGGGCCGGAAGCTGCGCGATCTCGCTCGCGAAGTGCTGGCCCTGTCGCGCGCCGGCCTCGTCCGCCGGGCCCGCCGCAATGGCGCCGGCGCCGACGAATCCGCCTTCCTCGATCCGCTCAACGCGATCGTCTCCGCCGACCGCACGCTGTCGCAGCATCTGGCCGCGCGCTATCGCGCCGAGTGGGGCGCCGAGATCGAGCCGCTCTTCTCGGAATTTGCGCTGTAGATCGCGCGCCCTTTCCTCAAAAAAGGCTCGTTATCCTGGACACGCCGCGAAGCGGCGCAGCTCCGGGATCCATCGCAGAGTTCCGTCGCTCTATGACGCTACTTGCCGGCCGCTTCTCATCAAAAGCCAGAGCAGGCTTCGAGCGAAAAACCGGTTCCGACCTTTTTGCATCCTGCTTTCGAAAATCGCATGGTCCAACGCATTGCGTCGTGCGTGTTAACGATTTTGGCGGAACTCGCGCGTTACGTCTTTCCCATGCGTCAGATGGCCGCCATGCTTGTCAACTTTTCACGCGACGAACGCGGCGCGACGGCGATCGAGTATACCTTCATCGCCGCGTTGATGTCGGTTGCGGCGATCGCCATTATCCGTCAGATCGGTCTCAATGTGAGTGATCTGACAGGTGGCGTGATGGCCGGCCTCCAGTAACCGCGCCGGCGCAATCGCAGCGCGATCCTTGGCTACTCCGCCGCCGTCTTGAAGCTCGCGAGGTTGTCCAGGCTCTGGATGATGTGCTCGGCCAGCGCGTTCGACAGCACCGACGGGTCGAAGCGGGTGCGCAATAGCCCGATCTTGCAGGATGGCAGCGTCGCATAGCCCTCCGAGGGCCCGAGAATCCGCATGCCCGGCCTGACCGCGCTCTCCGGCAGCACCGAGACCGCAAGCCCCGCGACGACGGCGGCGCCGACCGCAGTCGAGTTCCAGCTTGCATAGAGCACGCGGAAGCGCCGGCCCTTGGTTTCCAGCGCATCGACCGCCGCCTGCCGCCAGTTGCAGGTCGGCCGGCCCAGCGCCAGCGGCAGCGGGTCTTCCTCATGCACGGCATGGCGGGCGGATGTCACCCAGAGCAGCGGCTCGATGCGGATGATCTCGCCCTGACCCCGGCTCTCGACATGGGTGATGATGGCGAGGTCGATGTCGCCGGTGGCGATCCGCTCGGCCAGCATCGGCGTCGGCTCGCAGACCACCGTGACCTCGGCGCGCGGATTGGAACGGGCGAAGCGGGCGAGGATCTCCGGCAGGTAGCGGTCGGCATAGTCGTCGGGCACGCCCAGCCGGATGCGGCCCTTCAGGTCGGCATCGGTGAAGCTTGCGACGCATTCGAGGTTCAGCCGCACGATGCGGCGGGCATAATCCAGCAGCCGCTCGCCGTCCTCGGTCAGCTTGGCATGGCGGCCGTCGCGGCCGAAGAGCGGCCGGCCGACGCGCTCCTCCAGCCGCTTCATCTGCATCGAAACGGCTGACTGGGTCTTGAAAACGATCTCGGCCGCACGCGTGAAGGAGCCGGTGTCGGCGATCGCCACGAAGGTCTTGAGCTGGTCGGCGTCGAGCACATGCGCCATGGCGGCCCCTCACATCCGTTCATCAATATCCGTGTTGTGAAGTATCATAAGCATTCGTTTGGCTTATGGCCAGCGCAAAGGTAACCTTCAGTCAGTTTCCGGTCCTTGCCAGCGGCGCGTCCAGGCAGGGTCGGGGAATTCCCGTCGCTTGAACCACAGGAGGCCGTCATGCTGCTCATGACATTCGCAACGAAGTCGCTCTCGTCCGTTTCGGTCGTCGCCACGCGTGTTGCTGCCCGTGGATTCACGCCGATCGTGGCCCTCGTGAAAGCGCTGATTCACCGCCGCGAGGTCCTGCGCCTTGGCGAACTCGACGAACGCGGCCTGAAGGATATCGGGCTCGTCCGCTCCGATCTCGACGGTGCGCTCGCCGTCTCCTGGCTGTCGGACCCCTCCGTGATCCTGGCCGAACGCTCCAGCACCCGCTCGGGCGTGGCGGCGAAGCGGCGCGAGGCTGGCCTTCAACAGCCCGTGAACACGACGCCGGCCGCCAAGGCCCAGCCCGTTGTCGCCGCGAGGACATCCGCCTCCGCCTCCAAGGCCTCCGCCTCAAAGCCCCTGGTCTCGCGGGCCAAGGCCGTCAATTCGGTTGCGTGCAGCGCCTGACCCCTTGGGGTTGCACGTTCCTGCGGGCGGAAGCTTCGTGCTTCCGCCCTTTTTTATGCGTGGGCCAAATCGGTCAGCGACCTTTCTGCCCGCCGAACATCGTGTCGAAGATCGTCTTCAGCGCGTCCTGATGACTGTCCTGCACTTTGCGGCCATGCTCGAACATCTGGTTCAGCGCATCCAGGCCGATCGAGCCCGGCCCGGCCTGTGATGAGGCGGGCACCTCCTCCGGCTCCGGCTCGGGCTCCGGCGCACGACGCGGAGAGGGGGCGGCGCGAGGTTGCGGTTGCGGCTCGGCCTGCGGCGCCTGTCCGCCGCCCAGCATGCCCGTCAGGATCTGGCCGAGCATGCCGCCCATCTGGTCCATGCCCATCTGCCCGCCCGGCATCTGGCCGCCGCCGAAGGGACCGCCTCCTTGCGTCTGGCCGCCGGCCGGCGCCTGGCCATTGCCGAACATGCTGCCGAGGATGGCCTCGAGCGGGTTGGCCGGGTTCGCCGGCTGGGGTGCTGGCGCCGGGGCCGGCTGCGCGCCCGGCATCTGCCCGCGCATCATCTCGGTGAACTGGCCGAGGATGCCGCCCATGCCCTGGCTGTTCATCGACTTGAACAGCCCTCCCATGACCATCGAGGCGATGACCGGCAGCATCTGCTTCAGCACCGCCTGGCCGACGCCGCTCGTCGCCGCAGCCTGCGCTGCGACCGCATTGCTGACCTCCTTCGAGCCGAAGAGCTGGCTGAGCACGTCATTGCCCGCGCTCCTGGCATTGTCGGGGATGCCGTCGCCATTGGCGTCGAAGATCCGGCCGAAGGGCGAGGCCGTCATCATCTGCGCCAGCGAGCCGAAGGCGTAAGGATCCTGCGTCTGGCGCTGCAGCCCCATCGAGAAGGCGGGCAGGAGTGCCTCGATGGCGGCCTGCGTTTGCTGCTGGCTGAGTCCGTATTGCCGGGAGAGGTTCTGCATGGCCTGGCCGTTCTGGGCCTGCTGCATCATCTCGAAGAGGTTCATCATGGGGTGCCTCCGGCTGGTGCGCGGTCTGTCGCCGCCTGTGCCGGGACGATAGCAGCGTCGGGGGTCGAGGCAAGCGGCGTGCCGCCGGTTGCATTCCGCTCGAGCCGGGCGATGCCGCGATAGGCGAAGACCAGCGCCAGGATGCCGAAGGCGACGGCGCCGAGCGCCGAGCCGACCAGCGCCCCTTGCGGCCCGGCATAGTGCGCGCCGAGGAAAGCGAGCGGCATCGTGCCCAGCGTCGCCCGGCCCCAACTGAACAGCGTCGACAGGAACGGCATGCCGAGATTGTTGAAGGCGGAGTTGGCGACGAAGAGCAGACCGACGAACAGCCACATCGGTCCCGCGATCAGGCAGAAGAACATCACGAGCTCCGCCGTCAGCCCGGTCGCGCCGAAGGCTGAAACGATTGGCCCGCGCAGCAGGGCCAATGCCAGCCCCGCGATGACGACGCAGCCGATCGCGAACAGCGCCGAGGCGGTCAGCCCGCCGCGCATCCGGTCGAACCGTCCGGCGCCCCAGTTCTGCGCCAGGATCGGCCCGACCGCGCCGGTCAGCGCGAAGAGAACGCCGAAGGCGACCGGCACCAGCCTGTCCATGATCGCGAGCGCCGCCACCGCCGCGTCGCCGAAGCGCGCGAAGATGCTGGCGAAGACGGCGTTTGCGATCGGGTTCGAGAGATTGGTCAGGATCGCCGGCCCCGCGATCGTCATGGCCCGCCAGGTGTCCTGGCGCAGCCCGGCCAGGCTCGGCCGCGCGATCATGTCGTGAACTCTGACGGCGCCGTGAATACCGGTGGCGACGATGATGACGCGCGACACGACCATCGCCCAGGCTGCCCCGTCGGGCCCGAGCCCGGCCCAGAAGATCAGGAGCGGGTCGAGCCCGGCGGTGACGATGCCGCCGCCGAGCGTCACGAACATGGCGCGCCGGGCATCGCCGACGGCACGCAGCACGCCCGACAGCCCCATGCCGACCGCCATCAGCACGTTGGTGGGCAGCACGATCCAGAGGAAGGACAGTGCGACGCGATAGGATTCGTCATGGGCGCCGAGAAGGCGCAGCAACCAGGGCAGGCAGGGCAGGGCGATGGCGGTCAGCACCAGCGCGGCGATGGCCATCAGCAGCATCGTGGAGCCGGCAATGCGCCTTGCCGTGGCGCGCTCGCCGGCCCCCAGCGCCCGTGCCGTCAGGGCGGCGACCGCGATCATCAGCCCGATATTGATCGAGATCATCAGGTAGAGGACGATCGTGGCGAAGCCGACGCCGGCCGTCGCTTCGGGGCGGCCGAGCCAGGAGACGTAGAGCAGCGACAGAAGATCGACGACGAAGATCGCCATCAGGCCGATCGCGCCCGTCCCGGTCATCACCGCGACATGGCGCATCAGCGAGCCGCTGACGAAGATGGCGGGTTTCGAACCGGTGGGTGCGCTCAAGCGAAGCTCCTGTCGTCCATGCGGCAGCCGCCGCCGGTCGGGCCGAAAGTCGCCCTCATTGTCGGCGGCGGACGATGCGGGCGGGAGGCAGGACCCTGGGAGACATGAGCCATGGCGGTTCACCGAAGAAATCGAAGGGTCGCGCTGGAGGAGCGCCGACCGGGCCTCTTCTAGGACGTGCCGTCTGATCGGGCGAGGGGGGCGGCACCTCCGCGCTTCGCCCATCTCCGTAGGGCAGGCCGGCGCCGGGCTTTCTTGACATCCCCGGCGCCACGCCGAAAGAAGACGCTTCGACCATCGGAGCCCCGCCAGACGCGTGACCAAGCCGCCGCTCGAGATCCTGCTTTGCGCACCGCGCGGTTTTTGCGCCGGCGTCGTGCGCGCCATCGACGCCGTCGAGAAGGCGCTCGCCCTGCATGGCGCGCCGGTTTATGTCCGCCACGAGATCGTCCACAACAAATACGTCGTCGAATCGCTGAAGCGGAAGGGCGCGGTCTTCGTCGCCGAGCTTTCGCAGGTTCCCGATGCGACGCGCCCGGTGATCTTCTCCGCCCATGGCGTGGCGAAGTCCGTGCCGGCCGAGGCGAACCAGCGCAACCTCTTCGCCATCGACGCGACCTGCCCGCTGGTGACCAAGGTGCATCGCGAGGCTGAGGTCCACCACAAGCGCGGCCGCCACATCCTGCTCGTCGGCCATGCCGGGCATCCCGAGGTGATCGGCACCATGGGGCAGTTGCCGCCGGGCGCGATCACGCTGATCGAAACGCTCGACGATGTCGCGACGCTCGAGCCCCCAACGGGCAAGCCGCTCGCCTTCGTCACCCAGACGACGCTCTCGGTCGACGACACCCGCGGCATCGTCGAGGCCCTGCAGCAGCGCTTTCCGGAGCTGATCGCCCCCCACAAGGAGGACATCTGCTACGCCACGACGAACCGGCAGGAGGCGGTGAAGCGGGTCGCGCCACTGGTCGAGGGCCTCATCGTCGTCGGCTCGCCGAACTCCTCCAATTCGCAGCGCCTGCGCGAGGTTGCCGAACGTGCCGGCTGCCCGGTGGCGCGCCTCGTCCTGCGCACCGACGAGATCGACTGGTCGGTCTTCGGCAACATCCGCAGCCTCGGCATCACCGCTGGCGCCAGCGCACCCGAAGTGCTGGTCGAGGAGATCATCGACGCCTTCGCGGAGCGCTACGAGGTCCGCGTCGAAACCGTCTCGACCGCCGATGAGAATGTCTTCTTCCCGCTGCCGCGCGAATTGCGCGACGCCCCTGCGGCGGCCGAGTGAGCGGTTATCCGAGAAAGCGATCCCTTGGCCGTCTACACCGAAGTACCCGATGACGAGTTGGCGGCCTTTGTCGCGCGCTATGGCATCGGTGATCTGCTCTCCGTCAAGGGCATCGCCGAGGGCGTCTCCAACTCCAACTTCCTGCTGCATACGACCCAGGCCTTCTTCATCCTGACCCTCTATGAGGAGCGCGTGGATGCCGCCGATCTGCCGTTCTTCATCGGCCTGATGGAGCATCTCGCCGACCGGGGCCTGATCTGCCCGCAGCCGGTCAAGACACCGGAAGGCCAGGCCGTGGGCCGGCTCGCAGGACGCCCGGCCGCGATCGTCACCTTCCTGGACGGGCTTTCGGTGCGCCGTCCCAACGCCATGCATTGCGCCGAGGTCGGGCGCGGCCTTGCGCTGCTGCATCAGGCGGGCGCCGACTTCGCGATGTCGCGGGTCAATTCGCTGTCGGTGCCGGGCTGGCGGCCGCTGGCCGATCAGGCCGGCACCGCCGCGGACACGGTGTCGCCAGGCCTGCTGCAGCGCCTCCATGCCGAGATCGCGGTGCATGAGGCAAGCTGGCCGCAGGATTTGCCGGGCGGCGTCGTTCATGCCGACCTCTTCCCCAACAACGTCTTCTTCATCCAGAACAGGCTCTCGGGCCTGATCGACTTCTACTTTGCCTGCACCGACGCCTTCGCCTACGACCTTGCCATCTGCCTGAACTCCTGGTGCTTCGAGGCGGACAACTCCTTCAACCTGACGAAGGGCCAGGCCATGCTCGCCGGCTATGAGAGCGTGCGTCCGCTGACGGTGCCGGAGGTCGAGGCCCTGCCGCAGCTCTGCCGCGGCTCGGCTTTGCGCTTCCTGCTGACCCGACTGGTCGACTGGCTGAACGTGCCGCCGGGCGCGCTGGTCAAGCCGCATGATCCGATGGAATACGACCGCAAGCTCGCCTTCCACCAGCGCGTCGCCGACGCCCGCGACTATGGATTGAGGCGATGACCGACGCTGTCGAAGTCTGGACGGATGGCGCCTGCTCGGGCAATCCGGGGCCCGGCGGCTGGGGCGCGATCCTGTCCTACAAGGGCACGCAGAAGGAGCTCTCCGGCGGCGAGGCGATGACGACCAATAACCGCATGGAGCTGATGGGCGCGATCTCGGCGCTGGAGACGCTGACGCGGCCCTGCACCGTCGCGCTCCACACCGACAGCCAGTATCTGCGCCAGGGCATCACCGCCTGGATCCATGGCTGGAAGAGGAACGGCTGGAAGACCGCCGACAGGAAGCCGGTCAAGAACGAGGAGCTCTGGAAGCGCCTCGACGCGGCGCTTGGCCGCCACAAGATCGAGTGGAAGTGGGTCAAGGGCCATGCCGGCGACGAAATGAACGAGCGCGCCGACGCGCTGGCGCGCGCCGGCATGGCACCGTTCAAGCCGGGGCGGTGAACGGGGCCGAGCGGGAGCCTTCGAGCCGGCTCGCCGTTAGCTCTTCGCTCACCATGATCCGAGGCATTTGTCTCAAATGCCGGCCGCGCCGGAACGACATGGGCGGTGCCGGGCTTGTTCCGGCATCACGGAGGGCGTTTCGATGTCGTGTCGCGTTACCTTGGATGCCTGGCTCTGGCTGGCCGTGGCGCTCAATCTCGCCATGACCGCGGCCGTATGCATGAGGTCGGGCGCAGCGTTCGGGTGAACTGGGCCCGCGAGACGCGGCGCCTCCCGGGCGCCGCGTCTCGATCTCAGCGCCAGCCGAGCGCCGGCGCGACATGCTTCAGGATCGCCTCGATGACATGGGCGTTGTAGTCGACGCCGAGCTGGTTCGGCACCGTGAGAAGCAGCGTATCGGCCTCGGCGATGGCCTCGTCCTGCGCCAGCTCCCTGACCAGCTTGTCCGGCTCCGCGGCATAGCTGCGCCCGAAGATCGCGCGGGTGTTGTCGTCGATATAGCCGACGCTGTCGTCGCCTTGGTTGCTGCGGCCGAAATAGGCCCGGTCGCGGTCGTCGACGAGGGCGAAGATGCTGCGGCTGACCGAGACGCGCGGCGTGCGCTCATGGCCGGCCTCTTTCCAGGCCTCGCGATAGGCACGGATCTGCTTCGCCTGCTGGATGTGGAAGGGCTCGCCGGTCTCGTCGTTCTTCAGTGTCGAGCTTTGCAGGTTCATGCCGAGTTTCGCTGCCCAGATCGCGGTGGCGTTCGAGCTGGCGCCCCACCAGATGCGCTCCCGCAGGCCCGGCGAATGCGGCTCGATCCGCAGCAGGCCGGGCGGGTTCGGGAACATCGGGCGTGGATTGGGCTGCGCGAAACCCTCGCCCCGCAGCACGTCGAGAAACACCTCGGCATGGCGCCGGCCCATATCCGCGTCGTTCTGGCCCTCTGCCGGCTGGTAGCCGAAATGGCGCCAGCCTTCGATCACCTGTTCCGGCGAGCCACGGCTGATACCGAGCTGCAGGCGCCCGCCCGAGATCAGATCGGCCGCGCCGGCATCTTCCGCCATGTAGAGCGGATTCTCATAGCGCATGTCGATGACGCCGGTGCCGATCTCGATGCGGCTGGTCATGGCGCCGACCGCAGCCAGCAGCGGAAACGGCGAGGCGAGCTGCCGCGCGAAGTGATGCACCCGGAAATAGGCGCCGTCGGCGCCAAGCTCCTCCGCCGCGACGGCAAGCTCGATCGACTGGAGCAGGGTGTCGCCGGCCGAGCGGGTCTGCGATTGCGGGGAGGGGGTCCAGTGCCCGAACGAGAGGAAGCCGATCTTTTTCATGATGCCATGCGTGGTCCGGTCGCGGACGCGGGGTGCGTCCGGCAGGGAGGCAGGGATCGTCACGATCCCCCACGCCGATATAGGTGCGCCGTCCGGGAAGCGAGCTTGCAGCTTTGCATGAAGCCGTCTGCGCCCGCGCCCATCACCCCAGCGGCTGGCGGTAGACGATGAAGCCCGACTTGTCGGCGACCTTGTCGTAGAGCGCCTGCGCCTGCAGGTTGCTCTCATGCGTCTGCCAGTAGACGCGGAAGCAACCTTTGGCCTGGGCCATCTGCTTGACCGCCGCGATCAGCGCGCGCCCTGCGCCGGTGCCGCGCGCTTCGGGCGCCGTGAACAGGTCCTGCAGATAGCAGATGTCCCGGATATTCCAGGTGCTGCGATGGACCACCCAATGCACGATGCCGATCAGCCTGCCGTCGCGCTCCGCAACGAAGCCGCCCATCGGCTCGGTGCCACGGGTGAGCCGCGCGAAGGTCGCGTCGCTGATGTCGGGCGTAAGCGAAGCCTTATAAAACCTCAAATAGCCCTGCCAGAGCGGCTCCCACTGCACGCGGTCGGAGGTGGCGAGCGGACGGATGGTGATCTCAGGCATGGCAGGCTCCAGCGGCAGTGAGCAAGGCTAGCGCGGGCTTCGCCACCTGTCTCATGACAAGGCGATATCGCATCGATCAAGCCGAGCGGATGGGCGACTTGTCGCTTTAAACGCCAAATGCCAGAAATTGGCTGGACGACAAGACGCACAGATGCAGCGATGTGAAAGGACCACGATGATGCGACATGTCGGGCCGATCTTTCTGTCGATCGCAATGGCCGCGCTTCTGTCGGCCTGCCAGACGTCTCAATCGCGGCAGGAGCAACTTGCCGCCATCTGTGCCGATCCGGTCAACCGAGAACCCGGCTCGTCCTATTGGGGAGAATGCCAATCGCTCTCTCCCTCGAGCGATCAGCAGTTGCAGAGCAACTATCGGTTGGGAGCACCGGGTATTTGACCGGATCGCCTGCGACGCGATCGATTTTTCATGACGCCAGGCGTGGTCCGGTCGTGGACGCGGGGCGCGCTATGTCAGGGACCCTCGCAATCGGGACATAAGCGCCGGCGCATCCTGACGTCGCGTGTCGCCCTCACCACGTCACGCGCAGGCCGAGATTGCCCTGCGTGCTGTGCCCCTTTTCGTTGCCGAGCCCGGAAGTATAGCCAGCCGTCGCGTAAAGGCTGACGGCGGATGAGAGCTTGGCGACGATACCGCCGCCGACTTCGAGCGAGGTGCCGTCGAAACGCGCCGGGATGACGTCGGCCGCGCCGAAGCCGATCTTGTCGGTCCCTGCGAAGCTGTGCCAGAGATTCAAGGTCAGATAGGGCTGCATCTGAACCGATCCGAGCTGAAAACGGCTCTGTAGCCGTGCGCCGATCCGGCCGGTGAGGCTGTTGCCCGCGTCGAAGGTCACGGCGGAGAAACGGTCCTGCGTCCGGTCGAGCGAGAGATGCTGCCAGATCAGTTGCGCCTGCGGCTCCAGCGTGACGTTCGCACCCAAATGGATCGGATACCCGCCTTCCACCGAACCGGTGACGGCGCTGCCGCCGGTGCTGGCCCCGGCGCCGCGGTCGGAGCGGGCATCACCATCGAGCCAGCTATGCATCAGGACCGTGTCGAGATACCAGCCGGATGGGCCGATATGCGTCCAGTAGGCGCCCAGGCTGGTGGAATCGAGGGTTTGCTTGCCCACCCGATTGCGGGGCTGGCCGAGCGCGAAGCCGCGCACATCCCCCTCGGCGCGTGCATAGCCGAAGAACAGGCCGAGCCGGTCGCGATGGCCGTTCGCCTGCTCCCTGGCGTACAGGTCGAGCCCGGTCTGGAGCCCCCAGATGCCGCCGTCGAACTCGGGGGCGATCACGCCCGAGCCGCGTTGGTTCATGCGCTCGCCGAAGACGCGGCCCCAACCGGCAGAAAAGCTGCCCGCTTCCGAAAGCAGCGATTGCTCGCCCTGGCGCTGGTGGAAGGTGCCGAGTGTCGCGACGCCCAGCCGCCGGGCAAGCGCGGGCAGCCCCGCATAGATCGGCACCTCGGGACGGTAGAGCGGGATCGGGGCCGAACCCGCAGGCGGTGCCGGTGGCAAGGGCGGGGATCCCGGCGCCGCGACCGGCGGCGAGCCGGCCTCCGCCGGAGCGATATTGTTGCGCAGATACCAGTTTTGGCTGGAACCGGCGGTCGAGGCACCGTGAAACAGCACGTATTCATAGGGCCCAGCCGCGACGGGCCCGGCGAGCGCGAAGGCGCTCGGGCTCGTCGTGGCGCCATTGACGGCATCGACGACGAGAATGCCGTTGGCCATCGTTGCCGCGCCGGGGCCACCGGCATTGGTGATCGCGAGCAGCGAGGTTCCGCCGGCCGTTCCGCCATTGACGATCAACCTGTCGGATGGCGATCCGTCGCTGCCGAGGAAGGTATTCAGAGCGAGCGTGCCGTTCTGGCCGACATAGTTCGTCACGGTCAGGCGGTTGCCGACGCCCGTCCCGCCAAGGCGCGCCAGGCCGGCATTGGTGAGCGTTCCCGCGATGGTGAAGTTGGCCTTGGGGCCGCCGGCAAAGGCCGTGACGGCATCGGCGACCGCAATCGTTCCAGCGTTGGCCACGGGGCCCGTGACGCTGCCATAGCCGCCGAGCGTCGCGCCCGACGCCACGCTGACGGGCCCGCCGCCCGACAGCGCCGCCGAGGGCGTGGCTGCGTTGCCGATGGCGAGGGTGCCGGCGGTCACCACCGTGCCGCCGGTGTAGCTGTTGTTGGCGGTCAGCACCGTCGTGCCCGAACCGATCTGGGTGAGGGCGCCTGCACCCGAGATGGTGCCGCCGAAGGTCACGATATCGCTGCGGGCGAAGGCGAGCACGCCGTTATTGGCGACATTGCCGACGATGCTGCCCGCGGTGCCGCCGGCGCCGAGCTGCAGCGTGCCCTGGGTGATGGTCGTGCCGCCGGCATAGGTGTTGGCGCCCGTCAGTGCCGTGGTACCGGCGCCGGTCTTCTCGACCGCGCCCGTTCCGGTAATGACGCCGGAATAGACCCCGGCATCGGGCTGTGCGAAGCGCACGAGCCCGTTATTGGCGACCGTCGGGGTCAGGCTCTGGGCCCTGCCTTCGAGAATGCCTGCGGGATTGACGATCATCTGCCCCGCATAGGCGGCATTGTCGCCGGTCAGGCGCAGCGTGCCCTCCTGCACGGTCGTGACCTGCACATCGGTGATCGAGCCGCTCAGCGTCCAGGTGCCGGGCTCGATCTTGGTCAGGAACTCGAAGCCGGTGATCAGGCTGGCATTCAGCGCGGTCGGGCCATTGCCGGCGAGCACCAGGCTGTCGGTGCCGTCGCCCCCGAGGATGCGCTGGTTCGCCGCCACATTCGCATCGGTCAGATTGCGCAAGGTGGCGCTGTCGTCGCCGATGCCCATGTCGATCAGGCCGCCGATCGTCCCGCCGCCCTGCCACAGAAAGGTGTCGGTGCCGGCGCTCATCCGGATCTCGCCGGCGATCGCCCCACCCGTCACGGTGACGCTGTCGGTCCCGCCGCTGACGCTGATATTGCCGCCGATCGTGCCGTTGGAGACCGTGATCGTGTCGTTGCCGAAACCGGTGACCAGATTGCCGATGATCGAACCGCCGGACATGTTGAAGATGTTGTTGTCCAGCTTCATGTCGACGCGGCCGATCGTGCCGCCGGTCATGGTCGCGTTGTCGCCGTCCTCGAAGGCACCGACGATTGTCCCGCCCGACATGAAGAAGACATCGAGGCTGTCTCCCTGCGCCAACGAGCCGATGCTGCCGCCGGTCATGATGAAGGTGTCGATGCCGGTGCCCTGCTGCACGGCGCCGTTTACGGTCCCGCCGTTGATCTCGAAGCGGTCGGCACCGGGGCCGGTCGTGACGCCGCCGGTGATCACCGTCGTACTGCCGCCGGGAAGTGTGATCAGGCTCGTGCCGACCGTGTTGACATAGCTCGCGATGCTGCCGCCGAGCAGCGTCACCGTCTTCGTTCCGGCACCGCCCGTGATACCGCCGGAATAGCTGCCGCTGTTGACCGTGAGCGTGTCGTTGCCGGCCAGCAGGTCGACCGGCGCGACCGTCGGGTCGGGCGCCGTTCCGGCATTGCAGATGACGCCATCGTCGGCAGGTGATGTGGCCGAGCAACCGGCCCAGGCATCGTCGGAGTGGAGAGTCGGGGCCAGCAGGAAGGCGCTGGACAAGAGCATCAGATATCGCGACCGGGCGGGGTTGATCACGCACACTCCTTTTCGGAATTGCCGTGCCGGATCAATAGCCCCGAATCTCGTCGATCGATTGCGAGGGGGAATCTCGTCGATCGATTGCGAGGGGCAATTTCCGACTAGTCGCGAGTATTTTTGGAAGGAATCGACATCTCGGTCCAGAGAAAAATGCCGATCGTGCTTAAAATTCTCAGAATACCTCATTGCTGCGGCGCACCATATTTGACTGTTTGCGAGACGGTCGACTTAACATCGGAGCTGCGACGATGGTCGAATTGACGTAAGGTCAGATTGATGACTTCGCGGGTTCTTCGGTTCGGCCTTGCTTGACCGCAAAGCGCGCTGCGCCAAGGCCGCCGTGACGGCAGGGCTGCTGCCTCCAGCCAAAAACAAAAGCCCGCCCGTCCAGTGGACGACGCGGGCCATTGCTGGAAAAACGCGCGCTCAGAGCTGCCCGAGCAGCGCCTCGGCGCCGGAGATCTCGGCCTTGCCCGGACCTTCCTCGACATTGAGCGAGGCCACGACGCCGTCATCGACGATCATCGAATAGCGCTGCGAGCGGGTGCCGAGGCCGAAGCCCGAACCATCGAGCGAGAGGCCGATCTCCTTGGCGAAGTCGGCATTGCCGTCCGACAGGAACTCGATCACGCCGGCGCCGCCGGTGGCCTTCGACCAGGCATCCATGACGAAGACGTCATTGGTGCTGGTCACCATGATCGCATCGACGCCCTTGGCCTTGATGTCGGCGGCCTTGGCGAGATAGCCGGGCAGATGATTCTTGTGGCAGGTCGGCGTGAAGGCGCCGGGAACGGCGAAGAGCACGATCTTCTTGCCCTGGAACAGGTCGTCCGTGGTCTTGGCGGCCGGTCCGTCAGCGGTCATGACCCGGAACGTCGCCTGCGGAAGCTTGTCACCCACCTTGATGGTCATCGTGCCTGTTCTCCGTGAAGCCTGCGGCAGCGTGCCGCCCGGCTCAGGGATTAGGGCTTGGGCGCGGGGATGTCGAGTTCGAGGCGTGTCTCGATCGCCGACGGCTTGCCGCGCACGGTGATGATGAAGGGCACCGGCCCGGCCGCGCCCTTCGGCTGCTCGATGATCCGCAGCAGCGCGACGGTCGTCCCGTCCGGCTGACGCCGCAGCGAGGGCTTGCCGAAGGACCACATGCCGGCGCCCTCGATGAAGACGTCCTGGATCAAGCCGTCCGGCGGGGCCTGCAGCACCAGGCGAAGGCCGGGATCGATCGCACCCTCGTCGAGCTTGGCTTCCAGTACGGAGATCTTCTCCTTGTGCGGGCCGAGCTTTGCAGAGAGCGGTACGCGCGCCTCGAAGCTTTCCAGGCGTGGCGAGGTGACCGAGGTCACGCCCGGCTCGAGCCAGAGCCGGGCCTCGCCCTTCACCGGGATGCAGATCTTGTCGCAGACGGCATAGTCGAGCTTCAGCACGAGCATGACCGGCTTGTTGGGATCGACCGGCTGTACCGAGACCGGGATCACCACCTCGCCGACATAGCCGATGGAGTAGCCGCTTGCGTCCTGGAAGCGTTCGGGGGCCGGCCAGCGCACGTCGAGCCCGCCTATATTGGTCGAGCCGCTCCAGTCGAAAACCGGCGGCACGCCGAAATCGCCGGGGCTGCGCCAGTAGGTCTTGTAGCCCGGCGCCATCACGATCTCGACACCGACGCGCTGTTTGCCCGACGCTGCGGTCGCGCCCGCGATCAGGCGCAGCGACGAGTGGTCGCCCTTCGACCACGACGACATCGCGGCCTCCTGCGCATGCGCAGGGGCGCCCAGCAGCGCTGCGACGAAGGCCAGAAGGGAAAGAATGCGTTTCACGATCGAGATTTATGCGCTGCGGTTGGAAATTGCGACCAAAACCATTGAGGCCGGTCGAACAATCATGTGATGGGCCTGTTCGCGGGCATGTTGGCGCAGCAATGGGGCGCAATGGCGTCATCGACTTTCCGACGCGAACCCCTGTTCCCAGCATGGGTCAAAGTGATCTAGCATGGCTGCATGAAGATCGGCTCAAGTCAGCGCGTCAGCGGTCGCAGCTATCTCGACGGGCAGTGCCTGATCGCGATGCCCGGCATGACTGATACGCGCTTCAGCCGCAGCGTGGTCTATATCTGCGCCCATTCCGAGGACGGGGCGATGGGCATCATCGTCAACAAGCCGGCGGCCGACACCCGCTTTCCCGATCTCCTGGTCCAGCTCGACGTCATTCCGTCCGAGGAGCTGATCCGCCTGCCGAGCCAGGCCGAACGACTGCAGGTGCTGCGCGGCGGGCCGGTCGAGACCAAGCGCGGCTTCGTGCTACATTCGGCCGATTTCTTCCTGGAATCGGCGACACTACCGATCGATGAGGGCATCTGCCTGACCGCGACGCTCGATATCCTGCGGGCCATCGCGATTGGCAGCGGGCCGGAGAGTGCCGTGCTGGCGCTGGGTTATGCCGGCTGGGGCGCGGGCCAGCTCGAATCCGAGATCCAGGCCAATGGTTGGCTCCACTGTGCCGCCGACCCGGCCCTGCTTTTCGACGACGGCATCGACACGAAATACAACCGCGCTTTGGGCAAGATCGGCATCGATCCGGCCTTCCTGTCGAGCCAGGCCGGGCACGCCTGAACCTCTCCGTCATGCTCGGGCTCGACCGAGAATCTCTGTCAGGAGATGCTCGGTCGAGCCCGAGCATGACGCACCTGCCTCAAGCCGCCTCGCTCGAACTCGCAGCAGCCGCTCCCATCAGCCGGCGCGCTTCGGCTGCGCTCATTGGCTGGCCGAAGATGTAGCCCTGCGCGTACTGGCAGCCGAGCTGGTAAAGCTCGATCGCATCCGACTCGCTCTCGGCCCCCTCGGCGACCACGTCCATGCGCAGATCGGCGGCGAGCTGGACGATCGAGCGCAGGATCACCGGCGGCTTGCCGTTGCCCATCTGGCGCACGAAGCTCTGGTCGACCTTGATCGTGTCGAAGGGGAAGCGCTGCAGATAGGACAGCGAGGAATAGCCCGTGCCGAAATCGTCGAGCGAGAGGCCGGCGCCGAGGTCGCGGATGCGCGACAGCATCTGCGCGGCATATTCCGGGTTCTCCATCACCAGGCTCTCGGTGATTTCGAGCTTCAGCGTGCCCGGCAAGATGCGCCGGCGCGCCAGCACGGTCTTCACGTCGTGCAGCAGATCGTGGCGCAGCAACTGCCGGCTGGAGACGTTGACGCTGGCGAAGATCGGCGGATCGACCTCGAGTGCCGCCTGCCAGGCCTCCAGTTCGCGGGCGGTGCGATCCATCACATAGACGCCGAGATCGACGATCAGCCCGGTCTCCTCGGCGATCGCGAGGAAGTCCTGTGGCATCAGCCGGCCTTCGCGCGGATGGTCCCAGCGCACCAGCGCCTCGAAGCCGGCGATGGTGCGGTCCTCCAGCCGGACGATCGGCTGGTACATCACCTGAATCTCGCCGCGCTCGATCGCGCGGCGCAGGTCGCTTTCGAGCGCGAGCCGGTCGTTCCGGTCGGTCCGCATCGCCGGCACGAAGACCTCGATCTTGTTGCCGCCCTGGCGCTTGGCATGGGCCATTGCGAGCTCGGCGTTCTTCAGCGCGTCGTCCTTGCGGGCGGCCGGCGCCGGATCGAACAAAGCCAAGCCCACCGAGGGCGTCAGCAGGATCTCGCGTTCGGCGAAGGTGATCGGCGTCGAGACGGCGCGGCGCACCAGCTCGGCCAGCGCCAGGATGCGCTCGGGATCGCGCTCCGAGACCAGGATCATCGCGAAGGTGTCGCCGCCGATGCGCGCCAGCGTGTCCTGCGCGCGCAGCAACCGGCCGAGCCGCCGCGCCAGCGTCAGCAGGATCGAATCGCCGGCCGAGAAGCCGACGGATTCGTTGACCTGCTTGAAGCGGTCGATGTCGACGACCAGCACGGTCGGGCGGATGCTCTCGTCGGCGCGGGTGAAGCCGAAGACGGCGCCGAGCCGGTCCTGGAACAACTTGCGGTTCGGCAGGCCGGTCAGGTTGTCATGGACGGCATCATGCAGCATGCGCTCCTGCGAGGTGCGCTGCTCTGTGACGTCGGCGAGCGTGCCGATGACGCGAATGACCTCACCGTCCGAGCCGATCACCGGCCGCGCCTTGAGGTTGAACCAGTGATAATTGCCACCGGCCGCGCGCAGGCGCAGGTCGAGATTGAGCTTGCCGCGCCGCTGCTCCAAAACCGCGTCGAGAGAGACGCGGTAGCGGTCGCGGTCGGCGACATGCATGTGCTCGAACCAGCGCGCGGCCGAGCCTTCGAGAGCGCCGCGCGACAGCCCGAGCAGCGTCTCGATTTGCGGCGAGACGAAGATCTTGTCGGCGCTGACGTCCCAGTCGAAGACGAGATCGCCGGAGCCCGACAGCGCCAGCGCCCGTCGCTCCGTGTCGGAGACCAGCCCCTGCGACAGGCCGCTGCCGGCGAAGGCGTGCTGGATCACGGTGAAGCCGATCAGCAGCACGATCAGGACGAGGCCGCCCAACAAGGCAGGCGCGACCAAATCGCGTTGAAATTGTCCGGTGACGGTGAAGCCCGCAGCCGTTACCCAGATCGCCAGGAGGAACCAGGTCGGAATCAGCATCACCGCCCGCTCATAGCCATGCGTCGCCAGATGCAGGATCAGCACGAAGCCGACGGCCGCCACCGCCGCGATCGAGATGCGCGCGATGCCCGACGCCATCGGCGCGTCGAAGACGGCGAGCCCAACCAGCGCGGCGAGCCCCAGCATCCAGACGATGGTGACGTGGCTGTAGCGCACATGCCAGCGCGCGAGGTTGAGATAGGCGAAGAGGAAGACGAGCAGCGTCGCCGCGAGCACGACCTCGGCACCGGCGCGGTAGATGCGCTCGATCGCCGGCGTAAGCGGGAAGATGCGCTGGAAGAAGCCGAAATCGAGCCCGGCATAGGCCAGAACCGCCCATGCGAGCGCAGCAGCCGCCGGGAAGATCACCGCCCCCTTGACCACGAAGATGATCGTCAGGAACAGCGCCAGCAGGCCGGCGATGCCGATGATGATGCCTTTATAAAGCGTCAGGCCGTTTGTTTTTTGGCGATAGGCTTCCTGCTCGTAGAGATAGAGTTGCGGCAGGTTGGAGGATTTCAGCTCGGCGACGAAGGTCACCGTCGTGCCGGGGTCGAGCGTGATCAGGAAGACGTCCGCATCCGGGCTCGCCTCGCGCTCAGGGCTGAGCCCCTGGCTCGCGGTGACCGCCTCGATGCGCCGGTCACCGAGATCGGGCCAGATCACGCCCGAGCCGATCAGCCGATGGAAGGGGGCGACCAGCAGCCGGTCGATCTGCTCGTCGGAATCATTGGTCAGCGCGAACACGATCCAGTCCGGCCGCGCGCCGGATTCGCGAGCCCGTACCGCGATGCGGCGCACGATGCCGTCGGGGCCCGGTGCGGTCGAGATCTGTATGACGTCGCCGTCGGAGCGGTTGCGCTCGACGACATTGGTCAGGTCGAGCACGGTGGCATCGACCGGCACGCGCACGGCCTCGACTGCGGCTGCCGGACTGGCCGCTGCGAATGCAAGCCAGAGCGCAAGCCCGGCAATGCTGAGGCCGAACCGGAGAAGTCGGTCGGGAAGGGTCAAGCTGCGCTCGAATCTGGGGCAGGGAACGGTCATACGTCTTCGGGCGTCAGTCCTATCGGCGGCTCGTGGCAAGGGCAAGGCATCGGAGGCCCTGGACGAGGGCCATGCACCGCCTCCTCCCGTCACCGGGTATCGCCGGGCAGCCTGTCGCTTGCCAGCGCCGCATAGAGCAGGTGGTCGGCCCAGTTTCCGTTGATCCGGAGATAGGCCCGAGCCATGCCCTCCTGCTGGAAGCCGACCCGCTGGAGCAGCCGGCGGGAGGCTTCGTTGTTGGGCAGGCAGGCGGCCTCGACACGGTGCAGCGCCAGCTCCGAGAAGGCGAAGCGCAGCGCGCCGCGCACCGCCTCCGTCATATGGCCCTTGCCGGCATGACGCTCGCCCATCCAGTAGCCCAGCGTGCAGGCCTGCGCTACGCCACGCCGCACGAGCCCAAGCGTCAGCCCGCCGAGCAGCGCCTCAGAGCGCCCGTCGACGATGAACAGCGAATAGGCCTCGTCGGCCGCGATCTCGCGTGCGGCGCGCTTGACCCGCAGGCGAAACGAGGTCCGCGTCAGATCGTCCTCGTTCCAGACCGGCTCCCACGGCGTCAGGAAGGCCCGGCTCTCCATTCGCAGCACGGCCCAGGCGGCATAGTCCGTCGCCTGCGGCGCCCGCAGGATCAGGTTCTGTGTCCGCAGCAGCGGGCGCGTCGGCGGCTCGGTGGAGAAGCGGAAAAGCGCCATGGTCAGACCCTAATCCGCCGCCCGGGCCGCATGCCGCAGCCGCTTGGCCGGTGGCAATCCCTGCAGGGGGCCGACGGCCGCGACCGTGGGCTGGTGGCCGAGCAGCGAGCGCCCGGCCGCACGCACATCCTCGAGCGTGACCGCATCCAGCCGCGCGGCCAGTTCCTCGCGCGGAATCGCCCGGCCGAACAGCAGCACCTGCCGCGCCATCTGTTCGAGCTTGCCGCCGGGGCTTTCCAGCGAGGCCAGCAGCCCGACCTTCATCTGGGCCCGCGCACGGGCCACTTCCGCCTCGGTGGTATCGTCCGCTGCCTGCCGCAGGCAGGCGAGCGCGACTTCGATCAACTCGCCGACATCCTCCGGCGCGGTGCCCGCGCCGATGCCGAAGACGCCGCAATCCGAGAACGGCCAGTGGAAGGCGTCGATCGCATAGGCGAGCCCGCGCCGCTCGCGCACCTCCTGGAACAGCCGCGACGACAACCCGCCGCCGAGCACCGAGGAGAAGATCTGCAGCGGATAATGCGCGCCGTCCTTGAAGGCCTGGCCGGGAAAGCCGAGGACGAGATGGACCTGCTCCTCGTCGCTGCCGACGCGGGCCTCGCCGCCGAGATAGCGTCCGTCCTCGCGCGCAGGCTGGTTCGCGGGGCTTTCCGGCAAGGCGGCGAGATGCGTCTTCGCCAGCGCGACGAGTTCGTCATGGTCGACGGCGCCCGAGGCGGCCAGCACCATGTTGCCGGCATGGTAGTGGCGCGCCAGATAGGCGCGGATGGCGTCCGGCGTGAAGCTCTTCACCGTCGCTGCGGTGCCGAGGATCGGCCGGCCGAGCGGCTGATCGGGAAAGGCCGCCTGCAGGAAGCGGTCATAGACGAGGTCATCAGGCGTATCCTGGACGGCGCCGATCTCCTGCAGGATCACGCCCTTTTCCCGCTTGAGCTCCTCCTCGGTCAGCGACGATGAGGTCAGGATGTCCGACAGGATGTCCACGGCGAGCGGCAGGTCGGCACCCAGCACGCGCGCCGTGTAGCAGGTGTATTCGACCGATGTCGCGGCGTTGAGATCGCCGCCGACGCTCTCGATCTCCTCGGCGATCTCCAGCGCGTTGCGCCTTGCCGTGCCCTTGAAGGCCATGTGCTCGAGCATATGGGCGAGACCATGCTCATGGGGCAGCTCGTCGCGCGAGCCGGACCCGATCCAGATACCCAGCGACACCGTCGAAGCATGGTCCATGCGCTGCGAGACGATGCGCAGTCCCGAGGGCAGCGTCGTCAGCCCGACCTCGGGATCATGCGCGCCGCGCGGGCCAGCGGCCGCGACTTCGGCGATCTCGGCTGGGCCCGTCGCGCTCATATCGGCGCTCATGCCGCCACTCCCCGCACTGCCCGCGCCTTGGCCCGGACGAAGGCCTCGATCGCACCCTGGTCGTTCGGCAGCAGGGTGAAGCGCTCCTGGCGCTCCATCAGGTCGCCGAGATGGGCGGGCAGGGCCGGTGTCACCCCGCTCGCGGTCTTCACCGCGGCCGGGAACTTGGCCGGATGGGCGGTGCCGAGCACGATCATCGGCGTCGCCGGGTCCTTCGCGAGCCCGCCGCGCGCGGCTGCGACGCCGACCGCCGTATGCGGATCGAGCAGATAGCCGGCCTCGCGCCAGGTCCGGCCGATTTCGGCAGAGGTCGCCGCCTCGTCGATCCCGACCGCGTCGAACTCAGCTCGGATCGCAGCCAGCGGCCCGGGCGCAATCTCGAAACGGCCGGACTGCTGAAGCGACTGCATCAACCGGCGCACGGCCGCGCCGTCGCGGCCATGCACCTCGAACAGCAGTCGCTCGAAATTCGACGAGATCTGGATGTCCATCGAGGGCGAGGTCGTCGCATGGACGCCCTTCATCTCATAGGCGCCGCTTTCGAGCGTGCGGGCCAGGATGTCGTTGCTGTTGGTGCCGATCAGCAGGCGCTCGATCGGCAATCCCATGCGCTTGGCGACGAAGCCGGCGAGCACATCGCCGAAATTCCCGGTCGGCACCGCGAACGAAACCTTGCGGCCGGGCGAGCCGAGCGAAACGGCGGAGGTGAAGTAATAGACCACCTGCGCCGCGATCCGGGCCCAGTTGATCGAGTTCACGCCCGACAGCCCGATCTCGTCGCGGAAGGCATGGTGGTTGAACAGCGCCTTCACCAGGTTCTGGCAGTCGTCGAAGGTGCCCTCGACCGCCACCGCATGGACGTTGTCGGCCTCGACCGTCGTCATCTGCCGGCGCTGCACGTCGGAGACGCGGCCCTGCGGATAGAGGATGAAGACGTCGACCCGTTCCAGCCCCTTGAAGGCGTCGATTGCTGCCCCGCCGGTGTCGCCCGAGGTCGCGCCGACGATGGTGGCGCGCTGGCCGCGCAGCTTGAGGACATGGTCCATCAGCCGCCCGAGCAACTGCATCGCCACATCCTTGAAGGCGAGCGTCGGGCCGTGGAAGAGTTCGAGCACGAACAGGTTGTCGCCGATCTGGTTCAGCGGGCAGACGGCGGGGTGCCGGAAGGTCGCATAGGCCTCGGCAATCATCGCCGACAGCGCCGAGCCCTCGATGTCGCCGTCCGTCAGCGATCCGATGACCCGCTCCGCCACCTCGGCATAGCTCTGGCCGGAGAAGCTGGCGATCACGTCGGCATCCAGCGTCGGCCAGGCCTTGGGGACATAGAGCCCGCCATCACGGGCGAGCCCGGCGAGCAGGGCATCGGAGAAGGAGAGGGCGGGAGCCTCCCCGCGGGTGGACACATGCAGCACGGCGTCGGGTCTCGGTGATCTGGGCTTGGCGTGATCGTGCGAAAAGCTATAGGCCTCCGGGGCGTGCAGGGCAAAGGGCCAAGGCCGCCCCAAACTCAGCCCTCATCCTGAGGAGCCGCAAAAGCGGCGTCTCGAAGGATGCTCCAGATGTCTCCAGAGCCTCCTGGAACATCCTTCGAGATGCGGGCTGCGCCCGCTCCTCAGGATGAGGGCTGAGTTTGGGGCGGGCCGGTCTCAAGCCGCTTCGTCAGTCTTCCTGCTCCCCTGCCAGGCAAAGGCGGCGAACACGCCGATCAGCGTCGCGGCCAGCCCGAACCAGGTCAGCGCATAGGACAGGTGGTTGTCGGGGATGCGCGCGATCAGTTCCTTCGCATCGACCCCGGCCGGCGGCGTCAGACCGTCGCCCTGGCGCTCGGCCTCCAGATAGAACGGTGCGGCCGGTCCCAGCCCCAGCGAGGCGGCGATCGCGGCCGGGTCGCGGGTGTAGAACTCGCGCTGCGCCGGCAGGTCGGAGGGCGTGAAGGAGCCGCGCCCCTCCGACGCCCGCAGGAAGCCGGTCACGGAGGCTGCGCCGCTGGCAGGCTTGATCTCGCCGATCCGGCTTTCCGGCACGAAGCCGCGATTGACCAGCACCACGCCGCCGTCAGCCAGCCTGAAGCCCTGGAAAATCCAGCGGCCGAAGCCGGTGAGTTGGCGCGTGCCGGGCCCCCCCGAGGCGATGGTGGTGCGCACGCTCGCGACGGGGCCGTCGATGAAGCTGCCCTGTGCGGTCACGCGCGTCAGGTCGAGCCTGAGGGGATTGAGTGTCGGCCATAGTGCGGCAGGCGGCATTGCGGCCGGCGTGCCGGCGGCCTCTGACTTGAGCTTGTCGAGGAACATGGCCTTTTCGACCGACCGCGCGAGCTGCCAGGAACCGAGCCCCACAAGAATCGCAAAGCCGAGAAATGTCAGAGCGCCTGGCAGCAGCAGACGGGTCCAGGGCGCCGTGGCAGTTGTGCTTGCGCTCACTTGTCGAGCCTGCCTTCCTCAGCCTTGTGGGCATATTGCAGCGCGACCGCGAGCCCCTTCATCGGGCGCAGCAAGGCGAGGCAGACGATCACGGCGAGCGGCAGCCAGATTATCATATGCAGCCAGATCGGCGGCTCATAGGCGATCTCGACATAAAGCGCCGCGCCCAGCACCGCAAAACCGGCGATCAGCATGATGAACACGGCCGGGCCGTCTGCCGAATCGGCGAAGCTGAAATCGAGCCCGCACGCGGAGCAGCGCGGGCGCACCTTCAGGAAGCCGTCGAACAGCTTGCCCTCGCCGCAGCGAGGGCAGCGGCCGGCGAGCCCGGTCGAATAGGGCGAAGGCAGGCTGTGCTGGTCGTCGGCCATGGCGGCCTCCTGAAATGCGAAAGGCGGCCGAGGCCGCCTTTCCATGAAGCTGTCAGGGGTCTCGCCGGTTCAGTGCGCGGCGACGCCGGAGCCCGCAGCCCAGACATAGATCGCGGCGAACAGGAACAGCCAGACCACGTCGACGAAGTGCCAGTACCAGGCGGCGAACTCGAAGCCGAGATGCTGCTCCGGCTTGAAGTGGCCGAGATAGGCCCGGTACAGGCAGATCGCCAGGAAGATCGTGCCGATCACCACATGCGCGCCATGGAAGCCGGTCGCCATGAAGAAGGTCGAGCCATAGATGTGGCCGGCGAAGGCGAAGGAGGCGTGCGAGTACTCGTAGACCTGGCAGATCGTGAACAGGACGCCGAGAATCACGGTCAACCACAGACCCTGCTTCAGGCCCTTGCGGTCGCCATGGATCAGCGCGTGGTGGGCCCAGGTCACGGTGGTGCCCGAGGTCAGCAGGATCAGCGTGTTAAGCAGCGGCAGGTGCCAGGGGTCGAAGGTCTGGATGCCGACCGGAGGCCAGACGCCGCCGGTGAACTCCTTGCGGGTGAAGTTGATCGCCTCGCCCGAAAACAGGCTCGCATCGAAGAAGGCCCAGAACCAGGCGACGAAGAACATCACCTCCGAGGCGATGAACATCAGCATGCCGTAGCGGTGATGCATCTGCACGACGCGGGTGTGGTGACCCTCATGCTCGGCCTCGCGGACGACGTCCATCCACCAGGCGAGGAAGGTGTAGAGCACGCCGAGCGTACCGATGCCGAAAATGAGCGGGCCGAGCTTCATGCCGCCCAGCGTCATCGCCTTCATCCACATCACCGCGCCGGTCATCATGACCGTCGCGCTGATCGAGCCGACGAGCGGCCAGGGGCTCGGGTCGACGAGGTGGTAGTCGTGGTTCTTGGTATGGGCCCCGGCCATCGTAATCAGTCTCCGCGTCCGACTTTGCAGCGCTCGTTTCCGGCGCCGTTACTTACAGGTTCGACTTAGCCGCGTCACCCTTGGCGGGGTTGCCCCCGCCCTGGGCGAGCGGCTGCCCCGCCTTGGAGGCGAAATAGGTGTAGGAGAGCGTGATCGCCTTCAGCCCGTCGAGTTCGCGATTCGCGGCGATCTCGGGGTCGATATAGAACACGACCGGCGCTTCGAGGCTCTCACCCGGCTGCAGCGTATGCTCGGTGAAGCAGAAGCACTGGATCTTGACGAAGAAGGCGGCGCCTTTCTCCGGCGCGATGTTGTAGCTCGCAATGCCCGTCGAGGCCCGGTCGGTGCGGTTGGTGATCTTGTAGAACACCGTCTTGGTCTCGCCGACGCGAAGCTTGATCTCGGGGCTTTCGGGCTCGAACTTCCAGCCCAGCCCGGGCGCGACATTGGCATCGAAGCGCACCGACATCGTCCGGTCGAGGATGGTGCCGGCGCCGGCGGTGCCGACCATCGGCGTGCCGCCGAAGCCGGTCGCCTTGCAGAACATGTCGTAGAGCGGCACGGCCGCAAAGGAGAGCCCGGTCATGCCCATGGCGACGCCGGCGCAGATCAGCGCCGTGCGGCCGAGATTCGGCGGTCGCTTCGCCGTGTGCGGGGCGTTCGCCATCACAGCGGCCTGTTCATGATGGCGGGGCCGGTCTTCACCAGCGTCACCACGAAGAAGAACACGACGAGGCCGGCCAGCACGAGCGCCAGCGCGATCGAGCGGCGGCGGCGGCGCGCCATGTCCTCCGGCGAGAAGGCTACGGGCGCGGGCGGCTTTCTGCGCGACTCGCTCATCCGATCACCTTCGGCAGTGCCCACATCAGGCCCAGCCCGTTCTCGACCAGCAGCACGGCGAAGAGCCCGAAGAGATAGAAGATCGAGAAGCCGAACAGCGAATAGCAGGCCTTGGTCGCGGCCTGGCCCTCGGTTGTCCGCCAGACGCGGATGGCAAGCGCGATCATCGCCAGCCCGGTCGTGACCGAGACGACGAGATAGGCCAGCCCGCCGAAGCCCATCAGGGCCGGCAGCACGGCGACCGGCGCCATCACCAGCGAATACAGCACGATCTGCCGGCGGGTCGAGGCCGGGCCGGCGACATTGGGCATCATCGGGATGCCGGCGCGGGCGTAGTCGGCCGACTTGACCAGGGCCAGCGCCCAGAAATGCGGCGGGGTCCACAGGAAGATGATCGCGAACAGCACGATCGAATGCCAGCCGAGATCGCCGGTGACGACGGCCTCGCCGATCATCGGCGGAAAGGCGCCGGCCGCGCCGCCGATGACGATGTTCTGCGGCGTCGAGCGTTTCAGCCACATCGAATAGACGACGGCGTAGAAGAAGATCGTGAAGGCGAGCAGTGCAGCCGCGAGCAGGTTGGCGACGAGGCCGAGCACCAGCACCGAGCCGACCGACAGCGTCAGGCCGAAGGAGAGTGCCTCCGAGGGCAGCACGCGGCCGGCCGGGATCGGCCGCTTGGCGGTGCGGGTCATCAGCGCGTCGATATCGGCGTCGTACCACATGTTGAGGCAGCCCGACGCGCCGGCACCGACCGCGATCGCCAGCAGCGAGGCGAAGCCGATCACCGGATGCACCGAGCCCGGCGCGGTCGCCATGCCGGCCAGCGCCGTGAACACGACGAGCGACATCACGCGCGGCTTGAGCAGCGCGAAGAAATCGCGCGCCTCACCGGTGGAGGTCAGCGCGACGCCGTCGTTACGGGTGTCGAAGGCAGCGGACATGAGCTTCGTCGTTTCGATTCCTGAAAGGCGCGGCGAATGCGCCTGTCGGCCTTGTTCAGCGGCTGTGCCGCCCGTCTCCGAAACGCCAGCGGGAGGGCGCTCGGGAGAGGGGCGGCGGCGGGCCTGTGGGCCCGCCGCCTTGAGTCTCAGTGGTCCGAGCCGGTGATGCGCGGCAGCGTCTCGAACTGGTGGAAGGGCGGCGGCGAGGACAGGGTCCACTCCAGCGTGGTCGCGCCTTCGCCCCACGGATTGTCGCCGGCGAGTTCCTTCTTCGTGAAGGCCACGAACAGCCCGTAGAAGAAGATCAGCAGGCCGGCCGCGAAGATGTAGGAGCCGATCGACGACCAGAAATGCCAGCCCGCGAAGGCGTCCGGATAGTCCGCATAATGACGCGGCATGCCGGCTAAGCCCAGGAAGTGCTGCGGGAAGAACAGCAGGTTGGCGCCGACGAAGGCGACCCAGAAGTGCAGCCTGCCGATCCAGTCCGGGATGATGTAGCCGCTCATCTTCGGGAACCAGTAGTAGAAGCCCGCGAAGATACCGAACACGGCGCCCAGCGACAGCACGTAGTGGAAGTGGGCCACGACGTAATAGGTCGCGTGCAGCGAGCGGTCGACGCCGGCGTTCGCCAGCACCACGCCGGTCACGCCGCCGACGGTGAACAGGAAGATGAAGCCGATCGCCCAGATCATCGGCGCGGTGAAGCGGATCGAGCCGCCCCACATCGTCGCGATCCAGGAGAAGATCTTGATGCCGGTCGGCACTGCGATGACCATCGTCGCGAACACGAAATAGCGCTGCGTGTTGAGCGAGAGGCCAGCGGTGTACATGTGGTGCGCCCACACGATGAAGCCGACGACGCCGATCGCGACCATGGCGTAGGCCATGCCGAGATAGCCGAAGATCGGCTTCTTCGAGAAGGTCGAGATGATGTGGCTGACGATGCCGAAGGCCGGCAGGATCATGATGTAGACTTCGGGGTGGCCAAAGAACCAGAACAAGTGCTGGTACAGGATCGGGTCGCCGCCGCCGGCCGGGTCGTAGAAGGTCGTGCCGAAATTGCGGTCGGTCAGCAGCATGGTGATGGCGCCCGCCAGCACCGGCAACGCCAGCAGCAGCAGGAAGGCCGTTACCAGCACGCCCCAGGCGAAGAGCGGCATCTTGTGCAGCGTCATGCCGGGAGCGCGCATGTTCAGGATGGTGGTGATGAAGTTGATCGCGCCCAGGATCGAGGCCGCGCCCGCAAGATGGAGCGCGAAGATGCCGAAATCGACCGAGGGGCCGGGATGGCCCGACGACGAGAACGGCGGGTAGATCGTCCAGCCGGTGCCGACGCCATGGGCGCCGGGGGCGCCCTCCATGAACATCGACATGATCAGCAGCACGAAGGCGGCGACCGTCAGCCAGAACGAGATGTTGTTCATGCGCGGGAAGGCCATGTCCGGCGCGCCGATCATCAGCGGCACGAACCAGTTGCCGAAGCCGCCGATGACGGCGGGCATGACCATGAAGAAGATCATGATCAGGCCGTGGCCGGTGACGAAGACGTTGTAGCTCTGGCCGTTGGCGAAGATCTGCAGGCCGGGCTGCTGCAGCTCGATGCGCATCATGATCGAGAGGAAACCACCGACCAGGCCCGCCATGATCGAGAAGATCAGGTAGAGCGTGCCGATGTCCTTGTGGTTGGTGGACATCAGCCAGCGGCGCCATCCGGTCGGATGAGCGTGTTCCTCGTCATGATGTCCGTGGGCGTGAGCGTGCGGAGCCGCTGTTGCCATCGCCTTGGTCTCCTCGTGCGAAATCGCTTCGCGACAGTCAGTCAAATCAGGTTCGCCGTGGGCCCTGGGGCCCGCAGCAGGTTAATGGCCGTCACTCGCCGGCGGCGGCGACCTTGCCGGTGGCGTCGCCGGCATTGGCGAATTTCTGCTTCGATTCGGCGAGCCAGGCGGCATAGCGCTCCGGGCTGACGACGCGGAAGGCGATCGGCATATAGGCGTGGTTCTGTCCGCAGATGAACGAGCACTGGCCGTAATAGATGCCCTCGCGGTCGGCCTTGAACCAGGTTTCGTTCAGGCGGCCCGGAATGGCGTCGATCTTGATGCCGAAGGACGGCACGGTGAACTTGTGGATCACGTCGGCGCCGGTGACCTGCACGCGCACGACCTTGCCGACCGGCACGACCGCCTCGTTGTCGACGGCGAGCAGGCGCGGGGCCTCCTCGGCGGGGATCTTCTTGGCTGCGATCGCCTCGGCGCGCTGCTTCTCGTCGAGCATCAGCGAATCGAAGCCGAAGGCGCCGCCGTCCTGGGCGTATTCATAGGACCAGTACCACTGCTTGCCGGTCACCTTCATGGTGATGTCGGCCTGCGGGATCTCGAGCTGGAGCTTGAGCAGGCGGAAGGAGGGGATCGCGATCACGACCAGGATCAGCACCGGGATCACCGTCCAGGCGACCTCGAGCAGCGCGTGATGCGTCGTCTTGGAGGGAACCGGGTTGGCCTTCTCGTTGAAGCGCCAGGCGACATAGAGCAGCAGGCCGAGGACGAAGATCGTGATCACGAAGATGATCACGTTCAGCCAGTCATGGAACCAGTGGATGTAGTGGGCGACCTCGGTTACCGCGCCCTGCAGGTTGAGCTGCCAGGGGCTCGGCATGCCGGTTCCAGCCATGGCGCTTCCGGCCAGCAGCGTCGTCGCCGCGACGGCAAGGGCCGATGCGGCCACTGTGGCTGGGGTCTTGCTCAGAAATCGCATCGATCCGACATAGCTCCTCAATCATGCCCAGCATGGGCCGCCCGCCCGGAGCCTCCACCGGGAGGGCTCATGAAGGGGCTTTGTCCATGCGTGGCCCGTGCGACCGCGAGGTCACCTTGCTCTTCGAGATTGCGATAAATCAAACATCACGCTTGCGCCAGTGGGGCAACGCGGGGGGCCAACGCATCCTGTGCGGCATAATCGCGCGAGGTTGGGCAGCGCTGGCCCGGTGATGGCGGCTCTCTCCTTGACAGGACCGGGCCTGCATGGTCCCAACGCACTCCATAATGGGGTGAAGCGGGATTCCGCCTGGCGGGACCGGCTTTTTGCCTGAATTGCGCGCTTTGTTTCGGGCGCAGGGTTTCGGGTGCAGGATTTCGAATGCACGTCCGGCGACGGTCGCCGGTTTGGAGGATTCGCAGGGATGGGTAGGATGATCGGACCTGTCTGCGCGGCAGCCCTTGCGCTGGCGGGGGTTGCTCTGGGCGCCGGCCAGGCGCTGGCCCAGGGCGCGGTCAAATCGACGCATGGCGATTGGCAGATGCGCTGCGAGGTGCCGCCCGGCGCCAAGACGGAGCAATGCGCGCTCGTGCAGAACGTCGCGGCCGAGGATCGGCCGAATCTGACGCTGCTCGTCATCGTGCTGAAGACGGCCGACCAGAAGAGCCGGCTGTTGCGCGTGGTCGCTCCGCTCGGCGTGCTGCTGCCGTCGGGCCTCGGCCTCAAGATCGACGACAAGGATATCGGCCGCGCCGGCTTCGTGCGTTGCCTGACCACGGGCTGCGTCGCCGAGGTGGTGATGGACGACACCCTGCTCGGGCAGCTCAAAGCAGGCAAGAGCGCCACCTTCATCGTGTTTCAGACGCCGGAAGAGGGGGTGGGCGTACCTGTCTCCCTCAACGGTTTTGGCCCCGGCGTGGAGACCCTGCCGTGAGTGATGCGCTTCTTCGCCGGCAGAGCCTGCTGGCTCTGCCTTTCCTATGCCTGGGTCTCGCCGGCTGCGGTTCTTCCAGTTCGTCATCGGGCCAGCCGACTGCGATGCAGAAGGTCGCCAATGTCGTGATGTTCCAGTCGACGACGCCGCCCCCGGCCGATCGGTTGCCGAAGGAAGAGGAAGATGAGCAGCTGATCTGCCCGGAGGTCATCATCGCCGATGGCGGTGCTGCGGTTCGGGCTCAGTCCGGACAGGACAGCGGCAGCCTGCGCCACCAGATCTCGATCCTGAACGTTGCGCGCGAATGCACGCCCACCGGCAATGGCGGCTTCCGCCTCAAGGTCGGCGTCGAGGGGCGCGTGCTGCTCGGGCCGGCCGGCGGCGCCGGTAGCTATGGCGCGACGCTGACCACCGTGGTTATTCGCGGCACGAGCCAGATCGCCCGCCGCGCCGCCCGCGTCGGCGGCACGGTGGCATCCGGGCAAGGCGGCGTCGATTTCTCGCATGTCGAGGACGGCATCGTCGTTCCCGCCGGCCGCGGCGACGTCGAGATCATCGTCGGCCTGGGCGCTGGCGCCGCCACTCCGGCGCGCGCGCGCCGCCGCTAGGCAGTCGCGCCGTAAAGAGACCCGTTGATTGCTGCCAAACGAGGCAGCGCCGCGATTGACTAAGACGCGGCGTCTTGTATCTGTGCGGACAGCCGCAACATCCCCGCGGGAGAGACCGGGTCCGGACTTGTCCGGTTCCGGCGCCGAAGGCGCAACCGCCCCGGAAACGCTCAGGCAAACGGACCGCGTGGGAACTGGCACTCTGGAAAGCGGCGGGGGAAACTCCGCCCACCGACGGGTGTAACCTGTCCGGCGCCACCATGCCGGTACGGGGAAATCTCTCAGGTTCCAAGACAGAGGGGGCGCGTTCCGGACAGTTCCGTCCGGGGCTTGCGCTCGACTCTGGAAGGGGCCGTCCATGGCTGCCGATGTTGCTGAAGCTGTTGCCGATAGCGCAGATGCGCCGGCGCTGAAGACCCCGCTCCATTCGCGCCATGTCTCGCTCGGCGCCCGCATGGTGCCCTTCGCCGGCTACGACATGCCGGTGCAGTACCCGACCGGCATCCTGACCGAGCATAACTGGACGCGTGAGAAGGCCGGCCTCTTCGACGTCTCGCATATGGGCCAGTGCTTCCTGGTCGGTCCCGATCACGAGACCACGGCGCGTGCGCTCGAGGCCCTGATTCCCGCCGACATCGTCAACCTGGCTCCGGGCAAGCAGCGCTATTCGCAGCTCCTGAACGAGGAGGGCGGCATCCTCGACGACCTGATGGTGACGCGTTCGATCGATCCCGACGAGGACGGCGCGCTCTATCTCGTCGTCAACGCCGCCTGTAAGACGGAAGACTACGCCCATATCGAGGCGCGCCTGCCCGCCAATGTGAAGTTGATCAAGGCCGAGCATCGCGCCCTGATCGCAATCCAGGGTCCCGCTGCGCAGGCCGCCCTGGCGGCGATCGCGCCCGAGGCTGCGGAGATGGGCTTCATGACCTCACGCAGCATGAAGGTGGCCGGCATCAAGGCCAATGTCAGCCGCTCCGGCTACACCGGCGAGGACGGCTACGAGATTTCCGCCGCGGCAACGAAGATCGGCGAAATCTGGGACACGCTGCTGCTCGACGCCACGGTCAAGCCGATCGGGCTCGGCGCGCGCGATTCGCTGCGTCTCGAAGCGGGCCTTTGCCTCTATGGCCACGACATCGACACCACGACCTCGCCGGTCGAGGCCGCGCTGACCTGGTCGATCCAGAAGCGCCGGCGCGAGGAGGGCGGCTTTCCCGGTGCCGAGCGTATCCAGCGCGAATTCGCCGAGGGCGTCTCGCGCGTCCGCATCGGCTTGCTGCCGGAAGGCCGGGCGCCGGCCCGCGAGGGCGCCGAGATCGCGACGCCAGAGGGCGAGATCGTCGGCAAGGTCACCTCCGGCGGCTTCGGCCCGACCCTGAATGCGCCCTGCGCCATGGGCTATGTCGCCAAGGCCCATAGCGCGCCGGGCACGCGGCTCGACCTGATCGTGCGCGGCAAGCCGCTGCCGGCCGTCGTCGCCGCGATGCCCTTCGTTCCCAACGGCTACAAGCGCTGAACCCGACCAAACCCGTTTTCTGCTCCCGGAGACTGATCCCATGGCCGAGACCCGCTACACCAAGGACCACGAATACATCCGCATCGAGGGCGATACCGGCACCGTCGGCATCTCCGACTACGCCCAGGGCCAGCTCGGCGACGTCGTCTTCGTCGAGTTGCCGAGCATCGGCAAGAGCCTCGCCAAGGGCGGTGAGGCTGCCGTGGTCGAGAGCGTCAAGGCCGCGTCCGAGGTCTATGCGCCGGTCTCCGGCGAGGTCGTCGCGGTCAACAGCGAACTCGAGGCCGCGCCGGGAACCGTCAACGAGGACCCTGCCGGCAAAGGCTGGTTCCTGAAGATCAAGCTCAACGACGCCGCCGAGTTGGACGGCCTGATGAGCGAGGCCGAGTACCAGAACTACGTCAAGACGCTTTGAACGAGCGTCATTCTCGGGCGGCGCGCAGCGTCGACCCGAGAATCTCGAGACGAGAAATTGCTGGTTGAAGAGATGCTCGGGTCAAGCCCGAGCATGACGCCATTCAAGGGATATTCCCATGCGCTATCTCCCCCTGACCGACACCGACCGCGAGGACATGCTGGCGCGCATCGGCGTGCCCGATGTCGACGCGCTGTTCTCCGACGTTCCGGCCGGCAAGCTGCTGACGGCCCCGCTCGATCTGCCCCGCGCCAAGGGCGAGCTCGAGGTCGAGCGCATCATGGCCCGGATGTCGGCTCGCAACGTCGCAGCCTCCGCGGTGCCGTTCTTCGTCGGCGCTGGCGCCTACAAGCACCACGTCCCGGCGACGGTGGATCACCTGATCCAGCGCTCGGAGTTCCTGACCAGCTACACGCCCTACCAGCCCGAGATCGCGCAGGGCACGCTGCAATACCTGTTCGAGTTCCAGACCCAGATCGCTGCGCTGACCGGCATGGAGGTCGCCAACGCCTCGATGTATGACGGCTCGACCGGCACCGGCGAAGCCGTTCTGATGGCGCATCGCGTCACCAAGCGCCGCAAGGCGGTGCTCTCCGGAGGCCTCCACCCCCATTACACCGAGGTGGTGAAGACGCTCTCGGAGATGGCGAATGACGAGATCGTCGCGCTCGCCCCCGATGTCGCGGCCAATGAGGACATTCTCTCGCAGATCGACGACAGCGTCTCCTGCGTCGTCGTCCAGTCGCCCGACGTCTTCGGCAATCTGCGCGACCTGAAGCCGATCGCCGAGAAGGCCCATGCCCATGGCGCCCTGCTGATCGCGGTCTTTACCGAAGTCGTGGCGCTGGGCGCGATCGTGCCTCCGGGCGCCCAGGATGCCGACATCGTCGTCGGCGAGGGCCAGTCGATCGGCAATGCGCTAAACTTCGGCGGCCCCTATGTCGGACTCTTCGCCGCCAAGTCGAAATACATCCGCCAGATGCCGGGCCGGCTCTGCGGCGAGACGGTCGATAGCCAAGGCCAGCGCGGCTTCGTGCTGACGCTCTCGACCCGCGAGCAGCATATCCGCAGGGACAAGGCGACCTCGAACATCTGCACCAATTCCGGCCTCTGCGTGCTGGCCTTCACCATCCACATGACGTTGCTCGGGCAGGCGGGTCTGACCCGCCTCGCCGAGGTCAACCATGCCAATGCGGTCAAGCTCGCCGATGCTCTGGCCCGCGTGACCGGCGTCACGGTGCTGAACGAGACCTTCTTCAACGAGTTCACCGTGAAGCTGAAGAAGCCTGCGGCCGAGGTCGTCGAGGTGCTGGCGGCCAAGGGCATCCTCGCCGGCGTGCCGGTCTCGCGGCTGCTGCCGCATGCCGGGCTCGACGACCTGCTGATCGTCGCCAATACCGAAGTCAACACGGATGAAGACCGGGCGGCCCTCGTGGCGGCGCTCGTGGAGGTACTGTGATGCTGAACCGTCAGGGACGTCCCACCCAGGCCGGCGGGGCCTCGCATGAGGACCACGCCACCTTCACCGGCAACAAGGCGCTCCAGCAGATCGAGCCGCTGATCTTCGAGGTCGGCCATCACGAGACGACGGGCGTCGACATCGATGCGCCGGCGCCCTTCAAGGCGCGCCTCGGCAAGCACGCGCGCCAGGGCGAGATCGGCCTGCCCGGCCTCTCCGAGCCCGAGGCGATGCGCCATTATGTGCGCCTGAGCCAGAAGAACTACGGCATCGACACTGGGCTGTTCCCGCTCGGCTCCTGCACGATGAAGCACAATGCCCGCCTCAACGAGAAGACGGCCCGGATGCCCGGCTTTTCCGACGTGCATCCGCTTCAGCCGCTCTCGACCGTTCCGGGCGCGCTCGACGTCATGCTCGAACTCTCGCGCTATCTGATGACGCTGACCGGCATGCCGGCTGTCGCTCTCAGCCCTAAGGCCGGCGCCCATGGCGAGGCCTGTGGCATGATGGCGATCAAGGCCGCGATCGCGGCCAAGGGCGAGGGCGCAACCCGCACCGTCGTGCTGGTTCCCGAATCGGCCCATGGCACCAATCCGGCGACCGCCGCCCTGATCGGCTTCTCCGTGCGCTCCGTCCCCGCCCGCGCGGACGGCACGGTCGCGGTCGAGGACGTCAAGGCCCTGCTGGGCGCAGACATCGCCGCGATCATGCTGACCAACCCCAACACCTGCGGCATCTTCGAGCCGCAGATCGTCGAGATCGCCGCGGCGCTGCACGAGGCCGGCGCCTATTTCTACTGCGACGGCGCCAACTTCAACGCGATCGTCGGCAAGGCGCGGCCGGGCGATCTCGGCGTCGACGCGATGCACATCAACCTGCACAAGACCTTCTCGACGCCCCATGGCGGTGGCGGGCCGGGCGCGGGCCCGGTGGTGCTGTCGGAGCGGCTCGCGCCTTACGCGCCCGTGCCGTTCATCCATGTCGAGAACGACAAGCCGCATCTGATCGAGACGCGCGAGGAGGCGCCCGAGGGCAATCTGCCCTTCGGCCGCATGACCGCCTTCCACGGCCAGATGGGCATGTACGTCCGCGCTCTGACGTACATGCTGAGCCATGGCGCCGACGGCATGAAGCAGGCTTCGGAGGATGCGGTCCTCAACGCGAACTACATCCGCGCCGGCCTGTCGGACCTGATGTCGCTGCCCTTCCCGGACCACCCCTCGATGCACGAGGCGCTGTTCGACGACGAATGGCTCAAGGGCACCGGCGTCTCGACGCTCGATTTCGCCAAGGCGATGATCGACGAGGGCTATCATCCGATGACGGTGTATTTCCCGCTCGTCGTCCACGGCGCCATGCTGATCGAGCCGACCGAGTCGGAATCGAAGGCCTCGCTCGACCTCTTCATCGCGACCTTGCGTGATCTCGCCATGGCCGCCAAGGGCAACGACAAGGAGCGCTTCACGGCAGCTCCCCATCACGCCCCGATCCGGCGCCTCGACGAGACCCGCGCCGCCCGCCAGCCGGTACTGAAATGGGTCAAGCCCGCGCCGGTGGCTGAAGCGGCCGAGTAAGGGGCGACGGCGTCAGCCGTCCTCCCAGGGATTGATCAAATTGAGGCCGAGTCGGTGGAAGTCGCGGATATTGCGCGTGACCAGGGTAAGCTCGTGAACCAACGCGGTGGCGGCGAGCATGGCGTCCATCATCTGAAGATTCAGGCCCTCACGGCGGGACACGGCCATGATCTCGCCCCAGGCCGCCGCCGTCGATAGCACGAAAGGCAGCAGACGTTCGCCAAATCGGGACGGCAACTCTGTATCGACCCAATCGGCCAGCCGTTCGCGGCGACGGCCGTGTTGCATGAGAGCAAGGCCCCGATGCAATTCGGCCATGGTCACCACGCTGAGATAGAGGCGACTCTCATCGGTTTCCGCTAAAAAGCGGATGACGTCGGCGTTTGGCGTCGGCTTCTCGCCTTCGGAGATGACGTTCGTGTCGAGCAGAAAGCTCACAGATCAATATCGCGAGGCGGTTGATCGTCGCGTGTGAGGTCGATTCCAGAACCGCGTAAAGGAGAGTTGAGCAGGAAATCGGCGAATGTGCCTTTGCGCGCCGTCTTCCGCTCCCACTCCTCGACGGAAACCAGAACGGCTGCCGGTCGACCATTGCGGGTGACGGTTTGCGGCCCCTCGGTCTTGGCCTTTTCGATCATCTCCGAGAAACGTGCCTTGGCGGAGGCAACGGACCAACTCTCTTTTGCAGCAGTGCTCATAAGCAGATCCTCGAATATGGCTATGTTGGTCATTATAGTCATTTTGGGCTGGCGCAGCAATTCATCACCGAAACATTCCGATACGTAAATCTCCACGCCGCCTTAAGGCTTCCTTGACCATGTGCGGGGATGCTTCCGTCATGCGTCCCTGACGCAGTGTGGGATTCGTCCATGGCCGTGCGTTTCGTCAAAGCCTCCGTCGCTGCCCTTGCTCTGCTGCTGGGGGCTGCGGGAGCGCGCGCCAATGAGCCGAGCTATGGCCCCAACACCTATGATCGCACCCTCGAGGCGCTGATAGCCCATGAGGACATCGCCGGCCGCGGCGGCTGGCCCAAGGTGCCCTCCAGCATCACCGTGCTGAAGCCGGACGCGCAAGGGGCGGATGTCGCGGCGCTGAAGCAGCGCCTGATGCTGAGCGGCGACCTGCCGCCCGAGGTGCTTCCGGGCGATGTCTACGATGCCAATGTCGTCGCGGCGGTGAAGCGCTTCCAGGTCCGCCACGGCCTCTCCGATCTGGGGACCGTCGGCCGCCTGACTCTGAAGGCGATGAACACGACTGTCGAGGTCCGCCTGAACCAGCTCACCGCCACGCTGGAGCGGCTGAAGGGCAACGGCTTCAACTTCGCCAGCCGCTATGTCGTGGTCAACATTCCCGGCGCCAGCGTCGAGGCAGTGGAGAACGGCACGGTCCAGCGCCGCCACCTCGCTATCGTCGGCCGTCCCGACCGACCCTCGCCGGTGCTGCAGGCCAACATCACCTCGGTCAACCTCAATCCGACCTGGACGGTGCCGACCTCGATCGTGAAGGCCGACATCATCGCCCATATGCGCAAGGACCCCGGCTTCCTCGCTAAGTCGCATATGCGCCTGCTCGGCGCGGAGAACCGCGAGATCGATCCGGCCACGGTGAACTGGGCCACGCTGACCGCGCCCTATTTCACCGTGCGGCAGGACCCTGGCCCCGACAATTCGCTCGGCCAGATGAAGATCGACATGCCCAATACCGAGGCGGTCTATCTGCACGACACGCCGAAGAAGTCCCTCTTCCGCAACGATATCCGCTTCAACTCCTCGGGCTGCGCCCGTGTCGAAGGCGTGCGCGACCTCGGTGCCTGGCTGCTCGAGGGCACCGAATGGACCCTGCCGGCGCTCGAGGCCGAGATCGCCAAGGGCGAGCGCAAGAACATACCCTTGAAGAAGGCCGTGCCGGTCGCCTGGGTCTACCTGACGGGCTGGCAGGGGGCGGACGGGCTCGTCCAGTTCCGCGAGGACATTTACGGCCTCGATACCCCGCAGGGCATCGTTACCTCGACGATCCAGCGCCGCAAGCCGAAGCCGGTTGCGCCGCCCGAGGCGAAGCCGATCGCGACAGGCGAGCCGAGGCCGGTCCCGGGGGCTCCGGCGAAGACCGCTGCGAACTAGAGGCACATGCTGCGCTTCGAGAGAAGCGCTCTGTCATCCCGGACAAGCCGCGGAGCGGCGACGCTCCGGGATCCATCGTAGAGCTCCGGAGGTCTCCGATGGATCCCGGGTCAAGCCCGGGATGACGGCAAAGAAAAACGCCGCGGCCCGAAGGCCGCGGCGTTGATTTGGATCCGGCGTCTTGGATTGCAGTAGCCGAGCGCTCTCGCGCCTCAGTTCAGCTTGGCCTTGACCTCGCTCAAGCCCGCGGTGAACAGCGCGTCGCCGGTCTTGCCGCCGACCTGAGAGCGGATGATCACCTCGGCGGCGCGCGTCGCAGCCTCGGCGGCAGCTGCGCGAACCTCGGCCTCGGCCTGGCTCTCGGCCAGGGCGATCTTGTCTTCCGCCGATTTGGTCCGGCGGGCGACGAAATCGTTCAGCTTGGCTTCCGCCTCGGCGGCGAGGCGCTTGGCCTCTTCGTTGGCGGCGGCGACGATGCCGGCGGCCTCGGATTCGGCCGCCTTGCGCTTCGCCTCATACTCCGCGAGCAGCTTCTCGGCCTCGACGCGCAGACGGCGCGCCTCGGCAAGCTCCTGCGCGACCTTCTCGCCGCGCTTGTCGAGGCCGGCGACGATCGCCTTCGGCACGCCGAAATAGGCGAGGATGGCGAGGAAGATGACGAGCGAAACGGCGACCCAGAAAGTATCCATCTGTCTTCTCCTCAGCCGCGCGCCAGAACCTGCTCGACCGCCTCGGACGCCTCGTTGGCGCTCGGGGCCTGGCCGGTCAGCTTGGTGACGATCGCGATGGCGACCTCGCTGCCGAGACCGCGCACATTGGTCATGGCGCTGGTCTTGGTGGCCGCGATGGTGGCCTCGGCCTTGACCAGCTTGGCCGAAAGCTCGGCCTCGACGGCATGGCGGCGCGCCTCCGACGCCTTGGCGCCGGCATCGCGCGACGCCTGGGCGATGGCCTGTGCGTTCTTGCGGGCCTCGGTCAGCGCCGTCTCATAGGCCTTGGCCGTCTCTTCGGCCTTGGCCTGCATCTGGGCGGCATTGTCGAGATCGCGCGAGATCGTGTCGGCGCGCTCTTCGAGGATCGCTCCGACGCGGGGCAGGGCGATCTTCGACATCAGCCAGTAGAGCGCGCCGAAGGTAATGGCGAGCCAGAACAGCTGACCGGCGAAGGTCGTGGCGTCGAAGGGAGGGAAGGCGGCCTTTTCGCCGCTCAGGGGCGACGTCGCGGCTGTAGCCGTTCCGGCCAGCAGCACTGAGGCGACGAGACCGGCCCATCCGTGCCTGACGAACCGTGAAGATCGAACCGGCATGGGCTGCCTTTCAGCGGAAGGATTAAGAAAAGCCGCGCCCGAACCCGAGATCGGGTGGCCGGGCGCGACGGGAAGCAAGTAGTTGGACGCGTCAGACCACGAAGAGCAGGACGAGCGCCACGACGAAGGCGAAGATGCCCAGGCCTTCGGCGAGCGCTGCGCCGATGAAGGCGCGCGGGAACTGGCCATCCGCCGCCGAGGGGTTGCGCAGCGCGCCCGAGAGGAAGTTGCCGAAGATGGTGCCGACGCCGATGGCGGCGAGGCCCATGCCGAGCGAGGCGAGGCCAGCGCCGATGTACTTGGCTGCAACGGGATCCATGGTCTTTCTCCAGTGTGAAAAGGTGAGATGCGGGGGGTGGAAATGGGTGGTTGGAAACTCTTGGCGATCTGACCGGCTCAGTGGCCCGGATGCAGAGCGTCGTTGAGATAGACGCAGGTCAGGATCGCGAAGACATAGGCCTGCAGGAAAGCGACGAGGAATTCGAGCGCGGTCAGCGCGACCGCCAGCAGCAGCGGCAGCGGCGCGATCACATAGCCGAACAGGCTGCCGCCCGCGAGAAGGGCTACGACGAAGCCGCCGAACACCTTGAGCGCGATATGGCCGGCGAGCATGTTGCCGAACAGGCGAAGCGAGAGCGAGATCGGCCGCGAGACGAAGGAGACGGCCTCGATCACCACCATGAAGGGCAGCAGCCAGCCGGGCACGCCCGACGGCACGAACAGGCCGAAGAAATGGCTGCCATGCTTGACGATGCCATAGACCAGCACGGTGCCGATCACGAGGAAGGCGAAGGCCGCCGTCACGACGATGTGGCTCGTCACCGTGAAGGAGCCGGGCACCATGCCGAGCATGTTGGCCGTCAGCACGAACATGAACAGCGAGAAGACGAGCGGGAAGAACTTCATGCCCTCCTTGCCCATCACGCCGGTGACGGTGGAGGCGACGAATTCGTAGATCATCTCGGCGAGCGACTGCAGCCGGCCGGGAACGACCGAACGCTGGCTCGAGCCATAGATCATGATGATCGAGATCACGGCCACGATGATGACCATCAGCAGCGACGCGTTGGTGAAGGACAGATCGAGGCCGAACGGCCGCAAGCCGACGATCGGCTTGATCTCGAATTGGTGGATCGGATCGATTCCGCCGCCAGCCGCCATGTTTATCCAGCCCCTTGTCGTGCGGCCATCCGGCCGCCAGCCTCGGTCATTCCTTCGGCGCGCTGTCCTTCGACCCGGAGGTCGGACGCGAACCGAGCCGATAGACGGAGCGCATCCCAGCGATGGACCCGATCACCAGGAAGGTGATCAGCAGGAACGGAGACGTTCCAAGCCACCGGTCTGCGAGGATCCCGATCAGGGCGCCTGCGATGATGCCGCCTGCGAGATCCGTCGCCGCGCGAAAGCCTGAAGACATGGCGCCTGCGAGGGCCCCGTCCGGTCCAGCCTGGCTCGCGCCCGGCTTTTCGTTCTTTTCGGCCTCCCCGAGGGCGGCCTTCAAAGAACCCAGTCTTGCGCGCAACTCCGAGTCTGAAGCGTTTTTGTCGGGTTCGGACATGGCAGCAGCTCCATACCTGATCGTGAAATGGCCACGATCACGCAAAAAACTACACTATCCCTGTTCGAGCCCGCGCATCGAGCCGTCGTCAGCACGGCCTCCTTTATTGCCCGCTCCCTAAGCTGTCAAGGCAGGTGGATAAGGGCTAACGCATTGGAATATCTATAAATTCAGGGCAAGTGCGACATTCTTGCCGCATTGCGAAGGCGATTGTGGCGTTTTTTCAGCCGGCCTCGCGGATGCGCTCGGCGGTGTCGAGGTCGACGGAGACCATCTGGCTGACGCCGCGCTCGGCCATGGTCACCCCGAAAAGCCGGTCCATCCGCGCCATCGTGATCGGATTGTGGGTGATCAGGATGAAGCGCGTCTGGGTGTCGCGCGCCATCTCGTCGAGTAGGTCGCAGTAGCGCTCGACATTGGCGTCGTCGAGCGGCGCGTCGACCTCGTCCAGCACGCAGATCGGCGAGGGATTGGTCAGGAACACCGCGAAGATCAGCGCGGTCGCGGTCAGGGCCTGCTCGCCGCCCGACAGCAGCGTCATCACCTGCGGCTTCTTGCCGGGCGGACGGGCGAAGATCTCGAGCCCGGCATCGAGCGGGTCCTCGGCGTCGACCAGCTTCAGCTCCGCCGTGCCGCCGCCGAACAGCACCGAAAACAGGCGCTGGAACTGCGCGTTGACGATCTCGAAGGCGGCGAGCAGCCGCTCGCGCCCTTCGCGGTTGAGCGCGCTGATCGCCTGGCGCAGCCGCCTTATCGCCTCGCTGAGGTCGTCGCGCTCGGTCGTCAGCCCCTCGCGCTTGGCCTTCACCTCGGTGAGTTCGTCCTCGGCCCGCAGGTTGACCGCACCCAGCCTTTCGCGCTCCGCCTTCAGTCCCGACAGGCGCCGCTCGACGTCGCCCTGATCCGGCGGGCTCTCGCCGGCCTTCAGTCCCGCCACGGCGGCGAGCCCGTCGAGGCCGGTCTCCAGCCCATCCTCGATCTGCCTGGTCACATCCGCCACACGCTGGCGCGCCGCTTCCAGCTTGGCTTCGGCCGCAGCCCGGATCTCGCGGGCGCCGGCAAGCCCTTCGAGCGCGAGGCGTGCCTGCCGGTCGGCCTCGGCCAGCGCCGCCTCGCCCACGGCCAAGCGGTCGGCGGACTGCCGTCGCAGCGTCTCGGCGCTCTCGATTTCCGCCACGAGCCGGCGCCGTTCGGTCAGGAAGGTGTCGGGCGCCTCCAGCAGCGCGGTTCGCTCGGCTCCGACGGTCTCGATTCGGCGCCGTGTTTCTTCCGCCGTCTGGCCGCTTGCGGCCGCTCGCTCACGCCAGGCCTTGATGTCGGCGGCGATGGCGGCGCGCCGGCTCGTCCGCAGCTCCGCCTCGCGCGACAGGGTCTGCACCCCCGCGCGCGCGTCGGAGGCCGTGATTCGCTGCTCGCCGAGTACGACGCGCGCCTTCAGCAGCGTGCTTTCGAGTTCCGCCGTGGGCGGCAGCGCGGCGACCGACTGCTCCTGCGTCGCCGCCTGTGTCGAGGTCTCGGCGATGGTTCGCCCGAGGCGGTCGATCGCCTCGGTTAGGGCCGAGCGCCGCGCTGCGGTCTCGCCCGCCTTGCGTTCGGCAACAGTGAGCTGCTCGCGGGCCTGGTCGAGCGTCCTGCGTGCCAGCCGCGCGGCTTCCAGCGCCGCTGTTTCCGCCTGTGCCGCGGTCCGGGTCTCTAAAGTCGCCGCTTCGAGCGCGTCCCGTGCCGTTTCAGCCGTTTCTCGCGCGCGCTGCGCCTCACGTTCGAGATCGCCCAGCCGATTCTTCTCGGCCAGCCGGCGGGCGGCGGGGGAGGGCGCTTCGGCAGCCCCGGTGAAACCGTCCCAGCGCCAGATGTCGCCCTCGCGCGAGACCAGCCGCTGCCCCGGCTGGAGAAGTTCCCGTAAGCCGGGGCCGTCCGCACGCGCGACGATGCCGATCTGGGACAGGCGCCGCTTCAGGGCGGCAGGACCGCGGACATGCGCAGCCAGCGCCTCGCTCCCCGCGGGCAGGGCCGGATCGTCGCTGCCCGGCCCGGTGTCGCGCCAGTGGCTGGGCGCGGAGACATCGGTCGCCGCGTCGAGATCATCGCCGAGCGCCGCGCCCAGCGCGACCTCGTAGCCCTTGGCCACGGTGACCGAATCGAGGATCGCCGGCCAGCGGCCGCCGCTCGCCGGCGCGAGCAGCTTCTGCAGCGTCCGGATCTCGGTCTCCAGCCGCTGCGCCATGCGGTCGGCCTCCGCCAGCGGCGCGCGCAGTTGCGTCTCGCGCTCGCGGGCGGCTGCCAGCGCCGAACGAGCGGCGGCGGCGGCGGCGTCGCTTTCGCGCATGGCCGTTTCGCCGGTCGCAACAGTGGCGCGCAGCGCCTCCAGTGGCACAGCAGCGCTGCTGGCATCGAGCGCGGCCTGGTCGCGCAAGAGGCGTTCGCGCTCCGACGCGGCGCGGGTCTCGCGCTCCTTCGTCTCGCGCAGCGCCCGCTCCAGTGCCCCGCGCCTTGCGCCGAGTTCGGAGAGGGCGGCCTGCGCGGCCGTGTGATCGGCCTCCGCCGCGGCCAGCGCGGCTTCCGCTTTCGCGAGCGTGGCCGAGGCTGCTTGCGTGCTCCCCGCCGTACCCTCGCCATCGCGAGCGAGCGCGGCATCTTCTTCCGACAGGCGCGCAAGGCTCTCGGCGGCGTCGCGCGCCACGCTCTCCTGCCGGGCAAGGTCGCCCTGCAATTCAGCCAGCCGCTTGCCAAGTTCCTCGGCCCGTTGCTTGGCACGCCGGTTCTCGGCTTCCAACTCGTCGAGGCCGCGCTTGAGGCGCACCAGCGCAGCCGCGGCCGACGCCTCGCTTTCGCGCAGCGCCGGCAGTTCATGCGCGGCGATGGCCTGTCGCTTGGCGGCCTCAGCCTGGATCCCGGTCTGGTCGGCGACGCCACGCAGCGCTTCCTCCAGCGCCCGATGCGCATGCGCCTCCTGCGCCCGCGCCTCGTGATGCGCGATCAGCGCCAGCGTCGCCTCGGCCCGGCGGATGTCGGCGGCGAGGCTGCGATAGCGCGAGGCCTGCCGTGCCTGCCGCTGCAGCGCCTCGATCTGCTGGTCGATCTCAGCCAGCACGTCCTCCAGCCGGGTCAGGTTTTCCTCGGCGCCCTTCAGGCGCAGTTCCGCCTCGTGGCGGCGGCTGTGCAGGCCGGCGATGCCGGCGGCGTCTTCCAGGATGCGCCGGCGCGATTGCGGTTTGGCCGAGATGATTTCGGCAATCTGCCCCTGCCTGACGAGCGCCGGCGAGCGCGCGCCGGTCGCGGCATCGGCAAAGAGGAGCTGCACGTCGCGCGCGCGCACCTCCTTGCCATTGACGCGATAGGTCGAGCCCTCCTCGCGCTCGATCCGGCGCGTGACTTCGAGGACATCGGTCTCGTTGAAGGCGGCGGGCGCCTTGCGGTCGGCATTGTCGAGCGTCAGCGCGACCTCGGCCATGTTGCGGCCGGGGCGCTCGTTCGAGCCGGCGAAGATGACGTCGTCCATCCCCGAGCCGCGCATGTTCTTGAACGAGCTTTCGCCCATCACCCAGCGCAGCGCCTCGACGAGGTTGGACTTGCCGCAGCCATTGGGGCCGACGACGCCGGTCAGCCCGGGCTCGATCAGGAATTCCGTCGGCTCGACGAAGGTCTTGAAGCCGGTGAGTTTGAGGCGCGTCAGTTGCATGAGCGCACTCTTCTTCCTTCTCCCCTCGGGGGAGAAGGTGGCAGCGCGAAGCGCTGACGGATGAGGGAAGTCATATGACGCCCTGCCATCCTTCCCTCATCCGACCCGGCTTCGCCGGGCCACCTTCTCCCCCGAGGGGAGAAGGGAAGAACGCGCGCGTCCTCAGCCGCCGACCAGCGGCTCCAGGATCTTGTCGAATTCGGCCATCGAGAGCGCACCAGAACGCTTCTGCCCGTTGATGAAGAAGGTCGGCGTCGAATCCACGCCGGCCTTGGCCCCACGATCCTTCACGACTGTGACGGCGTCATAGATATCCTGCCTTTTCAAGCAGGCCTCAAACGAATCCTGTGTGAAACCGGCCTGCTTGACCATGGTCGAGAGCGCATCGACCGGCTTGTCGGTGAAGGCCCAGGCCCTCTGCTGGTTGAACAGCAGATCGGTCATCGCGACATATTTGTCGTTGCCGTTGCAGCGCGCCAGCATGAAGCCGGCCGTCGCCAGCGGATCGAGCGGGAATTCGCGCAGCGTGAAGCGCGCCTTGCCGGTGTCGATGTACTTCGCCTTCAGCGCCGGCCAAGTGTCCTTGTGGAAGGTCGCGCAATGGCCGCAGGTCAGCGAAGCGTATTCGATGATCGTCACCTTGGCATCCGCCGGGCCGAGCCAGACATCGCCGAGCGGGCCGGGCGTGGCGAGGTCGGCCTGGGCCTGGGCGGCGGGCGAGCCCAGCATCGCGGCTGCCGCGAGCCCGACTGTCGCCGTCAGAAGCTGTCGCCTGTTCGTCATCGTCGCTATTCCCAAGAAGTGCAAAAGTTGAAAAATCGGGATTCGGTTGCCGGGACCCAAATCTGTCGCCGGGACCATAGACGCCGCGACGATTGTGGCAAGATCGTCACCGCCCCTTGTCGCGTCTGCTCACGAAGCCGTGTCGACCGCCCGACGCTTCGTGCTCTCGGCGATCTGCTTTTGCGCGACATGGCGGCCGAGCCGTTCGAGCGAAGCGCGCAGGGCCGGGTCGGCGACGCCCGCGACCTGCCGCTCGACGCGCGCCGCGATTCCCGGATCGAGCGGAGGCGGCGCACGCTTCGGCGCGGGCGCCTCGACCGGCCCCTGCTTGAGCACGAGCTTGCCCACCGCCCGCCAGCCGAGATGCGTGTTGACCCGCTCCAGCACGATCGGCGCGAGCTGCTGCATTTCGAGCGCAAACGCGCTCTCGACCCGCACCACCATGGTCGCAGGCTCCGACGCCTCGCCCGGAGCCGGGCGGCGGCGCGGCCAGTCGATCTTCAGCGGCCGCGTGCGCAGGCTCAGCCGCTCGCCGACGATCTCCGGCCACAGCGAGACGATCGCCCGCCCGGCGAAGCCCTGTGCCGCAAGCGCCGGCGCCAGCAGGTCGTCGATCAGGTCTGCGAGGGGTTTTACGGCCATCTGCCATTGTGAGGCCGTGGCGGGCCGCCGGCAAGCCTGCCGGCGGCCCGGATTCGCGCGGGGTGGAAGTCCCGCACTACGGCTCAGGCGATCGCCCCGCCATCGACGGTGATGCTTGTTCCCGTGATCTGCCGCGCGCCCGGCCCGGCCAGGAAGGCGACCGCCGCGGCGACATCCTCGGGCTTGCCGTAATGGCCGAGCGCGGTCATGGCGCGCTGGGTCTCCGCCTGCTCTCCGTCGGCGGGGTTCATATCGGTGTCGGTCGAACCCGGATGGACCAGGTTGACCGTGATCCCGCTCGGCCCGAGCTCCCGGGCCAGGCCGCGCGTGAAGGACAGCAGCGCCGACTTGGTCATCGAATAGATCGTGACGCCGCCGAAGGGCACCCGCTCGGCGAGACCCGAGCCGATCGAGACGATGCGCCCGCCCTTCGGCAGGTGCGCGATAGCGGCCTGCGAGGCGAGGACGACGGCGCGGATATTGACCGCCAGCAGCGCGTCGATATCGGCCAGGCTGGCCTCGGCCACCGGGCCGCCGCGTGCGATGCCGGCATTGTTGACCAGGATGTCGAGGCCGCCGAGGCTCGCTGCCGCCTCGTCGACGGAGCGTTTCACCGCCGCCGCATCGGCGCTGTCGGCCTGGATCGCGAAGCCGCGTCGGCCCTTGGCCTCGATGGCGCGCACCACCTCCGCCGCACGATCGGCCGAGCGCTCATAGGTGATGGCGACGTCGGCACCCTTCTCCGCCAGCGCCAGGGCGATCGCCGCCCCGATGCCGCGCGACGCACCGGTCACAAGGGCGCGTTTTCCAGTCAGGTCAGTCATGTTCGAATCTTTCTGTGTTAATCGATACAGAATTAGCTAGGTACGTTGCGCCGCCCGGTCAAGGGATTTATATATCGAACGATGCAGAAATCGGGTGGACAGAATCTGGACGACCGGGCGCAGCGGGACGACGCGCCTGCGCGCGGCCGTCCGCGCAGCTTCGATCGTGAGGCCGCCCTGGCGAAGGCGACCCGGCTGTTCTGGTGCAGGGGTTACGCCGCGACCTCGATCGCCGACCTCACGGAGGCGATGGGCATCGGTTCGCCGAGCCTCTATGCGGCCTTCGGCTCCAAGGAGGGCCTCTATGCCGAGGCGTTGCGCCAGTACGGAGAGCGCTACGAGGCCATGGTCTGGGGAAATTTCCGCGCTGCGCCCACGGCGCGCGAGGCGGTTGCGGCGTTGCTGATGGATTCCGCTGCGGCGCTGACCGGCTCCTGCGGCCAGAACGATCCGCTCGGCTGCATGGTGACCCTCTCTGCCGTCGGCAGCGAAGGCCATGCCGAGCTCGGCGAGCGCGTCCGGGCCGCCCGGGCCTCGGGAGTGACGCGGGTCGAGGAACGCCTGTCCCGTGCCGTAGCGGAAGGCGAGCTCCCCACCGGCTGCGACATCCCCGGCCTCGCGCGCCTTGTCGTGGCGGTGCAGAACGGCATGTCGATCCTGGCCCGCGACGGCGCCAGCCGCGCCGAGCTCGAGGCCGCGGCGCGTCATGCCATGCGGGCCTGGCCGGACCCGGCGCGAGCCTGAAACGCCTCGTTCCGGCTTGCCCGCTCCCGCTGAGACGCTACACCAGCGCCATGACCCTGCCCGCCGCCGCCGATCTCCTCGCCTGGTATGACCGCCACCGCCGCAGCCTGCCCTGGCGCGCGCTGGCGGGCGAGCGGGCCGATCCCTACCGGGTCTGGGCCTCCGAGATCATGCTGCAGCAGACGACCGTCACGGCGGTGAAGCCCTATTACGAGCGCTTCATGGCGCGCTTTCCCACGGTGGCCGCGCTCGCGGCTGCGCCGTCCGAGGAGGTCATGCAGGCCTGGGCCGGGCTCGGCTACTATTCGCGCGCCCGCAATCTCCATGCCTGCGCGCAAGCGGTGATGGCCGCTCACGGCGGCCGCTTTCCCGATACCGAGGAGGGTTTGCGCAGCCTGCCGGGCATCGGCGCCTATACAGCCGGCGCCGTCGCCGCGATCGCCTTCGACCGGCCGGCAGCGGCCGTGGACGGCAATGTCGAGCGCGTCATGACGCGGCTCTTCGCCATCGAGGATTTGCTTCCGGGCGCCCGGCCGTTGGTCCGCGAGCGTGTGCTGGCGCTGATGCCGCGGGATAGGCCGGGCGATTTTGCGCAAGCCCTGATGGATCTCGGCGCGACCATCTGCACGCCGCGCCATCCGGCCTGCGGCCTATGCCCCTGGCGGACCCCTTGCGTCGCTCGCAGCGAGGGCACGCAGGCGAGCTTCCCCCGCAAGGCGGCGAAGAAGGCTGGCTTGACCCGCTATGGCGCCGCCTTCGTCCTGTTGCGTGAGGATGGCGCGCTGTTGCTGCGAACGCGGCCCCCGAAGGGGCTGCTCGGCGGCATGGCCGAGGTGCCCACCAGCGAATGGCGCGCCGATTACGAACTCGACGGCGCCGCGCAGGATGCGCCGGTCGTCACCCGCTGGCGCGAGCTCGCCCCGCCGGTGCGCCATGTCTTCACGCATTTCCCGCTGGAGCTGACGGTGTTCGCGGCGCCGGCCCCGCCCGGAATGGGCGCGCCACCGGGCATGCGCTTCACGCCGGCCGAACGCCTGGGCGAGGAGCCCTTTTCAAGCGTGATGCTCAAGGTACTGGAGACGGCGGGGCTGGCCTTGCCGGCGGCGTGACGTCGGAGCCGTCATTGCGAGCGCAAGCGAAGCAATCCAGGGGACGTAGCGCTCTACGGCTCCTGGCTTGCTTCGTCGCTCGCGCTCCTCGCAATGACGAAAAACGGCGAGCCTGGCCTCAGGCCGCGGCCATCTGCGCCCGGATCTCGCCGCGCAGATTGTCGAGCAGGGTGAGTCCAGCCGGGCGCTCGACATGCCAGAAGGTCCAGCCATTGCAGCTCGGCAGGCCCTGCGCCAGCGCCCCGACCTTGTGGATCGAACCGACCGCGGGACCCAGCACCAGCGTGCCGTCGGCGCGGATGATCGCGGTATGGCGGCGCTTCTCGTCCGTGACGGTTTCCCCGGCTTTGACGAGACCCGCCTCGACGAGGCTCAGGAACGGCACGCGCGGCTCACTGCGCTTCGACGGCGCGATCGCGAAGGCTTCCGGCGGTAGCGGCGTGATCGCGTCGATGCGCTTGCGCGCGGCCTCCGCATAGACACTGTCGCGCTCGCAGCCGATGAAGTGCCGGCCCAGCGCCTTGGCGACGGCGCCCGTCGTGCCGGTGCCGAAGAACGGATCGAGGATCACGTCGCCGGGATTGCTGGCCGAGAGCATGACGCGGGCGAGCAGGGCTTCGGGCTTCTGCGTCGGATGCACCTTGGCGCCGGTGCCGTCCTTCAGGCGTTCCTCGCCGGTGCAGAGCGGCAGATACCAGTCCGAGCGCATCTGCAGATCGTCATTGCCGCCCTTCAGCGCCTCGTAATGGAAGGTGTATTTCGAACTCTCGCCGTGCGCCGCCCAGATCAGCGTCTCATGCGCATTGGTGAAGCGTCGGCCGCGGAAATTCGGCATCGGGTTGGCCTTGCGCCAGACGATGTCGTTCAGCATCCAGAAGCCGAGATCCTGCAGGATCGCGCCGACGCGGAAGATGTTGTGGTAGCTGCCGATGACCCACAGCGCGCCATCGGGCTTCAGCACGCGGCGGCAGGCGGTCAGCCAGGCGCGGGTGAAGGCGTCGTACTCGGAAAAGGACGAGAACTTGTCCCAGTCGTCGTCGACGGCATCGACGAGGCTGTCGTCGGGCCGGCGCAGATCGCCGCCGAGCTGGAGATTATACGGAGGGTCGGCGAAGACGAGGTCGACGCTGGCCGCAGGCAGGCGCTCGATCGCAGCGATGCAGTCGCCGACGAGAACCTGATCGAGGGGAAGTTCGAGCGGCAGGTTTGCCGGCTTCAATCGTGACTGCAGCGCGGGCCGTCCGGTACGCGGAACCTGAATCCGGACGGCGGCGCTGGTAGTCCCGGCACGCAAAATACCCATGACGCCCCAAGACCGTTACGCAACTTCAACAGTCGCGATATTGCCGAGTCAGGGTAAAAGCCGGGTTTCCGCGATGAAAAAAATGCGTCCCATTCTGGGGCTGCAGTTTTTGCCCAGCCCATTGGCGGATAAGGCGAATTGCTAATGGCGGGTTAATGCGGGGGGGGCGCGCCTCAACGCCGCCAGACGCCCTTGACCGGTGCGAAGGAGTAGCGGTGCTCGGGGCAGGGGCCATGCGCCTGCAGGGCGGCGCGATGCTGCGGCGTGCCATAGCCGGCATGGGCCGAGAAGCCATAGGCCGGATAACGCTGGCACAGCCGCGCCATCATCGCGTCGCGCGTCACCTTGGCGACGATCGACGCCGCCGCGATCGAGGCGATCTGCGCATCGCCCCCGATCACCGCTTCGCAAGGGCAGGCGAGCACCGGCGGGTCGTTGCCGTCGACCAGGACGCCCGCGGGCTGGACCGGCAGCGCCGTTACCGCGCGGCGCATGGCGAGCAGCGTCGCCTGCCGGATGTTGATCGCGTCGATCTCGACGGCGGTCGCGCTGGCGATGCCGATGGCGAGCGCCGTCTGCGCGATGATCGCAAACAGCTCCTCGCGCCGTGCCGCGCTCAGATTCTTCGAATCGTCGAGCCCGGCCGGCACCGCCTTGGGGTCGAGAATGACGGCCGCCGCGACCACCGGCCCGGCCAGCGGCCCGCGCCCGACCTCGTCGATCCCTGCCAGCGGCCAGAGCCCGCTGAAGATGGCATGTGTCTCGCGGTGGAAATGGGCGGTCATGGCGGGCTTATGCCGAAGCAGCGTTAAGGAAACCAGACGGTATTCTACTCCACCCCGTCATTGCGAGCGCAGCAAAGCAATCCAGCGTCGTCGAGTGAGCCCTCTGGATTGCTTCGCTGCGCTCGCAATGACGGTTGGGGCGCAAGGCGAAACGGGGCAAGGTCAAAACAAACTCAACTGCGCCTTCTCCTTCTCCGGCTTCAGGAACAGGTCGCTGCGCAGCCGCGTCCGCGTGCCGTTAAAGCCGTAGCGCTCGGCTGCCATCTCGAAGCGCCGGCCGATCATCCAGGCATAGGGCCCGGAGCCGACCATGCGCTGGCCCCAGTTCGCGTCATAGTCCTTGCCGCCGCGCGTCGAGCGGATCAGCGAGACGACATGGCGCAGCTTGTCGGGATGGTGGGTCAGCAGCCAGTCCTGCACGAGGTCCTTCACCTCGAGCGGCAGCCGCAGCAGCACATAGCCGGCCTCGCGCGCGCCGGCGGCCTTGGCGGCATCGAGGATGCGCTCGATCTCGTGCTCGTTGATCGCGGGGATGATCGGCGCGACCAGAACGGTCACCGGGATGCCGGCTTCCGACAGCGCCTTGATCGTCTCCAGCCGCTTGGCCGGGGAAGCGGCGCGCGGCTCCATGCCGCGCGAGACTTTCGAATCCAGCGTCGTCACGGAGATCGCGACCTTGGCCAGCCCCTTCGCCGCCATCGGCGCGAGGATGTCGATGTCGCGCTGGACCAGCGCCGATTTCGTCACGATGCCGACCGGATGGTTGAAGCGGGCGAGCACCTCGAGGATCTGGCGCATGATCCTGAGCTTCCGCTCGATCGGCTGATAGGCATCGGTGTTGGTGCCGATCGCGATGGTGCGCGGCTGGTAGGAGGCGGCCGAGAGCTCCTTCTCCAGCAGGAGGGCTGCATCGGGCTTGGCGGTCAGCTTGCTCTCGAAGTCGAGCCCCGGCGACAGGCCGAGATAGGCATGCGTCGGCCTGGCGAAGCAGTAGACGCAGCCATGCTCGCAGCCACGATAGGGGTTGATCGAACGGTCGAAGGAAATATCCGGGGAATCATTTCTCGTGATGATGGTGCGCGGCTTCTCGACCGCGACCTCTGTCTTGAACGGTGGCAATTCGCCGAGAGAGCCCCAGCCATCATCCTCGTCGATGCGCTGCTCGGCCTCGTAGCGCCCGCCCGGATTGATCGTCGCGCCGCGCCCGCGCCGCCGCTCGGGGTCGATGCGGTGGCCGGCATAGGCCAGCGGTTCGACGGCTGCGACGCGTGCGGAAACTGACATCGGCGCACTGTCCTGCCGTTTCAACGGCTGGGCCGGAATCGGCCGCGATGAGGGTCTGCTCTGGCCCATGGCGCTGAACCATCCCTGAAAATCGCCGGGAATCGGCGGTTTCTTTGAGGGTCTATGTGAACATAAAGAGAACGGATTGCAAGTGACAGGATTGCGACATGCTGCGCTGCGCCATAAGGGATTGCGTATGCTCACAGCGGTCATACGGGTCGATGGTTCGCGCGCCGCTGGTTCGGCCGAGGCACTCGCCGCGACCTTCTCCGTCCTGATCCCGGCCGTCGCCGACGGCTTCCTCGGCCATGCCGTCGTGATCGATGCCCTCGGCCACGCCGATTTCGAGCGCCTGGCCGATGCGACGGGGGCGAGCTATCTGCGCGCCGGCGGGGCCGAAGGCTGGCATCTCGGTGCCGCCCAGGCCCGCGGCGAGTGGCTGTTCCTGCTCGAAGCGGGCGATGTCCCGCAGGTCCACTGGGCGCAGGCCGTCGAGCGCCATCTCATCCTCGCGCCGGACACGCCGGCTTTGATCCCGCTGCGCGGTGTCGGCGGCTCGCTGCGCGAGCGCGCAGCGATCTCTTTCGGCCCCCGCCGCCTGCGTCCGGGGCTGATCGTGTCGAAGGGCCATGTCCTGGCCGGACGCCTCGGCGCTGCGCCTCGCCGGCTTTCGGTCAGGCGCGAGCGCGCCGGGGGCTGAGACACGACCGCCTCGGATCGGCCAGCCGGTTCTCCCCTGATGACTGCCGCTGTCAGGTCGTGGATCAGGGCGATCGCGACTGTGCTGCTCTGCCTCTTCAGCTGCGCCAGCCACGGCTCGCGGCGGACGGTTCAGGTTTCATAGGCCGGCATCAGAGCGCTCGGCGAGCCGTCCAATGTGCAGAGCTGATCTCGATCCCCTCCGATTCCTCTTCCCAGCCAGCGACGAGCCTCAATTCGGGCAGAAGCGGGCCCTGCGAGCCTGGGCCAGACGCCGAAGAAGGAGAAAGCCGAGGCTGACGTCTTGCGACAGGTCTCGCAATGGCAAGCCCGATGCGCACGGGCTCGCCGTCGATCTCGTCGCGGATCTGTCCGCAATCACAGCCGCCGGATAATCTCCTCGGGACCCTGGCAGGTTTGGGTGTTCCGCTGAGGGCGAAGGATCGACGGAGCTCTGTCAGGCCCAGTTCCAGACGAACCCGCCGACTGACACGGAGTGCGCCCGACGAGCGCATCGCCGTGGCTCGTCATACATGATCTCCGTCCGTCCCGCCCTTCGGCGACTGCAATCACGCGGCACCGGCGATCTCTTGTCTCCGGCGATGGAACGGCTTGCTTTGCTTCGCGTTGCGCCCAGCAGGCGGGGGCCTCGAAATCAAGGAAGACCCCATGAGAGCGCTGTGCTGGCACGGCACGGGCGACGTGCGCGTCGACACCGTCCCCGATCCCAAGATCGAGCATCCCCGCGACGCGGTCATCAAGATTACCTGCTGCGCGATCTGCGGCTCGGATCTGCATCTTCTAGACGGCTATCAGCCGACGATGGAAAGCGGCGATATCCTTGGACATGAGAACATGGGCGTCGTGATGGCGCTCGGCTCGGAGGTGACCAACCTCAAGGTCGGCGACCGCGTGGTCGTGCCCTTCACCATCAGCTGCGGCGATTGTTGGTTTTGCCGGAAGGGCATGTTCTCCGCCTGCGACCGGACCAATCCGAATGCCGAGATGGCCGCCAAGGCGATGGGGCAGTCCCCCGCCGGCCTGTTCGGCTTCAGCCATATGATGGGCGGCTATAGCGGCGGCCAGGCGGAATATCTGCGGGTGCCGATGGCCGATATCGGCCCGATCAAGGTGCCCGACAGCGTGACCGACGAGCAGGCCCTGTTCCTGTCCGACATCTTCCCGACCGGCTACATGGCGGCCGAGAACGCCCAGATCGAAAACGGCGATACCGTTGCGATCTGGGGCTGCGGCCCGGTCGGCCAGTTCGCGATCCGCTCGGCCTTTATGATGGGCGCAGGCCGGGTTATCGCCATCGACGAGGTGCCCGAACGGCTCGCCATGGCCGAGGCCGGCGGGGCGGAGACGCTGGATTTCAGCAAGGTCGACATCTACGACGCGCTGATGGTCATGACGAAGGGCAGGGGTCCAGACAGCTGCATCGACGCGGTCGGATGCGAAGCATCGGGCCACGGGGCGGCGGATGCCATCCTCGACAAGGTGAAGGCCGCGGCGTTCCTGGCCACCGATCGCGTGCATGTTCTCCGTCAGGCGATCATGTGCTGCCGCAAGGGCGGTACGGTCTCGATTCCGGGCGTCTATGTCGGAATGGGCGACAAGATCCCGATCGGCGCGGCGATGAACAAGGGCCTGACCTTCAAGATGGGCCAGACCCACGTCCAGGCTTATACCAAGCCTTTGCTTGCCAAGATCGAGGCTGGCGAGATCGATCCGAGCTTCGTCGTCACGCACCCGGCCAGCCTCGAGGACGCGCCCGAAATGTACAGAAAATTCCGGGACAAGGAGGATGGCGTCATCAAGGTCGTGCTGAGGCCGTAAGCCCGGACGACAGTCTATCAGGCGCGCTGCATGGCCGGGGCGCCTGGAGCTGCCTTAAAGCTGCTACCTATCCTAGAGCTGCGTCGCCTTGAAGGTATCGCAGCTCTGCATCGAGCCGGTCCTGAGCCCGGTGTTGAACCAGCGCTGGCGCTGCGCCGACGAGCCATGCGTGAAGGAATCGGGCACGACCTCGCCGCGAGAGGCCTTCTGCAGCTTGTCGTCGCCGATCGCGGCAGCGGTGCGCATCGCTTCCTCGATGTCGCTCTGGTCGATCCGGCCCATCGCCTGGATGTTGTGGGCCCAGACGCCGGCGAAGCAGTCGGCCTGCAATTCGATCCTGACCGAGATCTCGTTGGCCCTGGTCTCGCTCGACCGTTCGCGCAGGGCGTTGGCCTTGGGCAGGATGCCGAGCAGGTTCTGGATGTGATGGCCGACCTCGTGGCCGATGACATAGGCATAGGCGAAGTCGCCGCCGCCGCCGAGCTTGCGCTGCATCTCCTGGAAGAATGAGAGGTCGAGATAGACGCGCTTGTCGGGCGGGCAATAGAACGGCCCCATCGCCGCCTGCGCCGTGCCGCAGCCGGAGCGGTCGACATTCGAGAACAGCACGAGCCGCGGCGGCTCGTAGCGCATATTCGCCTGCTGCGGCAGAAGCTTCGACCAGACGTCCTCGTTCTGCGCCAGCACGGCCGAGACGAAACGGCCCATCTCGTCCTGCGGCGGTCCCGACGAGCGGCGCGTCTCCTGCGTCGGGGCGTTGCGCCCGCCGATGCCGCCGATCAGCTCGGCCCCGCCGATCAGCAGGCGCGGATCGATGCCGAGCGCCCAGCCGACGAGGCCGAGCACGACCATGGTGCCTATCCCTAAGCCCCCGCGTCCGCCGGGAAGGCCGGCGAAATCGCCGCCGCCACCGCCGCCGCGCCGGTCCTCGAGATTGTCCGACTGGCGATAGTCTTCCCACTGCATGGCGTCGGATCCTCAGCTCAGATGTCGTGCAATCTCGGGGAGAGACGGGCGGAACTCAAGCGCTGCTAACGCATGACGTCGAAATCGGTTCAGCCGGGCGTGTCGAGGGCGGTCTTCAGCGCCCGCATGTCGCGCCAGGCAAGGCGCTTCTGCAGCGGCTGGCGCAGAAGATAGGCCGGGTGCAGCGTCGCCATGGCGCGGATGCGCCGGGTGCCGGTGTCGTATTCCAGCCATTTGCCGCGCGAGGCCAGGATACCGGAGAGCCCGAGCAGCCCCTGCGCCGAGGGCCCGCCGATGCAGATCAGGATATCGGGGTCCGCGAGCTGGATCTGGCGCTGGATGAAGGGCAGGCAGATCGCGACCTCCTGCGGCGTCGGCGTGCGGTTGCCCGGCGGCCGCCACGGCAGCAGGTTGGCGATATAGACGTCGTCCTTGCGGCTCAGCCCGATCGCCGCCAGCATCCGGTCGAGCAATTGGCCGGAGCGTCCGACGAAGGGCAGGCCGATGCGATCCTCGTCGGCGCCGGGCGCCTCGCCGACGATCATCACGCGGCCCTCCGGATTGCCGTCTGCGAAGACCAGGTTCTTCGCGGTCGCTTTCAGCGCGCAGCCCTCGAACTTTGCCAGCGCCTCCTTGAGCGCGTCGAGGGACGCTGCCTCCTGCGCCAGCACCTTGGCGCTGAGCGTGGCATCATCGGGTGCCGTGGCGGCCGCAGCATTCGGCCGCATGACCGCGGCAGGGGCCTGCCCGGCGCGGGGCGGCAGCGTCGGGCGGGCGCGCGGGGCGTCGCTCGCGGCCGGCGGGGCTGCGAAATGGTCGTGCGGCGCCTCGTCCAGCGCCTCGGTGATGCCCATTTCGGCATACCAGGCGATCAGCTCGGCATGGTCGGGCGCGCTATCCAGGCTCATCTTTGAACCTTATCACGCCTGCCGCTGATTTCGCGAGCGCTTCGCTTGCCGCGGAATCTCTCCGGTTTGAAATATTTGCGGCTAAGCTGATCGAATGGCCGGTAAGCTGAAAGACTGGGCGCGCACGGCAAAGCGCGACGTCCACGCGATTTACCTCGCCTCTCGCGATCCCCGCACTCCGTGGTACGCGAAGGCGCTTGCGCTTTGCGTCGCCGGATACGCTCTGTCGCCGATCGATCTGATTCCCGATTTCATTCCGGTGCTGGGCTATCTCGATGACGTGATACTCGTCCCGCTCGGTATTTTGGCTGTGGTCAGGATGATACCGCCAGAGGTCATGGCGGAGCACCGCGCGGCCGCCGCTCTCGCCGGCGAGCGCCCGGTGAGCCGAGCCGCCGCCGCGGTGATCACCAGCATCTGGATCGTGTCCATCGCCGCGCCGGCGTGGCTCGGCTATCGCTATTTCGCAGGCTGAATTCAGATCGGACCCTGTGCTTGCAGCCTCCCACCCCGATGATCGATCCCCGGTTGCAAATTGAACCACACGCTTGGATAGAGGGTTTCCAGACTGTCGTTCCGCCAGCCTTGAACCGGCCGGCAAGATAGTTCATATATAAACTAATTGGCTTTGAGGCTGCGCGCAGGCCTTCGGAGGGCAGGATGGATCTCGAACAAGCACAGGCCGAGCCGCGCGAGAGCATGGACTATGACGTCGTCATCGTCGGTGCCGGTCCCGCCGGGCTTTCGGCCGCGATCCGCCTGAAGCAGCTCGACGAGAATATCTCGGTCGTCGTCGTCGAGAAGGGCGCCGAGGTCGGCGCGCATATCCTGTCGGGCGCGGTGATCGATCCCTCAGGCCTCGACAAGCTCCTGCCCGACTGGCGGCAGGACGAGGCGCGCCCGCTGACGACGCAGGTGAGCGAGGACATCTTCTATTTCCTGACCGCGCCCAACGGCCTTCGCCTGCCGAATTTCGGCATGCCGAAGCTGATGAACAATCACGGCAATTTCGTCGGCTCGCTCGGCCTCGTGACGAAGTATCTGGCCGCCCAGGCCGAGGTGCTCGGCGTCGAGATCTATCCGGGCTTCGCCGCTGCCGAACTGCTCTTCGACGAGAACGGCGCGGTGCTCGGCATCGCCACCGGCGACATGGGGATCGCCAAGAATGGCGAGGTCTCGGAACGTTTCACCCGCGGCATGGAGCTGCGTGGTCGCTATACCCTGCTGGGCGAGGGCGCGCGCGGTTCGCTCTCCAAGATCGCGATCCGCAAATTCGGCCTCGACGCGGGCCGCGAGCCGCAGAAATACGGCATCGGCCTGAAGGAGGTCTGGCAGGTCAAGCCGGAGAAGTTCCACAAGGGCCGCGTCCAGCACTCCTTCGGCTGGCCGCTCGACAACGGCACCGGCGGCGGCTCCTTCCTCTACCATTTCGACGACAACCTGGTCACGGTCGGCTTCGTCGTCCATCTCAACTACACCAACCCCACGCTCTCGCCCTTCGACGAGTTCCAGCGCTTCAAGACCCACCCGCTGATCCGCGACCTCCTGGAGGGCGGCAAACGCCTCTCCTACGGCTCGCGCGCCATCACCGAGGGCGGCTGGCAGTCGGTCCCGAAGCTGACCTTCCCGGGCGGCGCGCTGATCGGCTGCGCGGCGGGCTTCGTCAACGTTCCCCGCATCAAGGGCAGCCACAACGCCGTCCTGTCGGGCATGCTGGCGGCCGAGAAGCTGGTGCCGGCACTGGCCGCCGGGCGCTCGCATGACGAGGTCGTCGAGATCGAGACGAGCTGGCGCGACTCAGCCATCGGCGCCGATCTCAAGCCCGTGCGCAACGTCAAGCCGCTCTGGTCGAAATACGGCACCCTGCTCGGCATCGGGCTGGGCGGCATCGACATGTGGCTGAACCAGCTCTTCGGCTGGTCGCCCTTCGGCACGCTGAAGCATGGCAAGCCCGACCACGCGACGCTGAAGCCGCTCAGCGAGGTCACGCCGATCGTCTACCCGAAGCCCGACGGCAAGGTCTCGTTCGACAAGCTGTCCTCGGTCTTCCTGTCCTCGACCAATCACGAGGAGGACCAGCCGGCGCATCTGAAGCTGACCGATCCGTCGATTCCGATCGATCAGAACCTGCCTGTTTATGGCGAGCCGGCGCGGCTCTACTGCCCGGCCGGGGTCTACGAAGTCGTCTACAAGGATGCCGAGGCGAAGACCGAGCCGCGCTTCGTGATCAACGCGCAGAACTGCGTCCACTGCAAGACCTGCGACATCAAGGATCCCGCCCAGAACATCACCTGGACGGTGCCGGAGGGCGGCGGCGGCCCTGGCTACGCGAATATGTGATGCGGCCGATCATCGCGGCCAGTCGTCGCGGTTCTGCCGCAGAAACCCAATAAGAGAGGCGTGCCGGTGATGGCGCGCCCTTTTTTTCTTGCAGGCGGCAAGGATCGGCCGGATCGACGTCGCCGGCAGGGCCCAACCGATGGCAATGGCATGGCTTCGCGCCACTGTGGCACGCCTGCTACGAATCGGCGTCTCGGGCGGTGCACGGCTTGCCCGCCTGCCTGGAAACGGCCATCTTGCATCTCTACGCGAAGCGGTCACGGTCGCGCTCAAAGACCACGCCTCCCGCGACAGTCGTGGTGGCGGACCGAGGGAGAATGGCAGTCGTGGTATTTGGAATGAAGAGCCGTGGCCCGATCACGGCGGCTGCCTTGGCGTTGCTCCTGGCCTTGCCGGTCGGTGCGGCGGCGCAGGGTGCGACTCCCCGCACGAACGACAACCTGGACACGGCCGAAAGCCTGGAGGGCAACTACCTCGCGGCGATCGTGGCAGGCGCCGGGCGCGATCTCGGCGCGGCGTCGGTCTATCTGCGCGAGGCGATCAAGGGCGATCCGCAGAACAACGACCTGCTGGAGCGCGCTTTCGTGGCCTTTCTGGCCGATGGCGCGATGCCGGACGCCTTCCGCGCCGCCGACAAGCTGATCCAGCGCGATCCGAGCAACGGCCTGGCGCAACTCGCCATCGGCATCCGCGCCCTGAAGCAGAAGAGCTACCAGACCGCCCGCAACCATCTCCAGCGCGGCGGCCGCGGCCGTGCGGCCGACATCACCGCGACGCTGCTCTCGGCCTGGTCCTATCTCGGCTCCGGCCAGGCGACCCGCGCCATCGAGACGCTTGAGCGGCTGAAGGGCGAGGCCTCCTACAACCTCTTCCGCGACTATCACGCCGGGCTGATTCTCGATGCCGCCGGCCGCAAGGCCGATGCCGAGAAGCGCCTGAAAAGCGCCTATGATTCGGAGAAGACGACGCTCCGTCTCGTCGATCTCTGGGCCCGCATGCAGGCGCGCAACGGCGATTTCGAAGCCGCGGCCGCGACCTATGGCGAATTCGACCGCCTGCTGCCGAATCACCCGATCGTCCGCGACGGCCTCGCCAAGGTCGCCGCGAAGCAGGCGCCGCCCCGGCAGGTCGGCAATGCCCAGCAGGGCGCCGCCGAAGTGCTCTACGGCCTCGCCAGCGCCGGCAACCGCCAAGGCGATGAGGCGGCAGCCCTGCTCTATCTGCGGCTGGCCATCTATCTCGACCCCAATCACGACCTCGCCATCCTGACGCTGGGCGACATCCTGGAGCGCGCGCGCCAGCCCGAGGACGCGGTCGCCGTCTACGAGAAGATGCCGACGACCTCGCCGCTGCGCCCCAATGCCGAGATCCAGGCCGGGCTCGCGCTGGAGAATCTCGGCAAGTCCGAGGAGGCGGTGAAGCACCTTACCGGCCTGATCGCCGAGCGGCCCGACGATGTCGATGCGCTCTCGGCGCTCGGCAACATCTATCGCTCGCGCAAGATGTTCCAGGAGGCCGCCGACACCTATGACAAGGCGATCGCCAAGATCGCCTCGCCCGGCCGCGCCAACTGGGACCTGTTCTATTTCCGCGGCATCGCCCGCGAGCGCATCAAGCGCTGGCCGGAGGCCGAGGCCGATCTGCGCAAGGCTCTCGAGCTCCTGCCCGAGCCGCTCGGCCGCGAACGTGCGCTGGTGCTGAACTATCTCGGCTATTCGCTGGTCGATCAGCATCTCAAGCTCGACGAGGCGCTCGACATGCTGCGTCGCGCCGTCGAACTGCGTCCGCGCGACGGCTACATCACGGATTCGCTCGGCTGGGCTTATTACCGCCTCGGTCGCTATGCCGAGGCCGTGCGCGAGCTCGAGCGCGCCATGGAGCTGCGCCCCTCCGACCCGGTGATCAACGACCACCTCGGCGACGTCTACTGGAAGACCGGGCGCAGGCTCGAGGCGGGATTCCAGTGGAACCACGCCCGCGACCTCAATCCCGAGCCCGAGGACCTGGTCAAGATCAAGCGCAAGATCGAGCGTGGTATCGAGGACGGCCCCTCGGCCAACGCGGTCGAGCCGAAGGACGAGGCCGAGCCGAAGAAGGACGGCGGCTGAACGCTGCCGCCGATCCTTTCGTGCCTGCACCGCTGACCACCCGCGCCCGCGCCAAGGTCAATCTGACGCTGCGCGTGCTCGGACGTCGCGCCGACGGCTATCATGAGCTCGAAAGCCTCGTCGCCTTTGCCGGCGTTGGCGATGCTCTCTCGCTCGAACCCGGCCCCGAACCCGGCCTGACGATCGGCGGCCCGCGCGGCGAAGGCCTGGCCACAGATGACGGCAACCTGATCCTGCGCGCGGCGCGGGCGCTCGCAGACGACACCCGCCCGCTCCGCAGCGGCCGCTTCCACCTCGTCAAGCGGCTGCCGGTGGCGTCGGGCATCGGCGGTGGCTCGGCCGATGCGGCTGGCGCGCTACGCCTGCTGGCACGGCTGAACGGGCTGGCGCCGGACGATCCCGCGCTCCTGCGCGCGGCGGAGAGCGTCGGCGCCGACGTGCCGGTCTGCCTGGATTCCCGCGCCCGCATCATGGCCGGCATCGGCGAACGCCTCGGACCGCCGCTGCCGCTGCCGCCGCTCTTCGCGTTATTGGTCAATCCCGGCGTGCCGGTCGAGACGGTGGCGGTGTTCAAGGCGCTAGGCTTGCGGGCGGGCGAAGCGGGACCGGGCGCGGGGACGTCAGCCTCCGCAGTCCCTGAAACGACCGCCGGCATGATCGCGTTCCTCGCCGAAAGCGGCAACGACCTCGAAGCGCCTGCGCGCCGCGTCGCGCCCGTCCTCGGCAGCGTGCTCACCCATCTCCGTGCCTTGCCGGGCTGCCGGCTCGCCCGCATGTCGGGCTCGGGCGCCACCTGCTTCGCCCTCTTCGACGATTGCCGCCAGAGCGCCGCGGCGGGAAGCGCGCTGGCGCGGGCTCAGCCGGGATGGTGGGTGAAGGCGACCGTGCTGCGGTGAGGAGCGAGCCCACCGCTGCTCCGTCCGAAACGGCAGGTTTCTGGCCGTCCCGGACGGTCAGCCGTGGGCGTCTAGGCCGCTTTCAGCGCGTCGAGGATTTGCTGGGGCCTGGATGGCTTTCGCACGAAGCGAACATTCTTTGGCAGCTCGCTCGGCTGAGGGGCTATCCGCCCGCTCGTGATGACGAGGAGCATGGAAGGCCACCGATCCCTTACGGTCTGGGCCAGCGCGATTCCGTTCATCGAGCCGGGCATTTCGATGTCCGTGAACAAAATTCGGATATCCGCGCGTGCCTCCAGAAGGACCATCGCCTCGTCCGCGTCGGCGGCTTCAAGCACCTCGTAACCTTCGATCGTCAGGATATCGGCGACGTCCAGACGAATGAGGGCCTCGTCTTCCACGATAAGAACGACAGTCTTTGACATGGTGGGCTTTCATTGGCTTAGCCAAATCGAACCCCGGCCGCTTGTGTTGGTTGCGTCGGTTCTGAGAAAAATGATCAAAGGCGCGATATGCCGCTCGCAGCATGTATCGATGAGAGGGGCATCCGGAAGGTGAAGCGGGTCTCCTCCGGGGTCGATGCCGCTTCGAGCGTACCGCTATGTGCTTTCGCGATCTCCGAAGAGATGTAGAGCCCCAGCCCGAGTCCCTGTTGAGCCGGTTTCGCCGAAGCCCGCACGAACGGCTTGAAAAGCTCCTTGGCGACCGTCGCCGGAATCATCTCGCCGGCGTTTGTCACCGAAAGCTCGAAGACATCGCGTGTCTTTCGAGCCCTGACGATCACCGGCTTGTCGTCGGCTCCATGCGTCAGCGCATTCGCGATGAGGTTGGAGAGCATCTGGGAGATTCGGGCATTGTCGCATTCAACCTCGCCGGCGATATCGAGATTACTGACGATCTCGCGATCGGGCTGCGAAATGCGCAGTTCGGTGACGACGCCCTCCAGCGCCTGTTTCAAATCGCCCGAGACCTGACGGTCTAACGCCAGGCCGCCGCCGAGCCGGCCCCTGGCAAAATCAAGCACATCATCGATGAGGGACGACATCCGCGAGACGCTGCGTTGCATCAGCGTCGCCAGTGACTTCACCTTGGCCATGTCGTCGGTCCTTTGGACCATGCGCAAGCCGGCTTCCACGGATGCCAAGGGGTTGCGCAGGTCATGGCCGAGAACCGCAATGAACTGCTCGCGTATGCCCGCAGCCAACTGCTCGTCCAAGAGCTTCGCCTCGCTGTCGGCGAGCCGTTCATGTGCATCGAGGTGAAATGCGATCAACTCGGCGAACAGTTTGAACATGCCGAGCGTTTCGGGCGTGTTGAGTTTGTGCGGTTTGGGGTCGATGGCACAAAGCGTGCCGAAGAAGCGCCCGCCTGGCAGCACGATCGGCATGGAAATGTAGCTTTGCAACCCGTAAAGCGCGGGCGTGGGATGCTTGCAGTAGACAGGATCGGCATCGACGTGATCGATGACGACGACCTCACGGTGGGCCCGGATCTCATGGCAGATCGTGGTCTCGACCTTGAGCTCGCCCCCCGGCTGAAGACCGAATGCGATCTCGTCGCGAACGCCGCAAGCGATCCAGCGGCTGTCGGTCACACGCGCGATCGCGGCAAAGCCCATGCCTGTCGTCTTGCAAACGACGTCCAGAATCGTGGGCACCGCCGCAATCCCCGCCACTGCGGCGAGGTCGTCTGCAAAGTCATGGGACATTGAAGTCATATCCAGAGATGATCACCTGCAGGGTGAGCACGTAACTGAAAAAGTGACTCTGTCAAAAGAGCGAAGGTCATGACATGAGTGCTCGGTAGCGCGGCAGAACTCTCACAATGTCGGCATTTGACCGATCGCCGCAGCATCAATCCTATCCGGGCATACCCAGCCCAGCTTGTCCCCGCCCCTGCGCCCCATGGTTATTCTTGCCGCGCTGCACCCAACCGAGGGGGCTGTCGCGAGGCATCGTGCGGCCGGGTGCAGGAGCGGGTTTCGTGAGGCTCCGCCGTTGCGGGCGGGACTTGCGGAGGCGGTGGGGTGCCATTGTCCCATAGGCAAGGACGCGGCGCCGACATTCGCCCAAAATCCCCGCGCGCGGAGCCGGGCGGCGCGAGATCGGCGTCGCATCGACACTTCGACATCGACATTCGACATCGGCACGCGGCAAAGCTCGCGCGCCACCCGGCTCCGCGCATCCCCTTCGGGATCGTCGTGCGAAACTCCGCGGCTCAAGGCCGGACGGGGCTTTTCGCGCGGGCGGTCAGATATTTTTCAGCAGAACCACCACCGTCATCCCGGGCTTGACCCGGGATCCATCGGAGGGCTCATCGTTCTACGATGGATCCCGGAGCTGCGCCGCTTCGCGGCTTGTCCGGGATGACGGCGCGGTTCGTTCGCGAGGACGGAGCGCATTCGCCGAAGCGAATGGCCGGCCAGCCCCCCTCAATGCGCCCGCGCCACGCAGAAATCGACGGTCTCATTCAGCGCCTGCTTCATGCCTGATGCCGGGAAGAGCCCGAGCGCGTCCTTGGCCATCTTGGCGTAGTGCTCGGCGCGTTCGATCGTGTCGTCGAGCGCGCGGTGGCGCTTCATGATGGCCTGCGCCTCCTCGAGGTCGCCGTCGCGGATCTCGCCATCCTGCAGGGTGCGCTTCCAGAAGGCGCGCTCGGCATCGCTGCCGCGCCGGAAGGAGAGCACAACGGGCAGCGTGATCTTGCCCTCGCGGAAATCGTCGCCGATGTTCTTGCCGAGCTTGGCCGCGACGCCGCCATAGTCCAGCGCATCGTCGATGAGCTGGAAGGCGATGCCGAGATTGAGGCCATAGCTGCGGCAGGCGGCGGCGTCGGCCTTGGAGGCGTTGGCGATGACGGGGCCGACCTCGCAGGCGGCGGCGAACAGCTCCGCCGTCTTGCCGCGGATCACCGCGAGATATTCGTCCTCGGTCGTCTCGGTGTTCTTGGCGACGGAAAGCTGCAGCACCTCGCCCTCGGCGATCACGGCCGCTGCCGTCGAGAGGATGTCGAGCGCCCGCAGCGAGCCGACCTCGACCATCATCTTGAAGGCCTGGCCGAGCAGGAAATCGCCGACGAGCACGCTGGCCTCGTTGCCCCAGAGCATGCGGGCGGCGAGTTTGCCGCGGCGCATGTCGCTCTGATCGACGACGTCGTCATGCAGCAGCGTCGCGGTGTGCATGAACTCGACGGAGGCCGCGAGCTTGACATGGCCCTCGCCGCGATAGCCGCTCAGGCCCGCCGTCGCCAGCGTCAGCATCGGCCGCAGGCGCTTGCCGCCCGACGAGATCAGGTGGTTGGCGACCTCGGGAATCATCGTCACGTCGGAGCCGGTGCGCGACAGGATCATCGCGTTGACGCGCTCCATATCGGCGCGCACGAGCTCGACCAGCGTCTCGATGCGGGCATGGCCAGACCCTTGGGCGGGGCCTTGGCCGGCTTCCTTGTCTTCGAACGCGACGACGACGCCCATATCATCCACTCCGGCGGCTTGCGCAGCTTGCGGCGCTGTGAAGCCTTGCCACAACCGTCGCATGCGTGACCAGCCCTCGCAAACCGGCAATGACGCCGCAGGGGGAATCGGAGACGTGCAAGCGGGGGCTTGCGCGCAGGCATGCGGATGGGCTCCATCAGGCGATGCATGAACTCGTTCGCACCAACGACCTCGTCCTGCTCGGCGCCATCGAGGCGCTGCTGGCCTCGGCGAATCTCGACTGCCTGATCGCCGACCAGCACATCAGCGCGCTCGAAGGCATGATCGGCGCCTTTCCGCGGCGCCTGCTCGTGCGCGAGGCCGACCGCATGCGCGCCCGCGCCCTGCTGATCGAGGCCGGCTTCGGCGCCGAGCTGCGCGATGAGTGAAACACCGCCCGGCCTCGGCGAGATCGTCGAGGACAGGCTGCTCGATGGCCGGCTTGTCCTGCGCCAGCCGAGGCGCGGCCACCGCGCCGGCAGCGACGCGATCCTGCTCGCCGCCGCCGTGCCGAATCTCGGCGAAGGGCCGTTGCTCGACATCGGCGCCGGCGTCGGCACGATCGGGTTGTCCGTCGCGCTGGCGCAGCCGGCCTTGCGGGTCGTACTGGTCGAGCGCGATCCCGAACTCGCGGCACTGGCTGCCGGCAACATCGACCTGAATCATCTCGATGAGCGCGTCTCGGCCGTCACCGGCGACATTGCCGGCCCTGCGGCAGCGCTCGGCCTGAGCCTTGCGAGCTTCGCCTGCGTCGCGATGAACCCGCCCTTCTATCCGCCGCGTGAACACAAGTCCTCGCCGGTGCCGAATCGGCGCGCCGCCCATGTCGCGGAGGGTGGGCTCGACATCTGGTTCAAGGCGGCGCGGCGCCTGCTGCGGCCGGGCGGACGGATCGCGCTGATCCACCGCGCCGAGGCGATTGCCGAGGTGCTGGAAGGGCTCGCCACCGGTTTCGGCGACGTCGCGGTCCGGCCGGTCCATGCGCTGGCCGATCGCCCGGCGATCCGCATTCTGGTGACCGCCGTGCTGGGCAGCAGAAAGCCGGCAGCACTGCTGCCGGCTTTTGTTCTCAACACGCCCGATGGCGGCTTCACGCCGGAGAGCGAGGCGCTGCACCGGGGCCAGTCGCGGCTCTAAAGCAAGGCTTTCGATGGCGGCTGCGATCGAGCCGCCACCTCCACCCCGCGATCAATAATAGTAGCGCGGCCCGTAGAACGGCACGGGCGGCACGAAGAGCGGCGGCGGCGGGCCGTAGAAGCGCGGCGGACCGTAGTAGCGGCGCGGGCCGTAATAGCGCGGCGGGCCATAATAACGACGCGGCCCGTAATAGCGGCGCGGGCCGTAATAGTACTGCGCCTGTTCGAGCAGGCCGGTCTCGACTTGTACGGTCTGGCCGGCGGCGACAGGCGCCGCGCTGGCTGGTGCCGCGGCGAGCGACAGGCCACCCAGGGTCGTCGCGGTCGCGATGGCGAGAAGCGTTTTGCGGAACATGGATATGATCCTCCTCGATAAGGCGCCGCCAGCTCCCGCTGCGCGGTCAACCGCCGTCCTGAGTGGGAGGTTGAGCCCCCGGAGCTGAACGGCACGATGCCGCGCCGTTCAGCTTGTCTTCAGATTGCGGCCGCATCTCGGCGGCCCCATCCCGGCGCGCGGACCCTGCTTCAGCGGCAGACGCGCACCGGACGCACGACCCAGCCATAGCCGGTCCAGACGCGGCGATGGCTCACGAAGCAGCGCGGACGATGGACCGGGCGGCCGTAATAGCGGCCATGGCCGCGATAATGCGGCCGGCCACGATGCCAGGCCTGCTGGACGAGGTCGCCCTCGGCCGGTGCGGCCTGGAAGGGGGCGGCCGAAACCGGCGCGGCGCTGGCTGGGGCGACGGCAAACGCTGACGCGGCGAGGGTGAAGGCACCGAATGTCGCGGCAGCGATACGGGATATCAGCATGATGGACTCCTACTCGTACAGGACCGCCGATCCGGCTCAAGCGCTCGCCCCGAACGCCGCGAATCCAGCGGATGGTTGGACGTTATCGCGCCAAGGATGAACGGAAGCTGTCCGGGCCCGGTTCCCGCCCGCGCTTGACCGAAAGCCCCGCCAGCCCCTAAGCACGCGGCCATTCCTGTCATTTGGAAGGCTTCGACATCTTGTCCGTCCTCGCCTCGCATTCCGCCGCCGCGTCCTCGCCCGCGATGGACCCGACCCGCTCCTTCCAGGGGCTGCTGCTGACCCTGCAGCGTTTCTGGGCCGAGCGCGGCTGCGTCGTGCTCCAGCCCTACGACATGGAGGTCGGCGCCGGCACCTTCCACCCCGCGACGACGCTGCGCGCCTTGGGGCCGAAGCCCTGGAAGGCGGCCTATGTCCAGCCCTCGCGCCGCCCCAAGGATGGCCGCTATGGCGAGAACCCCAACCGGCTGCAGCACTACTACCAGTTCCAGGTCATCCTGAAGCCGTCGCCGCCGGACCTGCAGCAGCTCTATCTCGACTCGCTGCGCGCCATCGGCGTCGATCTCGCCTTGCATGACGTCCGCTTCGTCGAGGACGACTGGGAGAGCCCGACGCTCGGCGCCTGGGGTCTCGGCTGGGAGTGCTGGTGCGACGGCATGGAGGTCAGCCAGTTCACCTATTTCCAGCAGGTCGCCGGCGTCGAATGCGCGCCCGTCGCCGGAGAGCTGACCTACGGGCTCGAGCGTCTGGCGATGTATGTCCAGGGCGTCGAGAACGTCTACGACCTCAACTTCAACGGCGGCGAGGGCGAGGATCGCATCTCCTATGGCGACGTCTTCCTGCAGGCCGAGCAGGAGTTCTCGCGGCATAATTTCGAGCACGCCGACACGCAGATGCTGTTCCGGCATTTCTCGGATGCGGAAGTCGAGTGCAAGGCGCTGCTGGCGGCCGGCGAAGCGAGCGAGGGCGCTAACGATGCCCGCCACACGCTGTCCCTGCCGGCCTATGACCAGTGCATCAAGGCCAGCCACATGTTCAACCTGCTCGATGCGCGCGGCGTGATCTCGGTCACCGAGCGCCAGAGCTACATCCTGCGCGTCCGCGAACTCGCCAAGGCCTGCGGTGCCGCCTGGCTGAAGACGGCGGGCGGGGGAGCCAACTGATGCCTGATCTCCTGCTCGAACTCTTCTCCGAAGAGATCCCCGCCCGCATGCAGCGCAAGGCGGCCGACGATCTTCGCAAGCTCGTCACCGATGCGCTGGTCGAGCGCGGCCTCGTCTATGAGGGCGCAAAAGCCTTCGCCACGCCGCGCCGGCTGACGCTGCATATCGCAGGCCTGCCCGTGCGCGGCCGCGACATCCGCGAGGAGCGCAAGGGCCCGCGCGTCGGCGCGCCCGATGCGGCCGTGCAGGGCTTCCTCAAGGCGGCCGGTCTCTCCTCGCTCGACCAGGCGACGATCGTCAGCGACCCCAAGAAGGGCGACAGCTACATAGCCGTCATCGAGAAGCCCGGTCAGGAGACGGTCGCCGCCATCGCCGAAATCGTTCCGGCCGTGATCCGCTCCTTCCCCTGGCCGAAGTCGATGCGCTGGGGCAAGGCGTCGAGCGCCGGCGCCAGCCTGCGCTGGGTCCGCCCGCTGCATTCGATTCTCTGCACCTTCGGAGCCGAGACCGAGGAACCGGAGGTGGTGCCCTTCGATGTCGACGGCATCACGTCCGGCAACATCACCTATGGCCACCGCTTCCATGCGCCTGAACCCATCGCGGTGAAGCGCTTCGACGATTACGTCGCGGCGCTGGAGAAGGCGAAGGTCGTGCTCGACGCTGACCGGCGCAAGGAGATCATCCTCAACGATGCGAAGACGCTGGCCTTCGCGCAGGGGCTCGAACTGGTCGAGGACGAGGGGTTGCTGGAGGAGGTCGCAGGCCTGGTCGAATGGCCGGTCGTGCTGATGGGCGCCTTCGAGGAGCGCTTCCTCGACATCCCCGGAGAGGCGATCCGCGCTACCATCCGCGCCAACCAGAAATGCTTTGTGCTGCGCGATCCTGCGACGGGTAACCTCGCCAACCGCTTCCTGCTGACCTCGAACCTGATCGCCAGCGACGGCGGTGTTGCGATCACCGCCGGCAATGGCCGCGTCGTGCGCGCGCGCCTCTCCGACGCCGCCTATTTCTTCGCGACCGACAAGGGCAACCTGCCCGATCTCGATACGCTCAAGGACAGCGCCGAAAAGCTCGGACTCGACCTGGCGAAGCCGCTCGACCAGCGCATGGCCAAGCTCGACAAGCTCGGCGTCGTCTTCCACGCCAAGCTCGGTACGCAAGGCGAGCGCGTCCAGCGCATCGCGGCGCTGGCTCGCGAACTGGCGCCGATCGTCGGCGCCGACCCCGATCTGGCGGAGCGCGCGGCCAAGCTCGCCAAGGCCGACCTCCCGACCGAGATGGTCGGCGAATTCCCCGAGCTTCAGGGCCTGATGGGCCGCAAATACGCGGAACTCCAGGGCGAGAACCCCTCGGTCGCCGCCGCCATCGAGGAGCATTACAAGCCCCTCGGCCCCTCCGACCGCGTCCCGACCGATCCGGTCTCGGTTGCGGTGGCGCTCGCCGACAAGCTCGACACGCTGGTCGGCTTCTGGGCCATCGACGAGAAGCCGACGGGGAGCAAGGACCCTTATGCGCTGCGCAGGGCGGCGTTGGGAGTTATTCGACTTTGCGTTGAGCTCGATCGTAGTTTTGGCTTGCGTGGGTTCATTGCCGTCCACCTCGGCCGTGTGCTGACGACGATACGTCTTCGCCAGCTCGACCGCGCATTCGATAGCGTTCAAAGCGTTGCAGATCAGAATGTGGACATCAAACTGCTGGAGCCCGTCGCAGATGCAATTCGGTCCGAGGTTTCTCCGCAAGGAGCTAAGGCTTTTGTGCAGGCAACTAAAGATCAAGCTTATGAGGTCTATCGCGACCTCCTCTCCTTCTTCCACGACCGCCTGAAGGTGATGCTCCGCGACCAGGGTGCGCGGCATGATCTCGTCGATGCGGTGCTGGGCGAGGGCGCGTCGGGCAATGACGACCTCCTCCTGATCACCCGCCGCGTCGCGGCGCTCGGACGTTTCCTCGAAAGCGAGGATGGCAAGAGCCTGCTTGCCGGCTACAAGCGCGCCGCCAACATCCTCAAGGCCGAGGAGAAGAAGGACGGCGAGGGCGCTTTTGCAGGGAGCGCCGACCTCCAGCTCATCGCCGATGCCGGGCTGATCGAGGAGAAGGCGCTGGCGGTCGCGCTCTCACAGGCGACGCCGAAGGCTGAAAGCGCCGTCGCAGTGGAAGACTATGAAGGCGCGATGTCCGCACTCGCGGAACTGCGCCCGGCAGTTGATGCCTTCTTCGACAAGGTCACGGTCAACGACCCTGATCCGGCGCTGCGCGCCAACCGCCTCAAGCTGCTCAACCAGCTCCGCGAGGCCACCCGCGCGGTCGCCGATTTCGGGCGGATTTCGGGGTAGGGCGCGGGGAACCCTTCTCCTGTAAGGAGAGGGGCAGGGATGAGGTGTCGGCCCCTCGACCAGCGAGGTAGTGCCCCAACCGCGCGCGGCGGTGAGAGCACGGCCGAAGCGTCAACCGGCCGACCCCTCACCCTACCCTCTCCCTACGGGAGAGGGTTCCCCGTGCCTTGTTATCCAAGACTCCGAGCCTCCCTTTGCCCGGCTGGCATCACCCCAACGGAACCTATTCCCACCCTGCGACGTTCTGTCATCGGATTGGGGTGCTGCGAATGCGTCGCGGCATCGGCTCCGGGGGGCCGGCTTTCGGCCGATTTCAAAGGTTCATTTTCATGTCCATTCTCATTTCGCTGCTGATTACGGTCCTCGTCATCGGCCTCGTGCTCTATCTCGTGCGGATGCTGCCGCTCGACGCTCAGATCAAGAACGTCGTCCAGATCATCGTCATCGTCATCGGCATCATCTCGCTGCTGCGCTATCTCGCGGTGTTCTGAGCACACCGTCATGCTCGGGCGAAGACCCGAGCATCTCCTGCAAGAAATTCTGGGCTCTCCGCTGCGCTGCGGCCGAGAATGACGCGCTCAGTGCCCCGATTGACGCTGCGCTTTCGCTCATGCACACTTCGATAGGTCCAGAGGGCCCCGGACGTTTCGCGTCGCGGGGCCCTTTCCTATTGCAGGGCGAAATCGCCATGAACGCGTCGAACCGCACGACCCATATCCGCCTGACCTCGCACCCCGAGCCCGGCAGCGCCGCGACGCGCTTTCCGATCCGATGGGGCGCGGAAACGCCGGCGGAGCGCGGCCCGATCATCGCCTCGACCACGACGCCGGGAGACCGCAACGTCATCGGCGCCCATGGCGGCTCCTATTCGGTCTACCGTGCGCTCGCGATCTCGGCCCGCGCGATGAATCCCTCGCAGCGCCCGGATTTGCACAACACCCATCCGACCGTCGAAATCCCCGAGCAGCCGCAATGGTCTGCGCCCGGCAGGATCGTCTCGATGGACCCGTTCGGCCATCGCGTCGCGCAGGATTTCGGCCAGTGGATCGGCGAGGGCATCGACATCCGCCCGACCATCGCGATCACCAAGGCGCGGCTCAACCTGCCGGAAATCCTCGCGGCGATGGCGGCCCACCGGCTGGCGCCGGACAACCACATCCTGCATGCGTCCGGCGACATCAGCGTCACCAAGATCGCGATCGACCCGGTCTGGCATCTGCCGGGCATCGCCGAGCGCTTCGGCACCAGCGAGAATGAACTGCGCCGCACGCTCTTCGAGCAGACCGGCGGCATGTATCCCGAGTTGGTGACGCGGCCGGATCTGCGCGTCTTCCTGCCGCCGATCGGCTCGATCACGGCCTATGTCGTCGGCGACGTCCAGGCGATCACCGATCCGAAGAAGCGCGTCGCCTGCCGCGTCCATGACGAATGCAACGGCTCCGACGTGTTCGGCTCGGACATCTGCACCTGCCGGCCCTATCTCGTGCATGGCATCGAGGAGGCCGTGAAGGAGGCGCAAGGAGGCGGCGTCGGCCTGATCGTCTACAACCGCAAGGAGGGCCGGGCGCTCGGTGAGGTGACCAAGTTCCTCGTCTACAACGCCCGCAAGCGCCAGGAGGGCGGCGATTCCGCCGCGACCTATTTCGAGCGCACCGAATGCGTCGCGGGCGTGCAGGATGCGCGCTTCCAGCAACTCATGCCCGATGTGCTGCACTGGCTCGGCGTCACCCGGATCGACCGGCTGATGTCGATGTCCAACATGAAATACGATGCCATGGTCGAAAGCGGCATCGAAATCGGCGAGCGCGTCGCGATCCCGCCCGAGCTGGTTCCGCCCGATGCCTCGGTAGAGATCGAGGCCAAGAAGGCGGCCGGCTATTACTCGCCGGATGGAGCGCCGGGCGACAACGCCCTCAAGGCGACCGTCGGCCGCGACCTCGACAAGTTCTGAGCCGATGCCCGACCGTGACCCCGAGGCGTTTCGCCTGCTGCTGAAACCCGCGGCCATCCGCGCCCGGGCCCAGGAGATGCTGGAGCTCGGCGTTGCCGGCAAGCTGCTGCATTTCACGGTGCAGCCGGAGCGGCTGGAGGCCTGCGCCGACTACGTTCTCGACACGATCAGGACGAACTACCCGACGCTCGACATCCCCTTCCATGCCCGCTGGCGCCATTTCGTCGTCGCTGGCATCGATCGCTGGAGCGTGCTCGATCTCGGGGCGAATTTCCGCGATGCGGCCGAGCGCGGGCGCGCCGCCTATGATCTGGCCATCGTCAGCGTGCTGCTCGATGCCGGCGCCGGCCCGGACTGGTCCTATCGCGACGCGGTCACCGGCAAGCAGGTCGCCCGCTCCGAGGGGCTGGCCCTGGCCTCGCTCGACATGTTCGCCGCCGGCCTGTTCTCCAGCGATCCGGCAGAGCCGCTGCGGGTCAATGTAACGGCGCTGAAGCGGCTCGATCCGGCGGCGCTCGCGGCCGGGTTCCAGGCCGGCCCGGCCAATCCCCTGCTGGCGGTCGAGGGCCGCGCCGCCTTGCTCAACCGGCTGGGCGAGGAACTGCAGCGCCAGGGCTTGAATCGCCCGGGCGACCTGTTCGACCGCTTTTTTGCTGCGGCCGAAACCGGGACGCTGCGCGCCAGCCATATGCTGGGCGAGGTTCTCGCCTGCTTCGGCGGCATCTGGCCGTCGCGGCTGACGCTGGCCGGCGTCGCGCTCGGCGATACCTGGCGCCATCCGCTGATCGCCCCGGACGGCATGACGGCTGGGCTCGTGCCCTTCCACAAGCTGTCGCAATGGCTGACCTATTCGCTGATCGAGCCGCTGCAATGGGCAGGCATCGCGGTCATCGACATCGACGAGCTCACCGGCCTGCCCGAATACCGCAATGGCGGGCTCTTCCTCGACATGGGGGTGATCGCGCTGAAGGACGGGGCCGATGCCGCGCGCGCCCATGAGGCGGGCTCGGAGCTCGTCGTCGAATGGCGGGCGCTGACGGTCGCGCTGCTCGACGAGATCGGCAGCCTGGTGCGCAAGCGGCTGGGCCGCACCCGCGAGGATCTGCCGCTGGCGAAGGTGCTGGAAGGCGGCACCTGGGCGGCCGGGCGGCGCATCGCGGCGCAGAAGCGCGAGGGCGGCGGCCCGCCCTTGACGATCATCAGCGACGGCACGGTATTTTGATCGTTCAGGGGATGTCATGGTCCAACGCCACATTGTCGAGATAGCGAACGCTGGCGACGGAAGTTTAGTTCGATATCCATTGAAGAGTTGGATTCGCGATAATCGCGGGGACCTCGATACTGCTGAGCTGACATCGCATCAGATTCGCGCCGTACTTAAGCGCGAGGGCTGGCAAATGAGAGCGAGCCCTACCGAGGTCGTTTTGACGCCATCGGGTTCACCCTCACAAGATGCGCTGCCGGAGGAAGCTGCCGATGCCGAAGACGCGGAGCTGGAAGGTGGCGGCGCTTCCTATTTCTCAATGGAAGGACAGCTTCGAGATTTTCTAGCCTCGAACATATCCTCTGTCCCGATAAACGGAAAAACGCTCAAAATTTACATCGATCAGACCGGCCGCGATGGGGTTGAGTATCCATGTGCAGTTGGATTCATGGATATTCTCGCGGTGGATGGCGAGGGAGCCTTCTATGTGTTTGAGCTCAAGAGGGGCAGAAGCCCTGACTACGTACTCGGACAGGTTGCCCGATATATGGGGTGGATCAAGACGACGATAGGAAAGAACGTCCCCGTTTATGGGGTCATCGTTTCGAAGGAAATAAGCTCAAATCTGAAATTTGCCCGCCTCGTGGCGGAAAACATCTATCTCTACGAGTATGAAGTTTCGTTCTCTCTCCGACCCGCACATGATGTCGGTTAACTGATCTACAGGGCTCCAGCCATGACAATCCACACCGACGGCGTCACCGTCGTCGATCACCCGCTGGTCCAGCACAAGCTCACGCTGATGCGCGAGAAGGATCGCTCGACCAAGAGCTTCCGCCAGCTCCTCAACGAGATCGGCATGCTGCTCTGCTACGAGGTGACGCGCGACCTGCCGATCGAGCTGGTCGAGGTCGAGACGCCGCTGACCAAGTCGATGCAGCCGATCATCGCCGGCAAGAAGATGGTGTTCGCGCCGATCCTGCGCGCCGGCGTCGGCTTCCTCGACGGCATGCTCGAACTGGTGCCCGCCGCCCGCGTCGCCCATATCGGCCTCTATCGCGATCCCGTCACGTTGCAGGCGGTGGAATACTACTTCAAGGCGCCCTCCGACATCGCCGAGCGCATGGTGGTGGTGATGGACCCGATGCTGGCAACCGCGAACTCCGCTGTCGCGGCGATCGACCGGCTGAAGGAGCGCGGCGCCTACGATCTGCGCTTCGTCTGCCTGCTGGCGGCGCCGGAAGGCATCCAGCGCCTGCGCGGCGCCCATCCCGATGTCCGGATCTGGACGGCGGCGATCGACGAGAAGCTCAACGACCACGGCTATATCGTGCCGGGCCTGGGCGATGCCGGCGATCGCATGTTCGGCACGCGCTAGCGCGCTTTTCGTCCGGCCGGAATCAGCCGAACGAAGCCCGCCTCCTTGCGGGGGCGGGCTCGCATCCGGACGAACGGTCAGGTCGCGATGACGCGACCGCTCGCCGGATCCCGGCAAATCAGTCGATGGTTCGCACCACGCGTCGGGTGCGCGGCTGGATGATGACGATGACGTCGTCGCCCACGGTCGTATTGCGATAGCCCGGCGCCCCGTAATCGATCGGGACTTCGCGATAGCCGATGTTCCCGGGCGGCAGAACCGGGCCGGCCATGACAGGCTGGCCATAGCGATAGACGGGCGCGGGCTGCTCCATCACGTAGACGCGGACACGCGGCGTGTCCTCGATGACACCGTAAGTGCCGTAGGGGCCGTGCCAGCCGTAGCCAGCAAGGGCCGGGTCGCGGATCGCGCCGCCGGCCGGGTCCCGGATCAGCGGGCCGATGCTCTGGGCGCAGACGCTTGCCGGAATGATCGCGAGCGCGGCCGCAAATGCGATGCTCTTCATCATGGCTCACCTCCTGGCAGTGTTGGGGCAGCAAAATCAACGCAGCCGCCCCTGCCGCGGTTCCGCGGTGATGCTGGGAGCGAGCAAAAATGCCCGCCCCCTTGCGGGAGCGGGCCGCGATCCGGCCGCACGGTCAGGTCGCGATGACGCGGCCGCGCCAGGGATCACTCGGTCAGTTGATGATCTGGACGATGCGGCGGGTGCGCGGCTCGACCACGACGGCTCGCTCGTTCACCACCGTATAGCGATAGCCCTGCGCGCCATATTCGACCGGGACCTCACGATAGACGATGCCCTCGTCGGGAAGAACCGTGCCGACAGCGACCGGCCGCGCATAGCTGTAGGAAGGCATGCCCTGCTCGACCACATAAGAGCGGAAGCGCGGCGTGTCGTCGATCATCGTGCCGCCGGCAGGATCACGCGCCAGGGCGGGTCCGGGAGCCACGACGCCGAGCGCGGGATCACGCGTCGCGCCGCCAGCCGGATCGCGGATGGCCGGGCCACTGCTCTGCGCAAAGACGGTGGCGGGAAGCACGGCAAGGGCCGCGGCGAAGGCGAGGTTCTTCATCATCGTTGGTCTCCTTGAACGGGTGGGGTTATCGAACCAACGACGCCGCGGCGCTGATGTTCCGGAGAGATGCGAGGGCCAAGCTTTGGAAGGCAGTCACGAAAAAACCGCCCGGAGGCGGCGGAGTGGTCAGCGACGCGGCAGCGCAGCGGGCCCCCAAAGCAAACCGTCGAAAACACCTTCCTCATGAGCGGAGTGTGTTGAGCTTTTCGGGCACCGTCAGGTCCGCCATAAGGTGGTGAGACGACAGGCAACCTAAAGGCTCTCTGGGACGCTCTCGCGGTCGAAATCTAGAATTCGCCCGGCGCGCTGCTCGATCCAGAGGCCATGAAGCGCGTGGACGCCGCTATGGCCCCCATCCATGAACTGCAGAAGCAATTCCAGCGCGAGCGAGACCACCAGCCCTTTGTCTCCCCGGCACCGTGCCCCATTTGCGCCGGAACGTCACCTATCGGTACCAGGAACCACTGGTCGGGAGCATGAAGTGCGATACTCTCGGAACGCATTTCACTGAATCTGTAGCGCTTCAGCCGTGCGGCAAAGTATGTTTCCCGGCAATTGACACAGTGGCTGCGTTCGAACGCCCTGACTCTTACCGCCCAACAGAGACGCCGTCCCGCGGGCGGTTGGGGGAATTGGGCGACAGGACTTGGTTGCCCCTGTAAAGGGCTTCAGCATGGAGGAGGTTGCTTGTTATCAATGCAAATGATCGCCACACTTGCTTGCCGCCATTTCCGTACGATCGCTCTCGTCATCGGATGGATCACGCTGATATTCATCGCGGCTGCAAGCCTGCCGCCGCTGCGTCTCAGGCCGCACCTGGGCGTCTCGGGCGATATTGAGCGGGGAATCGCATTCATAATACTCGGACTGGCATTTTCTGTTGCCTGCCCGCGGTGGCCACTCCTGGTTGGCGCAATCCTGGTAGGCTTCGCGGGCTCGATTGAACTGTTGCAAGCCCTTGTCGCTGACGTTCACCAACATGCCGAGGATCTGATCGTGAAGTCATTCGGCGTCGTCGGAGGCGTCGCACTTGGGACGGCGATCAATGACGAGCTGCAAGCGGTGGCCACGCCAAAGTTTCGCGCACGCGAATAGTCCACCGCTGGCCTCGATGAGGTCGGCGTTTTGCCTGCAGCCGATGAGATGGGTGGTGGGTTGGGGCCGAAGGTCACGGCGCGAAAAGCGTGATCCACCACTCGTCGGACCCAATCACTTCCATAGCCAATAAAAAAGCCCGCCCCGTTTCCGGGGCGGGCGATGGACTACGCCCGAAGGCGCAGGCCGCTCGATCACTCGATGATCTGAACGACGCGGCGGGTCCGCGGCTCGACGACGACCGGGCGCTCGTTCACGACAGTGTAGCGATAGCCCGCCGGGGCGCCGTACTCGGCCGGCACCTCGCGATAGACCACGCCCTGCTCGGGCAGCACGGTGCCGACCGCGACCGGCTGCTGGTAGGCGTAGGACGGCACGCTCTGCTCGACCACATAGGTGCGGAACTTCGGCGAGGCCGCATCGCCGATGATGGCGCCGACCACCGCGCCGCCGACGCCGCCGACGGCCGCGCCGACCGGGCCGCCGACGACGGCGCCGCCGATGGCGCCCGAGGTGGCGCCGCTGACGGCACCGCCCGCCGCGCCGCCCGAAGGCTGGGTTTGGGTCTGGACCTGGGTCTGGGCAAAGGCCGTGGCCGGGATGGCGACGACGGCGGCGACAAGAGCAAGCTTCTTGAACATGATTGATCTCCTTTCGAGAGTTCGGGGAGACAACAAACACAAGCCGCGTCAGTTCCCCGACAATCGCTCACGACATATTGCAGGGCGTCGGGCCACCGTGCGAAGCGATGACTTATCAAGAGGTTGACGCGTCAACGGTCTCGCCCGCAGAACACGGTCCCAAACGAAAACGGCGGGCCTTGGACCCGCCGTCATGGTCTTCGCCGTGGTGGCCGCTTACTTGGGGGCAGCCTTCAGGGCCGGGTCGAGCTTGGCCGCGTCGCGCTTGATCAGAGCTGCAAACCCGTCCGGGGTGCGCTCGGCGGCAGTCGGAAGCACGGTGCCCAGTTCGAGCAGGCGCTTCTTGGTGTTCTCGTCGTTGAGCGCCTTGTCGAGCGCGTCGACCAGCCGATCCACGACCTCCTTCGGCGTGCCCTTCGGCGCGGCGATGCCGTTCCAGGCCTCGATCTGGTACTCCGGCAGGCCGGCTTCGGTGGTCGTCGGCACGTCCGGCAGGGCCGGCGAACGCTGCGCCGAGGCAATGGCGTAGGCCTTGATCGTGCCGGCCTTCACCTGTTCGGCCACGCTGACGATCTGGTCGCACATGAAGTCGATCTGGCCGGAGACGAGATCGTTGAGCGCCGGGCCCGTGCCGCGATAGGCAACCGCATTGAGCTTCGGCACGCCGAGCTGCCCCTTCAGCAGCGTGCAGGTCGTCCAGGAAACCGAGCCGAGGCCGGCATGGGCTTCGTTGAACTTGTCCGGGTTGGCTTTGACCGCGGCGACGAAGGCCTTGAGGTCGGCCGCATCGAGGTTCTTGCGCGCAACGATCAGGATCGGCGTGCCGCCGGCCAGACCGATCGTCTGCATGCCGTTCAACGGATCGTATCTCAGGTTGGGATAGGTGGCGGGTGCGGCCGAGAACGTGCCGAGATGGCCCATCGCGATGGTGTAGCCGTCCGGCGTCGACGTCAGCGCACGGGCGATGCCGGTGGTGCCGCCGGCGCCGGCGACGTTCTCGATCACGATCTGCTGGCCGAGCGTCTTGGACATGTGGTCGCTGACAATGCGCGCGATGATGTCGGTCGGTCCACCGGCGGCGAACGGAACGATCATCGTGACGGGCTTCGTCGGATACCCCTGCGCGCTGGCGCTTCCGGCGACGCCCAGGGACATCGCAGCGGTTGACAGGGCGGCCGCAAGGCCGAGTGCGAGTTTCTTCATGGCGGATCCTTCCTCTTTTATCGTTGGGGTCAAGGTGGTGCCGCGCCCGGGGCGCGGCAACCCCGTCATTCGGTGAAGACCTCGTCGCGCTTCTTCGACATCGACGGCATGAGCGCGATGACGAGAATCGCGACAGCGACCACCAACAGCCCGGCCGAGATCGGCCGTTCGATGAAGGTCATGAACGATCCGCGCGAGATGATCAGCGCCTGGCGCAGCTTCTCCTCCATCAGCTTGCCGAGCACGAAGCCCAGCAGCATCGGCGCCGGCTCGAAGCCGAGCTTGATCAGCAGGTAGCCGAACAGCCCGAACATCGCGGTGAAGGCGACGTCGACCGGCTGGTTGTTCACCGAATAGATGCCGATCGAGCAGAAGATCAGGATCGCCGGGAACATCAGGCGGTAGGGCACCTGCAGCAGCTTCACCCAGACCCCGACCAGCGGCAGGTTGATGATCAGCAGCATCAGGTTGCCGATCCACATCGAGGCGATCATGCCCCAGAACAGGTCCGGGTTCTTGGTCATGACCTGCGGGCCGGGGATGATGCCGTGGATCGTCATGGCGCCGACCATCAGCGCCATCACCGCGTTGGGCGGGATGCCGAGCGTCAGCAGCGGGATGAAGGCCGTCTGCGCGCCGGCATTGTTGGCCGATTCAGGCCCCGCGACGCCCTCGATCGCGCCCTTGCCGAAGCGGGACGGATCCTTGGCGATCTTCTTTTCCAGCGTGTAGCTGGCGAAGGGGCCGAGCACGGCGCCGTTGCCGGGCAGGATGCCGAGCGTGCCGCCGATGAAGGTGCCGCGGAGACACGGCGCGATCGATTGCTTGATATCGTTCCAGTCGGGCAGCAAGCGGCCAATCTTCGCGCGCACCACGTCGCGCGCTTCCGGGTTCTCCAGATTGCGCAGCACTTCGGCGAAGCCGAACACGCCCATCGCCAGCACGGCGAAGTCGATGCCATCAGCCAGCGGCGGGAAACCGAAGGTCATGCGCTCCTGGCCGGTCTCGAGGTCGGTGCCGACGGTCGAGAGCAGCAGGCCGAGCATGATCATGCAGAAGGCCTTGAGGATCGAGCCGCGCGCCAGCACGACCGCGAAGCACAGGCCCATCACCATCAGCGAGAAGTATTCGGCGGGGCCGAACAGCAGCGCAAGCCGCGTCAGCGGCGCGCCGAGTGCCGCGATGACGAGGGTGGCGAAGCAGCCGGCGACGAAGGAGCCGAGCGCGGCCGTGCCGAGCGCGACGCCGGCGCGGCCCTGCCTGGCCATCTGGTGGCCATCGAGCGCGGTGACGACGGCGGTCGCTTCGCCGGGGATGTTGACCAGGATCGCGGTCGTCGAACCGCCGTACTGGGCGCCGTAATAGATGCCCGCGAGCATGATCAGCGCGCCGACGGGGTCGAGCCCGAAGGTGATCGGCAGCAGCATCGCGATGGTGGCGGTTGGGCCAACGCCGGGCAGCACGCCGACCAGCGTGCCGACGAGGCAGCCGACGAAGCAGAGCGCAATGTTCTGGAGCGTGAGCGCGACGCCGAACCCGAGCCCGAGATGGGCGAACATTTCCATCATGGTTCAGATTCCCAGAAGCCAGGGCGCCAGCGGGATCGGCAGGCTGAGCGCGTATTTGAAGAGGAGGGCGCAGCCGAGCGTCATGGCGGCGGCAAAGAGAGCCAGTTCCTTGACCCGGACATCCGTCGCGGCGAGGCCGGAGCAGAACACGACGATCGGGCCGGAGACCAGCATGCCGAGCGCCGGCACCTTGATCGGGCCGATCTCGAAGCCGCGGATGGTCAGGCCGAACAGGCAGGCCGCGCCAAGCACGAAGAAGATTCCGCGCCAGGAGACGCCGCTGAGCTTTTCGCCGTTGTAGCGCAGCGAGTTCAGCGAGAGCAGCGCCCCCAGGGCCGCGCAGATCACCGCGAAGGATTTCGGCAGCATGCCGGGGCCGAGCTGGCGCAATGTGCCCATCGGGAGCTCCCAGGACATCAGCAGGGCGATCGCCGCAAGCAGGATCATGAACAGCCCGGCTGCCATGTCCTGCGAAGAGCGGACACGCAGACCCTGCGCCCGTTCAATCTGGTTTAAACTCATCAGGCTCCTCCGACTGTCGACCCGACGAGGCGGGCCGTTCGTTTCAGCTTTGTTGTGGGAATGGCGAACGCCAGCACATGGCGCTCGTCGATCAGGGTGACGCTTTCGCGCAGGATGGCCAGGAAATCATCACGCGGGCCGAGCCGCTGCTGTGGACGCCAGGCGATGCCGACGAGCGCGCCGGGCGGCGGCGGGTCGAGCAGCGCGCCGCGCAGGCGCCGCATCGTCACGCCGGGAAAGCTCAGCCGCGAGACCCAGTCCGGCGCCAGCGCCATGCCCAGCCCGGCCGCGACCGCCGACATCATGGCGGGCTTTTCCGTCGCCTCGATGGTGACGTTCGGCACGGTGCCGACGCTCTCGAAATAGGCCATCACCAGGTCATAGGCGAAGGGCCGGATGCGCTTGGAGGGCACGACGAAGGGCTGGCCGACCAGGTCCTGCATCGTGAGATGGTCCCGGGCCGCGAGCGGGTGCTTCTCGTTCAGCACCACGATCGGCCGCTCGACGCGCAGCACCTCGAAGGCGCAGTCGGTCGGCTTGCGCGGCGGACGGGTCAGGGCGAGGTCGAGCTTGCCGGCCTCCAGCATCTGGACCAGGGCCGCCGTCATCGCCTCGACGAACTTGATCTCGACGCCGGGATAGCGCTCGCGGAAGGCGACCAGCGCCTCGGGCACGAAGCTCGACGATGCCGCGTCGATCGCCCCGATCCGCAGCACCTTGCCCGACGCGAGCGAGGCCTCGCGCACGGCCCGCGACGCGTGTTCCATCCGGGCGAGGATGCCCTTGGCTTCCTCGAGCATGATCAGGCCCGCCCGCGTCAGCGCCACCTGTCGGGTGGTGCGGGTCAGGAGGACGCAGCCGAGCTCCTCCTCGAGGGTGCTGATCTGCCGGGAAAGGGCGGGCGGTGCGAGGCCGAGCCGCTCCGCGGCTCTACCGAAATGAAGCTCCTCCGCCACCGCGATGAAACATCGCAGTTGCCGAACATCCATGGTGTCCCTCTGATCCCCTCTGGCGTATCGTTGGCCCGATATCTTCCAGTCGTTGCCTCGAAGCCGATAGCGGCTCAGGCCGCGAAAGCGACCCTAGAGCAATTCATAATTTTTTGGCAATAAACCTCGGCGCGGTCGGATGACGCGGCGGTCAGGTCGTGGCGGCCGGCCGCAAACGGCGGAACAGCCGCCCGTCGATCAGAGCGAGGCCTGCGAAGATCGCGGCCATGCCGGCGAAATGGCGCGGCAGCAGGCTCTCGCCGAGCAATCCGACGCCGAGCAGGATGGCGCTGACCGGGATCAGGAAGGTCACCAGCATGACGTTGCTCGGTCCCGCGGTGCGCATGATCCGGAAGAAGATGATGTAGGCGAGCGCCGTCGAGATCAGCGCCAGGCCGACCGCCGCGAGGACGGCCTGCTGCGAGGGCACGGGCAGCGTCCAGGGCGGATGCAGCACGAAGACGATCGGGATCATCATCAGCGTCGAGGCGGAAAGCTGGCCGGTGGCGGCGACGAGCGGCGACAGTCCGCGGAAGCGTTTCCCGAACAGGCCGGAGAAGGCATAGGAGACCGCCGCCAGGACGCAGGCGAGTTGCGCCGCCAGATTGGAGCCGAGGCCGCCGAACGCATCGGGGCCCATCAAAATGCCGACGCCGATGAGGCCGGCCAGCACGCCGCCGAGCTTCAGCCCGGTGGCCCTCTCATTGCCGAAGCAATGCATCACCAGCACGGCGAAGATCGGCGTCGTCGCGTTCAGGATCGAGGCCAGGCCACTGGCGATCTGCTGCTGACCCCAGAGGAACAGGCTGAACGGGATCAGGTTGTTGAGGACGCCCATGCCGAAGAAGGCGAGCCAGAGGCTGCGCCCCACCGCCATCGACTGCCCGCTGATCCGCACCGCCAGAAGCAGCGCCAACGCCGCCAGCCCGACGCGCACCTGGACCACTGCGAAGGGCGGCCATTCCGTCACGGTGAGCTTGTTGAAGAAGAACGAGCCGCCCCACAGGATCGACAGCGCGACGAGCAGGAGCCATTCGGTCGGGCCCATGCGCAGCGAAGGAGCGGGAGCAGGCTGTGTCATGGCAGGATCTGTGATCGCAGGGCGGGTCATCCCGCGTCAGTAGGCAGCCGGGCATGGCCCGGCCACCCGATTCCCGCGGGACGGCCTCACGCCGCTTCCGCTTCGCGCGCCTGCCACATCGCCTTGAAGGCGGGGCGGGCATGGCAGGCGTCGAGCCAGGCCTTCACGCGCGGCGCGGCGTCAAAGAGCTGCGTCGCCGGCTTCGCATAACGCATGATCTCGGCGACGTTGATGTCGGCGACGGTGAAGCGACCGCCCATCACGAAGCCGCCGCCCTCGGCCAGCACCTTGTCGAGCACGGCGAAGGGGGCGGGCAGGGCGGCCAGCGCCGCCTCGACCAGCTTCGGGTCGCGCTTCTCCGGCGGATAGGCGGCCATGTGGTACTGGATGTTGAGCGCCTGGGTCTCGCACTCGGTCGCGGCCCAGAGCGACCACATCACGGCGAGGCCCTCCTCCTGGGCATCCTTAGGCGCCAGCGGCCCGCCATGCTTGCGGGCGAGGTAGAGGTTGATCGCCAGCGATTCGTGCAGCTTGAACCCGTCATCGTCGATGCTCGGGATATGGCCGTTCGGATTGACCTTCAGGAAATCGGCGCTGCGCGTATGCAGCGGCGCACCCGGCGCCGACGGGTCCGGCACGCGATTGACCTGGATCACCGGGACATGCTCGAAGGCAAGGCCCAGCTCATTGGCGAGCCAGACATTACGCGTGGCGCGCGAGCGGTAGCAGCCATAGATCGTCAGGGTCATGGAAAGGGCTTTCCGAAAAAAACGCGGCTCGTCGCGGCTGGAATCGGGCCGGACGGCCGCACCATAGGGGCGCCCGTCGGCCGCGCCAATGGGCCGGGAGGCGCGCCGTCACGGTTGGCGTGGCGGCGGTGATCCTGACCGGGACGCTGCCTTGATCGGCCGCGCGGCCGTCAGCCGGGAGGATGCCCGGGCTGCGCCATCACCGTTGCCTCGGCATGGTGGCGCAGGCCGTCGATCTGCCGCTTCTGGTCGATGAAATCGGCGAGTTCGGAACCGTGGAGAATGCGGCTGCTCGGCAGCTTCACCTTCATCGGATCGACGAAATGGCCGTTGGTGGTGACCTCGTAATGGACATGGGGGCCGGTCGACAGGCCGGTCGTCCCCACGAAGCCGATGATCTCGCCCATATGGACGGAGGCGCCGGGACGGGCCTGGCGGGCGATGCTGGCCATGTGGTTGTAGGCGGTGGCATAGCCGTTGGCGTGTTCGAGCTCGACGCGGTTGCCATAGCCCGAACGCGGGCCGGCGGCCGCGACCGTGCCGTCGCCCGCAGCCATGATCGGCGTCCCGCGCTGCGCCGCCCAGTCGACGCCGTTGTGCAGGCGCCCATAACGCAGGATCGGATGGTAGCGCATGCCGAAGGGCGAGCTGATCCGCCCGCCCTGCACCGGCTTGCGCAGCAGCAGCTTGGTCAGCGAGACGCCGGATTCGTCGAGGAATTCGCGGGTCCCGCTTCCCGGCGCGACGTGCCGGTAGAGCTCCTGCTTCTCGCCTGCGACCGAAAGGCCTGCATAGAGCAGGTCGCGATGGCCGGCGGCTGCGCCTTCATCGTCGGTGAAGACGAGCTCGAGCCGGTCCCCCGCATCGACATGCTGCTTCAGGTCCATGCCGCTTGCAAAGGCATGGACGAAGACTTCGATGACGTCGCGCGGCACGCCGCTCTTCAGCGCGCTCGCATAGGCGCTTTCGTAGAGCGTGACGGTCGCTTCCGTATCGTTGTCCTGCTCGTCTTCGTCCGTCGCGGGGCGAGCGCCGTTGTGGCCGGTGCCGGTCTGGACGACGCGCAGGAAGCGGCCGCGATCATCCTCGGCGACGACATCCTGCGGGCCGTCCTCGTCGAACAGGGTGACGCGCTGGATCGTGCCGCCGCCGCGTTCGGGGCCGATCAGCAGGCGCAGATGCTGGCCTTCCGGCCGCTGGGCGCCGGTCGTCCCACCCAGGGCCGACACGATGGCGGCGACCCGCTCGTGCGAGGCTCCGTGCGCGGCCAGCGCAGAGGCGAGCGTCTGCCCATGGTCGAGCACGACATCGACCTGGCCGTAGCGATCGCGCGAATCGCTGGCCACCGCCACCGAGGTGACGTTCTCGGGCACGATGCGCACGTCGAGCGAACCGAACGCTTCCGGTTCCGCGGCGCCCTGCGCCTCGCCGACCATGCGAAGCGTGCGGGAGAGGAGGCGCTGGTTCGAATAGTCCGGTGGCAGCTCGGGGGAGCCAGCCGACAGCCTGGCCATTTCCGCGATCTGTTCCTCGATCGCGCTGTCCGGCAAGCCAGGAGAATCAGAGGGGATCGTCACAGCGGAAAGATCGCGGCGGGTCACTGAGACATCGGCGTCGGAGGGGTCGATCGCCTCCTGCTGCGTGGGCGCGACGCCGGAATCGGCAAGGGCCCGGGCCGCATCGAATGCGGGAATCTCTAGCCCGGCGACCGGCGCGGTCGCGAGCACCAGAGAGACATGGGCCAGCGCATGGACCTTGGTGATCTCGCGCCCCGCTGCGGCTTCCGTCAGCGGAGCGCGGAAACGCTGCATGGTACTGATCGAGAAACTGGGCGCGATCAGGCTGTCGCCCTTGCGCGCGCCCGACCCTGGGGCCGGCTCGTCATGCCGGGCCGACGCCGCCTTCTCGGGGCGCTGGGCGGCGAACCGCTCGCTGTCGAAGGTCGAAAGGGAGGAGCCCATCAACGCTGCGCCGAAGACGCCGATCAGCGCGCTCGCTGCAAGCCAGCGCCAGTTCACCGGGCGGAAATCGCTGGGAACGGGTCGCCGGGAGGGACCGAACGGATCTGAAAATGGTTCGGCGTTGTCGTGGCGGGCAATCAACTCGACGTCGCTCATGCTTGCGGTCCTGCCGATCAGCGCAGGACGCCGCGGCGGGTCGTCTAAGACCGGGCCGAGACGGCGAAACTATGGCGTCGGACCTGGGCGTCAGCCCGCCAGAACCCGCTGCGGCGGGAAGGTGATCTCGACCAGCGTGCCTTCCTTCTTGACTGACGTGATCGACATCGCCGCCCGGTTCGCCTCGACCAGAGCCTTGGTCAGCGGCAGGCCGAGACCTGTGCCGCCAGCGCGGCGCGTCGTCGGCACCTGCCTGAAGGGCTCGAGCGCGAGCTCGATCTCCTTGTCGTCCATGCCGATGCCGGTGTCGCGCACCCGCAGGATCGCTTCGCCCTGGTCGCCCAGCGCGGTGGAGATGATGACCTGCCCGCCCGCATCGGTGAACTTCACCGCGTTGGAGAGCAGGTTGATCACGATCTGCCGGATCGAGCGCTCGTCGGCCACGACCGGCGGCAGCTTCGGCGAGAGACCCGAGCGCAGCACGACGCGGCCGCGCTGCGCTTCGGGCTGCAGCAGGCTGACGGCTGACAGCGCGATCTCGTTCAGGTTGACGCTGATGAAGTCGAGATCGAGCTTGCCCGCCTCGATCTTGGCGAGGTCGAGCAGGTCGTTGACGAGGCTGATGACGTAGCCGCCGGACTGGTGGATGTCGCGCAGATATTCCTTGTAGCGCTCGTTCGCGATCGGCCCGAAGCGCTCCTCCGCCATCACCTCGGCAAAGCCGATGATCGCGTTCAGCGGCGTGCGGATCTCGTGGCTGATCTTGGCGAGCACGTCCGACTTCTGGGCGCTCGCCTTCTCGGCCACCTTGCGCGCCTCGACCAGCTCGCCCTCGGTCTTCTTCCAGGCGGTGATGTCGCGCAGCACGGCGCAGAAGCGGCGCTCCGTGCCCTCGGCGATCTGGCCCATCGTCATGAACAGCGGGATCTTGCCGCCCTGCCTGACGCGACCGACGACCTCGCGGCCGTCATTCATCACCGAGGCGACGCCGCCGCCCTTGAGCCCTTCGAGATAGTCCAGCGCCGGCGCATGGCTCTCGGCCGCGAAGAGCAGCGTGAACAATTCGCCGGTGACCTCGCGCTGGTCATAGCCGAACAGCGCCTCGGCGGTCTTGTTCAGCGAGAGGATGCGGCCGCGCTCGTCGACCGTCACGACGCCGTCCGTCGCGGTATCGAGCATCGCGACGAGTTCGTTGATGCGGGCATCGCGGGCGCCGGCATCGAGCCGCAAGGCTTCAACGCGCGCTGCGCTCTCGTAATCCTCGGCCTCGAACTCCGCCGCAAGCTCGGCCTCTTCCGCCTCCTCGGGCGTCAGGATCTTGACCTCGCCGCCGCCATTGGGGTGGCGGAAGGCCACCAGCGTAGCCTGATCGCCCTGCCAGGCGACGCTGGAGAGCACCGCTTCGACGCTGACGAGATGGCCGAGCCGGTCGATCAGGATCACGCTGCCGCCGTCGGTGCGGGTCGCCTCCTTGATCATCCGGCTGACGCCGCCGCCGGCCGTCAGGTCGTCGAGATCGGCATAATCCAGCAGGTCGAGCAGCGTCCGGTTGGCGTAGAGCGCCTCCTCGTCGCGATTGACCAGCACCGCGATCGGCAGCTTGTCGAGCACATCGGCATGGGAATTGGGCAGGCGCGGCCGCGAGGCGATCGCGACCGTCTCGGCATCGGCGGTCGGCTCGGCCTGCGTCGCGTCGCCGAGCGGAAGCGTCTCTGCGGCGGCGCCGTCGTCGCTCTCCTTCAGCCGCAGCGGTGCCACGGGCGGGAGGCGCGGTGCCAGCGCCTCGTCGTCGCCGGCGATCCGGGCGCCCAGCGCCTTGGCGATCTCGCGGAAGGCGTTGCGCTCCGCCGAACTCAGATTCGGCTTCGAGGGCTCCAGCACCGGCCGCACCGAAGCCAGATGCCCGTTGCGCAGCGGCACGATATTGGCCTTGTCGGGTGCCGGCGGCGCCGGTGCGGGAGCGTCCCGCTCCTCGGCGGCTGCCTCGCCGGTGTCGACGATCTGCGTCTCGTCCTCGCCAACTTCGGCGACAGCTTCGCTGTCAGGTTCATCGACGACGGGCGGCTTGTCGGCCTGGGCCTCTGTCAGCGCCTCGGGGTCGGCTTCATCCTGCGCGGGTGCGACGACGGCTGCGTCGAGAGCCTCGACCATCGCTGCGTCCGAGATCGGCGCAACGGTCGTCCCCTCGGCGTGAAGTTCCGGTTCAGCCAAAGCGGGCTTGACCGTCTGCTCGACGACAGCTTCCGACGCTTCTTCCAGATCGGCTTCGGTATCTGCGGGCAGGACAAAGGGCTCGCGCGCGCCGGGGCGCACCACGCCAAAACCCCGATAGCCGGTGACCTGCCGCGCCGCATCCAGCATGGGCACGCCGGACAGCTCGACGCGGGCGCCTTCGCCCGGCGTCACCGTCCGCCACAGCACCTCGTGGCCGCTCCAGGTCGCGGGCCCAGTCAGCCGCGCGATCAGGTCGCCGCTGCGGTCGATCAACTCGGTTCCGATCAGCCCGGCCCAGTTGCGGCCGGGCAGCGCGGCTGCGGCCTGCGCTCCGACCAGTTCGGCCATGTTGGGAGACAGGCTGGTGATTCGCCCGCCGGCATCGCTCTGCCAGAGAAAGCGGATGGCCTTTTCGGCCGCGGCGACGGGCGCAGCGCTCGGCACTTCCGACACGGGCGCCTGCACGGGAGGCGTGGCCTCCTGCCGGGCGGGTTCGGGCGCGGCCGGAACGACGATCCCGAGGCGGCGCAGTTCGGCGGCTTGGACCGCGATGGCCAGCACGGGCTCAGCCTCGCCATCGGCGATAAGCTTGCAGCCGCAGGTCACGAGCGTCGCGGCAAATCCCGAGGTCAGCCGCAGCCGCTCCAGCCTGACGCCTTGGCGCGACGCCAGGCCGCCTGCGAGCAGGGCGAAACGCTGGCGCGTCGCTGCGGGGAGGGGGCTGGCACCGGCGTCGCCGCCCAGCAAGGCCTGGCCGGCGGCGTTGGCAAAACCCGGCCGCTCCGCCTGCCGGTCCCAGAGCAGCAGCGCGCCGCCAGCCGCGAAGGACGCGAGACTCGCATCGTCCGCCGCCGCCGCGCCCAGCCGCGCCCAGTCCTGTCCGGCTTCGCTCATGCCTGTCCGCTCTAGGTTTGCGCTATCATGGTCCGCGCCAATATGGCTAACAAAGATTTAATAGCGGCCAAATGCTTGCAAGGCCATGCGGCGCGTCGGGCTGTCCCCGCCTGCGTCGAAACAGCGTTAACGCGCGGCGCGGTTCACGCTATGATTGTCATCGCAACGCAGCAATGATATTGCATCGCACAATAAGACGGCGCGATGCATGTTCGGGAGACCGACCAGAAGCAGACGGCCAGCATAGCCGACCCAAACCAGGAGGACGACCCGATGGCAGCCAAGACCCCCTACGAAGTCCCCACCGAAATGCGCGAATTCGCCGAGCGCAGCGTCGAGCAGGCCCGCAAGGCCTTCGACGGCTTCATCGGCGCGGCCACGAAGGCCGTCGACAGCGCGCACGGCTCGGCCGAAAGCGCCCGCGTCAACACCCATGACGTCGCCCGCAAGGCGATCTCCTATGCCGAGACCAATGTCGCCGCAGCCTTCGACCTCGCCCAGAAGCTGGTTCAGTCGAAGGACCTGACGGAGGTCATGACGCATCAGTCCGAGTTCATGAAGGCGCAGATGGCCGCGCTCCAGACACAGTTCAAGGAGATCGGCGCGGCGGCGCAGGAGGTCGCGGCCAAGGCGGCCGAGACCGTGACGAAGGCGGCCAAGCCGAAGTGATCTGCAAGGCCTCGTGATCTTGCAAGGCCATGTGATCCTGGCGGAAGCAATACTGATGGAACGGATCGCTTCGAGAGCGGTCCGTTCCAAGTGACTTTACTGATCTGAGCGTACCGATCTGAGTAACTGCGCCGATCTGATCATCCGGACAGCGCCGGCGCGCCCCATGACGAGTGGAAGACCGGACGGCCCGTTCGGTCCGGCCGCTTCAGCGCCGAAGGAGAACCGAGATGGTCAAGCCTGCTCCGACCCGGACCAAGTCCAAGGCCCCGATCAGCCTGTCGCCGGTCAAGGCGCTCTCCGGCGCCGTGCCGGAAGCGTCCGTCACGTTGGCCGCCAGCGCGCCGCCGCCGAAGCCGCCCGTCGCGGCCACCCCCGCACCGGCTCCCGCGCCCAAACCACTCGAAGCCAAGCCAGTCGAAGCCAAGGCGCCTGAAGCAAAGCCGCCTGTAGCCAAGGCTCCCGAAGTAAAAGCTCCCGAAGTAAAGCCGCCTGAAGCCAAGCCGCTTGAGGCGAAGCCTGTCGCGCCCGCGGCGACCAAGCCCACCCCGCCTGCGCCTCCTGCCACCAAGCCGGCCGAGACAAAGCCCGCGACCAAGCCCCCCGTTGCGAAGCAGGCGGCCCGATCGATCAAGCCCAAGGCCGAGACGCGGGTCGCGTCGGCGAAGGTCCGCATCGAGAAGCCGGCGCTCGCCAGTTCGCCGGCTGCCAAGCCTGTTGCCACGCCTAAGCCTGTTCCCACGCCTAAGCCTGTTGCGGCGGCCAAACCTGCTCCGACGCCCAAGCCTGCTCCGACGCCCAAGCCTGCTCCTGTCGCCAAGCCAGCCGCTGTGCCGGCGCGGGCCGCTGTCGTCGCGCCGGTTTCGAGCGAAGCCGTCGCGAAGGCCGTGGTCGCCCCCGTCAAGGCGGCCGCGCAGGTCGTCGAGGCCGTCGTCAAGGCGGCTGCGCCGGTTCAGGCCAAGGCCGTGTCGGCCCCGTCGCTGAGCGCGATGCCGCTGCCGCGCCCGCCCGAATTCGCCGCGATCACCTCGACGACCGTGATGACGCAGGCGCTGGTGATGGCGAAGACCTTCGGTGCCCTGCAGGCAAAGATGCTGGACCATGCCTGCGCCGAGCTGAAAGCGACGCTCGGTGACGCCGAGACGCTGGTGCGCACCGAGAGTGCCGCCGACGCGGTCGTGCTGCAGGCCAAGGCCGTGCGCCGGTCCTATGAATCCTATGCCGAGCATCTGAAGGAACTGGCGCGGATCGCCAGCAAGGCGATGGGCAAGGACTGAATGTGAGATCAGGATAGGGGCAGGGAGAGCCGATTGCGGGTGTTGCAGGAATCTTCCGGTAAAACAGAATCTTCCGGTAAAACCCGCAATTCCCCGGTTGCAATCGCGAGGCGTCGGTTCTAGGTTCCGCGCCGCCGCCGATCTCGCGAAAGCGACGATCGCCAAGCGCCGGGTGCGGGCAGCCATAGCTCAGTTGGTTAGAGCGCTAGATTGTGGATCTAGAGGTCCCCCGTTCAAGCCGGGGTGGCTGTACCACCCGTCCCCACCCGCCATTCGGACAGTCCGGCCTGCGCCTTCGCGACCCTTGAAGCCTCCGCCGGCCTTCGCCATATCTGGATCAAGCGGAAGGGCTTCGCCTTTCGCCTGCGGGGCGCTGCGCTGGCGGGCCCCGGTTTATCGGGAGCGCCCTCCGGGGGCTTCGGCAAGGTCAGGCAAGGTCCTGAAATGACGCGTACGCCCAGTCTGTCGCACCCGTTTCTGCTTGGGTTCGACGATATCGAAAGAGCGCTCGACCGGGTCGCCAAGGGCGCCAGCGAGGGCTACCCACCCTACAATATCGAGCGCATGCCGCGTTGCGATGACGAGCCGGACCGGCTCCGCATCACATTGGCGGTGGCGGGATTCTCGCGCGAACAGCTCGAGATCACGCTTGAGGAGAACCAGTTGACCATTCGTGGCCGGCAAAGCGACGACAAGAGCAGGCAGTTCCTGCATCGCGGAATCGCGGCGCGCCAGTTCCAGCGCAGCTTCCTCCTGGCGGAGGGGATGCAGGTTCTGGGGGCCGATCTGTCGAACGGCCTGCTGGCGATTGATCTGGTCCGACCGGAACCGGAGAGGCTCATCCGGCGTATCGATATCGTGAGCCGGGATCGAACGTGACTAAAACGACGGTTGAAGGACGCAAGCGCGGTTTTTGCATCCGTTCATAATTGCAGTCGTATCTTGATAACCGCACTCGCACTGCTCTGAAGGAGGGCGCGATGAACGAAGACAGGACGATGATCCAGACGAACCCCCTGACCCCGGCCGAATTCGCGGCGCTGGGCACGGGCGAAGTCGCCTATCTCAAGCCGATGACCTCGGATGAGCTGCTCCGGATTTTCCCGCAGGCCCCGGAAATCCAGTCTGGCCTGCAGCTCTTCGCGCTGCTCTCGGCCGACGGTGCGCCCATCCTGGTGACCGATTCTCGCGAGGCGGCCACCGCCAATGCGTGGGAGCATGATCTCCGGATGGTCAGCGTCCACTGACGCCCCTTCACGGCGCGGTCGCGAGCCCCGCGACCGCCGCCTGCAGGCGCAGGATGTCGTCTGCGCCCGAGAGACGGTGATCGCCGTCCTTGACGAGCGTCAGCACGACCGGGTCGCCGCTCAGATGCTCGACCAGCCTCAGCGCATGGCGCCAGGGCACATCGGGATCCTGCATTCCCTGGAGAATATGGACGGGGCACCCCGTCCTGATCTCCCCTCCGAATAGCAGATGCCGGCGGCCGTCCTCGATCAGCGCCCGCGTGATCGGCGTCGGCTCCGGCGAATACTCTGAAGCGCGCATCCAGACGCCGTCGCGCAGGATGGTCTGGCGGATCGCCTCGGGCATCTGCGCCCACATCAGCTCTTCCGAGAAATCGACGGCCGGCGCGATCAGAACCAGCCCCGCCGGCGAAAGCGCGCTGCCGAGCAGGCGCCTTGCCGCCAGCAGGGCGATCCATCCCCCCATCGAGGAGCCGACCAGGATCGGCGGCTGCTGGCAGCGGGCGCCGATCACGGCCAGCGCATCCTCCAGCCAGTGCGACAAAGTCCAGCGCGCGAAGTCGTCGCCGCTCTCGCCGGGTTCCGCACTCTCGCCATGGCCGGCGTAGTCGAAGCGGATGAAAGCCCGCCCGGCCTCGCGGGCCCACTGTGCCAGCGCCTCAACCTTGGTCGCGCGCATGTCGGAGCGGAAGCCTCCGAGCCAGACCACCGGCGCAGCCGAGCCGGGCTGCGTCAGGAGGGCGAGGCGGCGGCGTTCTCCGCCGTTGCCGACCTCCAGCCATTGCGGTGCCTCTCGCTCCAATTCAAATCTCCTGTGACGAATCGGCGTCGTCAGCGAATATAGGCTGCAAGTTTCGGCCGCACGCGGGCATACTCGCGCAAACTGTATGCTAAAGCCCTCGCGTAAACTGAAAGCATTGTTCCAAAACGGTGAGTATGTCCTTCCAGCCAGGCGCGCATCTCTCGCTGCCCTCCACCGAATCCCATCCGCTCGTCGGGCGGACGATCCTGCAGATCATCCCCGATCTGGAAGCGGGCGGCGCCGAACGCACGGCAGTCGATATCGCCAAGGGGCTGACCGATGTCGGCGCCCGCGCTTTGGTCGCGACCGAGGGCGGCAGGCTCGTGGCCGAGCTGCAGGCCAAGGGCGGGGTTTGGCTGCCCTTTCCGGCCGCCTCCAAGAACCCGCTCGCCATGGCGCTGAACGTGCGCAAGCTCGTGCTGCTCTGCCGGCATGAGGGCGTCGAACTCATCCATGCCCGCTCGCGTGCGCCGGCCTGGGTCGCGCTCGCGGCGGCGCGCCTGCTCAAGCTGCCCTTCGTCACGACCTATCACGGCTCCTATGCCAGCCGTTCGACGGTGAAGACGCTCTATAATTCGGTGATGGCGCGCGGCGACGTCGTCATCGCCAACTCCGCCTATACCGCCGAGTTGATCCTGGCCAAGCACGGCTTCGCACGCGACCGCATCCGCGTCGTCAATCGCGGCACGAATTTCTCAGCCTTCGCCCCGCAGGCGGTGACGCCCGAGCGCATCCAGGCGCTGCGCCGGGCCTGGGGCGTCGAGCCGCATCAGCGCATCGTGCTGCTGCCGGGCCGCCTGACCAACTGGAAGGGCCAGCGCGTGCTGATCGAGGCCGCCCGCATCCTGCGCGATGGCGGCGACACCGACACCGCCTTCATTCTCGCCGGCGATCCGCAGGGCCGCGACGGCTATGTCCGGGAACTCGACCAGCTCGTCGCGAAGGCCGGGCTGGAGAGCCGTGTCAAACGGGTCGGCCACTGCGCCGACATGCCCGCGGCATTGCTCGCGGCGTCCGTCGTCGCCGTGCCCTCGACCGAGCCGGAGGCCTTCGGCCGGGTCGCGGTCGAGGCGCAGGCGATGGGCACGCCCGTCGTCGTGTCGGATCTCGGCGCCGTCCCTGAGACCGTGCTGGCCCCGCCGCAGACCAGCCCAGCCGAGCGCACCGGCTGGCGGGTCCCACCGGGCGATGCGCCGGCGCTTGCGGCTGCGCTGGAAGGCGCGCTGGGTTTACGTCCCTCGGCCCGGGACAACCTGGCTTTACGGGCGCGCCAGCATGTCGAGCGCCATTTTTCGCTGGAGACGATGGTCAGCGAGACGCTCGACGTCTATTGCGCGCTGCTCGGGCGGTAACCATCTGATCAAATCCGCCTCATCCATTGACAACGCGCATCTTTGTGCAATGTGTCTGCTCACGGGCGCGAGACGCGCCAGTCACAGGAGAATACAGCCATTCGTCGTCCTTTCCGCGCTGCCCCAACCCCGACCAAAGACGGCCCGCGTTCCAACCGCGACATCCGCGGCGTCCGCGACGTCCAGCTCATTGACGATACCGGCGCCAACCGTGGCGTGGTCTCGTTCTTCGAGGCGCTGAAGATTGCCGAGGATGCCGGTCTCGACCTCGTCGAGATCGCCCCCAATTCCGAGCCGCCGGTCTGCAAGATTCTCGACTACGGACGCTTCCGCTTCCTGGAGCAGAAGAAGGCCGCCGAGGCGCGCAAGAAGCAGCGCACCATCGAGATCAAGGAAATCAAGCTGCGTCCGGGCATCGACAAGCACGACTACGACGTCAAGATGAAAGCCATGCTCGGCTTCTTCGAGGAGGGCGACAAGGTCAAGGTGACCCTGCGCTTCCGCGGCCGCGAGATGGCGCACCAGGATCTCGGCGTGAAGGTGCTCGAGCGCGTCAAGGCGGATCTCGCCGAGACGGCGAAGGTCGAGAGCGACTGGCAGCTCGAGGGCCGCCAGATGGTCATGGTTCTGGCCCCAAAATAGGCATCCGCCGGTCGCAGTCACGCGATTTGCATCAGGCCCGGCCCCAGCGCCGGGCCTTGTCATGTCTGGCTTCCGCGATGCGCGAGGGTTTTTGATCGAGTTGCGACGCTCATCCCGTCATTGCGAGGAGCGTAAGCGACGAAGCAATCCAGCGGCGGCAGCTCTCGACGTCGCCCTGGATTGCTTCGCTGCGCTCGCAATGGCGGCAGCGCTTCAACTCACCGAGCGAATGATCTCGCGATAGGCGGCTTCGGGGAAGGCCTTGAGCGTCTGCGTGCGGATGTTGCCGAGCATCGCGAGCTGCAGGCAGAAGCGAGCGAGCACCGCGTCGTCGGGGGCCTCGCAGACGATGACCATGTCGTAGTCGCCCATCGTCATGAAGAACGACTTGAACTCGCCTCCCATGTTCCCGAGCAATTTCTTGGCCGCATCGAGACGGCTGGGCGAATCCTTGACGTTGCGCGCGCCCTGGTCGGTCCAGTTGGCCAGCATGATGTACGTCGTCATGGCACTTCTCCCCGACAAGGCCCGGCCTGTTCGTCGGAAGCGACATGCGGCGGCCCCTTTGTCGCCGCGCGGTTCCGGATCGGACGTCGGAGCGTCCGCCGGGCTTTGCAATCTAGCATGATGGCCGCGCGTTGCCGAGGCAGTCGGCGGCTTGCAAGCGCCGCCCCACCGGGACGCGACGCTTGCATGCGCAGGCGTCTTACCTGATCGGATGCGGATATTGCAGCCCGCCCTTCGAGGCGAGATCGTTCAGCCCGCGCTTGAGCTGCAGGCGCGAGCCCATGCCGACATTGCGCTCGAAGCTTTCGCCGTAATTGCCGACGTGTTTGATGATCCGATAGGCCCAGTCATTGGTCAGGCCGAGGCCCTCGCCGAACTTGCCCTCGACGCCAAGCAGGCGCTTCGCCTCGGGGTTCGGCGACTTCAGCATCTCGTCGACATTCGCCTTGGTCACGCCGATTTCTTCGGCGTTCAGCATGGCGTAGTGGGTCCATTTCACCAGTGCGAACCAGCTCTCGTCGCCACGCTTGACGGCGGGCCCCAGCGGCTCGCGCGAGATCAGCGTCGGCAGGATGGTGAAATCGTCCGGCTTGGAGAATTTCAGCCGCTCGGCGGCGAGCCCGGAGGAATCGGTGGTGAAGGCGTCGCAGCGGCCGGCCTCCAGCGCCTTGACGCCCTCCTCATTGGTGGAAAAGCCGATGATCTCGTATTTCAGGTTGTTGGCGCGGAAGAAGTCGGCGAGGTTCAGCTCGGTCGTGGTGCCCTGCGTCACGCAGATCGAGGCGCCGTTCAGCCCTTTGGCGTCGGTGACGCCGAGCGCCTTCTTCACCATGAAGCCTTGACCGTCGAAATAGTTGATGATCGGCCAGGACATGCCGGCCGTGGTGTCGCGCGACATCGTGTAGGTGGCGTTGCGGGCGAGCATGTCGACCTCGCCGCTTTGCACCACGACGAAGCGCATCTGCGGCGTCGTCGGCACGAAGCGGATCTTGTTGGGATCGTTGAAGATCGCGGCCGCGACGGCCCGGCACAGGTCGATGTCGAGCCCGTCCCAGCGGCCGTCGGGGCCCTGCAGGCCGAAGCCGGGCAGGGCGATGTGGTTGCCGCAGATCAGTTCGCCGCGCGCCTTGACGCGGTCGAGCGTCGAGGTCTGGGCGCTGGCCGTCATGGCCGTAAGCGTGCCGGCAAGGCCCAGGGCCGCGCCGATGAGCCAATGTTTCACTGTCATGGATAATCCCCTGTTTTTGGTTGTGTATGGTGTCGCGAAGCGTCAGCGCGCCCCCGCGATCGCGGCGTCGACGGCTTCTCCGAGCCGTTCGACAATGGTGTCCATCACGCCTGCGTCGGCGATGAAGGGCGGCGCCAGCAGCACATGGTCCCCGGAAACGCCGTCGGCTGTTCCTCCCATCGGATAGACCAGGAGCCCGCGCGCCATCGCTGCCTGCTTGACCCTGGCGTTGAGCTTCAGATTGGCCTCGAAGGGCGTCTTCGAGGCACGGTCGGCAACGAGCTCGATGCCCCAGAAATGGCCGCGCCCGCGCACATCGCCGACATGGTGGTGGTTGCTGAAGCGCTCCTTCAGCCGGCGTTCGAGATGGGCGCCCTGAAGGCGGACGTTGCTGAGCAGATCGTCCCGCTCGATCACCTTCTGCACGGCGAGCGCCGTCGCGCAGGCCAGCGGATGGCCGTTATAGGTCTGGCTGTGAGGAAACGCGCCCGAGCCCTGCCGCATCGCCTCGACGATTTTTCCCGAGACCAGCATCGCGCCGATCGGCGCATAGCCGGCCCCCAGCCCCTTGGCGATGGCCATCAGGTCGGGCGCGATGCCCTCCTGCTCGCAGGCATGCAGGCTGCCGGTCCGGCCCATGCCGCACATCACCTCGTCGAGGATCAGCAGCACGCCATGGCGGTCGCAGATCTCGCGGATGCGCTTGAAATAGCCGGGCGCGGCCGGCACGGCGCCCAGCGTCGCACCGACGATCGTCTCGGCGACGAAGGCCGCCACGGTGTCGGCCCCCAGTTCGAGGATCTTGGCCTCCAGCTCGTCGGCCGTGCGCAGCCCGTACGCTTCGGGCGTCTCGTCGGCGCTCTGGCCGCGATAGGCGTAGCACGGTGCGATATGGTGGCCGTTCAGCAGCATCTCCTTGAACGGGGCGCGGTCCTTCATCCGCCCGCCGACCGAGAGCGCCCCGACCGTGATGCCGTGATAGCTCTGCCGGCGCGAGATGAAGTTGGTCCGGCGCGCCTCGCCCGTCTCGACGAAATAATGCCTCGCCAGCTTCAGGCAGGCCTCGATCGCCTCCGAGCCGCTGCTGCAGATGAAGACGTTGCTGAGCCCCTTCGGCGCGCGCGCGATGAGGTGGTCGGCCAGCTCCTCGGCCGGGTCGGAGGTGAAGAAGCTGGTATGGGCATAGGCCAGCTTGTCGATCTGGGCATGCATCGCGGTGAGGACGTCGGGATGGCCATGGCCGAGGCAGGACACGGCGGCCCCGCCGCTGGCGTCGATATAGCTCCGGCCGTCGGCATCGATCAGGGTGACGCCCTTGCCGCCGACCGCGACGGGGTAGGTGCCGTTCATGCTGCGGTGAAGCAGATGGCTCATGCGGGTCTCCGTTTGGTGCGGCGCGGGCTCTCGAAGGTCGAGAAGGCGTCGAGCTGGGCCTCGGATGCGGCGATGGCGTCGAGCGCAGGCTGGCCGCGCCGCGCCGTCATCAGCGCCGCCAGGCATTCGACCGCCGCAAAGGCCGGCGTCATCGTGTGGAAGAAGGAGGGTGTCTCGGTGCGCACCAGCACGAGCTCATCGGCGAGCGCGGCGAGCGGCGAATGCGCGCTGTCGGTCAGGGCGACGATGGCCGCGCCCTTGTCGCGGGCATAGGCCGCGGCCTGGACGGTCAGCCGCGTATAGGGCGAGACGGAGACGACGAAGAGCACGTCGCCCGGCCCGATCCGGCGCAACGCATCGATGCCGCGCCCGCCGGCGCCGTCGGCGAGCGTCGAGTCCGCCCCGATCAGCGCGCGGATGTAGTCGAGCATGTAGACGGACGGGAAAGCCGAACGCAGCCCGAAGCAGAACAGCCCACGTGCGTCGGCCAGCCGCGCGGCCGCGCGTTCGAGCCGCGCCACGCAGTCGGGTTCGCGCAGGGCGCGGATATGCTCGGCCAGCGCCGCGAACATGTCCTGCGCGATGGCGCCGTCGCCTTCTTCGCCATGGCGCGCCAGCAATTCGGTGGCGCGGTTGGCGAAGCCGTCGGGGCGCTGGCGCAGCGAAGCCGCATAGGCCGCCCGCAAGGCGTCATAGCCTGAAAGCCCCAACCGCTGCGCCAGCCGTGTGAAGGTCGCAGGCGCCAGCCCCGCACGCCGAGCCTGCTCGCGGGTCGCCAGCAGGGCGACATCGGCAGGGTGGTCGAGCACCCAGCGCGCCACCGCCCGCAATTGCGTCGGAAGCCCCTCGAATTGCGCATCCAGCGCGGCGACGACGTCCCTCTGGTCCATGGCGCAATGACTAGCGGAAACCGGTAACGGATGAAACAAATATATCGTATGCCATTAAATGAAACATATGGAACGACGCGCATGAAGTCGTTCCACGTCCGCCCGCGAGCCGGGACCGGGGGCATCGGTGGAGCTTGCCTTGCGCCGGATTGGGCCCGGACGGTCGCAATTCCGGCGCTCCTGATGGAGCGCTGCGGACGAACGCTGCATTTGCTGCAAATTTATGCGATTTTTGAAGGATCGACCCGGTGCGAATCAGCCCGGTTGATGGTCTCCTCCCGCGCGGGGGGCAGTATTCGTAATGCCCATATCTTTTTCGTCTCTCGCGCGGCGTCTGTGCTGGCGGGCGACGGCCTGATGCGGGGGCACCTGGATTTGACAACTCTGCACAAGGGAATCGAGATCGACCCGGCGCTTGCCGGCCTGATCCGGCACATGCGGGCGATCGATGATTATCGCCAGGTTTTCGATCGTCTTCAGGGATCCTGGGACACGCTGACCCTGCTCGGGCAGCTATCCGGCAATGCGACGGAGATGTCGGGCACGCGCTCGGCCTTCGAGGATTTGACCGCGAGCCTGCTCGGCCATCTCGCCAAGGAGACGCGCGACAAGGTCATGACCGATCTGCGCATCAAGGCGCAGAACGCCATCGACGTGCTGGTCCGCAACCTGTTCGAGCGCACGGCCGATATCGGCTTCCTCGCCGCCGATACCGACATCCGCGAGATGCTGGAAGCTCAGCCCTCGCCCGATGCGCGCGCAGCGATCGAGGCGCGCTTTCGCGATTATGTCGCGAAATACTCGGTTTATTCCGACATCGTGCTGGTCGATTGCGAGGGCGCGATCCGTGCCCGGCTCGCGCCCCATGAGGCAAGGACGGCACGGCACGCGATCATCGACGAGGCGCTGACATCGCACGCCGCCTATGTCGAGCATTACGGCGTGCTGGATTTCGTCTCCGACGAGCAGGCGCTGGTCTATGCCTGGCGGGTCGAGGACGCCAACCGGCGTCCGCTCGGCGTGCTCGTGCTGGTCTTCCGGCTGGCCGATGAAATGGCCGGCATCTTCCGCAAGCTCCTGCCGGAGCATGACTGGACCGTGCTGGGCTGCGTTTCGCCTGAAGGAGACGTCATAGCCGGCTCCTGCCCGATCCAGTTGCCGGCCGGGCTGAAGCTGTCGCCGGCGGCGCTGCAGGGGCGTGATCCGATCGTCAGGCTCGGCGGACGGCAATATCTCGCCATGGCCTGCAAGACCTCCGGCTACCAGGGCTATATGGGCCCGGGCTGGATCGGGCTCGGCCTGATCCCGCTGGAGGCCGCCTTCGACCAGGATGATGGCGAACTCGGCAAATCCATCAGCGAGGAGCTTCTCGCCGCCGTGACCAGCCAGGCCGGCCTGTTCTCGGCGGAACTGCGCAGCGTCTCCCGCCAGGCCGCGATGATCCAGGGCGATCTCAACCGCTCGGTCTGGAACGGCTCGATCCGTCAGGCCGGCTCGACCGCCGCCAACGCCGCCTTCTCGAAGATCCTGCTCTGGGAAATCTCCAGCGCCGGCCGCAAGACGCAGGCCGTCTGCGACGCCTCGATCGGCGATCTGCATCGCACGGTCGTCGCCGCGATCATGGAGAAATGCCGCTCGCGCGCCGCCTTCGCCATCGATGTGATGGATCGCAATCTCTACGAGCGCGCCAATGACTGCCGCTGGTGGGCGCTGAATGCGAGCTTCGCGCGCGTGCTGGCCGCGCCCTCAGCCGAAGGCAACCGGCTCTGCGGCGAGATCCTCGCGACCATCAACGCGCTCTATACGGTCTACAGCAATCTCATCCTGTTCGATGCCCACGGCGTCGTGGTCGCCGTCTCTCAGCCCTCGCAGGCCCATCTCGTCGGCAGCACGCTCGATGCCGAATGGGTGGGGCGGACGCTCGCGCTCCGTTCCGGCCAGCACTACGCGGTCTCCAGCTTCGAGCCGAGCCCGCTCTATGACGACGCCGCGACCCTGGTCTATACGGCGGCGGTGCAGGCTCCGTCCGGCGGCAAGGCGCTCGGCGGCATCGCCATCGTCTTCGATTCGACCCCGCAATTCTCCGCGATCCTGACGGATTCCCTGCCGACCGACGAGGATGGCGCAGCGCTGCCGGGCGCCTTCACGCTCCTGGTCGGCAGCGACGGGCGGGTGATCTCGTCGAGCGATCCGCGCTTCCCGATCGGCTCCGAAAGCCCCTTGCCGGTCGATCCCGCCAGCCTCGAGCGCGATGGCGATCTCGCCTGCATCCGCAGCTTCGAGGGCAAGCACATGGCTGTGGGTGCCGCGCTCTCGAAGGGCTATCGCGAATACAAGACCAGCGACGGGCACCGCGCCGATGTCGTGGCGCTCTGCGCCGTGCCACTGGGCGAGGTCGCGACCGGCGCGCTCGCCAGGCCCGCGCTCGGCGGCGCAGGGCGGGGTACGCTCGCGGCGCACAAGCCGGCCGATGGCGTCGAGGCCTTCGAGGTCGCGACCTTCCATATCGGCCGGCACTGGCTCGGCGTGAAGGCCCGCGACGTCATCGAGGCGGTCGATCTCGCCGGGCTGAAGCCCTCGGCCCGCAAGGCCGGCGACGGCTTGCTCGCTGGCTACAAGCTGCATCAGGGCCAGCCCGTGCCGGTGCTGCGCCTGGCGCGCCTGCTCGGCATTCCCGACGCGACCTCGGAGGAGCAGCAGATCGTGATCGTGCGCGCCGCCGGCCGGACGTTGGGGCTGGTTGTCGATGCGCTCGGCCTTATCCCCGAGATCGCGGCGTCCGAACTGCAGCCTCTGCGCGATCTCACCGCCAAGGCCGATGTGCCGGCGCTCGGCGTCGTGGCAGCGCGCGATGCCCGCGGCGAGCCCGCGGGCATGCTGATGGTGCTCGATGTCGACCGGCTGGGCGCGCGCCTTCAGGGTGAAAGCAGCGACAGCTTCATCCGCGCCGCGGAGTAGGGGCGCAAGCCTGCGCCTCCTCCCGGCTCAGCGGACCGGGCACCAGTCCCAGAAGCCGGTCGTCCGCGCCGGCGTGGTGTAGTACCAGCAATAGCCCGAACGCGGCGGCTGCCCTGCCCACGAAACCGCGGCAGCTCCTGCGATGAAGCCGATCGCAGCCCCTGCCGCGATGGCTCCACCCCGGTTCCAGTGACGACGGGGATGGACCACGACGACACGCCCCGGCCTGTGGTGCCGGGCGACAGGACGGCCACGATGGCCGCGGTAGACCTGCGACCCGCGGGCGCGGTTCACTTGTCCGCGGCTCACATGGCCTCGATTGACCTGACCGCGATTGACCTGACGCCGGTTCACCTGGCCCCGATTCACCTGCGGTCGGCTGCCGCGCTGCGTCCTCTGAACCGAGCCCTGCCGGGAGCCACGGACATTCGGGCGCGAAACCTCCTGCCCGCCGGAGCGAACCTGCGCCTCGGCCGATCCGATGCCGGGGATCGGGGGAACGAGGCTCGTCATGAAGGCGAGCAACAGGAAGACCGATTTCACCGTCAGATTCTTGCGCATGCAAACCTCCTGCAACGGATCAGCTCCGGTGCCACGCTCGCGAGACTAGCGCTTCGCTGCCGGGCCTGTCGATCAATCCAGGTGGGCAGGCAGCGGCCCTGAACGGCGCAGCGGCCTGAGCGCCATGTCTGCAAAGGGTGATTGCCGGCGTTCGCAGGGCGTCTCTCGGACGTTGCGATCGCGCCAATATCCAAAGCTGGGCGGCCGCCGAACGTCGGCATCGGCGGCGTGGACGGCGATGCTCTGCGCTCAAAGATGAGCGGAACATTCGACGCTGGGCGCGCTACCTGATATGAAGAGGCCGAGGGCTATCTGATCATCTCGTGGTGGTTGTGATGCGCGAAGAGTTTTCAACTCATCCGCACGCTCATCGTCGGCTCGCGGCTATTCTCGCGGCGGACATCGCTGGCTACAGCCAGATGATGGGCCACGACGAGGAGGGGACCGTTCGCCGGCTGAAGCATGTGCGCCGCGAGATCGTCGATCCCACGCTTGAAGAGCACTACGGCAGGCTCGTGAAGAACACCGGCGATGGCTTTCTCGCCATGTTCGACAGTCCGCTCGAAGCCGTGAGATGCGCGATCGTCATTCAGCAGTCGGTGGCGGCAAGAAACACTGGTCTGCCGCGCGATTACTGGCTGCAATACCGGATTGGGGTGAATCTGGGCGATGTCATCGTCGAGCCGGATGATGTCTTTGGCGATGGCGTCAACATCGCCGCCCGTCTGGAAGCTCTGGCGACACCCGGCGGCGTCTATATCTCGGGTGGCGTCTATGAACAGATCAAGAACAAGCTTGTCTGCGGATACCAGCCGCTCGGCGACGAGAAGCTAAAGAACATCACCGATCCTGTTCGCATTTATCGTGTGCTTCCCGACCCGGCTTCGTTCACCGGCGCGACGAAGAAAAGACCGCCCTATTTGGTCCCTGCCGGGATCGCGGCAGCCTTTGCGCTGGTTGCCGCCGGGCTCTACGCCTCCGACTACCGGCCGATCGGCGGACAGACAAATCTGGTGTCTGCCGAGCGCCTGCCCCAATGGGTGCCCGTCCCGTTGACCTCCGTGACGAACCAGCCTGCGCCGCCCCCGCGGGTTGAGCCACCGGCTGGCAACACGGCAAATGCGGCCAAGCCTTTGGCGCCATCGGCCGATCCTGCACCGGGCGTCCCGGCGTCCGATCCGCAGGTCGCGATCCTGGCCCCGAACCTCCCTGCCGCGCGGATGATCCAAACCGCGTCCGGCTTCCGCGACTGCGAAACCTGCCCCGAGATGATCCGCATACCCGGCGGGTCCTTTCGGATGGGCAGCGACGAGGATCCCTCGGAACAGCCGATCCGAACCGTGACTATCGCGCCATTCGCAGTCGGCCTGTCTCCCATCTCCGTCGCCGAGTGGAACCGCTGCGCGGCGGCAAAGGGCTGTCACTTCGCGCTCGACGGAAGCGACAACGCGCCGGCCCGCAATCTGAGCTGGCTCGATGCCAGGCAATATGCGGACTGGCTCGCGCAAGTGACCGGCAAACCCTACCGTTTGCCGAGCGAAGCGGAGTGGGAATTCGCCGCCAGGGCGGGCACCTCGACCCGCTTCTGGTGGGGACGCGAACTCGAGCCCGGCAAGGCCAATTGCAGGGATTGCGGCGCGAACCAGGACCCGAGGGCTCCGATGCCGGTCGGCAGTTTCGCACGCAATGCCTTCGGCGGCGCCGATTTCGGAGGCGGGGTCGCGCAGTGGGTGGCCGATTGCTGGCTGCCCAACTACCGCGATGCGCCCTCGGATGGCTCGCCTCGAATGGCTGAGAATTGCCGCGAGAACGTCCTGAGAGGCGGCTCCTGGCGGAGCAACGCGGCCTCCGTGAGGCCAGCGAGTCGAACCCATTACGATACGGGAGTCCGTTACCCCGCACACGGATTCAGGATAGCGCGCTCGCTCTGAAGGAGGGTTCCATGGGCCGATCAGCCGGCTGCGTCCTGCTTGCTTTTGCCGTCGTGAGCCTTTTCGCTCCGGGAGCCTTGGCGCAGACAGCGCCGGCCCCAAAGCCCTCGACACCGCAACGCGCACCGGCTCCCGATGCGCGCCTATACATCATCTATCCTTGGGACGGAGCGCAGATCCGCGGCGAATTCTGGGTGCGGTTCGGCCTCCGAAACATGGGCGTGACGCAGGCCGGCAGCTCGGCTCCGAATGCCGGACATCACCACCTCCTGGTCGATGTCACCGACGAGATCGATCCCGAGGAGCCGATTCCGACGGACAACAAGCATCTTCATTTCGGTGCGGGCCAGACCGAGGCGAGGCTTGAGCTGCCGCCGGGAAAACATACCCTCCAACTGGTGCTCGGCGACCCGGAGCACAGGCCGTTCAAACCGATGCTCATCTCGAAGAAGGTGACCATAACCGTGTTGCCAGCGGCACCGGCGAGAACATCCAAGAAAGTCAGCGGGAAGGGTGCCTAGGGCGAAGAAGCCGTTTATGACAGAGCTCGCCTCCGTGCTGGAGTTGCCGCCTCGGGATCATCCGAGCGTTCATCCTGATGGGCGATCTGGCGGGTGATCGCGCCCGGCAAGCGCCGTTCCGATCGGCGTCTCGCCGTCTTCGCTTGCCACGCCCGTCCTTTTCTGTCATACGCGCGGCCTTCGATCGCCCGGCTGATAAGGGCTGCCGTGGCGGTCGTTCTTTGCTTCCAGCAAGCAAAACATGAAGCGGCGCAGTTTGCGCGCTCGCGACCTATGAGGAGCTGAAATGCCCAAGATCAAGACGAAGTCGAGCGCCAAGAAGCGCTTCAAGATCACCGGAACCGGCAAGGTGATGTACGCCCAGGCTGGCAAGCGTCACGGGATGATCAAGCGGACCAATAAGCAGCTCCGCAATCACCGCGGCACCACCGCTCTCTTCGAGGGCGATGCGGCCAACGTGAAGAAGTATTTCCTCCCCAACGGCTGACGCCCCCTAACCTTCCGGAGATCATCACATGGCTCGCGTGAAACGGGGCGTAACGTCCCATGCCAAGCACAAGAAGACACTCAAGGCCGCCAAGGGCTTCTATGGCCGCCGCAAGAATACGATCCGCGCCGCCAAGGCGGCCGTCGATCGCTCGATGCAGTACGCCTATCGCGACCGCAAGAACAAGAAGCGCTCGTTCCGGGCGCTCTGGATCCAGCGTCTGAACGCTGCGGTGCGCGAGCACGGCCTCGTCTACTCGATGTTCATCAACGGCCTGCACAAGGCCGGCATCGAACTCGACCGCAAGACTCTGTCGGCCATGGCCATCGACGATGCCGCCTCCTTCGCGGCGGTGGTCGAGTCGGTCAAGGCAGCGCTGGGCACCGAGGTCGAAGCCAAGGCTGCCTGAGCCGAAAGCCTGCCTGAGCTCCGCGCTTCGAATGAATGTGGAAAAGGCCGGCAGCGATGCCGGCCTTTTCGCTTTGGCGGCGCCCACCTCGTCATTCTCGGGCGACCAAAGGGAGACCCGAGAATCTCTGGCAGGAGATGCTCGGGGCAAGCCCGAGCATGACGGGGGCAGCCGCTCACGTCTGAACGCTATCCTCAGTCGCCGGCCGCCAGTTGTCGCCGGCGCCCTCCACGATGCGGGCATAGGCTTCTTCCGGCGAATCCGCATAGCAGAACAGGCTCAGATCCTCGGCCCGGATCATCCCGGCATCGGCCATCACGTCGAGGTTCAGCAGCGCTTTCCAATAGGCGCCGTCATAGAGCACGATCGGCACCGGCCGCATCTTGCCGGTCTGCACCAGCGTCATGATCTCGAAGAGTTCGTCGAGCGTGCCGAACCCACCCGGGAAGACCACCAGCGCAGAGGCCCGCATCGCCAGATGCATCTTGCGCATCGCGAAATAGTGGAAGCGGAAGGTCAGGTCCGGCGTCGACCAGGCATTCGGCTCCTGCTCATGCGGCAGGGTGATGTTGAAGCCGATCGACAGCGCCCCGGCCTCGGTCGCGCCGCGATTAGCTGCCTCCATGATGCCCGGCCCGCCGCCGGTGGCGATGACATGGTCGCGGCCGAGATCGCCGGTGGCCAGCGCGCCGCCGCGTTCCGAGGCGAGCCTGGCGAAGGCGCGTGCCGCCTCGTACCAGGGCTGGCCCTCGCGCACCCGCGCCGAGCCGAAGACGACGATGGTCGAGAGGATGCCGCGCGACCGCAGATGGTCTTCGGCCTTCTGGTATTCGAGCATGAAGCGGGCGCCGCGCGTCGAATCGCCGAGCAGGAAATCGGGGTCGAGCGCCGCGAGGCGATAGGAGGGCGAGTTCTTCTGGGCGGTGCTGTCGGGCTTGTTGGTGCTGTCAGGCATGGTGCGAATCCGTTCCGGCAGTTTGCGGCAGCCTACGCCAGATAAGAGCGCAGCACCGCTGCCATGCGCTCGGCCCCGGTCCTGTGCGGCAGCAGGGTCAGGAAGCGCCCGTCGCGATCCATCAGATAGGTCAGGGAGCCATGGTCGACGGCATAGTCGCCGGCCCCGTGATGCGGCTGCGTCAGTTTGCGACGATGAACCTTGTAAGCCTTCGCCACCGCCGCGATCTCGGCCTCGCTGCCGGTCAGCCCGATCAGCGCCGGATGGAATGCCGCGACATAGGCGGCCAGCACCGGCGGCGTGTCATGGGCGGGGTCGACCGTGATGAAGAGCGGTGCGACGCGCTGCGCCAGCGGGCCGAGCGCATCGAGCGCCTGCGCCATGGTCGGGAGATCGACCGGGCAGGTGTCGGTGCAGCGGGTAAAGCCGAAATAGACCAGCATGAAGCGACCGCGATAGGCGTCGTCGCTAACGCGCTGCCCGTGATGGTCGATGAGGGAGAACGGCCCGCCGAAGCGGCCGGCCAGCGGATCGGGCGCCGATGGGCCGGCATTGCCGTGGACGTGGCTGCCATGACCCTGCGCTTGCGCTCGGTCGATGGCGAAAGCGGCGAGCCCTGTCAGAAGCGTCCGGCGCGCGAGTCCGCGTGGCATGTCGCGCTTCAACGCTTCGGCTTGGGCGCGAGCCCCTTGATGCCGAAGGGGCCATCCTCTGCGATGATGCTGTTGGCCTGCAGATCGGCGCGCCACCATTCCTGCGCCTTGCCGTTGCGGGCCTCCCATTCGGCCTTGAAGCGCTCGGCAGCGACGAACGGGGTGGTGTCGCCGTCGGCACGGACACCCTGGACGAAGAACAGCGTCACGGCCGGGTTCTCGATCAGCAGCCCGTCCGCCTCGACCTGCTTGCCGCAGAAGCCGACCAGGTCGGGGATCGCGGCGGCAAAGTCGACATTGCCCTTGGCGACGAGCCTGAAGGAGCCATCCGCGGCAACAAGCCCCAGCTGGCGCTTTCCGCCGCCGCAATCGGGCGCGCAACGCCCCTTGAGATGACAGAGCGCATCGACGACGCGGCCCTTCAGCAGAAGCGGCTTCTCATGCGGGATGCCCCAGGGCTCGGCGGCGAGGGTAGGCGAGGCGGCGCTGCAAGCGGCGATCGACCAGAGGATGGCAAGGCGGGGCGGGCGCGCCATCGCTCAGTTCCCGAACGGCTGGATGCCGTATTCGTCATGGGTCATGGTGATCACGCCCTTGTCGTCGGCGATGCGGTCGACCAGCAGGTATTTCACCCCGTCGCGTTCGAGCAGTTCGCCGTCGACGCTGACCTCATGCGTCGCGATGCGGGCGATGCGGGGATTGGCGGCGCTGTCCTCGTCGTCGCCGATCTTCAGGATCAGATAGAGATCGCCCCTGGCGTCGCGAATGCTGACGGGGATGCCGCCGAGCGCGCACCAGACAGCGCATTGGTGATGCGCCGTGCCCTTGGCGAACATCAACCCGCTGATCGTGCACCAGGTGTCGCTGATCTCGCCGGTGACGGTGACGCGCCGGCCTTCCTGGGCGGTGGCCGGGCAGGCCATCGACAGGCAGAGCAGCGCCGTGCTCGCCAGTGCCCGCCATTGCGACATGCGGCTCTGCGACATGATTGTCATGCAACTGCGCTCTTCATGGCGAAAGGCCTCGCTTTTGCCGTTGCAGCGCTGCTTTGCCGGCATGATTGCCTCTAGCATCGACGCTGGCGACACCCTAGAAGATGCCTCGCAAACGGACCAGAGCAGGCATGAACGAGATCGATCACTTGGGCGCGAGCCTCCTCGCCGACATCGCCGGCGCGCAGGACGAAGCCACGCTGGAGCAAGTCAGGATCGCCGCGCTCGGCAAGGCCGGCTCGATCTCGGCCCTGCTCAAGACGCTGGGCGCGATGACGCCCGATGAGCGCAAGGAAAAGGGGCCGCTGATCAACGGCCTGCGCGACACGGTCCAGACCGCCTTGACCGCCCGCAAGGATGCGCTGGGGGAAGCGACGCTCGCCGCCAAGCTCGCCTCCGAGACCATCGACGTCTCGCTGCCCGTGCGCGAGGGGCCGGAAGCGCGCGGCCGCATCCACCCGATCAGCCAGGTTATCGACGAGATCACCGCGATCTTCGGCGATATGGGCTTCTCGATCGCCGAAGGCCCGGATGTCGAGACCGACGACCTGAACTTCACCAAGCTGAACTTCCCCGTCGGCCATCCCGCCCGCGAGATGCACGACACCTTCTTCTTCGCGCCCGACGCCCATGGCGAGCGCAAGCTGCTGCGCACCCACACCTCGCCGGTGCAGGTCCGCACCATGCTGGCCGAGGCCCCGCCGATCCGCGTGATCTGCCCGGGCCGCACCTACCGGATGGATTCCGACCAGACCCACACCCCGATGTTCCATCAGGTCGAGGGCCTCGTCATCGACAGACGAGCCCATATGGGCCACCTCAAGTGGATCCTGGAGGAGTTCTGCAAGGCGTTCTTCGAGATCGACACGGTCAAGATGCGTTTCCGGCCGTCCTTCTTCCCCTTCACCGAGCCTTCGATGGAGGTCGACATCCAGTGCTCGCGCAAGGGTGGCGAGATTCGCTTCGGCGAGGGCGACGACTGGCTCGAAATCCTCGGCTGCGGCATGGTCCACCCGAACGTGCTGAAGAATTGCGGGCTCGATCCGGAGATCTATCAGGGCTTCGCCTGGGGCATGGGCATCGACCGCATCGCCATGCTGAAATACGGCATGCCGGATTTGCGCCCGTTCTTCGAGGCGGATGTGCGCTGGCTCGCGCATTACGGCTTCCGCCCGCTCGACCTGCCGACGCTGACGGGTGGTCTGTCGTCATGAGCGTGCGCGGCCGCGGGCAGGGGAGGGCGCGATGACGCCGGCGGGCTGGGCGGCGCTGTTCGCCGGGCTCCTGGTCGCGACGAACCTGGTCAGCCAGGCGATCGCGCTGTGGCGCTTCCGCAAGCCGGTGAAACCCTCGGCGCTGCTCGACGAATTGCCGCCGGTGACGATCGTTCGCCCGGTGCGCGGCATCGAGGCCTTCAGCCGCGAGACCGCCGTCTCGGGGCTCGAACTCGATTATCCGCGCTACAGCACGATCTTCTGCGTCGCCGATGCCGACGATCCGATCATCCCGCTGCTCGCCGAGCTGATCGAGCGCTATGGCACGGAAAAGGTCCGCCTGATCGTCGGTGACGTCGCCGTCAGCGCCAATCCCAAGCTCAACAACTGCGTGCGCGGCTGGGAGGAGGCGACGACCGACTGGGTCATCCTCGCCGATTCCAACGTGCTGATGCCGAAGGACTATATCCAGCGCATGCTCGCCGCCTGGCGGCCCGATAGCGGGCTCGTCTGCTCGACGCCGGCCGGGTCCCGGCCTGAGAGCTTCGGCGCCGAGGTCGAGTGCGCCTTCCTCAATCCGTTCCAGGCACGCTGGCAATATGTCGGCGAAGCCCTGGGGCTCGGCTTCGCCCAGGGCAAGTCGATGCTCTGGAACAAGCCCTTCCTGGACGCGAATGGCGGCATCGCGGCGCTGGGCGCGGAGATCGCGGAGGATGCGGCGGCGACCAAGCTCGTGCGCGGGGCCGGCAAGCATGTCCATCTCGTCGGCCAGCCCTTCGAGCAGCCGCTCGGCCCGCGCCGACTGGCCGACGCGGTGCAGCGTCAGTTCCGCTGGGCGCGGCTGCGTCGCGTCACCTTCCTGCCCTTCTTCGCGCTGGAACTCCTCGCCGCCCCGATCCTGCCGGCGGTGCTCGCAGGCCTTGCCGCGCCGGCTTTCGGCCTGCCGTTCTGGCTGGGTCCGGTTCTGGCGCTCATGATCTGGTATGCCGGGGACATCACATTGTCGGTCGGCGTCGGCTGGTTCGTGAACTGGCGCACACCGCTCGCCATGCTGGTGCGCGACATCGCCTTCCCCGGTGTCTGGGCCTATGCCTTCGTCGGTGGCGAGGTGAGCTGGCGTGGCAACGCCATGAAGATCAGGACGGACGGTGTCAGTGAGCTGAACGATGCCGCGCCCGCCACGCCCACGCAGGTTGCGCGCGATGGCGGCTGAAATGCCTTCCAGCCTGACCGATTCCGACATGCTTACAATGAGCGCGTGCCAGCCATCCCTGCTTGCATTGCGCCTGATGGACGACGAACGATGAAATTCACGCTCTCCTGGCTTAAGGACCACCTCGACACCGACGCCTCGGTCGATGCCATCTCTGAGGCCCTGACCCGCGTCGGGCTCGAGGTCGAAGGCATCGAGGACAAGGCCAAGGCGCTGTCGGCCTTCACCGTCGCCTATGTGATCGAGGCAAAGCAGCATCCCAACGCCGACCGCTTGCGCGTCTGCATGGTCGATACCGGCACTGGTGAGCCGGTCCAGGTCGTCTGCGGCGCGCCCAACGCCCGCACTGGCATGAAGAGCGTCTTCTCCCCGCCCGGGACCTATATCCCCGGCAAGGACATGACGCTCGGCAAGGGCGTGATCCGCGGCGTTGAGTCCAACGGCATGCTCTGCTCGGCCGCCGAACTGCAGCTCTCCGAGGATCATGACGGCATCATCGATCTGCCGGCGGACGCCCCCGTCGGCCAACCTTATGCGGCTTATGCAGGCTTGAGCGACGCGGTCATCGAGATCGCGGTGACGCCGAACCGCGCGGATGCCCTGGGCGTCGCCGGGATCGCGCGTGATCTTGCGGCAGCCGGCCTCGGCAAGCTCAAGACGCCCGCAGTTCAGCCGGTGCGTGGCACCTATCCCTGCCCGGTCGATGTGAAGCTCGACTTCGCGCCTGAGGACAAGGCGCTCTGCCCGGCCTTCGCGCTGCGGCTGGTGCGCGGCGTCAAGAACGGCCCCTCGCCGGAGTGGCTCCAGGCGCGCCTGCGCGCCGTGGGCCTGCGCCCGATCAACGCGCTGGTCGACATCACCAACTTCATGACGCTGGACCGCAACCGGCCGCTGCACGTCTTCGATGCGGCCAAGGTCAAGGGCGACCTCGTCGTCCGTCGCGCCAGGGACGGCGAGACGATCGTGGCCCTCGACGGCAAGACCTACACGCTGACCAACGAGCAGGTCGTGATCGCCGACGAGGCCGGGGTCGAATCCTTCGCCGGCATCATGGGCGGGCAGGCGAGCGGCTGCGACGAGACCACCACCGACGTGCTGGTCGAGAGCGCGCTCTGGGATCCGCTCAACATCGCCCGCTCGGGCCGTGCGCTCGGCATCACCTCGGATGCGCGCTACCGCTTCGAGCGCGGCGTCGATCCCGATTTCTGCCGGCCGGGCCTCGATCTCGCGACCGCGATGATCATCGACCTCTGCGGCGGCGAGGCCTCGGAGATGGTCTTCGCGGGTGAGTTGCCCGAGAGCCCCCGCGCGATCGACTTCCCCTGGTCCGAGGTCAAGCGCCTGACCGGGCTGGATCTGCCGCAGGCCGAGATGAAGCTGGCGCTGACCTCGCTCGGCTTCCACGTCTCGGGCGCCGGCGACCGGGTCAAGGTCGCGGCCCCGTCCTGGCGCGCCGATGTCGGCGGCAAGGCCGATCTCGTCGAAGAGATACTGCGCATCGTCGGGCTCGACCGCGTCGTCTCGACCCCGCTGCCGCGCATCAAGGGCGAGGTCATCAAGCCGGTCCTGACCGTGCTGCAGAAACGCACCCGCGCCTCCAAGCGCCTGCTCGCCAGCAGGGGCATGGTCGAGGCGGTGACCTGGTCCTTCATCTCTGAAGGTGCGGCCAAGCTCTTCGGCGGCGGTTCGCGCCAGCTCGCCCTCGCCAATCCGATTGCGGCGGACCTCTCCGACATGCGGCCTTCGCTGCTGCCGGGGCTGATCCGCTCGTCGCAGGCCAATGCCGATCGCGGCTTCGCCGATGTCGCGCTGTTCGAGGTCGGGCAGATCTTTCAGAGCGACGAGCCCGAAGGCCAGCTCATCGCCGCTGCCGGCCTGCGCCGGGGAACCGCCCGTCTCGAAGGCGCCGGCCGCCATTGGGACGGCGCGGCTGAAAGCGCCGATGCCTTCGACGCCAAGGCCGATGTGATGGCCCTGCTGGCCGGGCTCGGCGTGCCCGTCGGCGGCTTGCAGGTCGTTGCCGGCGGGCCCGACTGGGCCCATCCCGGCCGCTCCGCCACGCTGCGCTTCGGTCCCAAGGGCGTCATCGGCGCCTTCGGCGAGGTCCATCCGCGCGTGCTCAAGGCGCTCGACGTCAAGGGGCCGCTCGTCGCCTTCGAGATCCATCTCGATGCGCTGCCGCTGCCGAAATTCAAGCCGACCAAGGTCAAGCCGAAGCTCAGCCTCTCCGGCTTCCAGCCGGTGACGCGCGACTTCGCCTTCATCGTCGACAAGGCGACCGCCGCCGGCGAGATGGTCAAGTCGGCCCAGAACGCCGACCGCGCCTTGATCTCGGACGTCTCGGTTTTCGACCTCTATGAGGGGCAGGGCGTCGAGGCGCGCAAGAAGTCTGTCGCACTCGCTGTCACGCTCCAGCCGGTCGAGAAAACGCTGACGGAAGCCGAGATCGAGGCGGTCGGGGCCAAGATCGTGGCGGAGATGGCCAAGCGCTACGGCGCGGCGCTGCGGGGGTAGGGGTAGGACTGGCGTCATGGTCGGGCTTGACCCGACCATCTCGGAAACCAGTGTCCTCCGGTCGACGAGATTCTCGGGTCTGCGCTTCGCTTCGCCCGAGCATGACGAGCCGGCCCACCATTGATCAGGATTGTGTAATAATCGGCGCGCGCAATCCCATGGGATTCAGGCTATCGCCCTGCCATCCCGCTCATGATCCGGTTGTGATGTCCGTCACCGAACTCCCTGCCAGCGACAGCCTCTTCCCCGGTTTCCGCCTCCTCGATGTCGCGACGTCGGGCGCGCGGATTCGGGTACGGACGGGCGGGCAGGGGCCGGCGCTGCTGCTACTGCACGGCTACCCGCAGACGCATGTGCTCTGGCACAAGCTGGCGGAGCGGCTGAAGCACCGTTTCACGCTCGTCTGCGCCGATCTGCGCGGCTATGGCGACAGCGACAAGCCGCTGACCGATCCCGAACATTTCCCCTATTCGAAGCGTGCCATGGCGCTCGACATGGCGCAGGTGATGACGCTGCTCGGCCATGAGCGCTTCATGGTCGGTGCGCATGATCGCGGCGCCCGTGTCGCCCACCGCCTCGCGCTCGACCATGCCGACCGGGTGACGCGGCTTGCCACGCTCGACATCGCGCCGACGCGCGAGATGTATGCCGGGACCACCGACGCCTTCGCCCGCGCCTATTGGCACTGGTTCTTCCTGATCCAGCCGGCGCCCTTTCCGGAGCGGATGATCGGGGCCGATCCGGAAGCCTATTGGCGCAAGAAATGCGGTTCGGGCGCGGCCGGGCTGTCGCCGTTCACGCCCGAGGCCATGGCCGAATACATCCGCTGCTTTTCCGACCCGGCGACGATCCATGGCAGTTGCGAGGACTATCGCGCCGCCGCGACCATCGACATCCGCCATGACGACGAGGATGGTGGGCGCAAATTGACCCAGCCGCTGCTCGCGCTCTGGGGAGAGTACGGCATCATCGGCAAATGCTTCGACCCGCTGGAGCTCTGGCGCCGGCGCGCGGAGAACGTCCAAGGCCGCGGCCTGCCGGGCGGGCATTATCTGGCCGAGGAGATCCCCGATCTCGTCGCAGCCGAATTCACCGCATTCTTCGGAGACAAGTCATGAGCCGGACCAATCGCGTCTACCGCATCGCCGCCATCGCCGGGGACGGCATCGGCAAGGAGGTCATGCCCGAGGGCCTGCGCATTCTCGAGGCGGCTTCCAAGAAATACGGCTTCGAGCTGCGCCTGGACGAGTTCGACTTCTCCTCCTGCGACTACTACGCCAAGCACGGCAAGATGCTGCCCGACGACTGGAAGGACCAGATCGGCGGCCATGATGCGATCTTCTTCGGCGCGGTGGGCATGCCGGCCCAGGTGCCCGACCACATCTCCCTCTGGGGCTCGCTGCTGCTGTTCCGGCGCGAATTCGACCAATACGTCAACCTGCGCCCGGTGCGGCTGATGCCCGGCGTGCCCGGCCCGCTCGTCGGCCGCAAGCCCGGCGACATCGACTTCTTCGTCGTGCGCGAGAACACCGAGGGTGAATACTCCTCGGTCGGCGGCAGGATGTATGCCGGCACCGAGCGCGAGATCGTCATGCAGGAGACGGTAATGAGCCGCGTCGGCGTCGACCGCGTCCTGAAATACGCCTTCGAACTGGCCCAGCGCCGTCCGCGCAAGAAGCTGACCTCGGCCACCAAGTCGAACGGCATCGCCATCACGATGCCCTACTGGGACGAGCGCGTGAAGGAGATGTCGAAGAACTACCCCGAAATCGCCGTCGATCAGTACCATATCGACATCCTGACCGCGCATTTCGTGCTGAACCCGGACCGTTTTGACGTCGTCGTGGCCTCGAACCTGTTCGGCGACATCCTCTCCGATCTCGGCCCCGCCTGCACCGGCACCATCGGCATCGCGCCATCGGGCAATATCAACCCGACCGGCGATTATCCGTCGCTGTTCGAGCCGGTCCATGGCTCGGCGCCCGACATTGCAGGCAAGGGCATCGCCAATCCGATCGGCCAGATCTGGTCGGCGGCGATGATGCTCGACCATCTCGGCGAGACCGAAGCCGCCAAGGGCATCGAGGCCGCGATCGAGCGGGCGCTGGGCGATGCCCGCACGCGTACCCGCGATCTCGGTGGCTCGCTCGGCACGCAAGCCGCCGGCAAGGCCGTCGAGCAGGCGCTCTGATGGCCGGCCGTCCACCGCTGCTTCGGGCTTGCCCCTTGCCTAGAAGCCAATTTTCTGAGATTTCGCCGGCCAGAAACGGCCCTCCTGCAAAAAGGGACTGACCGACCCATGGATTTCTCCTCCTCGACATTCTGGCTCTCGTTGCTCCAGATCATCTGGATCGACCTGCTGCTGTCCGGCGACAATGCGATCGTCATCGCGATGGCGGTGCGCTCGCTGCCGGAGAAGCAGCGCAAGGTCGGCATCTGGCTCGGCTGCGGCGCCGCCGTCGCGCTGCGCATCCTCTTCGCGATCGTGGTGTCCTACCTGCTGAACATCCCGTTCCTGAAGGTGGTCGGCGCGCTGCTACTGTTCTGGATCGCGATCAAGCTCGCCAAGGGCGAGGAGGAAGCACATAGCGACATCGAGGCCAGCGACAATCTCTGGAAGGCCGTGCGCACCATCGCCATCGCCGACGCAGTGATGAGTCTCGACAATGTGCTCGCCATCGCCGCCGCGGCCCGTGGCCATTTCGAGCTGTTCGTCTTCGGCCTGCTGCTGACCATCCCGCTGATCATCTTCGGCGCCAACATGCTGTCGAAGGTGCTGGAGCGCTTCCCGATCCTGGTCTGGTTCGGCGCCGGTCTGCTCGGCTGGATCGCCGGTGAAATGCTGGTCTCCGACATCGCCGTCCTGCAGTGGTTCCAGACTGTGCTGCCGAGCTGGGTGGATGTCGTGCCGGTCACCGATACGCATCCGGCTGGTCTCGCCACCGCAAAGGTGCCGTATTACGGCGCGGCCGTGGTGGGCGCAGCCTTCGTCTGCGGGGTGGCCTACTTCCTCAAGAGGAAGCCCGTCGACGAGCCGGGCTGAGGTCGCGCCTCAATCCAGCACGATCATCGCGGCGGCCAGGATCTCCTGGCCGCCGTTTTCAATCGTGCGGCTGGTTCCTTGCGCGCCGAGCCCGAGCGCGCAGTCGGAGACCGCAAAAAGGTCAGGCGTCAGAAGCGTCACGGCAAAGCTCTCCGGCGCGTGAAGGAAGCCTGTGCCCAGCGCCTTCACATAGGCCTCCTTGGCGCACCAGAGCCGCGCGAAGGCGAGCGGTCGCGCAGCCTCCGGCAATCCACGCAGCATCGCCGCTTCCTCCGGATGGAGGGCCGCCAGCGGCGGTGCTTCGGTGGGGTCGATGCGCTCGACATCGATGCCGACGGGCTGCTCGGCCAGGGCTACGGCGACCAGCCCGGAGCGCGTCGCCAGCGACAGATGCAGCCTCATCCCCTCCGGCCTTTCGAGCAGGGGGCGCCCCGTCGCGTCATGTCCGACCGTCACGGCATCGAGGGGCAGCCCGAGCTGCCGCGCGATGATGCGCTGCGCCATGTCGCGCCGCAGCCGGGAACGCTCGATCAGATTTGCGGGGCGCGCCTCCGTCGCGACCAGCCAGGCGGCGGGCAGCTTGGCTGCAGTCGTGTCCGGTGAGGTCAGCCAGTTCATCGCCGGCAGGTTAGAGCAGTCGCCTCATTCCCGGAACCATCGCCCCTATCGCTCTCTCCGTCCTGTGTCAGGGGCATGCGGCCTGTCCACGCCGGGCCGTTGACCTGCGCCCGGCTTCGGCCTTGGAAGAAGGGGATCTGCCGGCCTGACCGGGTGAGGCGAAACAGGCGCCTAAGTTAAGAACAGCGGCCGCAAGGGAGGGCCGAATCGATGGATGATCCTGCGGTTCCGGTCTCTGGCGCGGGCATGCTGCTGGGCATGCGCAAGGTCTCGGTGCTCATCCCCGGCGTCGTGGTCTTCGCGATCGCCTTTGGTGCGGCGGCCTCGGCCAAGGGGCTGACCCTGGTCGAGACGCTGCTGATGAGTGCGTTGGTCTATGGCGGCGTCTCCCAGCTTGTCGCGATGGAACTCTGGCGCCCGGAGTGGAGCTGGGGCGCCATCGTCGGGTTGGCCGTCGTCACCGCAACCGTCAATTCCCGGATGATCCTCCAGGGCGCCTCGCTGCAACCCTGGTTTGCGCGCTATTCGAAGACGCTGAACGCCTGGCACCTGTTCTTCTTCACCGATGCCAACTGGGTCATCGGCACCCGCTATCACGCCGAGGGGGGCCGCGATATCGGCGTGCTGATCGGCGCCGGGCTTGCTCTCTGGATTGTCTGGATCCTCTTCAGCGCGCTCGGCTACATGCTGGGCGCGCTGCTGTCCGATCCGCGCAGCCTCGGCATCGACCTTGTCATGCCGATCTTCTTTGCGGCGATGATCGTGCCGCTCTGGCGTGGCAAGCGCGCCACTGTGCCCTGGGTCGTCGCCGGCCTCGTCGCGCTCATCACGGCCAAGCTCGTCGACGGCTATGCCTTCATCATCGTCGGCTCGCTCTCGGGCGCGATCGTGGGAGCGTTTCGCAATGACGCTGCCTGATCCCGGGAGCTGGGGCGCCATTCTGGCCATCCTCGCCATGGCACTGGCGACCTATCTCTGCCGCATCTCCGGCGTCGTCCTGATGGGCTTCATCCCGCTGACGCCGCATGTCCGGCGCGGGCTGGCGGCCCTGCCGGGCTGCATCATCGCGGCGACGGTGCTGCCCCTGATCGAGCGGCTCGGACTCGCGGCTGCGATCGCTCTGCTGGCAGCCGTCGGCAGCATGGTGCTCCGGCGCAGCGAGCTGCTCGCGCTGGTCGTCGGCATGAGCGTGATCGCGGGCCTGCGCGCGCTCGGCTTCTGATCCATCCCCGGATAGATTCCCGAATCCATCACGCCTTCCGATCGCTTCCATCACATCCCGTCATCGGGATGTGCAGGCCTGCATGTTGACGCAAGTCCACGCGCGGCAGACGGTGGCGCCCATCAACGACCGACAGATCGGGAGCACGGAATGGCCTGGTATTCGCAGACTTGGACCTGGTTGGATGGGGAGTGGCACGAGGGCAACCCGCCGATCATGGGGCCGCGCAGCCATGCGAGCTGGCAGGGTTCCACCGTCTTCGACGGCGCCCGCTGGTTCGACGGCGTTGCGCCCGATCTCGCGGCCCATGCCGCCCGCGTGAACCGCTCCGCCGTCGCGCTGGGGCTGAAGCCCACGCAGGCCGCCGATGCGATCATCGCCAAGGCGCGCGAAGGCATCAAGAAGTTCAGCGGCGACGTCGCGCTCTACATCAAGCCGATGTACTGGGCCGAGGCCGACGGCGTCTCGACCATCATCCCCGACGAGGATTCGACGCGCTTCTGCCTGTGCCTGTTCGAGGCGCCGATGGGTGCTCCTGCCGGCGGGCTCTCCGTGACGCAGGGCACCTTCCGCCGTCCCACGATCGAGACGGCACCGACCGATGCCAAGGCCGGCTGCCTCTACCCCAACAATGCCCGCACCCTGCGCGCCGCCAAGGCTGCCGGCTTCGACAACGCGCTGGTGCTCGACATGCTCGGCAATGTCGCGGAGACCGCGACCTCCAACATCTTCCTCGCCAAGGACGGCGTGGTGAAGACGCCGGTTCCCAACGGCACCTTCCTGAACGGCATCACCCGCCAGCGCGTCATCGGCCTGCTGCGTCAGGATGGCGTCACGGTCGAGGAGACCAGCCTGCGCTACAGCGATTTCGAGCAGGCTGACGAGATCTTCTCCTCGGGCAACTACTCGAAGGTCGTGCCGGTCGGCCGCATCGACGATCGCCAGCTCCAGCCCGGCCCGCTCTATCGCAAGGCGCGCGAGCTCTACCTGGACTTTGCCAAAAGCGAGAAGGCCTGAGGCCGTGGCCCGGCTCGTCACCAGGCTGACGCAGCGGCTGCGTATCGAGCACCCGGTCCTGTCGGCGCCGATGGCGCTGGCGGCCGGTGGCGCGCTGGCTGCCGCTGTCACGCGCGCCGGGGGCTTAGGCCTGATCGGCGGCGGCTATGGTGACGGGGCCTGGATCGAGAACGAGTTCGGGCAAGCCGGCAACACCCGTGTCGGCTGCGGCTTCATCACCTGGTCAATGGCGAAGCAGCCGCATCTGCTGACCGATGCGCTGGCGCATCGCCCTGCCGCGCTGATGCTGTCCTTCGGCGATCCCGGGCCTTTCGCGGCTGAAATCGCGGCGGCCGAGGTGCCGCTGATCTGCCAGTGCCAGTCGCTCGATCATGTCCGGCAGGCGCTGGATGCCGGTGCGGCGATCATCGTTGCACAGGGCGGCGAAGCGGGAGGGCACGGCCACCGCCGCGCGACCCTGCCCTTCGTACCTGAGGTCGCCGACCTGCTTGCCCGCCAGAGCCCCGATACGCTGCTTCTCGCTGCGGGCGGCATTGCTGACGGGCGCGGGCTCGCGGCATCGCTGATGCTGGGTGCCGACGGCGTGCTGGTCGGAACGCGTTTCTGGGCGAGCCGGGAAGCCCTGGTCCATGCCGGCCACCATGCGGCTGCGCTTGCCGCTACTGGCGACGGCACGGTTCGCACCTCGCTGCCCGATATCGCCCGCCGGCTCGACTGGCCGAAGCCCTTCGACATCCGCGTCGCCGACAACGCCTTTATTGCGCGCTGGGCCGGCCGGGACGACGAGTTCAGGGCCGCGATCGAGCATGAGGCGCCGGCCTACCGGGCCGCTTTTGCCGCTGGCGATGCCAAGAATGCCGCCGTGATCTTCGGCGAGGCAGCCGGGCTGGTCGCGGATATCCCGCCCGCGGGTGAGATCGTCACGCGCATGGTCGACGAGGCGGCGACACTGCTGGGCGAGAAGGCGAGGGGCTTCCTCGGCTGACCCTCAGCGCAGCAGCCGGAAGGTTCCCGACGCCTTGAGGCCGCCCGCGACCACCACGCCGTAGAGGCCGGCCGCCAGGATGCCGACGACCGCGAGCGCAACGAGCCTCGGCTCGTAGGGAAAGCCGGCCAGCGCAGCGAGCAGGATCGGCGCGGCGAGGCGTGCCAGAATCGCTGCCATGATCGCGGCACAAAGCGTCACCACCGCCAGCGTCGTCAGGCGCCGGTCCGGCCGCATCCAGCCGCGCCGGATGCCGAGTACGAACAGCGTCCCGACATTGATCCAGGCTCCTGCCGCGGTCGCCAGCGCCAGCCCCGGCGCGCCGAAGTCGCGCCACAGCAGCAGCTTCAGCACGACATTGACGCCAATGGCTCCGAGCGACACCAGCATCGGCGTGGTCGTGTCGCCGCGCGCCTGGAAGGTCGAGAGCTGCGTCCGGATCAGCACGATCGCCGGGAGGCCGGCGGCGTAGGCCAGCAGCACCGCGCCCGCCGCCTGGCTTGCCGCAGCGTCGAACCGCCCGCGCTCGAACAGCGCCGAGACGATCAGCTCCGGGATCGCGAGGAAGGCGGCCGCAAAAGGAGCGGCCGCGACGATCGTCAGCGCCATGGCCCGGTTCTGCGCGCGGTCGGAGGCGGCGACGTCACCGGTCGCGAGCAGGCGGCTCATCGTCGGCAGCAGCACGGTGCCGACGCCGATTGCGATGACGCCGATGGGCAACTGGTAAAGGCGCTCAGCATAATACAGCGCGGCGTAGCCGCCCGCCGGCAGCAGCGAGGCGATGATCGTGTCGGCGAAGAGCGCGATCTGCACGCCGGCAGACCCGATCACGGCTGGCCCGAAGGCCTTGAAGAAGCTCCTCACATCGGCATCAAGGCGTGGCCGGGTCAGCGCCGCCGCGACGCCGGCACGCCGTGCCGCGAAGGCCAGCAGAAGCCATTCCAGCACGCCGGCGACCGCCATGCCCCAGGCGGCGGCGTAGGCCGCGTTCGGAAACAGGAAGGCGACCGCGAGTGCGGCGATCAGGCAGAGATTCATCAGGATCGGCGCCGCCGCCGCCGCTGCGTAGCGGTCGACCGCGTTGAGATTGGCCGAGAGCAGCGTCACCAGCGTGATGAACAGCAGATAGGGAAAGGTGATCCGCGTCAGCGCGACCGCAAGATCGAAGCGCTGCGGATCGCCCGCGAAACCCGGCGCCAACAGTCGCACGATCTCGGGCATCAGCGGCAGGGCGACCGCGACCAGCACGAGCTGCACGATCAGGTTCAGGCTGAAGACTCGGTTCGCGAAGAGCGCCGCAGCGGCCTCCCCGCCCTTCTGCCTGATGCGCGCATAAGCCGGGATATAGGCCTGGTTGACCGCGCCTTCGCCGAAGATCGCCCGGAAATGGTTGGGCAGGCGCAGCGCGACCGAGAAGGCGTCCATCATCGCGCCCGCACCCAGCACGGCGGCGAGAACGATGTCGCGTGCGAAGCCCGAAAGCCGGGAGAGCAGGGTGAAGCCGCCGACGGAGAGGATTTTGCGAAGCATCAGGGCGTGACGACTTTTCTCACAACCACCACGCCGTCATCCCGGGCGGAGCGAAAAGCGGTGACCCGGGATCCATGGCTGAACGGTTCCGGCATGGATCCCGGATCGGCGCGGCTTCGCCGCTTGTCCGGGATGACGTCGCGTTTCTGGACAGGATCGGCGGATGATGACAGCGCCTTCATCCCAGATCGAGCGGCTTGCGTCTACCGGATCAGCGGCGGCAGTGCGTCGCCGCGCGGATGATCGACGGTGCGGGCATCAAAACCGACGCGCTCGCCGATCAGGTAGAGCGGCCGGCGCTTCACCTCGGCGAAGATGCGCCCGACATACTCCCCGATCATCCCCAGCGAGACGAGCTGGATGCCGGAGAAGAACATGATCGAGACGATCAGGGAGGGGAAGCCGGGCAGGTCGGTGCCGAAGACCAGCGTCCTGATGACGAAATAGAGCGCCGTGACGGTCGAGATCAGCGCGATCACGGCCCCCGTCCAGGTCGCGATCTTGAGCGGCACGGTCGAGAAGGAGGAGAGCCCGTCGAAGGCGAAGCTGAACAGCTTGCGGTACCTGAATTTCGAGACGCCATGCTCGCGCTCGGCGACGTCGAAGGTCACGCCCGTCGAGGGGAAGCCCACCCAGGCATAGAGGCCCTTGGAGAAGCGCGCGCGCTCCGGCAGGGCGCGCAGCGCATCGACGACCTTGCGGTCGAGCAGGCGGAAGTCGCCGGCGCCCTCGGGCAGTTCGGTTTCGCCGAAATGGGCGAAGAGCCGGTAGAACAGCTTGGCGAAATTGCGCTTCAGCCGGCTTTCGCCGTCGCGGTCGGAGCGCTGTCCGTAGACGTTGAGGAAACCCTCGCGCCATTTCTGCAGGAAGACCAGGATCGTCTCCGGCGGATGCTGCAGATCAGCATCCATGATCACGACGGCATCGCCCGAGGCATGGTCGAGACCGGCCGCGATGGCGATCTCCTTGCCGAAATTGCGGCTGAAGGAGACGGCGCTGATCCGGCTGTCCTGGGCGCTGAGCAGCTTGAGCACGGAAAGCGTGCCGTCACGGCTGCCATCATCGACGCAGACGAGTTCCCAGGAGGACACCGCCCCATCCAGCACCTGCTTCAGGCGCTCGACCAGCAAGGGCAGGTTGTCGGCCTCGTTGTGGATGGGCACGACGATCGACAGCTCGGGCCGGCTGGAGGGAGCCCGTAGCGCCGGCGCAGCGGAGGGGGGCGATATCTCGGACACAGCAATTGACCTCTTGGCGGCGCCTCGCGACGCCGGGCCCGCAGGCCCGATCGTCGCGGGTGACGCGACCCGCACAGAACCGTAAAGCTTGCATGCTCACAAGCTTGGTTGAGCCTTTAGCGCATGCCGCCTGAACGAAGGACAACAGACCAGAATGGCGAGCAGATTTGTTCTGTGTGCCGACGACTTCGCCCTGACCGAAGGCGTCAGCCGCTCGATCCTGGCTTTGATCGAGGCCGGCAAGCTCTCGGCCGCGGGCGCGATGACCAACCGGCCGCATTGGCGGAACTTCGCCACGGCCTTGGGCGCGCTGGGCGAGCGGGCCGATCTCGGCCTGCATCTCAACCTGACCTGCGCCACGCCGCTCGGCGCCATACCGAGGCTCGCGCCCGGCGGGGAGTTCCCGGCGCTGCGCGATCTGGCGCGGGCGGCCGCGACCTCGCCCGCGGCGCGCCGGGAGATCGCAGCCGAGATCGCCCGTCAGCTCGACGCCTTCGAGGACAGGCTCGGCCGCCCGCCCGACTTCATCGACGGCCACCAGCACGTGCATGTGCTGCCGGGCGTGCGTCGCAGCCTCTTGGATGCGGTAACGCACCGCTATGCAGCCGGCCGCGTCTATCTGCGCGACCCGGCGGATTCGGTCGCGGCGATCCGGGCGCGCGGTGTCGCGGTCGGCAAGGCGCTCACCATTGCCGTGCTGGCGCTCGGCTTCCGGCGGGCCGCCCTGCAGCGCGGCATCCCCGTCAATCGCGGCTTCTCGGGCGTTGCCCCCTTCGATCCCGGCCGCGATTTCGCTGCGGATCTGCAGCGTTTCCTGCTCAGGCCCGGGCCGGCCCATCTCGTGATGTGCCATCCCGGCTTCATCGATGACGAATTGGCGCGGCTCGATCCGGTGATCGCCACGCGGCCGATCGAACATGCCGCGCTCGCGGCTTTCGAGCCGTCGGGACTGGCGATGGTTCGTTTCTCGCAACTGCGCTGATCGACTGCGCCGAGCACCCACCGGCGCAATCGATTGTTTACCTAACTCTGGCATTTTCCCTGTCGAAGCTCATGCCCGGCGACGGTGGCATATCCGAGCCTGTTTCAGGGATTCTCAGCGCAATGACGTGGTTCAAGCGGGCGGCCAGGATCGAGACCGCTGCGCAGGCTTTTGCCCCGGCGCGCAAGCCTGGCCGCTCCCTGAGCAGCCAGATCGCAGCCGCTGCGGTTGCCATCGTCGCGCTCGCCATCATGCTCGTGGTGTTCGCGGCGGCGCGCTACAACGATACCAAGACGCGCGACGATCTCGAACAGAAGATGACGGCCCTGGTCCTGATGGTCGTCAACGCCTCGCCGTCGCTCATCCTCGCGCGCGACACCAACACCCTCGGCTACATTCTCGCTTCGCTCCGGCGCGATCCCGATTTCGAGGCCGGCTTCGTCGCCGATGACCTGTCGGCGCTGGCGAGCGCTGGACGGACCGAGGAGGCGCGGCTGGCGCTGACGCCGCGCACGGTGGCGGCCCAGCTCGGTCGCGAGCCCTGGGACGCCCTGAAGGACGTGGTCTCGACCGAGATCGAGGACGACGTCTTCGTGACCAAGCTCCACGTCGTCCGGGTCGGCGGCCACCAGAAGCAGATCGGCTATATCGCACTGCGCTTCGACAAGTCCCGTTTGCTCGCGCGCGCTGCCTTCGAGCAGATGGCTACCATCGGCTTTGGCGTCCTGATCCTGCTGATCCTGGGGCCGCTGCTCTGGTTCTCGCTGTCGCGGACGATGAAGCCGCTGAAGAACATGACGCAGGCCATCGTCAGCATCTCCGACGGCAAGCTCGACACGCCCATCGATGCGCTGGCGCGGCGCGACGAGATCGGCGCCATCGCCCATGCGCTGGGCGTTCTCAAGCTCCGCCTGGCCGAGCGTGCGGCGCTGCAGGAAAAGCAGCACGTCACCGAGGCCGAGCGCGCCCGGCACCAGCAGAACGTCGACGAGGCGATCGCGCTTTTTCGCGGCGAGGTCGGCGTCGCGCTCGAGGCCTTCAAGAGCAATGCCGACCGCATGAGCGAGGCCTCCGTCGGGCTTGCCCGTGTCGCAGCGGAATCGTCCAGCCGCGCCGCGCGCGCCGCTCATAACGCCCATGGCGCCTCGGGCAATGTCGAGAGCGCGGCGCAGGCCGCCGAGGAGATGGGCGCCGCCATCCGCGAGGTCGAATTCCAGGTCCGCCGCGTCCGCACCGAGATCGTCGAGGCCGCCTCGATCTCGCGCGACACCGCGAGTTCGGTGCATGCGCTCGACGAGACGGCCCGCGCCATCGGCGAGGTCGTCAACCTGATCCGCGACATCGCCGCCCAGACCAACCTGCTTGCGCTCAACGCCACCATCGAGGCGGCGCGCGCCGGCGAGGCCGGTCGCGGCTTTGCCGTCGTCGCCTCGGAGGTCAAGAGCCTGGCCTCGCAAACGGCGGACGCGACCGACCGTATCGTCGCGCAGGTCGGTGCGATCCAGTCCGCCACGGGCGAGGTCGTCGGCTCGATCCAGAACATCGCCGAGCGCATGAGCGCGATCGAGAACTTCGCCAACTCCGTCGCGGTCTCGATCGAGCAGCAGGCGATCGCCACCGGCGAGATCGCCAGCGGCGTCGCCATGGCCAGTTCCTCGGCGCTTTCGGTGTCGAGCGATCTCAGCGTGCTGGCCGACAGCGTCGAGGAGACCGGCCGTTCGGCGGAGGATGTGCGCGGCGCAGCCGGCGAAGTCGCGGCCCAGGCCCTGCGGCTGCGCTCGACGGTCGACCAGTTCCTGCACAGCGTGGCAGCTTAGAGCCGCTGCGGCCCACGACAGCGCAAGTGATTCCCGTCATTGCGAGCGCAGCGAAGCAATCCAGGGAGCCTAGAGCGCTGCCGCTCCTGCATTGCTTCGCTGCGCTCGCAATGACGGTGGAGTCAGCGGTCCAGCCGAGGAAAAAACGGGGCCGTGAGGCCCCGTTTTCGTGTCTTGATACTGCCGAGGCTCAGCCCTTGGCGCCGTCGTACATCTCGGCGACGTACTCCCAGTTCACCAGGCTCTCGAGGAAGGCCTTGAGGTAATCGGGGCGGCGGTTGCGGTAGTCGATGTAGTAGGAGTGCTCCCAGACGTCGACGCCGAGGATCGGGCTGGCGCCATTGACGAGCGGGCTTTCGCCGTTCGGGGTCTTCGACACCGCGAGCTTGCCGCCCTTGACCTCGAGCCAGGCCCAGCCCGAGCCGAACTGGCCGACGCCGGCGGCGACGAAGTCTTCCTTGAACTTCTCGACCGAGCCGAAGGAATCGACGATCGCCTTCTCCAGCGCGCCGGGGATCTTGCCGCCGCCGTTGGGCTTCATCCACTTCCAGAAATGCAGGTGGTTGTAGTGCTGGCCGGCATTGTTGAACACGGCCGGGTTCTTGCCGTGCGAGGCCTTGACGATCTCCTCGAGCGTCTTACCCTCGAATTCCGTCCCCTTGATCGCGTTGTTGCCGTTGGTGACATAGGCGAGGTGGTGCTTGTCGTGATGGAACTCGAGCGTTTCCTTCGACATGAAGGGCTGGAGCGCATCATGAGCGTAGGGCAGGTCGGGAAGGGTGAAGGTCATGGGGCCTCTCCTTGGGCTGGCAAAATCGCTTGAACTGAGAATGGCTTGCCGCTGGGCTTGGGCCGGGTGGTTGCCGCTGGGGCGCCCGCCATTCGCCCTGTTAGTTAAGCCTATGGCGGCTCCCCGGCAACCGCCGCACCGGCGAAGCGTCCATGTCATTGCGGGCGATGCGCCTCACTCCCGCCTGAATCGTCGCCTTATCGGGAGGCACATTTTGAAACTCTCTCTTATTCAATGCGTTACATGATGGCAGGGCGGGGCGGCTGAGGCCGACCCAGTGAGCGAACTGCCAGAATTGTTTTCGAGGATCCGACGTTGATCACCATCTTCATCTTGCTCGGCCTCGGTTTCCTTTGCGGCGGCGTCGCGGCCATCGTCGATGGACTGCCGTATATGGTGCTCGAGCGCGGCTTCACCCAGGTCATCATCGGCACGGTGGTGGCGGTCGCCGGCGTCTTGATGCTGGCGTTGGCATGGGTCCTGGTCGAGCTGCGGCGGCTCAAGAAAACGCTCTCCAATGCCGCAATGGCGATGTCCGTCGCGTCGATGGTCGGCAGCCCGGCGCCCGAAAGCGCCGTCTCCACGCCGCGCGCGACGGCGGAACCCGAGGACGCTGCCGGAACGCTGCGGCCAGGCCTGGCCGGTGCGGGGGCGCTCGCCGGCGCCGGCGCGACGCTCGCAGCCACGCAGGTTCTGCCTTCGGCCGCATCGGAAAAGCCCGAGGACAAGGCTGTCGAATCCGATCTGTTCGGCGCTCATCTGGCGGAGGCCACCAGACCTGTGCCTGATCTGGACAGGGATGCGCTGGCGGAAGTCCGCCAGGCCGATGTCGATGCTCTCCCGGCTTTCGATCCGTTCCGCCCGGTCGATCCGCAAGGCGAGCCCGAGCCCGAACCCCAGCCGGCGTCCGAGCCCGAAGCCGCCGCCGAGCCGGAGCCTGAAGCCGATCTGCCGCCGGTTCTGGCTTCCGAACCCCAGCCCGAAACCGAAACCGAACTGGAGACCGATGCCTCGGAGGAGCAGGAGGCCGTGCACGCGGTCGCGCCGGTAGACGAGCCGCCCGAGGCCTTCGCCGCGCCGCCGGGGCCCTCCGATATCGAGGATCCGCTGACGCCCGAGTCCGCGCCCGCCGCTTCGCGACAGGCCGACGAGTTCGGGGTGCTGCGCGAGAGCCTGGCGGGGTTGGGCCTGGGTCCGGAGCCGACTGGGGGTCGCATCGAGCCGTCGTTCACGGATGTCTATCGCCTGCGGGAGCAGGAGGGCAGCCGCGCCGGCGAGATCGCCGCAGCCGCAAGTTGGATCGAGCCTTCGCACCGTCGCACGCCCTGGTTCGAGAATGCGGCACCCGCCGCGCAGGAGCCCGTCGCCCCATCCACCCCGGCGGAATCTGGGGTCGCGCCCGAGATTTCATGGCCCGAGGTCTCATGGCCCGAGAACTCATGGCCCAAGCTCGACAGGCCGGATTCGGACGCACAGGAGCCGGACGTGCCGGATCGGGATGTGCCGCAGTGGCCGCCACATGCGCGCGACGCCGCTCCCTTCGAGCCTGAGCCTGCCTTGTCCCAAGCGCAGGGCTGGGACGAGACCGTCGGCGAGCAGGTGGCCCCGGAGGAGGTGCCCTCGCCCGTATCCGGGGCTGAGACGGCCAGCGGATCTGAAGCGGAGTCGGCCCCTCCGGAGGCCGTCGCCGCGGAAGGCGATGCCGGACCTGCCGCCTCCGACGAGGGCGTCGTCGGCGCGTATCAGGTCGGCGAGGCACATTTCACGATCTATGCCGATGGCTCGATCCAGGCGCGCACGCCCGATGGCGACTACAGCTTCGCCTCGATGGACGAGCTCAAGGTCTACCTCGCCAGCGAAAAGAGCCGATTGGGCGTCTGAGCCGGCGCGAGGCGTCTGGTCAGCGCGAGCTTGCCTCCGGCCAGCTTTCGCCGACCGCCTGGATGGCGAAGGCATAGGCCAGTGCCGTCTCCTTGAGCGAGTCGAAGCGCCCAGCCGAACCGCCATGGCCAGCGTCCATGTTGGTGTGCAGCAGGATCGGTCCGCCGCCGCTCATGGTCGCCCGCAGGCGCGCCACCCATTTCGCCGGTTCCCAATAGGTCACGCGCGGATCGGTCAGCCCGCCCATCGCCAGGATCGGCGGATAGGCCTGCGCCGAGACATTGTCATAGGGCGAATAGCTGCGGATGGTCTCGAAGGCCGCGATGTCGCGGATCGGGTCGCCCCATTCCGGCCATTCCGGCGGCGTCAGCGGCAGGCTGTCGTCGAGGATGGTGTTGAGCACATCGACGAAGGGCACCTCCGCGACGATGCCGGCGAACAGCTCCGGCGCCATGTTGGCGACGGCGCCCATCAGCATGCCGCCGGCGCTGCCGCCCTCCGCCACGATCCCCCCGCGTGCCGTGAAGCCGGTGTCAGCCAGCGTTTCGGCCGCCGCGATGAAGTCGGTGAAGGTATTGCTTTTCTTCTCGCGCTTGCCGTCGAGATACCAGCGCCGCCCCTTGTCGGTGCCACCGCGGACATGGGCGATGGCATAGACGAAGCCACGATCGACCAGGCTCAGCGGCCGCGTCCGGAACGAGGCCGACATCGCCGAGCCATAGGAGCCGTAGCCATAGAGCAGGCAGGGCGCCGAGCCGTCGAGCGGCGTGTCCGCCCGGTGCAGGATAGAGATCGGCACCTGCTCGCCATCCTTCGCCGCAGCGAAGATGCGGCGCACGCGATAGGCGGCCGGATCATGGCCCGACGGCACCTCCTGCCGCTTCAGCAGCACGCGCGCGGCCGTCGCCATGTCGTAGTCATAGGTCTCGGCCGGGCGCGCCATCGAGGCGTAGATGAAGCGCAGGGTGTCGGTCTCGAACTCGTAGCCTGCGTCGAGGCCGAGCCCATAGGCCTCCTCGTCGAAGGCGATGCTGTCTTCCTTACTGCTCGCCAGGTCGCGGATGACGATGCGCGGCAAGCCGTCCTCGCGCTCCAGCCGGATCAGCCGGCCCTTCAGGCAGAGATGGCTCAGGATCAGCCAGCCGGCCTTGTGCGGGATCAGGTCGCGCCAGTTCGCAGGTGAGGGATCGGCCACCGGCGCGGTCACGATCTTGAAGTCTTCGGCACCATCGGCGTTGGTCAGGATCAGGAAGTCATCGCCATGATGCTCGACATCATATTGCCGGCCGACCTCGCGCGCCGCGATCGTGACAGGCCGTGCGTCGCGCTGCGACAGATCGACGACCCGGATCTCGGACGTCTCGTGATCGCTGATCGAGATCAGCAGGAAACGCCCGGACTGGCTCTCGTCGATGTCGACGAACATGCCGGCATCGGCTTCGTCATGCAGGAGCGCGTCCTGTCCGGGCTCGTCGCCCAGGCGATGCCTGAAGACCTTGGAGGGGCGGTGATCGGCATCGACGCCGACATAGAAGAAGGCGCGGCTGTCGGCCGCCCAGACGATGTCGCCCGTCGTGTCGGGGATGGCATCGGGCAGATCCTCGCCGCTGGTGAGATCGCGGACCCGGATCAAGTGCAGTTCGGAGCCCGCCTCGTCGGCGCTCCAGCCGAGCAGGCGATGGTCGGGGCTGTGGGCGGTGTCGCCGAGATCGAAGAAGTCCTTGCCGTGGGCCAGCGCATCGGCGTCGAGCATGATCTGCTCACGGCCCTTGCCGGTGCGAGGCTTGCGGCAGATCAGCGGATGTTCGCCGCCCTTGCGATAGCGCGAATAGTACAGGAAGGGACCATCCGGCTGCGGCACGCTGGAATCGTCTTCCTTGATCCGGCCGCGCATTTCCTTGACGAGGTCGCGTTGCAGCGCCCGCGTCGGCGCCATCAGCGCCTTGCAATAGGCGTTTTCCGCCTCGAGATAGGCGCGGATGTCGGCGGGCAGGGAGTCCGGCTCGCGCAGCACATCCTTCCAGTTCGACGCACGCAGCCAGTCGTAATCATCGAGCAGTTCGACGCCGTGGACGACCGTTTTCTTGGTGCGGATCTCGGCGCGCGGTGGCGTGGCCTTGCGCCGCCGGGGCGTCGCTGCGCCGGAAACGGGATTTGAGCGCATCGACGAGGTCTCCAGCGAAAAGGGCTCAGACAGGTAGAGAGCAGGGCCCGGGCTGGCAAGACCGCTGCGGTGCAGGCAGATGCAGCTTCCGCAGAATTCCGGTTACCATGATCATCTGGCGGAGATTGGAATATTTCCGTAGGATAATCGTATTCGCGTCGGGATGATCACTTGCGGTGATGTAGGCCATCGACTAAACGATCGACAACGGCCCGCCGGAGTTGCGTCTGAGTCGATAGTGCTCAATGCTCTTGGTCAGGATCGCGCAAGGCATCTACGATAGTGCCTTCGGCAATCGAAGTTTCTCGCGAAATATGTCTCAGGGAGTGGCGCCATCATGGCTGACAATGACGGATCGGATTTTATCGAGCTGACTGCGGACATCGTATCCGCCTATGTCTCGAACAACTCTGTTCCCGCCGCCGATTTGCCTGCGCTGATCGGCGATGTTCACGCCGCGTTGAGCCGCGTCATCAGCGGCGCCGCCCCGGTCGTGCCGGCTGAGGCTCCCAAGCCGGCCATTCCGGTCAAGAAGTCGATCACGGCCGACTATCTGATCTGTCTCGAGGACGGCAAGAAGTTCAAGTCGCTGAAGCGCCATCTGCGCACGCAGTACAACATGTCGCCCGAGCAGTACCGCGAGAAGTGGGGCCTGCCGCCGGATTATCCGATGGTCGCGCCGAACTACGCCGAAGCGCGCTCGCAATTGGCCAAGAAGATGGGCCTGGGGCAGCAGCGTCGCAAGCGCCGCTGAACCTAAGGCACTGAACCAAAGACCGGATTTCGCCTCGGCGGGATCAGCCTGGATTTCGAAAAGGCCGCCGGCACCCCGGCGGCCTTTTTTCGTGCGCGCCGCATCGCTGGCGGGGATAAATCGACTGCGGTCTTCAATGGCCTTGATATAGGAATATTTTCATGCATCCTTAATACCGAGATCGCCGCGCCCGGCGAAAGGTAAAAGGAACATATCATGAACATATCCGATCCGGAAACGGACGATCCCGTGCGCCATGCAGCCCTTGCGCGGCTGGCCGAAGTGACCGTGGCGGCGGTCACGCAAGTCCCAACGGCGAAGCTGCGCAGTCCGCGCCGCGGTCGGCGCCCGATCGCGCTGGCGCGGCAGACGGCGATGTATCTCGCCCATGTCGTCTTCGGCCTGACCCTCACCCGCGTCGGCATCTGCTTCGGGCGCGACCGGACGACCGTCCGCCACGCCTGCGCCCTGATCGAGGATCGCCGCGACGACCCGGCGCTGGAATTCGCCTTGTCCGCGCTCGAAGCTGGCTTGCGCGCCCTTACGGGCTCGCTTTCGGCAGCGGCCGGGACGGAGGTCCGGTCATGAGCGGGGTAGGGGAGAAGCATCTGCCCGCCCGCGATGTGAGCGGCCGATTGCTGCGACATCTGGCGCAGCCCGGCGCCTTCGGATGCGTCTCGCCGCTGGGCTGCGGGCGGATCGCGCTCTACCGGACGACCGGGGGCACCAGCCTCGGCGCCGGCTACGCCCCGTCCGAGGCCGCCGACACGCTGCTGGCCGATGGCCTCGCCGTCTGGAGCGGGGAAGGCAGCGCCCGGCGCCTTCTCGCCACCGCGCCCGGAAGTGGCGCCGTGCCGGCCGTCGTCCAGATCGACGGCAGCTCTCAGGCGGTCATGCTGGACGAGCGCGAAAGCCCGTTGCTCTGGCTGCACCGCCGGCCGGGCAAGGACGGCAGGCCCCAGATCTCGGCGGAGGAATTCGCAGCCGGCGAGCGTTTCCGGTCGGAATTGACGCTGGCGCGGATGATGCCGCGCATGACGATGAACTGGGACGCCTCGCTGGCGCCGGACGGTCGCGGTGCCGGCAGCAGGGGGCCGGCCGCAGCCTCGGACGCCGCCCTCGCCGCGCGCCAGCGCGTCAGGCTCGCCTGCGATCGTCTCGGCCCGGATCTGTCGGGCCTCGCCATCGATGTCTGCGGCTTCCTGAAAGGGCTCGACCACGTCGAACGCGAGCGCGGCTGGCCGGGGCGCTCGGCCAAGGTCGTGCTGCGCCTGGCGCTCAAGGCGCTGGCGACCCATTATGGCATCGTCGCCCCACCTTCGGTTGGCAAGCGCCGGCCGTCGGTCTGGCATGGCGAGAATGCGCGGCCGCACCTCCTGCCGGAATGCGCCGGGTGATGTCGCGCGGCGCTGAGTGTCAGCCGGCCGTGGCTGCGCGTGCGTCGGTCTTGATGCGTTCGATCATCGAGCGCACGCCGTTGGAGCGCTGCGGCGTCAGATGCGCGGCGAGGCCAAGCTTCTCATAGATAGCGAAGGCGTCGGTCGCGATGATGTCGGCGGCGCTGCGGCCGGAATAGATCGCCAGCGCCAGTGCCACCAGCCCGCGCACGATATGGGCATCGCTGTCGCCGCGGAAATACAGGAGCGTCTGGGGCCCCGGTCCGCCTTCGCGCTTGGCATCAAGCCAGACCTGGCTGGCGCAGCCGCGCACCTTGTTGGTGTCGTTATGGGCGTCCTCCGGCAGAGGCTCGAGGTCCTTGCCGAGTTCGATGAGATAGCGATAGCGATCGTCCCACTCGTCAAGCAGGTCGAAATTGGCGATGATCTCTTCGAGGTTGGCGCTCATGTCCCGTCCGCAGCAGGTGGCCGCGCGGCTGGGCTATTCTTCGCTCCGTCGCACGACGCATCAGAGTCTGCGTCTTCGGCGCCTCAGTCGCCTGCGTCAAGCGCCGCCTTGTCGCAAGCCCGTGGGCGGCGTCAGCGCATCGGCGTTCCGGCTGCGCGCTCGCGCCCTTCGCTGCGGCCGGCCGCAGCTGCCACCGTCATGGCCATCAGGCGCTGGCGCGTCTCGGGGTCGAGGCCGGCGAGGATCTGCGCCGCCTCGCGCGCGGCCGTGATGCTGGACGTCGTGATGCTGGACATGGCGCCGTGCGCGTCGATCTGCGCCGCGGCCCTGGCGACGTTGCGAACCGTCGCGACCGAGCCGCCTTCGTCCGACTTCTCGCCATGCACGGGCGAGTTCAGCGCGATCACGCCGATCACCGCCAAGCTTCGCAGGATATACGCCATGCCGATCCCCATCGTCGGATTGTGGGCCTCCGGGCCTCACCCTGCATCGACCCTAGCCCGGGATCCGGAAAAATCGCGTCATTCCGAAGCCTCAAATACGAGTCAAAGATGATGCGCAATCTTCAGCTTCCGTTCACCCTGCTTGCAACATCGAGCTGGTCTCGATGTGAGGGCTGGAGAACACGCAAGCCATTGTTTCTTCAATGAAAGTTTGTTCTCTGCCTCACTCTCGCCGCGATGTGGCGGGCTCTGCCTTAAGCCCCGCTTAAACCGCTCCGGGCGAGATTGCCGGCAAGCGGGCGTGTGGTCCGCAAGAGGTTAGGCGTTGCGTTGCTCATGAAGATGCAGGCGATCAGGACGCAGGTGGCGGCGATGGTGCACGCATCGGTGCTGCCGAATTCGCTCGAGCGCATGCGCCACGAGCGCTTCATCATGACACGGCTGCTGGTCGGCGCGGTCGCGCTCGGCCTTGCGCCGGCCTATATCGCCTGGCGCGGCACGCTCGGCGCTCTCGAAGCGGCGGTCATCGTGTCGGCGGCCCTGCCTTTGCTCGCGGTGGTGACGCTCTCCCGCAGCGGCCGGCTCGACATCGCGCATTGCATGTCCGCGGCTGCTCTCGCCCTCTTCATCGGAGCGCTCTCCGGGATGACCGGCGGCGCGACCTCGCCGCTGCTGCTCTGGCTCGCGGCCGTGCCGGCCGAGGCGATGTTCTTTGGCGTCCGTGCCTATGTGGCCCGCGCCAGCGTGATTGCGGCGATCACGCTCCTTGGCGTGATCGCGCTCGACCATCTCGGCCTCTTCGCCGGTCAGGCGCCCTGGGCGGAAGGTATGATGCCGATCCTGGTGATGGTCGCGATCCTGCAGGCGAAGCTCGTCGCGATCGGCTTCCTGCGCCGGCGCCGCGAGGAGTTGCGCGAGCATCGCGCGTCCGACCAGCGCGCCCGGCTTTTGCTCGACCATGTCGGCGATCTCGTCACCTGGCACGATGCCAGCGGCGCCGTGGTCTTCGCCAATGATGCGGCCCGCTCGCTGGCCGGCGCCGAGCCGCGCGACCTGCATGGGCGCGGCCTTTTCGACCGCGTGCATGTCGCCGACCGCCCGCTCTTCCTCAAGGCGCTGAGCGATGCCGCCCATGGCGTCGGCTCGGCCACCGCATGCTTCCGCACGCTTTTCGTGCCCCGCAGCGGGCAGGACCATCCGCACCCGGTCTCGCTCTGGCTCGAGATGCGCGCGCACCGCATCGAGACCGCCGGCCCCGAGGACAGCGCCGCCGTCGTCTGCGTGATGCGCGACATCACCGCTCGCCGCGCCGTGGAAGACGAACAGGCGCGCGGCCATGCCGAGGCGGTCAAGGCGAGCGACATCAAGGGCCGCTTCCTGGCGACCGTCAGCCACGAGCTGCGCACGCCGCTCAACGCGATCATCGGCTTCTCCGAGATGCTGACGGCCGATGATCAGACCTGGCTCGATGCCGAGAAGCGGCTGGAATACGCCCGCATCATCCACAGCTCGGGCCACCATCTGCTCGACGTCGTCAACACGCTGCTCGACATCTCCAAGATCGAGAGCGGCACGATGACGATCGAGCAGGAGCCGCTCGACCTGGCCGATATGACCCGCGACTGCTGCGCGCTGATGGCATTGCGTGCCGAAGCAGGCGAGATCCTGGTCGATCGCGTCGTCGGGCCGGACCTGCCGCCGGTGCTGGGCGACCGCCGCGCGCTCAAGCAGGTCATGATCAACCTGCTCTCCAACGCCATCAAATTCACCCCGGCTGGCGGCCGCGTCGTGCTGGCCGTGGTGCGCGACGGCGAGATGATCGACCTGTCGGTGTCGGACACCGGCATCGGTATCGCCGCCAACGACCTGCCGCGCCTGGGCGACCCCTTCTTCCAGGCCAAGGGCTCCTATGATCGCGCCTATGAGGGCACGGGCCTCGGCCTGTCGGTGGTGCGCGGCCTCGTCGGCCTGCATGGCGGGCGCCTCAGCATTGAAAGCGCGCCCGGCGTGGGCACGCGCGTCGCCGTCCGGCTGCCGGTCGGCGGTGTCGAGGACGCCTCGCAGCCCGCCCGGATCGCCACCTTCGCGCGCGCCCCGCGCCGCGGCTTCGAAACCAAGACGCCTTTCCGTCTGACCGCCTGAGTACGAGCCAGTCGCATGTCCACGATCGCTGCCCGCGCCCATTCCAGCGCTTCGCTCTCCGCCCCGGTCAGGCGCGCGACGCCGCAGCCGCGTCGCAAGACGACATGGCTGGGCCGGATCATGCGGATGGCGGCCCATCGCCCTGGCCGTGCCCTCGTACTGCTGGTTTTTGCCGGCGTGTCCGTCGCGATCCTGGCCAACGCGCTGATCCTGCAGAAGGCGCGCCATCCGGCGCCGATGATCTCCGCCCCCGCGCAGACACCGGCCGCCCGTCAGGCGGTGCGTGCCGAGCAGCCGGCTGTCAACGTCAATGCGGCGCCATCGGCGCCCATGAACGGGGCGTCGGCCCCGCTGCCGCCGTCCCGCCCCAACGATCTGTCGCAGCAGGCGCGCGAAGCGCAGCCTCGCGAGGCGGTCGTCCGACCACCGGCCGGCGTGACCAATGTTCCGCGTTCCGCTGCCGCTCCGGCCCCCCGCGCCGCCGCTCCCCGCGACCCGATCGCCGACCTGATCAACGGCGCCGACATTCGCCCGCCGGCCGAGATTCGCGGCGTCGCCCAGGCGAAGTCCGCCACGCCGCGCCGCAGCGCCGAGAACTGAGGCGCAAGGAGCGGCGCCGATGGCGCGTCTCACCAGCGATTTCTGGGTCTCGGCCTATCTCCGCCAGGCCGCCCATGACGGGCTCGTCGCGGTGCTGAGACGGCGCGGCGCGGCTGAGGCAGGCGCCATCTTCGTCAAGCTCGACCGGCTCGACCGCACGGCGGCGCTGTACGGGCCGGCTCCGCAATCCATGGCGCAGGATGACGGTGTCCGCCGTTTCCAGCTCGTCCTCGACAGCGATCCCGGCAGCGTCGAGGAGCGCGTCGCGCGCGAGTTGCGATTCGATTCCGATCTCTGGCTGGTCGAGATCGAGAACCGGCAGGGCGACCCCAGGCTCGATCTCGTCGCGGAATAGGTGAATGGCCTGCAAAAGCCATGGTCGCGGCCCGCTCCCGTCATTGCGAGCGTAGCGAAGCAATCCAGCCTGTTCGCGCGGCGGCTCTAGATTGCTTCGCTGCGCTCGCAATGACGCTGGGTCAGATTCAGTCGCGCTTGACCCCGAGCTTGCGCAGCACGTCGGCGGCGCTGGTCGCACTCTCCGGACGGGCCGGCCCGATCCGCACGGGCGTGCCGCTCGGATCCATCGCCGGCTGATGTTGGCCCCTGCGCGACGCCGATGGCATCGGCGTGCCGCTGACCTGCATGACCAGCCGCAGCGCCACCATGGGCCGCACCGAGCGCATCAGGGCGACGACCGCAAAAATCCGCTCGACCGAATGCGCAGCCTCGTCGCCGAGCCTGATCAGGAAGCGCGTCGCATCCTCGACGCTGGCGCCGGCGGCCGTCAGCGCGAGCGCGGCGAGGTCGCGCGAGCGATCCGCCTCGATCGCCTGCGCCAGCGCAGGACCGCCGCCGAGATGGCTCGCCAGGGCCGTGAAGGCACCCGCGGGATCATCCGCTGCCAAGGCGAGCCAGCCCGTGAACAGCTCGCCCGAGATCGGCGGACGTCGCTCGGAGGGGCCGAGCGCTTCCAGCGCCGCCAGTGAGTCGAGCATGGCGAGGCGCCGCTCCGATCCGGCGAACAGGAACAGGGGCGCTAGCTCGGCGCTGGAGAGGTCGCGGCGCGCCAGCAGCGGCGGGACATAAGCGGCATCCTCGCGCGAGCGGGCGAGCAAAAGGTCGAGCGCGGCGCGGGGCAGGCCGATGGCTGCATTGTTCATCAGGGCGAAGTCGATCGCCCGGTCTGCGTGCTCGACCAGCATCTGGACCGCGGTGGCACTGAGATCGGGCCGTTCCGCCAGGGCGCCGGCCAGGTCGATGTCATCCTGACCGGCAAGATCCTCGATCTCGACAGGCGTTAGCGGCATTCCGTGACGCAGCAGCGCTGACAGCACGGCGCCGCCGCGTGCTTTCAGGGCCGCGAGGACCGGCACTGGGGCATGCCGCCAGCCGGCGACCTTCCGGGCAAGGATGATGGCGGTCGCCTCGTCGATGCCGGGGACGAGGGCCGTCGCCATCTCGGCGAAGGCCGCGAGGTCGTCCGGCGCGGGCTGGGGCGTCGACATCAGCAGGTCCGCCTTCACCCGCAGCGAAACCTGGCTGAGATCGAGCCCGCCATCGCGCGCAAGACGGGCGAGATGGGCGAGTTCGGCGGAAATTCGCGACGGCATGGGGCACTCGGCTGTGATTCTTGGCGCCAGGCGAGAGTAATCCCCGAGGCTTTAAGGGAGCGTTAACCATGTCCGGGCCTGATGCGGAGCGGAGAGAGATCTTCCGCGACCGCAACCCAGGCGCCAAGACACGGAGGCGCATCATGGCCGTCGTCATCCCCCTTGCGCCGCTCCGCCGGGCGCAAACCTCCGAAGCTCCAGCCGCCGCACGGCAGGAGCCGGCAACGATTCTGTTCTTCACCGGCGTTCGCTACGAGAGGCCGGCCGAGCCCGCGGCGCCCGAGCCGGCGGTCCGGCGCCGGCGGCGCATCGTGCCCGCGCTGCCGGCTGGCAGCCCGAAACGGACGAAGAAGGCGACGAACGCCAGGCAGCCGGCGTGACCTTCGAACCCGCCGAGAGTGCGCGCGCCATGCACGGGCGCAGAGGCCGGCTGGCCGCGCTCCTGATCGGCCTCACGGTTGGCGCCTGCGCCGGCCCCGGCGATCTCGGCCGTCCGCGGCCGGACTTCTGGAGCCAGGTCGTCGCACCCCAGAAAGGCTTCTGGTCGGCCACCGCGCGCGGCGAGGCCGCCTCGTATTTCCGGATGACCGATGACGAGGAGCAACTGCGTGACCGCGCCTGGCGCTTCATCATGCCGGGCCATGAACGCAGTGTCTTCCAGAGCCGCACTTCGGATCTTGCCCACCACCGGATACTCCCGGTCCAGGCGCAGTCGAGCGCCGTATCGGACTATTTCGTCGCGCTGACCTCGGGTTCCTATTCGTCCCAGGTCTCGCGCTACTCGCGTTTGGCGGAAGACGTGAATGCCGACCGGCTGCTGATCGGCCCGTTCCGCGCCAATGCGATGCGGGTGGTCTCCGCCGACAGGGTGCGCATGCGCACCGCCGAAAGCTCGCCCCATGTCGCGCCGACGCAGATCGACCCGGCCTATGCCCGCGTCGTCGAGAACGAAGGCCTGATCCTCTGGGTCTGCGAGCGCGTCGGCTTTCGGCTCGAGAGCTATCGCTATGCGCTCGCCAACCTCGTCGTCGAGATGCCGTCGCGCGAGGCGATCCGCGCCGAGCGCGCCATCATGGCGCTGGAGGCCGAGGCCGGCCCGCTGTGCAAGATGCCGCTGATCGGAACCTTCGGCGACGGGAAGCCGATCGTCGCCAAGGGCTGAACACGCAATCGGGCTGAGACCTCAATCCGCCATGCCGCAGGCGACGCCGCTTGCCAGGGCTTCGGCATCGCTGCGGTCGGAGGGGTGCCGCACCAGGACGCGCGCCACGATCAGGCCCTGGTCGGTGTCGGAGACCACCCGCAGCTCGCGCGCGGCCTCGCCCTCCTCGTCGCGCGCGATCCGTTCGTCGCGCTGCTCTTCCGTCATCACCACGAACTCGACGACGCCACGGATCGCCGCACGGTCGGTGATCGCGTAGATAACGCCGCCGCCGCGCCGGTGCAGCGTCAGGCCCAACGGCAGCGTCCCGGCTCGCGCCACGACGCGCATCGGCCCGCCGGTCAGGTCGAAGCTGCAGATCGCCGTCACGGTGGCCGCGTCGGCCTCGCGGGGCAGGGGCAGGTTGCGCTCGCCTGATGCGATCAACTCGGCCCGCCCGCCCGTGCCGAGCGCACGATAGGCATGGGCGGCGTCGCTGCCCGACAGCACCGGGATCAGCAGGATCGTCACGATATGGACGATTGCAGCGAGCACGAGCCCGGCGGCCGTAGCCAGCAGGAGGCGCCGGACGGCGGCAGTAAAGCGCGCCCCGCGCGGCAGCTTCCTGGGTCCGGCGGCGGTGGCGTCGCCGATTTCTCGGTCGGTCGTGCTCATGGCAGTCGACTCATCGCAGCTGACTCATGGGCAATCGATCCGCTCGATGCGCGGCAGGCTCTCGGGCCGCGTCTCTCCGGCCTGGGTCGCGATCGGCGTGTCGTAGAGCCGCAAGCGGAACTGGAAGCGCCCGCTCGTCGGCAGCGGCAGCCAGTTGCCGGCCTGCGGCCATGACGCGGCGACGATACGCAAGGCTCCGCCCTCGTCGCGCACGATCTCGGCATCGGTGAAGCCGCTACGGTCGAGCGGCAGCCGGAAGGCGCGCCCGTCCGCATCGGTGACGCTGAGCGTCCAGCCCCGCGTCGTGGGGGTCGCGCCGGTCAAGGCATAGCGGCAGCGGCCGTCGAGCGTCCGGCCTTGCGCGTCGCGCTCGGCGATCAGCTCAAGCCCTTCGCCGGCGCCCAGCGGCAGATGCACGCCCCGGGCGAGCCAGGCGCGCATATACGGATCGATGTCGCGACCGCCGCTGCGCGGCCAGGCCCTCCAGGCGCCGATCTCGACCATGCCCAGCAGCGGACGGCCGGCAACTGCGAAATGCGCCGAGGTCAGTCCGAGCCCGGCGCCGAGCGCGATCAGATAGGCGAGATGGAAGACGCGCACGGTCCTGCTTTCAAGACCGGCCATCGCTGGCGGCCGGCGGCGCGAGTTGAACCAGCCCGCGGCAGGCCGTCAACCGACACGGGGGCGGTCATCAGCGAATCCGCGTCACGCTACCCGTCGCGGACACCTCGCGGATGCCGATCTGCACGCGCTGCCCGGTGCGCGCAGGCTCGATCGTCTTGAACATCGCCCCGACGGCCGAAAGCACCTCGAAGGACTGGCGCGGCATATGGCCGGCGCCGGGGCCCGATGCCGCGGCGATCGTGGTGACGGGCGCCTGCGCCTTCGCGACGGTCGCGGCCTTCGGATCCGGCGGTGCGACGCCCGGGATCGGCTTCAGTTCGAGCCCCTGATGGGCGAACTGCATGATCTCCTTCCAGGTCATGGCCGGCAGCGAGCCGCCGGTCATGTTGTTGGTCTCCGAGGAATCGTCGTTGCCGAACCAGACCGCGCCGACGAGATTGCCGGAATATCCGACATACCAGGCGTCCTTGTAGCCGTTGGTCGTGCCGGTCTTGCCGGCGGTGACGACGCCGTCCAGCGCGGCGCGGCGGCCGGTTCCCTCCGTCGGCACCTTGGAGAGCATGAAGTTCATGTCGTGGGCGACCTGCGTGCTGAGCACCTGCTTGGAGGCAGGCTCGTCGCGGTCGTGCCGATAGATCGGCTCGCCCTGCGAGTTGTGGATCTCGATCGCGGTATAGGGCTTGGCCCGCTTACCGCCATTGGCGAAGACGGCATAGCCGGCGGCCATGTCGATCACAGTCACTTCCGCCGCGCCGATCGGCAGCGAGACGGTATCGACCAGCGGCGAGTTCAGGCCCATGGCGCGGCTGGTCTCGATGATCTTCAGCCGGCCGATGCGGGCAGCGCGCGCGACATGGGTCTCGCCGGTCGCCTGGCCGATGGCGATCGACATCTGCACCGGGATCGTATTGATCGACTTGGCCAGCGCCACCGTCAGCGGCATCGAGCCGGCATAGGAGCGGCCGTAATTGTTGGGGCACCAGTTGCCGATGCAGACCGGACGGTCAGTCACCGTGGTGGCAGGCTTGTAGAGCCCCGCCTGCAGCGCCGTCGCATAGACGAAGGGTTTGAAGGACGAACCGGGCTGTCGCAGGCTCGCGGTCGCGCGGTTGAACTGGCTCGCGCCATAGTCGCGCCCGCCGACGATGGCGCGCACGGCGCCGTCAGGGTCCATGACGGCCGTCGCAGCCTGCTTGGCGCGGTAGCCCGGCCCGTGCTGGCGCAGGATCGACTCGATCGCCTCGTCGGCCCGGTCCTGGATCGCGGGATCATGCGGCGTCTTCACCGTCAGCACCCGGTCGGGGCCGATCTTGCCGTCGTCGGCGAGGCTCTTCACCTGCTCGAAGGCCCAGTCGAGATAATAATCGGGGCTGGAATCGCGCCGCCGGTCGATCGGCGTCGCCGGGTTGCGCTTGGCGCTGTCGATCTGGCCCGCTGTCATGAAACCGGCATCGACCATGGCGTTGAGGACGTCGTTGGCGCGCGCGCGTGCCGCCGGCAGATTGACATGCGGGGCATATTTCGTCGGCGCCTTGAACAGGCCGGCCAGCATCGCGGCCTCGGCCAGCGACACGTCCCTCACCGACTTGCCGAAGTAATAATCCGCCGCCGCAGCGACCCCGAAGGTGCCGCCGCCCATATAGGCGCGGTCGAGATAGAGCTTCAGGATTTCGTTCTTGGTCAGCCGCTGTTCCAGCCAGATCGCCAGGAAGGCTTCCTTGATCTTGCGGTCGAGCGAGCGCTCATTGGTCAGGAACAGGTTCTTGGCGAGCTGCTGCGTCAGCGACGAGCCGCCCTGAACGACGCCCGATGCCCGTGCATTCACCGTCAACGCGCGCATCGTGCCGAAGATATCGATGCCGAAATGGTCGTAGAAGCGCCGGTCCTCGGTCGCCAGCACCGCCTTGAGCAGATGATCGGGCATCTCCTCGAGGGTGAGCGAGTCGTCGTGCCGCGCGCCGCGATGGCCGAGTTCGGCGCCGTAACGGTCGAGGAAGGTGACGGCGAAGACCTGGTGCTTCAGCGCCTCCTCGCGGCCCTCCTGGAAGGAGGGAATGGCGAGCGACAGCATGACCAGCGAACCGGCGATGCCGAGATTCAGGCCTTCGCTGGCGAACTCGGCTGCGAGCCGCTGTCCGCCCGTGACGGTGAGACGATCGGTGAAGCTGCGGATGCGTTCGTAAGCGTCACCGGCGCGCCGCGCCGCGCCCCACAGCCCGGCATCGACCCATGAATCGACCGCCAGCGCGAAGCGCTTCAGTCGGGTCGTCCAGCCTGCCTTCTTGAACTCCATCGCCGTCTCAGGATCCCGATGAGAGCCGCCGCCTTGTTGGGCAACGACATTGTCCTGCCGCGCCCCGGCCGTCTTGGCAACATAATCCGGCCGTGCCGAAGATAGATAATGCGTCCAGCTAGCGGTGTAAGTGACCCAGGTCACAATCTCTGCTGAAGCAGCACATTCCGGGCCAGCAGCGCTGTCCCGTTTCGGCACGGCTGGAGCGGGTACGCGGTGGCGCGGCGTGCGGATGCGGGCCGGCTGCTTCCATTCGCCGGCTTCCATCTGCGGGCACGGCAGAGCATAAGGCGGCATGACCGGCGACCGAATTCCCGACGATCCGTTCTGGCGCACGACCTCGCTCGAGGCGATGAGCGCCGAGCAATGGGAGTCCCTCTGCGACGGCTGCGGCCGCTGCTGCCTCGTCAAGCTCGAGGATGAGGATACGGGCGCCATTCTGGCGACCGATATCGGCTGCCGCCTTTTCGATGCGGGCACCTGCCGCTGCAAGGACTACGTCAACCGCTCGACCAAGGTGCCCGATTGCGTGACGCTGACGCCCGATGACGTGCGCACGCTGCCTTGGCTGCCGCCCACCTGCGCCTACAGGCTCGTGGCCGAGGGAAGGGATCTGCCCTGGTGGCATCCGCTGGTCTCGGGCGATCCTGAGACCGTGGTCGAGGCCGGTGTCGCGGTGCGAAACCGCGTCTTCGCCAGCGAGGACGATGTCCCGGATGAGGACGTGCCGGACCGCATCGTCAATTGGCCGCTGCGCTGGCCGAAGAAGGCGAGGGAGCAAAGGCGCTGAGAGATCGGCGCCGAGCGTGTCTTGCCTTCGACCGATCGATTTCTTACTCTTACAAGTAAGAGTAAGGAGGACGCATGCGCATCACGTCGAAAGGGCAGGTGACCATTCCCGCCGACATTCGTGAACGGGCGGGTCTGATGCCGAACACCGAGGTCGAGTTCGCGTTCGACGGCAAGGTCGTCAGCATCATCCGCGCGAAGGCCCGCAGCAAGGACAGCCGGGGCGCACGCCTCGTGGCACATCTGCGCGGGCGAGGTGATGTCGCGATGAGCACTGATGAGATCATGGCGCTGACGCGTGATGAGTGAATGACCGCCCTGCTCGTCGACAGCAACGTTCTGCTCGATGTCATGACCGAGGATTCGCGCTGGTTCTCCTGGTCGGCAGACGCACTTGCGAAAGCTGCGGACAGCTTTCGCCTCGTCATCAATCCGATTATCTATGCCGAAGTGTCGGTTCGCTATTCACGGATCGAGGATCTCGACGCGGCGTTGCCGAAAACGATGATCGGGCGCGAGCCGATCCCTTATGAAGCTGCATTTCTGGCGGGAAAGTCGTTTCTCGCCTATCGGCGCCGTGGCGGAGCGAAGCTTTCGCCGCTTCCCGATTTTTTCATCGGCGCCCACGCGGCTGTGGCGGGATACCGCCTCGTGACGCGTGACGCGGCGCGCTACCGGACCTATTTTCCGAAACTATCCTTGGTGACGCCCGACTAGGGGTTTCGGTCTCCTTGGCGCGAAGCGGCCGTGTCCGTTGTGGCGCCTTGGCTCATTGATTGTTCATGAGCTTTTCGGCATGACCACCCCGACCCTGCCGCCGGTGCCCAAGCGCGACGGGCGCTGCGCGGAAACTTTTGGATCGCTTTGGCGTTGCTGCGCCGGGCTGAATGAAGAGGTTTGAGTGATGGCTGGCAGCAAGTGGGTCTACACCTTCGGCGACGGCAAGGCCGAGGGTGAGGCAGGCATGAAGAACCTGCTCGGCGGCAAGGGCGCGAACCTCGCCGAGATGAGCAATCTGGGCCTTCCCGTCCCACCCGGCTTCACCATCACCACCGAGGTCTGCACCTCGTATTACGATAACGGCAAGCAGTTCCCGTCCGAGCTCGAGGCGCAGGCGAAGGCGGCGCTCGCCGAGATGGGCGCGCTGACCGGAAAAACCTTCGGCGATCCGGCCAACCCGTTGCTGGTCTCGGTCCGCTCGGGCGCCCGCGCCTCGATGCCGGGCATGATGGACACGGTTCTCAATCTCGGCCTGAACGACGTCACCGTCGAGGCCGTGGCGAAGGCCTCGGGCGATGCCCGCTTCGCCTGGGACAGCTACCGCCGCTTCATCACGATGTATTCCAACGTCGTGCTCGACGTCGACCACGGCGATTTCGAGGAGGCGCTCGAGGACTACAAGGAGCGCAAGGGCTACCATCTCGACACCGATCTCGGCGCCGAGGACTGGAAGGTCCTGGTCGGCAAGTACAAGGACATCGTCAAGAAGGCGCTCGGCAGCGAGTTCCCGCAGGAGCCGCAGGCGCAGCTCTGGGGCGCGGTCGGCGCGGTCTTCTCCTCCTGGATGAATGCGCGCGCGATCAAGTATCGCGAGCTGAACAACATTCCGGCCGCCTGGGGCACCGCGGTCAACGTCCAGTCGATGGTGTTCGGCAATATGGGCGACACCTCCGCCACCGGCGTGGCCTTCACCCGCAACCCCTCGACCGGCGAGAACGCGCTCTATGGCGAGTTCCTGATCAACGCCCAGGGCGAGGATGTCGTCGCCGGCATCCGCACGCCGCAGGACATCACGGAAATCGCCCGCAAGGAAGCCGGCTCCGACAAGCCCTCGATGGAACGCGAGATGCCGGAGGCTTATGCCGAGCTCTGCCGCATCTACGGCATCCTCGAGAAGCATTACCGCGACATGCAGGACATGGAATTCACCATCCAGGAGGGCAAGCTCTGGATGCTGCAGACTCGTTCCGGCAAGCGCACCGCCAAGGCGGCGCTACGGATCGCCGTCGAGCTTGCCACCGAAGGGTTGATTTCGCAGGAGGAGGCCGTCGGCCGTGTCGAGCCCGGCGCGCTCGACCAGCTCCTGCACCCGATGATCGATCCCAAGGCCGAGCGCCGCATCCTGACCACCGGCCTGCCGGCCTCGCCCGGCGCCGCCGCCGGCGAAATCGTCTTCAACTCCGATGATGCGGAAGCTGCGAAGAAGGCCGGCCGCAAGGTCATCCTGGTGCGTGTCGAGACCTCGCCTGAGGACATTCACGGCATGCACGCCGCCGAGGGCATCCTGACCACGCGCGGCGGCATGACCTCGCATGCGGCCGTCGTGGCGCGCGGCATGGGCAAGCCCTGCGTCTCCGGTGCCGGCCAGATCCGCGTCGACTATGCCAAGGGCACGCTGACCGTCGGCCCGACCACGCTGAAGGCCGGCGATTTCGTCACCGTCGACGGCGGCACCGGCCAGGTCCTGCTCGGCGAGATCAAGATGCAGAAGCCGGAGCTGTCGGGTGAGTTCGCGACGCTGATGGGCTGGGCTGACAAGGTCCGGCGGCTCAAGGTCCGCGCCAATGCCGAGACGCCCGACGATGCCAGGACCGCCCGCGAATTCGGCGCCGAGGGCATCGGGCTCTGCCGCACCGAGCACATGTTTTTCGAGGAAGGCCGCATCCAGTCGGTGCGCGAGATGATCCTCGCCCAGGACGACAAGGGCAGGCGTGCTGCGCTCGCCAAGCTCCTGCCGATGCAGCGCCAGGACTTTGTCCAGCTCTTCACCATCATGCAGGGGCTGCCGGTCACCATCCGCCTGCTCGACCCGCCGCTGCACGAGTTCCTGCCGCATGGCGAAGCCGAGATCGCCGCCGTCGCCAGCGCGCTCGGCGTCACGCCCGAGGCGCTCAAGCACCGCGCCGCCGAACTGCACGAGTTCAACCCGATGCTCGGCTTCCGCGGCGTGCGGCTTGCCATCGCCTATCCCGAGATCGCCGAGATGCAGGCCCGCGCCATCTTCGAGGCCGCCGTCATCGCCGCGAAGGAGACCGGCAAGCCGGTGATCCCGGAGGTCATGGTGCCGCTCGTCATGGGGGTGGCCGAACTCGACCTCGTCAAGGCGCGCATCGACGCCATGGCCAGGGAGGTCATCGCCGAGAGCAAGGTCGAGCTGACCTATCAGGTCGGCACCATGATCGAACTTCCCCGCGCGGCGCTGCGCGCCGAGGAGATCGCCAAGAGCGCCGAGTTCTTCTCCTTCGGCACCAACGACCTGACCCAGACCACGCTGGGCATCTCCCGCGACGATGCCGCTTCCTTCCTCGGCGCCTATACGGCCAAGGGCATTCTCGCCGCCGACCCCTTCGTCACGATCGACCAGGAGGGCGTCGGCGAACTGGTGAAGCTCGCCGCCGAGCGCGGCCGCAAGGCCCGTCCCGACATCAAGCTCGGCATCTGCGGCGAGCATGGCGGCGATCCGGCCTCGATCGGCTTCTGCGAGAGCGTCGGCCTCGACTACGTCTCCTGCTCGCCCTTCCGCGTCCCGATCGCGCGGCTGGCCGCTGCCCAGGCGGCGCTGGGCGCGGTGCGCGCGAAAGAGGGCTGAGGCGGGGGCGTCAGGCGGCGGTCAGCACCGGAATATGCGAGACATCGACGTCGCGCTCGGCGTGCCAGGCATCGTAGGATGCCTGCATACGCAACCATGATGCTGTGCTGCCACCGAATGCCTTGGCGATCCGGGCCGCCATGGCGGGCGACAGGGGCTTCTTACCGTCGAGCACAGCATAGAGATACTGGCGGGAGATGCCGAGCAAGCTGGCGATCTCGGTCTTGCTCTTCCCGACATCGGGAATGATATCGTCGAGAACGGCTCCGGGGTGGAGCGGCGCCCGCTTTGCCGGGCCACGATGAGCGACGATGTCAGTCATGGGTTCAGCCCCTCGATCATCTAGTGATACTGCTCGAAATCGACGCGGTAGGCATCTCCGTCCGAGAATTCGAAGGTGATGCACCACGGTCCGTTGATATGCACGGTATAGCGGGTCGGGTCGAAACCGCGCTGACTGTGGAAATCATACCCGACGATATTCATGTCTTCCGGTTTCCCCGCGGCATCCAGGCTCGTCAGTCGGGCGAGGATGCGACGGTGCATTTTGGCGTCGATCTTCGCCGTCGCGCCAGTCTCCCAGAGCGCTGCAAGAGCCTTATTCCGGAAGCTCTTGATCATGCCGGAATGTAATCCGATCGGAAGACTTTGTCAACCAATAGGATGACGGATGGATCTACCGCTTCGCCACCGCCTGCGCCGCGAGCGCCGCGATCTGGCGCAGTCTTGCCTCATAGGTCTCCAGCGAAGGCGGCTGGCCCATCTTGGCGCCGATCGCGGCCTGCGCCAGCGTCTCGACGATCGCGTCCGGCGCGAGCGATCCCAATGCAATCTCGCCCGTGGCGGCAGCCGTCGTCAGGAGCGCCGTCGCATTCGTGGTGAAGATGCCCTCGAAGGCCTGGATTTCGCGCAGCGCGATGCTGGCCATCACGGCCTTGAGCTCCAGCAGATGCTCGCCATCGCCGAAGGCGGCGTAGCCTGTCGCGAAATGGGCCAGCATCAGCGCCGCAAGCTTGTCGGGAAAGGGCAGGGGCTGCGCCATGACTGCTTCGCAGCGGGCCGCGATCTGTGCGCCGAAGCGCTCGATCATGGCCCGGAAGACGTCGTCCTTGCCCTTGAAGTGCAGGTAGAGTGTCGCCTTGGCGAGCCCGGCCTCACGCGCAACGTCGTCCATCGAGCTGCGCTTGAAGCCATAGCGCGCGAAACGCCGCAGCGCCGCATCGGCGATCTGCTCGATACGGGTCCTCGTTTCGTCCGGCGCGGCCGGGGAACAATCTCGTGAACTGCTCATTCTGAGTCTTGACGAATTCCAATCTTTGCGCGACCATACCGACTGGACTGGATTTATCCAAATAGTCTATTTCGGCAATCGCGAGCCACGTTCGTGGTTGCCGCCAACGCTATGCCGGAATGGGTTCGCAGATAACCCCCGCGGCAGGGCGGCGTTCCGGTTCTTAACACGGCATTTCATATCCGCGAGGCAGCCATGGCCCATACACTCACCGTCAATGGACGCTCCCATAGCGTCGATGTCGACGACGACACACCCCTGCTCTGGGCGATCCGGGACAATCTCGGCCTGACCGGCACGAAGTTCGGCTGCGGAGTCGCGCAATGCGGCGCCTGTACCGTCTGGATCGACGGCCAGCCCGTGCGCTCCTGCGTCACGCCGATCTCGGCGGTCGAGGGCAAGGTCACCACGATCGAGGCGCTGGAGGGCAAGGAAGCACAGGCCGTGCAGGCCGCCTGGGACGAGCTCGACGTGCCGCAATGCGGCTACTGCCAGTCCGGCCAGGTGATGAGCGCGGTGGCCCTGCTCAAGGAGAACCGCAAGCCGAGCGACCGCGACATCGACCTCGCGATGAACGGCAATATCTGCCGCTGCGCCACCTATGCCCGTATCCGCGCGGCGATCCACACCGCCGCCCGCACGCTGGAGGGTTGAGCATGACCGCCCACGATCTCACACTCTCGCGCCGCTCGCTGCTCGCCGGTGCCGGCGGCCTCATCATCGCATTGCAGCTCCCGAAGGCCGCTCGTGCCCAGTCCGGTGCGGCCCAGGCCTTCCGCCCCGGCGGCGCGGCTGCCTTCGCGCCCAACGCCTTCATCCGCGTCGCCGCCGACAACAGCGTGACCGTGCTGGTCAAGCATATCGAGTTCGGGCAGGGCCCGTTCACAGGGCTTGCGACGCTCGTCGCCGAGGAGATGGATGCCGACTGGGGCCAGATGCGCGCCGAGCACGCGCCTGCCGACGTCAAGCTCTACGCCAATCTCGCCTTCGGCGTGCAGGGCACGGGCGGCTCGACGGCCATCGCCAATTCCTTCGAGCAGATCCGCAAGGCGGCCGCGACCGCCCGCATCATGCTGGTGCAGGCTGCGGCGCAGGCCTGGAAGGTGCCGGCAGGCGAGATCAGCATCGAAGCCGGCGTGCTGAAGCATGCCTCGGGCAAGCAGGGCGGTTTCGGCGAATTCGCCGACGCCGCCGCGAAACTGCCGGTGCCGGAGAATGCGCCGCTGAAACAGCCGGCGCAGTTCAAGCTGATCGGCAAGGAAGGCGTGGTGAAGCGCCTCGACAGCGCCGACAAGGCCCGCGGCAAGGCGCAGTTCACCATCGACATCAGCGCGCCGAACATGCTGACGGTCGTCGTGGCGCGCGCGCCGCGCTTCGGCGGCAAGGTCGCGAGCTTCGACGCGGCCGAGGCCCTCAAGGTCAAGGGCGTCGTCGACGTCAAGCAGATCGGCTCGGGCGTTGCCGTCTATGCGCAGGGCATGTGGCCGGCGATCAAGGGTCGCGAGGCGCTCAAGGTCGTCTGGGACGAGAGCGAGGCCGAGAAGCGCGGCAGCGCCGAACTCGTCGCCGAATATCGCGCACTCGCCCGCACGCCCGGCACGGTGGCCGGCCGCCATGGCGATGCCGAGGCCGTGCTCGCCAAGGCCGAGCGGGTGATCGAGGCGGAATACGTCTTTCCCTATCTGGCGCATGCCCCGATGGAGCCGCTGGACGGCTATCTCGAATGGAATGCGCAAGGCGCGCTCGCCCGCTTCGGCAGCCAGTTCCAGACCACGGAGCACCAGACCATCGCCACCGTGCTCGGCCTGCCGCCCGAGAAGGTGCAGCTCGAGACCATGCTGGCCGGCGGGTCCTTCGGCCGGCGCGCGCAGGTCAGCCAGCATCTGGCGGCGGAACTCGCCATGTGCGCCAAGGCGATCGGCCCGAACCGGCCGGTCAAGCTGGTCTGGACCCGCGAGGACGACCTGACCGGCGGCTATTATCGCCCGCTCTTCGTCCACCGCATGCGCGGCGCGGTGAAGGACGGCAAGATCACCGCCTGGACCAACAGCATCGTCGGCCAGTCCTTCTTCCTCGGCACGCCCTTCGAGGCGATGACCGTGAAGGACGGCGTCGACGCGACCATGGTCGAGGGCGCCAATGAGTTGCCCTACGAGGTCGCGGATTTCCGCTGCGAGGTTCACACGGCCAAGGTCGGCGTTCCCACGCTGTGGTGGCGCTCGGTCGGGCATACTCACACCGCCTATGCGGTCGAGTGTTTCATGGATGAACTGCTCCAGGCCGCAGGCCAGGACCCGGTCGCCGGCCGCCTCGCCCTGATGGGCAAGGAGCCGCGTCTCGCCGGCGTGCTCAAGGCGGTCGCGGATCTGGCGAAATGGACGGGGCCCGATGCCGGCAACGGCCGAGCGCGCGGCGTCGCCGTGGCGGAGAGCTTCGGCTCCTTCGTCGCCCAGATCGCCGAGGTCTCGGTCGGGCCCGAGGGCGAGCCGAAGGTCCACAAGGTCTGGTGCGCGATCGATTGCGGCATCGCCGTCAATCCGGACGTCATCCGTGCGCAGATGGAGGGCGGCATCGGCTTCGGCCTCGGCCACGCCCTCTACGGCGAGCTCACGCTCGACAAGGGCAAGCCGGTCCAGACCAATTTCGACAGCTATCGCTCGCTGCGCATCCACGAGATGCCGGAGGTCGAGGTCAGGATCATCGCCTCCGCCGAGAAGCCGACCGGCGTCGGCGAGCCCGGCGTGCCACCGATCGGGCCTGCCGTCGCCAATGCGCTGGCGCGTCTCGGCCAGGGCCGCCCCCGCCAGTTGCCGATGGTCGGGGGGATGGTGTGATGTTGCGTCAGACGCTTCTTGCCGCCGTCGCGGGCCTGGGGCTTGCGCTCGGCGGCAGCGCTCTCTCCGTTGCCCAGACAAGCGGGACTGCGCCTGCCGGCACGCTGCGGTCGGTCGAGAGCTTCCAGTCGATCAGCCAGCCCGAGGCGCGCTCGGCCGCGCTCTTCACGGAGATGGGCAAGGTCCTGCAGCATCCGCGCTGCGTGAACTGCCATCCCGCGACCGAGCGGCCGCGCCAGACCGATGCCCAGCGCCTGCACCAGCCGCTCGTCGTGCGCGGCAAGGACGGGCATGGCGTGCCGGGGATGGCCTGCTCGACCTGCCACGGCAAGGAGAACTTCGATCCGGCGCGCGTGCCGGGAGACGGCCACTGGGCGCTCGCACCCGCCTCGATGGCCTGGGAGGGCAAGACGCTCGGCCAGATCTGCGAGCAGATGAAGGACCCCAACCGCAATGGCAGCCGCGACATGGCTGCGCTGATCAAGCACGTCGCCGAGGACACGCTCGTCGGCTGGGGCTGGCGCCCGGGGCCGGGCCGTCAGCCGGCGCCCGGCACGCAGGACGAGTTCGGCGCGCTGTTCAAGGCCTGGGCCGAGACCGGCGCCGTCTGCCCGCGCTGAGACGCGAAGCATCGGATCGCCAAGGCGGCGGGCTCCTGCGAGCCTGCCGTCACTCGCGTTTGGGTGGGTCGCTGGACCCGCATTGCAATTTGTGCTAGCTCCACCCATGTAAGACGAGATGCGGCCGGGTTCTGGCCATCCTCCGCGCGGGTTTCTCCGGTCGGCGGGCACGATTCAGATCCACCACACATCGACTACAAGGCCATGGCAGGCGTCCGCGCGTCGAGCCGTGTCTTCACCACATACGCGGATCTGAAACGTAAGGACTACCTTCCATGGATAAGGGCACCGTCAAGTGGTTCAACGCCACCAAGGGCTACGGCTTCATCACCCCTGAGAACGGCGGGCAGGACATTTTCGTCCACATCTCCGCTGTCGAGCGGGCCGGCCTGCGCGAACTGGTCGAAGGCCAGGTCGTCTCCTACGAGCTGGTTGCCGATCGCAAGACCGGCAAGTCCTCGGCCGGCAATCTCGCCGTCGCCTGAGACTAAACGACCATCGACCGGGCAGGCGCGTCTCGCGCCCGCCCGGCTTTCAAAAGACACCTTCCGGCGCTGTGGCTTAGCGGTTCGCCGGCAGGAAAGAGCAAATATTCAAGGCCGGGCGCAATCCGGCGGCACAGCCGATACCCACATGTGCCCCTTGCGTCGCGGCGTCCGGAAAGACCTGTTTTGACTCAATTCACCGACCTCGGCCTGGCCGAGCAGCTTCTCAAGGCGCTCGCCTCCGAAGGTTACACCACGCCCACGCCGATCCAGGCCCAGGCTATCCCTTCGATTCTGCAGGGCCGCGACCTTCTCGGCGCCGCCCAGACCGGCACCGGCAAGACGGCCGCCTTCTCGCTGCCGCTGATCCATCGCCTGCTCAGCCAGCCGCGCCGCATGGAGACGCGCTCGGTGCGGGCTCTGATCCTGTCGCCGACCCGTGAGCTCGCAGCCCAGATCGAGACCTCGATCCGCGCCTATGCCCAGTTCACAACGATCAAGTCGACCGTCGTCTTCGGCGGCGTGCCCGTCGGCAAGCAGATCCGCGCGCTCGGCCAGCATGTCGACATCCTCGTCGCCACGCCCGGCCGCCTGCTCGACCTCGTCGACCAGCGCGCCGTCTCGCTGCGCGAGATCGAATATCTCGTCCTCGACGAGGCCGACCAGATGCTCGATCTCGGCTTCGTCCATGCGTTGCGCCGGATCGCCACGCTGATCCCCAAGAAGCGCCAGACGCTGCTGTTCTCGGCCACCATGCCCAAGCCGATCCGCGAGATCGCCTCGGCCTATCTCTCCGATCCGGTCGAGGTTTCGGTCGCCCCCGTTGCGACCACCGCCGAGAAGATCGACCAGCGTGTCATCTTCACCAATCCGGGCGACAAGCCGTCGCTGCTGGCGAAGACCCTGAGCGTTCCCGAGATGGAACGCGCCATCGTCTTCACCCGCACCAAGCACGGCGCCGACAAGGTCGTCCGCCAGCTCGAGGTCTCCGGCATCAAGTCGGCCGCGATCCATGGCAACAAGAGCCAGGGCCAACGCGAGCGGGCGCTCGGCGCCTTCCGCGACGGTGAGCTGCGCATCCTCGTCGCCACCGACATCGCCGCCCGCGGCATCGATGTCGACGGCATCAGCCATGTCGTTCAGTTCGACCTGCCCAACGTGGCCGAAACCTATGTCCACCGCATCGGCCGCACCGCGCGCGCCGGCGCGTCTGGCGTCGCCATCGCCTTCTGCACGCCCGAGGAGCGCGGCGATCTCGCCTCCATCGAGAAGCTGACCCGTGTCGCCATCACGCCGATCGGCGAGGTGCCGTATTGGGACGGCCGCACGCCGAAGAAGCCGCCCCAGAACCAGGGTCGCGGCGGACGCGGCCAGCAGGGCGGCGGCGGTCGCGACCAGGGTCGGCCCCAAGGGGAGCGGCAGGGCGATCGCCAGGGCCGGCCGCAGGCGGCCAAGCCTGCCCATGCTGCCAAGCCCGCCAATGGCGGTGGCCAGCGTTCGGATGGCGGACGTCATGACGCTCCGCGCAACGACCGGCCGCCGCGCAGCGAGGCTCCGGCTCAGCGAAAAGACGGTGGGTCGGCCAAGGAAGGACTTGGCGGCGTCGCTTTCTTGCAGCAAAGAACACAGCAACCACGCACCAACGGCGCCCGGCGGCGCGCGAACTGACGCGCAACAAGCCAGAAGCGGAGGGAGACGGTCGATGAGCCGTCTCCTCCAGCGCCAACGGGCACACGAAGGACGACAGAATGGCTAAAGAAGAACTGCTCGAATTTGATGGTACGGTGGTCGAAGTGCTGCCGGACGGCAATTACCGGGTGAAGCTCGACAACGAGCATGTGATCCTGGCCTATGCGGCCGGCAAGATGAAGAAGAACCGCATCCGCACCATCGCCGGCGACCGCGTCGTCGTCGAGATGTCGCCCTACGATCTCGATCGCGGCCGCATCAACTTCCGCCAGAAGACCGCAGGCCCCGCCCCGGGCGGCCCGCCGCGCAACCAGAACTTCCGTCGGCGCTGATCGGCACCATGCGGTTCGCGCGCGCCGAGCTGGTTTTCGTCGCGTTCGGCGCCGCTCTTGGCGCGATCGTCTCAGTCGTCGTCAAGGCGGGCTGGATCGCGCCCTCGGCAACCTTCCCGCCCTTCGTCCTCGTGCTGCTGGGGCTGGGCCTCTCCGAAATCGTCGCCGGCTTCGCGCTCGGCCGCTCGCCGGGCAGCCTGATCGGCATGCCCGCCCGCATGCTCGCCTTCCTGCTCGGCGTCGGTGTGCTCGCGCTCCTGATGGGCGGGCTGGGGTAGGGCGCGCCCGATCGAGCGACAATCGTCGTGGTGTCGATCAACAGCCGTTCTTCCGAACCTCCGCTGTCATCCTGGGCAAGCCGCGTAAGCGGCGCAGCCCCGGGATCCATCGTAGGGTCGATCCTTTCGAAGGAGTTGGCTCTACGATGGATCCTGGGATTTCGCTGCGCGAAGCCCAGGATGACGGTGGTGGTCTTCGAGTCGGCACAGCAGGACCCTGAACCCATAAAAAAACCCCGGCGTGAGCCGGGGTTTGAGTGGTCTTTTCCGTAGTCAAAGGGTCTGCAAGTAAAACTCAGCGTCCAAAACTCAGCGTCTAAAACTCAGTAGCCTGCCTTCTGCCACTGCTGCGAGCCGGGGCTCACCAGCACCTTGCGATGGCGGGTTTTGTAGCCGGCAGGAATGGTCTCGTGCACGACCCGCGTCGGCTGCACCATCACCTTGCGCTCCCGCTGCGTGTAGACAGCGGGAATGGTCTCGTACTCGACCCTGGCCGGCGACGATTCGACGAGGCGCTGGCGGAAGCCGTATTGCGGCTCGTCATAGATCCAGCAGCCGGTCGTGCGGCCATAGGCATCCGTCGTGACCTCCCAGCGCTTGCCGCCGGGCGCGATCAGCACCTTCTCGGAGATCGAATAGTATTGGCCTTCCACCTGGTGCGGGATCTGCCGCGCCGGCTGGATCATCACCTTTTCGATGACGGTGCTGTAGCGGGCCGGGACGACGCGGCGGCGCGTCTGCGCCTTCCGCACCAGCCTTGTCTCCGCGATCGTGTCGTAGACCGGCGGGGTCTGGACGAGGTTGTAGCAGGCCGTGCCCTGGCAGCCACCGGCCTGGGCGGCCGTGGAGCCGAGCAGCAGCGCAGCCGAGAAGGCCGAGGCCGTGAGTGCCGAAACGGTGAGAACCTTGCGCATCATGTCGACCAGCCTGCCCCGCCAACCTTGTGCGACGCTAGGCGCCGCTCGTTGACCGGAGAAAGCCGGGAAAGCGTGATGAACGCAAGGTAAACGCCGAAACAAGGTAAAGTTAACCAAGTCGGGCATGGCCTGTGGATTTACGCAGTTTGATGTTGCGTGAAGCGGAACGGTCGCATTTGAGCGGGTTTTGTGGGGTTTGGGGTTGCGGCTACCGCCATCCGACCCCCGCCGTCGTCCCGGACAAGCGGCGAAGCCGCGCCGATCTAGGATCCATCGTAGAGCTCCGGAGCACTCCGTCATCCCGGGGCAGGCCTGGGATGACGGAGTGTTTCCCTGCGTTCTTTACTTTGCGGAAGAGGGCGTTTCATCGCCTGCCGGAGGCTAAAGCTTTCGCGCAGTCATCAAGTCTGCCCCGGGCGCAGCTTATAGAAGACATGCTGGCCGATCGTATCCATCTTCTTGAGCTTCTTCGCCCAGTAAGGCCTCACATACTGGGCATGGTAGTGCGTGGAGGCGCCGACTTCGGGCATGTAGGTCGTGCCGTCATAGACCTCGCGGGCGATGCGGACCGCGTCGCGCCAGGGCGCCGGCTCGGTGATGCGCAGCGACTTGCCCTCGCAGGTGAAGGTGAACTGGCAGGCGAGGTAGCGGTTGCTGTTCTGGTAGACGACGCCGCAGACGCTGTCGGGGTAGAGCCCGCTCTTGACCCGGTTGAGCACGACCTGCGCCACGGCGGCGCGGCCCTCGTCGGATTCCGAACGCGCCTCGAAATAGACCGCTTCCGCCAGGCAGCGCTGCTGGCGCGCCATGTCGCCGGCCGCGATCAGCCCGGTATAGATCTCGCGCGCGCCGGGTTCGGCCCGGGCGCCGCGCCGCTCGGACGAGGCGGGGCCGCGCGCGATCAGGCCGGGCCGCTCGGGCGCCACCGGAGGCACCAGAGCCGGGACCAGCGTCGTCACGCTGTAGGACACCGCCGGCGTCGAGGAAGCCTGCGCGCTCGCGGCAGCGACGCCGGGCGTCGCGCCGTCGATCGTGCGTGGCACCGCGCCATAGGGGCTGGCGGATTGCAGCGCGTCGGGCGAGGCGTCGGAGAGAGCCGGATCGGTCAGGCCCTGGTCGTTAGCATAGGGCTCGAAGCCGATCTGTGGCCCGGTGACGCCTTCCGCCTCGCGCTGGGCGTCGAGCGAGAAGCCGCCCGAGATCAGGCCGGGCTGATTGTCGCCGAAGACGACGCGTTCGAGCTCGCGCGGCGCCTTGGCCGAGATGCTCGGGCGCAGTCGCGGCAGCGCGTCGCCCTTGGCCGTGCGATCGACCTTCGGGAAGCCGCCGGCGGTGCGCTTCATCTCCTCGCGCGGCTGGCGCGGATCGATGGCGACGCGCCGCTCGGGATCGTCGAAGGACAGGTGCGCCTGCTCGATCGCCGAGGACAGCGAGAGGCCTGGCAAACGGAAGGCGCTGGCCGCGATCAGCATCGAGGGCCCTTCCTCGAGATCGGAGGCCGGGCCGGGCAGGCTGCGGGTCAGGGATGTGGTGGGCAGGGTATCGACGCTGAAATTCTGGCCGGCCGAGGCGGTGAACGACACCAGCATCCCGACCGAGAGCGCCCAGGGCGCAACCGTCGCCAGGGCCCATTTCAGCCCGACCGACCCGATGCGTCTCGTACGCCTGCGTAAACGCAAATGACTCAACCCGCTCACCCGTTGCGAACATGTGGGTAGCGACCGGCGCGCGAACGACGCGCTTTCGCATCGCTCCGTTATCGCCCCGGTAGGGTTGAGCGCGGGTTAACGCGGCAGGTGGAAGCGATGCCATCGCGCTCTTTCATGCAATCGCGTGATGCGCCATGCCACGAATTCGCGTTGTCGGACCCCGGGGATCGGCAGTAACGTGCAGCCACACGTCCGCTTCAGGTTTCCGGAGATTCGCCATGAGTGTCGCGCCGAAGGCCGCCCCGGGGCGCAGCTATGCGCCGGAAATCATCGTCGCTGCCGGCTGCCTGATCGCTTTGATCACCTTCGGCCCGCGCGCCAGCGCCGGCCTGTTCCAGATCCCGATGACCGTGCAGTTCGGCTGGGGGCGCGACACCTTCGGGCTGGCGCTTGCCATCCAGAACCTGCTCTGGGGCCTCGGCGCGCCGTTTGCCGGCGCGATCGCCGACCGCTTCGGCACGGTGAAGGTGCTCTGCTTCGGCGCGCTGCTCTATGCCGCCGGCCTCGTCATGATGGCCTTTGCGACGACGCCGCTGCAGCTTCATCTCGGCGCCGGCGTGATGATCGGCTTCGGTCTCTCGGCCTGTTCCTTCAATCTCGTGCTCGCCGCCTTCGGCAAGCTCCTGCCCGAATCCTGGCGCCCGATGGCCTTCGGGGCCGGCACGGCTGCCGGTTCCTTCGGCCAGTTCCTTTATCCGCCGATCGGCAACATCCTGATCGAGCAGATCGGCTGGAACCAGGCGCTGATCATGTTCGCGCTGACCCTGCTGCCGATCCTGCCGATTTCGATCTTCCTGTCGACGCGCAAGCTCGGCGGCGCTGTCCAGGCCTCCGCGGCGAACCTGCCGAACCAGTCGATCGCGCAGGCTCTGGCCGAGGCCTTCAAGCACAAGAGCTACGTCTTCCTGGTGCTCGGCTTCTTCACCTGCGGCTTCCAGCTCGCCTTCATCACCGTGCACATGCCGGCCTATCTCAAGGATATGGGCCTGCCGGTCTGGGTCGGCGGCTGGACGCTCGCCGTCATCGGCTTGGCGAACGCCGTCGGCTCGCTTTCGTCCGGCTGGCTCTCGACCCGCATGCCCAAGCGCCATCTGCTGGCCTGGATCTATCTCGGCCGCTCCGTCGCGATCGCCGCTTTCATCATGCTGCCGGCGAGCCCGGTGACATCGATCGCCTTCGGCATCGTCATCGGCCTGTTCTGGCTCTCGACAGTGCCGCCGACCTCCTCGCTGGTCATGCTGATGTTCGGCACGAAATACATGGCGATGCTCTATGGCTTCGCCTTCTTCTCGCATCAGGTCGGCGGGTTTCTTGGGGTCTGGCTCGGCGGCATCCTCTACGAGGCTTCGGGCTCCTACATTATCGTCTGGTGGCTCTCGGTCGCGCTTGGCATCGCCTCGGCCCTGATCAACCTGCCGATCGTCGAGAAGCCGGTCGAGCGCATGGCGCCACAGCCGGCGTGATGTCGCGCTGACGAAAGACGCGTGCCGCACGGGGTTGCGCTCGCCGGCGCGAATGGCTTGTGATGGATCGCACGAGCCGTCATTGCGAGCGTAGCGAAGCAATCCAGAAGGTCTCGCCCTGCCGCTCTGGATTGCTTCGCTACGCTCGCAATGACGTTCGGATCACGGGGCCGGCTTGCCTCGGGCCCTTCACGATGGAGACCGACGCCGATGACCACCTTCAAGGCCCTCGTCGCGACCAAGGGCGAGACCGGCCCCAACCTCGCCTTCACGGACTTCGCCGAGAGCGACCTGATGGAGGGCGACGTCACCGTCCGCGTCACGCATTCGACCGTGAACTACAAGGACGGCCTCGCCTTGACCGGCAAGGCGCCGGTGATCCGGCGCTGGCCGATGATCCCCGGCATCGATTTCGCCGGCCGCGTCGAGACATCGGAGCATCCGGATTTCAAGCCGGGCGATCTCGTCGTCCTCAATGGCTGGGGCACGGGCGAGACGCATCTCGGCGCCTATGCCCAGAAGAGTCGCGTCAAGGGCGACTGGCTGGTGTCGCTGCCCCCCAGTCTGAACCCGGATGAGGCGATGGCGATCGGCACTGCCGGCTACACCGCGATGCTCTGCGTGCTGGCGCTGGAGAAACACGGCCTCAGGCCTGCCGATGGTCCGGTCGTGGTCACGGGCGCGGCCGGCGGCGTCGGCTCCGTCGCGGTCGCGCTGCTGGCGAAGGCCGGCTGGCATGTCGTCGCCTCGACCGGTCGGGCGGAGGAGGCGGAGTATCTGAAGAGCCTCGGCGCCGCCGAGATCATCGACCGCGCCGAGCTTGCCGCGCCCGGCCGCCCGCTCGGCAAGGAACGCTGGATCGCCGGCGTCGATGCGGTCGGCTCGCACACGCTCGCCAATCTGCTGTCGATGACGCGCTATGGCGGCGCCGTCGCCGCCTGCGGGCTGGCGCAGGGCATGGATCTGCCGGCCTCCGTCGCGCCCTTCATTCTGCGCGGCGTGGCCTTGCTGGGCGTCGATTCCGTGATGTGCCCCAAGCCGCGCCGCCTCGAGGCCTGGGCGCGCCTCGCCACCGACCTCGACCGGAACAGCCTCGCGCTGATGACCACCACGATCCCGCTCGCGGATGTGATCGAGACGGGCAGGGCGATCCTGGACGGGAAAGTGCGCGGGCGGGTGGTGGTGGAGATCGGTTAGCGGCAAATCACCCCGTCCCCTCGATCAGCCCGCGCTGTTTCGCCAGTTCGTTGCCGACGAAATCCATGAAGGCGCGCACGCGCGGCGCGTTGCGGATGTCCGGGTGGGTCAGAATCCACAGGCCCGTTGAGAAATCCGGGTCGGGCGGCAAAAGCCGCACCAGCGTCGGCCGCTGGTCGGCGATGAAGCAGGGCAGGGGGCCGATGCCGAGCCCGTGCTCGACCGCTTCAGTCAGGCCGAGCACGGCCGAACTCCTGAGCGCGATGCGCTCGGGCGCGACCTTGTCGCGGACATAGCGCGCGGCTTTGACATGGGCGAGCTGGTCGCCGAGCGCGACCCAGTCGCGCGCGAATAGGCTGGCCGGGCCGTTGTGCTCAGCCGGCTCCGAAGCATCGGCCGCACGGCCATAGATCGCCCAGCTCAAAGTCGCGAGGCGGCGTCCGACCAGCGTCTCGCCGGGGGCATCGCTGGCGCGGATGGCGACATCGGCATCGCGCTTCGACAGGTTGAGCGCCTGGTTGCCGATCACGACGTCGAGCCGGATCGCCGGATGCAGGGTCCGGAACGCCGCGAAGATCGGCAGCAGCAGATGGAGGTAGAGCGTGTCCGTGGTGGTGACGCGCAGTTCGCCGGATGGGGCGACGTCGCGCCCGGCAAGGCGTCGGCTGAAGGCCGCGACATCCTCCTCGACGCGGCCGGCCAGCGCTGCCATCTCGACGCCGGCAGCGGTCGCGACATAGCCGGTCTTGCGGCGCTCGAAGAGCTGCAGGCCGACATGCTCCTCGATCTGCCCGAGGCGGCGGAACACGGTCGAATGATTGACGCCGAGCGCGGCGGCAGCGCCCGTCAGCCCGTCATGGTCGGCAATCGCCTTGACTAGCCGGAAATCATCCCAGGCGAGATTGACGTTCATCGGCGGCCATGTCCTCGATCCGGGTCAGGCAAGCCGAAATCTTGCGGCAATGCAAGGCCGTCCTGGCAACGCCGTCTTGACGTGGGATCAGCGTGGGGCTGCCGCGCGGCGCAGCCGATCGTTGATGGCCTCGCCCAGGCCGTGCTGTGGTATCGCGGCGACGGCGATCGTCACCGGGCCCAGCGCATCGAGCGCGCGCAGATGGCCGAAGAGGTTCGCTGCTGCTTCCGAGAGATCGCCGCTCGAGCTCAGATTGAGCGTAGGAGCATGATCAGACGGGGGGCCGGTAATGTCTCGCCCGAAGCCGAGCCAGGCCTCGCCACGATGGGGCCCCTCGGCGTCGAGCCGGACCAGCGCCGCCGGGGCATAATGGGAAGCGAGCAACCCCGGCGAGATCGGCGCCATGCCGGCCTCGCCCGCCAGCACCAGCGGCCGCCCGATGACGCCCTCGATGGCGCTGCGCGGCACGCCGCCTGGACGCAGCAGCTTCGGGGCGCCGTCAAGGCAGGCGACGATCGTCGACTCGACGCCCACCGTGGTCGGCCCGCAATCGATCACGGCGTCGATCCGGCCGTCGAGATCGGCCAGGACATGGGCGGCGCTGGTCGCGCTGACGCGGCCGGAGCGGTTGGCCGAGGGCGCCGCGATCGGCCGTCCCGCCGCTTGCAGGATCGCATGCGCGACCGGGTGCGCGGGGACGCGCAGCGCGACCGAAGCCAGACCGGCCCGCGCCAGCTCGCTGACCTCGCAGCCGGAAGAGACCGGCACGACCAGCGTCAGTGGCCCGGGCCAGAACGCCTTGGCCAAAGCGAGCGCGTTGGCGTCGAACAGCCCCTGCCGGCGGGCCGCAGCGAGATCGGGCAGATGCGAGATCAGCGGGTTGAAGCTCGGGCGTTCCTTGGCGGCATAGATGCCGGCCACAGCCGCGCCCGAGGTCGCGTCGGCGGCAAGGCCATAGACCGTCTCGGTCGGCAGCGCGACGAGCCTGCCCTGCCGCAACAGCTCGGCGGCACGCGCGATGCCCCGCGCGTCGGCACTGAGCCGTTCCGTCACCAAGCTGGACGTCAAATCATGCCTCAAGATACACCCGTTATCAGGCGTTATCGCCCGATTGACCGAAGATTGTTTACAACTAAACTATGTCGGGCGCCGGACCAAAGTCGCCCTCGTCGGCGCGTGGCATCGGGGATAGTTCCTCGCTACCATCGCGGCAACGTCAAAAGCAGCCAAGGCCGGAACAGGCGGGCTCGCGACCAGCCGCGCGCCCGGCGCCCAGGGAGAAACGAAGATGAGCTATCGCGCCCCGGTCGAGGACATGCTCGCCACGATGCGCCATGTCGCGGGTCTCGACCGCCTGATCGCGGACGGCCTCGCCCCGGAACTCGATGGCGAGATGACGCAGGCCGTTCTCGACGAAGCCGCGAAGTTCGCCGGCGACGTCATCGCGCCGCTCAACCGCATCGGCGACCAGCATGGCTCGACGCTCAAAGACGGCGCCGTCACCACGCCGCCGGGCTGGAAGGAAGCCTACACCGCCTGGGCTCAAGGGGGCTGGAACGCGCTGCCCGCGCCTGAGGAGCATGGCGGCCAGGGCTTGCCGGCGCTGCTGCAATCGGCCTGCACCGAGATGTGGAACTCGGCCGCTTTCGCCTTCGCGCTCGGCCCGCTGCTGACGGTGGGCGCCATCGAGGCGCTGCATGCCCATGGCTCGGAACACCTCAAGCAGACCTATCTGGCCAAGCTCGTCTCGGGCGAGTGGATGGGCACGATGAACCTGACCGAACCGCAGGCCGGCTCCGATCTCAACGCGCTCCGGTCCAAGGCCGAGCCTGTCGGAGACGGCACCTACCGCATCACCGGCCAGAAGATCTTCATCACCTATGGCGAGCACGATTTGACCGAGAATATCGTGCATCTCGTGCTGGCGCGCCTGCCCGATGCGCCGGCCGGCACGCGCGGCATCTCGCTCTTCCTCGTGCCGAAATACCTCGTCAACGCCGACGGCTCGCTGGCTGAGCACAACGATCTGCGCTGCTCCGGCATCGAGCACAAGCTCGGCATCCATGCCTCGCCGACCTGCTCGATGGCGTTCGGCGACAAGGGAGGCGCCGTCGGCTGGCTGATCGGCGAGGAGAATCGCGGCCTCGCCTGCATGTTCACGATGATGAACAACGCCCGCCTCAACGTCGCGCTGCAGGGCGTCGCCATCGCCGAGCGGGCCTATCAGCAGGCGCTCGGCTTCGCCAGGGAGCGCCGGCAGGGCGTCGCGCTCGATGCGCCCAAGGGGGCGCCGATGAGTCCGATCATCGTCCATCCCGACATTCGCCGCATGCTGATGGAGATGCGCGCCAAGACGCAAGCGGCGCGCGCCATCGCCTATCAGGTTGCCGAGGCGCTCGACCGTTCCCGCCGCGAGCCGGACGAGGCCAGGCGCAAGGCTGCCAGCGAACGCACCGCGATCCTGACGCCCATTGCCAAGGCCTATGCCACGGATATCGGCGTCGAGGTCGCCTCGACCGGCATCCAGGTCCATGGCGGCATGGGCTATATCGAGGAGACCGGCGCGTCCCAGCATCTGCGCGATGCCCGCATCGCGACGATCTATGAGGGCACCAACGGCATCCAGGCGATCGACCTCGTGCTGCGCAAGCTGCCACTCTCGGGCGGCAAGGCGGTCGCGGATTTGATCGCGGAGATGCGTGGCATCGTAGCCCAGGTCGAGGCGGCCAACACGCCGGGCTTCGGCCACAGCGCAGTGCGTCTCAGTGCCGCCGTCGATGCGCTGGAGCGCGCGACGCAATGGATGCTGGCGACGATGGGCGAGCGGCAGGGCGACGCGCTGGCCGGCGCGACGCCTTATCTCAAGCTCTTCGCCCTGGCCCAGGGCGGCACCAGCCTCGCCCGCAAGGCGCTCGCGACGCGCTCCGACGATCATGCCTCGGGCGATCTCGCCACCGCTCGCTTCTTCGCCGAGATCCTGGCGACCGAGGCGCCGGCGCTGGAGCTGGCGGTGACGGAAGGTGCCGGCGCTGTCGAGGACGCGGCGGCGGTCTTCGCCGCGTGAACGAACCGGACCGCCCGCTTTCAGACCGCATCTGCCTTGTCGCGGGCGCCTCGCGCGGCCTCGGGCGTGGCATTGCCCGAGCGCTCGGCGAAGCCGGCGCGACCGTCATCGTCACCGGCCGCTCCAGCGAGGCCGGACCGCGCACCGACCAGCGCCAGGAGACCTTCGAGGATGCCGCCCGCGAGGTCGAGGCGGCCGGCGGCAAGGGCCATCCCTATCGCTGCGACCATACCAATGAACGCGAGGTCGATACGCTCGTCTCATGGGCGCTGCGCCGGTTCGGCCGGCTCGACGGCGTCGTCGACGCGGTCTGGGGCGGCAATGAGGGCTATGACGGCGTGCGTTATCCCGATGGCTCGGCCTTCGGCGCGCCGTTCTGGCGCCGGCCTGTGGCGCGGCTCGGCGAGAGCTTCGAGAGCGGCGTCTATGCGCAGCTCCTGCTGGCGCGTGCGGTCGCGCCTGCCATGGTGCAGGCGCGCAAGGGCCTGATCGTCACGGTGAGCTTCGACACGCAAGGCGGCTATCTCGGCGACGTCTTCTACGACCTCGCCAAGGCGACGATGAACCGGCTGACGCTGGCGATGGCGGCGGAGCTGAAACCCTTCGGCGTCACGGCGCTCGGCCTGTCGCCGGGCCATGTCCTGACCGAGCGTGTCCGCGATGCCGGCATGGCCGACGAGACCACCGAGACGCCTGTCTATGCCGGCCGTGCGGTCGCGGCGCTCCTGGCCGATGCCGCGGTCGCCCGCCATGCCGGGCAGGTGCTGCATGTCGCCGATCTTGCCCGCGCCTATGGCTTCACCGACCGCGACGGCAGCCGCCCGGAACGCTTCACCATCCCGTCCTGACGTTCACGTCATGCAGGTTTGACATGGCGGTGGGATCGGAGTTCCTGCCGCGTATCGACCCGCGTCCGCGACTGCTGAAGGCCATCCATGCTCCAGATCCACGGCATCTGCCCCGCCTCGCGCGACAAGCTGCTTCCCGGCGCGGCGGTAACCGAGGACGGCTTTCCGCCCGAATCGATCTGGATCGACCTGCTGAACCCGACGGCTGGGGAGGATGCCAGGGTCGAAAAGCACCTGGGTATCTCGATCCCGACGCGCGAGGAGATGCACGATCTCGAGCCCTCGGAGATCATCTACACCGAGAACGGCGCCCATTACATGACGGCGCGCATCATCTGCCAGTCGGAGACGATCGTCCCCAAGCTCGCGGACGTCACCTTCATCCTGACCGAGAAGGCGCTGGTGACGGTGCGCTATGACGAGCCCGGCGCCTTCAATATCTTCCTCAACCGCGCCACCAAGCCAGGCGGCTGCGGCACCCAGCCGGAGGCCGTGCTGGACGGGCTGATCGAGGCCATCGTCGATCGTGCCGCCGAGGTGCTGCGCGGCGTCGGCGACCAGGTCGACGAGGCGTCGCGCCGCATCTTCGCCGGCCGCGGCCAGGACGTCGAGCGGGGCAGCGCCTATCAGGCCGTGATCCAGAAGATCGGCCAGTACGAGCACATCATCTCGAATGTCCGCGAGAGCATGGTCTCGGTCGAGCGCGTGCTGCTCTTCCTCTCGGCCAACTACAACCGTCCGAAGAAGGCGCAGACCGGCTTCTCGGCGGAGTGGCGCGCCGCCGTCCGCGACGTCCAGGCGATCGAGGAACACGCGACCTTCCTGTCGAGCAAGCTGCAGTTCATGCTCGACGCGACGCTGGGCCTGGTTTCGATCGAGCAGAACAAGATCATCAAGCTGTTCTCGGTCGTCTCGGTCGCGCTGATGCCGCCGACGCTGATCGCCTCGATCTACGGCATGAACTTCAAGTCGATGCCGGAGTTGGACTGGCAATGGGGCTACCCCATGGCGATCGGCCTGATGATCCTGTTCGCGGTGCTGCCCTATATGCTCTTCCGCTGGAAGAAGTGGCTTTAGGGCTTTTGGGGGCGAATGCGGATTTGCGTGAGGAGAACGCGGCGACACGTAATGCAGTAGCATCGGCGCAGCTTCCCCGCAGCGCGGGGACAAGATGAGCGCTTGCCTATGACCACGCCGCAGATCCTCTCCGTTTCGCTCGTTGCGTTGATGATGGCCGCCTTCCTCTGGGGTCGGCTGCGTTACGATATCGTCGCGATGCTGGCCCTGCTCGCCGGTGTCGCTGTCGGAATCGTGCCCGTGAAGGAGGCCTTCACGGGTTTCTCCGACGACATCGTCATCATCGTCGGCAGCGCGCTCGTGCTCAGCGCGGCGGTGGCACGCTCGCGGGTGATCGAACGGCTGCTGGCCAGGCTCGCGCCTCATCTCGGCTCGACGCAGGCGCAGGTCGTGCTGCTGGTCGTGGTCGTCGCGGTCATGTCGGCCATCATCAAGAACATCGGCGCGCTCGCGATGATGCTGCCGATCGCCTATCAGCTTGCGCGCAAGGGCGGCCGCTCCCCGTCCGTCTTCCTGATGCCGATGGCCTTCGCCTCGCTGCTCGGCGGCATCGTCACGCTGGTCGGAACCTCGCCCAACGTCATCGTCGCCCGCGTCAGGGCCGAGCTTGGCGGGCAGCCTTTCTCGATGTTCGACTTCACGCCGGTGGGCATCGTCGTCGCGCTCGCCGGCTGCGCCTTCCTCGCCATTGGCTATCGCCTGTTGCCGACGGATAGGCGCGGGGCCGTCTCGCTCGACCAGGCGATCGACATCAAGGACTATGTCACGGAGGCCAGGATCGGCGGAAAATCCGCTCTCGCCGGCAAGCAGGTCGCCGATCTCAAGGCGATCGGCGGCGGCGATCTCCAGATCGTGGCGATCCTGCGCCATGAGCGGCGGCTCCAGGCGCCGCTGCCCGATGCCAGCCTGAAGGCGGGCGACACGCTGCTGCTACGCGGCGATGCGGCCGTGCTGGAGCGTGTCATCGCCGAGGGCGGGCTCGATCTGGACGGCAAGAACAGGCCGACGCAGAAGGGCGATGCATTCGATCCCGATCTCGTCAGCGAGGCGATCATCGGCCCCGATTCCGTGCTGATCGGGCAATCGGCCGGCGACATGGGCCTGCACGCCCGCTTCGGCGTCAACATGATCGCGATCAGCCGCGCCGGCGAACGCTTCTCGCAGCGCCTGCGCGACATCCGTCTGCGCGCGGGCGACATCGTCGTCATCCAGGGCGACGAGAAGCTGCTGCCGGAGAAGCTGATGGAGCTTGGGCTGCTGCCGCTGGCCGACAGGCTTGTCTCGCTCGGCTCGACCCGCAAGGCGCTGATGACGGTAACAATCGTGCTCGCTGCGGTGACCGTGCTCGCCGCGGGCTTAGCCCCGGTACCGCTCACCTTTTTTGCGGCAGCCGTGCTGCTGATCGCCCTGCGCTGCCTGCCGCTGCGCGAGGCCTACAGCAGCATCGACGCGCCGATCCTGCTGATGCTGGCGGCGCTGATCCCGGTCAGCGATACTCTGCGCTCGACCGGCGCGACGGACGTTTTTGCGGGCTGGCTGGCGAATATCGGCGCAGGGCTGCCGGGCTGGGCTTCGGTCGCGCTCATCCTGGCGGCGGCGATGGCGGTGACGCCCTTCCTCAACAATGCCGCGACCGTGCTGGTGATGGCGCCGATCGGCGCGGGCTTCGCCTCCAGGCTCGGCTACAACCCCGATGCCTTTCTGATGGCGGTGGCGATCGGCGCGGCCTGCGACTTCCTCACCCCGATCGGCCATCAGTGCAACACGCTGGTGATGGGCCCGGGCGGCTACCGCTTCAGCGACTATCCGAGGCTCGGCGCGCCGCTGTCCCTGATCGTGCTCGCGGTGGCGGTGCCGATGATTTTGATCTTGTGGCCGTTGCGGGCAGGGTAGCGGAGCTGCGGTGCCGGTTCGACCGCGCACTCGTTACGCGCGCGTTACGGGCGCGCCGCTTTTTCCTGATGGCGGCGTTACGGCTCCGCTTCCTAGATTCCGGAGTGCGGTCGTCTTGGCCGCTCGGAAAACTCGGTCATGGGCCAATCCCACCATTCCAGTCATCGTTTGCCATCCACTTTTGTGGTGGGTCTGGATCCTGAAGGTCACTGGGTCGCGCTCGAAACGCATGGACGCGGCGGCGGGTTGTTCGCCAGCAGGGATGCGGCGGTGCGATATGCCACCTTCGAAACCGGCCATCGCCCCCGTGCCGTGCGCGTGAGCCGGCGACCTGTCCGGTTCAAATGGTCTGGATTCGCCTCGTGAACCACTGGCTTCATGGCATCTTCACAGAGCTGGTGACGCCGTTCGAAGGCGGGGCTGTCGATCGGGCCGCGTTCGCACGGCTGGTCAACTGGCAAATCGCCCAGCATGCCGATGGCTTTGCGGTCGGAACGGCGACCGGGGAAGGTTCGACGCTGTCGCGGCAGGAGCGGGCGGGTATCGTCGCGACGATTCGGGAGGTGGCGGGCCAGGCGGTCCCCATTCTCGTCGCCGCCGGCACCAACGCGACGGCGACCACCGTGGAGGAGGTCGAGGAGGCGACCAGATGGGGGGCGAACGCCATCCTGCTCCGCACCCCCTATTACAGTCGGCCGACCCAGGCCGGTCTTGTGGAACACGCGCGCGCGGCTGCGGCTGCGACACATCTGGACATCGTGCTCGACAATGACCCGGAGCGCTGTGCCGTCGAGCTGTCGATCCCGACGCTCGCCGAACTGTGTCGCACGCCGAACTTCGTCGGCGTGCTGGAGCGGCGCGGCGATCTGGTGCGTTGCGACCGCATCGCCCGCGCCTGCAGCCGTCAGTTCATGCGGCTGACCGGCTCATCCGACAATCTGCCGGCCTATTTTCTGACCGGCGGCTGTGGGGCGATCACCGGCCTCGGCAATCTGGCGCCGCATCTCCTGTCACGCATTCAGGCTGCCGTGAGAAGCGGTTCCTACGAGCAGGCACAGATGCTCCAGCGGCGCCTGATACCGCTGCACGACCTGCTGCGCGGCCAAGGCGACCCAGGCGAAGTCAAGTTCGCGCTTTCGCGGATGGAGCTCGGCCTGAAGCCGGATTGTCGTTTTTCGACATGCGCTCCGTCACCGGAGTTTGCCGAGGAGCTCGCCGATGCCCTGCCGGCCTTCAAGGTTGAAAAGTCGGGGCGCGTTGCCCAACTGCGGTAGCCCGGCAGCATAAGCAGGCATCATGAACATATCGACCAACCGGCGTGCGGTCTTGCTGCGCAATCCAAAGTCGCGGCGGGGCAGCGAGCCGATCGAACCCGTTCTCCAGCGTTTGGAACAGGGCGGAATCGACGTCACCATCGAAACCTTCGAGGCGCTGCCCGAAATTGCCCGCGACATCGTCCGCCTGCGCGACAGGGCCGATCTCGTCATCGTTTGTGGCGGCGATGGCTCGGTGTCGTCTGCGGCCTTGGCGGCGATGGAAAGCGGCCTGCCGCTCGGCATCATTCCGATGGGGACCGCAAACGACCTCGCCAGAACGCTCGATCTGCCGATGGATCTGGTTGCGGCGGCGGGTATCATAGCCCGAGGCGAGACGCGCCCGATCGATGTCGGAACCGTCAACGGCCATGCCTTCTTCAACGTGGCCAGCATCGGGTTGAGCAGCGAGCTTGCCCAAGGCCTCGATCCGGCGCTGAAAAAACGCTTCGGCAGGCTTGGATATGCCCTGGCGGCGATGAGGGTGCTGACGCGCGCATCGCGGTTCAGCGCCAGAATCACCGAGAAGGGTCGTACGATCGACGCCGACACCTATCAGATCGCGATCGGCAACGGGCGGCATTACGGCGGCGGAAATGTCGTCGAGGAGAATGCGGAGATCGATGACGGGCATCTCGATCTCTACAGCCTTGAACTGAAGAATGTCTGGAAGCTGGCGCTGATGCTGCGCTCGTTCCGGTCGGGAACGCATGGCGCCTGGCAGGAGGTGCGGACGGCCAAGTGCATCGAGTTCGACATCGAGACGAAGAGGCCCATGCCGATCAATGCGGATGGCGAGATCGTCACCGCGACCCCCGCGCATTTCAAGGTTCACCCGAAGGCGATTTCGATCTTCGCGCCGTCTGCCGGTCCTGGCGCAAAGGCGCCCCGCTCGCAGATGTATCATCGGTAGCGTGAGGTCGCGGTTTCCGGGGGCAGGCGGCTGGGACCATGGCTCGGCCGCTGGCAGGACAGGCTTACTCAGCCCGCATCACAGCTTCGGCTGGCCGCTCGTGCTGGCCGTGCCGATGACCAGAGCGTCGGCCGCGCGGGCCTGGATAGGGCAGGGCCCGCAAGAGGTGGAAAGTAGACCTGGCGGCCCCTCTGGCCGTGCTGGCGCGGGTCGAATCTTGAGGTGCGCCCCATCCTGAACCGTCGCGTCAAGCATCGACAAAACGAACCATGCCGAATCGACCCGCTCAGAGATTTTGATCCCTTCTAGAAGACAGGGCGAGTTTCTCGACGAGACCGTCAGGGATTGTCTGGCTCGGCGAGAAGGTGACGCCAGTCTTGGTAGATTTGAGCCCGGCGGCGGCAATGTCGTCGGCATGCGACGTGATGGCGGAAGGAGATAGATAGAGGCCGCATTGCTTACTGAACGCTGCATAGCCCGCGACGATGGATTGTCCGATCCTGAACCCTGGCATTTTATAGGCGATGACTTCTTCGGCGTCAGGCAGCGCGCGCGCAAGTTGAGCGCGCAATCGACCCAGTAGAGGGCGAAGGTCTTTAGGCGCCTCAGCGATGTAGGCGTCGTGATCAGCAAACATTTCAGAGCAGGCTTTCGATGGAGTGAAATTCAAGGCAAGCGCCGACCATCTCCAGTTTCAACCAAATGGATGACTGGATCAAGCTGATCAGGAGAAAGGCCGAAAGGGGCGGAAGCGGCTCTTCATCGACAATCACGACGACGTGCCTTGTGCGCTGCAGCATATAGGCCTATCTGGCACCTGCCACCGCAACCCTCCCAACCCACGAAAGGAGAGACGATGCTGGAACGGCGTGATGTGGATTGCGTGCTCGAGGACGAGTGCGACCACCCGGAAAAACCCGAGACGATCGAGCAGGACGACGCCGACAAGGTCTCGGATCGCGACTACCAGGCCGGCTTCTGGAGCCCGCCGAACTGATAACGAATGTCATGGCGGAGGGCTGCGTTTTGGCCCTCCGCGCCCGACGGTGACCGTGCATTTCGGCAACGAGCCAAAGCCCGTCAGCCGCGCTCCGGGCCCCTAACTTCATCTCCCGGTTTCACAGTTCCACCCTCGATCACCCGCGCGGTGACCCCGCCATGGCCGCGCACGGCGTTGTAGCCGCCAGTGCCGAGAATCTCTTCCATCCGCGAGCAGGGATGGCATTCGCCGGTCGCCTCCAGCAAGGCATCGCCCAGCCTGAAGCGCCGGCTCTTGAGCGCCGCCAGATTGATGCCGGACACGACGATGTTGCGTCGGAGCTGTTCGGGCGTGACGGCATCCAGCCCGAGATAGGCCGCAATGGCGGAAAGATGCTCGGCCTGGATCAGAGTGACATGTCGGGCGCCGCCGGTGCGGCTGCTGTAGTGGTCGCCCACGAGCCCCTGCTCGGGATCGAGCGTCGCGGCATCGACCGCCTGCATCGGCGCCCGCCGCGCCGGACGCAAGCCGATCCAGACGACGCAGCCCGGCCGCATCGGCGCATTGAGCAGCCGCGCCAGCGGCGAGGCGGGCGAGAGCGGCATGGGGGCGTCAGGCCATCACCCGCTTCACCACGGCTTGCAGCGCCGAACCGTCGCGCTCCAGCCAGCCCGGCACCGGCAGGCCCTTCGAGCGCAGGAACTCGGGGTTGAACAGCTTCGACTGGTAACGCGTGCCGTAGTCGCAGAGGATCGTCACGATGGTGTGGCCGGGGCCCATCTGCCTGGCCAGCCGGATCGCGCCCGCGACATTGATGCCCGACGAGCCGCCGAGGCAAAGCCCCTCATGCTCCAGCAGATCGAAGACCAGCGGCACCGCCTCTTCGTCGGGAATCTGGAAGGAGACGTCGATCGGCGCGTCGACCAGATTGGCGGTGATGCGGCCCTGGCCGATGCCCTCGGTAATGGAGGAGCCTTCGGCCTTGAGCACGCCGGTTGTGTAGAAGGAATGCAGCGCCGCCCCCAGCGGGTCGGCCAGGCCGATCGTGATCTTGGGGTTGAAGCCCTTGAGCGCGATCCCCACGCCGGCGAGGGTGCCGCCGGTGCCGACCGCGCAGATGAAGCCGTCGACCTTGCCTTCGGTCTGCTCCCAGATCTCGGGTCCGGTTGTCTCGATATGGCCCTGGCGGTTGGCGGTATTGTCGAACTGGTTGGCCCAGATCGCGCCATTGGGCTCGGTCTTCGCCAACTCCTCGGCGAGGCGGCCCGAGACCTTCACGTAATTGTTCGGATTGACGTAGCCGACGGCGGGAACCTCGACCAGCGTCGCGCCAGCCAGCCGCAGCATGTCCTTCTTTTCCTGGCTCTGCGTGTCCGGGATGACGATCACGGAGCGGTAGCCCAGCGCGTTGCCGACGAGCGCGATGCCGATGCCGGTATTGCCGGCCGTGCCCTCGACGATGACGCCGCCGGGCCTGAGCTGGCCACGCGCTTCCGCGTCGCGGATGATGGCGAGCGCGGCACGGTCCTTGACCGATTGGCCGGGGTTCATGAACTCGGCCTTGCCGAGAATGGTGCAGCCGGTCGCCTGTGAGGCGCGCTTCAGCTTGATCAGGGGCGTGTTGCCGATGGCTTCGATGACGCCGTCGCGGGTGCTCATGCGGAGATTTCCCTGTTTGCTCCCAACCTGATAGGCGAAAGCTTGGAACAGGTCATCAGCAACTCGCGATCCGGCACGCGCTCGGACGAATGTGGTCGGCGATGGCCAAGACAGGATAGATTTCGACTACGATGACGCTCGCCATGAACGAAATTCTTTCGGTGGTCCGGCTGGGCCAGCGCGGCGACGGCATCGCGGAGACGCAAGGCCAAGATGTCTTCGTGCCCTACGCCCTGCCAGGCGAGACCGTGCGGGCGGTGCGTGATGGCGACCGCGCGCAGCTCGTCGAGATCATCACGCCGGCCGATTCGCGCATCGCCGCGATCTGCCCGCTCTTCACCCGCTGCGGTGGCTGTGCGGCCCAGCACATGGCGCCCGGCCTCTATCGCGAATGGAAGCGCCGGCAGGTCGAGACGGCCCTGTCGCGTGCCGGTGTCGAAGCGCCGGTCGCCGACATCGTCGACGGCCATGGCGTGGGGCGCCGCCGCGTCACCTTCCACGCGCGGCGCGAAGGCGATGATCGACAAGGGCTGGGCATGCTCGTCGGCTTCATGGTCGCCCGCAGCCATGATTTGATCGCTATCCCGGCCTGCCCGGTGCTGGCGCCGGGCCTCGCGCGCGCACCGGCCGCGGCCCAGCTCGTCGCCAACCGGCTCGGCGGCTCGAACAAGCCGCTCGATATCCAGATCACCGCCTCGGAAGCCGGGCTCGACATCGACATTCGCGGTCATGGCCCGGCCGGCGAAAAGCTCAGGCTCTCCCTGACCGATGCGGCCGAGCGGCTCGATCTGGCGCGGCTCTCCATGCATGGCGAGATCGTCGTCGAGCGCCGCCCGCCGCAGCAGCGCATGGGCAAGGCGATGGTCGCGCCGGCTCCCGGTGGCTTCCTGCAGGCGACCAGCGCGGGCGAGGATGCGATTGCCGACCTCGTCCTGGCGGCCCTGCCCAAGGTCAAGCGCGTGGCCGATCTTTTTGCAGGCTGCGGTCCGTTCAGCTTCCGGCTGGCCGAGCGCGCGCAGGTTCATGCGATCGAGAGCGACAAGGCGGCGGTTCTGGCGCTGACGCGCGCGGCCGGTGCGACGCAAGGCTTGAAGCCGATCACGAGCGAGGTCCGCGACCTGTTCAGGCGCCCGCTGCTGGAGCATGAACTGAACGCCTTCGACGCTGTCGTGCTCGATCCGCCGCGCGCCGGCGCGGAAGCACAGGTGAGGCGACTGGCGGCCGCGAAGACGGGCACGGTCATCTACGTTTCCTGCGATGCAGCGACCTTCGCGCGCGACGCTGCGATCCTGATCGCGGGCGGTTATGCGCTGGAGGGTGTCACGCCCGTCGACCAGTTCCGCTATTCCGCTCATATCGAGCTCGTCGGCGTCTTCCGCCGCGCGAAGAAGAAGTAAGGCCCGGAGGCATCCTTGAGCGCATCCATCCTGGACGACATGGCCGCAATCATCGGCGCGAAGAACATCGTCACCGATGCCGACGCGATGGTGCCCTATCTCAAGGAATGGCGGGACCTGTTCCGGGGCAAGGCGCAGGCGATCGTCCGGCCGGGCTCAACCGCGGAAGTCTCCGAACTCGTGAAGCTCGCGGCCCGGACCGGCACGCGGCTCGTGCCGCAGGGTGGCAATACCGGACTCGTTGGCGGCCAGATCCCGATCGCGGAGGGGCGCGAGATCATCCTGTCGCTCCAGCGCATGGACAAGATCCGCGCGATCGATGCGCAGAGCGACACGATGACGGTCGAGGCCGGATTGACCTTGCAGAAGGCGCAGGAGGCGGCAGAAGGCGCCGGGCGCCTGTTCCCGCTCTCGCTGGCATCCGAAGGCTCCTGCACCATCGGCGGCAATCTCGCGACCAATGCCGGCGGCACCGCCGTCCTCGCCTATGGCAACGCGCGCGAACTCTGCATGGGGCTGGAGGTCGTGCTCGCCGACGGCCGGATCTGGAATGGCCTGCGCCAGCTCCGCAAGGACAACACCGGCTACGACCTGAAGAACCTCTTCATCGGCGCCGAGGGCACGCTCGGCATCATCACGGCGGCCGTGCTGAAGCTGTTCCCGCAGCCGGCGGCGCGTGCCACGGCCTTCCTCGCCGTGCCCGGCCCCGAGGAGGCACTCGCGCTGCTGAACACGGCCAAGGCCGGTGCGGGCGGCACGCTCACCACCTTCGAGATCATGTCGCGCACCGGGCTCGATTTCGTCCTGAAGCATGCCTCGGCTACGCGCGATCCGCTGTCGGGTCCCTCGCCCTGGTATGTGCTGATGGAGGTCTCCGCCCAGTCCGCGACCGGACTCGACGACGCCGTCGAGGCTTTCCTGGGCGAGGCGTTGGAGCAGGGCCTCGTGACGGATGCGGCGCTGGCGGGATCGCTGACCCAGCGCGCCGATTTCTGGAAGCTGCGCGAGATGCTCTCCGAGGTGCAGACCTATGAGGGCGGCTCGATCAAGCACGACGTCTCGGTGCCACTGCATGCGGTGCCTGCCTTCATCGCCAGGGCGTCGGAGGCCGTCACGGCGATGGTGCCCGGCTGCCGGCCGCTGCCCTTCGGCCACATGGGCGACGGCAATATCCACTTCAACGTCAGCCAGCCGGTCGGCGGCGACAAGACCGCCTTCCTCGCCGGCTGGAGCGCGATGAACGAGGCGGTTCACGCCATCGTCAGCGAGATGCATGGCTCGATCTCCGCCGAGCACGGCATCGGGCGTCTCAAGCGCGACCTGCTGCCCGGCGTCAAGGACCCGGTCGAACTGGCCCTGATGAAGACGCTGAAGGCAACGCTCGACCCGCAGGGAATCCTGAATCCCGGCGCGGTCCTGGTGATCTGAGTTCCAACAGTTTGGGTCGGAATCAGACCGTTTTGTTGGAACCGGAAACGGTGCTAAAGTTCCAACAGTAAGGACGAATTTAGCCTCCATCTGTTGGAACTGACGATGCGCCCGCTCGATAACGACCAGCGCCGGGAGACGGTCAATTCGCGCCAGCGCTATACCGCGTTTCGGGAGGCGAAGCAGCGTCTTGTGGGCTATCGCGGCTCGATGGTCTGGTCCGCCACCAAGGGTACGGACTACCTGCTCCACAGCAGCTACCCTGAAGGGCGGGGTCGGCGCAGCCAGAAATCGCTCGGCGCCCGCTCTCCCGAAACGGAGCAGGTCAAGCTGGACTTCGATACGGGCCGCTCCGCCGCGCGCCGGCGCCTGAAGGCCACGCAAGCGACCCTCGACCGGCAGGCCGCGCTCAATCGCGCTCTCGGCCTCGGACGCGTGCCGCTGACGAGCGCGCGCATCATCCGGGCGCTCGATGACATCGGCATCCTCGGCAGGGGGCTGCGGATCGTCGGGACGAACGCACTCTATGCCTATGAGGCGGCCTCGGGTGCCTTCGTCGATCCCGAGATCACCGCGACCGAAGATATCGACCTGTTATTCGACTCGCGCCAGGAACTGCGTTTTGTGGCCAGTAGCGATCTCGGCGAGGAGGGGCTGATGGGGTTGCTCCGGCGGATCGACGTCACCTTCGAACGAAGCCGGGACAGGTTTCGTGCGGTCAACGACGAAGGCTTTCTTGTCGATCTCGTCATGCCGGCCGCGACGCCGCCCTGGAAGCAGGTGCGCGACAGCCTCGTCGGCGCGGCGGGCGATCTGAATGCGGTCGCAATCGAGGGCCTCGAATGGCTCGAGAATGCGCCGCCGTTCGAAGCCATCGCCATCGACGAGCGCGGCATGCCGCTGCGGATCGTGGCGGTCGATCCCCGCGTTTTCTCCGCCCACAAGCTCTGGCTCTCCGGACAGCCGAGCCGTGATCCTCTGAAGCGAGATCGCGACAGGGCGCAAGCCGAGGCGGTCGGCCAACTCGTCGCTCGCCACCTGACGCATCTCACGCTCGGGGCGAAGGAGCTGACCGCGCTGCCGCGCGCGATTCTCGATGCCGCGCGTCCGCTCTTCAGGGCGAGCCGGGACTGACCTCAGAACAGATCGCCCTGAGCGCTGTCCTTGGTTGCTTTCCGCGGCCGGGTCAGGGCTGGGCGCGCCGGCTCTGTCGCCGGATCGAGCGGCTCCTGCACCTCCGGCCCGTCATGGGAGACCTTGTTCACGGCGTTGCCGATCCGGATCATCTCCAGGAGATCGTCCGGTGGCGGTCGCAGCAGGGCGGCGGTGTCGCGGGCCTCTGCCATCGGATCGAGCCAGGTGTCGAAATCACTGGGCTGAATGATGACCGGGCAGCGGTCATGGATCGCCGCCATCAGCCCGTTGGCCGCGCCGGTGATCGGCGCGACCGTGTCGATCTCCGAGCCGTCGGGCGAATGCCATGTCTCCCATAGCGCGGCCAAGGCGAACAGCCCGCGATCGGGCCGTCGGAATAGATAGGCGCGGCTCTCGGCCTGGCGCCCCTGGCCGAGCCGATGCCACTCATAGAAGGCGTCGGCCGGCATCAGGCAGCGCCGCCTCGCCAGCGCGGCGCGGAATGAGGGTTTCGTCGCGGCGCTTTCGCTGCGGATGTTGACGACGAGCGGAAAATCCCTGGGGTCCTTGACCCAGCCGGGGATGAAGCCCCAGCGCATCAGCATGAACTGCCGCGCGCCTTCATGCAGCCGCACCACCGGCACGGGCTGCGTCGGCGCGATATTGTAGCGCGGCGGGAAATTCGGCTGCTCGCGATAGGCAAACAGTGTCCGCATTGTTTCCGGCGGCAGGGTAATGGCGTAGCGACCACACATGACACGGCAGATGTGACGAGGACTCCCTTTCCGATCAACACTTTATTTGGGTTTGCCCGAGCATAGTCGCCCCGGTTTGGGGTTCATGATGACCGTCTCCGCGATCACATCGCTGGCTGATGAGGGGGATGGCAAGGCGGAAACGTCCAAGCTGCCGCGCCTCTCCACGGACTTTCTCAACCGCTACAGCGAAGCCCTGATGCTGATCGAGATGGCGGCCGACGACGATGACGCGGTCAAGGATCTGCAGGACTGGCGCAGCGTCACCTATCGCCAGCATTTCGAAACCTCGTCCCTGCGCTGTGCCGCATCCGCCCTCGCGGCCTATGACGCTGTCGTGCCGGCGCGCCGGGCCGGCTTCGAGGAACTCTGCAAGGCCATGACCCGGCTCGTCTCGACGGCCACCGCGCTGCTGGTCGAAAAGCCGGCCGGTCTAGAGCCCACGACCATCGCCGAGGTCGCCGGCGACGCGCTGCGCCGCCAGATCGGCCGGGCCACGCAGTTCATCAACGCCAATGGCAAGGTCGATATCGGCAGCGTCGAAAGCCGCGCCCTCCAGGCCGAGATCGACGCCTTGCTGGCGCGCTGATCACTCCGACGCCGAGACCAAAAGATCGATCGACACGTCGCGCTCGTTGGGGAGCGCGGCGACCTAGCCGCGTCGGCCGCCGATCAGGAACTCGCGGTTGCCGTCGCCGCCCTCGATGGGCGAGGGGACCGGCCCGTCGATGCTGAAGCCCAGTCCCGCCAGCAATTCCGCAATTTCAGCGCAGACGCTGTCATGCACCGCCTCGTCCCGCACGATGCCCTTCTTCAGCGCGGCGCGGCCCGCCTCGAACTGGGGCTTGATCAGGGCCGCGAGCAGCGCGGTCGGCGCCATCAGCGCAACGACCGCCGGCAGCACCAGCCGCAGCGAGATGAAGCTGACATCGATCGCTGCCAGCGAGGGAGCTTCCGGCAGTTCGGCCTGGGTCAGCGTCCGAATGTCGCGCGCTTCCAGGCTCGTAACGCGTGGATCGCCGCGCAGCGACGCATGGAGCTGGTCGCGGCCGACATCCACCGCGATCACCTGGCGGGCGCCGCGCTTCAGCAGCAGATCGGTGAAACCGCCCGTCGAGGCGCCGACATCGAGGCAGACGCGCCCGCTGGGGTCGAAGCCGAAGTCATCGAGCGCTTCCGCCAATTTCAGCCCGCCGCGCGAGACGTAAGGATGCGGCGCCTGCGCGGTCAGGGCGGCATTCCTCGCCAGCATCTCGGAGGCCTTGCGGACGGGGCGGCCATCGACTGTGACGAGGCCGGCCGCGATCGCGGCCTGGGCGCGGGCGCGGCTCTCGCACAGGCCTCGTTCGACGAGCAACTGGTCGGCGCGGCTCTTCATGGCACCGTTCCGGGCGCCTTCAGGCTCGCCTGATCGCAGTGGGCACCCCGAGCGCGCCCTCGACCGTGCGGACGATGCCGGCGGCGTCGAGCCCGGCCCTGGCATACATCGCCTCGGGCTTGTCTTGGTCCTGGTAGATGTCGGGCAGGGTCAGCGTCCGGACCTTCAGGCCGCCATCAAGCAGGCCGCTGCGGGCGAGCAGATGCAGCACATGGCTGCCGAAGCCGCCGACCGAGCCTTCCTCGACCGTGACCAGAATCTCGTGCTCGCGGGCGAGCCGCAGGATCAGGGCCTCGTCGAGCGGCTTGGCGAAGCGCGCATCGGCGACGGTGGTCGACAGGCCGCGCTGGCCGAGCTGTTCCGCCGCCGCCAGGCATTCCGCCAGCCGCGTCCCGAGCGACAGCAGCGCGACGCGCGACCCTTCGCGCACGATCCGGCCGCGGCCGATCTCCAAGGGCATGCCGACATCGGGAATATCGACGCCGACGCCCTCGCCGCGCGGATAGCGGAAGGCGATCGGCCCCTCGTCGAAGGCCGCGGCGGTGGCGACCATATGGGTCAGCTCGGCTTCGTCTGCCGCCGCCATCACCACCATGTCGGGCAGGCAGGCCAGATAGGCGACGTCGAAGGCCCCCGCATGGGTCGCGCCGTCGGCACCGACCAGACCGGCCCGGTCGAGCGCGAAGCGAACCGGGAGCTTCTGGATCGCGACGTCGTGGACCACCTGGTCGTAGGCGCGCTGCAGGAAGGTCGAGTAGATCGCGCAGAACGGCTTGTAGCCTTCGGTCGCCAGGCCCGCCGCGAAGGTCACGGCATGCTGCTCGGCGATGCCGACATCGAAGGTTCGACCGGGGAACTCCTTGCCGAAGGCATCGATCCCGGTGCCGGACGGCATGGCTGCCGTCACGGCGACGATCTTGCTGTCGGCCCTAGCCTCCTTGATCAGGGCATTGCCGAAGACCGCGGTATAGCTAGGCGCGTTCGCCGGGGCCTTGGCCTGCTGGCCGGTGACGGGGTCGAACCTGACCACGCCGTGATATTTGTCGGCGCTGGCCTCGGCCGGGGCATAGCCCTTGCCCTTCTGCGTCACGACATGAACGAGGATCGGCCCGGTGCCGGCGTCGCGCACATTGCGCAGCACTGGCAGAAGATGGTCGAGATTGTGCCCATCGATCGGGCCGACATAGTAGAAGCCCAGTTCCTCGAACAGCGTTCCGCCGGTCCAGAAGGCGCGCGCATATTCTTCCGTCCGCTTCGCCTTGTCGTGGAAGAAGCGCGGCAGCCGCTCGGCGAGGTGCTTGGCGATCTCGCGGATCGAACGATAGGTCCGCCCCGAGACCAGCCGGGCCAGATAGGCCGACATCGCTCCGACCGGCGGGGCGATCGACATGTCGTTGTCGTTGAGGATGACGACGAGGCGCGAGCCGAGCGCACCGGCATTGTTCATCGCCTCATAGGCCATGCCCGCCGACATCGCCCCGTCGCCGATCACGGCGACGACCTTGTTGGAGCCGCCGGAGAGGTCGCGGGCCACCGCCATGCCGAGCCCGGCCGAGATCGAGGTCGAGGAATGCGCGGCCCCGAACGGATCGTATTCGCTCTCAGTGCGGCGAGTGAAGCCGGACAGGCCGCCGGGCTGGCGCAGCGTGCGGATCCGGTCGCGCCGCCCGGTCAGAATCTTGTGGGGATAGGCCTGGTGGCCGACATCCCAGATCAGCCGGTCGCGCGGCGTGTCGAAGACATGATGCAGGGCGACCGTCAGCTCGACGACACCCAGCCCCGCACCGAGATGCCCGCCGGTGACGGAGACGGCGTTGATCGTTTCCTGGCGCAACTCGTCGGCGACCTGCCGCAGTTCGCTGTCGGGCAATTTGCGAAGATCCTCCGGCGTGTGGACGCGGTCGAGGATCGGCGTGGGAGGGCGCTGGGTCACATCCACGGTCTATCGCATCCCGACTGGGTGGCACAAGGGCGCGGCAGCGTTGGAGAGGGCGGGGCGGCGATGCGCGGCAAGCGTCGCGAAAGCGTTCAGGGGGTGAGCCCGGCTTGGAACGATGGGTTTACCGTGCCGGTGTCGGCGTGTGGGATAAGCCCTGCCGTACAGGCATGGCGGGCTTGCGCGCTGGCGTGCAACTTGCTGCAACAGGGCTGGCGACGTTGAAGAATCGGGATACGACGATGCGCAGGGATCGCTCGGGAACCATGCTCGGCCGGCTGGCGGCCGGCCTCATGATCGCAGCGCTTGCAGCTTTGGCGTGCGTCGGTTTGAGCGGCCCGCTTCGGGCGCAGGGCACGCTGCGCATCGCGATGACGGCCTCCGACATCCCGACGCCGACCGGCCTGCCCAACAATGGCTTCGAGGGGATGCGGTTTCTCGGCTATCCGGTGTTCGAGAGCCTTGCCCTGTGGGATCTGACGACGACCGATCGCCTCGCGCCGCTGCGTCCCGGCCTCGCGGAGCGCTGGGAGCAGGCCTCAGGCGATCCCCTGACATGGATATTCCATCTGCGGCGCGGCGTGGCCTTCCATGACGGCACGCCGTTCAATGCCGATGCGGTGATCTGGAATTTGGAGCGCTATTTCAACAAGGATGCGCCGCAGTTCGAGGCGCCGGCCTCCGCGATCGTCCGGGCGCGGGCGTCGATCATCAACGGGTACCGCAAGATCGACGATGCGACGGTGGCGCTGACCACGAGCGTCGCGGCGTCCTATTTCCCCTACATGGTGTCGCTTGCGCTGTTCACCTCGCCAGCCTCCTTCGAGAAGGCGGGCCGCGACTGGGCCAGGGTCGCGACGCTGCCCGCAGCGGGAACGGGGCCGTTCCGGATCTCCAGCATCGTGCCGCGCGAACGGGTCGAACTGCTGCGCCATGACGGATACTGGGACGTGAGCGGCAAGGCGAAGCTCGACAAGGTCGTGCTCGTGCCGATGCCGGAAGCCAGTGCCCGCCTGGCCGCGCTGCGCACCGGCCAGGTCGACTGGATCGAGGCGCCGCCCGCCGACGGCATCCCCTCGCTCAGGCAGGCCGGGTTCACGATCACCACCGGTTCCTACCCGCATGTCTGGCCTTGGCTGCTCAACATCGGCGCGGCCGACAGCCCTCTCAGGGATGTGCGCGTGCGGCAGGCGCTGAACTACTGCGTCGATCGCGACGGCATCGTCACCCTGCTGAACGGCTCGGCCGAACCGGCCATCGGTTGGCTGAAAGCCAGCGATCCCGCATTCGGCAAGCCGGAAAACCGGTACCGCTTCGATCCCGCAAAGGGCAGGGCGCTGCTCGCGGAAGCGGGTTTTACCGCGCAGAAGCCGCTGTCCCTGAAGGTGATGATCTCGACCTCGGGCTCCGGCCAGATGTCGCCTCTGCCGATGAACGAGTTCCTGCAGGCCAGCCTCAAGGAGGTCTGCGGCGTTCAGATCGATTTCAACGTCACCGAATGGCAGCTCTTGCTGAACAGCATGCGCGCGCTGCCCGATGCCGCTTCGCTCAACGGCTCTCTCGCCTTGAACATCTCGTCGCCTTCGACCGATACGAGCGTGATGGCGCGCTATTTCGCGGCGGCTAGCGCCCCGCCCAACGGCTTCAATTTTCCGCAGTGGAAGGACGAGGCCTTCGAGGCGGCGCTCGCGAAGCTAGCCGCCGCGAGCGACCCGAAAATCATCGCCGAGCAGACCGCCATCGCCCATGAGCGCCTGGTGGATAACCCGCCCTGGCTCTACATCGTCCATGATCTCAACCCGCGTGCGATGTCGCAGAAGGTCCGGGGCTTCATCTCGCCGCAGTCTTGGTTCGTCGATCTCGCGCGCGTCAGCCTGGAATGAGGCGTGCTGCTCGCAAACCTGCGAAAGCCGATCCGGCCGAGATTCGACAGAAATCGGGTGGGAGCCGCCGCATATCGCTGAGAAGACCTGCTGACACCTCAGCAGGAGATTTGCCATGTCGTCCCCCTTTCTGCCGGCCCTCCTGCTGGCGGGCATCATGGCGCAGTTCGCCGACAGGCTGGCGCTCGACACCATCACGCTGGCAGCGACGCAGGCCGGAGCCAGCCCCCGCCTCGTCGGGTTGCTGGTCGCCGCGCAATCGGCGGCCTGGCTGCTGGTCTCGCTGCCGGCCGGCGTCTTCGCCGACCGCGTCGCGCCGCGCGGCCTGATCCGCATCGGCGGGGCGCTGATGATCGCCGGCGCGCTGGCGGGGGCAGGCTTGCTGGCGATGGCTGAGACCGGCTGGCTGCTCGCCGGCTCGACCTTCGTCGCGGCGACGGGGCCGGTCGTGATCGCGTTGTCGATCTTCGTGCTGATGCCGCGCGCGGTCGAGATCGCGGCCCTGCCGCGAGCCAATGGCCGGCTCGAACTCGGCCGGGCCTGCTTCAGCCTCGCCGCGCCGCTGATCGCCGGCTGGGCGGTCGCGCGTGGGCATAGTTGGCTCGGCCTCGTTCTGTGTGCCCTAGCCGGCATGCTGGTTCTGGCGGCCGCGATGAAGCTTCCGGGCGAACGGCCCGCGGCGCAGCCGCGCCAGCCGCTGCACCGCGCCATCGCGGAGGGCGGGGCCTTCGTCGCGCGCCATCCCTATCTCCGGCCGATCGCGCTCTGCGCCATCGCCTGGAACATGGCGTTCTTCGCCTTCACGGCCATGGCCGCGCCCTATGCCGCCCGCATCCTGCTGCTCGCGCCGGAGACGATCGGCCTGGCCTCCTCGGTCTATGGCGCGGGCCTGATCGCGGGCGCGCTCAGCGGCGCGGCCCTGATCGCGCGGCTGCCGACAGGGCTGCTATTGGTCTTCGGGCCCGCCTCGTCCCTGGCCGGGGCAGGCCTGCTCGCGCTGGCGCCGGTCGCGCTGGGATGGCCCACGCTGGCGCTTGCCTTCTTCCTGTTCGGCTTCGGCCCGATCCTCTGGTTCATCACCCAGACAAGCCTGCGCCAGGCCGTGACGCCGCAGCCCCTGCTCGGCCGCGTCAGCGCGACGCTGACGACGGCCATGTACGGCATGCGCCCCATCGGCGCGCTCGCCGGCGGCCTGGCCGGCGAATGGTGGGGGCTGGCCAACGCGATCTGGCTGCCGGTCGGTCTTTTCGGGCTCTCGACGCTGGCAATCCTGGCCTCGTCGATGCCGCGGCTGAGAGAAATGCCGAAGACCGTTCTGGCCTAATCCGTATGCAACTATTTGGCGAGGTGTTCATGTTGACTTGCAACCGGAGATTGCGGATTGTAAGGATACGTCACGTCGATGCCGGGGGGCTTTCTCATGTCGCGCAACCTTCCCGGCATTGCCGGAATCCTGACTTTCGCCGCCGTCCTCGCGACGATCGCGATAGCCAGCTATCATTGGCTTGGCGGCAAGCCACAGATCACATTTCCGATTTCGGCGGCCTTCTTCCTGGCTGTGATGACGCCGATGACGATCATCGCGATCCGCCATCAAATTCGGCTCAATCGGATCAAGCTGATCGACCTGTTTGCACGGAATTTCAAATTCGATTCGACGCCGCGCAACAAGGGCAAGCACAACGTCTCATTCGAGTTCGTCAAGGACAAGTATTTCGCCGACCTCGACCTCGTCGAGGGCGTGACGCCGACGATCGACGACGTGCCAAGGTTTCCGATGCTGCTGCATGCCGACTGGATGCTGCTGTTGTGCGCCTTGCCATACATGGTCCTGTGCTGGTTCGGGGCCTTCCTGCTCTTCGCGCCTCATGTCGAGGTCATCGGGATCGGTGGCACCAACCTCGTCGGGAGTTGGCTGTGGCCGAGCGTCCTCTTCATCGGGGGATTGGGAAACGAGTATCTCGAGCGGGAGAGCAAGCTGTTCGAGTCATGGCATCTCAACGCCATGATCGTGGCCTTGATGGCCTTCTCCGGAGCGTATTTCTACACATTGCGGCTGATGCTACGGGCGGTCGCGGTTTTCGACCTTTCGGCTCTGACCTTTCTGCGGGCCTTCGCTCATATCGTCCTGGCGATGCTGCTGGCCGTCGTCATCTATCGCGTGATGCCCTCTGGAGAGATGGTCTCGCAGACTTGGCGCGCGATGGTCACGACCACCCAGCCCGATGAATGCCGCAGGCCTCCAGACCAGAAGGAAGCAGAAGCCGCGTGCCGGGCGGCGGCCGCTGCGGCGAAAGAAGCACCGGCCGGCGCTTCTTCACCCCCGCCACCGCTGCCCCCACCGGCTGCGCCGGCAACCGGCGCCGCCAGAGCCACCTCGCCCTGTGCGATACCGGGCGCTTGCACCTCCGGGGATCCAACAAAGGGCGTCAACGCCTTCTGGCTGATCATTGCCTTCGCGCTCGGGTTCATCCCGGACGCGGCGATCCAGTACGCACTCAAGCGCAGCGGCCTATCCTTCAAATCGCGCTATGACGAAGTCGACGAGCATACGAAGCTCATTCCGCTGACGATCCTGGACGGCATCGACCATTTCATCGCCTTCCGTCTTGAAGAGGCGAATATCTTCGACGTTCAGAATCTCGCCACCTTCAATCCGATCATGCTGCATATCGAGAGCCCCTTCGGAATCTACGAAACGATCAACTGGGTTGCGCAGGCGCAGCTTTGCACCTTGGTTGGTCCCGACCGGTTCCTGCTGCTGAAGACACTGAACATCCGCACGATCTTCGATCTGGAGCGCGCGGTCATGCCGAGTTACCCCCGGCCCACCACAGAGGACGATACGGCAGATCCGATAGCTCCGCTCGTTGCCGATCCGGCTGCACCGCCAGCGCCAGAGGCTCCTCCGGTCGCCTCGATGCCCGACGACGCGCTCGTCGCGATGATCGGTAACGTGCTCTTCCGCGACACCTCGCGCGATCTGCGTCTTCGACAGAGCTTTGCACTCGGCGAGCATCTGATCGATCTAAAGGCCGCCGAGGCGGCGCCGGACAAGTTCGTGGCGACGACGCGCGCTCTTGTGGCGGTGATGATCGACGATCTTCACGTCCACCGCCTCAGGCAGGTCTGGCTTCATATCGCCGATCAGCTCGGCATCGACAGCGCCCGCCTCTGAGGCCAAGAGGCGCGGGACGCTTATCCCTCCGGAAGGGGGATGAACTCGGCCTCGTCGCCGGGCACGGTGTCGAAGCGACCGGCCTTCCATTCCGCCTTGGCCTGCTCGATGCGCTCCTTCGAGGAGGAGACGAAATTCCACCAGATATAGCGTTTGCTATCCATCGGCTCGCCGCCGACCAGGATCAGCCGACTCTGGTCGATGGCGAGGATCGAGATGCGGTCGCCGGGCTTGAAGACCAGCAACTGGCCGGCGCCGAACTCGTCGCCGGCGATGTCGATCTTGCCGGAGACGATGTAGATGGCACGCTCGTCATAATCGGGATCGAGCGGCAGGATCGAGCCCGGCGACAGCACGGCCTCGGCATAGAGCGCATCCCAGGGGAACTTGACCGGCGAGGTCTGGCCATAGGCCGAGCCCATGATCAGGCTGATGCGCTTGCCACCTTCCACGATCCGCGGCAGTTCCGGCGCCGCATGGTGGACGAATTCCGGCGCGACCTCCTCATGCGATTTCGGCAAGGCGAGCCAGGCCTGGATGCCATAGAGCTTCGGGCCGTTCGCTCGCGCTTCGAGCCCCGTGCGCTCGGAATGGACGATGCCGCGCCCCGCCGTCATCAGGTTGACCGCGCCGGGCCGGATCGCGAGCTCGGTGCCGAGCGAGTCGCGATGCATGATCTCGCCATCGAACAGATAGGTCACGGTCGAGAGTCCGATATGCGGGTGTGGCCGCACGTCGAGCCCTTCGCCGAGATGGAATTCCGCCGGCCCCATCTGGTCGAAGAAGATGAAGGGGCCAACCATCTTGCGCCCGATCGAGGGCAGGGCCCGTCTGACCGAGAAGCCGCCGAGATCATGGGCGCGCGGCACGATCACCTGTTCGATCGCCGCGCAGGAGCGGGCGTCGCCAAGGATGGGATCTTCGGCGGGAAGCTGGGACATGGCGAGGGCTCCTATGGGCTGAAGCGAGACTGGGGCGCGCGGAGCGGATGAGCAAGCCCCGCCCTGCGCCCGATCCTGCGCCCGATCCTGCGCGCTGATCGCAATGGTTGTATTTGATGTTGAGATAACCAAAAAGATGTGATTGACTTAGCGGCATACCAGATACGGCAGCGTGTCGCGACGCCGAAATTCTTGCCGCTCTCGATTCTCATGGGATGTCGGAGGACGGAATGAAAGTCGATGATCATCGCCTGAAGCTGGACGGCGGGCGGTTTGCCAGTTTCGTCACGACGCAGAACATGGGCGAAACGATGCAGGGCGGGAAGCCCAGCATGATCGTCATCCACTATACAGCGGGGGCGACGGCAGCCGGAGCGATCGAAACCTTCAGGTCGCAATCTCCCAACGGGCGAACCTCGGCTCATCTCGTGATCGATCACGACGGCAAGATCACTCAAATGGTGCCGTTCAACCGGGTTGCCTGGCACGCCGGCGCGAGCCGCTGGCGGGGTTTCAACGGCATCAACCAGCATGCCGTCGGTATCGAGGTGACCAACTGGGGCAAACTCTCCCGCACGGCTGGCGGTGGCTGGGTCAGTTGGACTGGCGCCAGCGTGCCTGCAAACCGCGTGGTTTTGGCACCGCACAAGCATTTTCCCGGTCAGGACATCGGCTGGGAAATCTTCGATCAGGCTCAGATCGACGCCGTCATCGCAGCCTCGCAGGCGATTGCCGGCGCCTACGGCATTCAGGGCTGGGATCTCGTCGGTCATGACGACATCTCGCCCATGCGCAAGATCGATCCCGGCCCGGTCATGGCGATGGACAGCATCCGCGCCCGGGTCTTCGGCCGTGAGGATGATGCCTTCGACGATCGCCTGTTCCGCGTGCACGCACCCGGTGACGGGCTCAACTTGCGCGAGAATCCCGGCTTGGCGGACAGCCGCGTGATCAAGAAGCTGGCCCATGGCACGCAGGTTCATCTCATCGAGAGGGTCGGAACTTGGGCCCTGGTCGCGGAAATCGTGGCGGGCAACGACGATGTCATCGGGTTCGCTCATCTAAACTGGCTTGTGCCCGCCTAGGTCAGACTGTTGCCGACCCAGCGGACGCTGCCCCGCAACGCAGCCGACCCAGCCGCGCCGCGAAATGCTCGCCGGCCGCCTGCAATGCCTCGGCGTCGGCCGTGTGGGCGTTGTTCATGATGGTGCCGCCCCTGCTGCTGGAATCGGATCTGATCGCTATGCTGCCGAGCCGCTGCCTGCCGCCGGGTGCGCGCGGCCAGCTCGTCGCGCTGCCGCCCCCGATCACGGTCGAGGGTTTCCCGCTGCACAGCGCCTGGCACCGGCGGCGCGATGGCGATACCGCGGCACAGCCTGTCGCCAGGCTGGTCGAAGGCCTTCTCACGGCTCTCGAAGGCTGGCGCGTAGGGGACGCGCCCAGCTAGAAATCCAGCGCGCGTCAGCGCCTATTTGTCGACGTCCAACGGGGCGGTGCCCGTCGGCCTGCTGTCGGCGCCGAGCGTGATCTTCTCGATGCGCGCCTCGGCCTGCTTCAGCAGCGCGTCGCAGCGCGCCTTGAGCGCCTCGCCGCGGGTGTAGATGTCGATCGATTCCTCGAGCGGAACGTCGCCGCGCTCCAGGCGCGCCACGATCGCCTCGAGCTCCTTCAGCGCCTGCTCGAAGGGCAGGGCGGCCACATCGGTATTGGCGTCGGTCACTTTGGCTTCGCTCACAGCATGATTCCCGATTGCCGGATGCTTATCCGCCGGAGCGGCGGCCCCCGCAACCCCGGGAACCGAACAGCGGCCGCACTCCTGACAACGTCACACCGGCAGCGCCGAACTCTTCTTGATGCTGCGCAGCGTCAGCGTCGACTGCACGCGGGTGACGCCCGGCAGCTGCGTGATGATGTCGGTATGGATGCGCTCGAAATCGGCGCTGTCGCGGTAGATTACCCGCATCAGATAGTCGTGGGCGCCGGCCAGCAGATGGCATTCCAGGATCTCCGGCAGGTTCAGCACTGCCTGCTCGAATCCTTCCAGCGAGGCGCGGCCCTGCTGGTCGAGCGTCACGAACACGAAGGCAGTTCCCGGAAAGCCCGCGATCTTGTCGTCGAGGATCATCGCGTAGCCGCGGATCAGCCCGCTCTCTTCGAGCTGCCGGACGCGGCGCAGGCAGGCCGAGGGCGACAGATGCACCTTCTCGGCCAAGTCCGAATTCGTGATGCGGCCATCGGCCTGCAGGATGCGCAGGATGGCGCGGTCGCGTGAATCGAGTTCGATGGTCATGATGCCGGTATCCCCTGCGCAATGCATTGTCGCAAATTCTGCGCAGCGCAAGCAATTTTCTGCATCGATTTTGGAATGAGACGCCGATATCGGCGGCATCCTCGCCGAAGCCCGCACGAAGCTGCCGGCGCCAGGCGGCTCTGCGACGCTGTCAGTCGAGGCGCAGCGAGAACGGCGTTCCCTCGAAGGCATCCGCGCCGCGTCCGATCCGCTCGATCGCCGCGTTCATCCGGCCGCTCCGGCCAAGCATGCCGTCCGCGATCGCGACCAGGCGGGCATTCGGGGTCGCGGAGGGGGAGGCGGCCCGCAGCTCCGCGGCTATTTCCTCCTCGTCGCGCAGGGGCCCCAGCGCACAGGCCGCGATATAGGCGGCGGCCGTCGAGCGGCTGATCCCGGCCCAGCAATGGATCACCAGCGGGGCGGCGCGGTCCCATTCCCTGATGAAGGCGAGGAACCGTTCGACATGCTCGTCTGCCGGCACGACATGGCCCTCCATCGCGGCGCTGATGTCGGACATGCCGAGGAAGAGATGGCGGGTCTCAATGATGCTGGCGGGCCGCTCGACCACGGTGTCGACGTTGATCAGCGTGACCAAATGGCTCGCACCCACCCTGGTCACCGTTTCGTGGAGTTTCGACAGCGAGGAAACATGCAGGGTCGGCATCGTGAGGTATCCTGCTGGGGTGATCAGGCCGGCTGGCGGAATCTGCGCGGCGGGTTGCTGTTAAGCCACGTAAACCACGCCGTCATCCTGGGCGACCGCAGGTCGTCCCGGGATCCATCGTAGAGTTCAGTTCCCTCCGATGGATCCCGGAGCTGCGCGGCTTCGCCGCTTGTCCAGGATGACGGCGCTGTTCCAACTCAAATCATTGCGCTCTAGAAGCGGCCGTGGGGCGCCCCCCGACCACGCGCGAGTCCTCCATGAATCTCTGGTTCCGTCTGATCTGGTTGCTGCTCACCAGCCCGTTCGGCCCGCGCCTCAAGCCGCTGGCCGATCCCTCGCTGCTGGGCTTCCGCGTCTGGCTGCATGACCTCGACACCAGCCTGCACATGAACAATGGCCGTTACTGGTCGCTGATGGATCTCGGCCGCACCGACCTGATGTTGCGGACTGGGCTGTGGCGCGCGGTGCTGAAGCATCGCTGGGTGCCGGTGGTCAATGCCGGCATGATCCGCTTCCGCCGCGAGCTGCGGCCGTTCCAGCCCTTCCGGATCGAGACCGCGATCCTGTGCTGGACGCAATCCTGGCTGGTGATCCAGCATCGCGTACTCAGCCGGGCCAGCGATGGCTCGGAGATCGTCGCTGCCCATGCGCTCGTGCGCGCTGCCCTTTACGACCGTCAGGCGCGCGCCTATGTCCCCGTCGCGCGGTTGATGGCCGAGATTGGGACGTCCCAGGAAAGCCCGTCGCCGGGACCCGAAGTCGAGGCCTTCCTCGCATCCGAAGATGCCCTGCGCGAGAGCGTGACCACGCGGCCTTGAACCGCAAATCCTGAGTTACTCGGCTGCCACTCGCGTCGCGCGCCACTGCGCCAGCAGCGCGCGCAGCGCTCCCGGCTTCAACGGCTTGTTCAGCAGGTGGACGTCGAGCGCGTTGGCGGCCTCGCGCACATGCGGCGTCCTGTCGGCCGTCAGCAGGATCGCCGGCATCGGCGCCCGCGCGCGCTCGCGCACTGTGCTGATCGCGGTCAGGCCGTTGCCATGATCGAGATGATAGTCCGCGATCACCACGTCGGGCTCGCCGCGCTTCAGCAGGACCAGCGCTTCGTCGAGCCCGGCTGCGGTGGTGACGACGCAGCCCCAGCCCTCGAGCAGCCGCTTCATCCCGTCGAGAATCGCCGGCTCGTTGTCGATGACGAGGAGCTTGAGCCCTGCGAGCTGCCCGGCCGGAATCTGGCGCGGCGTGGCGCTCGTGCTCATCTCGGGCAAGGGCGAGGCGCGCGGCACCAGAACCGCGAAGCGGCTGCCCCGGCCGGGCACCGAATCCAGCGTCAGCCTGTGGTCGAGCGTGCGGGCGATGCGCTGGACGATCGAGAGGCCGAGCCCCAGGCCGCGCGCCACCCTGGCGCCCTGGTCGAGCCGCTGGAACTCGCGGAACACGGTCTTCTGCTTGCCCTGGGGGATGCCGAGCCCGGTATCGAGCACCTCGACGGAGATCTGCGGGCCGCGCCGGCGGAAGCCGATCAGCACCTTGCCGCTCGGCGTGTACTTGATCGCGTTGGAGACGAGGTTCTGCAGCAGCCGGCGGAGCAACCGCCTGTCGGAGCGCAGCGCAAGGCTGGTCGGCATGAAGACGAGCTTGAGGCCCTTTTCCTGCGCGCTCGGCTCGAATTCGCGCTGGAGCTGGCGCATCAGTTCGTCGAGCCGGAAGGAGGTCAGCTCGGGCTTCAGCGCCCCGCCGTCGAGGCGCGAGATTTCGAGCAGCGCGGTCAGGATTTCCTCGACCGCGTCGAGCGAGGCGTCGATGTTCTCGGCGAGGTCGGGGCTGCCCGCCGTCCGGTCGCGCTCGACCAGCGAGGTCGCATAGAGCCGTGCCGCGTTCAGCGGCTGCAGGATGTCATGGCTGGCAGCAGCGAGGAAGCGCGTCTTCGAAGCGTTGGCTTCCTCGGCCTCGGCCTTGGCGCGCTGGAGTTCGGCATTGACGCGCAGGATTTCCTCGGTGCGCTCGACGACGCGCCGCTCCAGGCTCTCATTGGTGCGCTCCAGCTCCTCCTGCGCCTCCACGCCTTCGGTGATGTCGGTATAGGTCGTCACGAAGCCGCCATCGGGCAGCGGGTTGGTGCGGATCTCGATGACCTTCTTGGAGGGGTAGAGCTTGAGCCGCACCGGCTCGCGATCGCGCACGAAGCTCTGCAGCCGCGCGGCCATCAGCTCGTCCTGCTGGCCGTCGCCATAGGCGCCGCGCGCCGCATTGTATCTCACGATCTCGTCGAGCCCCGTGCCGAAGCGCACCATTGCGGCCGGCAGGTCGTAGAGCTCGATGAAGGCCTGGTTCCAGGCCAGCAGCCGTAGGTCGCGGTCGAGCACGGTGATGCCCTGGCCGGCATGGTCGAGCCCATGCTGCAGGATGTCGCGGTTGTATTGCAGCGCCGCCGAAGCGTCGTCGAGCAGCTTGAAGGCGGCCTCGGTGGTGAGGTTGCGCCGCCGCAGCAAGAGCGACAGCACGAGCCGCGAGGACGCCGCGCCGATCGCCGAGGAGAGCAGATGCTCGCCGAAGCGCAGCAGATGGATATCGGCGTCCCGGCCGGGAATGGGCTCCTCGCCGCGGCTGCTGGCGAAGCCCTCGAAGGCCCGCTGCGTCCGTTCCTGGCCGAGATAGCGCCCGATCGTCGATTGCAGCTCGGACTCGGTGACGCTGGAGCGCCAGAGCGAGAAGGACTGCGCCATCGTCGCGCGGTCCGACTCGACGAAGGCGTTGGCCTGGAGCCGCTCCATCGCGGTCGCGGGGCGCAGCAGCGAGAAGCCGATATAGGCGAGGATATTGAGCCCGAGGCTCCAGACCACGCCATGGGGCAGCGCGGGCAAATCGAGCCCGAACAGCGCTTCGGGCCGCAGCGCGGCCTTGCCGAACGGCCCGAGCGCGACGATGTCGCTCCAATAGCTGCCCGGATGGGCTAGGCTCGGCATCAGCAGCGTATAGGCCCAGATTCCGATTCCGATGATCAGCCCGGCAGCGGCGCCCAGCGCCGTGCCGCGACGCCAGACCAGCCCGCCGAAGAAGGCCGGCGCGATCTGCGCGGTCGCGGCGAAGGAGAGCAGCCCGATCGAGACCAGTGCCGCTTCGCCTGCCGCACGGTAATAGGCATAGCCGAGCAGGATCACGACGAGGATCGCGACCCGCCGGATGATCACCACCTGCGAGCCGAGATCGCCGCCCATCGTGCCGTTGCCGGCGCCCTGCGCCGCAAGCTGCGCCTTGGTGCCGGCCGGGTCGCTCAAGCCGCGCCGTCCGCGCAGCAGGAGCGGCATGACGAGATGGTTCGAGATCATGATCGCGAGCGCGACCGAGGCGACGATCACCATCGCGGTTGCGGCCGACAAGCCACCGACGAAGACCAGCAAAGCGAGCAGCCCGGCCTCCTTCTGCAGCGGCAGCAGCAGCACGGTCATGTCGCGGTCGACGCCTGAGCCCGGCATCAGCAATTCGCCGGCCATGGCGAGCGGCAGCACGAACAGGTTGATCAGGACGAGATAGACCGGGAACATCCAGGCGGCACGGCGCACGTCGCGCGCGTCGCGATTCTCGACGATCGTCATGTGGAACTGGCGCGCCAGCAGCAGCGCGGCGCAGGCCGACAGCAGCGTCAGCGTCAGGAAGGTCGGCCAGCTCGAGGTGCGCTCCCAGATCGGCGCCATGCCGTCGGGGAGCTTCGCGGCCTGGGCGAAGAGGTCGCCGGCGCCGTCATAGAGCCCGTACACGACGAAGACGCCGAGCACGAGGAAGGCGACGAGCTTGACCAGCGACTCGGCCGCGATGGCGAGCACGAGCCCGTCCTGGTGCTCGGTCGCGTCGATATGCCTTGTGCCGAAGGCGCAGGCGAAGCCCGCCAGCACCAGCGCCACCAGGAAGGCGAGGTCGGTGAGGAACGGCACGTCGGCCGTGATCGGATGCCCACCGGCCGCGGTGAGCAGCACGGACAGCGAATTCGCCACCGCCTTGAGCTGGAGGGCGATGTAGGGCAGGGCGCCGATGACCGCGACGAGGCAGACCAGCGCCGCGACGCGCTCGCTCTTGCCGTAGCGGGCGCCGACGAAATCCGCGATCGAGGTGATGTTCTGCGACTTGGCGATGCTGACGATGCGGCCGACGAAGCGGTGGCCGAAGCCGATGACGATGATCGGGCCGACATAGATGCCGAGGAAGTCGAGCCCCGCCCGGCTGGCGAAGCCGACCGAGCCATAGAAGGTCCAGGAGGTGCAGTAGACGGCCAGCGCCAGCGCATAAATCGTCGCCCGCGCCTTGCCGCTGATCAGCCGGCGGCCCGAGGTGTCGGCCGCATGGGCGATCGCAAACAGCGCACACAGATAGGCCAGCGCCACCAGGACGACGGACCATGCGGGGATCATGCTGCCTCCATCGTCGGGCGCTGCGTTGCCGGGGACCCTAGATCAGGATGTCGGCGGGTGGGAACTGGTTTCCACATCCGGCATTCTTCTCTAGCCTCTGCTCCGCGACGCGGCCTGGCCAGACCGGGCTCAGCGCGCCGGACCGAAGAAGGGGCTAAAGCATGCTTGAGGAATTCAAGAAATTCGCGCTGAAGGGCAATGTCGTCGATCTCGCGATCGGCGTCATCATCGGCGCGGCGTTCAGCAAGATCGTCGATTCGCTCGTCTCCGACATCATCATGCCGTTCTTCGGGGCGCTCGGCGGTCTCGATTTCTCGAATTATTACGTCGGCCTGAACAGCGGCGTCACCGCGCCGGTCCTCGACGAGGCGAAGAAGCAGGGCGCAGTGCTGGCCTATGGCTCCTTCATGACGGTCGCGCTCAACTTCCTGATCATCGCCTTCGTCCTGTTCCTGGTGGTGAAGGGCATCAACCGGCTGCGCCGGAAAGAGGAGGAGAAGCCCGCGGCTCCGCCCCCGCCTGCGCAGGATGTCATCCTCCTCGCCGAGATCCGCGACCTGCTGAAGCAGAGGACGGTCTGACATCGACCCGGTCGGTCGCGCTGATTCATCACCGCGACCGATCGACCCGATCTCGCGATTTCATGCCTGCCTGCGCGGCCATCGGCTAAAGGTGGCTGGTCACAGCCACGAGGTCGAAACGCATGTCCACCGTCACGCTTGCGGGCTCCAGCCTGATTTCCGGGCTGCGCCCCGAGGCCCGAAATGCGCCTGAAAGCGGCATCGTCGAGGTCGTCAATCACGGCCGGCTGAAGGAGGGTCTGATCCCGCTCTGGGTCGGCGAGGGCGACCTGCCGACGCCCGATTTCATCGCGCGCGCCGCCAACAGGTCCCTGGCCGACGGCGAGACCTTCTACACCTGGCAGCGCGGTATCCCCGATCTGCGCGAGGCGCTGGCACGCTACCATACCGCGCTTTACGGCCAGCCCTTCGCGATGGACCGCTTCTTCGTCACCGGCTCCGGCATGCAGTCGGTCCAGATCGTCGTGCGCATGATCACCGGCCCGGGCGATGAGGTCGTGATTCCGACCCCGGCCTGGCCGAACGTCGCCGCGGCGATCGGCGTGGCCGGAGCGATCCCGGTCAATGTCCCGATGGACTATGTCCATGGCCGCTTCTCGCTCGATCTCGACCGGCTGGCCGCGGCGATCACCCCGAAGACGCGCGCGATCGCGATCAACTCGCCTGCCAACCCCACCGGCTGGACCGCGACGAAGGACGAGCTTGCCGCGATCCTGGCCTTGGCCCGCAAGCACGGCATCTGGATCATCGCCGACGAGATCTATGCCCGCTTCGTCTATGACGGCTCGGCCCGCGCCGCTTCCTTCCATGACGTGATGGAGCCGGAGGACCGCATCCTCTTCGTCCAGACCTTCTCGAAGAACTGGGCCATGACCGGCTGGCGCATCGGCTGGATCGAGGCGCCGCCGGCCTTCGGCCAGATCATCGAGAACCTGATCCAGTACTCGACCTCGGGCTCGCCGGTCTTCGTCCAGCGCGCCGCCATCGCCGCGCTCGACGAGGGCGAGCCTTTCGTCGCCGAGCAGATTGCGCGGGCAGCCGAGGGGCGCAGGATCATCGCCGAGGGGCTGAAGGCGACCAACCGCGTCACGCTGGCCCCGCCGGACGGCGCCTTCTACCAGTTCTTCTCGGTCGATGGTCGCGAGGATTCGCGCGCGCTCGCCATCGAACTCGTCGACAAGGCCAATGTCGGCCTCGCGCCCGGGACGGCCTTCGGGCCCGGCGGCGAGGCGGGCCTGCGCCTGTGCTTCGCGCGCAAATCCTCGGATCTCGTCGAGGTCGTCGCGCGGCTGCAGCGCGCGCTCGCCGCGGGCTGAGAAACGCCCCGCCGCTCCCGGACGCCCGCTCTGCATGCAGGGCAGGCTTGCGCGGCTACGAAGCGACGGAAATTGACGCTCCGGCGCGAGCCGATCATGAACGCGCGAAGGCGACGCATGCAGCGGCGCGCAGCGCGGACTCCATGGCACGCTCACCCATCCACTCGACGCGACTGACGACGCTCTGGCGCGAGGCGGCCGTCATCGCCCTTGCGGGCTGTGGCGGAGCGGCGCTTTCCCTCTTCGACGTCCCCGCCGCCTGGCTCTCGGGTTCGATGCTGCTGGTGGCGGTCGTCGGCGTGCTCAGGCCCTTGCCCGATCTGCGCAAGCCCTGGTTCGATGCCACCATGCTGGTGTCCGGCGCGCTGATCGGCTCGGCGGCGACGCCGGAGGCCGTGGCCGCCGCGGCGCGCTATCCAGGCTCGCTCGCCATGCTCTTCCTCGCGCTCGCCGCGATCATGCTCGCGAGCGGCGCCTATCTTCGCTATGTCGCGCGCTGGTCCTGGATCGACTCGCTGCTCGCGGCGGCGCCAGGCGCATTATCGGCCGTCATCGCCGTGGCGCAGGCCAAGGGTGCCGACATCGGCAAGATCGCTGTCGTCCAGCTTTTCCGCATCCTCGTGCTGGTCGCGTTCCTGCCCAGCATCATGCAGATGGCGGGGCAGGGAGTGGTCGGGCTGCCGGCTGTGGCGCATGTCGTCGGAGCGGGGGATTTCCTGCTGCTGCTCGCCTGCGGTCTCGCCGCCGGCCTCCTGTTCGAGCGCCTCGGCGTTACCGCGCCGATCATTCTCGGCTCGACCATGGCCAGCGCGGTCCTTCATGGCAGCGGCTTCATCCAGGGCACGCTGCCCGGCTCGATCCAGATCGCCGTTCTGATCCTGCTTGGGGCCGTGATGGGTGGTCGCGTCTCGACGGTGAAGCGGCATGAGCTGGCCGCCCTGTTTCCGCTGGCCATCGGCAGCTTCGTCGTCGCGGTCGTGGTCGCCTTTGCCTTCGCCTGGCCGGCCGCCTGGCTCGCAGGCGTGCCCTATGCGACGGCGATGGCGGCGTTTGCGCCCGGAGGGCTCGAGGCGATGGCGATGCTCGCCTTCGCCATGGGGCTCGACCCGCTCTATGTCGGCGCGCACCATCTTGCGCGTTTCATGGTGCTGGGGCTGGCGATGCCCTTCATCGTCGCCCGGTTGAAGGCCGAGCCGCCGAAGGCGTGACGCGACACCCTGTCATTCCGGGGCGGCCGAAGGCCGAACCCGGAACCCACGACCGGGCGTGTCCTTCATCAGCCCGATCAAAATCGTTCACCCGGTCGTGGGTTCCGGGCTCTTCGCTGTCGCGAAGCCCCGGAATGACAGCCGTTTCAATCCACGCCGATCGTGGTCAAATCCTGGAACCAGTGCTGGGCCAGCACGAACTGCTTCACCTTCGGCGAGAGCGCATGCGGGTTGGTGTCGTGGACGACCCAGCCGAGCACGGCCTCATCCACGATCAGGCTGTGGGCCTTGGCGAGAAGCTCGTCCTGCTTGGCGACGTCGAAGCTCTTGGCCGCTTCGTCGAGCAGGCCATCCACCGCCGGGCTCGACCACGTCCCCCAGTTCACGCCGACGGGGGCGACCTGGTTGGAGTGGAAGAAGCGGATGATCGCGTAGAGCGGGTCCGAGGTGACATAGGCAATGTTGTTCGAGGTCACGTCGGCATTCATCTCGTCCTTCGCGCCCTTGCGCCAGCGCGTGTAGAGCACCTCCAGTTCGACGACCTTGAACTCGATCTCGATGCCGACATCCTTGAGGTTCTGCTGGATGAACTCGTTCATCGGCAGCGACTGCATCTGGCCCGATCCGCCCTGCGCGATCACGAAGGTTGTCTTGAGCGGCTTCTGCTTGGAGTAGCCGGCTTCGGCGAGCAGCTTCCTGGCGGCTTCCGGATCGTACTTGATCTGGAAGGAGGGCTTGCCGAACCAGGGGCTTGTCGGATCGACCTGACCGATCGCCGGGCGGGCGAGCCCGTTCAGCAGGGCGACGATGCCCTCGCGGTCGATGGCGAGGTTCAAGGCCTTGCGCAGCCGCACATCCGCCCAGGGCGAGCCCGGCGCGACCGAGAGGTGGTAGTTCCAGACATGCGGCGTCACATTCTCCACGATCCGCATCTTCGCCGATTTAAGCTGCGGCACAGTGTCGGGCGCCGGCGTCTCGATCATGTCGACCTGCCCGGTGATCAGCGCGTTGGTGCGTGCCAGCACCTCGGGCATAGGCAGCAGGATCAGGCGGTCGACCTTGGCGAGGCGCTTCTTGTCCCAGTACTCGGCGTTCTTGACCAGTTCGGCGCGCTCGCGCGGCACGAACTTGTCGAGCTTGAACGGGCCGGTGCCCGAGGGCGTCATCGCGAACTTGTCCCAGTCCTTGCCGACCTTCTCGTATTGGGCGGGCGACGACACCAGGAACCAGAGCATCTGGTAGGGGAAAAAGGAATCGACCGCCTTGGTGGTGATCTCGACGGTCTTGGCATCGACGACACGATAGCTCGCGACCGAGGGCAGGCGTGGCTTGACCTGCGCGGCCTGGCGCCGGTCGTAATGCGGTGCCTTCTCGTCCAGCACCTTGTCGAGGTTCCAGACCACGGCGGCGGCATCGAGCGTCGAGCCGTCATGGAACTTGACGCCGTCGCGCAACGTGAACAGCCATTTCTTCTGGTCGGCGGCATCAACCTTCCATTCGGTCGCGAGGCCCGGCACCAGCTTGCCCGGCCGGTCGGCGACATCCATCTCCCAGGCCACCAGCGGGTCGTAGAGCGTGTAGCCGGTGAACTTGTAGGCGCCGGCGCCGCGGTCGGGCTGGCCGGAGGTCAGCGGGATGTCCGCCATCGAGATGCCATAGCGCACCACCGATTCCGCCTGCGCCGCCGTGGCGAGGGAAAAGGCGAGTGCGGCTGAAATAGCCAGACGTTTGAACATGCATGCAGCTCCCAGGGAGAAGGTGCATGCAGTTCAGCAAGGGCTGTGCCAGCAGCCGTGCTCAGGATGAGGGCGGAGTGTGGGTGAGAACCGGGCGTCAGCCGCTCGGCCAGGTCGCCCCGTTGGTATTGGTCAGCACGGCATAGAGCGAACTCGTGCCGCAGATGAAGAGCCGGTTGAGCCTCGGCCCGCCCCAGCAGACATTGGCGACGACCTCGGGGATCGCGATCTTGCCGATCAGCGTGCCGTCCTGGTGGTAGATGTGCACGCCGTCGGCGGCGCTGGTCCAGATCCGTCCTTCGACATCGAGTCGGAAGCCGTCGAACAGCCCCGCCGTGCAGGTCGCGAAGACGCTGGAGCGTGCAAGTCCGGTCCCATCCGGCGTGACCTCGCAGGCCCGGATATGGCGTGGGCCATTGACGGGATCATGGCTGGCGCCGGTATCGGCGATGTAGAGGATGCGCTCGTCCGGCGAGAAGGCGAGGCCGTTAGGCTTGACGAAGTCGTCGGCGACGATCGTCAGCGCGCCGCTCTGCCCGTCGATGCGGTAGACATGGCACGCACCGATCTCGCTGTCGGCTTTATTGCCCTCATAGTCGCTGAGGATGCCGTAATCGGGATCGGTGAACCAGATCGAGCCGTCCGACTTCACCACGAGATCGTTCGGTGAATTCAGCCGCTTGCCCTGATAATGGCTGGCGAGCACGGTGATCGAGCCGTCATGCTCGGTGCGTGTCACCTGTCGCCCGCCATGCTCGCAGGTGACGAGCCGCCCCCGGGGGTCGACCGTGTTGCCGTTGGAGTTCCGCGCCGGCTGGCGGAAGGTGCTCGTCTGGCCCGACAGCGCATCGTAGCGCAGCATCCGGTCATTGGGGATGTCGGACCAGACCAGCGCGTTATGGGCACGGAACCAGGCCGGCCCCTCGGCCCAGCGCGACCCGCTCCACAACCGTTCGACACGTGCCGAGCCGGGAATGACGCGGTGGAAGCGTGGGTCCAGGACGGTGGAGCCTGTGCCTTCGATGACGCCGAACATCAATTTCGCTCCTAGTCTCGGTCGCAGGATCACATTGGGCAGAGCATCACAACTCCAGCCCTTCATCCCAATAGGGCGTCTGGCCGTAAAGCTCGCCGAGATAATCGACGAAGGCGCGTACCTTCTGCTCCATGTGGCGGCGGCTCGGATAGACCGCGTGGACGGCGACCCGCTTGCCGACGGAGTAATCGGGGAGGATTCGCTGCAGTGCGCCCGATTTCAGCTCCGGCCCGACATCCCAGGTCGAGCGCAGCGCGATGCCGAGCCCGGCCAGCAGCGCCTCGCGCACCACCTCGCTGGAATTCGTCCGCAGCGGGCCATTGACGCGTACGCTCACCGGCCCCTCCGGCCCATCGAGGCGCCAGTGGTCGGCGTTGTGGGCGATCAGCGTGTGCCGCGACAGTTCCTCGATGCTGGTGGGCGTGCCGGCAGCAGTGAGATAATCCGGCGCCGCGCAGAGCACGCGATGATTCGGTGCCAGCCGCTTCGCCACCAGGCTTGAATCGCGCAGGTCGGCAATGCGGATCGCGAGATCGAAACCCTCGCCGACGATATCGATGAAGGCATCGGTGAGGACGAGGTCGACCGTCACCAGCGGGTGCGCGTCGAGGAAGGGCTTGAGATGCGGTGCGATGTGCAGCCGGCCGAAGGAGGTCGGCGCCGAGACGCGCAATGTGCCGCGCGCCTGGCCGGCCCCGCTCGCAACCCAGGCCTCGGCATCCTCGATCGAGGACAGGATCGAAACGACGCGTTCGTAGAAGCCCTGTCCGGCCTCGGTCAGCGAGAGCTGCCGCGTCGTGCGCTGCAGAAGCCGTACGCCCAGCCGCTCCTCCAGCCGGCGAATGCGCTTGGAGATGACGGCCGGCGACAGGTTGAGCTGCCGGCCCGCCGCCGACATGCTGCGCGCCGTCACGACATGCGCGAACACATCGAGATCCCCGAAGCGGTCCATTCGAAGAGTCGTCCCCTCGCCATCTTTTCTGAATTGGAAATAATCATGCGCGTTGGTCGCGCTGCAAGCAGTTTCGATTTCGTCTAGGGTCTGCACTGCCGCTCAGGAATCCGCGTCATGTCAGCCATCGCCTTCCCCGTTCCCGACCCATCGATCCTCGCCCGCCGCGAGCAGATCATCGCAGGGCTGTCCAAACTGGTCGCTTCGGCCGCGCTGATCACAGCCGAGGACGAGCGTCGTCCTTATGAAACCGATGCGCTGACGGCTTATCGCCGCCTGCCGCTGGCGGTCGTGCTGCCCTCGACGACGCAGGAGGTCGCGGCCGTGCTGCGGTTTTGCGGCGAGCAGGGGGTGCCGGTCGTGCCGCGCGGGGCGGGGACCTCGCTCGCCGGCGGCGCGATCCCGCAGGAGGATGCGGTCGTGATCGGCGTCTCCAAGATGAACCGCATCCTCGAGATCGACTACGCCAACCGCACGGCAAGAGTGCAGGCCGGCGTCACCAATCTCGCTGTCACCGGCGAGGTCTCGGTCGAAGGCTTCTTCTACGCGCCCGACCCGTCCTCGCAGCTCGCCTGTTCGATCGGCGGCAATATCGGCATGAACTCCGGCGGCGCGCATTGCTTGAAATACGGCGTCACCACGAACAACGTGCTCGGCGTCACGCTGGTGATGCTGGACGGCAGCATCGTCGAGATCGGCGGCGCGCATCTCGACGCGCCCGGCCTCGATCTGCTCGGCCTCGTCGTCGGCTCCGAAGGGCAGCTCGGCATCGTCACGGAAGCGACGGTTCGCATCCTGCGCTCGGCGGAAGGCGCGCGGCCGGTGCTGTTCGGCTTCCCGACCAGCGAGCAGGCGGGCGCAGCGGTCGCGGCGATCATCGGCGCCGGCATCATCCCCGTCGCAATGGAGTTCATGGACAAGCCCGCCATCGAGATCTGCGAGGCCTTCGCCAAGGCCGGCTATCCGATGGACGTCGAGGCGCTGCTGATCATCGAGGTCGAGGGTTCGGACGCCGAGATGGACGCCCAGCTGGCCCGCATCGTCGCGATCGCTCGCGAGCATGGCGTCAAGACGGTGAAGGAAAGCCAGTCGGCGATGGAGTCCGCCGCGATCTGGAAGGGCCGCAAATCCGCCTTCGGCGCGACGGGCCGCATCGCCGACTATATCTGCATGGACGGTACGATCCCGACCGGGCAGTTGCCCTATGTGCTGCGCCGGATGGACGAGATCGTGAAGGGCTACGGCCTGCGCGTCGCCAACGTCTTCCACGCCGGCGACGGCAATCTTCACCCGCTGATCCTCTACAACTGCAACGATCCGGTCGAGGCGCAGAAGGCGGAGGATGCCGGCATGGACATCCTCAAGCTCTGCGTCGAGGTCGGCGGCTGCCTCACCGGCGAGCACGGCGTCGGCATCGAGAAGCGCGACCTCATGACCTTCCAGTTCAATCCCGAAGACCTCGCCCAGCAGATGCGGGTGAGGGCGGTGTTCGACCAGGGCTGGCTCATGAACCCCGCCAAGGTGTTCCCGCTCGAAGGCAGGGTGGCGGCGTGACCCTCCACATCCCCACCACCGAGGCGCAGGCCTGCGCGGTCGTCAAATCCCTGATCGAGAGCGCCACGCCCCTGTCGATCATCGGCGGCAATACGCGCGCCGGCCTCGGGCGCCCGACGCAGACGCAGAGCACGCTGTCGAGCGCCGGCCTCACCGGCATCACGCTCTATGAGCCGGCGGAGATGGTGATCGGCGCGCGCGCCGGCACGCCGCTCGCGCTGGTGCAGGAGACGCTGGCGGCCCGGGGCCAGATGCTGCCCTTCGAGCCGATGGACCACCGCGCCCTGCTCGGCAGCGAGGGCGAGCCGACCATCGGCTCCGTCGCTGCCGCCAACGTCTCCGGCCCGCGCCGGATCAATGCGGGTGCAGCGCGCGACTCGCTGATCGGCATCCGGATGGTCAATGGCCGCGGCGAGGCGATCAAATCGGGCGGGCGCGTGATGAAGAACGTCACGGGGCTCGACCTCGTGAAGCTCGTCGCCGGTAGCCTCGGTACGCTCGGCTTTCTCACCGAGGTGACCTTCCGCGTGCTGCCTGTTCCCGAGCGCATCGTCACATTGGTCTGGCGCGGCCTCTCCGATCACGCCGCTGTCGCGCTGCTGTCGGCGGCGCTGGGTTCGCCTTTCGAGCCTTTTGCCGCCGCGCATCTGCCGGAGGGCATCGGCGCCGACCAGGCCCGCACGCTGCTGCGACTGGAGAATTTCTCCGACTCGATCGACTATCGCAGCCATGAACTGAGCGAGCTGCTGCGACAGCACGGCACGCCCGAGATGGTCGAGGGCGAGGCATCGCTAGAACTCTGGCGCGATGTCCGCGACGCCCGCTTCTTCGCCGGGACGGATGAAGCCGTCTGGCGCCTGTCCGTGGCGCCCGGCAACGGGCCGCGCGCGACGGCTGCGATCGCAGCACATGTGCCCGGAGCGCGCTGGTTCTACGACTGGGGCGGTGGGCTGGTCTGGCTCGCGGTTCCCGCTGGCGACGATGCCGCCGCCGGTGCAATGCGCGCCGCCCTGAAGCCGCTCGGCGGCCATGCGACACTGGTGCGGGCTCCTGCGGCGATCCGTGCCACCGTGCCGGTCTTCGAGCCGCTGGCGGAGCCGCTGATGCGGGTGACGGCGGGCATCAAGCAGAGCTTCGACGCCGCCGGCATCTTCGAGCCGGGCCGGATGTATGCGGGGATATGACGTGCACCATCATTCTCGGCCGGAGCGAAGCGCAGACCCGAGCATCTCTCGGGACGAGATGCTCGGGGCAAGCCCGAGCATGACGGGTTGGCAGAACGGATAGACCATGCAGACCAACTTCACCCCTGCCCATCTCGCTTCCGATCCGCGGCTGCCGGCCTCGGAGAAGATCCTGCGGACCTGCGTGCATTGCGGCTTCTGCACCGGGACCTGTCCGACCTATCTGCTGCTCGGCGACGAGCTCGATTCTCCGCGCGGGCGCATCTACCTGATCAAGGACATGCTGGAGAACGGCAAGCCGGCGACGCAGGAGGTGGTCACGCACATCGACCGCTGCCTCTCCTGCCTGTCCTGCATGACGACCTGCCCGTCGGGCGTGCACTACATGCACCTCGTCGACCACGCCCGCGCCCATATCGAGGAGACCTATGAGCGCTCCTGGCATGACCGGTTGCTCCGGCGCATCCTCGCAGCAGTGCTGCCCTATCCGGAGCGTTTCCGCCTCGCCATGCTCGGCGCGATGCTGGCGAAGCCCTTCGGGCCGGCGCTCGGCGCGCTGCCGCTGATCGGCGAACGGCTGAAGGCGATGCTGGCGCTGGCGCCGTCGCGGTTGCCCACGCGCTCGGCGATGGAGGGGCCGCAGACTTTCGCGCCCGCCGCCGCGTCGCGGGACAAGCGCGTCGCCATCCTCTCCGGCTGCGCCCAGCCGGTGCTCGACCCCGCGATCAACGAGGCGACCATCCGCCTGCTGACGCGCCATGGCGTCGAAGTCGTGCTGCCGCAGGGCGAGGGCTGCTGCGGCGCGCTCGTCCATCATATGGGCCGCGAGCACGACGCGCTTGGCTTCGCCCGCAAGAACATCGATGCCTGGATGGCCGAGATCGAGGGCGAGGGGCTGGACGCGATCCTGATCACGGCGTCCGGCTGCGGCACGACGATCAAGGATTACGGCTTCATGTTTCGCAACGAGCCGGCCTATGCCGAGAAGGCGGAGCGCGTCTCGGGCCTGGCGAAGGACGTCACCGAATTCCTCGAGACGATCGAGTTGATGCCTGTCCGCGATATGGCGATGCCGATCGCCTACCACTCCGCCTGCTCGATGCAGCATGGCCAGCAGTTGAAGGACGGGCCTAAGCGGCTGCTTTCCGCTGCCGGTTTCAAAGTGAAGGAGGTGCCCGAGGGCCATATCTGCTGCGGCTCGGCCGGCGTCTACAACATCCTCCAGCCCGAGATCGCCGGGCGGCTGCGCGAGCGCAAGGTCGGCAATATCGAGAAGACGAAGCCGATGCTGGTCGCGACCGGCAATATCGGCTGCATGACCCAGCTCGCGAAGGGCTTCGCGGACAAGGGCGCGGCGACACCGGTGGTCCATACGGCCGAGCTGCTCGACTGGGCGACCGGCGGCCCGCTGCCGGAGAAGCTGGCGCGGGCGGGGGTCGCGGACAGGCCGTTGCGGGAGGTGGGGCTGGTCGCGGCGGAGTAATAGGCACGTCATGCTCGGGCTTGACCCGAGCATCTCCACACGGAGGAGGCTCCGGCGCATTCCTGTTCTGAGATTCTCGGGTCTGCGCTTCGCTCCGCCCGAGAATGACGCCCGGCGGCTTGCCCCTCGCGTCCGCGCGGGCTACCGAACGCCGGTGTCGGTCGACAACAGCCGACAAAACCGACACCGACCGACAATACGAAGCGAATTGCCCATGTCCGCCGACAAGTCCGCCCCCAGCAAGCTCAAAGCCCGCCAGCCGCGCGGTTTCGTCGATCGCGGCCCTGCCGATGTCGCCGCCACCGAGCGCATGCTCGCCGTCATCCGCGAGAGCTTCTCGCGCTATGGCTTCGACCCGGTCGAGACGCCCTTCGTCGAATACACCGACGCGCTCGGCAAGTTCCTGCCCGATCAGGACCGCCCGAACGAGGGCGTCTTCTCCTTCCAGGATGATGACGAGCAGTGGCTCTCGCTGCGCTACGACCTGACCGCGCCGCTCGCCCGCTATGTCGCCGAGAATTACGACGCGCTGCCAAAACCCTATCGCAGCTACCGGGCCGGCTATGTCTTCCGCAACGAGAAGCCGGGGCCGGGGCGGTTCCGGCAGTTCATGCAGTTCGATGCGGATATCGTCGGTGCAGGGTCGGTCGCGGCGGACGCCGAGATCTGCATGCTCGCGGCCGACACGATGGAAGCGCTGGGGATCAAGCGCGGCGATTATGTCGTCAAGGTCAACAACCGCAAGGTTCTCGACGGCGTGATGGAGGCGATCGGCCTCGGCGGCGAGGAGAATGCCGGCCGCCGGCTGACAGTGCTCCGCGCGATCGACAAGCTCGACAAGTTCGGGCCGGAAGGCGTGCGCCTGCTGCTGGGCGAGGGGAGGAAGGACGAGAGCGGGGATTTTACGAAGGGCGCGGGGCTGAGCGAAGCGCAAAGCGGCGTCGTTATCGGGCTGATGACCGCAGACTTCGGTACATACGAGGGCCGAACTGCCTTTCTCGACACGTTGACGGACATTGACGACGGAGCCGTCAGCAAGACGGCTTGGGACTCGATCGCTGCCGAGAAGCCCGTTCTGTACGAAGGCGTGAACACGCTCGATGAGCTGTCAAAACTGCTGTTGGCCTCCGGCTACGGTTCTGACCGCATCCGCATCGACCCCTCCGTCGTCCGCGGCCTCGAATACTACACCGGCCCGGTCTACGAGGTGGAGCTGACCTTCCCGGTCACCAATGATGACGGCCAAATCGTGCGCTTCGGCTCGGTCGCGGGCGGCGGGCGCTATGACGGTCTCGTCGGTCGTTTCCGGCCCGAGCCCGTGCCGGCAACCGGCTTCTCGATCGGCGTTTCCAGGCTTTACTCCGCGCTGAAGGCGGTGAAGTCGCCCATCGTCGATGCGAAGAGCGAACTGCCGCTCGTCGTCGTCACCGCGATGGACAACAAGTCGCCGGAGTTCATGCCGGGCTATCAGGCGATGGTCTCGTCGCTGCGTCAGGCCAAGCACGAAAGCGGCAAGCCGCTCGTCCGCGCTGATCTCTATTTGGGGTCGTCGGGTTTCAACGCCCAGATGAAATATGCCGACCGCCGCGGCGCGATCTGTGCGGTGATCCAGGGCTCGTCCGAGCGCGAGGCCGGTACGGTCATCATCAAGGACCTAATCCTCGGCGCCGAACTCGCCGCCGCCAGCCGCGACGTGAAGGACTCCGCCGAGCACAAGGCCAAGCAGGCGGAGGCGCAGTTCGCCCTGCCGGTGGCGGATCTGGTCGAGGGTGTGAAGAAGGTGCTCGCGCGACATTCGTAGAGTGCGTCATGCTCGGGCTTGACCCGAGCATCTCGTGCAGGAAATTCTCGGGTCTGCGCTTCGCTTCGCCCGAGAATGACGTGAACCTCGAACCGTCCTTCGTCTACATCATGACGAACAAGCCGAGAGGAACATTGTACCTTGGCGTGACGGCCGATCTCGTAAGACGGGTTTCGCAGCATAAGCAGCTTGTCGGGCGCTCTTTCACCGCCAGCTACAACCTCGACAAGCTGGTCTGGTTTGAGCAGTTCGATCACATCGACCTCGCCATCCAGCGCGAAACTAGTTTGAAGCGTTGGTATCGCGATTGGAAAATTGAGTTGATCGAGAAAGCCAATCCGCAATGGCGCGATCTTTTCGAGGACATCTACCCTTCGTCATTTTCGGCCGGAGCCTAGCGAAGAGCCGAGAATCTCAGGCAGAAAAAGGCAGGGGAGCCTCCATCGTCCAGAGATGCTCGGGTCAAGCCCGAGCATGACGTCGGCGCCCGTCGATTCCCGTTCACCCCGTTCCCTAAAAACCGTCGAAAACACGACGCATCGCTGCTAGGACAGCGCCGCAACAGGATTGACCCGCCGTGCCCGCCATCAGCGCCAGCATCGACACCGTGATCGCGCTGTTCGCGCGCGAGGGCTATGCCCGCGCCGAACCCGCGATCCTGCAACCGGCCGATGTCTTCCTTGATCTCTCCGGCGAGGACATTCGCCGCCGCATCTTCATGACGCAGGATGCCGATGGCCGCGACTGGTGCCTGCGGCCCGAATACACCATCCCCGTCGCGCTCGATCACATCGCCTCGGGCTCGAGCGAGCCAGCGGCCTATGCCTATGCCGGCCCTGTCTTCCGCATGCGTGCCGGCGAACCCGGCGAATTCGCCCAGGCCGGGCTGGAATCCTTCGGCCGTGACGATTTCGCCGCGACCGATGCCGAGATCATGGCGCTCACCGTCGAGGCGACGGCCGCGCTCGGATTGGCGAAGCCGAAGATCCTGATGGGCGATGTCGCGCTGCTCGGCGCGTTGCTCGACGGCCTCGCCGTCCCCGCCGGCGCCCGCCGCCGCCTGATGCGCGCCGTCGTGCAGGGCAGGGGCCCGCAAGCCGTGGATGCGCTCGATCCCCCGGCCGCTGAGGGCGAGGCAGCCCATGCCGGCCTGCTCAAGGCGTTGGAAGGACAGGACCCCAAGGCCGCCAAGGCCTTCGTCGAGGACGTGCTCTCGATCGCGGGCATCTCGACCGTCGGTGGTCGCAGCGCGGGCGACATCGCAGAGCGTTTCCTGGCCCGTGCCGCCGAGCGCGAGAACCCGGTCAATGGCGATGTGAAGGCGCTGCTGGCGCAGGTGCTGGCGATCTCGGGCGATCCCGATACGGCGTCGGCCGCCCTGCGCGCCCTGGCTGACCAGGCCTCGCTTGACCTCGGCCGCCAGCTCGACGCTTTCGACGAGCGCACCGGCTTCCTCGCCGTGCGCGGCGTCGATGTCGGGGGAATTGCCTTCCAGGCCGCCTTCGCCCGCAATCTCGACTACTACACCGGCTTCATCTTCGAGCTTCACGACGAGGCCCGCGGCGACGGCAAGCCGGTCGCCGGGGGCGGGCGCTATGATCAGGTTCTCGGCCGTCTCGGCGCTGCTACGCCGATCCCCGCCGTCGGCGCCTCGATCTGGCTCGAGCGCCTGGCGGGAGATGCAGCATGAGTGATGCCCCTCTCGTGAATGATGCTCCGCTTGTTCTGGCCGTGCCCTCCAAGGGCCGACTGCAGGAGAACGCCACCGCCTTCTTCGGCCGCGCCGGCCTGAAATTCGTCAAGTCGCGCGGCGAGCGCGACTATCGCGGCACGATCGCCGGCGTCGAGGGCGCCGAAGTCGCCTTCCTCTCTGTCTCCGAGATCGTTTCGCAGCTCGCCTCGGGCGCCGCCCATCTCGGCATCACCGGCGAGGATCTGGTGCGCGAGCAGGTCGCGGATGCCGATGCCGCCGTCGAGATGCTGACCCCGCTCGGCTTCGGCCACGCCAATGTCGTCGTCGCCGTGCCGCAGGCCTGGATCGATGTGCGGACGATGGCCGATCTCGACGACGTCGCCTCGACCATGCGCATCCGCCAGGGCCGCAAGCTCCGTGTCGCCACCAAATACGTCAACCTGACGCGGCGCTACTTCGCCAGCCACGGCCTCGCCGACTACCGCATCGTCGAGAGCCTGGGTGCGACCGAGGGCGCGCCGGCGGCAGGCACGGCCGAGATCGTCGTCGACATCACCACGACCGGCGCGACGCTTTCCGCAAACGCACTGAAAATCCTCGATGACGGCGTGATGTTGGCCTCCGAAGCCAATCTCGTCGCCTCCGTGCGCGCGCCTTGGGGCGAGCGGGCGAAGGCGGCGGCCAATGCGATCCTGTCGCGCATCGCGGCGGAAGAGGAAGCGCGCTCGGTGCGCGAGATTCGGGCGCGCCTCGATGCCGCCTCCGATACGCTGGGCGATCTCGCCGGCCTGTTCGGCGCGAGGCTGCCCTTCGGCGCGACCGCGGCGGGCGCGGTCGTGACGATCCATTGCCCCGAGAAGGCGGTGTTTTCGCTGGTCGACCATCTGGCCAAAGCGGGCGCGGACGACATCACCGTCAACGCGCCGGCCTATATCTTCCGCAAGGCCAATCCGCTGATCGAACGGCTCCAGGCTCGCATCTGAGACGGCGCATCCGGCGGCGGCCTAGCGAGGCCGCTGCCGGGGGGCAAGCGGCCTCGCCGGTCGCAGAGATGGCCCCGGGGGGATGGGGCCAACTCCTGGACTCCGTGTCGTCCGGACCTCGTGTTTCCGACGTATTTTCTGCTTACGAATCCGATCGCGATCCGGATGCAGGCGCGGGCAAGAAATCGCGGCCGGCCATCCGGTGAGCGCAGCGTGAAAACGCCGGCCGATCAGCTTCGCGGTTGATCGCGGGGCGATACGTCGTTACGCGCTTTCACAGGGGCCTGCCGATGCGCTAGGCTCCTGTCAGTGAATTCAGGTTAGACGACCGGGTAAGACGATAATGATTCGACGCCTTGGCTATGCCGCCGCTCTCGCCGTCATGGCTGCCCCCATGCTGATTCCGACGGATGCGCTCGCACAGCGCCGCGGGCAGATGCCGTCGCGCGAGGAGCTGGGCACGCCGCAATCGGCGCCGGCCCAGCCACAGCAGGAAAAGAACTTCCCGCTCGGCGCCTCCTGGACCGCAGTCTCGCTCAATGGCAGGCCGATCGCCGACCGGCGCGCCACCTTCCAGGTGGACGCGAACCTGCGCGGCACGGGCTTCGGCGGCTGCAACACCTTCTCGGCTGCAGCCTATCCGCTGCGGCAGCAGAGTTTCGCGGTGGGGCCGCTCGCCCTGACCAAGCGCAGTTGCGACAAGGGCGCCTCGGAGTTCGAGCGCAGCTTCCTGACGGCGCTGCGCGCGACGCGCAACTGGGACCTCGTTGGCGGCAAGCTGGTGCTCAAGGGCGGCGCCGGCGAGATCCACTTCGACCGCGCGCTCTGAGGCGCCGGAGCTTCTCCGTCTCGGTCGGGCTTGTCCCGGCCATGCACGTCTGCGTTCGTCGAGCGCGGTTTGAAGACGTGGATGCTCGCCCTACAAGGGCGAGCATGACTCCCGGCGCCGCACGACGGTCTACGCCTCCGCTGTCGCCATCGCGCCCATGCGCGGCGTGAAGGTGCCGTCCGCATTCGGCTCCATCGTCACCACCGCATCGTGCATTTGGCGCAGCGTCGAGCGATGGCCGATCGAGACGATGCGCGCGTCGGGCAGTTCGCGGTCGAGGGTCGCGTAGATCTCGGCCTCCAGCGTTTCGTCGAGCGAGGCGGTGGCCTCGTCGAGGAAGAGCCAGTCGGGCTTCGCGAGCAGGGCGCGGGCGAAGGCGAGGCGCTGCTGCTCGCCGCCCGAAAGGCGCTGGCCCCACAGATCCTCCTCGTCCAGCCGGTCGGCGAGATGGCCGAGCTTGACCTTCTCCATCGCGGCCCGGATCGTGGCGTCGTCATAGACGGAGCCCTCCGCCGGATAGGCGAGCGCCGCGCGTAAGCTACCCTGCGGCAGATAGGGGCGCTGCGGCAGCAGCATGATCTCGGCGCCGGCCGGAATGCCAAGCTTGCCGTCGCCGAAAGGCCAGATCCCGGAGATCGCCCGGAACAGGGTCGATTTGCCGGAACCCGAAGGTCCGATCAGCAGCGTCCGGCGGTCCTTGCCGAGGTCGAGATCGTCCACGCGCACGATCGGCTGGCCGTTGGGCAGCTTCAGGGTCGTCCCCGTCACGTCGAGCGTCTTCGATGCGGTCCGCGCGCGGACCAGCGAGGCGTCGGCGGCGTCGTCACGGGCCGTCTCGATCGCGTGCTCGAAGCTCGTGAGACGCGAGATCGAGGCGAGGTAGGAGGCGATCGACGAATAGCTGTTGATGATGAAGGACAGCGCCGTCTGGACCCGGTCGAAGGCGCCGGCGACCTGCATCATCACGCCGAGCGTGATCGTGCCGGCGAAATAATAGGGCGCGAGGATCATGTAGGGCAGCACGACGCTGACCTGGTTGTAGGAGAGCGTGAAGGTGGTGAGCTTCAGCCGACGCCAGACCAGGCGGTAGAAATTCTCGACGATCTCGCCGAAGCGCCGCGACAGATGTGCGCGCTCCGTCGGTTCGCCGGCCATCAGCGCGATCTGCTCGGAGTATTCGCGCAGGCGCGCCAGCGAGAAGCGGAAATTCGCCTCGCGCTTCTCCTGCTCGAATTCGAGCCCGATCAACGGTTTGCCGATCGCATGGGTCAGCCAGGTCGCCACCACGGCATAGATGAAAGCGACCCAGAAGATGTAGCCGGGGATGGCGATGCCCGTGCCCGGCAGCGTGAAGGCGACGTTGATGTTCCAGAGGATGATCGAGAACGAGACGAGCGTGGAGACCTGCGTCAGGAGTGGCAGCGCGAAGCCATAGGTCGAGTTGACGAAGGAGCGCGTGTCCTCCGCGATGCGCTGGTCGGGGTTGTCGACCGTGCCGGCCAGCGCGATGCGATAATGCACGCCCCGGTTGAGCCAGCGGGCGTTGTATTCCTCGGCCATGAAGCGCCGCCAGCGGATCAGCAGCGTGTAATTGGCGAAGAGCTCGATCAGGTTCGAGACCACCCATAGCGCCGCCCAGACGCAGAACACCCAGAAGAGCTGGTACCAGAATGCCGGCGCGTCCTTGTTTTGCAGCGCGTCGTACATGTCGCGGTTGAAGAAGGAGAGCCTGAGATTGATGCCGACCTGCACCTGGTTCAGCACGATCAGGAAGACGAAGAGGGAGACCGCCAGAGTGCCGAGCCTGATCTGGAACGGGCCGACCGGCCAGAGATTGGCCGTGGTCGTCTCCTGCGATTCGAAATAGGGCGAGGCGATCCGCGCGATGCGGGCGATCGCCGGGATGAACGAGATCGCGTAGACGAGGATGCTGAAGACGCCGACGGTGGTCGGCAGGCTCGTCGGGAAGGGCGGGATGCCGGTCCAGGCCGGCCACAGGCCCGTCTGCGCCAGCAGCGCGCTGCCGCCGAAGAGGACGTATTCGACGCCGAACACCCCGCAGAAGATGCGCAGGAAGAAGGCCAGCGTCGGTGCCCGGAAGGTCACGAAGGCGAGCAGCAGCCCGATGACGCCCATGCCGAACGTGCCGGCATTGCCACTCTGCTGGCCGACGACGAGCGCAAGAACGGCGAGCGCGACGACGGCAAAACTCAAGGGACGCATCGGCCTATCCTGATCTAAGCTGGGTTCGCGACGAATGCCGCAAGGCCGACCATGTCGCAGCGGATGCGGCCGTTCAATGGCAACGCGTCAAGATGAGCAAATTGTCATCGTGCGGATAGAAAAAAGGCCCGGCTTGCGCCGGGCCTCTCTGTAGGAGCCGTGAGAGCCTGGATCAGAAGTCCATGCCGCCCATGCCGCCGCCGCCCATCGGGGGCATCGGCGAGTCCTTCTTCGGCAACTCGGCGATCATCGCCTCGGTGGTGATCAGCAGGCCGGCGATCGAAGCCGCGTCCTGGATCGCCGTGCGCACGACCTTGGTCGGGTCGATGATGCCGGCCTTGACCAGATCGCCGTACTCGCCGGTCTGGGCGTTGTAGCCGTAGGCGTAGTCCTTCGACTCGAGCAGCTTGCCGACCACGACGGCGCCGTCATCGCCGGCGTTGTCGACGATCTGCTTGGCCGGGGCCATGATCGCCTTGCGGACGATCTCGACGCCGGTCTTCTGGTCGTCGTTCTGGGTCTTGATCGACTTGACCGTCTGGAGCGCGCGCAGGAGCGCAACGCCACCGCCGGGAAGAACGCCTTCTTCCACGGCCGCGCGGGTCGCGTTCAGGGCGTCGTCGACGCGGTCCTTCTTCTCCTTGACCTCGACCTCGGTCGCGCCGCCGACGCGGATGACCGCGACGCCGCCGGCGAGCTTGGCCAGACGCTCCTGGAGCTTCTCACGGTCGTAGTCCGAGGTGGTCTCCTCGATCTGCGCCTTGATCTGCGAAACGCGAGCCTCGATGTCCTTCTTCTTGCCGGCGCCGTCGATGATCGTGGTGTTCTCCTTCTCGATACGCACCTTCTTGGCGCGTCCGAGCATGGCGAGCGTCACGGTCTCGAGCTTGATGCCGAGGTCTTCCGAGATCATCTGGCCGGCGGTCAGGATCGAGATGTCCTCGAGCATGGCCTTGCGGCGATCGCCGAAGCCCGGAGCCTTGACGGCCGCGACCTTCAGGCCGCCACGGAGCTTGTTGACGACGAGGGTGGCGAGAGCCTCACCTTCCACGTCCTCGGCGATGATGAGCAGCGGCTTGCCGGTCTGAACCACGGCCTCGAGGATCGGCAGCATCGCCTGGAGCGAGGACAGCTTCTTCTCGAAGATCAGGATGTAGGGGTCTTCCAGCTCGGCGACCATCTTCTCGGAGTTGGTGATGAAGTAGGGCGAGAGATAGCCACGGTCGAACTGCATGCCCTCGACGACGTCGAGTTCGGTCTCGGCGGTCTTGGCTTCCTCGACGGTGATGACACCCTCGTTGCCGACCTTCTGCATGGCGGTCGCGATCATCTTGCCGACCGTCTCGTCGCCATTCGCCGAGATGGTGCCGACCTGCGCGACTTCCGCGTTGGACGTGACCTTCTTGGAGTTCTTCTTCAGGTCCGAAACGATCGCCTCGACCGCAAGGTCGATGCCGCGCTTCAGGTCCATCGGGTTCATGCCGGCGGCAACCGACTTCAGGCCTTCACGCATGATGGCGGCGGCCAGCACGGTGGCGGTCGTGGTGCCGTCGCCGGCGGCGTCGTTCTGCTTCGAGGCCACTTCGCGCACCATCTGGGCGCCCATGTTCTCGAACTTGTCGGCGAGCTCGATCTCCTTGGCGACGGTGACGCCGTCCTTGGTGATGCGCGGAGCGCCGAACGACTTG